>Ga0315910_10000046_pt1:0-200000 | contig 201125 bp, 160 predicted proteins | sample EdamamesoilMG_FD_204470 | JGI IMG/M metagenome (GOLD analysis project Ga0315910, IMG submission 204470) | Garden soil microbial communities collected in Santa Monica, California, United States - Edamame soil | ecosystem: Environmental > Terrestrial > Soil > Garden | place: USA...
TCGGCGCTCGCAGTGTGCCCGACACAGCTTCGGCCTCGCTCCTACCCGCGGACGGCCCCAGACGCGCCTCAGCACGCGAAATCAAACTGGTCGGCGCTCTAGCTCGAGCGCAGCGCGACCAGGACATGCTCGCGCTGACGGGGACCTGCCACATCCGCCAGCGTGAATCGGTCGAGTTCGGCAAAGAACGCCTCGAGCGCGCGCGTCAGCGGACGGATGAGGCCGCACCCCGGTGCGAGCGCGCAGGTGTTGTGCTCGCGGTCGAAGCACTCGACGGCGAAGAAGTCCGGCTCGGTGGCGCGGACCACCGCCCCAAGGCAGATCTGGTCGGGTGGGCGGGACAGGCTGACCCCGCCCACACGACCGCGGCGCACCGTAAGGAACCCGCACTTTCCGAGCCGATGGATGACCTTGTCCAGATGATGCGGCGAGATCCCGAACGCTCGGCTGATCTCGTCGCTCGAGACGTGCCGCTCGGGGTGGCATGCCGCAAACAGCAGCACCCGGAGCGCATAGTCGGTATGCTTGGTCAGGCGCACGAAGTTCCTTGGGTCGCGCGCACGAGTGCCCCGACCGATGAATTCTGACCTTGGAGGACGCTGTTAGCGTCCACCAGACCAAGACGCGAAGAGGGAGCGTATCGGGCATACGTCACCGATGAGCAACGCGGACAGGACGTGCGGGGGCGCTGTTCAAGGGGCTCAGAACTTCCGCCGAGCACCACTCGGGCCCGCGAGCGGCCAAGGTGGCAGTGGGTGACGCAAGCCACGCAAGTGACGCAAGTAGTCATGGGGTCGGTGCCGACGCGGTGACGAACGCGTCCGCGAGGATCCGCGACAGCGAGCAACCGGCCAAAAACAGCTTCCGCCGCAGGCCCTGGACGAACTCCGGCGCGCCGCAGAGATAGATCGTATGCGCGGCAAGGGGTTGCGTGGCGCAATCTTTGATTGCGTTGAGATCGAGGGGCCGTCTCTGCGCCGAGTCGGACGCACCTTCGAGGACGAAGGCTCGGTACTCGACGTTCTCGTGTCCCAACGCCAGGTTCGTGAGCTCGGCGTCGAGGTAGAGGCCCTCCTCGTTCCGCGCTCCGTGCAAGATCGCGATGGGACCGGTATGTCCCCGAGCGAGCGCATCGTTGGCGATGCCCCAAAGCGGAGCGAGCCCGGTTCCGACACCTGCGAGGAGCAAGGGCGCATCCGAAGCCACAGCCTCGGGATCGTAGCAACAACGGCCATAGGGGCCGCGCACCCGCACCGCGTCACCTTCGCGAGCCCCCGTCTGTACCCACTCGCTCATGCGACCGCCCGCGACCACCCCGACGTGAAACTCGAGCGAGCGCGCGCCGGGTTGATTGGCGATGGAATAGCTGCGTGCGAGGCCATCCGCGCGGATCAGCGTGGCGAACTGGCCCGGCACGAAGTCGAGTTCGCCGTCCAGCGCGAGGCGGAGCCGGATGACGCGCGAGCGCATGCGATCGATCGACGCGATGTGGGCTCCCACCTCGAGTCGATCCGAGACATCACCGATGACGAGGTCGTCTTGCACGGCACACTGACAAGGGAGGAACAACCCCTGCCCTCGCTCGGCCGCGGTCAGGTCGGCCTGCGAGGCCGCCGGGACCGTTCCGTCGAGCACCACCATCGTGCACGAACGGCACACGCCGCTGCGGCAGCCGTGGCTTACGTTCACGCCGACTTCGAGCAACGCCGACAGGAGATTGCCTCCCGCAGCGACCGAATGTCGTTGGTCTCGATAGACGACCGTAGGCATCGTTTTCCGCCCTCTATCGGTTGAGCACGTCGTTGCGGACGCTCTCCGCCGTATCTGCGACCACCTTGATGAGCTCCCCAGGGACCCCAAGCTCCGAGAGCGTCTCCCCAAGGTACTGGACCACCAAGTCGAAGTGTCTGTCTCCGACTCCGCGCGCGACGAGCTTCGCGTGGGCGGACCTCATGTCGCGACCCGTGTAGCTGTTGGGTCCCCCGGTCACCATCGTGAGGAAAGACGCCTGTTTGGCGATCTGGGCGTCCATGTCGATGCCATCGAAATAGGGTGCCAAGGTCTCGTCTTGCAGGACCTTGCGATAGAAGATCTCCGTCGCGGCCTGGATTGCGGGCGCACCACCTAGTTGCTCGTACACGCTTGCCATCATCAGCTCCTTTGGAAGCGATTCCGGCATACCCACGTCCGAGACCCGCGTCCATAGAAAAGACGCATCCAAGTTGCTTCATTTTCGAAAGGCGGATGTCCAAAGCCACCTCTCCGTCGGAGGCGGGCGCTTTGGCCAGCGCCGCTACGCGTCGAGCCCGTGCTTTGGGTCGCGCAAAGATTTCCAATCCGCGAGCATGGTGTGACGTCGCGGCCAAACGCCTACATCCACGCGATACTCGAGCTCATCGCGGTGCATCATCTCTTCTGCGGCTGGCAGTCCCTCGGTGCCGCGAAAGTCCGCGTGGATGATGAAGTCCCGATAGAAATACACCTCGACGAATCGCTCCCCTTCGTCACGCCAAGCACGAATCGGCGCGGACGCCCGGCGTGCCTGCTCCGCGATGTCTCGCAGCCGCAGAGTTTGATCCGAGTTTCGATGATCGCTTGCTCGACGCTCGTGCATCCGTGGAAAATGGCCCGCGGCACGATCGGGAGCAACCCGTTCCAGCCACGGTGCAACACCTCGCGAGCGCGCCGTTGCGTCGACCATGTCACGACGCATCACACGTCGTGCTCGTCGCGTCACATTCGCGCCCGGGGCTCGCCCATTTTGGCACGGCACGAACGAGCGACGGCTGGCTGACACCCCGCGCAGAACGTTGGTCCGCACGCGATGAGCTGCGATCTCGCATGAACGAAGCGAACACGCGCAAAACCTCGAACGTTTGCGCTCACGCGCGACGCGGAGACGCTTGCAACGCTGGCGCAACCTCGGCGCCGACCTCCCGTGCGATCGATGTCACGCAGCGAGAGCATGATTGGCCTCGCTGCCCCAGCCGACCGGGGAACCGCATCGTGCGCCGCCGGGCTCTCCCCGGGGTGGCGAACGATGCCACCCAGACGCCCTCAGTTCCCGGTGCCGAGGATGAGGCGCTCGGGGTCCTCCACGAGTTGCGGAGCGCCCACGAAGAGCAGGCCGCATCGCTCGTGATCCGTCTGCGACCAGGCCACGCGTGACTTGAACACGAGGCAGCGCGTGGAGATGTGCACCGCAGAAAGATCGACGGTGAGCCAGACGGCATCGCCCACCCGCAACGGGACGTCGATGCGACCCACCCTGGCTTGTCCCGCGCTCAGATCGATGAGCTCCACGCGCGTCGAACGGAGGCGACCGGGTTCGGGTTGAGCGACCCGAACGTCGAGCGTGCACGCGCGCGGGGCGTAGCGAAGCTCGACCTGCTGCTCACGCACGCAACCGTGGAGCCGCTGCTGCAGCATCGTCAGGCGCTCTTCATCGGGCGCTGCCAACCCGCCAAACTGCAGCTTGCGGGCGCGCAGCGTACGAAAATCGAGGATGTCGCCGAGCACGATGAGCGTCTCTTTCTCCGAAATCGAGAGGATCTCGGAGTCCGAGTTGCGCTGCGCGGCCTGGCGCGCGCGGAAGCGCGTGGTCTCGTCCTCGTCTTCATCACGGCGGGTCAGGCTCGCGGCGCCCGCGACTTTCTGATCGAGCTCGATCTCGAGCGAGTCCAGCGGTAGGGGCGTGGGTTCGGGAGGCGTGGATTCTTCGTGCCCATGCAGCACTCCGCTCGGCTGCCATCGCGGTGCATGGTTGCCGCGCCCGGGCTTGCGGGCGCGACCGACCGCGGCCATGGGCGGCTCGTAGTTCGGCGCGTACGGCAAAGCATCGTCCGGCCAAGGGATCGCAAAGGTCGGAGGTGTCCGCCGCTCGGCAGCTTTGGCGATCGCAGGCGCGTGGCCGTTTTCGTGCACCGGCGCAGCGGCACGCGCATCGCCGGGACGCGGGAGCGGCATCAAGCCGAGCGCCGACAACCCCGAAGCTCCGAGCCCGGCCGCCGCTCGCGGGGCATCGCTCGATTCCTGCCGGTTGCCGCCGTTGGCCCACGGCCGTTGCAACGCTGCCGGACGTGCACGGGGGCGGCGACGCTCTCCTTGCCATGGAACCCCCTGCAATCCGGGCGGCAGAGGATCCTCTTCGTCGCGGGGGTTGGACCCCGCGCGACGGCCGTTGTCCGCGGACGCCTCGTGCTCGCGCGGTTCGGGGTTGGCCTCGAGATCGCCGACGTGCGGAGCCACGACGGGTTCCGAAACCTCGCCGAACTGCGAGGCTTCGTCGTCGGCCGGAAGCATGCTGTCGTCGGTGCTGACGACCGATGGCACCCCGTCCAGCTCGAGGCTCGGTGGCTCGAGGCGAAGGTCGAGTTCGAGTCCAACGAGCGGTCCCACGCCAGAGGAGGGCTCGAACACGACGGTGTCGCACCCATCGAGGACTTCGGGGACGCGGGGAGCCGCCAGCCCGGAGAGCTCTTGCGAAGGCTCCACCACGCGAGGCGAAAGGCCTCGGACGCGCTCGACGTCCACGACCTCACGGGTCACCACGCCCGCGTCGGGCAGCTCCGGAAGCGGCGTCTGGAGTGGCTGGGCGGGATCCACCATCGCGGCACGCAACCGATGACCCAAGGGATCGAACGGCCGGCGCCCCGGGGCCTCACGCAAGCCGGCCGACGTCTGACGCATGCTCTCGATCGAACGCACGCGCGCCGAAAACCCCGGGGAGGTCTCCACGGGACCCTCGGCGACATCGAACATGAAGATGCACTTGTGGATACAGAAGCTGTCGCCGGGCGCGAGGACGTGACGTGCGATGCGGACGTCGTTGACCGTCGTCCCGTTGTCGCTCGCAAGATCGACGAGGACGCAGTTGCCCGACGCGTCCACGCTGATCTTGGCGTGGTGCCGGGACACCTCCGGATGCAGGATCTGCACGTCGGAATCGCTGGCGCGCCCAAAGGAGACTCGGTCACCGATGACGAAGACCGCCCCCGCATACGGACCCTTCATGCCCCTCAAGAGTCGAATCGTCGCGCCCAAGACCGTCTCGCTTGCGTCTCCTTGGCCCCTGTGGATACGGCTTGCGGAAGTTCGTGGCAAGTCCTGCGTCGCAACCGAAACGGCGGCTCGCCGCCCGCCTCATCCGGGATTTTGATCGAGAGATCAGACGTCGGGGTCGGGCCTGCTGCCCGAGCGCTCTGCGCGCGAGGTGGCCTCCAACGCGCAACCCGCAAGAAACTTTACGCTTGCCGGTTGTCTACCGAATGGTAGACCAAGGACAGTGACGGACAAGGTTCCAGGCAAGAATCTGGACGTAGCGTCTCAGATCCTCCGGCACGCGACGCGGTTGTTCGCCGCGCGCGGCTTCGTCGGCGCTTCGTTGCACGACATTGCGGAGGCGGTCGGAATCCGGAAGCCGTCGCTTTTGTATCACTTCCGTAGCAAGGAAGACCTTCGGCGCAGTGTCCTGGAACAAATGCTGTCGCACTGGAGTGAGGTCATTCCGCGCATCCTCCACGCGTCGAGCTCGGGTGAGGCCCAGTTCGACGCGATCGCGGACGAGACCATCAAGTTCTTCTCCGAAGATCCGGATCGCGCACGCGTGTTGCTGCGCGAGCTCCTGGATCGCCCGCTGGAGATTGCCCCCCTCATCGAGCTCCACGTGCGTCCGTGGGCCAAGATCCTCGGCGACTACATTCGGCGCGGGCAACTCCAAGGTACGATCGATCCTCTCGTGGATCCCGAGGCCTGGGTCGCCTCCACGATCAATCTCGTCTTGAGCAGCGTCGCGGTACACGCGGGCCTTGGGCGCATCTTGGCCGAGGGAAAACGCCGCAAGTCGGTGACCCCCACCTTCCCGCCCCGCCTCGTCCACGAGCTCAAGCGAATGGCGCGTTCGAGCCTGTTTCTCGCTCCGGCGGCTGCGACTGCGACTGCGCCCGACGGAGCCCCGGAGTCCTGACATGGCAAACTTCTTCACCGACAACGAAGACCTCCTCTACTACGTGGATCAAGGCATCGACTGGCGTCCCCTCGTGGAAGCCAGCGAGCGCGGAATTCCTTCGGCAGAGGCCCCAGGGACCCCGGAGGAGGCCGTCGCGCTCTATCGCGACATGGCGGAGATGATCGGCGAGTTCGCGGCCGAGGAAATCGCGCCCAACGTCGCGGAGATGGACCGCGAAGGCGTTCGGCTCGAGGACGGAGAAGCGGTGCTACCGGCCAAGATGGACGCCCTGTTCGAGCGGATTCGCGATCTCGACCTGCACTGGCTTTCGCTCCCGCGCGAGCTCGGCGGCATGAACTGCCCCAACTTGGTCTATTTCATCAACGCCGAGCTATTCGCGCGCGCCGACGTTTCCGTCATGGCGCATCACGGGTTCCACAGCGGCATCGCCACCGCGCTGCTGCTGTTCTCGATCCGCGAGGGCACCACGCGCTTTCGCGACATGGAGATCGAGAGCACGCGGTTCCGCAAGGAGATCGAGGAGATCGCACGCGGTGAAGCGTGGGGGACCATGGACATCACGGAGCCCGATGCCGGCTCGGACATGGCCCGCCTGCGCACGACCGCAGTCCAAGACGAGCAAGGCACTTGGCTCGTCACGGGCGAGAAGATCTTCATCACCTCGGGTCACGGGAAGTATCACTTCGTGATCGCGCGGACCGAGAGCCCAGAGGCCGCCCCGGGGCTCGAGGGCCTGTCCTTTTTCCTCGTGCCTACCTACGAGGACGGCCCGGATGGCGAACGCCGACGGATCGTGAAGATCGCACGGGTCGAAGAGAAGCTCGGGCACCATGGCTCCGCGACCTGCGCGCTGACCTTCGACCGCGCGCCCGCGATGCTCATCGGCAAGCGAGGCGAAGGGTTCAAGTACATGCTCGTGCTCATGAACATGGCGCGGCTAGGCGTCGGGTTCGAGTCCATCGGGTTGTGCGAAGCTTCGTACCGCCTGGCGCGGGACTACGCCGCCGTGCGCCCCTCGATGGGGAAGACCATCGATCGCCATGAGATGATCGCCGACTACCTCGAGGAGATGCAGACCGACATCCAAGGCCTCCGGGCGCTGGCGATGCACGGGGCCTACCACGAGGAGCTGGCCCAGAAGCTCCGCATCTTTGCGGACCACGACGAGCACAACCCCGCCAAGACGCGCGACTACGTGCGAAGGAAGGCGCAGAAGCACGCCGAGGAATCGCGTCGCGTGACGCCCCTGCTCAAGTACCTCGCCGCAGAGAAGGCCGTCGAGATCGCCCGGCGTGCCCTGCAGATCCATGGCGGCAACGGCTACATCACCGAGTACGGCGCGGAGAAGCTCCTGCGCGACGCCCTCGTCATGCCGATCTACGAGGGTACGAGCCAGATCCAAGCCCTCATGGCCATGAAGGACACGCTCGGCGCGGTCCTCAAGCAGCCGCAGCTCTATCTGCGAAAGGCCGCGCAGGCCCGCTGGCGCTCGCTTTCGGCGCGCGACCCCTTGGAACGGCGCGTCGCGAAGCTGCAAGTCATCGCGCTCGACGTCGAGCAGTACCTGATCCGCAAGACCGCCACCGACAAGTTCCGCGCGATGCAAGATCGGCCGTTCACGGAGTGGACGCGCGCGTTCTTCAAGGACTGGGATCCCAAGCGGGATTTCGCCTACGCGATGCTGCACGCCGAGCGCCTGACTCGCCTGCTCGCGGACGTGGAGATCTGCGAAATCCTGCTCGCCCAAGCGCAGCGTCACGAAGCGCGCCGCGAGGTCCTGTCCCGCTACCTCACGCGCGCCGAACCTCGCTGCCGATACCTGCACGATGTGATCACCACCACGGGTGCCCAGCTCCTCTCGCGTCTGGCCGACGCGGAGGAGTCCGCCCCAGAAGCCGCGCAGTAGCCCATGGTTGCCAGCAAGCACATCTTGCAGCAGGGGCCCGTCCTCGCCGTGCTCGCTCGCACCGCCTGGGCTGCCGTACGGCCCCCCGCAGGCGCGCAGGCGGCTTTGCCCGCGACGCCCGCGGACGAGGTCCGCGCGCAGGTGGGCCCGCTGCCGCCGGCCCTGCTGCGAGACTACGTCCGCCTCGTAGGGGGCGATCCTTCGGCCTATCCCCATCGGGTGCCGCACCATCTGTTCCCGCAGTGGACGTTCCCCCTCGCAGCCCGGACCCTCGCCGGCCTGCCCTACCCGCTCTACAAGATCGTGAACGCCGGCTGCCGGCTCGAGTTCCACGCGCCCCTGCCCGCTGGCGAGCCCCTCTTCGCGACCGCACAGCTGCTGTCTTTGGAGGACGAAGGTCACCGGCTCCGCATCCACCAACGCGTGACGACCTCGACCGCCGCCGTTCCCGAGGCTCTCGTCGCCCACATCTACGCCACCGTGCCCACGAAGCCCCGCGGGTCCTCGGAGGGTCCACGCGCCGTGGCGACGCTCCCGGTCGGCGCCCAAGAGATCGCCCGCTGGTCGCTACGCAAAGACACGGGTTGGAACTTCGCCAAGCTCACCGGTGACTTCAATCCGCTGCACTGGAGCGCTCGGTATGCGCGCCTCATGGGCTCGCGGAACGCGATCGCCCACGGATTCTTCACGCTCGCGCGCACCATCGAGAGTCTGCAGAGGAACTGCTTCGCCGGCTCCACGCGGGCGCTCGCCGCCATCGAGGTCCGCTTCCGCAAGCCGCTCGTGTTGCCGGCCAAGGTCGGCGTCTACGTCGACGGGAGCCACGTCTACGTCGGCGACGGCCCCGGTGGCCCCGCCTACCTCACCGGAACCTTCGAGGCTCGGACACCATGAGCGACTTCTTGCTCGAGAACGATGCCGCACGGCGGCTGATCAAAACCCTCGGGTTGCCCGTCCCCACCCCGGCGAGGCTTTCGCGCGAACGCGGGCCGTGGTGCGCCCGGCCGCTGGACGACGCGCCCGTGGTCGTCGCAGCGGCCCCCGGAGGGCAACTTGGCGCCGCGATCGCGCAGACCCTCGTACAGGCCGGCGCCATGCCGCAGCTCGCGACGCCCGAGCTCGCCCCGGCCTTCGGCGCCCCATCGGAGGCGTATGGACGACCGCTGCGGATCCTCGACCCCGCGGCGCTCCCGGACGCGGCCCGCTTCCATGCCATCGTCTTCGACGCCACCGGGTGCGCGGTGCCCTCGGACCTGCGGTCGCTCTACGACGCCTTCCACCCCTTCGTGCGCAAGCTACGTGGTAACGGCCGCATCGTCGTGCTCGGACGCCCGGCCACGGGCGAGGATCCGGCCACGGATGCCACACGAACCGCACTCGAGGGCTTCGTACGCAGCTTGGCCAAAGAGGTCGGGCGCTTCGGCTCCACGGCGCACCTGCTGCGGGTCGGCATCGGAGCCGAAGCGGGGCTCGAAGGCCCGCTCCGCTTCCTACTCAGCCGCCGTTCGGCCTTCGTCTCCGGCCAGGTGCTCGAGATCATGGCCAGCGCGAGCGAGGCTGCACCGTGGGTGCGGTCGCTCGCGGGCAAGGTTGCGCTGGTCACCGGCGCCGCGCGGGGAATCGGAGCCGCGACGGCTCGGAGGCTCGCGCTCGAGGGCGCCCACGTCGTGTGCCTCGACCGCCCCGCGGATGGGCAGCTCGCCAGCACCTTGGCGCGCGAGATCCACGGGACGACCCTCCTGTCCGACGTCGCCGCGCCGGAAGCCGCCGCGACCATCGCGAACACGCTGCAGGAGACGTTCGGCGGGGTCGACATCGTGGTGCACAACGCCGGCATCACCCGCGACAAGTCGCTCGCCCACATGAAGGAAGATGCCTGGGATCTCACGCTCGGGATCAACCTCGGAGCGGTCGTTGCGATCACGGACGCACTGCTCGCCGGAACGCTGCGCGATCGCGGTCGCATCGTGTTGTTGTCCTCGGTCACGGGCATCGCCGGCAACCGCGGGCAGACCAACTACTCGGCCTCGAAGGCCGGACTCCTCGGCTACGCCCGCAGCCTCGACGCGAGGCTGCGCCCGCGCGGGATCACGGTCAACGCGATCGCCCCGGGATTCATCGAGACGCGACTGACGGCCGCGATTCCGCTCGCCATGCGAGAAGCGGCGCGGCGCCTGAGCAATCTCGGACAAGGGGGTCTCCCCGAAGACGTCGCCGACGCGATCACCTTTCTCGCCACACCCCACGCCTACGGCGTGCACGCCCAAGTCATACGCGTCTGCGGAGGTGCCCTCCTGGGCGCCTGAGGACTTTCTCGCACATCACGGAAGCCGACCCCATGCACCCATCTGCGTCTCCCCCCCCTGGTCGCCGCGCCGTCCTCGTCGAAGGCGTCCGCACGCCGTTCGTGAAGGCCTTCAAGGAGTTCCTCAAGCTCGACACCATCGCGCTCGGGACGGCGGCCGTGTCGGCCCTGCTCGATCGCACGCAACTCCCCTATCGCGAGCTTGACGCGCTCGTGTGGGGCGGCGTCATCCTACCCGCCGCGTCCCCCAACGTCGGCCGAGAGATCGCGCTCGACCTCGGGCTGCCGCCGGAGGTCGAGGCCTACACGCTGACGCGAGCCTGCGCGAGCGGACTGCAAGCGATCACCTCGGCCGTCGCCGCGATCGAGCGCGGCGACGCGGACGTCGTCATCGCAGGGGGATCGGACTCCACGAGCAACGCCACCATCGGACTGCCCCCCAAGCTCGTGCATGCGATCGCCCCGCTTGCGTTCGGCAAGGCCACGCCCCGCGACTACCTGCAGGTCGCCGCCCAGCTCGTCCCCATCTCCGAGATCCTCCCCAAGATGCCGCGCGTCGCGGAGCGCTCCACCGGCCTCACCATGGGCGAGAGCGCCGAGCGCATGGCGACCCGCAACGAGATCTCGCGGGAACGTCAGGACGCGTTCGCAGCCCGATCGCACCACCGAGCCGCCGCAGCGATCGCGTCGGGGCGCCTGCGCGAAGAGGTCGTCCCCATCGACGCCGCGCCCAACCAGCGCGTGTTCGCCGACGGCTTGGTCCGCGCCGACACGAGCAGCGATCAGCTCGCCAAGCTCCGTCCGGTGTTCGCCAAGGACGGGACCTTGACCGCCGGGAACTCGAGTCCGTTGACCGACGGCGCGGCCGCGGTCCTCTTGATGGCGGAAGACAAGGCGCGAGCGCTCGGCTATCGCCCAAAGGCCGCGATCAAGAGTTCGGCCTACGTCGGGGTCGACCCGACGGATCAACTCCTCATGGGGCCGGCGATCGCCATGCCCAAGGCGCTCGACCGGGCCGGTCTGTCGCTGCGTGACATGGACTTCGTGGACCTGCACGAGGCGTTCGCCGCCCAGGTGCTGAGCGTCCTCAAGATGCTCGGCAGCCTCGCGTTCGCGAGAGCCCGCCTCGGCCGGGACACGGCGGTCGGGGACATCGACGATGCCCGCCTCAATGTCCACGGCGGCTCGATCTCGCTGGGCCATCCCTTCGGCGCGACCGGAGCCCGCATGGTCACGACGATGGCGAATGAATTGCAACGGAGCGACAAGTCCTTCGCGCTCCTCGGCATCTGCGCAGCCGGAGGTCTCGGAGCGGCGGCCGTGCTCGAGCGGATCGGCTAGCGAGGTCGAAACCGCGCCGCTGCGAACGAGACCGGCCATCCCCGGCAATCGGGTCGGGGGACCGTGATAGTGTCGGAACCATGCCGACTGGTGCCCAGATGCGTTGGTGGTTCGTCGATCGGTTTACGCGCAAGCCCGACGGACGTCGGATCCAGGTCTCGGGCGAGCGATTTGCCGCGCTCATGAGTCGGCTCGAGGTTCGCGCCACCGTGGAGGTCGCCGACCGCTTGGGGGACCTTCAAACGCGCACGTTCTCCGTAGAATTCGAACGACCGCGCACGTTCAGGCTCAACGACCTGATCGAAGCGTCCCCGCTGTTGCGCCAGCTTCGCGACCTCGCCTTCAACCTCCAGCGCGAGCGCAACCTGTCGCTCGCCCAGGTCTCCGCCAAGGTCGAGGACATCGTCGGGCAGGGTCGACTCACGCGCCTGCTCGCCGGCACGCCCTCCGAGCCTGCCGCCTCACCCAGTGGACCGAGCACGCCCGCCAGCGGACCGAGCCCCAACCCGCGCGTCGACGACATCTTTGCGCAAGCCGAGCTGCGCGCACCCTCGCTCGACGACGAGGTCAAATCGGGGGTCGATGCGTTCGTGGGAGCGCTGCTCGGCAAGCGCAAGCGCCCGGAGGCCACGGCCGAGGCGCGTGCGTCCGTCGCAGAGATCATCTCGGCAGCCGTCGTGACCACCGCGATGGACATTCTGGAGCACCCCGACGTCGCGAGCCTCGAGGCGTCTTGGCGCGGCCTGAAGATGCTCATGGGCTCCGTCCCCGGCCACGATCAGCTCTCCATCGAGATCGTCGACGCCGACCCCGGCGACCTCATGGCCGCGCTGACATGGCCAACGTCCTCGCGCGAGCGCCCCGATGCGGTGTTCATCGGCCCTGCGCTACGGGACCTCGACACGGTCGCCGCGCTCGCCGAGCTCGGTGAACGTCAAAACACACCGATCGTAGTCGCGATCGACGAGGGGCTCCCGTTTGCCAACCTCGACGAGCACGGCGGTGCGGACCTCCAGGAGAACTGGTCCGCGTTCGCGAAGACCTCCGCGAGCCAGTGGGTCTGCGCCACCATGAACCCGATCGTGCTCGTGCACGAGGACACCACCATCGGGCCGCGATTGCTCGGCGGTTCGCCTGCCTTCGCCCTCGCCGCGATGTTTGCCTCGACCTTCGATCGCGAAGCCGGCCTGCGCAGCGCCACGGGCAAGGCCAACGCGCTGGTCGCCCCCGCGGCCCACGACGTCACGACCGCGCACAAAGAATCACGAACGATCCCGACCGCGTATTTCGCCTCGGTTCCCATGCAGCAGGCCGCAGCCCGAGCGGGCGTCGTCTTGCTGGGCTCCGAGGTCGGGAGCGATCGCGTGCTCGTCGTCGACACACCCATGGTTTTCGGGCCACAAGCCTCGCTGCTCATGCGAATCCGTCAGGCGCATGCAGCGCGACGCGCCTCCGTGTGAGGCCTCTGGGGATCACCCCTCGCGAGGCTCCATGAAGCGAAATTTCGCGAGGTACAGAACAGTGTTCAGATCGCGAATTCTAGGTCATGGGGACCGGCGTACGTAACTTGAACGATCCTGCGCTGCGGCCCCCGAGTCCCATGGAGAGATCGGGGGAGCCTCAGTCCGCGTAGCCAAAGTGGGCTATGCTGAGGTGCCCAGAGACGATGAACGATCCCAATGCGTACACCGGCGGAGGTGCTTGGTCCGCGCAACACCTCGTGGGGCACGTCCTCGCCGACCGCTATCGCGTAGAAAAGCTGATGGGCGAGGGCGGGATGGGGTCCGTGTATCGGGGGAGCCACGTCGCCCTCCGCAAACAGGTCGCCATCAAGGTCCTGCACCACGACCTCTGCCGCGACCAGACCCAGGTCGATCGCTTTCTGCAGGAGGCCCGCGCGGCCTCCATGATCGGCCACGAAAACATCGTCGACATCATGGACTTCGGCCCGGTGCCGGGCGGCTCCGTGTTCTTCGTGATGGAGTTCCTCGAGGGCGAAGACCTCGCAGACCTCCTCCGTCGCGAGGGCCGCCTCACATGGGCTCGCGCGCGCAGTCTCATGCTCCAAATCGTGCGCGCGCTCGCCGCTGCGCACTCCAAAGGGATCATCCACCGCGACCTCAAGCCCGCGAACTGCTTCCTCGTCCGCCGCTCCGACGGCCGGGACTTCGTGAAGCTCCTCGACTTCGGGATCGCGAAGGTGACGGATCCCGAGTCGGGCGATGGCGGAGGCTTGACGCGCACGGGTGCGGTGTTCGGGACCGCGAAGTACATGGCGCCCGAGCAAGCTTGTGGCGAGCCCGCGGACCAGCGCACGGACATCTACGCCGCCGCGATCTGCCTCTACGAGTTCATGACGGGCCGCGTCCCCTACGACGGGGACAACTTCATGCGGGTGCTGAGCCGTCACCTCACCGAGCCGCTGACGCTGCCGAGCTCGATGGCACCCGAGGCCAACATCTCGCCCGCCGTCGAGGCCATCATCGTCAAGGCGCTCTCGAAGAAGGCCGACGACCGCTATCAGTCGATGGCGGAGTTCGAGCAGGCCATGCTCTCCGTCGGGCCGGACGGCAACCTCTCCGGCGCCTCGCTGTACGAGGGGCCGCCGCAGCTCGGGCCCATGCCCGCCGGTGGCACCATGTGGCTCGGCCACGGGGCCGGCGGCAATCAGACGCCCGCCAGCCAGCCCCCGGAGGGTCGGGGCGGCACGATGCTGCTGGACGGCGAACGCCCGCCCGAATACTTCGAAGATCCCAACGCGGGCCAGTTTGCCCGCGGACCCACGGGGTGGTCCCGCAACCCCTCGGGCCAAGGCGCCGCCATCACGAATGCGCCGCGCTCACGGCCGCCGAGCGTCCCTGCGTATAGCCCCGGCACGCGCGCGCCGTCGCCGTACGGGACGTCGCACACGCGCATGGCCGACGGCGAATACACGATGTTCGCCTCGGAGAAGCGCTCTCCGGTCAAGCTCGTGATGATGCTCGCGCTCGGAGGCTTGGTCGCGATCGGCGGTGGAGGCTTGGCGGCGTGGATGGTGCTGCGCGGCGACGAAACCACGGATTCCAAGCCCGTGGTCGCGAAGCAAGAGGTCATCCCTGCGGCCCCCGTGGAGCCCGATCCGGAGGAGGAGGAACCCTCCCTCGAGATCCCGAAAGAGAAACCCCCCGAACCGGTCGCCGAACCCGAGCCCAATCCCGGCGCGCTCGAGATTCCGAGCTCGCCCCCGCCCGAACCCGAGGTCGTCATCGTGGACGAGCCCGATCCCGAGCCCAAGAAGGACAGCTCGCGAGCGCGCGCGAACACGCGTTCGAACGGCCGCTCCAAGGGACGCACGGGCACGACCCGGACCTCGCCGCCCCCCGAGAGCGAGCGCAAGCCCAACCTCCCGGACGTCGACCCGCCCGAGGCCCCCAAAGATCAGCTGAGCGATTCCGACGTCGCACGGGGCTTCGCCAAGGCCACGAAAACCGCGCGAGAGTGCCCCGGTGGCCTGCCCAGCATGTCGATCCGCGTGAGCGCCACGATCAACAAAGAGGGGCGGGTCATCGCCGCGAAGCCCTTGAACAACGCTTCGCTCCCCGTTGCCAAGTGCGTCGCAGACGCCGTAAAATCGCGAGCGAAGTTCGCTCCCACCACGAGGGCCCTGGAGACCAAGGAATGGAACTACACATTCTAGGGTGGCCGGCCTGACGCCCGATCCAAGACGGACTCGGGTGGAGGGCGACGGGATGCGAGGACGCGGCGGGGGATGTTTCGCCTTCGAGTGACAACCCCGCAAGGGGAAACCCGGGTGATCCCGCTGCGCGCGGGTCGTGCCGCGATCGGTCGAGACGCCGACAACGACGTCGCGCTCGTGGACGACGTGGTCTCCGGTCATCACTGCAAGATCGAGCTCGTCGGTTCCAGCTGCGTGCTGACGGATCTGGGATCGAGCAACGGCACCTGGCTCAACAATGCCCGGCTGCAGGCCCCCACTCCCGTCGACGAGCAATCGCGCATCTACGTCGGCAGCCATCTCATCGAGCTCGAACGCGAAGCGGCAACCGCAACCTCCGCCCATGTCGCGGCGAACCTGCAACACCCGCTCTCATCGGGCGGGGCGGTGCTTCGCCAGCCCGAACATCGGCGTTGGCGTGACCTCCACGATCGCTACTTCTCGTACGCAAAAGAGTGGGACGAGAGACATCGCCCAGATCGCCTCGCGCTTCGGAAAGCCGAGCTGCTCCAAGCCCAGCAATGGCTCAAGCGCACCCCGCCGCACCTGCTGTCCGAGATCACGGGGTTGCAGCGCGAGTTCATTCGGCACAGCGAGCAGGTCGTCCGGCGGCGGGCCACGATGCGGCTGTTTCAGCGCCTCGGGATCGGCGTCCTCGTCATGGCCATCCTCGCCGGCGCCGTCGCGGTTTGGCCGCTCGTCGCCAAGATGCTGCCCGCGAAGGAGACCCCCAAGGACGCCACGGAGCAGGCTTCTGCAGGGCAAGAGGTCGCAGGCGATGGGCTCGGTCACCTCGGGGCGCTCGACGACCATGACGAAGATCCGAGAGCGCGCCCCTCCGCCGACATGGAGGACGGCAACTGTGGAGAGTATGACGAGAACGATCCAGATCGCGTCTGCGTCGACGTCAACCAGCCGATCAAGCACCTCGTGATTCCGTTCGAGACGCTGGAAGACATCGCCCGGCGCTACGATGTCTCGGTCTCCGCGCTCGCCGACTGGAACCTCCTCAACCCCGATGAACTCCCGCCCGAGGGCACGACGCTCGTCGTCCGTAGCCCGGGCAAGCGTCCGCTGCCACAGACGAAGATCGAACACGTGGTGGAGAGCGGTGAGACGTGGACCTCGCTATCGCACCGGTTCGGGATTCCGGCGCAACGGCTCCGCGACTACAACCCCGGGAAACCCGACCTCGAACGCGGGGCCCAGATCGCGGTGTGGCTCGATCCCAAACCCTACAAGCCCAGGAACCCCGATCAGCAGATCCCCGAGTTCTACATCGACCCCCGCGCGCAGTCGGTCGGACAGCCCGACAACGGTGCGCTCGAAAATGGAATCCAGATGCCGGAGAGTGACCTCTACACCCTCCGCAACGGGCACATCATGTACGGTTCGGCGCTCACCATCGCGAGCCTCCAGAAGGCCGTGGCGATGTTCCGCCGCGATGTCGACTACGACGGCATCGTGATGCTGGCCGACATCAGCAAGAAGAACGGCGGGAAGTTCGATCCTCACAAGTCGCATCAGGCGGGCCGCGACATCGATATCTGGCTGCCCACCCTCAAGGGCGTGTACCTCACGAAAGACCTCGGCGAAGGCAAGTCGCGCTTTCGCAAGCCGCACTTCCCGGAGGTCGACTGGTACGCCACCTGGGGCCTCGTCCGGGCGCTCATCCAGACGGAGGTGGTCGAATACGTGTTCTTGGATTGGCGCTACCAGAAGTTCGTCTACGACGCCGCGGTCAACATGGGCGCGACGCCGGAACAACTCGATGCGTGGATCCAGTACCCGCGGCACCAAGGGTCCTCGCGAGCCATCTTCCGGCACTCCCAAGACCACCTCAGCCACATCCACGTACGGTTCAAATGCGCGTCGTGGGAAGATCGCTGCAAGGGCTCACGCGCGGTGGAATAGGCTCAAGCCAGGAGCTCGCGTTGCATGATCACGCGGGGCCAGTGTCCCAGGCCATGGGCGTCCTCGTCGCGACGAATCTGCGTGAGCCACCCCGGCGCCTCGCAGTCCGCGACCTCCGTGAAACCGAGGCGCCGGTACCACGGTGCGTTCCAGGGGACATCGCGAAAGGTCGTGAGCGTCAGCCGCGAGAGCCGTCGTTGCCGAGCGAGCGCGCACGCGTGCTCCACGAGGCGCCGCCCGATCCCCCTGCCAGCATGGCTCGGCAGGACATCGACCTCCCGCAGGTGCAGCGCATCAGCGCGCTGCCAGGCGAGCCCGAAGCCGACGATCGACCCGTCGGACGGCGCCGTCGCTGCCCAGAGCAGGCCTTCGCTCTGCGCCTGTGCGACCTCCGTCTCGGCGAGGCCCCCGAGGTCGCTCGGCAGACCCACGCTCGCGAACTTGCGACCTGCAGCGGATTCGATCGCGAGGATGTGCTCGAGCTCATGGGCGCGTACGGCCCGAATCGTCACGTCGCCACGGTAGAGCGACAGCCAATGGAGTGCCGCCAGCACGAGCGCATGCCCGACCTCGCCCGACGCCACCCTTCCCGGCAGGTCGGCACGCGGCACGAGCTCGACCACCGTCTCCTCGGCTTCGTCATTCGCGAGGTCGGCGACCTTGCGGCACCCGAGCGCCAAATACGTGTAGAGCCGATTCGAGTAGAGCGCCGGGTTGGGGCTGATGCGACCGATCTCCACGAGTTGCTCGGGCGCGTAGCCGGTCTCTTCCAGCAACTCGCGCGCTGCGGCGTCGCGGGGGCTCTCCTCTGGATCGATGACACCGCCCGGAATCTCCAAGGTCACGCTCGCCGAGCCCACGCGATATTGGTGGACCATGACGAACTCGTCGTCCGCGGTGAGGGCCACGACATTGACCCAATCGTCGCAGTCGATGCGGTAAAACGTGTGCGGATGCCCGTCGCTCGCCCGGATCGCCTCGAGGGCGGAAACCGAGAAGAAGCGGTAGCGGCCGCGCTCTTTCGTTTCCCCGACGATCCACGCGCTCGGCTTTCCCATGGCGGGCAGAGTAGCAGCGCGCTCGCGACATGACCCGCCACGACCCCTCCCTCCGAGGTGCTCGCAGGCGTCCTTTTCGGCATGGACTGGGCGAACCCGGCGATGGCGGCGGCCAGCGCCCAGCAGACCGGTTCGCGTGGTTTGGAGCCGGTTTTTTTTGCGGATTCCCCTACATTGAAAGCATGGTGCTCTACGGTAGCCGTTTGTGCCATGATGCCGTCGACCGTGTCGGATCAATCGAGCATTGATAGCGTCTGGGCGGACCTGCTCGGCAGCGACGATGTTCCGCCGCCTCCGGGCTCGCGCGTCGTGACGCCGGCGAGCCCCCGGGCAGCCGAGGTTCCTCCCCCCCCGCCCCTCACCACCGAATCGGGGACCTCGCTCCGGATACCGACGCCGCCTCGGCTCCCTCCCCTCCCGCCCCGCCGCCCGACGGCGAACGGGCTTGAGTCCGTCAAGATCCCACCGCCGCCGCGCGTGGCCGAAGATCTCACCCCGCCCCCGCTCCTTCAACTGAGCCCCACGCTCGGGCCCGCGGAAGCGGAGGAGGACGCACCCCGTCCAAGCGCCTTCTCGGCGAGGACGCGGGCGGTCAACGGCAGTCCCGGAGCATCGAAGGTCACTCGGCCCCTCGCGAAGCCCGGGGGACGTCCCCCGCTCGGTGCCCCACGGCGGCCGCCCCAGTCCATGCACGAGCTGGTCTTTGCGCCCCCGAGCGCGCCAGCGAACCCCGCAGCCGCAGCCGCGGCCGCGGCAGAAGACGACGACGCGATCCCGGAGCTGTTCCTCGCACCCGACGGCGAGACGAGCGACGTGGTCTCGCCTTCGAATCCACTGCCTTCCCCGGACCGCGAGAAGATCCACGCACCCTCGAACCCGACGGTCCTCGAAGCTGCGGACACCTCGACCACTCAGCCCCCCGCTCGGGTCGCGGCGAGCTGGTTCCTCCCCATCACGGCAGCGGCCGCGATCGCAGCCGTCGCGGTCGGGTGGATCGCGTTCCGCGGGAGCCCGTCCGAGTCGGGCGAACGCAACACGGCCGCCGCATCGCTGGCCGCCAGCGCACCCGCTTCCCCAGTCGAAGGGGCCTCCCCCGAGGCCGCGGTCGCGCTTGGAGCCGTGGCCGTGAGCGATCGGCCCTCGGACGGCGAGCCGGCCGAACCCGCCGAACCCGCCGAACCGGCCGACCCCGCCGAACCGGCCGACCCCGCGCTCGCGACCCAAGGCGAGGCGATGCCCACGAACGCAGCCGCGCCAACCGAGCTCCCGGAGTCGGCCGACGCCCCCGCGGACGAGGTCGATTCCGAGGCGGAAGCCATCGTCCCGGCGGCCACAGCCCCGAGCGCAGCGCCAGACACCGCCGCCGGCGACCCAGCGACGCCAACCTCGGACACCGAGGTCTACGCCCGCGCACTGGCTGATTACGAGCAGACGCAGAGCCAGGAAGCCCTCGCCGTCATGGCGGCGTCGTCCTGCCGCATGAACGATCCCGCAACGGCCCATCTCGCGTTCCGGAAGCTCCTCGGCCGTGAGCTACGGGGTCGCGTCCTCGTGCACTGCAGAAAACACGACATCGACGTGACCAGGCCCGGGCGCGCGGCCGCGGCCACCCGCGACGAACTGCTCGCCGACGCCGAGGCCGCACTCCGCGAAGGCGACGCCCGCCAGGCCTTGACCCTGGCCCGCGCCAGCAACCACCGACACCGCAGCCCCGAAGCGATCGTCCTCATGGGCAAAGGCGCTTGTGCGCTCGGTGATCCGCAAGAAGCGCGGGAGTTGCTGCGCCATCTCCAAAGCGACGACCGGGAAGCCCTGTCGACCTACTGTCAGAGCGTCCGCGCGCCGCTCTGACGCCCCGGAGCGCTGGCTTTCGATGCCTCGTCACGCGTTCGGACGCCCCCAAGGGCGCATCGTCGAGTTCGAGCTCGAAAGTCCGCACCTGCGGGACAATCGGCTCGGCGATCCATCGCGCCGGACCGTGGCGGTCTATCTCCCCCGCGGCTACGACACGGAGGACCGCGACTACCCGCTCCTCGTCGATCTCGCTGCCTTCACGGGCAGTGGCCTCAAGCGCCTCGCCTGGACCGCGTTTGGTGAGAGCGTGCCGCAGCGGGTGGATCGCCTCGTCGAAGAAGGGCGGATGGGTCCAGCGATCCTCGCGTTCCCCGATGCCTTCACGAGCCTGGGCGGCAACCAGTACGTGGACACGCCCGTGCTCGGCCGCTGGGAACGCTATCTCCTCGAAGATCTGCTGCCCGCCCTCGAATCGCGCTTTCGAGTGCGTCCAGGACCCCGCCACCGCGCGGTGTACGGCAAGTCGAGCGGTGGCTACGGGGCGCTCCGCCAAGCCTTCTTGCACGGCGAACAGTGGGCCGCCGTCGCCTCGCATAGCGGCGATGTCGGCTTCGAACACGTCTACCGCCGCGACTTCCCGACGACCGCGGACGCACTCGCACGGTTCGATGGCTGCGTGGAGGCTTTCTTCGCCTCCACGCAGCGCAGCCTCAAGTTGGGTGGAGCCGAGCTCCACGCCTTGATGGTCCTGGCCTTGTGCGCGTCCTACGATCCGCAGCCTCAGGCGCCGCTCGGCGTGGTGCTTCCTTTCGATCCCTACACCTGCGAACTCGACGCGGCGCGCTGGAACCAGTGGCTCGCGCATGATCCCTTGACGATGGCGGACGATCGCAGCGCCATCGAGCGCTCCGGACAGCTCCGAGAGCTGTACCTCGACTGCGGGCGGCGCGACACCTACTTCCTGCACTACGGCAACCGGTCGCTCACGCGAAAACTCGCGCAACATGGCGTGCGCCACACGTACGAGGAGTTCGACGATAGCCACGCGTCGATCGACTACCGCCTCGACGAGTCCTTGCCGCGCCTCTACGCCGCGATCTCGCCGTGAGCCCCTGCTGGGCGTTCGCGATGGCCGGCAGAGGTCGCGCCGCTGCTCCGGTCAGTTATGCTCCGGTGGGATGCCGCTCGCCCTAGAGCCCGGTCAGAGCTACGGCCGCTTCACAATCCTCGGCCACCTCGGCGAAGGCGGTTTCGGCCAGGTCTACCGCGTCACGGACCCCCGCTATGACGTCCCGGTCGCCCTGAAGATCTCGCATCAGCCGGTCACCGATCCAGCCGTGGCCCAGCGCGCGTTACGAGAGGTCACCGTCCTGCGCAAGTACGACAATCCCTACAGCGTCAGTGTCCTCGACTTCGGACTGAATCGTGACGGCCACATCTACGTGTTGATGGAGCTCCTCGATGGCTTGCCCCTCAACCTGTTCCACGACTTCGATCGCCGGCTCGATCCGCGGTGGGTGTGTCACATCGTGTACGAGTCCTGCTTGGGTCTCCAGGCCGCCCACGACGACGGCGTGGTGCATCGCGACCTCAAGCCCGCAAACGTCTTCGTGGGGCGCGACCACCACGTCAAAGTGCTCGACTTCGGGCTCGCGCGCTCATGGGACGAGAGCCAAGCGATCGTGGGCCGCGGCGCAACCATCGGCGAGGTCTTGGTCGGAACCCCGCACTACGCCCAGCCCGAGCAGATCACGTCGCGCCACCTGACACCGGCCGCCGATGTGTACAGTTTGTCGGTGCTCGCCTACGAGATGCTCACTGGGCACACTCCTTTCATCGCCGACAAACCCGTGAGCGTGGTGGTCGAGGAGTGGATCGGTACCCCGCTCGAGTGGCTCCGGTGCCATGCGGGGCGGCCCATCGTGGAGATGCGTAGGCACGTCGGCGCGGCCGCGGTCTCCGATGGCCTCGTCGCACTGATCGAACGCGGCCTGGACAAGGATCCAGCGAATCGCCCCGCATCGGCACGCGTCCTCGCGAGCGCAATCGTCCAACAGTGGCCCACCTAGCGTCACCCATGCGGTATCGTCCAGTGCTCCCGCGAGCGGTCCCACGTGATGACCGGCCAAACCCCCACCGAAGCCGACGGAGCGTTGATCGCAGCTCGGTTGTTCGACTTGACGGGGCTCGTTCTGGACCAGCGCTACGTCATCGGCCCGCGCATCGGCGTGGGCTCGATGGGCGTCGTGTATCAAGCGACGCATCGCGCGATTGGACGCAAGGTCGCGATCAAGCTGCTGCGTGGTGAGCACACGGGAAATGCGACGTTTCGCCGCCGGTTCGAGCGAGAAGCCCGCTCCGCCTCGAGGATCCGCCACCCCAACGTCGTCGAGGTGCTCGACTTTGGCGAGCTCGAGGGGGGACCGCTCTACATCGTGATGGAGTTTCTCGCGGGGTCCGACCTTCGAGAGATCTTGCAGCGCGAGGGCGCGATCGAAGGCGGACGCGCACGTGGATGGCTTCGTGAGCTCATGGCCGCGATCGCGGCCGCCCATGACGCGAACATCATCCACCGCGACATCAAACCCGCGAACTGTTTCATCACGCGAACCGGAGACGACCGGGAGAGCGTCAAGGTGCTCGACTTCGGTGTCGCGCGGCTCGAGGACGACACGGCAGTGTCCGCGTTGACGGGAATCTCCGAGGTCGTCGGCTCCGTCGCATACATCGCTCCGGAGCTCGTGACGGGAGCCACCGCCAGTGTCGCCTCGGACATCTATGCCATCGGTGTGATGGCGCACGAGGTGCTGAGCGGCCAGCACCCGTTCCCTGGCAGTGACATCTACGACATCATGAACAAGCATCTGCGGATGCCGCCGCCCGCGTTGCCGAGCACCGCTCCGCCGGACCTCCGCACCATCATCGAGCGCGCGCTGCAGAAGGAGCCGAACCTGCGCTTTGGCTCCGTCCATGAAATGCTCGGCAAGCTCGATCCGGACGCGCCGCACCAACGCGTCAAAAGCCGCCCCACAGGCGCACCGCGGGCGACCGCCATGCTTCCACAGCGCCCTCCCAGCGGCGCGAGCCCTTCCGTGGCTGCTGCCGCGCCTACCGCCGCGCCTACCGCCGCGCCTGCCGCGGGGGTCCCTGCCGCGGGGGCCCCTGCTGCGGGGGTCCCTGCTACGGCGGCCCCTGCCGCGGCGGGGCTCCTTGCCCAGCCCACGGCGGCGCCTCCTCGCCCGGGACCGAGCCCACGGCCCTCCCCACCGTCGCTCGCGCGGCGGCCCCCCGTCAAACCGAGGTCGCCCTCTGGACCTTCGTTCGCCGCGATCGCGTTCGCCCTCCTCTTCGCTGTCGGCACCGTGGTCGGGCTGCTCCTGGCCGCCCAGTGGCTCGTTCAGCGGATCACGCTCTAGAGCCCCCGGCCGGCTTGGCTACCCGAAATGCGAACCGAAACGCGAAAGGCGGTGCCCCGAAAAGTTCGGAGACACCGCCTGCGGTTACGACGCGCCGGTGGAGCGCGCTACGAAGCTTCTTTGGTCGCGTTCGAGTAGATGATCACCGGGCGTTTGTCGTCGAGGATGCACTCCTCGTCGATGACGGTCTCGGCGATGTTATCGACGCTCGGGATGTCATACATGACGTCGAGCATCGCGCGCTCGAGGATCGAGCGCAGACCACGCGCACCGGAGCGCTGATCCTTGGCCTTGCGAGCGACGGCCCGGAGGGCGTCGTCGGTGAACTTGAGGTCCACACCATCGAGCTCGAGCAGGCGCTTGTACTGCTTGACGAGCGCGTTCTTGGGCTCCGTCAGGATCTGGACCAGAGCTTCCTCGTCGAGTTCCTGGAGTGGTGCGACCACCGGGAGGCGACCGATGAACTCGGGGATCAACCCGAACTTCATCAAGTCCTCGTTCTGGGCGCTCTGCAGGAGCTCCCACTGCCGTAGCTCTTTCTTGGAGTCGACGTTGGCGCCAAATCCCATGCTCTTGGCACTGACGCGGTGCTGGATGATGTCTTCGATGCCAGCAAACGCGCCGCCGCAGATGAACAGGATGTTCGTCGTGTCGACTTGGAGGAAGTCTTGTTGGGGATGCTTGCGTCCGCCTTTGGGCGGAACGCTGGCGATCGTGCCTTCCAAGATCTTGAGCAGGGCCTGCTGTACGCCCTCTCCAGAGACGTCGCGCGTGATGCTGGGGTTGTCCCCCTTGCGCGCGATCTTGTCGATCTCGTCGATGTAGATGATGCCTCGTTGGGCGCGCTCGACATCGTGATCGGCGGCCTGGAGCAGGCTGACGATGATGTTCTCGACGTCTTCACCGACGTAGCCCGCCTCGGTGAGGCTCGTCGCATCGGCGATGGCGAACGGGACATCGAGGATCCGCGCGAGCGTCTGTGCCAAGAGCGTCTTGCCCGAGCCCGTAGGGCCGATGAGCAAGATGTTGCTCTTCTGCAGCTCCGCCTCGTCCGGCTTCTTCTTCGCGTTGATCCGCTTGTAGTGGTTGTAAACCGCGACAGCGATGATCTTCTTGGCGAAGTCTTGACCGACGACGTAGTCGTCGAGGATCGCGCGGATTTCTTTGGGCTTGGGCACCTTGCCGTGCCCTTGCTGCCGCTCTTCCTTCTGCACTTCCTCCGCGAGGATGTCGTTGCACAAGGAAATGCACTCGTCGCAGATATAGACCGAGGGGCCTGCGATGAGCTTCTTGACCTCTTTCTGCGACTTGCCGCAGAAGGAACAGCTCAGATTGCCATGACTGTTGTCGCGCTTGGAGCTCATCACCCGTGCCCTTCTGAACTGCTAACCATTCTTCTCGGGTCCCCCGGGCGGACGCCGCTGAAGCACCTCGTCGACCAAACCGTAACGTTTGGCCGTATCGGCGTCCATGAATTTGTCTCGCTCCGTGTCCTTGAGGATGTCGTCCACGCTACGGCCGCAGTGCGTCGCGAGGATTTCGTTGAGGCGCGCCTTGAGGCGCAGAATCTCACGCGCTTGGATCTCGATGTCCGCGGCTTGCCCCTGTGAGCCACCATGGGGCTGATGAATCATGATTCGTGCGTTCGGGAGCGCCGTGCGCTTACCCGGCGCGCCCGCAGCCAAGATGATGGCCGCCATCGAAGCCGCCTGACCGATGCAATATGTCGCAACCTGGGGCTTGATGTGCTGCATGGTGTCGTAGATCGCGAGACCGGACGTCACCACGCCACCGGGGGAATTGATGTACAGACGTACGTCTTTGTCGGGATCGTCCGACTCGAGGTAGAGCAACTGCGCGATGATGCTGTTGGCGACCCCGTCCGAGATCGGCGTGCCGAGAAACACGATCCGATCTTTGAGGAGGCGGCTGTAGATATCCCACGAGCGCTCGCCCCGATGGGTCTGCTCGATCACGAAGGGGATGTTGGCGGTTGGATCCCCCCACACCAGATCGGGCAATGGGACGAGCGGGACGTTGCCCGGATAGTTAGGGTCGTTCATGTGTTGGATACGATCCTCGAAGTCGTTGGGAGTGCGGCGCTTCCGCCGAGGCTCCTGCACCTGCGAATCTCGCCGGCTCCGTCTTCGTATGTTGTACGCCGCTGCCGGTCGATGCAAGTGCCCGTATCGACGCGCGAACGACGGTTCTTTAGGGTAGAGCCGGGCCATCCCACCCCGCAGAACCGTGCCAATCGGGCCACCTGACGGGTGTCGTGGACCGCGAGCGACAATCGCTGCCGCCCGCGCCTTCCGGCTCACGAAAAACGACGGCTGGACCCAAATGGGCCCGGACTCAAGTCACGAGCCCCGATTGACTTTCTTCGCCCTCGGCCGGATCGGGAGCCTCGGTGACCTCGGCCTTGCTCATGAGCAGGTCGAGGATTCGCTCCTCACGCATCTGAGCGCGCACGAGCAAGAGCTGCCCGTTCTTCTCCATGGCCGCACGCATCCGGACGACATTCTGTCCGGTCTCCTCCGAGATCCGCTTGAGCTCGGCTTCGAAGTCCTCGTCGCTCACCTCGATGCCCTCGGCTTGACCGATGGCGTCGAGCAAGAGGTACGCCTTGACGTTGAAGACCGCCTGCGGACGCATGCGGTTGGCGAGGTCGCCCTCCTTCATGCCGAACGAAGCGAGCGTCAAGCCTTGCTGCCGCAGCTGTGCCTTGGTCTGCTCCAACTGGGCCGAGACCTCGCGCATGATCATGGAGGGTGCGGGCTCGAACGCATTGCGCTCGAGCAGAGTCTGGACGAGCCGCTGCCGGGCCTCGCGCTCGGCCACGGAAGCATCCTCTTGGCGGATCCCCTCGGAGAGCTTCTGCTTGAGCTCTTCGAGCGTCTCGGCTTCGTCCGTGTCGCGGGCAAAGTCATCATCGAGTTCGGGCACGTGCTTGACCCGAACCTCGCGCAACCCCACGGTCAACGCGGCCTCCTGACCGCGCACGGACTCCTGCACGCGCTGCGGAGGTGGAGTGAAACGCAGGGTCTTGGTGGTGCCGACGGCCGAAAGATCGAGGTCCGCGAGCGCAGCCCCGATGCCCGGGACGAACTCGCCCTCCTCGTCGCCGATGGTGACCTTCACGTCCTTCTTGGAGACGCGCTGGCTGCCGAGGGTGCCTTCGACGTCGACGGTCCAAACGTCGTTGGCCTGCGTCTTGGTGCGCCCGGGCTCTTCCGGCAGGGGCCGGAACTCGGTCAGCTGGTCCTGACGCTTCTTGAGCGCCTCCTCCAGCTTGGCGTCCGCCACGACGGCCGGCCGCCGACGCACGGGGACGCCGACGTAGTCCTTGGGCGCGATCTCGGGGCGCACTTCGAAGCGCGCCGCGTAGACGAACGCCTGCCCGCTCTCGAGCGTGCTCGATTCCAGCACGGGCCGCGTGAGCGGAATCGTCTTGTGCTCCTCGGTCGCGGTTGGGAACGTCTCTTGCACCAGGTCCTCGGCGAGCTCCTGACGGATGCTCTTGCCGAACATCCGCTCGATGACCTTGGGAGGAATATGACCCTGGCGAAAGCCGGGCAGGCGCGCGCGACGGCGAAGGTCCCGCATCTTGGTATCGAGTCGGCCGGAGATCTCGCTCCAGGGGATCTCAACCTTGACCCGACATTCGATCGGGCTAATGCGTTCGATGGTGCTCTGCATGTCCATGATGTGAGGGCTCGTCCGGCGAATCACCGCTCCCCCCAAGCGACTGGCCTTGGGACCTGGTAAGCGGCATGAAGAAGCGGTGCATAGCAAAGTCACAGCGCTCTTCACAAGGACGCGATCGCGACCCTCCGCACGGTGTCTCGGGCCCGCTGTGAGGCATCCATGCCCTTCCGTTTTGCATCCCCCCGCGGTTTCGCGCGCCTAGCGCTCGTCGGCGGGGCCGTGCTCAGCGGCGTCGTCGTCCTGTGGCACGAGGTCCCGGCGCCGTGGACCTACGCGGAGCTCGGCCCCGGGGAGCCCAGCACGACGGCCTCCGTTGGGCCGCTGCTTTGGATCCATCGGGCGTTGCCGCTTTGGCCCCTCGCGTGGCGGGTCGACCTCCTCGCCGTGCTCGCGTTGTCCCTCGTCGCGACGCTCGTGGGGTGGTTGATGGCACGCGCGCCCTTCGACCGCGGGCAGACCTTGGCGATCTTGGCCGCGCCCGCGCTCGTGAGCGCAGCTCTCTTGCCGCGATTTCGGTTGGAACCCGCCGCGTTGGGGATGGAGCTCCTCGCCTGCGCCCCGCCCCTCCTCGCGCTCGGCCTGTTCGTGCGCTCGCGACCCAAGCAGCACGCCGCGCTCGTGATCGCGACCGCATCGCTCGGCGTCGCCTTCGAACCGCACACGGGCATCGTCAACGTCGCGATCGCGGGCGGCTGCGTGCTGATCGGGGCCTCGCTCCCGCTCGCCGATGCGCTGCGCGCCGTGGCGCTCGGCACGTTGCCGGCTCTGGTCGCGGGGTGCGTGGTCGGCTTCGGAGCGTGGCCCACGTTCGCCCTCGCCGAGGGCATTGCGCTGTCGGCGTGGCCGCCCTGGCTGTTGGCGCTCGGGGGGAGCTCGCTGGCGACGCTCGGCGTGACCCTCCGGAATCGCCTGGCGGCGATCGTCCTGCTCGCCATCGTCGCGGGACAATGGGTCACCGTCGATGGGGCGCCGCTCGCCCCGGAGACTTCGACGGCCCTCGTGTTCGCGCTGGCCTCCGCCGTCTGGGTCACCACGGTCGCGCGGCTCGGCCACCACCGCTGGCTCCAACACGGGCTCGGTACCGCCGTTTGTGCCGTCCTGCTCGTCATGGCGCTGCGTCCCCTCGAGCGGCGCGGCCATGCCGTGGCGGACGACCGCCCGCTGGGCACCCTACGTCGCGTCTACGATCGCGGACTCGTCGCGCCGGGTGACGCCGTGTTCGCGTACGGGCCGTACTTCGCCCTCGCAAAGCAAGCGGCGATCTATGAGGGCTGGCGCCCCGACGTGGACATCGTGGACGCGAGCACGCTCGATCCGGCCGACTTCCTGAACCTCACGATGCGCTGGGATGCGATCGGAAGACGGGTGCTCTCGGACAGCTTCGATGGCGGTGGCAACTGGGATCCGTCGTGGATCGTGGACAGCGGTCCGCTGTTTTGGTTCGTGGGGCGCGGCAGCATTCCGGACCCGGAATTCACCGACCTCTCACGGTTCGAGCCGGTCACGGGGCAGGTGGATCCTCGGACCGAACACGCGTGGGCGGACCTCCAGATCGAGCGCTCTCGTTTTCGACGCCGGCTCGGCGAAGTCGAGGCCGCCCTGCAGGCACTGCCGATGACGGCGCAGCGCCGCCGGAGCCTGCTCACGCGGCTGCAGCTCGCACGCTCCGTTCGGCCCACGCCGACGGCGGCGTCCGAGCTCGGCTCGAAGGCAGGCCCCTCCGATCCCCCTCAAGCCCGCATCATCGCGGAGAGTGCCGACCTGCTCTACGCCTACGGCGAGCACGCGCGTGCAACCGAGCTCTTCATCGAGGCGGCCGACGAGGGGTCGTCACAGGCCCTCGCCGCGCTCGCACGCTGGCAATTCCGCGCAGGCCAGGAAGCGCAGGCCCAAACGACGGTGGGCTGGCTCGCCACCGAGGTCGAGGCCAGGCGCCGCGCGATCGAACTCGGTCATTGGTTGCTCGACCGCCATCGCGACGCCGACGCGCAGAGCTTGCTCCGGCTGATGCGGAATACCCCGGAGCGGCTCGTACCGGCGGAACTGGGTTTGAGGCTACGGGCCCTCGTCACGGAGCCCGCAGCCACGATGTCGGCGCGCTCACAGCAGCGCGTCGAGGGCGGCTCGTAGGTCGAGCTCGAGATCCTCGGGGTCCTCGATGCCGATGCTCATCCGCACGAGCCCCTCGCGAATCCCGAGCGCGCTGCGCTGCTCGGGCGTGAGCTCGAAGAAGCTCATCAGAGCGGGTTGCTCGATCAAGCTCTCCACGCCGCCCAGGCTCGGCGCGAGCTTGGGGATCTTCACGGCATCGACGAGCCGCGTGCCCGCCGGGAGACCCCCGCGCAGCTCGAACGACACGAGGCCGCCGCCGCCTCGCAGGTAGCGCTTGGCCAACGCGTGATCCGGATGGCTTTCGAGCAAGGGGTACCAGACCTGCGAGACGGCCGGATGCTCGCTCAGCATCCTCGCGATCCGGAGCGCACTCGTGTTCTGTCGCTCGACGCGGAGCCCGAGGGTCTTGAGACCGCGCATCGTCAGGTAGGCCGTGTTCGGATCGGCGATCGCACCGAGCATGCCCACGTGCTCACGGATCGCGTCGATCATGGGCTGACTTCCGATGACCACGCCGCCCAGAAGGTCGTTGTGACCCCCGAGATACTTCGTCGTCGAGTGGATGACGAGATCGATCCCGAGCTCGAGCGGCCGCATGTTGATGGGCGTCGCGAAGGTCGCGTCGATCACCGTCTTGGCGCGATGGCGTCTGGCGAGCGCCACGAGCCCTTCCAGATCGACGACGCGCAAATACGGGTTCGTGGGGCTCTCGGTGAACACCAAGCGGGTGTCGTCGCGGATCGCGGCCTCGAGCGAAGCGAGCGTCGGTTCCACGATGTCGACCTCGACGCCGTAGCGGACGAGGACCTGCCGCGCGAACTGCCGCGTCTTGCGGTAGACGTCGCTCGTCATCACGACGCGCTGACCTGCGCGCAACATCGAGAGCAGCGTCGTCGTGATCGCAGCCATCCCCGAGGGCATCAGAACCGCGGCATCCCCCCCGTCGAGCGCGGCGAGGCGAGCCTCGCAAGCCGCGAGCGTCGGGTTGCCGTAGCGGCCGTACTCGGGCGTGCGCTCGACCTCGCCCGACATGAACGCGACGAGCTCGGCCGTGTTTTCGAACGGGAACGTGCTCGAGTTCACCACCGGAGGCGTCAGCGATCGATCGTCGCGAACCCGCGGCTCTCCGGCATGGACCGCCCGTGTCGACGCGCCGAGCTCCCGGTGTTCATCGTGTTTTGGCATTGAGGATCCTGTTCACGTCAGAAGCGCGCTGAGACGTTCGTCCCGATCACGGTACCCCGCCGTCACGGTCTTGAGCTGCTCGACGGCGGCGCCGGTGTTCCCGAGCCGTTCATACACCGTGGCAAGCTCGTACGCCGCCTCACACCGCTCGTCCTCCGTATTCGCCGTCGCCACCGCCTGCTTGAGCTGCGCGACCGCTTCCTCGGCCTCGCCGCGGTGGGCCCGGAGCGTGGCCGCCATGGTCAGCGCCCGCGAACGCCAGGTGGGGTCGTCGGCGGCGAGCTCGAACTGGGTGATCGACTCGTCGACGAGCCCCATCTCCCGGTAGGCGGTCCCAAGGTCGAAATACGTGCGGGCGTCCCCCTCGGTGACGTTCGCCTTGACGCCGACTTGGGACTTGGACGCCGCGGGTTCGTGCGCATCTTCACCGCCGAAGATCGCGGAGAGGTATGCCTCCGCCTCCTCGTCCTCGTCGCTCGCGAGATCGACGAGCGGCTTGGCTCCGTCGCTATGACGCGGGTGGTCCTCGGCGGCGGCCTGGGGCGCCCCGGTCTGCAACGCCGGGTGGCCCGGATGGCGCTTGCGCAGCTCTGCAAGCGCGAGCTCCGCGTCGTCCTCGAGGCCCTGATCGACGAAGAAGCGGATCTCGGCCAGTTCGTCCGAAAGATCCGGCCACCTCGAAGTGTCCACGAATCCTCGCTGCGGCTCGCTCCGCGGCATGGGCTCGTCCGCCGTGTCCGTCAGCAGATCGGTCCCGAGCTCGGCGACGAACTCCATCTCGATCGCGGGCTCCGGCTCCGGCTCCGGCACCTTGGACGGGTTGCGCGCGATGAGGCTCGACGCGGGCACGCGGGTCGCAGGCGCCCCCTTGCTCGGTGCCCCCTTGCTCGGTGCCCCCTTGCTCGGTGCCCCCTTGCTCGGTGCCCCCTTGCTCGGTGCCCCCTTGCTCGGTGCCCCCTTGCTCGGTGCCCCCTTGCTCGGTGCCCCCTTGCTCGGTGCAGGACTCGGATGTGCGCCGATGTTGATGTCGACGTCGGCGAACGCCTCGGGATCGAGCTCGAACTCGGCGAACTCATCGTCGGACGGGGCGAGGCTCGGGGAATCCTCGACGGGCTCGGGTTCGGACCCGAGATCGTCGAACACGGGCAGAGGAACCCGCTCGGACGGCTCGTCCAGCAGGCGGTCGCTCAGGCTGCCGGCGCGATCGGGCGTCGGCGGTCGCGACGGCGGCGCCTTGGGCGGACTCTGGGGCTCCCCTTCGCCGAGTCCGAAGCGATCTTCGACGGGGTATTGGCGCCCGGTGCCCGCACGGACGGTCGAAGGCGCTTCGCTCTCGTCCTCGAAATCAGAGACTTCGATGGAGAAGTCGCTCTCGGCCTCATCGACCAAGTCGAAGCCGGACGCCTGCTCGTCGAGCACCAGAGTACTGCTCGAAGCCGCGGCTGGAGCGGGCGCCGAGGCACCGCCCCCCTCGAGCAAGCGGCGGCGGAGCACGGGGGCATCGGAGCGCTGAGGATCACACTCGAGCGCGGCCTCGACGTGCTCGAGTGCGAGCTTGACGTCCTTCCCCCAAAGCAGCTCCGCGACCTCGATGTGGGCCTGCCCCGCTTCCACGCGCCGGCCGAGCTCGGTGAGCGCGCGCGCACGCAAGCTCAGCGCCCCCACGTGTCTGGGTTGCTGGGCGAGGAGCTCCTGTACGTGCTCGAGCGCGTGATCGAACAGGCGATACTTGACGTACACGCGCGCCTCGAACAACACCTTGTCGAAGTCTTCGTCGTGCTCGGACGTCGGCTGGGTCGGCGCTTCGTCGTAAACGGCGGCGGGAACCGAATGCGGCTCGGCCTCCTCTTCGAAGTCGTCTTCGTCGAGCTCGACCAGATCGTCTTCCATGAGCTCGACCCCCTCCTCCGGAGGATCGATCTCGTCGATGGACGGGACGTCGTCATCGACCCGGAGCACCCCGTGCTCGACCTCTCGACCATCATCGTGCTCGAGCTCGTGCTGCAGCCGCACGAGCTCCGCGTTGCGGGGATCCCATTGCCGCGCCTTGTTGAGCACGCGGATCGCATCGTGCTCGCCCTCGCGACCTCGCGACCGCAGCTTGCGGATGAGCTCCACCATCACGCTCGAGGCCTTGTCTGCGCGGCCCATCGCCATGAACGTGTCGCCCAGGAGCTCGAGGCCGATGACGTCCTCGTGATCCATCTGCAGCAGGGCGTTGAGCTTCATCAAGGCCCGGCGGGCATCCCCGAGCTTGAGGTAGACCCGCGCGAGCTCGCGGATCGTCGCGCGGTCGTCTTCGCGGTGGTAGAGGAGTCGCTCTGCGACGCGGACGTAATCGGCGAGGCGGTTCGTCTCGAGCAGGACGCGCCCGGCCGCGGTGAAGGAGGCCACGGCTTCCTCGAGCCGGTTCTCGCGCGAGTAGAGCTCAGCGAGACGCAGGCGCTTGGAAACGATGGATGGATCGGAGTCCGCGATCACGCGGTAGGTCTTGAGCGCTTCGTCGGTGCGCCCGGCCTGCATCTGCGCCTGGGCGATATGCTCGTAGCTCGCGATCGCATCGTGGACGCGGCCGAGCTCGCGGTTGAGCGTCGCGGTCTTGAAGTGGACATCGAGCCGCGAGGGCTCGAGGGTGAGGACCTGGCGGTACACCGCCAGCGCCTTTTGGTGCGCTTTTTGGCTCGCGTAGAACTCGGCGACTTGGAGATAGCGCGCGACTGCGGTCGCCCGGTCCCCCGAGCGCGCGAGACAATCGGCGAGCATCAGCCACGCCCGGATGTCCTTGGGATCGTTGTCGACGATCGATTGATACTCACGGGCAGCACGATCGTGCTGCCCCCGTGCGGCATGACGCTCAGCTCGTTCGTGTGCTTTCTCTTTGCTGAACGCCACGCCCGCCCCTACAACTGCTGCTCCGCCTCGCGCCGGACCGCGTCACGGTCGAGCGTCGACTCCAAGAAGTGCGTGTCGTACACGCCGCGCACGAAGGCATCCTGCTGAAGGATCCACCGGTGCAGGGGGACGTTCGTGGCGATCCCCTCGACGACGGTTTCGTCCAGGGCGCGGCGCATCCGCGCGAGGCACTGCTCTCGGTTCCGCCCGTGGGTGATGAGCTTGCCGAGCATCGAGTCGTAGTGGGGGGACACCGTGTAGCCCTGGTACACGTGACTGTCCACGCGTACGCCGTACCCGCCCGGGAAATGCAGCGCGGAGATCCGCCCCGGCTGCGGTGCGAACGTCACGGGATCTTCGGCGTTGATCCTGCACTCCATGGCGTGCCCTCGGGGCGCGTGAACACGGTTCAGATCACCCAGGGGCTCACCGGTGGCCAAGCGGATCTGCTCCTGCACGAGATCGACCCCGGTGATCATCTCCGTCACGCAGTGCTCGACCTGGATGCGGGTGTTCATCTCCATGAAGTAGAAGCGGTCCCCGTCGAGCAAGAACTCGAGCGTACCGACGGAACGATAGCCAATCGCCGTGGCTGCCGTCACGGCGGCGCGGCGCATTTGCGTCCGGACCGCCTCCGAAAGCGCCACGGACGGCGCTTCCTCGATGATTTTTTGGTGGCGGCGCTGCACGGAGCACTCGCGCTCGAGCAGATCGATCCCTCCGCCATGTTGGTCGCACACGACCTGAATCTCGATGTGCCGGGGTCGGTCGACGTAGCGCTCGAGGTAGACGTCGCCGCAGCCGAAGGCCGCCTGCGCCTCGGCGCGTGCGGTTTCCACGGTCGAAGCGAGGAGTTTGGGATCGCGAACGATCTTCATGCCTCGCCCGCCGCCGCCCGCGGAGGCCTTGACGATCACGGGAAACCCGATTTTTTCCGCGGCTTTTTCAGCCGCGCGTAGATCCTGCAAGACCCCGGTTCCCGGGAGAACTGGCACGCCCGCCGCCGCCATCGTCTCACGCGCGCGAACCTTGTCGCCCATGAGCGACATGTGTTCGGGCAGCGGGCCGATGAAGTTGAGGCCGCACTTGATGCACATCGCCGCGAAATCCGCCCGCTCGGCGAGGAACCCGTAGCCAGGGTGCACCGCGTCTGCGCCGGCGAGTTCGGCCGCTGCAATGAGGTTCGGGATGTTGAGATAGCTCAGCGCGGCAGGCCCAGGGCCGACGCAGACCGCCTCGTCGGCGAACCGAACGTGGAGAGCGTTCTCGTCGATCGTCGAGTGGACGGCCACCGTGCGGATGCCCATCTCGCGACAAGCGCGGATGACTCGCAACGCGATCTCGCCGCGGTTGGCAATGAGGACTTTTCGAATCGGTTCGATCACAGCTTGCGCACCCGGAACAGCTTGGCCCCGTACTCCACGGGCTGCCCGCTCTCGACGAGGATCTCTTCGATGGTGCAGGCAAACTCGGCTTCGAGCTCATTGAAGAGCTTCATGGCCTCGACGATGCACACCGTTTGTCCCGCTTGGACGCGGTCGCCCACCTCGACGAACGATGGCGTGTCCGGGCGCGCCGAGCGATAGAACGTCCCGACGAACGGAGACGTGATGAAATCGCCATCGGTCTCGGCGTGGGCCGAGGCCGGGGCCTCGACCTCCGCAGGTTCCACGGCCACCACCGCCCGCGGGGCAGGCGTAGGCAGCATGGGAGCCGCGGGAGCCGCTGCGGGAAAGTCTCCACGGCGGAGCAGCATGCGGGTCTCACCCGTCTCGATCTCGAGTTCGTCGAGATCGTACTGCTTGAAGACTTTCGCGAGCTCGCGGATGTAACGAAGATCGGGAAGCTTGGGATCGGAATCGGAAGACATGATCGGACGAGACCCCCGAAGCGCGAACCGCGGATGGCCTGCTCGGGCGCGCGGGCGACCCTAGCAGGTTTGCGACACCTTGGGGGGCGGTGCGCACTTCGCCAAATGCCGGAGCGCGAGGTGATAGGACTCGACCCCAAGCCCCATGACCACGCCCACGCAGGCGGCCCCGGTCAGCGAAGTGCGGCGATAATCCTCACGGGTAAAGAGGTTGGAAAGGTGGACCTCGATCGTGGGGATCGGCACGGCCCGCAGGGCATCCGAGATCGCGACGCTCGTGTGCGTGTAGCCGCCCGGGTTGATGACGATCCCCTGGGCGCGGAGTCGAGCTTCGTGGATCATGTCGATGAGCTGGCCTTCGCCGTTCGCTTGCATGCAAACGACCGCCACCCCGAGATCGACGCCGAGGACGCGCAAACTCTCATCGAGCTCCGCGAGCGTCGTACGCCCGTAGATCTCGGGCTCGCGTTCGCCAAGCAGGTTGAGGTTTGGCCCGTGGATCACCCAAAGCGTGCGCATGTCAGAGCTCGGACATCAGGTCTTCCGCACTCATACGCAGGGTCCAGCGGCCCTTCCCCATGTTGCCGATATCCGTCAGCAACACCGCGACGAAGTACTCGTCCGAGATCACGCGGCACAGCACCGACTGCCGAGACGCCTTGATGGTGATATCGCTGACATCACCCATGTTGAGGGCAGCCGCGGCCTTGCGCAGCTCGATGAAGCGAAACGAAAACTCCATCGCCGCGGACTCGAGGTCCACGTCCTCGCAGCCCTCCGCGAGGTACTGCATGACGGCGATGCCGTCGAAGCCCATCAGGATGGCTCCGGCGGCCCCAGGGGTTTTATCGACGATCTTGCGGAGCGTGTCGGAAAGCATGGGCCGTGCTCGAAGCGTCGCGCGAAGCGATGCGGCGGTCAAGTCCAAGGCGCCTCCGTGAGGAGCCCAAAACAGCCTCCAGGGGCCTCGGGGGCAAGCCACGCGGCCTGGCCGATCGGGCCGCCACGCGTTTCACCCGGCGGACCTTGGCTACTCCGCGCATGCGGCCGGGTAGATCGGACCGTCCTGCGCGTTGCCGCAGATGAACCCGGCCAACGGCGGATCCGGAGGCAGATCGTCCGGGCACACACCGTTTTCGCACGGCCCACACGTGTACGAGCAAGCGACGCACACGTCGACGGGATAGTTGTAGGAACGCGACTCGATCAAGCCGACGTTTCCGGAAGTGTTCCCGCTGCGTTCCGCGCGAACCACCACTTCGACCCCGAGCGTCAACGTGCTCCCTGCAGCGAACGCCCCGAGCTCCTCGGCGAGCGCCACTGCGGCCGTCGAGGTTACGACCTCCACCCCCAAGCCGATGCTCCCTCCACCCGGGAGCGAATCGGTTGGGATAATCGCCGAGAACTCGACCAGCGCCGGATCGCGGGCGCGCAAGGCATCGATGATTTCGGGCGCCTGCGGCATCGAGAGGTTGACGATGACGTCGCGCAGCCGCACTTCGCTGGTGTCGACCCCTTGATTGCTCTGCTCGGGGTCCCGCGACAGTGTCTGGTTCACCACCTCGATCGGGAGCAGGTAACCCGTTCCGTAGCCCACATCGAGGAACCCACGGATCGAAGACGCGTCCGTCCCGGGGTCGATGAAGCACTCCCGATCCTCGGGCCACGAGATGACCCGAGTGATGACGAGCGACTCCTGTTCTTGGGCGCAACCGGCCCCGGCCGCGATCGACAGGCCTGAAACCACCGAGGCGGCGAGAACGCCGCTCGTGGGACGCCACCGTGCCACGCACCACGACATGAAGGATCTTGGGTCACCCATTGCGAATCGCTGCCTCGATGCAGCGTAGCAACCCCGCCTTCAACCCCGCAATAAAGCGAGGATCTCGGCGACCCCGAGCTCGACCACCTTGGGTTCTCCGAGCCCCGAGAGCACGATGAACGCCACGCGCCCCTCCGCCCGCTTCTTGTCGCTCGCGAGCGCTTCCGCGACGCGTTGGCCCTGCGCGCCCTCCAGCCAAGGATCGAGCGCGGTCGGCAATCGCAACCGCTCCAGCGCCGCAACCATGTTCGCCTCGAGCCCCGCGGGGGCCCACCCGCCGCGCTCGGACAACCGCGCCGACGCCCGCAGCCCGAGCGCGACCGCCTGCCCGTGCTTGAGCCCAAAGTCGGACGCCGACTCGATCGCGTGCCCGACCGTGTGCCCCAGGTTCAGGAACACTCGGCCCGTGTTGCCCAGGCGCTCCATCGGGTCTCGGCTCACGCACGCCGCTTTGAGTCCCACGGAGGCCAACACGAGCGGCGCCAATACGGCGCTCTCGCGCGCGTAGATCGCATCGGCGCGGCTCATCAGGTCGTCGACGTGCTCCCGGGAGAACAGCGCGCCGTGCTTGAGCATCTCCGCCAGACCGCAGCCGAGCTCCTCGTCGCTGAGCGTCTGCAAGACGTCTGGATCGATGAGCACCGCGCTCGGGAAGTGGAACACCCCAAGGAGGTTCTTGCCTTGCGGAAGGTCGACGGCGACCTTGCCCCCGACCGAGGCATCGACCTGGGCGAGCAGCGAGGTCGGGCACTGCACGAACGGAATCCCGCGCATGAAGGTCGCCGCGACGAGGCCCGCGAGGTCCCCGGTGACGCCCCCGCCGAGGGCCACCACGGCATCGCTCCGCCCTAGCCCGGCCGCGACGAGCTGGCCCACGAGGGCCACGAGGTTCGCGACCGACTTGCTGGCTTCTCCGGCGGGAAACGAAAGCGAGACCACCTCGAAGCCCGCGGTCCGCAGCGATCGCGCCGCCGCGTCACCGTAGAGTGGCATCACGTTCGCGTCGGCGATGAGCGCCGCACGTTTGCCCCGCGGTGCTGCGCGGCGCAGCGTCGCGCCGACCTCGTGGAGCACGCCCGCGCCGACGCGAACGGGATAGCCGAGATCGTGGGGGGGAACCGAGACGTCGAGGGTCGCAGTCATCGCAGATACCTGATTTCAAACAGCTTTCGGCTCTGGATCGCCGTACAGCTCGCGCTGGAGCCGAGCCACGACTTCGAGCGGGGTGCCCCGACCATCGAGGCAATGTTGGGCCGTCCGGTACGAGGGCCGCCGCGCGGTCCAAAGCACGCTCAACCGCTCGCGCAAGCCCTCCGTGGACCCCGCGGCGAGCGGGCGTACGGCCCGGGCATCCGGCGCTTCGAGGCGCGCAATCAGCTCGTCGAGGGGCACGTCGAGGTGCACGACCGTGCCGTGCGCGGCCATCGTTTGACGATTGGCCGGGTCGAGCACGATCCCTCCCCCGGTCGCGACGACGACATGTTGCGCGGCGAAGGCGGGCTCTTGGACCAGACTCGCGAGCGCTTGCCGCTCGCAGGCCCGGAAATACGGCTCCCCCGCCTCGAACAGCTCTCCGATCGTGCGCCCGAACAAGCGCTCGATCCGGACGTCGAGGTCGATGAAGACCGCGCCCACGCGCTCAGCCAACAGGCGACCCACCGTCGACTTGCCGCTGCCCATCATCCCAGTGAGGAAGATCGGTCGACGCATGGCTAGCCGCGCAACGGGAGCGCCAGGAAAACGGCGGCGCCTTTGGGGGACGCTTCGAGCATTGCCCCCGAGATTGACGCAACGCGCCCCCGAGGTTCAAGGGCGGGATCGCCGGTCCCGAAGAATCGGGGCCAGCGCGGTCATCCGCCGATACTGCTCGCCCGATTGACGATCTTGGGGGTCAAGAAAATGAGGACCTCGGACCGCGTGTCCGCCTCGGCCTTGCTCTTGAAGAACCACCCGATGATCGGGATGTCGGCGAGCCAAGGGACCTTGGCGTTGTTGACCGCTTTGTTGCGGGTATAGATCCCGCCGATCACCGCGGTGTCGTTGTCGTTGACGAGCATCCGGCTCTGTGCCTGGCGCGTGAGGATGGTCGGATCACCCCGGGCGCCGGTGTTGACGAAGTCGGCTTCGTTCTTCTGCACGGTCACATCGAGCAGCACCGCCCCCTCGTTGGTGACGTGCGGGGTCACCTGGAGCGAGAGCGTGGCATTGACGAACCGGGTGTTCACACCTTGGGCGCTGACCTGGGAGATCGGGATCTGGACACCTTGCTCGATCTGCGCCTGCGAGTTGTCGAGCGTCACGATCTTGGGAGCGCTGATGATGCGCACCTCGCCGCTCGTCTCGGCCGCGGAGATGCGGAGGTTGGTGTTGAGGTTGCCGCTGATGCTGCCGAACGAGAAACCGAGGGCACCACCGGCACCCGTGCCGACCGGTGCGGGCAAGTCCACCGCGTAGTTCGGGCTCGCCGCAGAGCCGGGGAGAATGATGCCGCGCGTATCCGCCGGAGTTCCCGTGGCGCCACCGCCCACGCCAATCGAGTTCGGGAACAGCAGCCCCGTGGGGTTGCCCGTGCCCGGGCTCGCCGTGTAGTCGAAGCCCCACTGGATACCGAGCTGGCGCGTGAACGTGGTCCGCGCTTCGACGATCCGCGCCTCGATGAGCACCTGGGGCGTCTGCGTGTCGAGGCTACGGACGAGCTGCTCGGCGAGCGAGATGTTCTCCGACACGTCCATGATGATGAGCGTGTTGGTGCGCGTGTCCGGGGTGACCGTGCCGCGCGGGCTGAGCACCGTCTGCACCTTGGGGACCATCTCCGCGACCGTCGCGTAGGACACCGGCAGCAGCCGCGTCTCCAGCGGCTTGAGCTGGACCCGCGCGTTGGCGCGTTCGATCGCTTGGCGGCGCTCCGCCTCGAGGTCATCGAGCGTCGCGACCCGGATGACGTTGCCCTCGCGGGCGGACCCGAGGTTGAGCGAGCGCAAGATGATGTCGAGCGCCTGGTCCCACGGGACGGCGTTCAGCTTCATCGAGACGTTGCCGGTCACACCGCGGCCCGCGATGATGTTGACGCGCCCGATGTCGCTGAAGAGCAGCAGCACGTCCTTGATGGGGGCGTCTTGGAGCTCGATGTCGATCCGGGCGCCACGCCAGCGACTCTTGGTGCGAGGGCCCGCATCGTCGGTGTCGTCCGAGCTGTCGAACGAGGTCGCCGGCTCGGCCAGCTGCGCATGCGGCAGGGCAGCGATCGTGTGGAACGCCGAAGCAGGCGCTCGCCCGGCCGCCGCCGCGACCTTCGCGGGCGGCACATCGAGCACCTCCGTCGCGAGCTCCCTGCGCCCGCTCGGTGCGGCGGCCTGACGCGGGAAGTGCCAGACCACCTCGCCCTCGCGCTGCTCGAGCCGCGGTGACGCGGGTCCTTGCGTGGAGACGAGGATCTTGGCGTCTCCACCTTCGCCGAACGAGGTCACCATCTTGACCGGACCCCGGTGCGAGCGCGCGTCGAAGCTCCGTTCGAAGCGCTTGGGGACCTCGGTCTTGGGGAACCGAAGCATGGAGATCGTGGGCGTGAGCGCCGTGTCTTCGACCGAGAGCGCGCCCTCGTAGGCGACGATGACCCGCTCTTCGTTCGCATCGGCCTCGAACCGGACGTCCCGCAAGCGTGCGGGCGATCCCGATTTCTTCGCGCCTTTCTGGGCGTCCGCGACTTTCTGGGTGTCGGAGCGCTCGGCTTCCGCCGTCTTCACATCGGCGAGGGCGCGGGTGCGGTCCGCCTCTGCGCGCGCCGCCTTGGCCTCTTCCAACGCGCGTTGGGCAGCAGCGCGTTCGCGCCCCGCAGCTTCGCGTTCGCGAGCCGCCGCCGCGTGGGCCCCTTCTGCCTGCTCCAGCGTCGCGGTCGCAGCGGCGAGCTTCTGGTCGACAGCGGCGCGCTCCGTTTTCACCTCGGCGAGGGTTTTCTCGGCGCGCGTGAGCTTGGCCTCGGCGTCCTCGCGCTCGGAAGCCACGGTGTCCAACGTCGCTTCCGCCGCGGTGAGCCGGCGGTTGGCCTCGGCGCCCTCTTTTTGGATCCGCGCGAGCTTGGATTCGACCGCCGCGAGCTCGGTCTGGGTCGAGGCCAGCTGCGCGTGGGCGGCCGCGAGGTCGCGCCGCGCCGCGGCCTCCGACTCGGCCGCGCGCGTCTCGGCCTGAGCGATGCGCTGCGCCGCCGTGGTTTCGATCCGTTTGCGTGCCGCGCCGAGCTCCGCCGCGGCCTGGGCCTGGGCGGTCTTGCGGGCCTCGGTCGCCGCCGCGTCGACCTGACGTTTGCCCTCCACGCGCACGCGCTCGAGTTCGAGCTCCGCCTGTTCGATGGCCCGCTTGCGGGCCTTGGCCTGGGCGGCCTCGAGGCGGCGCTCGGCATCCTGCTCGGCTTTGGACGCCACCGCGGAGGCCTGCTTGCGCGCCTCGGTCTCGGCCTGCGAGACCTTCGCGCGCGCAGCTTCGTCGGCGCGCGCAAGCGCAGTCTGGCGCTCGGCTTCCGCCTGCTTTCGTGCAGATTCCAGCAGCTCCGCCGCCTGGCGTTCCGCTTCTTCGAGCTGGCGCCGAACCTTGGCGCCGACCTCGGCCTCGGCCGCCGCACGTTGCACGGCGGCGTCCTTGCGGGCGCGCTCGAGCTCCTTGGCGGCTTGTCGCTGGGCGTCCACCTTGGCCGCGGCGAGCTTGGCCGCGGCGGTCCGCTCGGCCTGGGCCTGGGCCTCCGCCAACCGCAGCGCGGCTTCGCGGTCCGCAGCGGCCAGCGTCTCCTGCCGCTTCGCCGAGGCTTGGGCCTCGGCTGCCGCCAAGCGCCGGGCAGCCTCGCGCTCGGCCGAAGCGAGCGTGTCCTGGAGCTTCGCTGTGGCCTGGGCTTCGGCTTCCGCCAAACGCCGGGCAGCCTCGCGCTCTGCAGTCGCCAGGGCCGCCTGGCCTTTGGCGACCGCCGCAGCCTCGGCTTCCGCCGCGCGACGCTCGGCGACGGCGAGGCGCTGCGCCGCGGCCTTCTCGGCCTCGGCGACGACCCGCACGGCCTGCTGCTCCGTCGCTGCGAGTTCTCGACGCGCTTGGGCCAGCCGCTCCTCGGACGCTCGCTCGGCCGCCTCGGCGTCCTTGCGCGCGGCCGTCAGCATCGCGCTCGCTTCCGCTTCGGCGCGACGACGGGCGGCCTCGGCCTTTTGGGCCTCTTCGCGCGCCGCCGACAACCGGGCCGCGGCTTCGCGCTCGGCCGCGACGCGCTGCGCCTTGGCCTGATCCCCGGCGTGCTGGGCGTCTTCGCGCGCGCGCTCGGCCGCCGCCTCCGCGGTCTCGAGATCGCGACGCGCTCGTTCGAGCCGGGCCTGGGCCGACGCTTCCTGTTCCTTCGCCTGCACGGCCGCCCGCTCGAGCGTGGCGCGGGCGGTCGCCTCCGTCTTTCGGGCGGTCGCCTCGGCTTGGGCGAGACGAGCTCGCGCCTGCGCCTCGGTCTGCGAAGCCTGCGACTCCGCCTGCCGCAGCGCGGCTTCGGCACTGGCCGCCGTGCGCTTGGCGTCCTGGAGCGTTTTCACGGCCGCCTGGCGATCGGCGGCCGCCAAGGCGAGCTGCTCGTCGGCGGCCTTCTCGGCCTGCTCGGCCCGAGCCTTGGCGAGCTTGGCCGCCTCGGTCTGGCGCTTGGCCTCGGCCTGCGCCACGGCGAGCTGCTCGGTCGCTTCGTGGCGATCCTGTTCCGCCGCCTTGCGATCCTGCTCGGCGCGTTCGCGCGCCGTCTTGGCGTCCTTCAGTTCGCGCCGCGCCTGACCGCGGTTCGACCCCGCCTCGGCCAGCGCCTGCTCGGCAGCGCGCTCTTTCTCATGCGCGACGCGCTCGAACTCCGCCGCCTGCGTCACCGCGAGCTCTGCATCCCCAGCCTTGGTCTGCGCGACCTTGGCCCGCCCCTGCGCCGCCTTCGCCTGCGCCTCGGCCTCGGCCCGCATCGCCTGGGCCTGCGTGCGCATGGCCTCCGCATCCTTGCGCAAGCGTTCGACGTCCTGCCGCGCCTGCTCGAGTTCGGCTTTCTGCTGCCCTGCCGACTTGCGGGCAAAATAGGCCTCGGGCGGTGCTTCGCGCGGGGTCACGGTCACGACGAGCGCGTCTTTGTCGGGAACGACGATGTAGCTCGCCTCCCGCTTGAGCTCGATGACCACGCGGACGAGCGCGGCCCCCCGCTCGGTGACCCCCTCCAACGTGACGCGTCCACACGCCCAGGTATCGACGGGCACATGCGGCACGACCTTGCCGGGCTCGCTCCCGGCGATGTCGACGACGAGCCGCGCGGGGTCGTCGAGCCGATAGACGTTGAACGTCGGCTTGACCGAGCCTTTGAGGCGCAACGTCGTCGTGCCGTCGGCGTCCTCGAGCACGCTCAGGCCGTCCACGCGATTGAGCGGCGGCGGGGCCCACAACGAGAGCAACGATTCGGCCCACGGTGCCGCGGCGATGGCCTCCCCGGGGTGGAGGCACAAGACCAAACCGAGCGGTGCAGCAAGCACCCCCAACGCGGAGTAGCGCGCCCGGCCATTGAGTTTGTCGCTTGCGTCCATCATCGCGGTTACCTCGCTCTACGAGAGCGGTCTGGAAAGTGGGCTCGGAACATCGGGAAGGCCGTCCCGTCAGTCGTTGCGGAGATAGATCGCGCGACGTTCACCGCGCTGGAGGTTGAGGCTGGTGGCCAGGTCATCATCAACGACCTCGATCTCGACGTAGTCCCGGTTGACCGCGGCGAGTAGGACTTCGGCACTCGAAAAGTACTCGCCCTGCGCAATGGTCTGAGATTTGCCGTCACTCGCCAAAAAAAGCGCACGAGACGTGAGACCCCGACCCGAATTGACGATTGCGATCAGCTTGAGATCCTCGAACGCGTACTTGGCCATCTCCACCGGACGGTCCGCCCGGGGCAACGCAGGTTCGGGAACGAGCATCTCGGTCGCCACGAAGCTCGCGAACGGATCGCGCCGCCGGACGAACGACTTGCTATCGAGCGCAACGGGAGGACGGGGTGGCCCCGCGTCGAGCGCTGCATCTCCTTCAGCCGCCGCATCGGCCTCCGCGGCCTTGCCTTTCCCCTTTGCCGCCGGCTTGGGCTTGGCGGCCCCGTCCGAAGCCGGGGTCGTGAGGGAGGGCGCCCCCCGCTCGGCCACCACGGGCTCATCCTCCGAGCACGCTGCGGTGGCCAGGCCAAGCCAAACTACCGATACTCCTCGCCAGGTCGTCCGCATGGTCCGTTCCTACTTCTTCCGCTTCCGGCTCGCCTTGGTCTTGGCCCCCGCGCCGCGCTCGGCTTCGCTGAGGAATCGATAGGTCGCCGCCTCGAACGTCACCGCGAGATCGACGGGGGCGTTGGGGTCGTCCTTGCGTTGCGCCTGGGTCCGGGTGCTCTTGGCGAGCGTGATCTTGTCGACGCTCACGATGCGGTCGAGCTCGGAGACCCGCCGGAAGAACTCGCCGACTTGCGCCCACGACCCCACCGCGCGCACCTGCACCGGCAAGCGCGCCACGTAGTCTTCCTTGATCTCGCCGCCCGGCGACCAGCTCTCGACGGTCATCCCGACGAGGCGCGCCTGCTGCTGGAACGTCTGCATCAAGTTGTCGACCGAGGCGATCGACATGGGCAGGACCTCGATCTTGGACTGGAGCGCCGCCTCGAGCTCGGCTTGCTTGCGCTGCCGCTCGAGGAAGTTCTGCTTCTTGGCCTCGAGCGCGGAGAGCTCGAGTTCGGCCTTGTCGAGCGCCGCTTGAGCCGATTCGCGCTCGGCCACCGCATCGCGATAGAACAGGAAGTACCACGCGGTGCCGAGCACGAGCAGTCCCACGAAGAACGCCGCCGCGCGCTGCCACGCGGGAAGTTTCTCGAATGCGCTGAGTAGATCCCCCATGGCTGCCCCCTAGTCCCACTGCCGGACTTGCACGGAAAGTTTCCAGTTGAGGATGCGCGCCGCGTCCTGCCGGCCGCCGACGCGCTCGAACACGGGATTGCTGAGCTCACCGAAACGGGCGCTCGCACGTAGGCGCCGCGTGAACTCGGTCAGGTCGGCCGCATCGCGCGCGCCGCCCGAAATCGACAGCATGCCGGCGTTTTCATCGATGCCGTTGAACCAAAGTCCCGTGGGATCCCAGCGCTCGTTGATCTCGTTTTGCGGGTCGTCGCGCAGGTGCCTGCGGTACTTCTCTTGATCGACGTCCGGGCCACCCCCGTCTTTGGCGTCCGTCAAGATCATCGCGAGCTCGTACATCACGTAGACGGGGGTCCGGCGCTTCGCGTTGAGCTTCTTGATCGCGACCTCCATCTGCTCCACCTGGGCCTCGCGGGTCTTGAGCCCCTCTTCGTCGATCTCGCTCTTGATCGCCTCGATCTTCTTGTTGGTCTGGGAGACGTTCTGACGCAGCTGCTGCGTGGTGTCTTCCTCCACCTTGAGCAGCCACCACGCGACGGCTCCGAACCCGACCCAACCGATGACCATGAGGCCGAGCCACCACTGTGCACCGACCGCCGAGGTCGTCGGCCCGGCGACGGTGCGCGCGGGCGCCTTGCGTTTGCTCGGCGCGAGGTTGATGCGAATCATGCCGAGTCTCCCTGGCGCCGCATGGCCAAGCCGAATGCGACGGTAGCGACGGGTGCGTTGGCCCGCAGATAGTCGACATCGAAGCGACGGCTATCCACCGCCACCCTCGCGAACGGATCCACGATCTCGACCGGAATCCGCGAGCGATCCTGAATCGCCTTGGGCAGCTGCGGGACCAAACACGATCCTCCACAGAGGTAGATGCGAGCCAGGCGCGCATCCACGGCGTCGTTGATGTAGAAATCGAGCGAACGCTGAAACTCCTCCGCGACCTGCTCGGAGACCTGCGCCAAGATCGAGTGGACCTCTTGGGGCACCACGTCGGCGCTGGCTCCCATGGCCGCAATCGCACCACCCACTTTGTAGGCCTCGGCGGCGTCGATGGGCACGGCGAGACGCCGCTGGATCGCCTCGGTGTAGGTGTTGCCGCCCGCCCCCACGTCGCGGTTGAACGAAGGGCGGCCGTCGTGGACGATGCTGAGGGTCGACAGCGAAGCTCCGACATTGATGATCGCCACGGTTTCGCCCGGCACGAAGCCAAGCCCCCCTTCCACGGCGTTTTGCAGGGCCAGGGCCACCGCGTCCACCACGACGGGGTTGAAGCCGGCGTCGCGCGCCACCTGGGCGTACTGCGCGATGACGTCACGCTTGGCCGCGACAAGGATCACTTCCATTTGGCCCTGCGGGGTGCGGGCCACGAGCACCTCGAAATCCACGATCACGTCTTCGCGCGGAAACGGAATGTTTTGGCGCACTTCCCATTCCATCTGTTCCGCGAGCGCCGCCCCCTCCATCGCGGGAATCGTCAGGCGCTTGATGATCACGCTGTTGCCCGACACGGCGAGCGAGACCGTCTTGCCCTTGAGGTTGATCCGGCGCGCCAGGGTCTTGATCGCGTCGACCAGCGCCCCGTGGCTCATGATCGAACCGTCCACGATCGCTTGCGGCGGCACGGGCTCGATTCCGAAGTTTTGCAACGTGATGTCGCGACGCCCGACGCGGAGCTGGACGAGCTTGATCGCGGACGAGCCGATGTCGATGCCGATGCACTGCTTAGACACGAGCCTTCCTCCCTTCGTCGCGGAAGGCCCTTGCGCCCCACACCAGCGGTCGCGCCGAAGCGAGAGCTAGCCGAGGTCGACGTCTGGAAACACTTCGCGCGCCGCCGAGGGCTCGAGTCCCAACGCCTCGAGGATCTTCCGCTTGGTATCCATGCGGCAAGGACACCCGGTCTCCACGCGATCGATGGTCAGCGGGCTCACCCCCGCACGCCGGGCGAGCTCCGCTTTGCTCATCATGGCCCGCTGCCGCAACTTCTTGACGTTGTTGGGGTGCACGCCCGAGTTCGGCCGGGCACGCGAGCTGCGTACGGGGCCGCCGGGCGCGACCACCGAGGCCATCGACTCCGCGTTCGGCACGTTCGCACCACGGGTGCCCGAATCGCCATCGGCCACCTGCTGGGGAGCTTTGGGCTCCTGGTTGGGTTCGGGATCCATGCGTTTGAAGCACGTACATTGTCGGCCTGCAGCGTTGGTCCGTCAACGCGTAGATTCCGCCTCAGTGATACGTAAATGAAGTAAAGTGATAGGGATTTGATAGGTCATTGATTGGATCCCCCGCGGCCCTCGAGGCGGCCCAACACGTGCCCGAGAAAGCCCAAGCTCTCGATTTTGCTGATGATTTTCGGAGCTGTGCGCATTTTTCAACATCCGCCCGCGGGTGAGACGCCCCTAGCTTTTCACGGGCTGGGCATTCCACCCAAAAAGTGAAGCAATTCTCCCTGCTCTCCGCATCGAGGCAGCGCATAGAGCGCCATCGCGCACGCCACGACCCGAGGTCACGTCAACCCGAACTCCTTGATTTTATAGAGCAACGCCCGGTGGCTTAGGTCCAGCAGCCGCGCCGCGTGGGTGCGATTCCCCTGCGTCTGCTCCAGCGCCCGCAGGATGAACTCGCGCTCGATCGCGCGCTGAGCCCGTTTCACGGAGAGGTCATCCGCAGGGAACGTGACGACGAACCCATCCCGCGCGCTCGCGGGAACCCGGGTGAGACGCTCGGGGAGGTCGCCCGGCTCGACGACGGGACCCTCGGCCATGACCGCCGCATGCTCGACCGTGTTCTCGAGTTCGCGAACGTTTCCCGGCCAGTGATAGGCGAGCAGGAGATGCAGCGCCGCGTCGCTCACCGCCTCCACGCGCGTCCCGAGCCGGCGGTTCGTCTCGTCGATGAAGTGACGCAGGAGTCCACGGATGTCCTCCTTGCGCTCTCGCAAGGGGGGCACCTCGATCGGCATCACGTTCAGCCGGTAGTACAAATCTTGGCGAAACTCCCCGCTCTCGACCATCTGCGCGAGATCGCGAGAGGTGGCCGCCACCACGCGCACGTCCACCGTGACCGAGCGGGTCGCCCCGACGGCCCTCACCTCGTGCTCCTGCAGAACGCGCAGGAGTTTGACCTGGAGCGGCGCCGGCAACTCGCCGACCTCGTCCAGGAACAGCGTGCCCCCTTGCGCCTCCAAGAACAGCCCGCGTTTGTCGCTCGTCGCGTCCGTGAACGCGCCCTTGACGTGCCCAAACAGCTCGGATTCCAACAACGCCTCGGGAATCGCACCGCAGTTCACCGGGACGAACGGTCCTTCGGCGCGCGGGCTATGGCCATGGATCGCCCGGCTGATGAGCTCCTTGCCCACGCCCGACTCGCCGAGCACGAGCACGGTGGTCTTGTAGCCTGCGACCTTGCGGACGGTCCGCGCCACCTGCCGCATCCCTTCGCTCAGGATCAGCATGTCTCCCAAGCGGTCGCCGGGGTCGGGCCGCGCATCCAAGCGCGCCCGCAGGGTCGCGTTCTCGCGCACGAGACGTTGGCGCTCGTACGCTTTGCGAAGGGTCAGCACGACTTCGTCGGTCTTGAACGGCTTGGAGACGTAGTCGTAGGCGCCACGGTGCATCGCGTCCACCGCTTGTTCGACGCTCCCGAACGCGCTCATCATGATCACCGTGACCTCGGGAAACAGCGCCGTGCAACGCTCCACGAGCTGCAACCCGCTCATCCCGGGCATGCGCACATCGCAAAGCACCGCGTCGATCCCCGTGTTCCCCAGGATTTCCAGCGCCTCCGCCCCGCCGCTCGCCGAACGGACTTCGTAGCCCTCGCGGCGCAGCACGAGCTCGAGCATGTGGCGAACCGGCTCCTCGTCGTCCACCACCAGGATTGAGCCAAACGCCGGGTCCACCTCCCCACTGTAACAGAGGCAACCCGCGACTCACCGGCTGCACGAGGCCGCGAACCTCCCGCGAGTCCACCCGCGACGCGAAGCGGCCTTTTTTGGGCGGGACACCAAGATGGCGAGTGAGGCACCCTTCCGCCCCATGGTCGACGCGCAGCCGATCCGTCGCGGAGAGGGCGACCAAGGCGTGTTGCTCCTGCACGGCCTATCCGGAACCCCCTACGAGGTCACATGCCTCGCGGATGCGCTGCACGACGCGGGCTACGCGGTGCGAGCCCCCCTGCTCGCCGGACACGACTCCTTGGACGCCCTCGAGCGCAGCACGTGGCAGCAGTGGTACCAAACCGCCCTCGACGCGTTCGAGGACCTGCACGCCGACGGACGCAGACGCGTCGCGGTGCTCGGCTTCTCGATGGGGTCGCTGCTCGCCCTCCGCCTCGCAGCCTTGAGGGGCCATCAGATGGCCGGGCTCGTCGCAATCAGCGTGCCGCTGCACTTCGACCGCCTGCGCCGGCAAGCGGCGATGGCCCTCGCTCGCTTGCGCAAGATCCCGCGCCTGCATCGTTTCGTCGGCGTGCTCGCCAAACGAGACGGACCCGACGTACGCATCCGCCGCGAGGCCGAAGCGAGCCCCAGCTTGCCAGCGATCCCGTACCCCGCGCTCGTGGAGCTCTTTGCCCTCCAAGACGAGGTTTCGCTGCTCCTGCCCCATGTCCGCGTCCCGGTTCTGCTCCTCCACGGCCGCTTCGACCATACGTCGCGCGCCGAGCAATCGGACGAGGTCGCCCAGCGGGTGAGTTCCGAACGGGTCGAACTTCGGATTTTGCCCCACTCGTTCCACGTCGTCGGGCTCGACCTCGACCGCCCCCAACTCTGTCAACATGTCGTAGAGTTCGTCGACTCGGTGATGCATGCCCGGTGACTTGATCCTCGCCATCGACCTCGGTACGACCGGCGTGACGTGTTTGCTCGTCGACGCCGACCTGCGCGTCGTCGGCCGCAAAAACCACGAGTTCCCGCAGCACTTTCCACGGCCAGGCTGGGTCGAGCACGCGCCCGAGGACTGGTGGTCGGCGACCCTGCGCGGCATCGCCGACGTGCTCGAAGGCTCCGGGCTGGCGGCGAGCCGCATTCGTGCGATCGGCATCACGAATCAGCGTGAGACGGCGCTCATTTGGTCACGCCGCGATGGACGACCGATCCATCGCGCGATCGTTTGGCAAGACCGGCGCACCACGGACCGCTGCCAGGCGCTGCGCGAGGAGGGCTGGCTCCCCGACGTCCAACGCACCACGGGCCTCGTGCTCGACCCGTATTTCTCCGCCACGAAGTTCGCTTGGATGCTCGACAACGTCCAAGACAGCCGCGAGGCCGCCGAGCGGGGCGAGCTCGCGGCGGGCACGGTCGATACGTACATGCTCTGGAGGCTGACGGGCGGTCGCTCGCACGCGACGGAGGCGAGCAACGCCAGCCGCACCTCGTTGTGGCCCTTGTCCGGCGGGGGGTGGAGCGAGGCGCTGTGCGAGCTCTTCTCCGTTCCGCTCGCGCTCCTGCCCGAGGTGCTCCCCGCCGACAGCTGCTTCGGAACGACGCTCGAGGTGCCGGGGCTGCCCGACGGGATCCCGATCCACGGGATCTTGGGCGACCAACAGGCGGCGTTGTTCGGGCAAGGCTGCCACAGCGCCGGCCAGGCGAAGTGCACCTACGGGACCGGAGCCTTCATCGTGCTCAACACGGGACCCCGCGCCGTCCCTTCGCGCCACGGCCTGCTGACTTCGGTCGCCTGGCAGATCGGGGCGGGGACACAGTATTGCTTGGAGGGCTCCGCGTTCATGGCAGGCGCGGTGGTGCAGTGGCTGCGCGACGAGCTGAAGCTGTTCGCCACCTCGGCCGAGGTCGAGGCGTTGGCAGGCTCGGTGCCCGACAGCGGGGGCGTGACGTTGGTCCCCGGGCACACGGGTCTCGGCGCGCCCCACTGGCGCCCGGAGGCACGCGGTCTCATCCGCGGCCTCACCCGCGGCACCGGCCGCGCCCATCTGGCCCGAGCGGCGCTCGAAGGCATCGGCCTCCAGATCGCCGACCTCGTCGATGCCATGGCCGCCGATGCCGGCGCGCCGCTCCGGCGCCTGCGCGTCGACGGTGGCGCGGCGGCCAACGATCTCTTGATGCAGATCCAGAGCGACCTCCTGGGCGTCCCGCTCGAGCGCCCGCGGGACCTCGAGTCCACGGCCCTCGGCGCCGCCGCGTTGGCGGGGCTCGGCTCGGGTCTATGGCCGAGCTTGGCCTCGCTCCACGGCGCGTTCTCGACGGATGCGACGTTCGTGCCCAACCCGGCCGCGCAGGCCGAGGTCACCGCGCTCCGCAAACGCTGGAAAGTCGCCGTCGAGCAAGCGTAGCAGGCTGTCGGGCGCTCTAGGGCGACGCGGCAGTGCACGCGCGCGCGGAGAAACGACCGTGGGTGACCAGCACGTCGGACGGATCGGCGCAGACCCACTGCGAGAGTCCGGTGCCTCCATGCTCGAGCCACCACTGGAACCGCCTCCGAGCGAACTGTGCGGCCTGCAGGCGATGCGCCGTGGGCCGCATCCACGCCACCCAAGGGGATCCCGGCAACGACGAAAGCTCGACCATGCGGACATCGGTCGGGCACGAGGAGACGAGGCCCGGGTCCAAGGACTCGGGGCCTCCGAGCGGTCGCACCAGGATGAGCGCCTCGAAGTGCCCCTCGCTGCTCCACGCGGGCCAGCGGGCGAGCCACCGACAGAGCGCCCGCGGGGCACGCCATCCCGCCTTCGGGGGCGCCACCCATACGCGCACCTCTTCGTCTCCGAGCGCGTCGGGCAACCACCGAGAGAGGGCGGGACACCGCAAGTGATCCGGCCACGAGCTCACGCCGCGTTGTTTCCGAAATCGCGTCGCGATGCAACACTGCGACCGTGAACCTCCATGGAGGACCCGACGCGCGCTGGCCCGCGAAAGCGCGGCATCTCGCTGCCGCCGCGGCCGCGGGTCTCCCCGTGCCCCCCGGAGTCGTGCTCGCCTTCGAAGAGGTTGGGACGCCGACTGGGCAAGACGCGTTGCGCGAGTTGATCGCCCGGGGGCCGGTGATTGCGCGCGCGGCCCTCGTCGGCGAAGACGAGGACGAGCGCAGCGCGGCAGGCCTCGGCGTTTCGCTCGGACCCCTCGCCACCCCCGCGGAGACCACGGCCGCGATCGCCGAGATCGCGCGACGACGCGGCGATCCGTGGCTCGTCGCCTACCGTGGGGCCCCCCACCCCGCCGATCGCGTGATCGTGCAGTCCTATCGCGCGGCGCGGTGGCTCCTGGCCGCGGCGATCCCGCCCGGCTCCGACCCCATCTATGTCGAGGTTCACGAGCCCGCCCGCGATGCGCTCGCCAGCGGGGCTTCGCCCGCGTTCGCTGGCTCGCTCCAGCGATGGGGCGAGACCAAGGTTCGCGCGGCCGTGGAGCACATCGCGGCGAACCTCGGTCCGTTTCGCGCATCACCCCACGGACTGGACCTCGAGCTCGTCGTGGGCCCCGACGACACGGTCGAGCTCGTGCAGCTGCGCCCGCTGACGCGACCGCTCGTACCGGGGTGGCCCGAGTTCCTCGCCGCCGTGACGGACGCGGGGCAAGCCTCACGACTCGAAGGACACCTGACCCTCGACGCCGAGCACAACCCGGCGCCGCTCTCGGTCATCCACGCGTGGTTGATGGGCTGGCTCGCCAAGCAGCGCCCACATGCGGGGCAACCGACGGTCTTGGCCGGCTGGCTGTACGTCAAGACGCTGCCCCGCGCGCTGTCGGGCGCGTCGCGGCCCTCGCGATCGGCCAAAGAAACGCTGACGCTTTTGCATCGCGAGTTGATCCCAAGGGCGCGGGCCGACCTCGAACGACTCGAGGAACGCTTGCGCGACACCACGGGACAGAGGCTCGCCGCGTGCTTCGACGCCTCACTCGATCTCTTCTTGGGGATGATCGATACGTACCTCGGCGTGGTCGTGCCGGCCCGCTCGGCCACGAGATCGTCCAAGGCCTCTCACAGCACCCCGCTTTGCCTCGCCGGACGTGAAGCGTTCGTCGATGTCCTCCCGCTGGCTTGGGACCTCGCGAGTCCGCCGCTCGGAGCTGCCCTCGCGGCGCCCTCATCCACCCCTGCGTTGGCGCTCGAGGACCTCCACGAAGCCGTGGCCTCGACGCTCTTGGGGGAGTGGGACGACCACCTGTTCGCGCTGGGGCTCGCCCCCGTTCGCGCCGCGTTGCTGCGGTGCGGGACCGTGCTGGGGCTCGGCGACGACGTGTTCCTCCTCGAGGGCGACGAGCTCGTCGCGTGGCTCCGCGAAGGCGAAGTCGTCGGGCCCAACGTCTTGGAGGAGCGCAGACTGCGGCAACAGCGATGGGCAACCCTTCGTCCCCCGCTACACCTCGAGGACGGCCATCCCGCGCCGACCCGGCCGGCACGCCACTTGCGGGGCCTGCCGATGGGGCCGTCGTTCGAGGGCCCCATCGCACAGCGAGCGAGTCTCGAAGCCCTGCTTCGCGATCCTCCTTCGCACGGCGCCATCGTCGTGCTGCCGGCCCTGAGCGCACAGGCGGCACTCGCTTTGCAGGCGCTCGGCGTGCAGGCGGTGTGCTGTGAGTACGGAGGCGCAATGAGCCACGCCGCGCTCATGAGCCGGGAGCTCGGGCTCTCGGCCCTCATCGGCTGTCAGGGCTGCTCGGACCTCGCCGAAGGCACCCGCGCGCGGCTCGACACCACGCTCGGGCGGCTCTTCCTCAGATCGAATCTTCCGTGAGCGCGGGGTCGTTGCGGCCCGGAGGTTTGGCCGCGGGCTGGCTCGTCGCGACCTTCGCCTCGGGCCGTCGGCGGGCCGTCGCGCCGGTCTCCGGACCCGCAGGCTTGCCGTTGACGCGCTCCCGCAGGTCCTTGCCTACCTTGAAGAAGGGCAGGCTCTTGGGAGCCACGTGCACCGCATCGCCGGTCCGCGGATTGCGGCCTTCGTAGGACTTGTACTGGCGCACCGTGAAGCTTCCGAAGCCTCGGATCTCGATCCCTTCCCCATGCTGAAGGGCTTCCACCATCGACTCGAAGATGGTGTTGATGACGAGCTCGGCCCTCCCTTTGGTCAGCCCCGCTTCCTGCGCCACGACTTCGATGAGTTCCGACTTGGTCACGCTGGTTTCGTCATCCTCGCGCGGGAAGATCCCTCACGACGCGACATCGTAGGGCGGAATTCCTTGCGATATCAAGGGGTGCCGGCGGGCCCCTCCTCACGCGGCGAGCGTTGGCCAGCCCGGCCCGCGCCGGCAACGTGGTCTACCCCCCAAACGGCTCGTCTGCGGGAGCCTCTTGCGGGACGAACGGCAACGCTCGAGCCGACTCCGCATGCCGATAATCCTCGAAATAGCGAAATCGCTCGCAGTTGTGGCGGCTGAAAAAGTCGACCACGTCCACCCACCGCGTTCGGCCCGCGCGCTGCAAGCCGGCGATCGACTCCGGATCGACCTCGGTGCACGGGGTCGCGCGGCGGTCCGGACTGTGGGCGCCCTGCGACACGTGATCGAGCTGGACCGCGGTAGGCGGGAGCTTCGAAAGGTAGAAGTAACCGAGCTCGCTGATCTCGAGCGCCTCCCCTCGCTGGATCCGCAGGCGACCCGCCCCACCGCACACCACGATTTCGGCCCGCTCTCCGGGCATGAGCGCAAGGGCGTTGTGCATTCTCGCCCCGCGCACCTCGCAGCGCCCCCGATCGTTGGCGCTGAGCTCCAGGAAATAGGCGATCGGGCGCGGCCCCACATTCTCTACGGTCGCGACCAGGTGCGGGGCCGAGATCATCGCACCTTGTTGCTGAAACCGGACCTTCTCGTGCGAAGCCCTCACGCTGAGCGGACTCGCGCGCCATGACTGCCCCGCGCGTAAGATCACGGGCTCGTCGACGAGTTGGTGGTGCAACTGAGGCCGCCCGAGCTCCGCGTCCGCGTCCCCCGAGAGCGCGAAGGCAGCCGCATCGGCCGCCGCATCCCGAGCGAAGCGCTCGGGATCGAAGTGCCGCCGCTTCGCCAGTTCCCGACGCAAAGAGGTGGCGGTCTCAGACCGAACCTGCGTCGCGGATAGCGCATCTCTTCGGGCCTGGGACGAGCGGGCGAGACGGCCGGAAGAAACGAAGCCGAGGATCGCGACTGCGGCCAGAGCCGTACCCGCCGCGGTGCGCCGGATCCAAACTTCCACCGCGACACACGATGCACCCGGGGAATGCGATGGCGCAACACCTGGGGTGGGACTCACGGTCTCGAGCCCGTCGCGAACGCGCACTCTCCGCCGGACAAACTCGGGTTTCTTGCACCGCCAAACCCGGTAAGCTTGGAGCGGCCCGGAAATTCCTTTCAGAAAGGGTGTCCCACAAGTGCAGGAAGGTTCTTCCGAGAGCGAGATGGTCGATCGAGTAGACACCCTCGGCTTGCCGTATGGCACTCCGGTCTCATCACCGGCGATTTCGCACGTGCCCCCGCCCCCGCATGCCTCGCACGGCACGCTGGCCACGCTGGCCACGCTGGCCACCCAGGCCGTGCAGGCCACGCTCGAGAGTGGGCCGGTTTATCTAACCCCCGAAGAGCAGCAGCTCCTCGTGAGGGCCCGCGCCGGTGAGCACCGTGCGCTACGTCAGCTTTACGGAACCTACAACGGCCAAGTTCGGGCGCACCTCTATCGCTTGCTCGGCCCGGATTGCGAAGTCGAAGACCTGACCCAAGTCGTCTTCGCGCGAGCCTTCAACGCGCTCGATCGCTTCCAGGGCAATTCGAGCTTCAGCACCTGGCTCTACCGCATCACTGCGAACACCACCCACAACCTCACGCGCCAGAGGTTCCGTCGCGACCGGGTGAAGGCCGCGTTGAACTGGTTCAACGCCGGACGCGGGGCGGGCCACGTCGCTTCGACCCGCCTCGAGGCGCGCGATGAGGCGCACCGGATCCTCGGACGTCTGCGCCCGGATCTCCGTGAGGTATTCGTGCTGTATCACTACGAGGGCCTGACGCTCCAGGAGATCAGCGCCGTGTTGGAGAAGCCGGTCTCGACCATCGGCGATCGCCTTACCCGTGCTCGGCGCAAGCTCCGAGAGCTCGTTGCTTCCTAACGTTGCTTCACAAAGAAGCTATGCCTTCTCACCTCACGCAACCGCCCAGCCGCTACGGATGCCACGAATGCCACGAAGACGTGGAGCTCGTGATGAGCAACCGGGCGACGCCGGCCGTTCGGTCGCTCTACGACGAGCACCTCCGCCATTGCGGGCATTGCCGTCGCGTCCACCAGTTGCTGCTCGCAGCGTACGAGGGCCCGGTTCCGCCGCCCACCCCCGCCGGTCTACGCGAGGACAAAGCGTTCTATCGCACCCTCGATCGCATGCGTGAAGAACGCGCCGAACCGTGGCACTACCGATGGACACTGCGGGCTGGCGTCGCGGCCTTGGCCACGAGCGCGGCCGTCCTGACGCTCTCCTTGTTCGAGCTGACACCTGCAAGCCTGCGGTTTGATCCGCCCGAGGCTCCCGCGGCCGTGGTCACGCGCGACGCTCCCCTCGATGTCGAGACCTCGCGTCCTTCGGCCCCGCTCGCCAACGAGGACGCCGGTCTACGGCACGCCGCACAAGCCTATGGACGCGTCGTCGGCGGCTCGGCAACCGTGATCCCCGCGGGGAACGAGCACGCCACCACGTCCAACACCTTCTCGGTCGGGACGCGGTTCCAGCTGAGCGCCACCGAGACGATGCAGGTCGCCCTCATCGGTAAGATCGTCGCGAACTTCTCGCCCAACTCCGACATCGTCTGGACCGAGGCGACGCCATCGTCCGTGGAACTCGAGGTCCATCGTGGCTTTGCGTCGTTCCGCTACGACCGCGACCCGTCCGATCCCATCCTCCAGGTTCGCACCCCGTCGGCACTCGTACGCGTGGTCGGGACCGTGTTCACCGTCCAGGTGAACGACGAAAACGACACCCTCGTCTCGGTCCTCCGCGGCCAAGTCGACGTGCTCGACCTCGAGACCAACCGCGTCATGGCCGAGGTCGAGTCCGGCTATCGCTACGATGTCGCGAAATCCACCTTCGACGACGTCGGCAAGCTCGAGATCCAAGCTGCGCTCCCGCTCTCCATCGAGGTCGACGGCTCCGAAGATCCGCTCTCGCTGCCCTCCCTTCGCATTCCCACGAGCTGGAACGTGCCCGGTCTGCCCGCGGAGCCCGAGGCGAGGGTCCTCGCCAACGTGCCGAGCCGTCCTGGCGCTGCAACCGACTTCATCATCGCGGCGCGGTCCAACACCGGTTCGGCGAACCGCTCTGCGAACTCCGACGTCATGATCGAGCCCGCGCGGGTCGAGGACGAAGGCGACGACCTCATCGCCGAGCTCATGCGCGACACCTTGGCCCTGCGTCGCCGCGAACTCCACGCGATGCTCGGCAGCTGCCGCGATCTCTACCAGTCGTACGAGACGCGCTACCGCGCCGCCAAGTGCTTCTCGAACTTCCTCGCCAAGTACCGCGACGAGCCCGGTGCCTCCGAAGCCTGGGCGCTGCTCGGGATCCTGCGCATGGACTACGCCCTCGACTACCGGGCGGCCGAGGTCGCCCTCCAGACCTACCTGGATCGCGCACCCAATGGCCCTCTCGCCGAGATCGCCATGTACCGCATGTGGCTCTCGAGCGTCGAAGACGGCCGCATCGCGCAAGGGCTCGATCGCGGCCGGGACTACCTCGATCGCTATCCGAGCGGCCGGTTCGTCGGCAAGATCCTGCAGCGGTTCCCCGAGCTCAAGTCCGAGATCTGAGCGGACCCTGCCGCGGTTCCGCGAGCTCTGCCGCGTTCCGCGAGCGCTCCGCGAGCTCTGCCGCGCTCCCCGAGCTCTGCCGCGCTCCGCGAGCTCGGCCGCGCTCCCCGAGCTCTGCCGCGCTCCCCGAGCTCTGCCGCGCTCCGCGAGCTCGGCCGCGCTCCGCGAGCTCGGCCGCGGCCGCGAACCTTGCCGCGCTCCCCGACCTCGGCCGCGAACCTTGCCGCGGTTCCGCGAGCTCTGCCGCGTTCCATGAAGCTCTGCCGCGGTTCCATGAGCTCTGCCGCGTTCCGTGAGCCCGCGACCTGCCGCCGCGACATCCGGCGATGCGGCAGAGAAAGCCCACTCCGCCCGTCGGTCGACGGGGGGACGCGCCCCGTCGCTACTGCATGCCGCCCAGCGCAGGAACGGCGGCAGGAGGACCGAAGGCCGGCATCCCGAGCGAGGCGCCGCCCACCTCGCGATACTCATGGTGGTTGAACTGGAACTTCCAGACCTTGACCATGAGCCACGGCAGATAGATCCCGAGCGTCACGATGGTCAGGAGGTACCCCACGAGTGAGAGCACGAAAAGCTCGCCGCCGGTGCCGTGGAACCCCCCTGCGAACGCCCGCCCTTGGTAGTGCACGCGCGAGTTCTCCGCGAAGAACCGCGTGAGCTTGACCGAGAACCATGGCGCATAGATTCCAGCCGTGATCAACGTCAGCAGGTAACCCGCGAGGTACACGACGAAGAGCTCGCCGCCGCGGCCTTCGAAGTCGAACGCGCCCACGACGTGGTCGTTTTCCAGAATGACGGTCCGCGAGGCGATGAGCTTCCGCAGCTTGCAGTAGAACCAGGGCATGTAGATCCCCAGCGTCAGGATCGTGAGCAGATAGCCAACGAGGAGGGTGACGAGGAGCTCGCCCCCCGTGCCTTGGAACTTCGCCCGGTAGCGGGTTCCATCGGCGGCCGTGGCCACGACGTTGTCATTGAAGAAACGCAGCAGCTTGGCCGCGAACCACGCTCCATAGATGCCGAGCGTGAGCACCGTCAGCAGGTATCCCGCCAAGAGCGTCACGAACAGCTCGCCGCCGCGGCCTTGGAACTCGAACCGAAGGTCACCGCGCCGCGTGGGCCCCACGCCTCCGTTCACCATCACGTACTGCATGACGCGGCAGTAGAGCCACGGCGCATAGATCCCGAGCGTGATGATCGTAAGCAGATAGCCGACGAGCAGCGTGACGAAGAGGTCCCCTCCTTGTCCGTCGAACCGCAAACGGACGCCGCCCGGCAGTCCCGAGGCCGCCAACGCAGGATTGCCCGCCGCCGCGGGGTACCCCCCCGCAGGCGCGGCATACGGGCTCATCCCCGGCGCCCCTGGATATCCTCCTGGCCCCGACCCGCCCACCGCCATCGGGTAGCCAGGCATCGGCCCCGGACCCCCCGGACCCCCCGGACCCCCCGGACCCGCGCCGTACATGCCCGGTCCCTGGGGATACTCACCCGCTCCCGGATGCCCGCCGCCGCTTCCAATCCCGGGATATCCGCCAGCACCAGCCGCGCCTCCGCCACCCGGGTACCCCGCGCCTGCTTCGGGGTACCCGCCCGCGCCTCCGCTACCGGGAGGTCCAGCGCTTGGATATCCAGCCGCTCCCCCGCTCCCGGGGTAGCCAGCCGCTCCCCCGCCGCCCGGGTACGCGCCCGCGAAGCCTCCACTCCCGGGGTATCCCGGGGCGCCTCCGCTTTCGGGATATCCGACCGCGCCTCCGCTGCTCGGGTACCCGCCGCCCGCGACTCCGCCTCCCGGATGTCCGGCCGCGCCTCCGCTGCTCGGGTACCCGCCGCCCGCGACTCCGCCTCCCGGATGTCCGGCCGCGCCTCCGCTGCTCGGGTACCCGCCCGCGACTCCGCCTCCGGGATATCCGGCCGCGCCTCCGCTTTCGGGATGTCCGGCCGCGCCTCCGCTGCTCGGGTACCCGCCCGCGACTCCGCCTCCGGGATATCCGGCCGCGCCTCCGCTGCTCGGGTACCCGCCCCCGCCGGGGTATCCGCCCGAGGGTCCGTGCCCTGGAGAATCCGGAGTACCGAGGGGCGGCGGCGGAGCGTACCCGCGCGGCCCGGTCATCCCTTGCCCTGCGAACGAGCCGGACGCACTGGCGTCGACCGGCAGGGCCTCGACGGGCGGATATCCACCGGCGACATAGGCCGAGGTGGCGGCCGCGGGATTCGCCGCACCCGCGTGCGACGGCGCCGACGAAGCGGCGGAACCTGGCAACGGGCCGACCGACGCTTGGGACAGCGGCGCTGGTTGACCTGGACGGCTCGGCGGAGGCGGACTCCCGGGCCGCGCCGGCGGAGCGAACCCACCGCCTGCGGCAACGGCCGAAGGCCGCGCTGGGCCCCACGGAGCCGGTGGCCGCGACCCCGCGCTCGGGATCGGCGGGGGAGGAGCTCCGCCCATCGCCATCATGGTCTTCGCGGGGGCGATCGGTTGTGGTTGCTCGTTGTGGACAGCCATCAACTGCAAGGTCGTCTGACCGGTCTGAAACCATTGACCGGCCTCGAGGACGAACTCGCCGGAGCGTTGGCCGTTGAACCAAGTGCCGTTGGTGCTCCCCGCGTCGCGGACACGGACCGCATGCCCCGGTTCGAACAAGATCTCCGCGTGGCGTCCCGAGGTCTGCGGGTCGTTGAGGACGATGTCTCCCGACTCGCGCCCGATGGTCGTCTTGAGCGCGCTGATGTTCCGCGTTTCGGGCGGACGGTTGACGTACTGAATCTTGAGTACGTAATAGCTGCTCACGCGTGCCTCCGAGTTTGCGCGAGTTTCGCAGCGCAGAGGCACGTTCGCAAGGGCCGAAGCGGTGCACGCCGCGATCGACCGCGCGTGCGAGACACCTCCGAACTGCGCGAGTAGCCCTACGCCGCGCGATCCGCTGGGGTCGAGCAGCCCCGGAGCTGTTCGACCAAGGCGTGTCGCACATCGGGGTTCGCCCGCAACCAATCGAGGGCCGCGTTGCGCCCCTGGCCCATACGCGTCTCGCCGACCGAGAACCAACTCCCGGCCTTGGTCACCAATCCCGCCTCGCTGGCCGCATCCAAGATCTCGGCGGCCGCATCGATCCCTCGCCCGAAGGTGATCTCGAACTCGGCGAGCGCGAAGGGTGGCGCGCACTTGTTCTTGGCCACCTTGACCCGCGTGCGACTGCCGATTGGACGCTCGCCGTCCTTGAGGGTGGCGATCCTGCGAATGTCGAGGCGCACGCTCGCGAAGTACTTGAGTGCGTTGCCACCCGTGGTGGTCTCCGGGGTTCCAAACGTCACGCCGATCTTGTGACGAAGCTGGTTGATGAACACGATCGTCGTGTTGGTCTGATGCGCGACGCCGGAGATCTTGCGCATCGCCTGGCTCATGAGGCGCGCCTGCAGGCCCATGTGTTGATCTCCCATGTCCCCTTCGAGCTCCGCTTTCGGGACGAGTGCAGCGACCGAGTCGATGACGACGAGGCCCACCGAACCCGTCCGCGCCAACGTGTCCGCGATCTCGAGCGCTTGCTCGCCGTGGTCGGGTTGCGAGACCAACAAGTCCTCGGTTCGCACCCCGAGGGCCCGCGCGTACTGGATATCCAGGGCATGCTCCGCGTCGATGAAGCCGCAGAGCATCCCGAGGCGCTGCGCCTCGGCGATCACGTGGAGGGTCAACGTCGTCTTGCCAGAGGCCTCGGGTCCATAGATTTCGGTGATCCGCCCCTTGGGCAGGCCGCCGATCCCGAGCGCGCGATCGAGGGTCATGGATCCGGTCGGAATCGCCTCGAATCGGGGCAGCTCGCTCGAATCGGCCCCGAGCGCCATGATGGCACCTTTGCCGAAGCGATTGACGATACTCTCGATCGCCTTGGCGATCGTCTCACGGAAGGCCGATTCCTCATGTGGCTTGCGTTTGTTGCTCATGCGCCTGAGGTCATTGCGGAATGCGTGCCAGTCCGATGAGGATTGGATCTCGCGACGATCCAAAACCAATCCGCGCGGGGTGGCCCGTCGGTGGGCCACCGTGGCCAGGCTGGCCCATCCGCTGGCCATGCTCATGCTGGCCGCACCGTTCGGCTGCACGACGGCGCCCCCTCGCCATCCCACGCAGGATGCCGCGCGGTTTTCGGGAGAACTCGCATTCGAGCGACTCCGCGGGTTGATGACGCGTTCGCGCACGATCGGCGATCCCACGCGCCAGGAGGCGGTGCAGCACCTCGTCCACGCGCTGCAACGCGCGGGGGCCCAGGTCACCGTGGACGCGTTCGAGGCCGCGTTGACCTCATCCACCGGCGAACCGGAGCGCCGCTACCCGCTGACCAACATCTACGCCCGGCTTCGTCCAGAAAAAACGCCAGCATTCATCCTCGCGACACACTTCGATACGCGACCGTGGGCCGACGAGGAGCCAGATCCAGCGCTCCACGCCGAGCCCGTGCCCGGCGCCAACGATGGCTCGAGCGGCGTCGCGGTCTTGCTCGAGCTGATTCCCGTGCTGGAGGCTCAACTGCCCGCGGAGGTCGGCTACGCGGTGTTTCTTTTCGATGGTGAGGAGCTCGGGCGGCCTGGACATGGCGGCTACTGTGCTGGCTCGCGCCGGCTCGCCGCACAGTTCGACCACGGAGAAACACCGGACCCTTGGCTCGCCGCGATCATCGACCACGCCGAGTTGGGAATCGTGCTCGACATGGTCGGGGACCGAGACCTCGACCTGCGCATGGAGACGTTCTCGAGAGAGGCTCATCCGGAGCTCCTGAAGGCGATCTGGGGCACCGCGACCGACCTCGGCATCACCGCGTTCCAGAGCGCCGAAGGGCGGCGAATCTTGGACGACCACGTGTTCCTGACCCAGGCCGGCGTTCCTTCGGTGCTCCTCATCGATGACCGCTATCCCTACTGGCATACGCGGGCGGACACGTTGGACAAGGTCTCGGCGGCGAGCCTCGGCGCCGTGGGCGAGGTGGTGCGAAGAACCCTCCTCGCCGTGTTCTCGGGCCAAACTCGGCTGCGCGGTCAAGGCAATCGAGGCAACGGGCGGTGAAGCTGCGCCGCGCAGGCGATGTCTGAAGCTCGCAAGCGCGTCGTGAGTGCACCGGCGTCCGGGTCGAGATCGGTGAGCGTTCGCGCGACGCGACGGATCCGATGCTGGACGCGCATACTCCACTTGTGGACTTGCGCGAGTTGGCCGAGCAGCCGCTCCGCGTCGGGCTCGAGCCCGCAGTAGCTCTCCATTGCGGCTACCTGCGGCGGGATCTCGGCGTTGAGCCGCCAAGGGGACGACGAAAACCGGGTGGCCTGCCGTGCGCGCGCACGGGCGATCCGTTCACGGACGCGATCGGAAGACTCCGGCTCGGTGACGGGTTCGCTCGCCGCTTCGGGGTTCATGGGAAGAATCAGATCGACGCGATCGAGGAATGGGCCCGAGAGCCGCTGCTGATAGCGCTGGATCGACGCCACCGGATCCACACAGGCGCGGTCCGGGTGCCCGAGATAGCCGCACGGGCACGGGTTCATCGCGGCAAGCAGCTGGAACCGCGCCGGGAACCGTACGGTCTGCGCCGCGCGCACGACACAGACCTCCCCTTCCTCGAGCGGCTCGCGCAGGCCCTCGAGGCAGGGGCGGGAAAACTCCAGGAGTTCGTCCAGGAACAGCACACCGCGATGGGCGAGGCTCGTCTCTCCCGGCCGTACGGGGTGCCCGCCTCCGAGCAACCCAGCCGTGCTCACGGTGTGGTGCGGGCTGCGAAGCGGTGGTCGCACGATGATCTGCGACGGGGCTTGCCTGCGCACCACGCTATGGATCTTGGTGACCTCGAAGGCGCCATGCTCGTCTAGATCCGGAAACAGCGCTTGGGCGCGACGCGCCAGCATGGTCTTTCCTACGCCGGGGGGACCGTGCATCAGCAAGTTGTGCCCGCCCGCGACCATGACCTCGAGTGCGAGGCGAGCGAGCGCTTGGCCGCGCACGTCGATCAAATCGAGGCTCTCGCCGGTCGCGGACTCCAGCGTGGGCGGCCAGGACCCGAGGTGCTCGGCGAGCTCGCGTTCCCCTCGCAGATGCGCGACCACCTGGGGCAGGGTGTTGGCGGCGAGGACCCGCAATCCCGGGATCATGGCCGCCTCGCGCACCGACGCCTCGGGCACGACGATCGCGTCGAACCCGGCCTGCCGCGCACAGTCGGCCACGACCATCGTCCCCGAGGCAGGACGCAGCGCCCCGTCGAGGCCGAGCTCGCCCCACAGCATGACCGCTCCGACGCGGGCGTGCGGAACGATTTCATGGCTTGCCAGCAGGGCGCACGCAACCGCGAGATCGAGGCCGGGGCTCTCTTTGCGGCGATCCGCAGGCGCAAGGTTGACGACCTGGCGACGCGGGGGAACGGGATGACCGGCGTGGGCAATCGCGCTACGCACCCGCTCGCGCGTTTCCCCCATGGCACCGAACGCCCGTCCTACCACCGTGAGACCCGGGAGACCGACCCGGACATCGGCTTCCACCGTGACGACGTAGCCCTCGACGCCCACGACCCCCGCGCTATAGCTGCAAGCGAGCACGGGGAGCGACGACTCGCAAGCGCAGCGCCAATGTCTCGCGCACCTCGTTTCGCGCAGGTCGATGCGCCCGGTCACCAAGGCTGGCCAACGGGAGAGCCACGCGCGTCCAGGCTGGCCACGTCACGGGCCACCCACCGGCCCCCACTGGCCCCCACCGGCCCATGGACAGGGCCCACCTCACGGACCGCTACGACCAGGCCGAGACGACGTCCGCTCGCCGGGCCCGCGCGGCGCTACGCAGGGACAGCTGCGGGATTGCGATGGGCTCGAAGTCCCCACCGCCGATGAAGAGCTCGAGATGCCACGACGTTCCCTCGCGAAAGGTCACGGGCAACCCCGAGGCCGGCAACACGAGGCGAGTCACGCCCGGTCCCGTCAGGATGCAGTGCTCGATCCGGCGACACCCGTTGCGATGTTCGAAGAACGGCACCGGATACCCGCGCTCACGCGGACGATCGACCCGCCCGAGCATCGACTGCACCACGAACAAGATGGGGAGCATGGGCTCTCGGCGGGAAGGCTCGAAGATGGCGAGGCTACCGAGCGGAAAGTCCGGCAGCCGGTAGCGCCAGAAAAAGCGGCGTAGAGGGCGAGGCAACGATCCCCGCAACGCGATGCCGAACGGACACGCCCGGGACCTGCGGTCGAGCCGCAGGATGTTGCGTCGCGCCTCGTCGCGGTCGCGGATCCAGAGGAACTCGACATACGCGTCGTCGAACAGGAGCAGCCGGTTCTCTGTCCCTTGCCCGGGGTGCTCCCTCCCGAACGCCATCTGGAAGCCGGCACCGCGGACCTCGTTTTCCGCGGGAAAGCCAGGTTCGACGAAGCAAAAGACGTGATCGAGCTCGAGCATCCGAGAGTGCTGCAACGCTGCCACACCAGGTCGGCGCGCGCACCCTCACCATGAGCCCGTGTTGGGCATGCTCTTCCAGGGCTCGGCCGGATCCAGGGCGTCGCCTTTCTGCAGCAGCTCGACCGAGATCTGGTCCGGAGAGCGTACGAACGCCATTCGGCCATCCCGAGGGGGCCGCAGCACGGTGACCCCCGCGGCCTGAAGCTTGTGACAGATCGCGTAGATGTCGTCGACTTCGTACGCCACATGCCCGAAATTTCGGCCCTCGGAGTACGGCTCGACTTGGTCCCAGTTGTGGGTGAGCTCCAGTTCGGGCTCCCCTTCCGCGGTCGCCAAGAACACCAGCGTGAAGCGTCCTTGGGGAACCTCTTTGCGCCTGACCTCGCGAAGGCCGAGCACCTCGAAGAACGTGAGGGCAGCGTCGAGCTCACGGACGCGGATCATCGTGTGGAGGTATCGCATCGAGACGGAGCTTACCGCGGCCGGAGACCGCCGCGTCGTGACGATGGGACGCTCACCGTGGCCCATGCACACGGTGAGCGTCGAACGGGATCAGGTCTTGTAGCGCTTGGGGTCGATCGTGTGGCGATTGACCCGCAAGCCCATCACGCGCTCGGTCAGCCCGAGGCTCCGAGCGGCGGCGGCTTTGTTGCCGCGGTGCTGCTTGAGCGCATCGACGATGAGCTCGCGCTCGAGACCTTCGATGGCGGCCTGCAGCGTGCCCGGATGCGCTGTGCCCGTCGCCTCGGCGGTCTGGAGCGTGGGCGGCAGGTGATGCGCGCGGATCACATCGTCGGTGGTGAGCAGGACGGCACGCTCGACGCAGTTCTCGAGCTCACGCACGTTTCCGGGCCAGTGGTAGGCCATCAGCATGTCGATGGCCGGGGTGGAGATGCGCCGAACGCTCTTGCCGTTCTGCCGCGAGTACTTCTCGACGAAGTGGTTGGCGAGCAAGAGGATGTCCGACCGGCGCTCACGCAGCGGGGGCATCGTGATCTCGAAGACGTTGAGGCGATAGTAGAGGTCTTCGCGGAAGAGCCCCGCCTTGGTCAACGCCTCGAGATCGCGGTTCGTCGCCGCGAGCACGCGGATGTCCGCGGGGATCGTCTTGCTGCCACCCAGCCGCTCGAACTCGCGTTCCTGCAGCACGCGAAGCAACTTCACCTGGGTCGCTGGGCTGAAGTCCCCGACCTCGTCCAGGAAGATCGTCCCGCCCTCCGCGAGCTCGAACCGTCCCTTGCGAGCGGTGATCGCTCCGGTGAACGCTCCTCGTTCATGGCCAAAGAGCTCGCTCTCGAGGATCGACTCGGGGAGCGCGGCGCAGTTGACCTTGACGAACGGCTTGCCCTTGCGATCGGAGGTCTCGTGGATCGCCTCTGCGACGAGCTCCTTACCGGTGCCGCTCTCGCCACGGATGAGCACGGTGGTCGCGCTCGGCGAGACCTGGGCGACCTGGGCGTAGACCTCGCGCATCCGCTTGTCGTCGCCGACCAAGCGATTGGGGCGCCGATCCTTGAGCTTGATGTGGAGTCGGACGTTCTCTTCCTCGAGTTGACGGCGTTCCTCCCGCGCCTGCAAGCGCATGCGGACGGCGAGCGCGACCATGGAGGAGATGATCTGCAGCACGCGGGCGTCCAGATTCACGCTGCTGTCTTCGGCGCGAGCACGCTCGGCGCTCAGCGTCCCCACGACCTCCGAACCGACTTTGATCGGCACGCAGATATAGGAGTAGTCGGTGTTGCGCTCGCGGAGGTCGAGCGCGCGGTGCAGGAAGCGGGGCTCGTTCGCGACGCTCGGCACGAGGATCGGCTTGCCGGTCTCGATGACCTTTCCGATCACGCCTTCGCCAGCACGGTACCGGCCTTTTCTCACGCTCGCGGTGGGAAGGCCGTGCGCTTCCTCGATCTTGAACTCGCCGGTCTCCGGGTCGCGTAAAGTCAAGGTCGCGAAGTCGAAGCCCAGTCGCGCCGCCAGCGTGGAAACAACATCGGCAAGACTGCTCGAGGCTCCAACGACTTGGCTCAGCTCGACGAGGGTCGAGAGGTCTCGCGAATCGCGCTCCACGAATGTCATGGGGGTCACGGGGGTCGGGGTCGGGGGCAGTGGTTCGGTCGTTTCGATCAATCCTACCATTTTGTAGGCTCCATTGAAGTCTGGCGTGGAAAATATCCCGGACCTACGCATCCGTAGGAAAGTCCGTCGTGCAGGTCAGGGGCTTGAACCGCCGGGAGGGCGCCCAGAGGCTTGTTTTCTCGCGAGTAGGGCATAAGTAGCAAGTGGCGGTCGAACAGGCAGTCAGCCATCGATGCCTCACAACGGTAAGAATGTGCAACAGGTAGGCCAACCGAGGACCTCAGGATTACCGGGAGGTCGGTCGACCGAAGGCTACATAACCGTAGGAGTCCCCCGCGAACACCCTACGCGGAGGTAGTGATTTTACCCGAGAACACTACCGTCACGAAAACGACGCAAATCCTGCACGAATCGGACCGCCCCTCAGGCCGCCCCACGTCCGAGGCTGTGGCGCAGGAAGTCCCGGAGCAATCCAGGTGGATTCACATCGGGCTTCCCCTGCAGCCGCCGCCGCACTTGATAGACCGAAGCGGCCGAGACGAACGCCAGGTTCGCCGCCCACAACTTGAGCGCTCCATGGCTCTTTGCGAGGTAGTGGGTGCGCGAGTCGAACCAATATTTGGGTCGAGGCTTCGAATTGTCGCGAAATTGGGTCGACACCTGGCCAATATGTTCGGCCTCGCATTCGACGACGTAGTACGTGGGCCATCCTCCCCGAAGCGCGCGTAGGCAGAGATCCGTCTCTTCGAAGTAGAGGAAGAACGTCTCGTCGAACATACCGATGCTCTCGAGCAACTCGCGGCGGATCATCACGCTCGCGCCGGAAACCCAATCCACTTGGGATGTCACGGCCGGTGCTGGTTGCCATACCCGCCAGCGCTCGAGCCAACGGGATGCCACGCCCAACTTCAAACCGGCTTCGATCTCCGACACCACTCCGGGGAATCGGAACGCGGAAATCCTCAGGGAGCCGTCCTCGTGGCGCACCCGTGTGCCGGCGAGCCCCACTCGAGGATGGCTGAGCATGAACTCCCGCAGCGTACCAATTGCCCCGGGATCGGGCCGCGCGTCGGGGTTGAGCAGGTAGAAGAAGTCCGGTGGGTCGTTCCAAGCGAGCGCTTCGCGGAAGGCGAGGTTGTTGCCCGCGCCGAAGCCGAGGTTGCGTTCCGAAGGCAGGAAACACACGCGCTCGCCCCACCCGCGCTCCGCAATCGCCGCTCGAATGCGCTCCGCGGAACCGTCGCCAGAGGCGTTGTCGACGACGATGGCTTTCCCACCCAGCGGCTCGATATCGCGAAGCGCTGCTTCGACGGCGCGCAACGTGAGTTCCGCGGTCTTGTAGTTGACGGTGACGGATGCGACTTTCATGGTGAGCAGCTCGACTCGCGTAGGTGTACCCCACCGGTGAGTCCGGCACACCCGCAAGCCCCTGCCGACTGCAAGACCGTTCCCGCGGCCGAAAAAAGGCGTCTTTCGCCTGCACGGCACGCCGCGGTTTTGTAGATTGCGCAGAAACCACAGGATGGCTGAATGTCCGCCTACAATTTGACGCACCTCAAACAGCTCGAAGCCGAGAGCATCCACATCATCCGAGAAGTCGCAGCGTCGTTCGACAACCCGGTGATGCTCTACTCCATCGGCAAAGACTCGTCGGTGATGGTGCACCTCGCGATGAAGGCCTTCTATCCGGCCAAGCCACCGTTCCCGCTCATGCACGTCGACACGACGTGGAAGTTCCGGGAAATGATCGAGTTTCGCGAGAACTACGCGCGCAAGGAGCTCGGGCTCGACGTCCTCGTCCACATCAACCAAGACGGCGTGGACCAAAAGATCGGTCCGTTCACCCATGGCAGCGCCGTCCACACGGATGTCATGAAGACGCAGTCGCTGCGTCAGGCGCTCGACAAATACAAGTTCGACGCGGCCTTCGGCGGCGCGCGACGTGACGAAGAGAAATCACGCGCCAAGGAGCGCGTGTTCTCGTTCCGCGACCGCAACCACCGCTGGGACCCCAAGAATCAACGCCCCGAGCTTTGGAATCTCTACAACACGCGCGTGCACAAGGGCGAGAGCATCCGCGTGTTCCCGATCTCCAACTGGACCGAACTCGACGTGTGGCAGTACATCCACCTCGAGAAGATTCCCATCGTCCCGCTCTACTTCGCCAAGCCGCGCCCCATCGTCGAGCGCGACGGCGTGCTCATCATGGTCGACGACGACCGCATGCCGCTCATGCCGGGAGAAACCCCGCAGATGCGGCTCGTTCGCTTCCGGACGCTCGGGTGCTACCCCCTCACCGGAGCCGTGGAATCCTCCGCGACGACCCTGCCAGAAATCATTCAAGAAATGCTCTTGACCACCCAATCAGAACGCCAAGGTCGGGTGATCGACTACGACTCCGCGGGTTCCATGGAAGACAAAAAACGCGAGGGTTACTTCTAGGGGCGAGCCACACTCATGTCGCACAAATCCGAACTCATCGCTACGGACATCGACGCCTACCTCGAGCAGCACGAACGCAAGGAACTGCTGCGCTTTTTGACCTGTGGCAGCGTCGACGACGGCAAGAGCACGCTCATTGGCCGCCTCCTCTACGACTCCAAGATGATCTACGAGGACCAGCTGGCCGCCATCCGCCGGGACTCGGCGACGCAGGGCACCGTGGGTGGGGAATTCGACCCCGCCCTTTTGACCGATGGACTCAAGGCCGAGCGCGAACAGGGCATCACGATCGACGTTGCCTACCGCTATTTTTCCACGGACAAGCGGAAGTTCATCATCGCGGATACGCCGGGCCACGAGCAGTACACCCGCAACATGGCGACGGGGGCATCCACCTGCGATCTCGCCATCATCTTGGTCGACGCGCGCCACGGCGTCCTCACCCAGACGCGTCGGCACAGCTTCATCGTCTCGTTGCTCGGGATCAAACACGTCCTCGTCGCGATCAACAAGATGGACCTCGTTGGCTTCTCTCAGAAGCGGTACGAGGAGATCATCGCGGAGTACCAAGACTTCGCGACACGGCTCGAGATCCGGGACCTGAACTTCATCCCAATCTCTGCGCTCAAGGGCGACAACGTCGTCGATCGCAGCGAGGGCACGCCCTGGTACGAGGGCAAGACGCTGATGCGGTTCCTCGAGACCGTGTACATCGGGGCGGACCGCAACCTGCAGGACTTCCGGCTCCCCGTTCAATACGTCACGCGGCCCAACCTCGACTTCCGCGGGTTCGCGGGCACGATCGCGTCCGGCATCGTGCGCAAAGGGGACGAGCTCATGGTGTTGCCTTCGCGCAAGCGCAGCACCGTCAAGTCCATCGTCACCTACGACGGTGACTTGGAAGAGGCGTTCGCCCCGCAATCGGTCACGATCACGCTCGAGGACGAGATCGACGTCAGCCGCGGCGACATGCTCGTGCGCCCCGGCAACGTCCCCGAGGTGAGCGAGCGCCTCGAGACCACGCTCGTTTGGATGAACGAGGCGCCCATGGTCCCCGGCAAGGAGTACCTGTTCAAACTCGGCAGCAAGACCGTGCCAGGCCGCGTGGGGACGCTGCGCTATCGCATCGACGTGAACTCGCTCCACCGCGAGACCGCCCCCACCTTGGGTCTCAACGAGATCGGCCGCTGCGAGCTGCGGCTGAGCGAACCCGTCGCACACGACGCATACCGTCGCAACCACGGGACCGGCGCGCTCATCGTCATCGACCGCATCACGAACGCAACCATCGCGGCCGGGATGATCTTGCAACGCGGCGCGGACGAAGAGGACCAAGACCATTGGGATACTCCTGCGGCGGGCCCCGATGCCGCGCGCAGCCCCGTGAACCCCGAGGAACGCAAGGCTCGGTTCGGCCAGTCCCCCGTCAGCTTGCTCCTCACCGGCTTGCCGGGCGCCGGGAAGACGAGCATCGCGTATGCGCTCGAGCGTCGTCTGTTCGACAACGGCCGAGCGGTCGCCGTGCTCGATGGGTCCAACATGCGGCGCGGGATCAGCAAGGACCTCGGGTTCAGCGCGAGCGAACGCTCCGAGAACCTCCGTCGCAGCGCCGAGGTGGCCAAGCTCTTCAACGACTCTGGCCTCGTGTGCATCTGCGCATTCGTGGCGCCGAGCGAGGAGATCCGCAACAAAGCGCGGAACCTCATCGGCCCCGAGCGGATGCTCGTCGTTCATCTCGATGCACCCATCGAGGTCTGCCGGGCACGCGACCAGGAAGGGCTCTACGGCGCGGCGGACAACGGCGAGATCCCCAACTTCCCCGGGGTCTCCTATGTCTACGAGAAGCCGCTGCAGCCCGACCTGACACTCGACACAGCGTCGAGTCCCATCGACGTCTGCGTCGACGCCATCGTCGCGCTGCTCGAGCGACGCGGCGCGATCTAGGGATCTAAGGGGGGGTCCATGTCCTACACCGCCTCCGCGTCCATGTGAGGACGCGGAGGTAGGGTGCATTTTCTGCGCCCAGGTCGTCGCAAAAACCGGCTCACCCTCAGACGGATGAAGATCCCACGCGCAAGCGAAGTCATGACGCCGACCCCGATCGTCGTCGAGAGCACGGAAGACACGCAGAGCGCGAGCTCACTCATGCATCAGTACGGAGTCCGCCATCTCCCGGTGATGCAGCGCGGGAAGCTCTACGGCATCCTCTCGGAGCGGGACGTGCGGGCTTCGCTGGCGTTCCTCGAGCACGCCCCGGGCGAGGTGGGCCCTCCTGTGTTGGCCGTGTGTACGCCTCGCCCGCTCGTCGTCGAGCCCGACGAACCCATCGACGAGGTGGCAAACAAGATGGCAGATCTTCGCGTCGGGTCCGCGCTGGTCGTCCAGGGTGAACGCCTCGTCGGGATCGTGACCACCGTGGATGTCTGCCGCGAGCTCGCGGTGCTGGTCGGCAGGCTGCGCGCTTCCACCGAGATCTGACGCGCGGCGAGTTCCCCGGGTTGGCGCTCAGGGGCTCGAGCTCGGCAGGTCGGCGGCGCTGAAGCTCTCGAAGATCCAGGCTGTGAGTACCCGCGGCGGTAGAGCCCGCCCCTCGACCATCGTGAAGGTGATCCACCCGGACCGCCCGAGCCCATAACCCGTCGGTCGCGCGAAGTCCTTCGCCAACACCTCCGAACCCGACCGTGGGAGCCGCACGGAGAACGAGAACTTCGCGGTCTCCGGCTCGAACGGACCCAAAAACAGGAAAACGCGGCCCGCGGCCTTGAAGGCGACCTCGCCCCAAGGTTCATCTTCCGCGGCGCCGGGCAGCGTCCCGGCGAACACGCGCAGGTACTCGCGGAGCCCCTCGACATCCGGAGGATCCGGAAGATCGGGGAGCGGCGGCATTGCAGCCGTCGGCTGCCCATCGACGGAGGGCTCGGGGCCATCCTCCGCCGCCTGCCCCTCTTCGACCGGAGCCGCATCTGCGCCCCGGACCGAGGACTTGCCCGCGCTACGCTTGCGAAGCGGTTTCTTCGCGAGGGTCTCGCGAGCACCTTCGTCGGGACGCGGTGCCTTGGAGGTCTTGCGGCCCATGCGAGACGCGTCCGGAGCTCGCTCGGCGCGAGCCTTCGGCGGTTCCTCGGCGCCGGGTGGTTGCTCCCCGCGGGCTCTCGCCGCCCCCCCTTTGCTGCCCCGACGAGACACCTGCGCCTCGTCGTCCTCACGCGCGTCCGGGTCGTCCTCGCCGAGGTTCGGCGTCTTGGTCCCGCCCTTCGCCCTCGCGTCCGCGGCTCCCTTGCCTCGACCCGCCGTTGGCTTCTTCCCGCTTTCGTCCCCGGCTCCCTTGCCTCGACCCGCCGTTGGCTTCTTCCCGCTTTCGTCCCCGGCTCCCTTGCCGCGACCCGCCGCTGGCTTCTTCCCGTCCTTGCCGCCTTCGTCCCCGGTTCCCTTGCCTCGACCGCGTGGACCGTCGTCGCGTGCAGTCTTGCCCGGGGCACCGCTCTTTTTCGCCGACGCGCCCCTCTCCTCGCCGTCCGTCGCCGTGCGTGCGCGCCCCTGCTCCACGACGTCGTCATCCTTGGGCGAGCCACGGCGCCGCGAGCCGGAACGATCCGCAGCGGCGCTCGGAGCCTTCTTGCCCGAGCGGGCCGCCCCCTCACCGGCACGCACCTTCTTCGGTGCGTGCTCGCCTGGCCGATCCGCGACCTCCGAGCGCTCCTGCGCGCCAGCGCCCTTGGACGTCTTTGCGCCGCCTTGCGCGGAGAGATCTACCGCGCGCTTCGACGCGCCGCGCGTCTTCTCCGGCGTGGGTCGCCGATCCGACTCGGGGATGCCCGCCGCCGCAGACCGGGCGCGGGGAGCCTTCTTCGCCTGTTTGGGAGCCGCCACGTGCTTCTTTCCGTGTCCGCCGCATCTCGCGGGTGGTGCCGCGGAGTCGCCGAGGCAATCCGCGCGGGACGTCGGAGCATACCCTCGCGATCGCAGGGCGACCAAGCCCTCGACTACCGCTTCTTGGTGCTCTTGCGGGGCGTCCCCTCGCTGCCCGAACATCTCAGGTCTGCAGGTCCACACGCGAAGCGGATGTGCATGTGGTCGTCGTGCCCTTTCCAGTGGCTGATCGCGGCGAGGGCCTGCTTGCGGCGGCCGACGGCGGCGAGGGCAAAGGTACGTTCGAGCTCCTCGGGCGAGAGCTCTTGGCGGGCGACCTCGAGCAGGCGGCGTTGCAGGCGATTGTCGACGTAGATGTGCTCGACGACCCCCGTGGCGAGCAGGCGACGCATCAAGGCCCAGTTCTTCTCGGCGTCGAACTCGGAGGGGCGAACGGTCCGCCAGCGTGAGTTCTTGGACGGCATCTCCGCGACCACGTATCCGAGATCCACGTCGAGACCGCTTTGATGCGAGCGATGGGGTGGAGCCCGGCCTCCGCGGCGATTCCCGATGTCGCCGAGGAGCAGGGGCGGTGTTCCCGGGTGGTCGCGATGGAACTCGACGAGCGCAGCGGCGAGCGTCTCGACCACGCGCTTGGTCCCGTAGGCACGGTGTCGCCATGGCCGGAGGACCCACCCCTGCCCCTCGGGAAACGCGACCGAATGCTCCACGCGCCCGCGATTGGGCGATCCCACGGCCCGCGACAGCTCACCGTCCGTCGCGCGATACACGACGAACACCTGACCCGGGGTCACGGGGTCCGTGCACGTCTCTGGGTTGAGCGCGCGGAGCAACTTGCTGGTCGTCCCCCAGCGATCGGCGAGATCCCCGAGGCTCTCTTTGCGGGGCGCCGTCCAGCGCACGGCGCTGAGATTGACGTGAGGACCGAGGGTCCACGGAACCCTTCCGATCCTCCACATCGCGTCCTGGCTCACCCGCTCCTCGGCAGGCAGCGTCAACGGCTCGGGCGCGGAGCGAGCTCCCGCGAGCCACCCGAGCAGCACGACGGTCGCGCAACACAACGAGAGGAAGGCAGCGCCTCGCCGGGTGCGGGCGTTCACCCGAAGCATCATCCACGATGATACACTCGACGCGCCGTGACCTCGGAGCTCGAGAGCGTCCACGCTCAAGTTCGTCAACTGCAAGCAGAGAACTCTGCCTTACGCGCCGAGCTCGACGCTGCGCGCAACCGAGAGCAAATGCAACGCAGCCGGCGCAATGAGGTGTTGCGCGGCTCGGCTCGCCTGCTGTTCCCGCTCCTCGACCGCAACAAGGTCGCGCGAAACTTTGGTCGCCTGGCATCCACGGTCAGCGAGTTCACCTACCCGCGCGAGCAGTGGCCGGAGCAGGCGCGCGTCCTACAAGATGCGCGCGAGTTCCTGGAATCTTGCGTGCGCTTCACGGTCCGGCGTCGCACGCTCATCGCGCTTTTCTCCCTCATCGCCGCGAGCATCCCGTTCATCCAAGTGTGGCTCGTGGTGAAGCAGAACGAGATCATCGAGAACCAAGCCAAGTTCGCCGAGATCCAGGTCTATGACATCGTCGCGCGCTCGATGACGGAGGGCGATCGCAACGCGCGGCTCATGAGCGGGGCCTTGCTCTCGCGCGCGGACCTCGAGTTCCTCGCGGGAGTCGTCGAGGAAGCGTTCGACAGCGATCTATCCGTCGTCTATGCCGAAGCCGGGGTCAACGCGGCGGCGCGCCGCCTGGAAGATGCGGCGTTCCGCGGTCCGCTGGTCCGCGCGGTCGTGGGCGCGGTGCAGGCCAGCGCGAGACGGGATCCGGCCGAGCGAGTTTGGCAGGTCGCTTCGCCCATGCTCGAGCAGATCGTGCGCGACGGTGAAGCGCGCGTGCCCGTGATCTTGCGCCTGAGCAGCCGGCGCGAAGCCACCGGAGACGAGCTCGACGAACAGGTGGACGCCTACATCGTGCAGGTCGGGATCGCCATGCGCACGTACCTGCAGCTTGCGCGCGCAGCCGGCCACGAGCGCGAAGCGTGGGAGCTCATCCGCAGGTTCCTCGCCCGCGCTTCGGCCCAAGATCCGCCCGCGGAGGCGCAGCAGCTTGCGTACCGTACGGCGCTCGAGCAGTTCTTCTTCGCCGTGGAGCTCGAGCGCGACCTCGAGAGCACCACGGATTGGTCGACCGCCAAGACCGATCAGAGCGAAGCGCTGCGCCAAGGCATCGAGAAGGCCCGCGAGGTCCTGGGTGAGGATGGAGTTTCATGGGACGGACTGAAGCTCCAGCTCGGCGTCGGCAAGTAGTCCCCCAGATGCGCGCGGCGTCACGTCTCGGGCAGCTCCTACTCGGCTGGCTCGCGGTGGGCTTGCTCGCATGCAAGGCGACGGAGGCTCCACCCAAGCCCCCCCAAGCCGAAGCGTCCGAGCCCAAGCCCCAGGCCCCGTCCGAGCGCTTCTTCATCGAGGCCTCCGCGATCTCGGAGACGCCGGAGGCGGCCTACGCTGCGGCCCGCACCGAGCTCGCAAGGGCGTTGTTCGGGGATCCCCAATGGTCGGTGCTCACGGGCCTGTCGGTCCACCGGCGCGACCTCGATGCGTTCGAGGCGAGCCCGACCGATCGCGGCGCGACCCGGGTTCGCCTCGGGCTCGACCCGAGCCAAGCGCTGTCGCTCCTGTTGGCGTTGGGGGACGCGACGCCCGAGTTTCAGACCCCACCCGCGTGGCGCTCCGTGGTCGGCGAGCTGTTCGTCGCGCATCTCCAACGCACCGCCTGCGAGCGGCGTGCGGCGTTGTTCTCCGTGGCATGCACGGCGGCGGACACCTCCGCGATCGATGCCGAGGCGGCAGCCTTGCTCGCGGGCATCCAGATCCTGCCCGCCCTCGAAGGCGGGATCCCAGCGCGGCCGGACGGGTCGCTGCTGCGACCGCCGAGCTGCCTCGTCCTTTGGTACGGGGCCCCCATCGAAGGTGCCCCCGTACTCGTGTTCGCCAGCGATCCCACGCCCGAGACGACGGGGAAGCCGTTGGCCTCCGGTTCCGACGGTGTCGTTCACTGGCACGATGGCCCAGACGCCCCGGGGCCTTGGCGCATCGAGCTCGATCGTGGCCGGATCCTGGGTCCGCTCGCCGCAACCTTCCCCGCCTCACCGGCAGCTGCACCGCTGCACCTCGGCGCGCGCCCCCTCGACCCCAAACGTTGGGCGCTCGCCGATCTCGAAGCCGGCGCCTCCTCGGCCCCATCGCCGGAGCAGTTGGCGGGGGTGGGGTTGCCCGCCCCGGTCGTCGTCCCGCCCCGGCTCTTGGAAGCGCTGCGTGCCACGGACGAGGCGCGCCGGCGCGATGCTGCAGCGAGCGCGGGGGATACTCTCGGAGGGCGTGCCGATGTCTTGCTGCTCGTCCGCAGCCGGGCGCGCTATGCCGGCCGAGCCGGCAGCGGACGCGTCTGGTGGGAGGCGACCCTGCAGACCGAGGTCCGCGATGCGTGGACCGGTTCCGTCGTCACGTCCTTCGCGGTCTCCAAGACGGCCCTCGGCACCAGTGACGAGCGCGCGCGTGCCTCCGCCCGCGAGCTCGCCATGCAGGCCACAGCCGCCCAATACGCGTGGTGCGGGATGGCGTCCTCGGGCCATGCGCCCGACGGTCAGTGCGAGCGGGAGTAGTTGTCGAGCAGCCCCTGCATGCCGCGCTTCATCGCCTTGGCATCGGGGTAGCGCCGCGCAGGATCTTTGGCGCAGGCGAGCGAGATCACTTGGTCGATCGCGACCGCGATGGGCGTGGGGATCTCGGGTTTGCGATCCTTGACCGGCGAGGGCATGACGCGGCGCTGGATCTTGAGCAGGTGCTTGGTCGAGCGCGCCTGGATCTCGGCATCGAAGGGGTGTGCACCCGTCACGGCCTCGTAGAACGTGAGCCCGAGCGCGTAGAGATCCGTCTGCGGGCAGATTGGGCCGCCGACGATGGTCTGCTCTGGCGCCATGTAGCGGGGATCTCCGATGAGCTGCTTGGAGGGCTGCTCGCGGGCATCCAGGCTGCGACACACTCCGAAGTCGATGAGCTTCACGATGACGATCCGACGATCGTACGAGTCGCGCGTCACGAAGATGTTGTCCGGCTTGACGTCGCAATGCACGATGCGCCGCGTATGGATGTAGTCCAACGCGTCCAGCGCTTGGACGAAGATGTCGATGAGGAGGGGAAACGCGATCTCTCGCCCGAGGTCGATGATGCGACCGAGGTCGCGGCCCCGCAGATACTCCATCGTCATCCACTCGAGGCCCTGGTCCGGGTTGCCTCCGCGATCGAGGACGCGGGGCAGGTTCGGATGCGAGAAGTTGGCCGCGATGACGGCCTCTCGCCGAAACCGGCGGCGCTCGGTCTCCGGCACGTCGAGCTTGAGCACTTTGAGCGCGACGTATCGATCCATCACGGGGTCGTAGGCGCGATAGACCTTGCCCATCCCGCCCTCGCCCACGATCTCGATCACGTCGAAAGCCTTCTCGTGAGAGACCTTGCACCCGGGCGCGAGCGCGCCTGTGTCGTCCTGCGCGACCGGCTGGGGTACGGCTTGAAGCGACTTGGGGTTCACTTCGACCGTGGCCCTTCTCGGCGTTGGCGCGGCGGCAGGCTCGGCGGGCACACCCGGGCGAAACGCCCCCTTTGCCGGAGGGCGATGCACGCCACCTTCGATCGTCGCGGTGGTGCGCTGCTTGGTGACCGGGGCCGTAGTGGGAGGAGGAGGTGCATCGTGGTGCAACGTGGGCCCGCCAGATTCATGCTGGGGCGCGCGGGGGCCAGGTGTCCCGCCTTGGAATACCGCTTGCCCCGGAGGTAGGGTAGACGGGCTTGATGTCGCGCGCCGCATGAATCTTTCTCCTTATGTCCCTCCCCGGGGCGCACTGCTCGTCCTGTTGTGGACCTTGCCCCCCGCGGCCTGCGGTGAGGGCGAGACCGGTGGCACGATGGAGGGGTCGACCGGGGGGTCGCAGATGGCCGCGACAGCCGCCACGACCGCGACCGACGCCGGAGGAACGTTGTTTGAGGGGTTTTTTCCATGTGTGCGCAGCAGCGATTGCCCCGAGGCTGGTCACTGCATCGCCCCCTACGACCCCGGCCTCGAGAGGCCGGGGCCGTCCTCCTGTCTTCAATCGTGCATCAATAGCAACGACGTGCAACGTTGGTGTATCGATATGGGCAGCTGTTGTGCAGGTCTGCGCTGTCTTACGGCTCGGGGGCTGTGCGTCGAGGAAGGCCTCTACCCCGCACGGTAGTTGTGCGAGAGCCGGCAGTACTTCGCCGCGAGCTCGCGATGGAACGCCTCGGCCGAAGGATCGAGGACTTTGATCACCTTGGCTGGCATCCCGAGAACCAGGCTGTGCGGGGGGATCACGGTTCCCGCGGTCACCAGCGCGCCCGCCCCCACGACCGACCCTCGCCCGATCCGCACCCCATCGAGTACGGTCGCCTGAATCCCGATGAGGCACCCCGCCTCGATCGTGCAGCCGTGGAGGACCGCACGGTGGCCCACGACGACGTCGTCTTCGACGATCGTGGGGTCCCTATCCCCAAGGTGCACCACCGTACCGTCCTGGAGGTTCGAACGAGCCCCCAGCTCGATGCGGTTGACATCTCCGCGTAACACACAGCCGTACCAGACGCTGCTCTGCGCGCGCAGGGTCACGTCCCCGATGATGGCGGCCCCGGGGGCGACGTAGACGTCCGACTCCACCTGTGGCACCGCAGCCCGATAGCGCTGGAAGATCGCACCCGGATGGGCCTCGCGCAGCCCACGGAGATGCGCCTCCAGCGAATCCAGCTGCGCGGGTGGGCCCTCTGCCCGCTCCACCGAGTCGACGATCGTGCGTGACGCCATGCCGCAACGCTACCACGCCGGGTCTCGCCATTCGCGGGTTCCAGTCGACGTCGTGTCCTCGTTGCCGTATGACAGCGCGGTGAGCACCACGGACGACGTCGGCACGCTTCTCGAGCACATCGCTTCGTTCATGCGGTTCGGCGACCGCAGCGAGGAGGAAGTGAACGCATGGATCGACGAGCTCGAAGCCAAGGCCGAGCCCGACGACTTGCCGCGGCTCCTCGCCGCGTTCGACGACGACGACGTCTCCGGTGCCCTCTGGGGCATCCTCCACGTCGCCGAAGGCATGGACGACCACTACCTGGAGGCGCTCCTCGATCATCTTCCGGCGCTGTGGGCCCGCGCCCCGCAGTGGGCGATCACCGCGGTCCTACGCATCGTGAACTCGGCCGGTGAGGAGGACGACTGCGTGCCTCGGTTCATCGAGCTCGCGCGCGCCTGGCCGGCGGCTCACCCCGCGTTGCGTGCCTTGGGCGAGCAAATGGAAGCCGAGGGGGACTTCGTGAGCGACGAACAGCGCGCGACGTTCCTCCGGCTGCTCGCGGCGCTTCCCGCAAACTGAAGTCCGCCCCGCGTTCACGCGCGTCGGGTGATCGCGGCGGTGTCCGGGGGAAGCGACAACCCCCCACCGGTGATCCCGACCTCGTCGCGCGAGGCCAGGAGGAGCTCGGTCTCCGCGGCGCAGGCCGGGAGCCAGGCGTCGCTGCCGGCGTTCACCCAGAGGGTCAGCTCACCGCGAACGATCGCGAAGGTCTTCGCAGCCTCGTCGAGTTCGACTCGAACCGCACGTCCATCGAGCGGTGCAACCCCGAGCTCGGGCCTTTGGTTCCGCAACGCGATGAGGCGCTGCGTCCAGCGCAGCAGGCCCGCGTGCGGCTCCCGGTCGCGTTCGTCCCACGCAAGACAGCTGTCGCTGAACGTGAGGGCCTCTTGGGGATCGCGGATCAAGTTCGGGTCCCACCCGAACGTGGTGAGCTCGCTCGTCCGTGCGCGGTGGATCGCGGCGCCGAGCTCCGGATCCGCGTGGCGGGTGAAGTAGTAGAAGCGTCGCGAGCACCCCCATTCCTCGCCCTGAAACAGCATGGGGACCGAGGGTGAGAACATCACGATCGCCATCGCGAGCTTCGCCCGCTCGATCCCGGTGATGTGGCTGAGGCGCTCCCCGCCGGCACGATTGCCCACCTGGTCGTGGTTTTGGGCGTAGATGACGAGCCGCTCGCCACCGATCCCCACCGCGGGTCGCCCGTAGCTGCGGCGCCGATAGTGCGAATAGCCGCCATCCATGACGTAGCCGCGGCACACGGCCTTCGCGAGCGCACTCAAGCTCCCGACGTCTTGGTAGTAGCCGTGCCGCTCGTCGGTCAAGGCGGCGTGGAGCGCATAGTGGAAGTCGTCGTTCCAATGCGCGGCGAGGCCAAAGCCGCCGCGCTCGGGCGGGGAGACGAAGCGCGGATCGTTGATCCAACTCTCGGCGATCAGCGCGAGCGGTCGCCCAACCTCCCCCTCGAGGGTCGTCACCGCCCGCTGGAGGTGCTCGAGGAAGTGGACCGCCGACGTGTCCACGATCGCATCGGCCGCATCGAGCCGAAGGCCGTCGAAGTGGTAGTCGCGCAGCCACATGAGCGCGTTGTCGATGAAGAATGCGCGGACCTCGTCGCTGTGCGGCCCCATGAAGTTCGGCGCCTGGCCCCACGGCGTGGATCCTTGCGAGAAGTACGGTCCAAACCGCGGCAGGTAGTTCCCGACGGGGCCAAGATGGTTGTAGACGACGTCCAGCACGACCGCGAGACCGCGCGCGTGGCAGGCGTCGACGAAGCGGGCGAGGCCGACCGGACCTCCATAGGCGTGGTGCGGCGCAAACAAGTCGACGCCGTCGTAGCCCCACCCCACCTCTCCCGAGAACTCGGCGACCGGCATCACCTCCACATGGGTCACGCCCAGCGTTCGCAGGTCATCGAGCCGCTCGATGGCGGACTCGAACGTCCCCAAAGGCGTGAACGTCCCCACGTGGAGCTCGTAGAGAACGGCACGTGCGAGCGGCGTCGCGCGAAAGCCAGCATCGGTCCACGCGAAGTTCGCGACCTCTACGACTTCGGAAGGACCGTGGACGCCGAGCGGCTGGAACTGCGAACGCGGGTCCGGAAACGGCCCCTCCCCATCCACGAGGAATGCGTAGCGCGTCCCTGCCGGACAATCGCGCGCGCTCTCGAAGTACCCGTTGGCCCCGCGGCGAAGCGGCTCGCGCCCCAACGCGATCTCCAGCTCCACGCGTTGCGCGTGCGGTGCCCAAACCCTCGGCTTCATGCCGTTCCCTTATGCCACCCTTCGCGTCCCACCGGGGAGGCACGACGGGCGTGACAACCTGCCTTCGGCGACCCAGGGATCCGGGCACTATGTCACCCAGGTCCGCCACGGCGACCGAAACCTCCAACCTTCCGGGCGGCATACGCTGTGCAAGCAACCCACGCCATGGTCACGATCCTCGCACTTGCGTCGCTGCTCTACTGGGTTGCCCTCGGTGTCGTCACGTGGAAGACGATCCGCGGGGTTCCCCCCGTCCCCGCTGCGACGCCGACGGACGGGCAACACCTTCCGTCGCTCTCGATCGTGATCCCCGCGCGGAACGAGGCGGACCACATCGAGGGCGCGCTGCGCTCCAAGCTCGCAGCCTCCTATCCAGCGCTCGAGGTCGTGTTCGTCGACGATCGCTCGACCGACGCCACGGGACGGATCGCCGACGCCCTCGCCGAGCGCGACCCTCGGCTTTGCGTCGTGCACGTCACCGAGCTTCCTCCCGAATGGCTCGGAAAGGTCCACGCGATGCAAAGAGGTCTCGAACGCGCGAGCGGCGAATGGATCCTCTTCAGCGACGCGGACGTCCACTTCGCCCCAGCGTTGCTCGAACGGGTCCTCGCGCACGCGGTGCGCGAACGAGCCGGTCACGTCTCGATCATCCCGCACATCACCACGCGGGGGCTCCTCCTTCTTCCTGCCCTCGCAGCGTTTTTCCGGGTGGTGACGACCGGCGGACGGCTGTGGAGCGTACCCAACCAACGCAGCAGCGCCGCCGTGGGGATCGGTGCCTTCAACCTCGTGCACCGCGACGCCCTCGCGCGCAGTCCCGGCTTGGAGTGGCTCAAGATGGAAGTCGCCGACGACATGAGCCTCGGCATGATGCTCAAGGGCGCGGGCGCGCGGTCCCTGGTGCTGCAGGGCCGAAACTGCGTCGAGCTCGAGTTCTACCCCTCCTATCGGGCGCTCGCGCGGAGCGTGGAGAAGAACGGCGCCTCTGTGCCGTTTCCGGTGCTGCTCACCGCCAATGCCCTGCTCTTCCTCTTGGAAGGCGGCGCTTGGCTCGGACCCCCAGCCCTCGCCTTGCCTACGGCCGTGCTCGCGTTCGTCGTCTGCGCGCGACTCACCCGTTGGATGGGCCAGCCGATTTGGCCGACGCTCATCCCCGCGTTCGGCATGCTCCTGCTCACGGGAGCGATCGTGCGATCGGGCCTCCTGGCCTGGTGGCGCGGCGGCGTCGTCTGGCGCGGCACCGTGTACCCCCGCGAGGCGATCCGGGCAGGCGCCCGCTACGGATTCCGGACACCCGCGTCCTCGACCCCGCCCCCCCGGTGAACCGCAACCTTCAGCGGGTGAAGGTGTAGAGCACCAGCGGTGTCGGGGGCGGAATCGGTTCGCGCGGCATGTCGCGGTTGGACGGCAGCGTCTCCCAGCGCAACATGGCCCGCGGCGCGCTCGCATCCGTGGTCACCGTAGCGTCTGATTGCCAGCGTACGACCATGCCCTCCGTCCCGGATCGAGGTTCGTCGAGCTCGCGCGGATAAGGCAGCGGAGGATCGATGGTTTCGAGCGCCTCGAGCGTATCGGGGTCCAGCACGAACGCCCCCCAGCCGCCATATTGCGCGTGATAGTAGGTCTGCGTCAGACGTCCATCTGGTTGCAACCGGACGCCTTCCACCTCGATCTCGAACTGCAAGGTCCCGCCACCACCGAACTCCCAACGATAGTCCCAATCCGAGGTCTGGTGGACGACCCATGCTCCGTCCTCGAACCGCGCGTTGTAGAGCTGCGTGTTCCCAGCCGCGTCGAACTTGTGGAAAACGACCACCGGGCGGTCCTGCGCATCGAATCCAACTTTCGTATTGTTATTGATCATCCCACCGCCCGCGGGCACCGGATCGACGATGTCGCTGCCGCCGAGCGTGACGGGCAACTGCAGCGCCGCACCTGCGGCGCTCTGCCAATCGATCAAGTTCGTCGTCCGCGCGTAGGACAAATCGTGATTGGTGCTCGCGTCTGGGGTGTCACGCCAGACCCAGACGAGGTGCCAGACTCCACCCGGGCCTTGGATCGGTCCCACGGGGTACGCGTTTCGAGACCCTTGCCCGTCCGTGAGCGGCGTGTCCAGCAACCTCCGCCACGTCTGGGTGGCCAACGTGTAGGCGTTGAAGATGTGATTCCCATTGCCGCTGCCCCCATCGCGATACGCGAACACGAGCTCGCCGCTCGGCCCATGGAAGAACTCGGGGTACGTGCAGCTGCCTTCGTGCGTCCCGACCATGCTGCCATGCGAGACGAACGTCGCGATGTCCAAGGGATCCGCGGTCCGGAAATAGACGAGCGGTACGACGTGCATGTTGCCGGAGACGTGGACGTACCCATCGGCATCGACCGCCATGGCGATGGAGTTGTGGCTGTCCCACCCGACCGTGCTCGGGAGGACCGTGTAGCTCCATGCTTCACTCCCGAGCGCACGGCTTGCCACGGTCATCCGCCGTTGCGGATCGTAGTAAGCCACGAACTGCATCTCCTGCGCGGTCACCAACGCGAAGGCGACGGGGTGTCCCGACCAGACCTCCGCGACCGGCAGCTCACTCACGATCTGCGGGGACCCGGTCTCTGAACCTTCGTCGGAGCCGTCCGTCGCCGAGTCGCCCGTGACGGACGGACCGCCGGTGCTCTCGGACGCGGCACCGGACTCCACGCCGGCCGAAGTCTCGGCCGCCGTCTCGGTCCCGGTGGGAGCGGCGTCGGATTCCGTCCCCGAGCTCTGCTCCGAAGATGGACGCGCCTCGTCGCCGCTCTCCGAGGTCGTGGAGTCGTCCCCCCGCGTCTCTCCTCCGTGGCCGCGGCTCGAGCTGCTTTCGTCCGTGCCTTGCGGGACCTGCGAAGTCACGGTCTGCCCGCACGCGGCGAACAGCAGGAAGCAAGGACCAAGAGACCAGCGCACGGCGACGACTCTACCGCATCTTCGTGCGACTCACCCGCGTACGTCCCCGGCTTGGGCGGGCCTCACTCAATAGAAGCCGACGTCATCGATGGCCATCACCACGTCGCGGCCGCCGGTGCCCTCGATCTGCCACTGCAACCCCATGAGCTCGCTAGAGTCCACGGTGCTGCTGAAATCGTCGAAGGGAATCGCCACCTGGGCCCACGTCGCCGAGACGTTGTCGATGCCGAAGGTGGGCTGGTTGTTGTAGCAATCGGACGCGGTGCAAGTCCCCCCTTGGTCGGTGGGGACCGAGGCAGGCACCTGGAGCTTGAAGAGCACGCGGAACGAGCTGTTCTCCTCCTCGGGAAACTCCCCGCGGACTTGGAACGCGATGCCCGTGTACTGCGAAGCGTCGTAGCGGCCGAGCTCGAGACCGCCCGCATTGGCGATGTCGAACCCCAACCCAGGCCCCCAGTTCCGGGTGCCGTGCGCGACGATGTGCGCCGAAAACAGGCTGTCATTGGGACCGCCGGGCGTGGGGACGAAATCCGTGTGGGCCGCCGGGTTCGCCGTGCTGAGGGTCGCCGTGTCCTCGTCGTCGTAGACGTACCAAACCCCAATCCGGCCATCGGCGGTCTCGTAGATGACGGAGTCACCGTCGTCGAGGTCGTCGATGATGTCGAGGTCCGCCTTGGGGACCTCTTCGTCGCCGGTCGCGTTCGTGTCCTCCGAGGTATTCGTGGGATCGATCTCTTCCTCGGTCCCCTGCGGCTCGAGGGTCTCGAACTCGGTCGTGACCGCTCCAGAGCTCGAGCTCGACGTGGTGCCCTCGTCGTCGCCCGCCGGATCGCCCTCTTCGTCGTCTTCGTCGTCGGCGTTGCCCGAGGTCGACGCGTCCGCACCGGACGTGGAATCCTCTTCCTCGCCCGCCTCGGATTCGGCCTCGTCGTCGACTTCGCCTTCATCGCCAGGCTCGGACGAGTTCTCGGACCCGCCTTCTTCGTCGTCCGCCGACGACTCCTCGTCCTCGGCGGTATCGTCTCCCTCGTCCTCGTTCTCACCGCCGTCCGACGCTGGAGGATCGAACGTCGCCGAGGTCGTGCCGCCGTCGTCGCACGTTGCCGCGACGCCTACCAAAAGAAGAAGTCCACCCAATCGCCAGTGCTTGCTCACGATGCCCTCGGTTCGTCTTATGGTCAGTCAAGACGGCGCCATCACCACCACGAAGCTGGATACCGCGCCAACCGCAGCATCCGGACAGTCGCTTCAACGGTGCGATCGAGGTTCCAGTCTATCAGAAGACGTTCCTGCTCATCGACGATTTTTGTTCGCGCGCCCCGCATCCAGGATCTCCCAATGTTCCATGCGCGCAGCGGCTCCTCCAAATCGAAGGAAGGGCGCTGGTTCGAGCGATGTGCCGATTTTGTAGTCCAGGAAGCGCACTCGACAGACTCCGAGCACCGCGGATCGAGACGTACCGCTTGGCGCTACGACCGGCAATCCGTGTGCTGCGACCGCTCTCCGACGCGTCACTCGGATCATTCACGGCTCTTCCACTTGAGGTAGTTTTAGGCGTGATGCGTGCCTCTCGGATTCTTTGCGCCTTGTCGATGACGTCTCTGTTCGCCGGCTGTTCGGGTCAGCCCGAGACGAACACGTCGTTCGGATCCAATGGCTCGTCCATCGGCTCCGGCAATGACGACGATGAGGGCTCCGGCGATGCCGAGGCCGAGGCGGACGAGGGTGAAGCCGCGGCGAGCGAGGACGGCAAGGAAGACGACGAGGGCGAAGCCGAGGGCAACGACGACGAAGGCACGAGCACGACCGGCGAGGAAGACGACGACGAAGGCACGACCGCACCCTCGATCAAGTTCGATGTCTGGTCCGAAGGCCAAGAGGCCGAAGGGTTGCCCGTCGGCAACTGCGAAAACCGTATGTACGGGGTCTTGCGCGACTTCCTCGAGTCTCACCCGGACATGGAGCGCGAGGAGGTCGGGCTCGACCTCGAGATCGTGGACGTCGACCTCGGATCGGACGGCAAGCCCGTCTACGCACCTGGGTCAGGTGGAACGAGTCCCACGACGAGCGGGCAAGAAGCGTTCGATCAGTGGTTCCGAGACGTCCCCGACGTGAACATGCCGCTGCCGATCCGGATCCCGCTCTACGACCCCGAGGGCGACGGTACGTACACGTTCGAGGACTCCACGTTCTTTCCGGCAGACGGAGAGGGGCTCGGCGAGGAGACGCTCGGGCACAACTACCACTTCACCCTCGAGATCCGTACGAGCTTCACGTACGACGGCGGCGAAGTCTTCTCCTTCAGCGGTGACGACGACCTGTTCGTGTTCGTCAACAACAAGCTCGCGATGAACCTTGGCGGCGTGCATCTCCCCTTGACGCGGACGATCGACATGGACGCCCAGGCGGAGGACCTCGGTCTCACCCTCGGGGAGAGCTACACGCTCGACTTCTTCTTCGCGGAGCGGAAGACCTCCATGTCGAACTTCCGCATCGACACCTCGATCGCCTGTTTCGTACCCGAAGGCTAATCGGGTCGAGATCGCTCGGCGTTCGCGACGGTACGAGCGCCCCGACGCCGGCGAACCTACACGGCAGGGCGTCGGCGGCTCGCGAACGCGCCCCTCTGTACGGCGCAAAAGTTGGCTACGCTCTCGCCCCATGGAGCAACGCATGCGGTGGTGGGTGGCGGCAGGCGTTCTCGTGGTGGGATGTCTTCCGCCCGAGGAGGAGGACGACGACGTGGTGGACGGGACCGTCGCCGGCGCGTCCGAAACCGCGGTCGTTCCGGTCACGAGCGGGATGGTCAGCGCCACCTCCCCGGAACAAGCCGAGAGTCCGAGTTCGACGGGCGACGCCGAGATCTCCGGGACGGCGAGCGGCGTAGCTTCGGACGCAACGGACGACGGCGAGGCTTCGACGACGGGAGCCACCTCGGGGATTGCGACGCTCACCGCCGGTTCGCCGACGTCCGAAGCAGACGCGACGACGGCCGCCCCCACGACACAGGGCGACACCTCGAGCGAGGCGGAAACGACGGACTCTGGATCCCCGGGCGCCTGCGAACTGTTCGCCCCGGACCTCTGCGGCGACTGCATCAACGCGGGGTGCTGCGAGACCACCGAGACCTGTCGTGCCGATCCAGAGTGCGACCTCTGCCTCCGCAATGACGCCGCATGCACACCTGGCCCCGCGTTCGAGGCTTTCTTGGCTTGTGTCGAAGGCACGTGCAGGGCTCCGTGCGCGTTCGGAGACTTCGGAATGGGGACGACCGTGGAGGCGTGCCAAGGCGTCGCTCGATATTCCGGCGAAGTCGGCGGGCTGCGACCCACCGTCACGACCGGCTTCGCACTCTCGTCCGAGCAAGCGGGCACCGAGATTTGGCTGGACTCACGCCCGTTCATCCCTTCCCTCGCGGAGCTACCGGCCGACGGCGACTGGGCGGTCGGAATCGTGCCCACGGCCAGCACGGACGAGGAATCGACCTACGAGGTCGACGTGGTGGTCGGGCAGTTCGACGGTACGGCCGAGCTCTACCGGCAAGTGGGCGCGAGCGAGGCCGCCTTCATGCTGCTCCTCGATTTCTCCGGCACCGACGACACGGAGGGACTCCTGTGTCACGGACGCGCCGTCGGACTCGTCGAAGCCGTGTTCGAGTCGGACGGCCCGATCTCCTCCGCCGAGTTCTCGGTTCCGCTGCTGACCCCCGATTTCCCGAGCACCGCCGAGCAACGGCGCGCGCCGCTCGGCCTCGGGGTGGGGCTCTCGCTGCCACGAAACCGCCCCATCGAGCGGTCGCGGTTCGCCATCGGCCCATAACGGCCCTCGTGATACGCGGCGGAGAACGACCGCTCGTGCGCTCGCGGGGGCCTTTGTCAAGCGAGAGCGCCTTGGGTATCGTCGGGAGCTCGCTCCGTCGATGCTCAGGACTCCGCGATGCAACACCTCGAGCGTGAATACGATATTCGCCTCGGGTCTTTCGTGGATCCGGACGTAGAGCGTCGCTACATCGGTCAGAGGCTGGTCGCTGCGCGACGAACGGTCGCGTATCTACTGTTCGCGATGGCCGTCATCCCCATCGTTGGGGTCGCCGTCGATCTGCAGTTGACGGGGCCCAATCGCACCTGGTCCCTCCTCGCACGGGCAGTGATCGTGCTGTCGTTTTGGGTCGGGTCCGTCGCCGTCCGTCGCTCCCCGTCGATCGATCGGGCGAGCGTCGCGTACTTCGTGGCGATCGCCGTAGGGATTCTCGGATACACGGTCATCGCCACGCGGTACTTCCTCGAGCACGGTCGCAGTGACCATGGCTTGATCTTGGGAGCAACCTCGGCGCTGTTCCTGACGGCACATCCGCAACCGCGCCGGGCTTGGCCCCTCGTGCTCGTATTCATCGCCGCGGGTCTCGCGATCTCCATCTCGAATGGTGCCGGCCCCTCCGCCATTGCGCGCGACGGGGTCACGATCATCGCGTTGGCGTCTTTTGGGTTTGCCGCCGATATCGGTGTGAACACTCAATTGCGCACGGTCTTCGCATTCAATGAACGCTTGACCCGCGCGGAGTCCAAACGCCGGATCGACCAAGAGGCCGATGCCGATGCCGCCAGGTACGCGTTGCAGCGAAAGGACGCCGAGTGGCGATCGATCGTGGACAACGCCCCGGTGCTCGTGGTCCTCGTCGACGCCTGGGGCGCCGTTTCCTTCGCCAACCATCACGCCCAACGCGTGGGGTTTCGTGCAAACGGACGATTCCTGGACGTGGTCCAGGAATCGGCCACCCCCGCCATCGATCGCTTGTTTTCCGCAGGCATCCGCGTCGATTTCGAGGCGATCGTCTCGACACCCGCGGGGGACCTCACGTTCTCGTTCCACGCCGCGCCGGTGGGTCGCACTCCGCCTTTCGAAGAAGCCACCATCGTCGGCATCGACGTCACGCGTGCCAGGCAGCTCACAGAGGAGCTCCTCGCCGCGCAGAAGCAACAGACCCTCGGCGCTTTGGCGGGCGGGGTGGCGCACGATTTCAACAATCTGCTCATGGTCATCACCGGGGCCACCGAGCTGCTCAGCCGCGAAGCCCCGCTCGAGCCCGAGCATCGCGAATACCTGCAAGACGTGCTCGATGCGGCCTCGCGCGCGGCCAACCTCACGCGGCAGCTCCTGCTCGTCAGTCGCCGGAATCCCACCCGCGTCGCCTCGATCGATCCGAACCGGCTCCTCGCCAACATGAAGAAATTGCTGGACCGGGTCATCGGGGTCGAAGTGGAGCTCCGCGTCGAGCTCGATGAAACCGCCCCCGCGGTCCGGGCCGATCCGAGTCACCTCGAGCAGATCGTCATGAACCTCGTCGTCAACGCGCGCGATGCGATGCCCGGGGGCGGCCTCGTTCGTTTGGGCACTCGCCATCGCGGCGAAGGCACGGAGCTCTTCGTCGAAGACCACGGCACGGGCATCGATGACAGCACGCGCGCCCACATCTTCGAGCCTTTCTTCACGACCAAGGCGCCCTCGCTTGGGACCGGCCTCGGGCTCGCGACGGTCAAAAACGTCGTGGGGCAACTGCGCGGGACCATCGAGGTCGAGACCGCACTCGGGCGAGGAACCACGTTTCGCGTGTGGCTCCCGGCCGCTTCTGCGCCAGAAAGTTCCGAGACGGAGCCTCGCGATCCTCCGATGGCGACAGCGAAGATCCTCGTCGTCGACGACGACGTCGCCGTTCGCCGCCTCTGCTCCGCGACCCTCGAGCGAGCGGGCCATCGCGTCGTGGCGGCCGAGGACCTCGCCTCCGCCGTCGAGGCGGTGCAAAGCCACCCCGACATCGATCTCTTGCTGACCGACGTACGGCTACCCCATGCGGGCGGGTTGGAGGTCGCGACCGCCGTACGAGCCTTGCGACCGGAGGTCGGCGTCGTGTTCATGTCGGGGTTCGTGCAGGACCCGATCCTGCTCGAGCGCATCCAATCGGGCCAGGAGGTGCTGCTCGACAAACCCTTCACCGCCCAAGCGCTGCTTACGACCCTGGGCCAAGCTCTGCAGCGGATCGGCGCGCAACGGGGGGCGGCCTACCGGAGGAAAGGTCGAACCCCCTCGGCGCCGCCCGGCGACCGCTTCACGCACCCGAGCCGCCCGAGTCCGCGTCTTCCTCCGTCATGAGGGACTCCTCCGCGGGCCCCAAGTTCAGCTGCTCGAGCGTCTCGATCTGCAGAGCGTAGCCAAACCATCCGTTCTCGAGCTCGGTGACCGCCGGAGCACGTTGGCCCTCGGACCATCCGGAGTACGACACGGTGATCGTCCCCGGGGGCTGCCCGTCGAGGCGCTCGAACGTGCGACGACTGAGGCGCTCCTGCTCCCAGGACTCGGTGATGCGCTCCCCATGCGCGGAGGTCACCCGCGGCTCGCCTTGGGCGGGCAGCGGCGCATCTGCGGGAAACCACGGGAAGTATGCGCGCTCGACATCGAGGACCATGTACTCGGGGGGGAACGGCAAAGGTTCCGCGCCATGGTTCTCGAACGTCACCTCGCCACTCTGCAGGCGGAGGACAAAACCTGGCATGCCCACGGGGCTGAGACCCAGCAAGATGAGCATGTCGTCGCTCTTGGACAACACCGCCTCGAACGAACGTTCGCCCCGCTCCTGCCCCCCCTGCTCGCCCCAGCGGGCGGTGACGCGCTGGCGCCACTGGAAGTCCTCGCCGAGCGACCTCGGATCGAGCATGGGACCCGGGTACGTGGGACGAGGCGCCTCGGGGTCCCCCGGTTCCTCGGTGGGGCCACGATTGCGGCAGCCCGGCGCCAACACATCGAGACCAACGCAAACGATGAACGCAACCAAACGACGACGGCTCATGGGTGGGGCTCCCGTGCAGGAAGCAGTGTGAACGTGACGGGCGTCAAGAACAAGCTCGCACTCACGCCGACGCTCGCCACCACGCCGATCATGTACATCGCCGGATGTTCGGAGATGACGAGCGCGCCAAAACCGATCACCGTCGTGGCCCAACACATGACCAAGGCCACGAGCGTCGGCGCGACGCCCTTGGCATCCCGGGTCTCCGCGAGAAACACCCCATAATCGACGCCGATGCTCAGCACCATCAAGATTGCGGTGAGTCCGAGCAGGTTGAGCGGCAGGCGCAAGATGGCCAGGACCCCGAGCGTCACCCCCGTCGCGAGCACGGCGGGAGCAAATGCGGCGGCCGCAATGCGTACATTGCGGTAACGCAGCAGGACGATTCCGAATACGACGAGAACACCCAATACGAGGAGTTCGAGTGTACGCACGCGGTACGTTTGCATCGCCCCGTCCATGAGTTCGCGCTGGTCGAGGTACATCGCCCCTTCGATCCCTTGCAACCGCGCCGCGAGGGCAGCGGGTTGCTTCACGTCGCGCAGCATCGTCAAGAATGCGATTCGCCCATCGAACGCGAGCCGCAGGGGACGCACGAGCGGTGCCGCAGGGGATTGGACGAGCTCCTCGAACGTGATCGGCGGTCGTTTTGGGGACTGCAGGTGCAGGACGAACGGCTGGAACGCCTCCGCATCGAACCCCGCGCGGTCGGCTGCGGCGGCGATGCGCGCGGGGAGCGTGGGGTCGCTACGGAACACCTCCGCGACCGCGCTCTGGTGCCGTGCACTCCACAGAAGAGGCGCGACGCCCTGCCAGGCACCGATCTCCCCGGCATCCGTGGCCTCCACCAAAGCTGCCGCGACCGCATCGTTGACGCGCAGGGCCTCCTCTTCCGAGGCCGCGAGCGCCACGACGAAACGCGACTGGTCGAGCCTGGCAACGCGCGCACGCACGCGCTCGTCCTCGGCCACGAGCTCTGGATCGAGCTGTCCGAGCCGTTGGAGGTCATCGTCCCACGTCGAATAGGCGACCCCGTAGGCCGTCAAGGCACACGCCGCCGCGCAGAGACCCCATCCGAAGCGCCGCCTCGCCTGCAACCATACGAGCGCGTCCTCGAGCCAAGTGCCCAGACGATCGAAGAACCGCCCGCGCTCGGGGACCACGCGCAGCAGCGGCGGCAAGAGGACCCGCGTCGCCACCAACGCGGACGCAACCCCGACCGCCGCGAACACGGCGACCTGTCGCAGACCCGGGAACGAAGATCCCCCCATCACGGCGAAGCCGACCATCGTCGTCACCCCGCCGACCCAGAGCGCCGGCCAGATGCGCTCGAGGGTCTTGCGTGGGCCGTCGGACGCAGGCGCGGCCATGTGGTGGACGACGAGGTGGACGACATAGTCCACGCACACCCCGATGAGCGAGGCACCGAACGCGAACGTGAGGCCGTGGACCTCGCCGAACAGCGCGAGACATACGGCGGTCGCGAACAGCATCGCACACCCGATGGGTACGCTCGCGAGCGCCACGATCCGCAACGATCCGAACACCGCGAAGCACACGATCGCGAGCCCAGCGGCGGTGAGGATCGTGGTTCGCTGGATGTCGTTGCGAATCATCGACTCCGACCGCACGGCAAACTTCGCGACGCCGCTGGTTTGGACCGCACCGAGCGAGGGCACCTGCTCCCGCGCTCGCGCCACGGCGCGATCGATCCCGGCGAACACCTCGGCTTGAGCGGTGGCATCCAACGCGGACGCCCGCGTCGCCAGGAACACGATCGCGAACCGGTCCTCCGCCACGAACCGCCCCTCCACCACGGCGAGGCGATCGCTGCGATGGCTCTGCAGGTACTCCAGCAGACCGGGCACCGCCAAGAACGGATCGTTCGGCGCCACCTGAGTCACGAACGTCGACATCGGAGACGTCAGACGGTGCAGAAGGCCGGCGAAGGCACGATCGAGGCCTTCGTCTCGCACGAGCGCCCGCGCCTGCTGGGAATCCCAAGCGGCGTAGGCCAAGCGATGGGGCTCGAGCAGGCGCCACAGCGACGCGTCCGTCCCCTCGGAAGGACCGGCCTCGAGGTGCTCCACGGCGCTGGCCAACCTGGGGTCCGCCCGCAACTCGGCTTCGAGGACGCGCGAGGCCTCTGCCGCCTGCGCTGCGCTCGGGGTCTCCACGCTCAGCACGAGCGTCCGACTCCCCGCGCCACGAGCCACGGCCCCAAGGATGCGCCCCTGCTCGCGTTGCTCACCCTCCGGGAGGAACACGCTGACGTCCGTGGTGACTTTGAAGCGCAGCGCCACGAACAGGGCAGCCACGGCGAGCGCGAGGAGGAGGAACCAAAGCGACCGGTGTCTCGAGCGGATCATCGCAGGCCGAAGATGCGCTCGCGCTCGGCGGCGGTGAACGTCCGCTCGGGGTTGGCCTCGGTCACGGCGATGTCGGTACGGTCGCCGCGGCGCTCGAGCACGGCGATCGTCGTGATCCGGTAATCCACGCCGACGACCTCGAGACGCTCCACGAGGTTCGATAGAGGCGGTCGCTTGGGCGTCAGCAAGAGCGTCCACGGCGTCCCGGGGCCCGCTGCCGGCGTGAAGGCGAGATCGTACGTCGCCGCCAGCGCATCGTAGTTTCCGGCCATGACGTGCACGAACGACTCCACGAACGTCTTGATGTCGGGGCGTGCGCTGAGATCGAAGGTTTGCTCACCTGCGGCATCGCTCACCTTCAGCGCATCCGGGCCGATCCTCACCTTCGAGAACGTCGGGGCCTCCACGATCCGCACGAGATAGCCCGGGCGCGTGTAGTAGAGCACGCCGGTGCTGCGCAACGGCGCTTTCAGCAGTGCGAGCTTCTTGGTCTCCACGAACCTCGCCTCGAGCCCTGGGAGCTCCGCCATCGCGCTCATGAGCGCCCGCGCATCCCCCGGCGTACCAGCCTGCGGCGTAGAGAAAAACAGCAAAGCCGTCAGCGTCCACGTGTGCATGAATCAATCCGGGAGACGCGAGCGGACCGCAGGCGGAAGCTCCGTGAGCAGGGCGCCGTGGTCGTCGGTCAGAGCGAGGGTGGTCGAGCCGCGCGCCGCTTTGCGGCCCTTGGTTTCGTTGAAGACCTCGTAGACGACCTTGATGAGCGGCTCCGTGGTCGCGAGGGGGGCGCACCACGCCGTGACGGTGAAGGTCTCGTCGTAACGCAGCGGGAACAAGTATCGGCACCGGGCATCGGTCACGAACATCCGATGGTGGAGGCCGATGAGATCCGGCACGTCGAGCTGCAAAGACTTCATGAGAGCGGTCCGTGCAATCTCCAGATACTGAAAATACCGGCCGTGCCAAGACACGAACAAAGGATCGCAGTCATGGAATGGCACGACCATACGAACGCTGACAGCGTGTGCCGGGCGGCTCATCGGGTCTCCCAAAAATCGTAGAAGTTGAACCAATTGTCGGGAGCGCGCCGGCAGTAGGCTTCCAGGCGCTCGGCATAGCGTTGCACACACGCCTTGAGGTGCTCCTGCCTCGCGTTCCGAGGTAACACGATTTGCTCCGCGAACACCTCACAGTGCAGATCATAGGCGTTTGGATCGCGGTAGAGCCCAAAGGTCAGCAGTACGGGACATTTGAGCGCTGCGGCCAAGGTGAATGGACCCGTCGGGAAGCGAGCCGGGCGACCAAAGAAGTCCACGACCACGCTCTTTTCGCCGAGACCCAACCTGTCGCCGAGCAAGGCGACGAACTCACCGGCCTCGATGCATTGCTGGGCCCGGAATATGAAGTCTACGGAGCGATCGCCGATGTGGATGACGCGTGCCGCCCGCCCGGGGTTGAGCGACGTCAGCAACGCGTTGATCATTTTCGCGTTCTCGAAGAATCCGAGCACGTTGATCTTCAGCTTCGTCGTATCGCCACCGGCACGCATGGCCTCGAAGCTGCCGAGATGGGCCCCGAGGAGGATGCCCCCGCGGCCCTGCTCAGTCGCGGCGACGAGGTGTTCGTGCCCCGTGCGCGTCACCGCGATCCCCGGCAACTTGTCGCGCACCAGGAACAAACGATCGAGCGTGACCTGGGCGAACATGAAAATATGGCGATAGACCTTGCGCCATGACGGGGCCCGCCCATCGACGATCGACCACCATTGACGTGACGCTCGCCGAGCGGGCCCGTCCAAGACCGTGTACCAGAGCGCGACGAAGCGGACGATGATCCGCGCAGGCCAGCGCCCGAGCGCGGTCGCCATCCAAAAGACGACGCGAATCCCGAGCACCGAACCGCGCTCTGCCGTATCCAGCCAGGCCTCACGCTGGGCCGGCAACGAACGCTGCGCCGCGCTCATGGAGCGACGCGCCCCTTGGCGTCCTGGAGCGCACCCGGCAGCGCCGCCGCAGCGAGATCGCGGCGCAGCCCGAGCTTGCGGAGACACCATGTCACGCAAAGGCGCGAACACAGCTTGCTGTGCAGGCGCACGAACCTCAAGTTGTCCCGCAGCATCTGGAAGTGGGACACGCCCCCCTCCTCGGCCGCGAGGTACCGCACGCGGACGGGGACATTGACGATGGGGACCCGCGCCCACGCCAGCATCACGGCGATCTCGATGTCGAAATCCATGCGATCCGAAGGCACGTCGACGCGCAGCGCCGCGGCGAGCGGATAGAGCCGAAAACCGATCATGGAGTCGCGGATCACCCCCGGTCCGGCCTCGAGGTCGACCCACCATTGCGTAAACTTGCGCGCCACACGACGGACCGCCGGCGCCGAGGCGTCATACTCGGGATACCCCAGCAAGACCGCGTCTGGCTGCGCCCGAGCGAGGTCGAGGAACCGGTCCGCAGCCGCGAGGTCGTGTTGACCATCGGCGTCGATCTGGAGGACGTGGGTGTAGCCGAGGCGGCGTGCGACCGCGAAACCGGTCTTGACCGCCGCCCCCTTCCCGCCGTTCGCCGGGCGATGATGCACATGCGCCAGGCCTAGGGCCGCGATTCGTTCACACGCGCTACGCCCCGCCGGACCGCTACCATCGTCGATCACCACCACGTCGGGCAAGATCCCCCGCGCGGCCTCCACCACGTTTTGCACGGTGTGTGGATTGTCGTAGGTCGGGATGAGGACGCAGCACCGGAACTCGCCGCTCTGTCCGTTCACTTCACTCATGATGGCATTCCAAATTTGAGGCGCCCAGCCGCGCACGGCTTCTCTGCCTTGTCGATCGTGAAGTCACAGGTCTTTGCACTCGCATCGAGCCGCAGGTGCACACGCACCCGATCGCCGGGGACGATCCGGCCCAGAAATTTGAGTTTTTGCAGCGACTCCAGGTCCCCGAGGGATGGCCACACGCGATGGACGGCGGGCAACACGAGCTCATGCAATTGAACGACGCCGGCCATGATGGGGTACGTGGCGAAATGTCCGAGGAACCATTGATACGAGCTCGGCACCTCCACATCCAGCTCGGCACGCTGGAGCTCGCCCTCTTTTTCGAGCCGGGGTTCTCCGAAACGGAGTGAAGCCTCCATTGGGCGGCCTCGCGCGTCCCGTCCGAACGCAGCGAAGACCTCCGCCGTGTCGACCTCGCCCTCGGGCTCGCGCGGAACCCGGACGATGTGGCGAAGTTCGAGGTCCACGGACGGACCGCCGAGGCGTTGCTGCAAATCGCCGAGCAGCGCTGTCCGGGAGGCGTCATCGCCGGCTACGACGGCGAGCCACGTGGGTCCTGGCGCAACGGCGAGGGCCGCGTCACAAACCCCAGGTCGCGTCCGCAGCCACGCCTCCACCTCGACCCGCGCATCGACCGGCACGACCAAACACGTGCCTGGCGTGGGACCCGGACCGAGCGTCACGCCTGGAGCGAGCGCCACCGCTGCCAGCTCGAAGTCGCCGAGCATCGTCCACGCCCTCGCCCCTCGCTCGCGGGTCGCCACGAAGCGGGTCTTGCGATCCACGAGGAGTTCGTGGGCTGCGCGTGCGCAGGGTTGCCCCGTCGAGGAAGCGACCACGCGCACGCCGGAGTGCGTCGAATCCTCGCCCCTCGGCAGCGACACGACGACGTCGTGCTGCGCCTCCTCGCTCCCGAGCAAGCGTGCAAATGCGCCGCCCGAGCACAACGGGACGAGAAGACCGAGCAGCACGCCGATGGGCCCGAATGGCTCGATGGTCGCTGCGCTGCGCCGGGCATGGAGCTCCGGAATCCGCTCCAAGAGGGCGGCCACGTCCGCTTCGATCGCTGCCCCCGACCGCGCACACCCGACGAGCTCGCCCCCCTCCCCCATGCGATAGAACGTGAGCGCCGCCCCGGACGGCCACGGAGGTGCAGCGGGGAGCGGATCCCCACCGCCACCCAGGAAGCGCTCGACCTTCAAGTGACCGCCCGCCGCCGTGTCATGGACGAGCGCTGAGATCTCGGGACGTACGAGGACCGCTCCGACGCTGGCGCGACGGCCCTGCGGGGGGAAAGCCACCGCGTGACCGGCCGCCCAAGCCCCGAGCATCGCGGCCGCCACGGCGTAGCGATCGCGCTCGATGACGAGGAGCACGTGCGACCCCTCGCGCGCGGGAGGGAGCGCCGCCGCGATCGCGGCGGCGTCGCGGAGGAGATCCACGCGGCTGCGCTCGCCGCCCGCACCATACGCGACGAGATCGCCCACCCCATGGCGCGCCAAAACGTTCGTCACGCGTCGCCCCCCCGCAGCCTCGCGAACACCCACGCCAGCGCGCGATCGAGGGGATGGGTCGCGAGGCGCCCGAACCTGAACTTCCGCCAGACATACTCGGAAGCGAGCATCACACCGACGAGCGCGTAGCCGATGAGCCCCGTGAACAGGGTCCAGACCGCAATGGGCGCGAAGGCAGCGAGATAGGCCGCGACCGCGGCGTTGGCCAAGAAGAAACACGACCACGCGATGGTCCACTGACGGCACCAACGCACCTCGCCCTCGTGGAGATCGTCGACCATCATCCGCGCGAACCGTTCGATGAGCGGGGGGCCGCTCTGCAACGTACCCGCGAACGCCACGAGCAGCACGAGGTTGACGGCCACGGGAATCATGAGCGCAAACCCGAGTTCACCGAGCACGGAACCGAGCGCCAACAACCCGACCGAGAGCCACGGGACCCACGAGAAGGCGCGCAGCGGACCGCCTTGGGCAGCGGCGCCGCGCAGGAGCAGCGCCCCCCCGAGCACGCCCAACATGACGACCATCGCCGTCCGCGGACCCCACACGCGCATGGCCCCGTAGACGACGAGCGGATACGCGAAGAGCAGCCCCGTGGCCACCACCGCACCCGCAGCACGAGCCCGACGCCGCACTCCGGGCGAGGCCACGCCAGCGAGTACGGCCACGGCCTCCTCCCCTTGAAGACTAGGCTTCACCGTCGGCTTGCGCGGGCGCCCCGGACTTGCCCTGACGTTCACGGACGAACTGCGCCAGGCTCGCGACCGAGTGGAAATACTCGCGGTTGCGCGGGTCGTCCGGGGACGTTCGGACGCCGAACTCCTTGTGGATCGCGAGGGCGAGCTCCAACGCATCGATGGAGTCGAGTCCCAGCCCTTCGACGAACAAGGGGGCATCGGTGTCGATCTCCTCTGGGGTCACGTCCTCCAGCATGAGGGTCTCGACGATGAGTGTTTTGATCCGTGGCTCAAGCCCGTCGCTCACTTTGGGTGTCTCCGATTCGGTTCGCGGTGTGTTGCGCAGTGGGGGGGGACGACGGGAGGCTTCGGGCGACCGGTGCCTCTAGGAGTCGGCTGTACATCGCTTCCGCGATGTCCCGCATCGCGCGGCTGTCCCCGTTGAACGCTGCGGGGTCGAGCCGGTCTAGCACTTCCACCCGCTTCCGCGGAAGATCCGCGGGTGGAAGAAACACACTGTCGCCGCGCGACAGCCACAGCGGCTCGGCCCGAATGAGAACAGGCTGGATCGGCACGCCGAGCCGACACGCGATCTCGAAGGCACCGCGTGCAAACGGCCGCAACTGCCCCCTCGGGGAGCGCGCCCCTTCGGGGAAGACGAGCACGCGAAAGCCCTGGCGCAAGCGGACTGCGGCGTTCTCCAGGACCAGCTGCCCGCCCAGAAGATTGTTCAAGCCGCCATTGAACTGACCGGCGCCCTCGAGCAGCGGACGCAGCCAAAACCGGTGAAACGTGCGCCCATTTACAGCTGTACACAGCCGTGGAATCGCGCTCATCACGGTCGTGACGTCGTCGAGCGCGGGATGATTCGCGATGACGATGCACGGGCCCTCCATGACGACCCCCTCGAGCTTCCGTGGGTCGTAGTCGAGGACGCGGACCCATCGCAACCAGTGGTGCATGAAGGCAAACGCCCGACGCATGATCCCCTGCAAACGATGCGCGCGCGCCTTGGGATCGCGCGCGGGGATGAGGGCCAGCGCGCAGAAGCCCAGATATCCAAAAGGCGCCAAGCTGGCGTAGGCGGCGACGGACAGGCTCGCGGCGAGCACTCGGCATGCGCGGAGAAGCAGCCTCGCGGGCTCGGACCGGATGTTCACCAGCCCTCGAACATAATCAGTCCGTCGCGAGGGTGTCAACCGCGCCCGACTCTCCGCGTGTCATAGGTCACGCGCCGGAAAGGTGTTCATTGCGTACACACCGTCTCGCGCGACCCTTGACCGCGGCAGGACGTCGCTGGACTCTTTCGCCGAAACGCCACCATGAGTGAACTCCCCGCAGCATCATCGCTCTCGTTTCCAGACTCGTCCACGACCGACGTCGACATCCTGATTTGCGGAGGAGGATTGGCGGGTCTGACGCTCGCGCGACAGCTTCGTCTGGAGCACCCGCGCTTGCGGATCACCGTCGTGGAACGGCTCGCCCGCCCGCTGCCGGAGAGCTGCCACAAGGTCGGGGAATCGAGCGTGGAGCTCGCGTCGCAATACCTCGAGAGCCTCGGCCTGACCGACTATCTCCTGTCGCGGCAGCTGGTGAAGTTCGGGTTGCGGTTCTTCCCCGGAGGCGGTCACTTGCCCGTCGATCAGCGCTATGAGCTCGGCCCCGGCTCCGAGCCCGTCGTGCGCTCGTATCAGCTCGACCGCGGGCGCTTCGAGCAAGACCTCCGTGACATGTGCGAGGCGCAGGGGATCTCGCTCGTGGAGGGCGCCATCGTCCGCAACGTCGAGTTGGGAACGGGCGGGGCCGCCCACCGCGTCACGTTCGATCGGCGCGGCGACATGACGACTCTGACGACGCGGTGGGTCGTCGACGCGAGCGGACGCAACGCGATCCTCAAGAAGCAGATGAAGACCGCGCGAGGGACCAACCACCCCGCGAACGCGGGGTGGTTCCGTATCGCCGAGAAGGTCGACACGAGCACGTTCAGCCAATCCGCGTCGTGGCTGGGTGTTCATGGCGGGGACCGCCGGTGGTGGTCGACGAACCACTTCATGGGCCGCGGCTATTGGGTTTGGCTCATTCCGCTCGCCAACGACCGCACGAGCGTAGGCATCGTGACCCACGGTGACGTCCACGAGTTCGAGCGCGTGCGAACCCACGAGAACGCCATGGCGTTCCTGCGGGAGTTCGAGCCGCACATCGCCCGCCACCTGGAAGATTGCAAACCGCTCGACTACCGCTGCCTCAATGGCTACAGCCACTCCATTGCCCGCTGCTGGTCGCCCGAGCGCTGGGCGATCGTCGGCGAGGCGGGCGCGTTCGTCGATCCGCTGTATTCGCCAGGATCGGATTTCATCGCGTTCGCAAACTGTTTTACGGCGCAGCTCATCCGCGAGGACCTCGAGGGTCAGGAACTCGAGGCGCGGTGCATGCAGTACAACGCGCAGTACCGGTCACTCGTCAACGGCGCCGTCGCTTTGTTCCGCGGCGCAGCCGATGTCTACGGGCATCCGCACGCACTCGCAGCCAAGGTCTTCTGGGACAACTTCAGCTATTGGAGCTTCCCCTGCCAATATTACCAGCAGAACCTCTTCCGATTGCGCGGTGAGGTCCACGACGAGATCGCGGGCATGGGCGCCCGCATCGTCGAGCTTTCGGAGTGCGTTCAGTCCCTCGTCCGGGTGTGGGCAAAACGCCACCCGGTGACCGATTTCTCGCGCGTATTCATGGGCCTGCCCGCGTTTCCATCCGTCCCGGTCGACGCCCATCTCGCGCTGCAGCGGCGCATGAGCGTCGATGAAGCGATGGACTATCTGCGGATGCGGGTGAATCAGGCCGAGGCCTTGGTGGGTGAATACATCGTCCGCACGGCAATCCAGTTCGGACCGGGCGAAGGGCTGGCGATCCTCGAGGCCTCTGGATTCCCGCAATGGAACGTGCGTCTGCCCGCGGATCGGATCGCCGCCGAATCCACCAAAGGGCTGGCGCGCCGACGTGCGCTCGGAACGGTGGCGCGTGACATCGAACGCAACCTCGGGCGCGTCGAGCCGCATCCAGAGTGGCACACGGCCCTCGAGCAACTCTACCGCGGTCGCGCGGTGGTCCCCACGGACGCCGCCGTCGATGCAGAACCCGCCTAGCGGTCGCACGGGCGGCGACCCGGCGAGCGCTCTGCTCGAGAAGCTCGCGGGCAAGGCCGTCGTCCAGGCGATCTGTACCGCCGCCCATCTCGGCTTGGCCGAGGCCCTCGCGACGCCCGCGGATGTGGAGACACTCGCCGAGCGGCTGCGGTGCGAACCGGCGGCGCTGCAGCGGCTGCTCCACATCCTCGTCAGCGAGGCGATCGTCGAAGAAGCCCGCGACGGTACCTTTCGTCTGACGCCCATGGGACGCCTGCTCGGCGAAGACGCGCTGGGCCCGTTCGTCGAGTTCGTAGGATCACCGTCCCAATGGAACGCTTGGTCCGAGCTCCGCCACGCCGTCCGGACCGGAACGAGCGCGTTCGAGCGCGTCCACGGGCGCCCACTCTACGAGCATCTCGCCGCGACCCCCGCAGACGCCGCGCTCTACGACCGGGCGGTCGATGCCTTCACGGTCGAGCAGGCGCGGGCGCTCGCGGCCGATCCTGCGCTCGACCACCTCGCCTCCGTGGTGGATCTCGGGGGTGGGCGCGGCTCGTTCTTGTTGGAGCTCTTGCGGCGTCGACCTACCCTCCGCGGCGTCCTCTTCGATCGGCCCCACGTCCTCGCGGACGCGCCGGAGCGCTTCGCCGACCAAGGTGTCTGCGACCGTTGCACGTTTGCGTACGGCGACTTCTTCACCGAGATCCCACGCGGGCACGACGGCTACGTGCTCAAGCACGTGCTGCACAACTGGGACGACGAGCGCGCCAGCGCGATCCTGCAGGGTTGCGCGCGAGCCATGAACCCACGCGGCGTCGTGTTGGTCGTCGACGCGCTGTTGCTACCGTCCGGCCGCAGCGATCTGACGCGCTGCCTCGACCTCGAGATGCTGGTGCTCACGGGCAGCGGAAAGGAGCGCTCGAAGCCGCAGATGCGCCGCTTGTTCGCGAGCGCGGGCCTCCGCCTCGTTGCGACGCGCTGGCTCGCCATGGGCGCGGCGCTCTTCGTGGGTGCTCGGAGCCAAGACGCGGACCCGCCTCCCGAGTAGAGCCGAAGCAGGGCGACGGCGCCATCTCGTCGGGCGAGGACGGGACGCACGCCCTCCGTCAGGCGAGCAGCTCCGACAGTTCGCCCGGCTGCGTGATGCCGGCCTCGATGTCGTTGCTGTCGACCATTCCGAACTCCGCGATCTTGTCTCCGTTCTCGTCCCTCGCGCCGATGGCATTGAGGAGCGTGACGTAGAGTCGATTGAGCGGGACGTTACCGATGTTGGCGGGGGATCCGGTACCAAACCCGACGCTGGTGTCACCGTCCGCACAATCGGCCTCGCTGTTGCCGGTGCCGAGCTCTCGGCCCTCGAGGTTCACGGCTGCGCCCGTGCGCAAGTACCCACCCGCTCCGCCCGCGATGACGATGGGGAGGTTGTTGTTGTTGTGGGAGTTGCCGTCGGCGAGCTCGGGCAGCCACATCACCGCCGAGTTGTCGAGCAAGGTGCCCTCCCCCTCGTCGATGCCATCGAGGATTTCGACCAGCCGGACGTAGCGCGCCGCGTACCAACTGTCGATCTCGTTGATCTGGGTGAGGACCTCCGCAGCGCACGTACCTCCGACGCCCACCGTGCCGTTGCGGTGCGAGAGCCCGTGATGGTCGGCCGTGTGCCCCATGCCGTCGAAGTCGAACGTCACGTAGCCGGGCCACTGCAAGATGATCACGCGATTGGTGTCGCACATCATCGTGAGCGCGATGAGCTTCATCATGAGCTCCCCGTGCTCGATGAAGGCCGTCCCGGTATCGACGAAGCTTGGGCGACCGCCCATCCCACCGAGTTCGTCGGCACTCAGACCGAGCATTGCCGCCGTCTCCGCGTTACACGCGGCCGAGACCTCGATCTCGGTCTGCCGCAGCAAGTCGAGCCATTCCGTGACGCGCTGCTGATCGGCACCGCTCATGTTGAGGCTCTGGAACATCTGGAGCTCGCCCTCGACGAGGTCGATCACGCTCTCGCCCTGAGCGATGCGGAAGTCCGCCTCTCCGGTGGCATCGCCACCGACGAACACGTCCGTCAGGCTCTGGTAGACCGTGCTCGGGTTCGTGATCGGCGCGTAAGGCTCGCGCGGTCCCGAATAGGAGATCACGCCCTTCACGTCGGAGAAGAAGTTTCCGACGGAGAGCACGAGCGGCGGCGTGCCGGGCTGGTTGACGAGCTCGGCGGCGACGTGATCGAGCGAGCGACCGAGCGCCCAATGGCCCGACTCCTCCACGGGATCGATGGGCGCACAGGTCAGCTTGGAGCCCATGCCTTGGTCGTGCGGATCGAAGTACTCGACGCCGTCGATCGTGACGTTGCCGCGCGGGAACATCCCGAACCCGCGAGGGAACAACAGTTTGGGCGCGAAGGTCGAGAGCCCCGCAAGGGTCGTCCCGGTCAATGCGGCCCCGTCGATGGGCCCGTCTTCGACCGACGGGAACCAGCGGTTCGTGAGGCACCCGTTGTTCGTATAGAAGATCACCAGCCGGCGAGGGTCGGCAGCGGCCCCCGCCGCTCGCGCAGGCCGCCGCAGCGAACCGAGGAACGGAGTTGCGAGCGCGACCCCGCCCACCCCTCTAAGGAATCGTCTACGTTTCACGGTGCATCCTCCACGGCTCGGTAGCGGAACGATTGCGTCTGCGTGAGGTCTCCAAGCAACTCGAGGACCGAATAGTCTCCGTCGCTCATCCGGGACGCGAGGCCTTCCACGGTGCACGTATCGACGGGGTTGGTATCCCTGCGGTACGCGTACTTGACCCATTTCTGGGCGTAGCAGGCCTGCGCCTCGGGAGCGTTGGCGATGGCCTCCATGAGCTCCACGGCGTCTGCGACCTCCACCGAGCTGCTCCCGAGCGGAACGGTGGCCAGCGAGTTCACGGGTTCGCCATTGTCCGTGACCTGGACCGATCCCGCGGCATCGTAGAGTTCGAACGCGAACCCCGTGGGGTTGACGACCCCATGATGGCAACTGATGCACTCGCCGGCAGCAGTCTGTGCGTCGACGCGCTCACGATTGGTGGTGAGCGCCTCGCCGTCCTCGTTCTCCGTGGGCAGCGGCGTGTTCACCACATCGGGCGGAGGTGGCGGAATGTCCCGGCACAGCACCTGCTCTTGGATGAACGCCCCGCGGAGGATCGGCGAGGTGCGGTTGTGATTGTTGTGGGCTGCAAGGAACCCTAGGCGCGTGAAGACGCCCGCGCGCGTCTGAGGATCCAGATCGACGGCCTCGAGCGCGTCCCCGTAGTCCGCGGGATCGAGCCCGTAGAGCGGCGCGAGTTCGGCGTTCACGAAGCCGACCGGCGCGGTCAGGAGATCTTGGAACGACCCGCCCATCTCGAACACCACGTGCTCGAAGAACAGCTCGGTCTCCGCCAACATGAGCGGCGCCTGAGCGGACGTGAACAAAGGATAGCGCTCGCTGTCCGCGGTGATGTCCGACCAGCGCGTGCCCGGCCCCATGAGGGCGTAGCCTTGGTGGAACGCGGCCACGTTGTCCCGCGCGTTCTCGTGCGCGAGCATCCGCGCCGCTTGCACGGCGATCTCCTCCCGAGTGGAGAGCGCTCCCGCATCCGCGGCCTCGAACAGCTCTTCGTCCGGCATCGTTCCCCACAGGGTGTAGGAAAGGCGCGACGCGACCTCGTAGTCCGAGAGCGCGTAGAAATCGCCTTCCGCCTCCTCGGTGATCTCCGAACGCGTCAAGAACGGCGGCGAGATGAGGAAGGCGCGAATGATGAGCTCCATGGCTTCATCGAAGCTGCCCGTCTCCGTGATCGTCTCGCGGTCGGCAAACAGACCCTCGAACCGTTCGGTCTCGCTCGAGGTCAGCGGTCGGCGAAACGCTCGGGCGCCGAACGCCGCGATCGTCTCGCTGGCACATGCGGCGTCCTCGGTGGCGCACCGAATCACATGTGCGCGGGATGTGGGCGTTGCCATCACCTGTGAGGCGAGGGCCTCGGCAGCATTCTGGAAGGCGGTCCAGGCGCGGCTGTCGATGCTTCCGACGCCATCGGGCGCCAACATCGAGGAGGGTTGGGTATCCAACAGAAGGAGGTCGCGGATCGTCCGGTCGTATTGCTCCCGCGTCAGCAGGGGCAATTGGGTCGTGGGCTGGACACCGCACTCGAGGGTCGCGGGATCCCCCGAATCCTCGGAGTCGCCGTCGTCCCCTTCGTCATCCTCGCCCTCATCCCCTTCGCCGGCCTCGCCCTCATCCCCTTCGCCTTCGCCTTCATCGGCGGAGTCGTCCGGGTGCGCGTCATCCCCCTCGCCGACGCTGGAGTCCTCACCTGGGGCGCTTCCGCCGTCCCCATCGAGCGCGGAGCTTTCACCGGAGGCGGACTCGTAGCAGCCGAACAGAGAGATGGCGGCGAAAGCCGAGTAGAGAGTTCGGGCAGAGCCGCGCGAAAACGCCTCCGGCACGAACGAAAACGACGGTAGTTTCATCGAGGACCTCCTCGTACCCAGCCTATACCTCGCAACCTTCGCACAAGGGTCGCGCCGCCGCAAGCACGCGACCACGAATTCCAACTGCTTTCTACGTAGTCCATATCTCCAAGTCGTTTCCGCTCGCGTATGTGCAACTGCCAGCAGCGTCATTCAGCGTTTTCGAACCACCGATTGTGTCAGTGCTTGGCCCAAGCCGAGGCGAATCCGTGAGCCTTTCTCGGGTGTCGCGACGCATCGATGGCAACGCCGCGCACTCCCCGGAACCAGCATGAATCTCGGCTCGCCTTCGTCGCGCGTCCGCACCCGACCCCACCCGCGGAGTCCTTCGAGAACCCCCCGAGAAGTCACGCGACGCAGCGTTTCTCCAGGCCGCGTCGCAACCCATCCACGGCGAGGCGTCCCCTTGGCGGTCATCGTCAGAAAGCGTGACGAAAAGCGGAACCGGGCCCAACCGGCGAGCAGTCCCGCGGTGATCACGAAGACGAGCGCGAGTGGCCGCATCGCGGGGGCGATCGTCGCCCCCACCCCCGCGCCGAGCCCGAACACAGAAAGCCACGCGGCGATGCAGATCGGACACTTGGGCAGGGCCAGCACGAGCAAGGCCGATACCGCGGACGCGAGTGCGCCGATTCTCATCGCCCGTACTCGTCGTGGTATCGGACCCAGCTCATCGTGTACGGCAGTCCAGTTTCGTCGCGACCTTTGGGTACGAGATCGAGGAAGCCATAGGTGGTGTTCACGACCTCGGCCCCCCGCGCGAAGGTCGAATACGTATGGAACACGGTGCCCTGCTCGTCTTTGTAGAACACGCTCAGGCCGTGTTTCTCCGGGATCGCAGGGGCCGAGAGGCCATAGTTGTAGAGGGGCTCATCGCTCGCGATCTGCTCCGCGGTGAACGACACCCCAAAGTCGAAGTTGAAGGTACTTCCGTGGGCGGAATACCAATCGAACCGCCATCCCATGCGCCGCTGGAACGCCGCCAAGCGAGGGCGCTCCGCGTGGGAGACCACCGCGAGAGTCACGTCCCGCGCACCGAGATGCGCCGTGACGGCGTCGAAGTGATCGGCCCAAAACGAGCAGCTCCTGCAACCGAGTTCGGCCTCGACGCGAAACATGAAGTGATACACGACCAGCTGGCTTCGGGTTCCAAACAGGTCGGACAGGGTGCACACACCCGCGGGGCCCTCGAACGCGTACGTCTGGGGCACGGCGACCCACGGTAGCGCCCTGCGAAGCTGCGCGACCCGGTCGTGCTGTCGCATCAACTCGCGCTCTTGATTCAAGAGGATGTGGCGGGCCTCCAGCCACGCGGTTCTCGTCGTGATCTCGTGGTCGTTCATGGTCCATCGAGGCATAGCGCCGCCACGACAAGCCGGGGAGTAACAAGCGGGGCGGGATTCGACCTGAGGTCGCCACGGAGGCCTGCGTAGGCTTGCACCCCTACGCGCGCCGTCTGACCATACATGGGATGTTCGAGCCGGCGACGCGACCGATCTTCAAGCCGGGGATCGGCAAGGGGATCCTCGACCCACACGGGCGCGACCAGCTGTTCGACGCGGCGCTCTACCTTCCGTGTACAGCGCTCGAGCCGTTCGTCGAGCACTACTGGACCGTGCGCTGGGATCGACGAGGCCGGCCCTCGCACGTCCAGCACACGTTGCCGTATCCGGCCGTTCACGTCGCCTTCGAGCCCGGACGCAGCGGGGTCGTCGGCGTGATCCGGGGTCGCTTCGAGCGCACCCTGGAAGGACACGGTCGCGTCTTCGGCATCAAGTTCCACCCGGCGGGCTTCTTCCCGTTCTACCGCCGATCTCTGGCCACGCTCACCGATCGCCGCATCCCCGTGGATGCGATCTTCGGGCTCGACCTTGCCGCGTTCGAGTCCACGTTGTTCGGACAACCCGAAGAAGTTCTCATGGCCGGGTGCCTCGAGGCATGGCTCCTCGCGATCTGCCCGCCGGTCGACGAAGACGCCTTGCGACTACGCGCGCTCGTGGAGCACGTTCAAGCGGACTCGAACCTCGCGCAGGTCGCCCAACTCGCCGAGGTCGCCGGCACCACCACGCGCACGCTGCAACGCCAGTTCCAGCGCTACGTGGGCGTGGGTCCCAAGTGGGTGATCCAGCGGTTCCGGCTCCAAGAGGCCGTGGAAGCGCTCGCACGAGGCGATAGCCTCGACCAGGCTGGGCTCGCGGCTCGCCTCGGATACGCCGATCAGGCCCATTTCGTGCGGAGTTTCCGTGAGCTCGTGGGAACGAGTCCCGGCGCGTATGCCCGGCGAGCCCGCGGGGAGCAAGGCCGCCCGTAGGGATTAGAGCTTTGCGCCGTCGTACGCCATCACGGGATATTGCGTCGCGTCCACGCCCGCCAGGCATCGAACGTTGATCGACATCATCTTCCCGCCGTCGGGAGCGTGACCGTGGGAGAACGCGTGGATCCCACAGACCTTGCAGAATGGATGATGGGTCGACTTCTTGTAGAAGAGATAGTCGGTCAGTGCATCTTCTCCAGCCAAGAGCTCGAAGCTCGCGGCGGGAACGAACGCCAAGAGCCACCCCGCACGCGAGCAGATCGAACAATTGCAAGCGACGAGCTCGGCAAGCTCGACCTCGACGCAGAAGCGTACGGCGCCGCAGTGACAACTGCCATCATACTTGGACATGTCCCGAGCCTGTCGGATCGACGCCGCGCCGTCTTGAAGTTTTGCGACACCCCCGGATCTTCCGCGGAGGGGAGGCTGTTTCGATCCGGGCGCGCTGTTATCCTGCCTGCTCGTGGACGCTTCGATCCATGCAGCGGCGCGGGCCCTCGCAGGTGGGGATCCGTTGCGAGCGCTGCAATGGGTGGCCTTGCGCGAAGATCCCGACGCGCTCGCGCTCCGCGGCATCGCCATGGCGCAGCTCGGCGAACTCCCCCGCGCACGTGAGCTCCTTCGCCGGGCCGCGCGACGCTTCGGTGCGCGCGAGGGCCTCGCCTGCGCACGCTGCGTGGTCGCCGAGGCGGAGGTCACGCTCGCCCTACGCGAGCCCCTGCCAAAGCGAGCGCTGCACGCTGCGATTGCGGCGCTGGATGCCCACGGCGACCTCCACAACGCCATCCATGGGCGCCTCACCCAATGCCGGAGCCTGCTCCTCCTCGGCCGCGTCGACGCGACGGAGGAGGCGTTCGCGATCATCGATCTCGAGGGCGCACCGTCCATGCTTCGTTCCATCGGCGCCCTCGTCGAGGCCGACGTCGAGATTCGCCGCGGTCACGGACGCCGCGCTCGCCTCGCACTTCAACGCGCGCATGCGGCCGCGACGGTCGCGGGCATCGAGGCGCTCGCAGGCGAGGTCGAACGCGCCATCGCCCGGCTCGACGCGCCCGCGGCCCGGATCATCCATCGAGGAGACACCGTCGTCGCACGGCTCGACGAGGTCGAAACGGCGCTCACCGGTCCAACCCTCGTCGTCGACGCTTGCCGGCGCGTCGTTGGGCCGCTCTCGCTCTCGCGGCGCCCCGTCCTGTTCGGCCTCGCCCGGGCGCTCGCCGAGGCCTGGCCACGCGATGCACCGCGCGGAACCCTGCTGGAGCAGGTGTTCGGCCAACGTCGCGTCAGCGAGTCGCTCCGCGCTCGCCTGCGCGTCGAGATCGGCCGCTTGCGTGCAGCGCTGCGCGGGGTCGCCGAGATCGAAGCCACCTCCGAAGGCTTCCGGATGAACCCGGTCGCGGGCGACGTCCTCGTCCTCCTTCCTGCAGTGGATGGCGAGGAGGCAGCCGTGCTCGCGCTCATCAGCGATGGCGCCGCATGGTCCACCTCCGCGCTCGCGCTCGCACTCGGCGTCAGCCAGCGCTCCGTACAGCGCGTCCTCCACGAGCTCGACGCACAGGGTCGCGTTCGTTCGATCGGCCGCGCTCGTGCCCGCCGTTGGTCTCTGGCCGCCCTCAGCGGACACACGACAGCCTTGTTACTCCCCCGCCCGCCCGCGTCCGGCTAGGTTCGGGGTGATGACACTGGAGCTACAGCGTGAATACGGGCCTCTCGTGACGACCGGATCGATCCATGGCCTGGCCTGGGACGGCCAGCGCGTATGGTTCGCGAGCAGCGAGGGTCTCAAGGCGCTCGACCCGATCTCGGGTGCGATCGTACAGACGTTCGTCATGGGAGCCGACGCGGGAACGGCCTTCGATGGCCGCCATCTCTACCAGCTCGTCGAGGACCGCATCGCCAAGGTCGATCCGGACACCGGGGCCGTCCTCGCGACGATCCCCGCGCCTGGCCAAGGCTGCGATTCGGGGCTCACCTGGGCGGAAGGATCGCTCTGGGTCGGGCAATATCGGGAACGGCGCATCGTTCAAATCGATCCGCAGACTGGCGCCGTGTTGCGCACGATCCACTCCGACCGCTTCGTCACCGGCGTGAGCTGGGCGGGCGGTGAGCTGTGGCACGCGACCGGGGAGGACGGCAAAAGCGATGTGCGCCGCGTCGATCCAGCCTCGGGCGAGGTGCTCGAGCGCCACGACGCACCGCCCGGGACCTTCATCAGCGGCCTCACGACCGATGGAGACGGCTTCTACGCTGGAGGCGCCAGCTCTCGCATGATCCGCAAGCTACGTCGGAGCCGGACGTAGCCTCAACGGAACAGGTGGCCATCATTGGGCCCCGGCGCGGCGCCGTGCGACCGCAGGATCCGTTGGACCCGAACCAGGTCTTGGGGACGCGCCGTGCGAACCCCCGAATCGTTGGCAGAAGGGGTGAGGGGCCGATGCTCGACCGCGCTCCCTCGGCGAAGGACGTCCAAGGCGTCCGTCAGGGTAAAGATCCCCACCGCCTCCTCTCCGTCCACGATCACCGCGCACGTTTGATGCGCCTTTCGCATGCGATCGGCCACGGTGGAGAGGGGTGTATCCATTTCACACAGACAGGGTTGCTTCGCGGCGCGCTCGACGGGCGAGCTTGCACCCCCGCGAGGATCGATGGCGAGCGCGATGTCCAAGTCGTGGGCGTTCACGACACCGCGGAGTTCCGTCCCGCGGAGCAGGAGCAGATGGTGGATGTTGTTCGCCCGCATGCGCTCGACCGCGTCGGCGATCGATAGGTCTTCGTCGATCGCGCATGGATGCGGGGTCATGAACTCGTGGATTTGTCGAGCAGAAGCATCCATGCCGAAGGTGTAGCGAGCCGTAGCTTTCTTGCAACCGACGATCCCGTATCGCCAGCGCCGCCTCGGACTCGCCGGACGCGCCTTCAAGGTGGTTTGGCCGCGGTCCTCGAAGGCGTCGCGCCATCTCGCGCGGTACGCCGCTTGGGATGCGGTGCCTCGACCCAAGCGATGTGTTCCGCCAACCAGGACGGACGTACGGTCGTCTCGACCTTCCGCACTTTGTCCCCGTCTTCGGAGGTCTGACCCAGGATGCCGATGCGCGCCCGCTCGAGCAGGAACGCATAGCGCGAGGCCTTGCCGAAGCGGCAGAACCGACCGCGCACGTGCAGGGTGGGCCTCGCCAACTCGACCAAATCGAGGCACATCACTTTGGGGCTGCGTTCGACGGCCAGCGTAAAGTGGAGAGGCTCGGTCAAATCATGGTCGACCTTGCGCTCGAGCAACCGTTTCCGGTCGCCCAAATGGACCATGAAGGGTTTGAGGTCATCCAATCGTCCATGGAGCCGCGCTTCGACCTTCCCCGACTTCGGAGAAAGCGACAGCGATCCTCTGGAGATCTCCACCCAAGCGTCCGCACTCTTCCCGTGCTCGGTCGCGATGTCGATGCCCTCGAAGCGACCGCCCAAAGACTCGAACGAGGTGCGGTAGGTCTCGCCATCCGTCCGCCCCTGCGCACGGAACGATCCGGATCCGCCCAGTTTCACCGCCGACGTCCCGAGCCGCAGCCCCTCGACCTGCAGCTCCGCACGATGGTGGACCCGAGTTCCGTCGTACCACGCGTGTAGCTCCGCGCGACCCCGCCCTGCGAGTTCTTGGATCTCCTTGCTCGCGGTCGCCCACGGACTGAGGTGATCCACGCGAATCTCCGGAGCGTGGATCACAAAACCCGCGAGCTCGAAGGTCATCGGCTCGGCGTGGAGGATCCTGGCCGACGCGACGAGCGAAGGGACTCGCAGTGCGGGCTCCTTGGAGCCTTCGCCCCAAGCGACGACTTCGCGCGTCCGGGCCTCCGCGATCAACTCGACAGGCGCAGATGGAGACGGAACCGCGACCGCGTAGGCACTCACCCCGCTTCGCCACCGCAGACCCGCAGCGTGGAACCTCACCGCCTTCGCATCCAGGTCGAGCCGAGATCCCGCGCGCACCCACCCGCGATCGAATCCTGCCTCGATCGCGAGCGTCGCTGCACCTCCGAGTGAAGCCAACGGCGAGGACGGAGCGATGAGGGTCTTCGCAAACGCCAAGGTCTCGACATCCGCGCGTACATCGACGCTCGCCTGGATGAGGTCCAAGACCGCTCGCCGCTCGGTTTCGAAGGGGTTGAACTCGTCGATGTGCAGGTCCAGCGTTCCACGGAGGTGCCGGATTGCAGCCGGTTCCTTTGCGGTGCTGAGCGTCGCGTCCTCGAACTCGATGCGCATCTCCGGCAGTCCGAAGCGGTGCGCGGCGATCGCCTCCAAAGACCCCTGCAGGTGAATCCCAGGGCCCCAAACCTGAAACTCCTGCAACCAGACTTGAGTGAGGTCGGCCTCCACGTCGTGCAAATGCACCCGCCACGCCTTCTCGAACGGCGGCCGGTTGGGAACGCCCGGATCACGAATCGGTGGAGCGAAACCATCGATCTTGGGCGACGCTCGCAGTCTCGCAGGTTTCGCGTCCGCAGCTTCGGGCTTGAACAGGAGCATCACGGTGCCGCCTTTGCCCCCGATGGAACGCGCCTCGAACATCCGCCCCGCGAGGCGCCAGAGCACCACATCCGCGTGGCCTTCTGGCACGTGGACCCGCAATTGGTAGCGGTACGCGTCGATTTCGAGCTCGAAATTGCGCACGTGCACGCGCGACGGCCAGACCACGTAGCCGTGCTCGACGCGGAGGTGCACCTCGGACATCCGATGTTTGCCCGACACCCAACGCTCCAGCGCCCCACTCCAAATGAGCGCATTGATCGTGATCACGAGGACCAGCCAAGCTCCCAAGAGTCCGAGGACTCCAATCCACACCACCCGGCGCAACACGGCTCGGGTTCGTCCGAAGCTTTGGGAGAGATGCGGCTGCGAGGTCATCGATTCCAAGATGACACGGCCTACGATTCTGCCACCAGCGCGGCGCAGAGTGACCTATTTGGGGCGTGCACCGTTGTGCGGCAGCTTGACCCATGCGGCGAAGTGACCCGAGCGTCTTCGCCCGAGGGCTCCTGGCACGCGCGGGGCGGGACCGGGCGACGCGGTCGACGAACTCGTCCGTGGCGGCGCAACGCCGTCTGGAAGCACCGCCGCGCCCGATGATGGCACAGGGGGGAAATCGACCTCCGGAGCGCGCGTGGGTACCTCGGGTCGCCCGGGAGGAAAACCGCACCACCACCCTCCCCGCGCGGACGGAAGAGAGCCTTTCAACGTGTCGGAATCGGAGTGCGTCGTCATCATGGGCCTTGGGGTCCGCACGCCGTTGCAACATCTCAGCCAACCCGCTGGTCCACATCTTGCTGAGCTTGTCGGGATGTCCGCGCCCACTTCGGTCTGCACCCCCAACGTCTCCTTCCTCGCTGGCTGCTTCGCAATCTTGTGCGCATGCAACCCGTCGGACCGCCCCGAACCCGAAGATGTGGAGCGCGCCCTCGGTGATGCCGTCGACGAACTCGAGCAGGCCGGGGAACGTACGCGGCAGGCCGCGCGCGCGGCCGCCGAACGCACGCGCGCCGAGGCCCGAGCCGCCCGCGGCAAAGCGGAACAGGCGAGCGAGAATGCCACACGTGAACTCGAGGCAAACCGGCGCGAGTTCGTCGACGCCGCGCAGAGAAAGCTCGACCACTTGGATCGGGAGCTTGCCGACCTCAAGACGCGGGCGAAACACAAAGGCCACGCCGCGGTCTCCGAAAGCCGAAGACTCTCGGACGAGCTTCGTCGCGACCTTGCCCATCTGGACGCGCAGGCCGAGCAGTCTTGGGAGGAGCTGGAATCCTCCGTCTCACAGCGGCTCGAGCAGATCGAGCATTCGGTGCGCACCGCGCGGGAAGATCTCGAGAGCTGACAGGACCCAAGCGGCGCAAGCCGCTTGCAACGCGTCGACCGCTTCAGTCCCTGCTCACGCGGGGATGAAGCGGTGCACGACCGAACGAAGCTTTTGTCCGTCGAACGGCTTGAGGAGGATGTCGTCACACCCCAGCGCATCGAGCTGCTTCCAGCTGTCGCTGCCTCCTAGGCCCGTCATGACCACGAGTTTGGACCCTCTGAGGTTGGGATCGCTGCGGACCTCGCGGACCAGTCGCATGCCGTCTACGTCCGGCATGTAGAGGTCCGTGAGCACGAGATCGGGGGGGCTCATGCGGCAGCGCCGAAGCACACTCGAAGGATCGGTCGTGCCGATCACGTGAGCGTGAGGCACATGGATGCGGAGCATCTCGATGACATAGTCCAGGTGGCTCTCTTCGTCGTCCACGACGACGATCCTCGGGGACCGTTGGCGGCATCGGACGCTCTCGTAGGCCATCGCCAACGCGGACATGAACGCCCACGGCGAAGCGAAGCGCTCGGCCGGGTCTTTGGCCAGGACCTGCGCGAAAACCTGATCGTAGGCGTCGCTCAGACCCGGGCGACGCACCGAAGGAAGCTCGGGCGTCTCGTAGACCTGGGCCTGCAGGACCCAAAGGGGCCCGCGGTGCGTGTCGAACGGGAGCGACCCGGTCAAGAGTTCGTAGGTAATCACCCCCAACGCGTACACATCGATGCGCGTCGCGAGCTCCGGTCGCGTGGTCTGGGTGACGACCTCGGGCGCGATATAGGCTGGGGTACCGGCGATCGATCCGCTCGTTTCCGAGGAGGACGAAGCCGCCAAGGTCTGCGAGAGTCCAAAGTCCGTGATCGCCAACGTCCGATCGGCCCGCACGAGGACGTTCTCGGGCTTGAGGTCACGGTGGACCGCTCCGCTGTCGTGAATCGCTTGAACGCCGCGGCAGAGGTTCGAAGCGATGGCGAGCGCCGCTTCTACGGTGACCTGGGGACCTTGCTCCGCGATCCAGTCGCGGAGCTCACACCCCTCCACGAAGGCCATCACGAAATAGGGCAGGTCGTCGTGGGCTCCGAGATAATAAACGTCGACGACGTTGGGATCGTGAATCCCCGCCATCAACCGGGCTTCATCGACGAAGCGTTTGGGCCACTCTCCGACCGCTCGGTCGGGTCGCAAGATTTTGATCGCGACCGGCCGTTGAAGCCGGGTGTCGTATCCGCGATACACGACCCCCATGCCTCCCGAGCCGATCCGCTCCACGACCTCGTAGCCGCCTTCGAGGACCGTCTTGCGGTCGAGGGGATCGAAGTGCTCTGCGTCGTCCCGGAGCCGCCGCTTCACGAGGATCTGCGTGGGGGCGTTTTCGATATCGACCCAAGGTGCGCGAAACAAGGTCTCATTAGGGCTCATGGGTGTAGTGGCCATGCTGGCACTCCGGGGGCGGAGTCCGCCCCCGGCGTTTGTTCAGCAAGAAGCGCGCCAGCGATTTCCTCCACGAGCCCCGACCAAGGGTGGGCGCTCCTGACTCACTGACGCTGGGTCGCACGTCCGTTCATGTCGATGAAACGCTCCTCCACGCCCCCCGAGATCATCTGGGCGAGGACCTGCGCCGAGATCACCCGAACCGCTGCTGCTGCACCCCAGCGCAACACGAAGTCGGGAATGCCGCCGCCCAGGACATAGCCTACTCCCGCCGCGGCCGCCATCGTACTTACTGGATGTGTCCGCACCCTGCGACGAATCCGTTCGAGCACGAGGATTGCGATGTCGGCTGGATCGATGTCGTCCATGGTCAGCGCCTCGCGACGCGGCCGACGGCAAAGCCGGTGAGGATGGCGACACTCAGCGCCGCAAACGGGTGCTCGGAGACCCAGCGTCGGGCTTGATGGGCGAACTGCTCCACGGCCACACGCCACCGGAGCTCGGCATCATCCGAATCCGCTTCATCGAGGTCGTTCCCTTCGTAGGGTTCGAACACGTCACGATCGGCACGATTGGAATGGTCGTTATCATCGTTGATTCTCATCGCAACTCCACTTTCGTTGGTCTCAAACCGAGCAGTAGGCCAATGCCGATCCCTACGAACAGCAAGCTTCCCGCCCGTCGATAAAGGATGGGGCGAACGTCGAGCTCGGCACGCACGCGTTCATCGAGCGCCCGCAACGCGCGACGTAGATCCGTCAACGCTTCGTCCGGTTCGAACTGCGGCACCATCGAGGAGGACTCGGGGATCATGCGACAACTCCTTGCAGCTCCTTGACGGGAGCCTCGCTCGAGGTTCGACCCGGCAGCACCGCGTTGCGAGCCGTGCTGTGTTCGCGAATCGCTCGGAGTCGCCGCGCCGCCGCGAGGTAGAAGATCGCCGCGGCCGAAATGAGCACTCCGGCCGCGGCACCGAACGTGACCTCGTAGGGAATGACCCCCGCGAGGACCACGGCCAGCGCAACGACCCCGGCGATGAGCGCGACGCTCAGCGCCGCGATCGCGGCGACGCACATCACGAGCAAGACCACGATGATGCGAAGATCCTCCCGGACTTCGCCCCGGAAGTGCTCCATGTGCTCCGTGACGAGTCGCTGTGCCGCGCCGACGACGTTGGCAAGCGCATCGGCCAGCGGGACATCGCTTTCCTCGGTTGCTTGCCAGAACGCCACGACTTACCCCTCGCGTGCCTCGCTATAGTCGTTCGTATAGCCGTCGTCCGCGGGGTACGTATCTGCACCGTACTCCCGGTCCCGACGGTGCATCGCCTGGGATGCGCGGCGCTTCCCGTTGTTCCACAGCTTGGTCACGTTGCGTTCGATGTCACCGCGCAGCTGTGTTCCGGTCTTGGGCGCGAGCATCAGGCCCAAGCCAGCGCCGACCATGAGACCGACACCAAAGAAGCTGATGGTCGGAAACAGAACGCTGTGCGTAGGGGCCAGTGTCTGAAGCCCGAGGCGCGCGAGAAATTCGTCTTTCATCATGTTCATCAACCTTTCTACGAAGGGTCTACGCGCCAGTACCAGACGTGCAACCCGTGTCCGTGACTCGAAATTCGGGCCGTCCGAACGCGCACGGTCGCATTCCCGCCGCACGCCCCATCGCACGGCCGCGATGCTCGCGGTGATTCAATTCGCCGCTCTGCTCTTTCGCACACTGTAGCGTTCCGCCACGACCTCGCGACCTCGGAGCCGCGAGTGCACGGTGTGCGCCGTTGGCCCGCCGGATGCATCGCGCTCGGCGTGGCCTCCATGTCCCATCGTAAGCCGGAAATACACCGTTCTTTGTCTCTCACGCCGAACGCCGCGGCGTTCACCTTGGCCGCGGCCTGCCTGTTCGCTGCCGCGCTGCCGCGCGACGCCCACGCAAAACCCAAGATCGATCGCCGGGGCGGACAGATCGACGGAGTGATCGGCGGCTCGAACTGCATTCCAGGGAAAGCACAATGCCGTTCAGACGATCCGACACTCAATGGTGCAACACGTGGTTCGATTGGAGGCGGTGTCGCGATCGGATGGCGCCCGCTGCGATTCCTGTCGTTCGGTGCGATGTACCGCGGAGGCCACCTCCGGACCGACTACGAGATCGTCGGTGTTTCCGAAGCCTACGACCACGGCGCTCAACACTCGGCGCTCGCCTATGTGCGACCCACCCTTCCGATCTGGCGCTTCGATCTCGGTGTCAATCTCGCGCCGGGATACTCGCGGCAGATCTTCTACTTCCGGAACGGGGATCAAGACTATTCCCACGGCTTCACGTTTCTCGTGGGTCCCGTGATCGACATCTTCGTCACGCGGCGCCTCTTCATGGGGTTCGAGGCGGACTTCATCTTCAACGCCCACGACAAAGTCTGCGAGAAGCGCGGCAACACGACGAACTGCGTCGACACGGACGACAACCACCTCGCGCCCGTCCACCAGGTCATCTACGGCTTCCACATCGGCTTCACCTTCGGGTGACGCCCCAACCCGTCGTCGTCGCCCCCCCGGAGTACGGGGGGACCCCGCTTCGCCTCAGGTGGTAATATTGTGCTTCTCGAGCCGGCGGTAGAGCGTGCGGCGATCCAAACCGAGGATCTTCGCCGCCTGGGACTTGTTTCCCCCCATGGCACCGAGCACCTTGCCGATGTAGCGGCGCTCGAGCTCATCCAAGGTAGGAAGGTCTTCCGGATCGTCTGCGGTCAACACGACGCGCTCGGGCCGATGCTCTCGGATCTTTCGCGGTAGATCCTCGAGGGTGATGCGGTCGAGCCGGGCCAGGGCGACCGCGCGTTCGATGCAGTTCTCGAGCTCGCGCACGTTGCCGGGCCAGTCGTACGAGAGCAGGCGCTCGGCGGCCGCCGGATCGAGCTGACGGACCTCTCGGTTGCCCTGATCTGCGTAGCGTTCCATGAACGCCTGCGCGAGGAGCAGCACGTCGCGACCACGCATGCGCAGCGGCGGAAGTTCGAGCCGGACCACGTCGATCCGGTAGAGGAGATCCTCGCGGAACCGACCCCCCTCGACCTCGTCCTCGAGGTCACGATTCGTCGCGGCAACCACGCGGGCGTCGAACGGGACCTCTTTGGTACCGCCGACCGGACGCACACATCGCTCTTGGAGCGCGCGCAGCAATTTGGGCTGGACCTCGATGGGGAGCTCGCCGATCTCGTCGAGAAACAACGTGCCACTGCTCGCTTCCACGAACAGACCGTCGCGCGAAGTCTTCGCGTCCGTGAAGGCGCCACGGGCATGTCCGAACAGCTCGCTCTCGATGAGATTCGCGGGAACGGCCGCGCAGTTCACCGCGACGAAGGGCCCCGAAGAACGCCCGCTGCGCTCGTGGATGGAGCGCGCCACGAGCTCTTTGCCCGTGCCGCTCTCTCCTGTGATGAGGACCGACGCCTCGCTGTCGGCGACGCGCACCACCAGATCGAAGATCTGCTGCATCGCGGGGCTCTTGCTGATGATCGAGCCGAACCGCCGCGTCTCGTCCAACGCCCGCCGCAAGCGACGGACCTCCGCGTTGAGCCGATGATGCTGTACGGCGCGATTGACCGCCGGCATCAGGAGCTTGGCGTCGATGGGCTTCGTGATGAAGTCATACGCGCCCGCGCGAAGCGCTGCGACGGCAGCGTCCAGGCTCGCCTCACCGGTGACGACGAGCACGGGAAGGTCGGGGCGCAACGCCTGGACACGGCGGCAGAGTTCGATGCCGTCCATGCCCGCCATGTGGACGTCCGTCAGCATGGCGTCGAACTCGTGGCCACCCCGCCGCGTCAGGGCTGCTTCGCCCGTATCTTCCGACTGGACGCGAAATCCATGGCCGCTCAACGTGGCTTCCAGGAACTCGCAAGCGGTTTCGTCGTCATCGACAATGAGCAGATTCGCGTCCATAGGTGTCGTCTTCGTGAACGTGGCTCGCAGGGTAAGAATGCGCCGCCCGGTGGGTCCTAGCAACGCGTAGGGCGTCGGCAAATCCTCTCCCGCCGGTTCGCAAACGGCGCACAACCGCCCCGATGCTCGATCCGGGATCTACCCATCGGAAGAAACCGGGATCGTGAACCAGAAGTTACTCCCCTCGCCGTCGTGACTGTCCACCCCGATCTCCCCGTGATGCATCTCAACAATGCGGCGGCAGATGTACAGCCCAAGCCCGACCCCTTTGGCCTGGGAATCCGGCGAGATCCGAAAGTAGCGCTCGAAGATCCGGCCCTGCTTGTCGGCGGGGATGCCGGGGCCCACGTCGCGGACCTCGACGCGGGCGTGTCCGTTCCGGCGGCACACGACGACGGCGACCGGGGCACTCGGTCCGGAATACTTGACGGCGTTGCTGAGCAGGTTGGCGACGACCTGCTGAATGCGACTGGCATCGGCACGAACGTGGAGCGGGCTCGCCTCGCGCAGGGTGATGGCCCGCTCCGGGTGTTTGAGTTGCATGTCGTCCACGGCCTGCTCGACCACCGTGTCCACACGAACGGGGGCGACCTCGAGGTGCAGAGTACCGAGATCGAGCGCCGTCAGGTCCGAAAGGTCGTCGATGATCCGCACCATCGCACCCACCTGGGCATCGATCGCAGCGGGCAGGGACGCCACGACTTCGGCGTTCTGCGGGGCCTCGCGCATGAGGGCGGCACGGAGCGAAAGCGACTGTAGCGGCACCCGGAGCTCGTGCGCGACGATTCGCATCAGCTCCTCGCGTTGAGCATTGGTCCGATCCAGCTCCTCCTTCTTGAGCTGGAGCTCACGGTTGCGCTCGACGGCATCCTCGAGACAGGAGACGAACAGGTCGACCAGACGAGAGCTCCCCAAGGACGAGGGGACGCGCGCATCCGGGACGGTCTCGGTTCTGCGGGCCAAGATCCGCTCCAGACGCGCCACGAGCCGCGCCTCTACGTAGGGCTTGGTGACGTAGTTGTCGGCGCCCGCTTCGACGCCGCGAATCACGTCACGCGGATCGTCGAGGCTCGTGACGAGCACGACCGGGATGGCGCGGAGGGAGAGATCGGCCTTGAACGCACGGGTGAACGCGTAGCCGTCCATGCCGGGCATGACGACGTCGCACAGCACCGCGTCCGGCGGTGAACGTCGACAAGCGTCGAGGCCCGAGTCCCCGTCGAGCGCGGTGACGACGGAATAACCTCGCCGCTCGAGGAGCACGCGGAGGTGCGTGGCCTGGGTGGGGCTGTCTTCGACGACGACGACGCGTTTCATGGGCTTACCCCACACTTGCGAATGAGCCATCGAGCGATCTGGCCGGGGTCGAGCACGTCATCCGCCCCCCCCAACTTCAGCGCAGCGCGCGGCATTCCATAGACCGCGCAGCTACTCCGGTCTTGTACGACGACCTGCGCGCCAGCTTGACGCAGGGCCACCGCCCCCGCGGCGCCGTCATCTCCCATGCCGGAAAGAATCACGCCCAGCGCACGGTTTCGCAAGACGCACAGCGACTCCAACAAGACCGTCGCGGACGGTCGAAAGCTTCCCACGGGTGGCGTCTGCGTCAGCCTCACGACGCCACCCTCGCCGTACACGAGGTGGTGGTCGTCCGCGGCGAGGTACACCACGCCTCGCCGCAAAGGCACAGACGCTTCCGCGACCTCGACCAAACTCCCGCTCTCGGAGGAGAGCCACCGCGCGAAGGTGTGCGAAAACCCGGGCGCGAGGTGCTGTACCAGCAAGATGGGTGGCATCTCCGCCGCCGGTAGACTCGCCAAGACTTCCGTCACCGCGGAGGGTCCTCCCGCCGAGGCGCAGATCCCTATGGCATCGACGGCGCGCGCAGAAGGAGTCATGTCGCCGAGTCCCCGGTCCGTGTCACCGGGCGCGCCGCGAACCCCTCGCGCGACGTTCAAGATCGTCTGCACGAAAACGTCTTGCCGCAGCTGCACCTGCGGCCCCGTGCCCACGGGCGGCGCCTCTGCAACGAACAGGGCTCCTGCCTTCATGGCCTCGAAGAGGACGTCGGCGCTCGTCGTGCCCACGACCGAGGAAACCATGACGATCGGCAGCGGAAAGACCTCCATGATGTTGCGCGTGGCCTCGTAGCCGTTGCACAGCGGCATGACGATGTCCATGAGCACGAGCTCCGCCGCCGCGGCCCGACAGATCTCGCCAGCCTGCAAACCGTCCGCCGCCTCGGCGACGACCTGGAAGTCGCCTTGCCGCGTCAACACGCTGCGAATCACGGCACGCATCGTCGCCGAGTCGTTGAAGACCGCGACACGAATCGCGGGTGTCCCGTGAACGGCGCTCATGCCAGCAACTCCTCGACGATCTCGATGAGGTTGCGCTGATCGAACGCCGACTTGACGACATACGCGTCCGCACCGAGCTCGACGGCGCGGCGCCGGTCGTCATCGTCTTGCCGCGCCGTGACGAGCACGAACGGCGTCCGCGCGAGCGGCACGCTACTGCGGACGCGCGCCAGCAGCTGCAACCCATCGAGGTTGGGCATCTCGATGTCGGAGACGACGAGGTCGAACGCGGCGCCACCGGACAACCTGCGCCAAGCGGCCTCCCCATCTTCGGCCAGCAGCACTTCGTGCCCCGCGGCCTCCAAGATCGTGCGCACGAGCTGTCGCGTGGTGATCGAGTCATCGACCACGAGGATTCTCCGATGCGGCGGCGCGCTCTCGTGGAGCGTGGGACGCCCAGGTCGCACCGTCCGAACGAGCGCCGCCACGTCCAAGATCGGGGTCACGCTACCTTCGGCAGACAGTACGGCAGACGATACGAAGCGACTCCCGAGCGCGCGCCGATTGAGGACGCGCGCGAGCGCCTCGGTGACGTCGAGCACGCGCTCGACCCACGCCGCCACCCGGCGCTCCCCATGCACGAGCACGAGGCACACACCCGCAGGGGGTGCGGTCTCGGTCCCGAGCAACACGGCGGACAGCGAAGCCAGCGGGATCACGCCGTCCTTCCAGGTGAGCCACACCCCGTCCTCGATGGTCCGCACCTGTTCGGCGGATGGACGGAGGATTCGTTCCACGGCGGAGATGGGAATCAGGTAGCGCGCGTCGTTGCAGACCACCGTGAGCGCGGTCACTGCGCTGAGCTCGGCAGGAAGTCTCAGCTCGATCCGCGAACCTTCCGTCCTTCGCGTCGCGACCGAGATTCGTCCGTGAAGCTCCTCCACGCGTTGCCGTACGACGTCGAGTCCCACGCCGCGCCCCGAGGTGGGCGACACCGCCGTGCGCGTGGACAACCCGGAGACGAACGCGAGGTCCGCCTGCTCTTCGATGGAGAGCTCGTCATCCGGACCCACCAAGCCGCGCGCGCGCGCAGCCTCGACGAGGGCCTCGAACGCGAACCCGCGACCGTCGTCCTCCAGCGCGACGCTCACCTCGCCGTCCGAACGCACGATCTCGAGCGCGAGGCGACCGAGCGCTGGCTTGCCGAGCGCACGTCGCTCCGCGGGCGGCTCGAGGCCATGGTCGATCGCGTTGTGGACGAGGTGCAGGAGCGGACCACGGAGTCGACCAAGCACCTCGCGATCCAGCATGGTCTCCGCGCCGCGGGCTTCGAACGCGAGGGGCTTCCCGTGCGCGGTTGCCTGCTCCAGCGCGGCTCGTTCGACGCTCAGGCACAGATCGTGCGCCGACAGGAGCCGGAGCGCCCGGACCTGCGATCCGACCTCCACGATCTTGCGTTGCAGCCGCGCGCGCTCGAGACGGGCCTTGGACTCGTGCAGCGCCCACATACGTGTCAGCCTGGAACACGAGCGCAGCGCCTCTCGCAGCGAGCGACTCGTCGAAGAGACCGTGCTGAGCGTCGGGTCGCCGTTGATCTCGGTCAGGATTCGTTCGAGAAAATCGACCATTCCGCCGACGCTCGCGGCCGGATTCGGCCCTCCGACCATCCCCACGAGCTCGTCGCACGAACGCATGAGGCGGGCGACGTGCCCCACCGGCACGCGCATCGTTTCCTCCGAGACCTCGGCCTCGGGTTTCGCGACAGGATCCTGCTCCCCGTCCCGGTCGGCATCGACGAACTGCTCGAGTTCCGGGAGTCGGTGCTCGACGATGTCGCGCACGACGTCGAGCTCCAGCGGCTTGCGCTCACGCGCCGGTCCGAGCGCATCCTCGAGCTCGTGACAGATCTTTGCGATGCCCTCCTCGGACACCGAGCGCGCCGCCCCTTTGAGGCTGTGGACCGCGCGATAGATCTCGAACATGGCCTCCTGTCGCTCGGCATCGGTGCTCTGCGGGCGCAGCACGATGGCGCGCTGCTTCCGCAACGACCGCACGAGATCGCTGAGCTCCCCGCGGAAGATCTCGCGCAGCTGCTTGAGGATGTCGTCCTCGGACATGCGCTCGTGCTCCTACGTCCGGTACTGCGCGGCAGCCTGTTGCAAGCGCGCGCTGACGCCGTTGAGCTCACGCGCGGCCTGTTCGATGTTTCTCGTGCCGGCCACTGCCTGCCTCGCGGAATCGTCGATGGAGCGCATGGCTTGCGAGATCTGAGTCACCCCTTGAACCTGCTGGAGGGCCCCGGAGCGAATCCGTTCCGCGGACGTCGCAGCCCCCTCGATGACCTCGGCGAGCTGCTCGATGCGCTCCCCCGCCGCCCCCACGGTCTCCACCGCCTGCGTGACGATCTTCGTCCCCTCCTCCGTGGCGAGCACCGCCTTGCTGGTCGACTTCTGGATGTTGGAGAGCATGTCCCGCACGAGCGCCGTCGCATGACGGGACTGCTCGGCCAGCGCTCGGATCTCCTGGGCGACGACCGCAAACCCGCGCCCGTGCTCACCGGCGCGCGCGGCCTCGATGGACGCGTTGAGCGACAACACGTTCGATTGCTCGGCGAGCTCATTGACCGTGGCGACGATCTGCCCGACTTCTTGCGCCTCCTCGGACAGCGCCAAAATCCGTTGCGCGATCGACTGCACTTGGCCCCGTACGGCGTGCATGGCCTCCGTCGAGCGGCGCACCGCGAGCTTGCCGGCGGCGGTGACCTCCATGCTGCGCCGCGACGTCTCCTGCACCCCCTGCGCGGTGTCGGCCACGCTCTGCGCCGATTGAGCGACCTCGTCGACGGAAGCGACGGTCTCCGCGACCGCCGACGCCGACTCGGAGGCGCTCGCGGAGTGTTGCTGCGTCGTCGCCTGGATCTCTGCCGAGGCCGTCGAGAGCGCGACGACCGCTTCGTGGATGCGAAGCGTCATCGCGCGCAAGGTCTGGCTCATGGAGCTCAGGTTGCGGCCGAGCTCCGCGAGCTCCCCCTCCCCAATCTCCACCTGGCTGACCGTGAGGTCACCGCTCGCGATGCGCTCGACGAACGCGCCATAGCCCGAGAGGGTTCTCGCGAGCGTGTCTCGCTCGGCGCGTTGGCGCTCCACCAACGACTCGAGCGTATCCGCCATTTGATTGAACGACCGCGCGAGATCGGCGATTTCGTCCTCACCGCGCAAGTCGGCGCGATGGCGCAAATGTCCGTCTCCGAGAGCTCGCGTCATCGCGGCGAGTGCGTCGAGCCGGGTCGAGATGCTGCGCGACAACACCGAAGCAATGGCGAGGCCAAACAGCGCCGTGAAGGCCGCGCCGACGATCCCGACCCAAGCCGCGACCAGCACCGCGTCATCCGCTTCGGTCCGTACGCGGCGGCTATCCTCCACCTGCTGCTCGATGAGGTCCTGCAAGAGGGCGTTGGACGCATCGAACATCTGACGAGCATCCGTCGTGATGAGCGCCAGTGCCCGCTCCCGTTGCCCCGCGCGGCTCGCGGGGAGGATCTCCTCGTCGCGTTGCTTGACCCACCGGAAGAAGTGTCGTCGAAGCTCGTCGATCGCGGCCTGTCGCGTGGCGTCGACGGTGGCCTTCCTCGCCTCCTCCAGGTCTTGCAGGAACAGCTGGTCGAGCGACGCCAGCTCCTGCTCGAGCACACGGCGCTCGCGTTCCGAGGTCGCCGCCACGTGATTGATGGTGTTGCTTTGGACGTGATGCAGCGTGGCATCGGCGCCTCCGAGCGCTCGCGTCACGAGCACCCCGCGCGCATAGAGGGCCTTGGTGGCCGCGGACACCCGAAGCCCGTGGAGCCAATTGAGGACGCCCAGGCTCACGATCGCGAACACCAGCAGACCGAAGCCTGCGATCAGCTTTGCACGCACGGTCGAGATCATGCAGACGTCCCCGGGGTCGCGACGAAGAGCGCGTCGCTATCGAGAAGGGCGTCCCCGTCGAGAACGGGGATGCCCAAAGGCGCGAGCCCGCGGACCAGCCGTCGCGCCCGCGCAGACATCCGCTCGGGAACGGGCGCCAACGCGTCCAGGTCGAACGTGCGCGCGCCCTCGAGCGAATCCACGACGAGTCCGGCCTCCGGAACCTGGCGTCCGACCACGACGACGGACGCCCCCTCCGGCAGGGCAGAGAGCGGCAACGCGAGGGCCGTACGAAGCTGGAAGGCGGGGAGGATTTCACCCGCCCAAGCGAACAAACCCACGACATCGGGGCCTGTCCGAGGAAGCGGCGCGAGTTGTTTGAGGCGCGCGACACCATGGATCACCGCCGTCGGGATCGCACAGAGCTCGCCACCCACACCGACGACGAGGCTCGGCTGCGAATGCTTCGCTTGGCCGTCCTTGGCCGGCGGCGCCGCGAGCTGCTGCGCTCGCGCGCGCAAACGAAGGATCTCGGATGGAGACCATGAAGCTCGGATCATGCTTCGCCTCGACTTACGACCCGCTTTGCGGTCGTCCACAGCCCGTTCCACTCGTGACGGAAATCGTCCGGTTCCTGCACCCGCCCGAGGTGGCGACGCGCTCGATCGAGTGCGCGCAGCGCCGCGTGCGGATCGCCCAACGCCAACAGCGAGGCCCCTCGCAACAAGTGGGCACGAACGTGTGTGGGCTCCAGCATCACCGTCCGGTTTGCGTCCGCGAGCGCTTCTTTGTGGGCACCGCGTTGCTGATGGATGACGCCCCGCAAGTAGTACGCGTCGGCCGAGAACGGTGTCTCGCGCACGAGCGCGTGTAGCCCCCGCAGCGCGCCGCATGTATCCCCGCGATCGGCCATCTCCACGAGCGTCGTGAGGCGCGTCTTCTCGCGCGACGTGACGCAACCGGTGGCAACCGGCGCTCCGCAGGGTGCCGCGAGCGTCCCGAAGCGCGTCTTCTCGCGCGACTCCGCGGCCTCCTCCGCGCGCGCTCGTGCGCGGCTTGCTTCGGTCGTGGCCAGTTCGGGTTCCGCCTCCGCCGCGGCAACCTCGCGCCTCGGAGCGGGGGCGTCGTCGATTCGCGTCCCACTCATCTTGGGCGCCGGACTCGGACCCTCCCTGGCTCGCACGCGTCGAAACAGCGGGACGCCACCTTCGCGTTCGAGCCGCAGCTCAGCGACCTCCACGATGGGATCCGTCGCATCTTGAATCAGCCGCCCCCCGTCTCGAAGGGAGGACGCGAGGTTGGCGACTGCAGCGGCAGCCTCGGCCCGTCCGAAGTAGATCAGCACGTTCCTGCAGAGGATGAGATCGAACCCCTGCGGCCAGGTGGGATCCCGCTGTGCGAGGTTGCACGCGCGGAACTCCACCAGCCCGGCGATGTCGCGCGCCAGGCGGTAGTCATCGCCACTGCGCTCGAAATAGGTAGCGATCCGCGCCTCGTCCCACCCGCGAAACGACCATGCTCGATACGAGGCACGCCGCGCCCGCTCCAAGAACTCGCGGTTGATGTCCGTGCCCAGAATCGTGACACGTCGAGCCGCCTCCTCCCCAAAGCACTCTCGTGCCAAGATCGCGAGCGAATACGGCTCCTCACCCGTAGCGCACCCCGCCGACCAGCAACGGAGCGGCTCCGATGCCCGCAGGAACAACTCTCGAATGAGATCGAAGTGATGGGGTCGGCGAAAGAAGTACGTCTCGCCCACCGTGACCGCCGCGATGAGCTCGTCCCAGATCGCTCGGTCATCGGCCAGACCCGTCAGGAGATCTAGGGGTGAGCGGCGCAGATTCTCGCTCGTACGTAGGATTGCCCACGAAAGCGCGCTCTCGCGGGCGCCATTGAATGCGAACCCGAGCCGAAGACGAAACACCTCGGCAAAGCGCGCCAGGAGCTGGGAGTCGAGCCCAGCTGCGGTCATGCCGATTCCCTCATCCGCGCGAGTGCAGCTTCGAAGTCTTTGCGCTCCTCGTAGGCGAATACCGCGTCGGGATCCGCGATGTACGTCGTGCCTTGACCATCGATTGCGAGGCCGGCGACGAGTGGACTGCTCTGCGGTGGCGCCACGAGGGTCGAAGGATCGATGTGAATGACATCCAGGACGCGGTCCACCTCGACCCCGACCCTGCCTTGCCGCGTCTCGAGGAACAGAAAATGGTCACTCAGCGCAGGCGTGCGCGGCTCCAGACCCAGGCGGGCACGCAAATCGAGGATCGGGATCGTCTCACCGCGATGGCCGACCATCCCCAGCAGCGGCAGCCGAGCACCGGGGAGCGCCTGAATCTCGACACGCAGCGCCACCTCACCGATGCGTTCGAGCGCAACGGCGAAGGTTTTCTCATCGAGTTCGAAGGCGATCGCGGTCAAAGGGAGCATGAGACAGCGCCCCGTGCCCCGAGCAAACGACGCGCCAGGACCTTCACGACATGAGATATCGCGAAGATGCACCCACAGTCGACCAGCCGCGCCTGTGCCCGATCGCACAGGTGTGCGAATGGGCACAGGCGGAAACCTCCTCGGGTGGCAACGCCACCACCTTCACACTCGACGAAGCAGCGCCGCTGGCTATCTCCTGAACAGGCCGAAGACGACCGCCGCGGCCGCGAGGATCAAGAAGCCGAAGAACAACACTTGAGCGAGCCCCGCTGCGCTCGAGGCGATTCCGCCAAAGCCAAACAGCGCGGCAATGAGAGCGATGACAAAAAACGCAATAGCTGCACGGAGCATCGTGTGGGTCTCACTTTCCTTCAAAGGTTCACGAGCGTCGAGCCCGTGAAGGCCATGTGAGCAAGTTCGACGCCAATCCACCCAAGCCCCCAGAATCACAGTGAACGACGATGGACTCCCCCGGAACATGGAGACGAAGGGACGCAGGAACGCCCGGCGGCATCGCACGCTGTGCATCCACGCGCACCCGGAACCCCAACCCCCTCGCTGGCCATTGCCGGGAAATCGCCTAGGCTCTGGCGGCTCGGATCGCTGACCTTGGAAGAAGAACGACATCCCGAAGCAGTGCCATCCGCCATCGTTGGAATCGGCGCGTCCGCCGGAGGGCTGGAGTCTCTCGAGCAGCTCTTCGACGGCATGCCGAACAACACGGGCATGGCGTTCGTGGTGATCCAACACCTGTCGCCGGACTTCAAGAGCTTGATGGACGAGCTGCTCGCGCGTCACAGCGACATGCCCATCGTGCTCGCTCAGGACGAGATGCAGATCGTCCCAAATCACGTCTATTTGATGCCGCCCCGCAAGGAAATGACCGTACGAAACGGCCTGCTGTGGCTGACCGACAAGGACCCCTCCACCGCGCTGACCCGCCCGATCGACCTGTTCTTTCGCTCGCTCGCCCAAGACGCTGGCCCCCGCGCGATCGCAGTGGTCCTCTCGGGCAGCGGAAGCGATGGCTCGCGCGCCCTACAGGAGATCAAAGCCGCCGGCGGACTCGTGATCGTCGAGACTCCCGAGTCCGCCAAATTCGACGGCATGCCGATTAGTGCGATCGCGACGGGTACGGCCGACCATGTTTGTGCCCCGCGCGGCGTGGCTTCGGCCATCCTCAATCGGTCCACCTCCGAGGGCGCCACACGAACAGACGTCCCGCTCGACGAGACGCCGATGGCAGGGATCCTTCGTAGACTAAGGGACACTTACGGTATCGATTTCAATCTATACAAAGAGGGCACGGTCACCCGCCGAATCGAGCGCCGCCTCGCGCTCCATGGGAGCCGCGACATCGATTCCTACTTGGCCCAGCTCGCAACGGATTCTGAGGAGCTCGAGCTCCTCTACCTCGATCTACTGATCGGCGTGACGCGTTTCATGCGCGATCCGGAGGCATTCAGCGCTCTCGAACGCATCGTCATTCCGGAGATTCTCCAACGCGTCCCACCCGGGGAGGAGATCCGCGCCTGGGTGCCCGGCTGCGCAACCGGTGAAGAGGCGTTCTCCCTCGCGATGCTGTTGTTCGAGCAGTTGACGGCGGCAGACCGCCCAATGAGCGTCAAGATCCTCGCGACCGACGTCCACCGCGAGTCGCTCGAAAAAGCCAGCCACGGATTCTATCGCCGCGAGCAACTGATCCACATCAGCCCCTCACGGCTCAGCCGATTCTTCGTCAAGCGGCGCGGCGGCTACCAGGTGTCGCAGGACCTGCGCAACCTCATCGTATTCGCACCGCACGACGTCATCAAGGACGCCCCGTTCACGAAGATGAATCTCATCTCGTGCCGGAACCTCCTCATCTACTTCGAGCCACCGACGCAGAAATCGGTGCTCTCCATGTTCCACTTCGGCCTCGTCTCGTCGGGGATCCTCTTCCTCGGGTCGAGTGAATCCACCGGCGCCATCGCGGGAGAGTTCATCCCCATCGACGACAAGTGGAAGATCTTCCGGAAGCGCCGCGACATCCGTTTGCTCGACCAGGTGAAGCTCCCCATCCGCGCCGGTGTGGAGAAGAGCATCGCGCTGTCCAAGGGGCTCGCGTCCGATCGCATCCGCGGCGCTACCGAGGATCGCCAACTGCTCAACCTCTACGACAGCCTCCTCGACCGGTGCATGCCCCCGAGCTTCCTCATCGACGAGGATGGGATGCTCCTCGATAGTTTCGGCGGCGCGGAGAAGTACCTCCGCGTGAGAGCGCGCAGACCCACCCGAAGCCTGCTGCCCATGCTCGACGGAGAGTTCCGCAGTATCGTCGGAGGGGCGATCCAACGCGCGCGGACCCACGGCGAAGCGGTCCGCTACGAGGCCGTCCGTCTCCCCAATGGCTTGGGCCGCTGCACGCTGACCGCCGAAAGACTGCGTACGCGCTCGGCCGATGCCTCGCACGTGATCGTTTCGTTGCTCGACGCGACGAATGACGACGGAGCGGAGTCGCGCCCGAGGGCCGCCCCCACCGAAGCCAACGACGCCGCGGGCGTGGGGGTATCCCAAGTCGCCTCCGCAGAGCACGCCGTCCGGGAACACGTCGACCGGATCGAGGAGGAGCTATCGTTCACACGAGAGACGTTGCAAGCGACGATCGAGGAGCTCGAGACGAGCAACGAGGAGCTCCAGGCTGCCAACGAAGAGCTGGTGGCGTCGAACGAAGAGCTGCAGAGCACGAACGAGGAGCTCCACTCCGTCAACGAGGAACTCTACACGGTCAACGCGGAGCACCAGAAGAAGATCGAGGAGTTGGCGGAGGTCAGTCGCGACATCCAGCATCTCCTCGACGGCACGGATGTCGGCACGTTGTACCTCGACGGGGATCTCCGCATTCGCAAGTTCACGCCGCGAATCACGAGCATCTTCCGGGTGCTTCCTCAGGACGTCGGTCGCAAGCTCAACGACTTCACCCACAATATCGACCGCGAGTCGCTCTTGGAGGAGATCGCGCGCGTACACAAGGAACGCATCCGCGTCGAAGAGAAGGTGACGGACGCCTCGGGCACGTCCTACTTCTTGCGTATCCTCCCCTATATTGCCCACGTCGACGCGGACAGCCACGAACCCGCGGAGGGCGTCGTCCTCACGCTGACCGACATCTCAGCGCTCGAGAAAGCCCGCGCGCAGGTGGCGGAGCTGTCGTCGCTCGTCGAGTCTTCGGATGACGCGATCGTCGGGGTGGATCTCGACGGCACGATCACATCTTGGAACGTCGGGGCGGAGCGCCTCTACGGGCGCACGGCCGCGGAAGCCGTCGGTCATAGCTGGGCCGTCTTGCTGCCCCAGGAACCGCGCGGAGAACACACGCGGATCCTCGGGGCGGTCCGTAGCGGCAAGACGGTCGATCAGCGCGTCGTCGAGCGCGTCCGGGCAGACGGCGTCCACGTGCACGTAGACATCAAGTTCTCCCCGATCCGCGACCGCGCCGGCGCGGTCGTCGGAGCCTCTGCGATCGCTCGCGATGTGTCGCAGCTACGATCGACCCAACACGAGGTACTTCAACGCGAGGAGCGCATTCGCCTGCTGCTCGACTCGACCGCCGAGGCGATCTTCGGGATCGATCCCGCGGGCGTGATCACGTTCTCCAACCCCGCATGCGCCCGGATCTTCGGTTTCGCCTCCGCCAAGGTGCTCGTCGGCACCTCCAGCGACGACATCATGCGGATGCTGGGCGATCGTCCCGCCTGGGCGCTCGAGCGTTGCAGGGTCCTCGCCGACGGCAAGACGTTCCACCTCGACGATGGCGACCTCGCGCGGGCCGATGGCACGGTCCTGCCCGTCGAGGTCTGGGCGCGGCCCATCCACCGCGACGAGGTCGTGGTGGGGGCGGTCGTGACCGTCCTCGACGCCACCCATCGGCGCAGGGTCCAGGAAGAGATGCACACCGCCGCCATGCGACGCGATCACTTCTTGGCCATGCTGTCGCACGAGCTGCGCAACCCCCTTGCCGCCGTGCTCAACGCCACGGAGGTCATCTCGCTCTACGACAAGAGCACCACGTGGGAACAGCTCGAGTCCGCCAAGCGCGTGATCGAGCGCCAGTCCCGGCACATGGCCCGCCTGCTCGAGGATCTCCTAGACGTCTCGCGAATCACGCGGGGCAAGTTTCCGCTCCGGGTCGAGGAACTCGAGGTCGGCGAGCGTATCCGGGTCGCGCTCGAATCCCTGGTACCGCTGCAGCAGGAGCGCGGCGTCTCCTACGAGTACGTCCCCGCTCCGACCAAGCTCCCGATGCGCGGGGATTCGGCGAGGATTCAGCAGGTGATCGGAAATCTCGTCTCCAACGCGGTGCGCTACTCCGAGCGGGGCTCCACGGTCTACGTGGAAGCTTCGCGCGAGGGCAGCAACGCCGTGGTGCGCGTCCGCGATCGAGGTTGCGGGATCGACCCGGAGATCTTGCCCAAGATCTTCGACCTCTTCGTCCAGGCAGACCAACATCTCGACCGCCATGACGGCGGGCTCGGCGTCGGCCTCACGCTGGTTGCGCACATCGTCTCCGCCCACGGGGGGCGGGTCGAGGCTTTCAGCGCTGGGGTCGGGAACGGCAGCGAGTTCGTGGTGTATTTACCGCTCGACGTCTCCCCGCGCACCGCACTGACCGAACCCGACTCGGAGGAAGAACCCATGAGACCTCGAAAGATCGTGATCGTAGAAGACCAGGATGATTCGCGGGAGATGTTCCGCTTGCTCCTCGAGGCGCGCGGACACGAGGTCCGCGAAGCCAATGATGGTCCTTCGGGGGTCGAGGTCATCACGCGAGAACGTCCCGACATCGCCTTCGTCGACATCGGACTGCCGACCATGAGTGGCTTCGAGGTCGCCAAGGCGATTCGCAGCGCCCCGGCGCTCGGTGCCGTGACTCTCGTCGCGCTCAGCGGCTACGGTGCAGACTCCGACGTCCAAAAGGCACGCGAGGCGGGCTTCGACGCTCACATCACCAAACCAGCCGATCTGCGCCGCCTCGAGGCGTTTCTTCAGAACTTGGGCCCCGAATGATGGGGTCGGCGAGTTCCCGTCCCTGACCTCGTGCGGAGCGACGAGCCGCCGGGGTCTGCCACGTCCCCGGCGGCTCGCCGTCCAGCAACCCGCGATCAGAATCCAGTCGACATCAGTCCATCGGTGGCAGCAATCTGGGCGCGCGAGAGCGCAATCGAGGGCAGATCGCTCGACTCGATCGCATTGCGCAGCTTCGTGAGACCACGATTTTGGAGCTGTCGGATGCGCTCACGCGAGAGACGGTGACGCTCACCCAGCGCGCGCAGCGTCAGGCGCTCCGACCCTTGGAGCGCAAACCGATGTTCGAGGATGTCGCGCTCGACGGCCTCGAGGCCATCCATGCCTTCGTGAGCGATGATGTAGTTGCGCCGGTCGTCGATCGAGTCGTCGACGTCGAGGCCGAGCTCGGCCTGCAACTGGTCGGCCACCGTGCCACCTTCATCGCCCCAAGCGGGTGTCTCGAGCGCAACGGACCGCAGTCGCATGGCCTCCCGGGCATCTCGGACTTTGTCCACCGGTAGCTCGATTGCATCGGCGAGCTCGGAATCCGTGGGCTCGCGCATGAGCTCCGCTTGGAGCTTCGACTCGACAGCGCGGCTCTTGTTGAAGATGACGTGCAGGTGTGCCGGAATGCGGATCTTGCGGCCGCGGTTCACGAGGGCGCGCGTGATCGAGTGTCGGATCCACCACGCGGCGTAGGTCGAGAATCGCGTGCCTCGCTCTGGATCGAAGCGCTCCACCGCCTTGAGCAAACCGAGGTTCCCCTCCTGCACCCGATCACCGAGCGAAAGTAGCCGGTCGCTGTACCGCTTGGCGAGCAGCACCACGAGACCGAGGTTCCCGGAGACGAATCTGCTGCGCGCCCGGAGCAACGTCTCTCGCACCTGCGTGATGCGTTCGAGGTAACACCCGAACTCGGGATCCTCCGACGCGCGTTGGAGCGCCTCGTGGAACGTCTTGTGCTTCTGCGATCCCACGAGGATCTTGTGGAGACGCTCTACGACCTCACCATCGCGATCTTGCTCGACCAGCGACGCGACGAGGGCCTCACGCTTGGCGCGGGCGGGGATCTCGAAACTCTCCGCGCGACGGACCCAGCCTAAAATCGTGCGACGAACCGGGGCGTAGGAGAGCATGGCCGCCCATCTCGCATGACGGAGTGCGACGAGCTGACGGAGGCGTGCTCGTTCCTCTTCCGCCGAGAATCGCGGCACTCGCCCCGCTTCATTCAGGTACGTGTCGGTGATGCGTGAGGACGCGGTTCCCGTGGAGAACGATGAGTCGACTTGCATGCCGACCGCATGTGCGAAAGGTATGCCGAAAGAAAATGGTTTGAATTTGCGGGTTCGTGTCGTGCGTGCTGAGTTTGCGCCAACTTCGTCCGCACACTGTGTCACGGGCGCTCACCCATTCTTGGCTTCGCAGCCGGGCAGCTCGAGCTCGGCCTCCATCATCCCCTCCGCGCCGAGCTCTGGACGGTGAGCGAGGCGAATCGTTCCCCCATGGAGGGCGGCGACGCGCTCCGCGATCGCGAGTCCGATGCCCAACCCTGTCCCATCCGCCTGCGGATGGACGATGGCCCCGGAAGCGAGCGTCGTCGTTCGCGCGCGACCATCGTCGCGAACGCTCACGCGCGCGCTCGAACCGACGAGGTCGAGGCTCACCTCGACGCGCTCCCGCGCCAGCCGCACGCCGTTGTCCACGAGTTCGGAAATCGCCAGCCGAACGGTGCTCGCCTCCACCACCCCAACCACGCGCGGCATGGCTTCCACGACGATCTCGATGCGCTTGCGTGACCGCACCTCGCGCACATCGGCGACCGCGGCCGCCACGAGTTCGGAGAGTTCACTGCGAGACATCTCCTTGGAGCGTTCGGGATCGCACAGCCGCGCCAGCGTGCCCAAGCGCTCGGCCATGCGCTCGAGCTGCGCCGAACCTCGAATCGCGAAGTCGAGCAGCCGACGCGCATCCTCGTTCTGTGTCCCCGACTGGATCTCGCTCACGGTGCCCCGGATGAGTCCGAGCGGCGAACGAATGGCGTGGGCGATGCGGCGTAGCAGCTCTTGGGGGATCTCGTTGGACATGGAGGTTCTTGGAGGCCTAGCAAAGCGGCGAATCCCTGCAAAGCAAAGCCGAAAAGCGTCGGTCGTCCCAAGCGTCAAGTGGCAGCATCCCGCGCGTGAAATCCCTCCGCCACGCGACCGGGCTGCGGCGAGTCTTCCTTTGCGTCGTCGACCTCGGGTCTGTGTTCCGCGCCGCGCTGGTGCCCCGCGATGAGCTCCGCATGCGGTTCTGCTTTCAGGGGACGACCGCTCGCCCAGGCAGTCGCCTGGACGACTTGCGCACCCAGAAGCAGGATCCACGCCGTAAAGTACAGCCAAAGCAACGTCACGACGATGGTACCCGCTGCACCCGACAACGACCTGGCCGCGACCTCCACGAGGTACCAGCTGAGGACCTTGGCAGCGAGCTGGAGCCCGAGCGCCGCCGTGAGGGCGCCGGCAGCGACATCGCGACGATCGATCCAAACGTCGGGGAGGACGCGATAGACGGCGGCCAGCACAGCGGCCACCAAAAGCGTCGATACCCCGAACTCGGCGACCTCACCGAGCCAAGAGACGTGGATGACGGACATCGCGACACCGAGGACCGTCTTGAACACGACGGACACGAGCACGAAGATTCCGACGCCTGCCAAGATGACGAGCGACAAGAGCCGTTTTCTCGCGACCACGCGCAAGTCTTGCCACCACGAACGCCGCCGCACGCGAACGCCCCACGTCTGGTTGAGTGCCTGCTGGAGCTGCGTGAACACCCGCGTCGAGGCATAGAGCGACGTGAGGATGGCTCCAACCGCAACCAGGCCGGTCCCCGCCGTCAACGAGGCCGGATCCAACAACAGGCTCAGGGCCGAAGCGCCCTTGGGTCCAAGGGCGCGCTCCGAAAGACCCAGCACCTCTTCCAAGGCTCGTTCCGCGCCGAGGACCCAACCGACGGCGACGACCACCACGAGCAAGGTGGGAACGAGCGACAAGAAGCCAAAGTACGAGATGCCCCCGGCCATGAGCGTCATGTCCCCCGCCGTGACCTCCTGCACGACGCGACGTCCGATCACGAGCCAGTGCCTTGCCAACCGGCGCAAGCGATCTTCCGGCGGCTTCATCGAGGTGAGCCTATCCTAGTCCCCCATGACGGCAACGGGATCCGTCGGCGCCGCGTCTCCCGAGGAACGGGTTCTGGATGATTTGACAATGTTCGTCCGCTGCTAGATCCGCGTGGTGTCGGCGGTTCGAGAGCGGATCACCTGGCCGGTTTTCTTCGTTCTCGGACTCTTGCTCGCCACCAGCGGGTGCGCCACGCGCAGAGCCGCACGGGAGGTCGCGGGCGCCGAGTACCGCGTTCGCTCGGTCGAAATCGAAGGAAACGAGGCCGTCGACGAGGACTCGATCCGAGAACACCTCTACTTGCGTCCGACCCGCTGGTTCCCGCTGCCGCAGCGTCGATATTTCTTCGAAGGTTACGTCCCCATCGACATGGACCGAATCGAGCGCGTGTACGAGACGAAGGGCTACTACGACGCGAAGACCCTCGACAGCAAGATCGAAAAGTCATCGCGTAGGAACGTCGTGAACATCACGTTTCTCGTCGATGAGGGGCGCCCCACGCTGCTCGAATCGATCGACTTCACGTGGCCGCGAGGGCGCCTCGTCGGAGACGTCGCCAGCGAAGAGGTCGAAACCTGGTGCGACCTCGAGATCGGGGAGCCATTCGACGTCTCGCGCATGCACGAAGCCGAGGCCAGCATGAAGGCGAGCCTCATGGGCAAGGGCTTCGCGTTCGCGGAAGTCGAAGCCACGGCTCACGTGGATCCCGGTGCCCACAGGGCCCGAGTCGACTACGCGCTGCGCCCCGGTCCGCGCGTCCACATTGGTGAGATCCGGCTCGAGGGGCTCGTCTCCATCCCCGAGAAACCCGTGCGCACGGAGTTCGAAGACTTCGAAGGCAGGATGTTCTCGCCCTCGCGGCTCGAGGCGATCGAACAAGCCGTGTATGGCCTCGGCGTGTTCTCCAGCGTCGTCGTCGTGCCGGATGCCTCACCCCGTGGCGACGTCGTGGATCTCACCGTGCGCGTGACCGAGGGCGATCCGCAGCGCATTCGCGTGGGCGTTGGACTCGCATTCGAACCCGCGAGATGGGAGCAATACGCCGCGATCACCTACAGCCACGAGAACCTGTTTCGCAGCCTCACCCACTTCGACGTCCGACTCAAGGTCGGCTATGCGGAGCTGCCCCGGCTCATCGACATCGAGGACTACAAACCCGTGCTCGGCGTCGAGGAACATGGACCCGTGCTGGAGCTGACCCCTCGGCTGCGGAAGAAAGGTCTGATCGAGCGCAAGCTGGTGTGGGAGTGGGCGCCGCGGTTCGAACTCGGGATCCAGCAAGGTTATCAGTACTACTCGCCGAGCAATCGAATTGGAGTCTCGCGCTTCTTCACTCGGTTCGTCGAGGTGAACCTGAGTCACAATCTCCAGTTCTTCGATCATTTCAACCGCAGCAGCGCCTTCAGTTCGAGCGACACGCTGCTCGGCCCCGACTACCGCGATCCGTATCTCATCAGCTACATCGAGCTCGCCGTTTGGCTGCACCTCACCAACCGCGTCCTCGACCCTCGCAACGGCGTGGTCGTCGGTGCCGTGTACGACATCGCCGGTGGGATCTTCGGCGGAAACTACGACTACAACAAGATCACGCCCGAGATCCGGGGCTACTGGACTCCGATTCGCAACCGGCTCCAGTTCACCGCCCGCGCCCAGGTGGGCCTCATCCTTCCGTTTGGAGACGAACCCGGCGCACCGTTCGGCAACAAGTACTATCTCGGCGGCGCGAGCACGGTGCGTGGTTTCGGTCTGCGACGTTTGAGCCCCTACTTGCCGATGTGCAGCCCGGATGAAGCCGACTGCGAACCGATCCCGGTCGGTGGAAACACGATGGTGCTCGGCAACGTCGAGGCGCGCGTCCGTGTGTGGCGGGACCTCTGGATCGTCTCGTTTTTCGACATGGGCGACGTCCAACCGGGCGAGCTCGAGTTTCGCCCATCGCAATGGAACTACTCGGCCGGACCTGGCATCCGCTACAAGAGCCGGGTTGGCACGTTCCGTCTCGACTTCGGGATTCGCATCAACGAGACCGACCGATTCGATGATCAAGCGCGCTGGGCCCTCCACTTCGGGCTGGGGGAGACGTTCTGATGGCTCGCAGGAAACGCTGGCTCCGCGCGTTGCTTTGGACCTTCGCGACGATTCCCGCACTCGTCGTGCTCGCGATCGTCGCGATCGCCGCGGTCGCGAGCACGAGCGCAGGCACCCATTTCGCCCTTACGAAGGGCCTTGCGTTCTACGATGACCGAATTCCCGGACAGGTCACCGTCGCGCGCGTGCACGGACGTCTGACGGACGTGGTGACCCTCGAGGGGATCCTCGTCACGGATGCGAGCGGCCGCCCGCTCATCGAGTGTGGCGTGGCGCGCTTGGAGCTGGCGTGGCGCGCTCTTCCAACGAGGAGCCTGGTGTTCGACAGGCTCGACCTCGAGGACCTCGGTATCCATCTGTGGCCGGCGCCCGCCTCGTGGGGAGACCTCGCGCCCCAACCGGCAGAAGGTTCGCCTCCCAAACCCGCGCCACACGGCGACCGCCTCGGCCCCGATCTTCCGCTACGCCTCGCCGCCACGTTGCGTCTGGCCGGGGCCAACCTGTGGCAACACGACGGTGCGGCTGCGACCGGATGGGTCCGCAGCGCCAACCTCTCGGGAACCCTGGATGCCGAGGGGACCCGCGCGGAGCTCCGCATCGCGACCACGTCCGGATGGGCCACGGCGAACGCGATCCCCGTCGTCGATCTCCGAGGCGCGATCCTCTGGGAAGACCCCGTCGTCTCCGTGTCCGACTTCGGAGTGTGGAGCGCGGCAGGATGGGTCTCCGATCTCGAGGGTGAGCTCGATGCCAGGGCGAAACGATTCCATGTCGCCGCGCAGGCAGCGGCCCACGTCCCACTGGACGCACCGGCGCCCCCCGTGGCCGCGGTCTCCATCTTCGGTCATGGAACGTTCGAGCACGCGGCAGCGACGATCGAGGCCTCCGCGCCAGGCTTGGCCGATCTCCACCTGCACGCCCTTGCGCGACACACCGAAGCTTGGGAGGTCGCCCTCGGAGGAAGCGCTGCGGTGCGCGCCGGAGCGATCGCCTCGGACGTCCCCTCGGGCCCCAAGGACCTCGTCGTGATGGGGGGCCTCTCCACCGAAGAGAGCCTCCACGGACACGTCGCGTTGCTCGCTCCCGATCTTTCGACGACGGCTACCCTCACCACCACCACCACCGGTGGCACCGACCAAGCCGCCCCGCAACGCGACGACGCGCAAGCGATCACGGCCCTGTTGCGGATTCCCGGCCTCTCGGTGGACGGCTCCGCGGATCTCCGCGCATGGCAACCACACGCCGCGAACGTACGCATCGACGCGCCCTCCCTCGATTCGGCGTATGCCGCCGTCCGACGCTGGTGGACGCCCCCCGCCGCGGTTCCAAGCGAGATTCGGGGTCACCTCGCGGCGGATGCGGCATGCCGCTTCGCGTCCCGGGCACTCGAGCACTGTTCCTTGTCCGTCGACGCGGGTGACCTCGTCATCGACGGGCAGCGAATCGACGAGGTCGCCGTGGCAGCATCCGGAACGGATCGAAACTTCGAGCTGGACGCCCGTGCCCGCCGAGACCGCGATCGGATCGCGCTGCGCACGGGCGTTCGGCGCGACGCGGCGAACACGGTCGTGGGTCTCGAGCAACTCGAGGCCCACATCGCCGACCACCAAGTTCGCCTCACGCATCCCAGCACCATCGAGGTCTCCCCCGAAGCGATCGTCGTGCACGATCTGTCCGTGCGCGGCGAGGGCGGGAGGTTGTGGCTCGACGGACGGCTCGCACAAGCCGGTCCCTCGCACGCCAAGTTGCGCTTGCGCGGCCTCGAACTGGCGTTGCTACGGCGCTTCGTCCCCGCGCTGCCCGTCTCGGGGACGGTGGGTGCCGAGGTCGTGTTCGATGGAACGGTGCGCGCACCCGATGTCGTCGCTTCCGTTTCGGTCGACCGCCTGCGCCACGAAGACGATCCTCTCGGACGCGTCACCGCCTCGATGAGCTATCGCGACAGCCTCGCCGTCGTGCGGCTCGGATGGCACGATCGCACGTCTCGCGTCGACCTCATGGGGCGGATCCCCGTGGACGTCGATCTCGGGCAGCGAAAAGTGGAACCCCAGCTCCGCACGCGCCCCGGGGCCGCGGAGGTGTGTCTCACCGGCTTCGAACTCGAGCAGCTCTCCCCATGGGTCGACCTTCCGCTCCGAGGTCGCGTGGATGCCACGATCGCTGCGTCCGGGACCCTCTCGGACTTGGAAGCCCGAACCGAAGGCAGGGTCCTCCGCCTGAACCTCTCCGACCTCCCGCTCGGAACCGTCGATTGGAAGGGCGACTGGATCGACCGTCGCGTCGAGCTCACCACGCACCTCTCGGGCAAGACCGTGCGCAAGCTCTCGGCACACGCTTCTGTACCGGTCCCGCTCGACCCGCACGCCAAGCACACCGTGACGGTCGAGCTCGCCGGGGCCGACCTGGCGCAGCTACGCGCGGCCTGGCCAGAATCCAACTTCGAGGGGATCGTCGATGCAGACGCTCACGTGACGCTCGAGGAGAGCTCAGTCTCCGCCGAGATCGTCGCGCGCGCGCACGGCCTCGAGCTCGGCAGTGCAGAGATCGGCACCGCCGAGCTCGCGACGAACGTGACCTCGGACCACGCATCGGCGGAGCTTCGGATCTCCGGACCCGGTCTGCAGCGAGCGAACCTCCGCGGCGTCGTGCCCTTGCGGTTCGAACGCCCATTCGCGGCGCCGTCCATCGCCCCCGACGTGCCATGGAGCGCGAGCCTGACGTGGTCGAGCCTCGAGCTGCGCAGCCTGTCGGGGGTACGGGAGGGCCTCGAGCTCGCCGGCGATACCTCCGGAGAGCTCGCGCTTTCCGGGACGCCCGCACGCCCGACCGCGAAGTTGCGACTCGACGCCGACGAGCTCGCCGTGCGCGGTGCCCGGATCGGCGACCTCGAACTCGACGCGGAGTACAGCGAAGCGCGCGCCCGCGTAGATCTGCACCAGCGCGAGCGCCTCTCTTCGCTCGACCTCTCCGCCGACATCCCCATCCGCATCGACCCGGTGACCCCCGCCTTCGCTTGGGGCCGCGACGAGGAACACCACCTCACCCTGGTGGCCAAGGCTCTCGACGAAGCCATCCTCGCACCCATCTTCGAGGTACCCCGCTCTTGGAACCCGCGGATCTCCGCCCACGTGGAAGTCCACGGCACCCCCGAGGCGTTGCGCGGTCGAGCCACGGCGAACGCGTCGTTCTCCGCGGAGGATCGTATCCCGACACCGGTTGCCATCCTCCTCGCACTCGACGAGGATGAGCAACACGCGAAGATCCTCGTCAGCGGCAACGGGCCCGAACCGCTCGAGATCGAGGCGCGAACCCGCATTCGCATCTCTGATCTCATCGCCGGCAAAGTCGACTTCGCGAACACCGAGCTGGAAGCGCACGCGCGCGCGCGCGGTTTTCCGCTCCGCGCGTTCGCTCCGCTCGCGCCCGATCACGTGCACGACCCCGACGGGCTGCTCCACCTCAACGCAGACGCGCGCGGAACGTTCGTCGCACCGCATCTGCGTGGCCAAGTGAGCCTCGACGGCGCAGAGGTCACGGTCGTCGCACTCAACCAGCGCTTGCGGAACATCGACCTGCACGCCCGCTTCGACGGCCCGGACGTCACGCTCGAACGGCTCTCGATGGCGAGCGGCCGAGGCACGGCCCAGGCCAAGGGAGCGCTCCATCTGGCGCGCGGCGAGACCCACGGTGCGCTCGAGCTCGAGACCAAGGAGCTCCCGGTGGTACGTCCAGGACTCCCCCTCCTCCGCGTGGACGGAAAGGTCGGCGTGGAGTTCGATGGCCGCGGCGAGCGATCCGAGGTCGAGGTCGAGGCACGCAACGTCTTCATCGACGTTCTGGAGTACAAGCTGCTCGAGAACCCCACCCCCATCCCACCGCTCGACGGCGTTCGACTGCCTTCGATGTCGGTCGCGCCAGCGGGCGGATCCAAGGCAGAGAAAGAACCGTGGCTGCCGACGGACGTTCGCGCTCGCGTTCGGATCGCCGATCCCGTGCTCGTTCGGGGAGCGCAGACGGAGATGCGGTGGGACGGAGCCATCACCGTCGAACGCGGGCACACCGGCAAGGCTCGCGCGAGCGGCGAGTTTGAAGCCCAGGGCGGCTATTTCGAGCTCCTCAACCATGAGTTCGAGCTCGCCGAGGGTTCGATCCAACTGCCCGAAGAAGGCGATGTGGACCCCTATCTCCGCGTCACGGCGGACACGGAGATCGCCTCGTACGTCGTGAGCGTGAAGATCACCGGCCGCGCGAGCCGGCCCGAGCTCGCCTTGTCCTCCAATCCACCGCTGCCCGAAGATCAAGTCTTTGCCTTGCTCGTCACCGGACGTCCGGATGCGGGCGCTGGCGAAGACACCGACGTCGCGGCCAAAGCCGCGTCTCTACTCGCGCAATTCCAAAACTCCACGCTCCAACGCCAGCTCCGAGATCAGCTCGGGATCGATCGCGTGGGCGTAGGATTCGGCGATTCCGTCGAGGAACCGATCCTCACGGCAGGAAAACGTATCAATCGCAAGCTCTACGTCGAGACGAGGTACCACGTCAACGCCGACGTCGAAACCGAGAACCGCGCCGAAGCTCGGGTGGAGTATCGCTTTTTCCCACCGGAGTGGAGCCTCGAGACGATCTTTGGCACCGAGGGCATCGGAGAGCTCGGCGTTTGGTGGCAGCGCAGCTTTGGTGGGCCAAGCTCTCGCAGGTCGTCATCGACCGCAAACGCGCCAGAGCCGTAGGCTCCACGAAAAGTCGTGAAAACCATGAACGCTTCCCTCATCATCCACTTCATGAAGCTCCACACCGTCCACGCTCTCTTGTGCGCAGGCACGCTGCTCGTGTGCGCATGCGAGCAGGAGGCCCCCAAATCCGACCCCAAGCCGCCCCCGCCGACCCCGACCTCGGACGAGAAGAAGGCGGACGAGAAACTCCCCGTGGTCGAGGCCAAGGCGGAAGTCAAGGAAGCCCCTGCCGCCGCAGCGCCGCTCTCCGTGCCCCTCACGGCCGCGCAGGGCGAAGCCGCGATGGGCAACAAACCTTCCGGGACCCTGACGCTCACGCCCACGCAGAACGGCGTCCGCATCGAAGGAAAGATCGAGGGGCTCGTCGCCGGCAAACACGGCTTCCACGTCCACGAGACCGGAGATTGCTCCGCCGCAGACTTCAAATCCGCCGGCCCCCATTTCAATCCGGAAGGGGTCGACCACGGTGGACCCGGGACCGCGACCCATCACGCGGGAGACTTCGGCAACATCGAGGCAGGCGCGGACGGGGTCGCCAAAATCGACGCCACGATTCCGTTCGTGACGCTCGAGGAGGGTGCGAAGGCTTCGATCCTCGGTCGTGCGGTGGTGCTCCACGAGAAGGCAGACGACCTGAGCAGCCAACCCGCCGGCGATGCCGGTGCGCGCATTGCTTGTGGGGTCATCGCAAAACCGTCGTAGGAAGGGCGAGATCGGCCCAGACGGGGAAATGATCCGAGGCAACCTTGGCCTCGCGACTCCGGTGCACGCCAGAGCGGACGACGGAACCGGAGTGGGTCCAGATTCGGTCGAGCGCGAGGAAGGGCACCGGAGTGGGGAAGCTCCGTCGCGGGCGCACGCGTTGCATCGCACCATCGAGCTGAGCCAGCGCCCAACTCCGCGGGCGCCATTCGTTGAAGTCCCCCATGACGACGAGCAGGTCGTCGGAGTCGAGATTGAGGTGCCGCAAGAGCACCCCGACCTGCTGCTTGCGCTCGGCGTATCGCAACCCGAAATGTACGACGAGGACGCGAACTCGACGCGACGCGACGCCCAACACGACGTCGAGCACCCCCCGAGGTTCGCGCCCACGAACGCTCATCCCCGTGCGCACGACCTCGTGGATCGTGTGGCGAGTCAGAAGGGCGTTCCCTTGCCAATGCACGCCACGGTCGACGAGCGGTGCGGCCACGGCGTAGAGACCCGTCTTGGCCGCCAGCTCGAAGAGTTTCGACTCCCCTTCCCGCGACGTCCCGACCTCCTGTAGCCCAATCACGTCGCCTTGGAGCTCACCCAACACCCGCGCGATGCGGGAGGGGTCTTCCCGCCCGTCGCGTCCGATGCAGCGGCGAATGTTGTAGGTGACACAACGCACCTACTCGTGAACCTCCCCACGCCGGAGCAGGCGCTGCACGCCGAACGCCGCCACCCCCAGCAACAATAGGATGACGACGGCGATGGCGATCGACGCCAGCGAGGGATCCATGGCCGCCAGCACGACGCGATCGGTCGCGAGCGTCAACGCGACGATCCCAGGCCCCATCCCGAGCAACGTCCCCCACAGCAGCGATCGCAGCGGCACGCGGACGCTCCCCGCGACGAGGTTGACCACCGCGAAGGGTGCAATCGGGAGCATGCGAACGAAGGTCACCGAGATCACGCCCGCCGTGGCGAGCCGCTCGGTGACCCGACGTAGTCGCGCTCCCACCACCTTGATCACCGCGGAGGACCAGAAGTAGCGCCCGGTCGCGTACCCCATCACCGTCGCGGACATGCTCCCGAGCATGGAGATCGCGAACGCGATCTTGGCATCGAACACCAGTGCCGTCGCGATGATGAGCACCGTCACTGGCACCATCGACAACGCCGCAGCACAAAACACGAGCACCGCCACCCACGGCCCTCCGGGGACCGTGGCGATCTCCGCCCCCCACGCTGCGAGGCGCGCTGGATCACACCACGCCGCGAGCGGCGTACTCGTCCACAAGACCAGTAGCGCGAGCACGGCGGCGACGGAAACCACGACGCGAGGCAACCGAACATGGGCACGGCGACGCAGGCGATCATCGGGGATCGAACAACGCAAGAGCTCGCGATCGAGCGCATGCTCCGCGTCGGCGACGTGATCGAGCGCGCGGACGGGAGGCGTCTGCTCGGAGATCACCAAGGGAAGCAGCGTCCTTCCCTCTCCGCGCAGGCGCTCGATCGCCGCGAGCGGGCGACCATTGGCGGCGTCGAAGGCTTCGTTCCATTGGGATAGGGAGCACCCGAGGTGCTCGCTGAGGAGATCACCCATCGCGCCGCGGACGAACCGTCGCTGTTGCGGTGTGTTTCCATCGATGGCGAGATCGCACTCCGTATCGAGGCACATCGAGCGCGTGCTCAGATTGGCGGATCCGAGGACGAGGATGCGGCCATCCACGATCGCGACCTTGGAGTGGACCTTGATCGGGCACCCCGTCGCCGCTTGGGGTGCGTAGGCGCCGAGACGACCGTGCACGTCGTTGTCCCTGAGGTGAGACATGAAGCGGGCGCGCAGCGCCAGCAGTGGTCCGCGTTCGAACGTCCCCAGGTCGTGATCCGAGGTCACGATCACGACTTCGGGGCCATCCTCGCGTCGCAACACCTCCCCGAGCGCTTCCGCGAGGCGGCGCGACGATACGAACTGATTCTCGATGAAGATGAACTTCTGGGCGCTGGCGATTGCATCGACGTGCAGCTGCTCGATTTCTCGCACGCCGGGATCCGCATCCCAGGCCCCTTGGGTGCGCGCGATCGCCACGGATGTGCGACCGAAAGACTCGACGCCTGCAGGCCAGATCGAGGCAGACCGTTGCACGGGGGGCAGCGGCTGCGTTCCACCCGCGCGATGCCAACGCTCGCGCGCCAGTTGCCCCAGTCGCTCGGCGGCGGGTCCCTCCACAATCGCTTGGACATCATGGAATGGACCGTAGCTGCGGCCGTTCGGGAGTCGCCGCCGCGCATCGACGGGCGCGTGCGCGCGGGTATCCCACCGAGAGATCGTGAGGTCGAGCCCACCTACGCACGCGACGCTATCGTCGACCACGAGGATCTTCTGATGATGAGATGCGCCAAGCGGATGATCGGAGGCCTGCTCGAAGTGAATCCGCCGCGATCCACCCCAGGTACCGCGGATCCGCGGCCAGAGCTCGCGCTCGAGCGCATAGATGGGAGACGGATCCCATCCGAGAATGAAGATCTCGAGCTCGGGACGACGATCGATGCACGCCTGCATCACCTCGCTCAAGGTCGGGGCGCGGGGGCCGTGCTGGGGTTCGAGTACGGTTTGACTGTGCAGATCCCATCCGACCACGAACACACTTCTTCGGGCGGACTCGAGCAACTGCTTGGCCGCCGTGAAGAACGCCACGCCGTCCACGAGCATGCCAAAGCGCGACGCCTCCTCGACCACCCAACAGTTGTGCCCCGGTGCGAACATCTCGGTCGACCTCGCAGGTCTATGCAAGGCGTTCACCATCGCAATGCCGGTGCCCGCCGCGACCAGACCGTTCCGACCGCGCCACGGGAGCAAAGTTCGAGTGCCAGACTCGTGAGCTCGTTCGCCCAATCGTGCGCCCACGCGCGCGGCACTCCGCTTCTCGACGCCGGACCGTGCGGACGAACTGCCATTTTTCATCTGGCACGAGATCGGCACAGACCTCGGTTCATGATGCGCTCACTTTCTCGACTCGCCCAGATGTCCATCGTCGTGCTCCTGCCATCCATCGGATGCGAAGCGACCATCGAGGATATCCAAACCGAGATCGACTGCTACGGATACTGCAACAATCTCGCTTCGTGCGATCCCGACGTCGACGAAGAAGCATGCCGCAACGAATGCGAGGAACAGCTCGACAACTGTATGGACGACGAAGTCGATGATGCGCAGGCACAGCTCGACGAGTGCAGCGACGCCGCATGCGAAGACATCGCCGTCTGCACGATCGACGCCGGCGCGGAGTGCTACCTCGGGATCTGACGAGCGAGCGTCCGGGCGGGGGCTCGAGCCGCTTCACCCGGAGGAGCACACCTCCGGGCCCCTCGCGAACCGCCTCCACCCGGACGAGCCACCTCGGGCACAGATCGCACCGGCATAGATCGCACCGAACGCCCCGACTTTGGACGACCGCCCTTCGGTTCAGGGAGCGACGGGGCGGCGCCGTGCGCCTGCGCCCAGTGAGCATTTCAGCACACTCCGCGGCGTCGCCCACCGAAGCACTCAGCGGCCGCCGCTCAGTCGACTCGCGCCAGTCCGGGCGCGCTCGATCGCCTCGCGCACGACGCCGGGTAGGAGGCCGGGTTCGAGCACCTTGAGGCGCTCCGCGAGTTCGACGGCACGTGCCCAGCCCGCGCGAGAACGGCCTTCTTCATCGTCCTGCGGCGTATCCGACCCCTCCTGCGGCGTATCCGACCCCTCGCTGGAGCGTTCCGCGAGCGCGACGGTCGAGACGAGTTCTTCGGCGAGCGCTCGCGCCCGCGTGCTGACCCATTGCCAACGGTCGAACAGCGAGCGAGTCGAGTCAGAGCGCCAAGACGGGCGGTCCATCACCGTCGACCTACACCACGGTCCGAGTCGTGCAATACCCCGTCGCTCCCGTGGTCGATTTCACGATTCCGGCAATCATCGCGAGAAACTCCGGGAATTGGACTTTGGTCTGTTGCGATCATCGTTCGCCAGGATAGGCTGCTCACGTCGCGCATGGCGCCGTCCCAACCACCCGTACGTCGACCGGCCCACGGATCTGTCAGTGGAGAGTCCGCGCCGGGAGACATCCTCGTCGTCGACGACGATCCCAAGAACGTCCTCGCCGTGGAGGTCGCGCTCAACGAGCTCGGCTGCACCTTGGTCAAGGCGCAATCGGGAGAACAGGCGTTGCGCTTGCTGCTGGCGCGTTCGTTCGCCTTGATCCTCCTCGACGTGCAGATGCCCGCGATGGACGGATTCGAGACCGCGCGCATCATCCGGAGCCGCCCGCTCACGCGACACGTCCCCATCATCTTCCTAACGGCGTTCAGTCACAACGACCAGGACATCCTCAAGGGCTATGCCCTCGGCGCCGTCGACTACCTGTTCAAGCCGATCGTCCCCGAGGTGTTGCGGGCCAAGGCGCAAGTGTTCGTCGAGCTCCAAGCGCGGACCGCCGAGGTCGCCCGGCAGGCGGAGCAGCTGCGCGAGATGGAACGGCTCGAGGCCGCGCGCACCCTCGAAGAAGAGCGTCAACGTTGGGAGGCCGATGCGCTGCGTCGGCAGATGCACGAGCAACAACGGATCAATGCGCAGCTCGCCGAGTCCGACCGTCGCAAGGACGAGTTCATCGCGATCCTCGCCCACGAGCTCCGCAATCCACTCACCCCCATCGTCACGAGCCTCGAGCTCATTCGCGGGTGCTCGACCGATCCCATGGTCGAGCGCGCGCGCAAGGTGATGGAACGCCAGACCCATCACCTGGTGCGCCTCATCGACGACCTGCTCGACGTCGCACGCATCACGCGGGGCAAGATCGAGCTGCACCTCGAAGACGTGGAGATTGGGCGCGCCGTGGAGCAATCGCTCGAGACCTGCCGCCCCTTGCTCGAGCAAAAGGGGCACGAAGTCCTGGTGAGCGGTTCGTCCGAGCCGCTCGTCGTGCGGGGCGATGCCGTCCGTCTGTGTCAGATCATCGGCAACCTGTTGAGCAACGCAGCCCGCTACACGGACGCCCACGGACGGATCGAGGTGCAGTGGGATTCCCGGGATGGCTCGGCCTACGTCCACGTGCGAGACAACGGACGCGGTATCGACGAAGCCGGGCTCGATCGGGTGTTCGAGATGTTTGCGCAGGCAACCCCGAGCGGCGCCGGCCTCGGGCTCGGTCTGACCCTCGTTCGCCAGCTCGCGCGCCTCCATGGCGGCGACGTGTCGGCCTTCTCGGAAGGCCCGGGACGCGGCAGCGAGTTCATCCTCCGGATCCCTGCCCTTTCCGGTGCCCCCACCGTGCGTCGGCCGGTCGAAGACTCCGGGGTCGTGCCATCCGCAGGACTGCGCGTCGCCGTCATCGAAGATCAAGACGATGTCCGCGAGATGGTGGCATCCCTCCTCGAGCATTGGGGACACGAGGTCTCCCAGGCGAGTTCCGTCGCAGAGGGCGAGCGCCTCGTCACGGAATGGCAGCCCGACGTCGCCCTGATGGATATCGGTTTTCCCGACGGCGATGGCTACACGCTGGCTCGCCGCGTACGTGCAGCGATGGGGGCCAAGACCCCGCCGCTCGTCGCGATCACGGGATTTGGTCAAGATCACGATCGTCGGCAGGCGTCGGACGCCGGATTCGACGCGCACCTGACGAAACCGGCCAAGCCGGAGGAGCTTCGGCGCTTGCTGAACCAATATTCGAGGTCCGCGCTCGGTGACGCGCGCCTCGCCGAGGAGTGAACTCGCGTGCCATCCGAGACCGAGCGAACGTCCACCACGAACAAGAAAGCAACCGCGACCAACACGCTACCTCGTCGAGAGCTCCTCGCCGCGCTTCGGGCCTTCAAGCGCGGCGATTTCAGCGTGCGGCTGCGCGATGATCTCGAGGGCATCGATGGCCAAATCTGCAGCTTGTTCAACGACATCGTGACGCGCACCGAGGAGCTCGATCACGAAGTCACCGATCTCAGGTCGGCGGTTGGGCGCGAAGGGCGAACGCGCCGGCGCCTGCGGAGGACGGGCGCGCTGGGTGGTTGGGCCAGGTTCGTCTCTTCGGTCAACGAGCTGCTCGACGACATCACGAGGCACACGGACGACATCGCACGCGTCGTCATCGCGGTCGGCCGCGGGGACCTCTCCCAGCAGATCGATCTCGAAGGCCTCGAGGCGCCGCTGCGCGGCGACTTCCTCAAACACGGCAAGGCCGTGAACGCCATGGTGACGCAGCTCGGCGTCTTTGGGTCCGAGGTCACGCGCGTGGCTCAAGAGGTCGGGGTCGAGGGGCAGCTGGGCGCTCAGGCCAAAGTTCCGGGGGTCTCCGGCGCATGGAAGGACCTGACCGACAGCGTGAACCTGATGGCCAGCAGCCTCACCACGCAGGTTCGCGAGATCGCGCGGGTCACGACCGCCGTCGCGCAGGGCGACTTGACCAAGACCGTGGGCATCGAGGTCAAAGGCGAGATCCGTCAGCTCAAAGACACGATCAACACGATGGTCGATCAGCTGAGCTCATTCGCAGACGAGGTCACCCGCGTCGCGCGCGAGGTCGGCACGGAGGGCATCCTTGGCGGTCAGGCCCAGGTCCGCGGCGTTTCCGGTGTGTGGCGGGAGCTCACCGAGAACGTCAACTCCATGGCCAACAACTTGACCGGGCAAGTGCGCAACATCGCTGAGGTCGCGACGGCGATCGCCGCGGGTGACCTCTCCAAGAAGATCACCGTGGAGGTCAAGGGAGAGCTGCGTCAGCTCAAGGACACGATCAATACGATGGTCGACCAGTTGAGCTCGTTCGCCGACGAGGTCACACGCGTCGCGCGCGAGGTCGGGACGGCGGGGGTGCTGGGCGGCGAAGCCAATGTGGCCGGTGTGAGCGGCGTGTGGCGGGAGCTCACCGAGAACGTGAACTCCATGGCGAAGAATCTGACCAATCAGGTCCGAAACATCGCCGAGGTCGTGACCGCCATCGCAGAAGGCGATCTCGGCCGCAAGATCACGGTCGATGCGCAAGGCGAGATCCTTGCGCTCAAGAGCACCATCAATACGACCGTCGACAAGCTCAACCACTTCTCCGCAGAGGTCGCCCGCGTCGCGCGTCTGGTGGGCACGGAAGGGACGCTCGGCGTCCAAGCCAACGTCCTCGGAGTCTCTGGAATCTGGAAGGAGCTCACCGACAACGTCAACTCGATGGCCGCGAACCTGACGACGCAAGTCCGGAGCATCGCCGAAGTGACCACCGCGGTCGCCAACGGCGACCTCAGCCGCAAGATCACCGTGGAGGTCAAGGGCGAGATCCTCCTGCTCAAGAACACGATCAACGCGATGGTCGACTCGCTCTCGTCGTTCGCCGACGAGGTCACGCGCATGGCTCGAGAAGTCGGCACCGAAGGTGTGCTCGGCGGCCAGGCGCGCGCAAAAGACGTCTCGGGGATCTGGCGCGAGCTGACCGACAACGTCAACTCGATGGCCGACAACCTGACCGTTCAGGTGCGCAACATCGCCGATGTCGCCCGCGCGGTCGCAGGAGGCGACCTCAGCCGCAAGATCTCGGTGGACGCTCGCGGCGAGGTGCTCGACCTCAAGAACATCATCAACACGATGGTCGATCAGCTCAATGCCTTCGTCGCCGAGGTCACGCGGGTCGCCCGCGAGGTCGGCGTGGAAGGCAAGCTCGGGGGTCAAGCCACCGTGGAAGGCGTTCCAGGGGTCTGGGGCGAGCTCACGGGGAACGTGAACCTGATGGCCAGCAACCTGACCAACCAGGTGCGCGACATCGCGGAAGTCACCACTGCGGTGGCGCAGGGAGACCTCACCCGCAAGATCGTGGTGGACGCGCGCGGGGAGATTCTCGAGCTCAAGAACACCATCAACACCATGGTCGACCAGCTCGGTTCGTTCGCGGTGGAGGTGACTCGCCTCGCCAGCGATGTCGGCGTGGAAGGCAAGCTCGGTGGCCAGGCCGATGTCCGCGGCGTGAGCGGAACGTGGCGTGACCTCACCGACGCCGTGAACTCCATGGCCACGAACCTGACCGAGCAAGTCCGCAGCATCGCGCAAGTCGCCGCGGCGATCGCCGAGGGCGACCTGCGCAAGAAGATCGTCGTGGACGCCCGCGGTGAGATCCTGCAGCTCAAGAGCACGATCAACACCATGGTCGACCAGCTGAGCTCCTTCGCCGAAGAGGTGACCCGCGTCGCCCGCGAAGTCGGAACGGATGGCAAGTTGGGGGGCCAGGCATCCGTGGAGGGCGTGCGCGGCACCTGGAAGGAGCTCACCGACAACGTCAACATGATGGCCAGCAACCTGACCAATCAGGTTCGCGACATTTCCCAAGTGTCCACCGCCATCGCGCGCGGTGACCTCGGGCGCAAGATCATCGTGGAGGTTCGCGGAGAGCTGCTCGAGCTCAAGAACACCATCAACACCATGGTCGACCAGCTGAGCTCGTTTGCGGACGAGGTCACGCGCGTCGCGAGGGACGTCGGCGTGGAGGGCAAACTCGGCGGACAGGCCGAGGTCCGCGGCGTATCGGGGATCTGGAAGGAGCTCACCGACAACGTGAACATGATGGCCAGCAACCTGACCAATCAGGTTCGCGACATCGCGCAGGTGACGACGGCGGTCGCCGGCGGCGACCTCTCGCGCAAGATCACGGTCGAAGTCCGGGGCGAGATCCTCGAGCTCAAGAACACCATCAACACCATGGTCGACCAGCTGAGCTCGTTCGCGGACGAGGTCACGCGCGTCGCCCGAGAGGTAGGGACGGAGGGCATCCTCGGCGGTCAGGCGCAAGTGCGCGGCGTTTCGGGCACTTGGCGCGAGCTGACCGACAACGTCAACACGATGGCGCACAACCTCACCGAGCAGGTTCGCGGGATCGCGAGGGTCGTCACCGCCGTCGCCAACGGTGACCTCAAGCAGCAGCTGCAGCTGGCGACGCGCGGTGAGATTGCGACGTTGGTGCGCACGATCAACAACATGATCGTGACGCTCTCCACGTTCGCCGATCAGGTGAGCGGTGTCGCACGCGATGTCGGCGTCGAAGGTCGCCTGGGTGGCCAAGCGGATGTCCCTGGAGCCGCGGGGATCTGGCGCGACTTGACGAACAACGTCAACGAGCTCGCCGGCAACCTCACCCGCCAGGTCCGCGCCATCGGCGATGTGGCCACCTCGGTCACGGAGGGCGACCTCACCCGTGCGATCGATGTCGAGGCCCGTGGGGAAGTCGCGTTCCTCAAGGACAACATCAACCAGATGATCCGCACGCTCGCGGAGACCACCAAGGTCAATCAGGAGCAGGACTGGCTCAAGACGCACCTCACCCGGTTCACGCGCATGCTCCAAGGCCAGCGCGACCTCCTCACGGTCTCCGACCGTGTGCTCTCGGAGCTCGCACCGGTCGTGGACGCCCAACATGGCGCGTTCTTCATGACGAGGGAGGTCGAAGGCGAACCCGAGCTGGAGCTGTTCGCATCCTATGCGTATACCGATCGCAAGCGCTTTGGGTTTCGCTTTCGCTTCGGGGAAACGCTCGTCGGCCAGGTCGCGCGCGAACGCAAGCGCATCCTCGTCCACGAAGCCCCGGCCGACTACGTGCAGATTCGCTCCGCGCTGGGCGAGGCGCTCCCCATCAACCTCGTCATCGCGCCGATTCTGTTCGAGGGAAAAGTCAAAGGAGTCATCGAGCTCGCGTCGCTACACCGTTTCACGAGCATCCAGCTCGCGTTCATGGATCAGCTCATCGAGAGCCTCGGGATCGTCATTGCGACGATCGAGGCGACCATGCGAACGGACCACCTTCTGTTGCAGTCTCAAAGCATGGCCGAAGAGCTCCAGACGCAACAGGAGGAGCTGCAGCAGACCAATGAGGAGCTGGAGGAGAAGGCGCGCCAGCTCACGCAGCAACGCGACGAGGTCGAGAAGAAGAACCGCGAGGTCGAGCTCGCCAAAGCCGAGCTCGAGGCGAAGGCCGAGCAGCTCGCGCTCACGTCGCGCTACAAATCGCAGTTCCTCGCGAACATGTCGCACGAGCTGCGCACGCCGCTCAACAGTCTACTCATTCTCTCGCGACAGCTCTCCGACAACCGCGGGGGGAACCTCGATACCCGGCAGGTGGAATACGCCAAGACGATCCACGAAGCCGGTTCCGACCTGCTCTCGCTCATCAACGAGATCCTCGACCTCGCGAAGATCGAATCCGGAACGATGACGATCGACGCTGCGCCGGTGGCGTTCACCGATCTCCACGAATACGTCGAACGCTCGTTCCGACAGCTCGCAGAGGAGAAAGGGCTCGAGTTCCGGATCGATCTCGATGCCGAACTCCCCGCCGCAATCCTGACCGACGAGATGCGCCTCAAACAGGTCCTGCGCAACCTGCTGTCCAATGCGTTCAAGTTCACGGAGAAGGGGCGCGTCGTCGTGACGGTCGCGCCGTTTGGTGGACACGACCTCCGAAGCGGGCGGCCCGTGACTGCGAGCGCCCGCACGATTGCATTCACGGTGGTCGACACCGGGGTCGGCATCCCGGTCGACAAACAACACATCATCTTCGAGGCATTCCAACAGGCGGACGGCGGCACCAGTCGCAAGTACGGCGGAACCGGGCTCGGGCTCGCGATCTCACGGGAGATCGCCAAGCTCCTCGGCGGCGACCTCCACGTTCGCAGCGAACTCGGTCAGGGGAGCGCGTTCACACTCTATCTCCCGGACCGCTATCCCGGCCCAACGCACCACCGCCCCCTGGCACGCGAAGCGAGCCCCGAACCCAAGATGCTCGCACCGAGCATCACGCTGCCACCGCCCCGTTCCGTCGTCGAAGACGACCGCTCGTCCATCCGTCCGAGCGATCGGGCGCTGCTCATCATCGAGCCCGAGCTACAGTTCGCCAACACGCTGCTCCAGCGCGCACGCGCTGCGGGATTTCGTGGGGTCGTGGCCATCTCCGCGCGCGAAGGGCTGGAGCTCGCGCGCGCGCTGCTTCCGGCCGCGATCACGGCCGAGCTTGCCCTTCCAGACATGGATGGGTGGGTGCTCCTCGATCGGCTCAAGCGCGAGCTCGACACCCGGCACATCCCCGTCGTCATCATGAGCTCGGCCCCCGATGAACGGCGCGCGCTCGAACATGGAGCGATGGCCACCGTCACCAAACCCTTGGACGGAGAGGCGCTCGACGACGTATTCCACCAGATTCAGTCCTTCCTCGACCGCCGTATCAAGCGGCTGCTCGTCGTCGAAGACGATCCGCGCCAGCTCCAGGCCATCGTCGAGTTGATTGGCAATGGCGACGTGGAAACCGTCGCCACGCAGAGCGCCGAGGATGCGCTCAATGCGCTCGATGGCGACCCGTTTGACTGCGTCGTCTTGGATCTCAAGCTCCCGGATATGACGGGCCTTGGGCTAATCCGCCGCATTCGCGCGGACAAAGCGCTACAGCGGACCCCAATCATCGTCTACACCGGCAAAGACTTGGAGGTAGACGAACGCAACGAGCTGCAACAGCTGGCGGAGACCGTGATCATCAAAGACGTCCGCTCGCCCGAACGCCTGTTGGATGAAACCTCGCTGTTTCTCCACCGGCCGCAATCCTCGTTGCCCGAGCGCGGACGCATCATGCTGCGGAGCCTCGTCCAAGGCGATCCTGCCCTGGAGGGGAAGTCCGTGTTGGTCGTCGATGACGACGTACGCAACATCTTTGCGATCACTGCGCTCCTCGAGCAACACAACATGAGGGTCGCGTACGCAGAGAATGGACAGGATGCTCTCAATCGCCTCGAGCAAGACCCGGGTATCGACATCGTGCTGATGGACATCATGATGCCCGAGATGGATGGCTACGAAGCGATGCGGAGGGTCCGACAGCGCCCAGAATGGTCGCAACTACCGATCATCGCCCTTACCGCCAAGGCGATGCAGGGTGATCGCGAGTTGTGTATCGAGGCTGGTGCATCCGACTACGTGACGAAACCGGTCGATCCGGAGCAACTGGTCTCACTCCTGCGCGTGTGGCTCTATCCATGAACGCGGACGCTCAGCCGAACCATAGACAGAGTGGCCTCACGGTCCACGCGCTCGAGCTCGAGCTCCTGCTCACGGCGATCGCCCGCCGCTATGGCTACGATTTCCGGCACTACGCGCCTGCCTCCCTCTTCCGCCGCGTCCGGCGCGCGATGCAGGAAGAACGAGTGCAAACGATCAGTGGCTTGCAGGAACGGCTCCTGCACGACCCGGGCGCGATGAGGCGCTTCGTATCCGTGCTCTCGGTCCACGTCACCTCGATGTTTCGCGATCCGCCGCTCTACCGGCTGCTGCGTTCGCAGGTGATCCCGGTTCTTCGTACCTATCCGTTCGTGCGCATTTGGCACGCGGGGTGCGCGACCGGCGAGGAGGCCTACTCCGTGGCGATTCTGCTCGATGAGGAGGGTCTCTACGATCGTTGCCGGATCTACGCCACCGATATCAGTGACGATCTTTTGACGCGTGCAAAAGCTGGAGTGTTCAGCCTGGGACAAATGAGGGATTTCACGGCGAACTATATCCAGTCCGGTGGCACACGAGACTTCAGTGGTTACTATACTGCAGACTCGCAACATGCGGTGCTCAAGAAAGAGCTCCAGCGAAACATTGTTTTCTCGCAGCACAACCTTGCTACGGATCGCTGTTTCAACGAATTCCAGCTCGTCCTGTGCCGAAACGTGATGATCTACTTCGATCATGAGCTCCGGCGACACGTCCACCGCCTCCTCTACGATAGCCTCGGTCGGTTCGGCATACTCACCCTCGGAACACGAGAATCCATCCGATTCAGCGAATACGAAGACCGCTACGAAGTGCTCAACGAGAAACTTCGACTGTACCGGAGGATCCGATGACCCCCACTTCCATCGTCGTCATTGGCGCGTCGCTCGGCGGCCTGCATGCCATCAACAGCCTTCTTGCGGTGCTCCCCCCGGATTTCGCGACGCCCATGGCCATCGTTCAGCATCGGCGGGCGGACTCATCGTCTGCGCTGACGGACCTTTTGGCCGCACGCGCGAAGGTTCCGCTCATCGAACCCGACGACCACACGGAGATCGAGTCCGGCCACATCTACCTCGCCCCCGCCGACTACCATCTGCTCGTCGAGCGCGGAGCCCTCGCGCTCTCGATCGACGAACCCGTGAACTTCTCACGCCCGTCCATCGACGTCCTGTTCGAGACCGCCGCGCGAGCCTACGGTTCGAGCACCACGGGCGTCTTGCTCACCGGTTCGAGCGAGGACGGAGCGCGGGGACTCCTCGCCATCGCAGAGGCCGGCGGCTTCACGATCGTGCAAGACCCCGAAGAAGCCGAGAGTCCGGTCGCGCCGCAGGCCGCCTTGCGGATGGGTGAGGTCGATGAGATCTTGACGCTCGCGGCGATCGGAGAGTTGCTCGTTCGCCGCGATCGCGAGGCCTCGGGAGATCTTCACGGCGACGTCACGCCTGCATGAGCGGGTGACCCGGGAGGTCGTCGGCGAGGTCGTCGAGACGCTAGAGCGCCGACCAGTTTGATTTCGCGTGCTGAGGCGCGTCTGGGGCCGTCCGCGGGTAGGAGCGAGGCCGAAGCTGTGTCGGGCACACTGCGAGCGCCGAGCGACACAGCCGTGGGCGGTCCCAGGCGTGCATCAGCGCGTGGAATCAAACTGGTCGGCGCCTAGCGGGGTCCGCCAACGTCAGGACGCTTCGGTCGGACCACGAGCAGTCGTTCACGTAGGGCCGGCAACTTCGCGCACACCTCGGCCTCGTCGGCGACGACCTTGGCTGGGGGATCGGTGCGCGACAGCGCAGCGATGAACCGAGGATCGGGACGATCCTCGATTTTCGCCAGCGTCTGGGCAAACGCAACACAAGGTCTTCCCGCGCTCCCCGCTTGGTGAACGTCGAGTTCGAGGTTCCAGTCGCTGTCGACGCGATCTGCGGCTTCGCTGCCAGCGAGCGCATCGAGGATCCGGTGGCGCGTCACGTAGTCGAGGGGGGCTTCTTTGCGGTTTACACGCTCGACCAAAAAATCGTGTCCATGGTGCTCGAGCGTCGACAACGCAATCTCGATCGCGGAGGGTTCGAGCTCGGGCACGGCCATGAGCTCACGCAGCTCGACGAAGAACTGCGGCTCCTCGACGAGCCCGGGATCGTCTTCTAGCGCCTGGGCGTATAGCTCGAGCGCATCCTCGACGTGACCGAGCTTGGACACGACGTGTCCCTTGCGCCAGAGCGCCGCTGCCGTGGGCTCATTGCCGATCATCTCGTCGATGAGGCCGAGGGCGTGCTGGAGATCGCCACGGGCGATGACGCCATCCACGGTCTCGAGCGTGACCTTGGGCGCCGCGTCCACCACGCGTTGGACGTCTTGCGGGTCCGTGCCGAGCCGACGCACCACCCCGACGACGGCGAGCGCGAGGGCAAGCGCCCCGACCGAGACCGATCCGAGGAACCAGGACGGGCCAAAGGACGACAGGGCGCGCTCCGTGGGGGCACTGGGTTGGTCGATGCGCGCGGGGAGGTGCGAGCCCACCGGCTCCGCATCGGGGTCCAGATCGGGCGCCTCGGGTGCTCGCATGGCGGAGGCTTCCAGCGCGTGACGCAACGCATCGGACGCTGCGCGTGCCGACCCAAAACGTGCGTCGCGCTCCGCGGCCAGGAGACCTCGCACGACGTCTTGCAGCGACGCCGGAACGGACGAGGGGAGCGCGGGGATGTCCCCTTTGCGCTGCGCTCGGACGATCTCCTCGGCGCTCCCGGCATCGAAGGGCGCGTGACCGGAGAGCATGAACACCAAGAGGATTCCGACCGCGTAGAGGTCCGAACGGTGATCGAGAGGTTTGGCGGAGGCTTGCTCCGGGCTCATGTATCCAGGCGTGCCATACACGACACCGTGGTCCGTGGGCGGGCGAGACGATGTCCCGTTGCGGAGGTCTTTCGAGACCCCGAAATCCAACACTTTGATGGAGTCGTTGCCATTCCGATCCGGTGTCACGAGAATGTTTGCCGGCTTGAGATCACGGTGAACGACGCCTTGCGCGTGAGCGTGCTCCAATACATCGAGGAGCTGCAGCGCAATCCGTCCCGCGCGTTCGGGCGGCAATGGAGCGCGAACGACCTCCCCGAGCTCTCGTCCGTCCACGAACTCCGTCACCAGATACGGAAGGCCGCACGCCGTGGTCCCAGCGTCGAGCAAGCGCACGCAATGCGGATGGTCGAGTCGACAAAGCAGCTCGACCTCCTGTTCGAACCGCTCCGGGCAGTCCTGCTGGTCTTCGAGTTCCGGAAGCAACACCTTGATGGCGACCGGCCGTCCGAGGGTCTCCTGGCAACCACGGAACACGGCTGCCATACCTCCCACTGCGAGCATCCGCTCGACCACATAGCGCTCGCCCACGCATTGCCCCAAGAGGGCAACCAACCTGGGATGCGGCTTGATGCTGGACAGTTCCATCGATTCTGGCCTAGCAATGGGAGCTGGCCTCGCCAGCGTGCTGCGGGCGGCCTCTGCGTAGGTGCCGCGGTCCAAGACGCCGTCAATCGAGCGCGCGTGCGCGGTCACGAGCCCGTGAAGTTGCCGCCGCGATTCCTTGGCGCAGACCCACGACATGCGAACTTGGTCAGGAGGGCCGCCCGCCGTCGCCGCCGATGGCGGTCATTCCGCTGGACCGCGGCCGCGAAGCGTCGGGATGGCAACCTGCCCCGCGACGAGTGAGCGCTCGGGCGCACGGGAAATCGTGGCGAGCCTCAGTGGTTTCTCCGCGCAGTTCCTCTACCTGGAACGCAAGGAGCTCCCCCTCCACACCCTCAAGGTGTTCGAGCTCCGGGTGCCCACGCCGCCCTCGAACGAGCAGATCTTCACAGCGGCGGAGCGCGTCGTGGACTTGCTCGCCCCCCTGCGATGGCAGCTATGTCGCATTCGCTACTTGGCGCACCCGCACTGGCGGGAGCGAGCGACCGTGGACGTTCGGAGCCACGTCCGCTGGGCTGCAGAGACCATCGCGTGCGAAGCGGATCTCGACCGAATGACGGGACGATTGGCGAGTCAGCCGTTGCCCGTCGACACGCGCCTGTGGGACGTGACGGTTGCGGCGTGGGTTTCCGACCCGAGTCGCCTCGTGCTCGTCGTGCGGTTGCACCATGCCCTCGCCGACGGCCAGGCCTCGGAGAACATGCTCGAGCACCTCGTGCAGGCGTGGGACGACGGTCCTCGGATGGAATCGCTACCCGCCGGTGCGCCAACGACCGTCTCCGAACGGATCCGCCGGCGTCTTCGCGCGTGGGCCGGTTTGCCGCGACTCATCGCGCAGAGCGTGCGTGGATGGATCCGCTCGCAAAAGGCGAGGGCCGCGTATCGAGGGGAGCCCCGCCCCGCCGCGCTGTTCGATGCCCCAAAGACCAGCCTCGATCGCCCAGGCGGCGGTCAGCGAACCTTCCACCACTTCGAGCTCTCGTTCGCCGAGATCGCCGAGGTCAAGCGCGCCCACGCGTGCACCGTCGGGGACGTCTTGCTCACGTTGGTCGGCGCGGGGATGCGTCGCTACTTCGCGATGCGCGGAGAGTCACTGTCCGCCCCCTTGGTGGCGGGCGTCCCGGTGGCCGTGGGCGGTGGCTCCCCTCCTGGGCGTCTTTGGGGCAATCGCCTCTCGCACATGCCGGTCAGTCTACGAACCGATGTCGACGACGATACCGGCCGCCTGCTGGAGGTCGCCCGCGCGTCCCGTGCCGCAAAAGCGATCCACGCCGCGCTGGGAGCCAACCTGATCCGCGCTTGGGCGGAGTTCACGGTACGGTCCGTGCTGCGCTGGATCTTCGCCGTCGCGCGACGCGTCGGTCCCCCGCCGATCAACATCATCGTCTCCAATGTCCCAGGACCACGCGAGGCGATTCGGATCGGCGGCGTCCAGCTGGCGCGCTTGTTCTCCGTGGGTCCCGTGCTCGATCGCATCGGCCTCAACATCACCGCGTGGAGCTACGACGGGAGGCTCGCGGTGTCGATCCTCGCCAACGCCGCCAACGCCGACGATCTCACCCCCATCCCCGAGGGCATGCGTCGCGCGCTGCAGCGCCTCCTACAGGACGTGCAGAACAGCCCATGAGACGTCGCGCGCTCCTCCTCCTCGCCGGAATGTTGCTTGCTTGCGGCCCAAATCCGCACGTCACGCGACACCTGCCGCTCACGGAATACCCATCGGACGTCGAGGACCCCTCGAAGACGCTCATCGTGTTCATCGCGGGGATCACCGACTCGCCCTCGGACATCGAGCGCCACGGCGTCCTCCAAACGTTGCGTGCAGCCGGGGCCCATGCGCCGATGGCTCTCGTCTACCGCGCGATGCCGGCGTATTTCGCCCGCTCGACGACCCAGCATCTGCGTCGCGAGGTCGTCGCACCGGCGCGCCTCGGAGGGCGGGAACGCTTCGTGTGGGTGGGGTTTTCGGGGGGTGCCGCGGCAGCGATTGCCCACGCTCGGCAGTCCCCCGAGGACGTCGACGCGCTCGTCTTGTACGCGCCCTATCTGGGCCCGAGCAAGATCGTCCAAGAGATCATCGATGCGGGTGGCTTGGACGCCTGGACGCCGTTCGGCCCGGTCGAGGAGGTCGAGCGGGAGTGGCTTTGGCTCAAGGGCTACCTCCGTGGTGAGCCCCGGCCCCCGCTCATCTTGCTGTTTGGGAGCGAGGATCTCGAGCGACCCGCGGCCCAAGTTCTGGCCGACGCTGGGCTCACCGAACATGTCATCATTCGGCCAGGCAGACACGGATGGGATGCTTGGAAGCCGCTTTGGGAAGCCGTCTTGGACGAGGATCCGCTGGAGGTGTTCGAATGCAAGCCCGGGGCCTCGTCGCTCGCGTCGCGCGGGCCCTCTGGCGACGCCTCCAAAGGGCCGCGAGGCGTTGCCATGGGAGGACCCGAAACCGAGTCTTCTCTCGGAATGCGCTGATCCTTGCGCTTTGCTCCGCACCGGCGTGCCACCATGAACGCACGTCGATGCCGCCCACGGAGGACTGGGTGCCCATGTTTCGCGGGGTGTCGGTGCGCGCCTGGGTGACGACCTCCCCGCGAATCCAGCGACTCTATGCGGCCCGCATCGATCTTTCCGAGCCAGGCGTGGCGACCTTCGTGACGCCCGGCAACGGTGAACGCCGCGCGGACGTCGATGGCGAAAAGACAACGGAGTTCGCCGCACGGCACCGCTGCCAGCTCGCGATCAACGCTTCGCCCTTTGCTCCGGTACTGCAGTGGACGGGCGCTCCCAAGCGTGTACGAGGCGTCTCATTGTCCGAGGGCAAGCTCGAGTCTCCACCGGACGCCGGCTATGGGACGATCGCCTTCGACACCGATCGTCCCGCCGCGGTGCTCGACGCCTCCATCACACCCGCCGACCTTCGCGGATACACGTCCGCCGTCGGTGGCTTCGACGTCATCCTGCGCGATGGCGAGGACGTCTCCGCGAGAGCGGAGTCCGTGCGCGGCATTCATCCCCGCGTCGCCGTCGGTCTCTCGGCCGACGGGCGGACGCTCTTCATCGTGGTCGTCGACGGCCGCCAGCGCGGATGGAGCGAAGGCGCCTCGCTCTCGGAGCTCGCGCGCTTGCTCGCGGAGCTCGGAGCCGATGACGGGCTCAACCTGGACGGCGGGGGCTCGAACACGCTGGTGTTGCAGCAGGGAAACGCGTGGGTCGCGATCAACACGCCCAACCACCTGCTGCGACCGGGTCTCGAGCGGGTGGTCGCAAACCACCTCTGCGTGTACGCCCCCGCCCTGCGACCCGAGCGCTAGAGATTCCGCGAAACCAGCTGATCGAGCGGGCTGAGGCCCCCCGGGTTGCCGACCATCTGATCGACCACCTTGCCGTCCTTGAACAGGAGCAGCGTGGGGATCCCGCGCACGCCGTACGTGGAGGGCGACTCGGGGTTCTCGTCGACGTCGACCTTCACGATCTTCGCCCGACCCGCGTAGCGCTCAGCGAGCGATTCGAGATGCGGAGCGATGGCACGGCAAGGGCCGCACCACTCCGCCCAGAAGTCGACAAGAACGGGCACATCGGACTCGAGCACCTCTTGGCGGAAGCTCTCGTCACTCGCATGGATGATCTGGGCACTTGGCATGATCGTTCTCCTGGTGACGTTAAGGGAACGTCACCGCGCAAGGCAATGTTCCCCTGCTCCCACGCCGAGGTGGGAGCCTCGCGGTCCTTGCGCCCCAACGTCAGTCCAGAGCGGCGCGAGCCAGCAGCGCCTCGATCTCCTCGCCGGGTCGCCGCGCCAAGGCTTGCGCATCGAGGGTCGCCACCTGCCCTCGCTCCACGACGACCCGACCGTCGACGACGACCCAGTCGAGGGCTTCCTTGCTGGCGCCAAAGACGAGGCGGTCATAGATCGACACGCGCTGCGCTCCAAAGCTCCCTGGACGCCGTAGATCCCATACACAAACGTCGCCCGCCTTACCGACCTCGAGACTCCCGATCATCGCATCGAGCCCCAGCGCCTTGGCGCCTTCGCACGTGGCCATCGCGATCGCCTGCTCGGCGCCGAACCGCCCCGGACCCTGGACCCACTGCTGGAGGAGGGCGCAAAGGCGGACCTCCTCCAACATGTCCATGTCGTTGTTGCATGGCGCGCCGTCGCACCCGATCCCGACCTTCAGGTTGCTCGCGGATCTCAGAAACGCGAGGTCGGCGATGCCCGAACCGAGTTTGAGGTTCGCCGACGGACAATGACACACGCCAAGCGGGCGCCCCGCGAGCACCTCCAGGTGGGATGGCCGCAGCTGCACACCGTGGGCGATCCGGAGGTCGCAGTCCAACACGCCGAGACGGTCGAAGTACTCGAGCTCCCCGATCCCGAGCGCTTCGCGGATCTCTCGTCCCTCGCCCGGATGCTCGAGCAGATGGGTATGGATGGGCAGGCCCTCGCTCCGCGCGAGCGCCACCGTCCCCGCCCACAAAGACTCCGAGCACGACAAGATGAACCGGGGACAGAGCGCCGAGGTGATGCGGCCCCCTTGCGCGCCATGCCAGCTTTGGTGGAGGGCCCGCGCTTCTGCGAGCGCATCTGCGGCCGGCTCGAGCAAGGCCCCAGGGACCCCGAGGCCTTGGTCCATCAGGCACTTGCCCGCCACGGCGCGCAGGCCAGAATCCGCGATGGCGCGATAGATCGCGTCCATTTCGCGAACGAGCCCGATCTCATGGATCGTCGTCGTGCCGGAGAGTAAGCACTCGGCGGCCCCCAACGCGCCCGACCAGTATGCGCTCGCGTCCGTGTGCGCCGCCTCGAGCGGCCAGATCCGCCGGCGCAGCCAATCCATGAGGTGAAGTCCCTCGGCCAGACCGCGAAACAGAGCCTGACCGAGATGCACGTGCCCTTGAACGAACCCCGGCAAGACGACCTTGCCATGGGCGAGGAGCGTCCTCGTGCCCGGAGGAGGCGCGAGACCTTCTCCGACGCCCGTGATGCGGCCGTCGACGACGAGGAGGTCACCAGGCACGATGCGGCGCGCGGCGTCCATCGTCACGAGCGTGCCGCCCTGAATCAAGACCGAGCCACCCATCGGGCTCGTCGGGATCATCGGGCTCATCGGGGTCCTTGCCCGCCCTGCCCGCCCTGCCCGCCCTGCCCGCCCTGCCCGCCCTGCCCGCCCTGCCCGCCCTGATAGATCCGCGGCGCCAACACGCCGAGGTACGGCAGATTGCGGTAGAGACCCGCGTAGTCCAGCCCATACCCGACGACGAACGCATCGGGGCACGGGAAACCCACGTAGCCCACGCTCACCGGCTGACGCCGCGCCTCCGCCTTGTCGAGCAGGACGCACACCTCGAGCGATCGCGGACCTCGAGTCCGGAGATTTTCGACCAAGTAGCTGAGCGTCAGCCCCGTATCGACGATGTCTTCCACCAAGATGACGTCGCGCCCCTCGATGCTCGCGTTGAGATCTTTGAGGATGCGGACCACGCCCGAGGAGTGCGCCGCCGCGCCGTAGGACGACACCGCCATGAAATCGACCTCGAGCGGGATCGGCATGGCGCGCACGAGATCGGCGAGGAACGGGAAACAGCCGTTGAGGACGCCGACGAGCAGCGGCCGGCGATCGGAGTAGGCGGCACCGAGGGCTGCGCCGAGCTCGCCCACGCGGGCAGAGATCTCGTCCGCGCTCCAAAGGACACGTTCGAGGTCGCCGTCCATCACCCAAACCACGCCGGTGCGTTCCCTGGCTTCCACTTGATGTTGCATCCCACCGACGGACGCTGCTCCGCGGGCACGGCCCTACCCGCGAGCACCGCGTCGATCGCCTGGCGCAGATCCGCTCCGGTCACGGGGCGGCCGTTGCCCGGACGACTGTCGTCGAGCTGCCCGCGGTAGACGAGCTTGCGGGAGCCGTCGAACAGATAGAAGTCTGGCGTACACGCGGCGCGATAGGCATGGGCAACCGCCTGGGTCTCGTCGAGGAGGTACGGAAACACGTAGCGGTGCTCCGCGATCTCTCTGCGCATCGCGGCGGCATCGTCGGCGGGATACTTCACCACGTCGTTGCTGTTGATGCCGATCATCGCGTAGCCGCGCGCCTGCGCGTCGCGACCGAACTCGGCGAGCGCCGTGCGGAGGTGTTGGACGAACGGGCAGTGGTTGCACATGAAGACCACGAGCAGCGCCTTGGCCTCGCCGAAGTCACGCAGCGACACCTCGTTTCCCTCTGGATCGGGCAGCGAGAACGACGGGGCGATCGTGCCCAGCGGGAGCATCTGAGACTCGGTCATGACCATGGTTTCGTCACCGTACCAGGGCTTCGGGGCGCCGGGGACACGAGCACTGGAGATCCGCACAGCGCCCACGCGCCGTCCCGCGTCGCGACGCGACCGGCGTCTGAACAACGTCATCGTGCATCCGCCTGCGGTTTGCTTCGATCCGCCCATGCGCGACAAATGCGCTATTTGACCTGCGGGTTGAAGCCCCCCTATGTTCTGCGACGAACCTTGTTCAAGGGCCTATAGCTCAGTCGGTTAGAGCGGCCGGCTCATAACCGGCTGGTCCCTGGTTCGAGCCCAGGTGGGCCCACCCCTTTTCCATCCGTCCGTACGCCTTCCATGAACCCAGAGATACAGGCGCTCTACGAGCTGCAGCATCGCGACCGACAACTCACCGGTCTCGAGCGCAAGCTCCTCCTCATCCCCAAGCGTCTTCGCGAGCTCGACGACGACATCGCCAAGCTCGAAGACATGCTCAAGGCCGAGCGGAGCAAGTGCGATGACACGCGCGCGTTCCAGCGGAGCCAAGAACATCAGCTCGCCGAGGAAGAAGACATGCTTCGGCACAGCCGCTCGAAGATGCAAGCGGTCAAGAACCCGCGAGAGCTCACCGCCCTGCAACGCGAGGTCGATCAAACCCGGCGGATGGCCACCGCGCGCGGCGAAGAGATCGCGAAGATCAAAGAAGCCGTGAGCGAGGCCGGCAAGCGGATCGCCTCGGTCGAGGAGAGCCTCACCCAGCTCAAGTCCCAAGCCGTGAGCGAGAAGGAGCGTATCTACGCCGAGCAGACCCGCCTCGAGGACCGACTCGGGAAGCTCCGCGAAGGCCGAGGCGAGCTCACTTCGCGGCTCGATCGCGGGTTGCTGCGAACCTACGACCGCATTCGTGGGCGCGTGGGCGGCATCGCGTTCGTCGCGGCGACCGAAGGCCGCTGCGGCGCCTGCAAGATGCACGTACCCCACCAGGTCTACACGCAGCTGCGCAAGGGCGACGAGATCCCCTCCTGCGAGTCCTGTGGTCGCTTGCTCTACTGGATCGGTCACTTCCCCAAAGAAGAGGCCGATCGCGAGAAGGCCAAGGAAGCCAAGCCCAAGGCCAGCCCGCCCAAGAAACGCCCGCTGCCGATCGACGAATGACCACCCGCGGGCACCCGGGGAGCGAGAACCCGGGGTGTGCGACGTCGCGGGCGCGAGAGGTCAGAGCCGAGCCAAGAGCTCGGCTTTTTTCGTGGAGAACTCCGAGTCCGAGAGGATCCCGTCGCGGTGTAAGGCCGCCAAGCGCTCGATGGACGCGAAGACGTCGACGTTGCCACTTGGCCCACTCGAGCTGGGGCTCTGAGCCTGGGGTGCGGCTTGAGGCACAGGGGGAGCCGGCGCCCAAGCAGGCGCGCTGCCGGGTCCGCTGATGAGCGGGAGGTCGCGCGGATACACCGTGCCGTATTGGCTGCTGAACGAAGGCCCGCCGCCGCTTTGCTGCTGCACCCCTCCGATCTGGTGATCGAGCGTGTCGTAGACGGAGACCTGCCCGCCCTGCGAGATCGCGAGACGGCGCGACTGCGGGAACACTGCGTAGCGCATGTCATTTTGCCCGCCGCTGCTGGAAGGGAATCCAAGGTCCCCCGGCCACCAGTTGTTGCCGGCAAGCGGAGCGCCAAAGCCAGCGTTGCTCGGGAGCGGCGCAATGACCTGCGTCGTCGCCAGGAGCTGGGAAAGCTCCTGGCACAGGCCGACGACCTTGGCCTGCAGGCCATAGTTGAACATGTCGCCCACCATGGTCATCCCGCCGCGCATCCACTGGCCGGATCCACCGAGCTCGGGATGGTGGAACTGCGCCATGGTTCCACCGCCCGAGTTCACGGCGTAGAGCATGGTCTTCACGGCATCCACGCTTACGCCGTATCTACGCGCCATATCTTCGACGGCACGGGCACCTTCGGGGGTGAGATCGTTCATGGTCTTGCTCTCCGTACCCGCGAGGGGTACGCGCGGACCGTACCACGGACGTCTGGGCCCGCATCCCGGGTGCGGGCGGCGTTCACGACGCAATCCTTGCGAACGCGCTCGATGTGCGGACAGCGTTCGGTCGCTTCACCGCAGCGCGACCTCCGACACTTCGGAAGGGTTGCACCTACGGCCCGCGATCCTCGCCCGCGAGCCGAAGCCGCTGCCCGGCACGGCTTACTTGCGGCGCCGCGACGGGTCGCGCTTCCTCGCCGCGGCGACCGGATCGAGCCGTTCGAGCAGCGCGGGCGAGAGCCCAGCAGCCACCAACGCGGCGGCGTCGAGATCCACGAGCCGCTTCCCGGCCGCGCGCTGCTCGACGACGAGCTTCCCGACGACCGCGTACGCGTCTCGGAAGGCCATGCCTCCGGCGACCAGTCCTTCGCAAAGGTCCGTCGCAACAGCATCGCCTTGGGCCAGCACCTCGAGACACGCCTCCACCTGCGGCACGACCTGTGGGATCGCGATCTCGATCATCCGCAAACAATCGACCACGCCATCCACGGCCGCGAAGATGATCTGTTTGTCTTGCTGGAGGTCGCGATGGTACCCGCTGCCGAGCCCCTGGAACGTGACCATCAGCTGCACGAGCTCTCCCTGGCGCAGGGCCGCCTGTCCGCGGACGAGCTCGAAGAGGTCTGGGTTGCGCTTGTGCGGCATCATCGACGAACCACCGGCGATCGCCCCACCGAGCTTGAACAGCCCGTCCGAACACAGCTCGACCATGTCGGCGGAGAACCGCGCGAGGTGGAGGCCGATCCGGGCGCACACGAAACACAGCAGCATGGCGTGATCGCGGTGGCCGACCGCATCGATGGGGTTGCGAGGTCCGCTCGCGAACCCGAGGGCCGCAGCCGCCACGGCGGGGTCGATGGGCAAGGTGGTCCCACCGATCGCTCCCGCGCCGAGCGGAGACTCTGCCAGCTCGGCCCGTACGGCCGCGAGCAGCGCACGATCCCGGGCGAGCCCCTCCACGAGCGCGCCGCCGATCCAAACGCGGGCGAGCGCCGGGATCGCGACTTGACGGTGCGTGTACGAGGGGACCGTGACCTCCCCGTAGCGCTCCGCAAAGGCCTGGGCGGCGGAGAGTACGGCCTCGATCCCGGCCTCGATGCGGGCCACGGCCTCGCGACACCAAAGCTTGAGATCGAGGGCGACCTGGTCGTTGCGCGAACGCCCGGTGTGGAGCTTCGCGGCGAGATCGCCCACCTCCGTGCGGAGCCAGGCCTCGATCGCCATGTGCACGTCTTCCTCGTCCTCACCGAGCACGACGTCGCCGGAAGCGACTCGCGCGGGCAGCCCCTCGAGGGCGGCGATCAGACGGGACGCTTCGTCGGCGGTCAGGAGATTCGCCGCCTGGAGTCCGCGGACGTGCGCCACGCTGCCGCGGCAGTCCACCTCGAGCAACCGCCGATCGACGGGCAGAGACGTGGACCAAGCCAAGAATTCGGGATCGAGATCACCACCGGTCGCGGCGGTGCGTGCAATGGATGCCATGTGCGTTCACCCCAATCGTTCGACGTCGAAATAGCCCAGCATTTGCTGAAGCGCGGATGGATCGTTGGTCTTTACGCGTCCGAGCGCGATGTCGATGACGCCGGGACGTTCGCGACGCAACACCATCTTGCAGAAGAGCGCGGGCGTTGCCTTGAGCACGACGTCGGCGTGTTCCACCGTCTTCCCGGGCTCCACCACGCAAGTCTGCGGGTCGAGGCGCATCGTGTACTTGAACTCCCCGATCGAGAAGTAGAACACCCGAGGCGTGCTGAGCTTCCCCGGCCGGTAGCAAGACGGTAGAGCCGCGAAGATTTGGGCAACGTTCATGACGGACGCGGCCGAACAGTAGCCGTCCCCCGGGCTCACGCCAAGCACCCGCGAGGCCGAGGCGAGCAGAGTTCACCGGGGTCGCGGCGGTGGCGCTCGACCCCCGCGCGGCGGAGACCAGGTCCGAAACGAAGAACCCCTCACGATGGCGGCTCGGAGGTGTCGCCGTGGAGGTCGTCCACGATCCATGCGAGCGGCGCGTTCCAATTGATCGTGATCTCGTTCGTCGACCAGCTTTCGATGTGATCGACGAAGCACTTCTGTGGCGCGCAGCCCCGTAAGCCCACCGCCTGCGCATAGGGGTCTTGGAGGGCCGAGTTTGGCCCGCCCGACACGATCCCCGGAGGCGGCGGCGGTGTTCGAGGATCGAGTTGGTGCGCCCAGAACCTGTGGTGAGGGTTGCGCAACGGCACCGCACCGTAACCCGTGACATACGACTGCCCCATCGCGTTCCGACCGAGGACATAGTCCATGGCGCTCACCACGGCTTCGTAGTAGCGGCGGTCCTGCGTGAAGTCGTGCGCGAGCGCCAGCACGATCGCATTGTTGAGGACCCAGCTGTTCGAGCCCCACGGATACTGATTGCTGGGCGTGGGCGGCAAGGGCGTGCGGTAGCCTTCGGCAGCCACGGACGCCAAGTAGGCATCTGCGGCCTTGATGATGGCAGCGCGCGCCTTGGCCTGCGTGGTCGGGTCCTCGAGCCCGCCTACGGCCAGTGAGATCGTGCCCAGAGCGGCGACACGCTTCCAATCCATCGCGGTCTGCGCGGTCGGAGGAAGGACCGCGAAGTGCGGTGATCCCTCGACCGCAGCCTTGTATTCGGCCCCCTTGGTGGCAAGGAACAGCTCGGCGGCAGCCCAGTAGAACTCGTCGCTGACGTCGTCGTCGTCGTAGGGACCCCCGCCCGTCGAGTCGCTCGGCAGCGCAAACATGGCGGGATTGGCCTTCGCGGCCACCCACGCGCGCTCGGCCGCCTTGAGACACACCGCGGCGAACTTCGGATCGATGGGCTTCCAGAGTCTCGCGGCTTGAGCCGCGACCGCGGCAAGGTTGAGCGTCGCGGCCGTGCTCGGAGCGTGGAGGTGGCGCTTGACCGCAGACGTCGCCGGGTTGGTGGGCAACGGCGTCCACGCGATGTCGTGCACCTTATGGATGGCCATACCCTTCCACTTCTTGGCGCTCTGCGGAACCTGCATGCGCAGCAAGAACTCCACCTCGAAACGCGCTTCGTCGAGCACGTCGTCGATCTCGTTCTTGCGCTCGGGGATCGGAACTCCGCCATCGCCGTAGGCATCGGCGCGGCCCTCGATGCGCGTCGCGTGTTCGTAGAGGTTGAGGAGGGTCCACGCAGAGATCCCGCCGTTGACGACGTACTTCCCGTGATCGCCAGCGTCGTACCAACCACCGTGGACGTCGAGCGTGAAGCCGCACTCGAGTTCGGGCAGACACTCGACCTGCTTGTCCCCAGGGTGCCCCGCGGCTCGCACCCAACGCTCCGCGCCCGCGTACGGCAGCTCGATGGGAACTCCGCTGCGCTGGTGGTAGAAGAAGTGCAACGCGTCGCGCTTGAGATCGGCGTAGAGGTCCTGCCGAATCGCAAAGGGCGGGCTCTGGATCCCGTCCACGAGCAGTCGGTAGCCTTCGCCAGGTGCCCGCAGCCTCGAGAAATCGATGCGATGCAGCGGATCGCCCGACGAACGATCGGGCCCGAACACCTGGGTCTGTCCGTCCGCCACGACCGCATCCGACGCATCGAGGAGCTTCCACGGGAGGGAACTCGCCGCGTCCGTGACGACGGTCGCCCACTTCGAAGCGGCGGGGAGATAGCCGAGCTGGTTGACGGCGACGCTGAGCGTCTTGTGGACGGGTCCCGTGGGCTTGGATGCCGACTCGACCTGTGCCGCCGTCGACGGGACGGGCGCCGGGGGAGGGTTGCTGTTCGCGGCGCAAGCAACGACGGACAGAGCAACGGCAGACGAACGAAGGAGCGTCGTGGTCATGTCGTGGGCGATGGGTGGATAGTGCCCGAACGACGCGGTCACGGCTCGGCCCGTTCGCACGTTCCCGTCCCGTGAGATCGCTGCATGAACGCGCGGCCTGGGCCCGGATGCCGCCCACGGGTCGTTCCCGCGCATCACTCCGCAAGGTCGACGGCGCGCTCGTCCCGTTGGCTCCGCAACGTCGCGAGCCTCGCACGATCTTCAGGGCGCATCGGGTGTGTCTCGAACGAGGAGACGCTGCGCGGCGGTCCCCCGGACAGACGCGACAACGTCCGGAGCGCAACGCGTTGCACGGCCGGGTACGGATCGTCGAGGAGCGCGGCGACCCACGGGATCGCCCATGCCCCAGCGTCCGCGGCATCTTGGGTTCCAAAGGGATCGCGGCTCGCCGCGAGCGCGGGTTCCCAGCCGAAATGCCAGGCTGCGAGCGCACGTTGCCCCGCGTCGCCCGCGATGAGCCACCGAATCATCGCGGGATCCGGCGGCAGAGCCTCGCTGGGCATCGGGTCGCCGTACCACCGGTGCAGGGCGTCCGCCGTCCACGCGAGGGTGCGGTCGAGATGGCACGCGTTGCAGGCGTTGGGGCGGCCCGTGTCGAGCGTGGCTTGCACGGATGGGCGATCGATCTGGTGGCTGCGCATCGCCTTGAGCAACCCGTACGTGGTGTGCGGCATGTGACAGTTCGCGCAGCGGCTCCCAGGACTCTGCGGCGCGTGATGGGTGTGCGCGCTACCCCAGCGCGCCGGATCGTCGTGGCACTGCGTGCACATGGCATCGCCTGTACGATCGGCGCGCAGTTGATCGTCGCGGTCCGAAGGCGCGTGCATGGAGTGACACGAGAGGCATCCGAACGCAGGGTCGTCGCGGCACGGCGAGGCGATCAAACCGTTGTACTCCCGCCCCGAGACCCGCACCATGCCGTCGCTCCAGAACCTCGAGACGAGGTACTCGGAGTCTTGCTCGAGCAGCACGTCGAGCTGCGGTTGATCGGCATGCGCCGGATGCTGGATCACGGTCCCCCAGCGCGAGATCGAAGCCGGCGGCGCGACCTCGTGCCCCTGCCGGACCCAGGCGTCGTCGTCGTGGAACGCGGTGATCGAGTGGCACTGCGCGCAGATCTCCGAAACTACCGCCGCGCTTGCCCGCGACGGCCCGACGACCGAGGCATCGGACTCGCCCCCGCGCTCCCGATAGCGGGCGAGCGGGCTGCGAAAGTGATCCACGTGTGCCCGCCCCGGACCATGGCAGGCTTCGCACGCGATCCCGAGATCGACGACGCTCGAGCGCACGGTGCCGGTCTGCGGCTCGAACCCCGGCACGCCAGCGACCGCATGGCATTGGATGCAGACGCGGTTCCACGTGTAGACCACCCCGACCTCGCCGGGGCGCAGGAGCGTCGACTCGTTGGGCACCCAGGCGTTCTCCTCCAGCAAGAAGGAGTAGGGAAACGAGACGAGCGCACCGCTCTCCTCCGCGACCCAATAGACCTGCATGTGGTGCGAACCCGTCGTCATGACGACGCGGCGCGGCTCGATCTGGCCCTCCGCGCCGGGCATGTCGACGTAGAAGCCGTCCCCGCGGCGCCACGCCGCGTGCCCGTGCTCATCGAGCGGCGCACCGTCGAAGCGGCCGAGCACGGCCGCGGGACTCGCCGCCTGAGTCATGCTCCGGTGATAGGAGTGATGCCAGCTCTCGAACGCCGCGGGGTGGCAGGGGCGGCATGCCGCAGCGCCCGTGTACCGCTCCGGCTGTCGCACTGCGGCGGGAAGCACCCGGCGTAGGCCCTCCGCGTCCGAACGGGCCCATCGGAGGCCACGCACGAGGCCTCCTGCGAGGGTGGCCGCGACCACGAGCCCGAGCCCGAGAGCGGCGAGCCACCTCGGCCAAGGCGGCGCGTTCATGTCACCCGCAACCTCGCCCATACGCGCCACGCTCCCCAGCCACCAAGGAACGACCACCACAACCACCAAAGCGGCACGACACCCGGTGGATCGAACACCATGTCCACGGTATGTGAGCCGCGCGACAGCGGAACGCCGCGGAAGATCCCATTCACGCGCAAAAGCGGAGCGGGCTCGCCATCGATCCTCGTGTGCCAGTACGGCGCGTGGCGTTCGGCGACCACGAACACGCCGTCCTGCGGCGCGTCCACGCGGAAGCGGAGCGTGTTGTGGGCGTGGCGCTCGAGCACGGGTGCAACCGGTGCGTGCGGGCCATCGTTCGGCGAAAGCGCGAGCTCGGGCCCCGGTGCCTCGAACCGCGCCGCGGGCTGCAGACCCACCTCCATGAGCGCCACGAGCACGGCGCTGAAGTCCTTCTCGACCCGGACATCGTGGGTCCAGTATGCGAGCGGCCACGGTCGCTCCACCCGGTGGAGACCTTGGGTGCCTCCGACGCGCGTCGTTCCGAAGGCGACCGCCCCACCGGCGCGCTGGAACGCCACGACGTCGACGTTGAGGGCGCCAAGGAGCGTCGCAGAGTGGCGCGCCGACTCGATGACGCGCGAAATTCGGTCGTCGCGGACCGGTCCACCCATCAGGTCGCGCACGCCGTGACGTGAGCCGAAGCGCGCGTCGGCCCAGTCGAAGTTGGCGACCCGGAAGACCCCTTCGGGCGACGTGGCGGCCGCGAGCGTTCGCCCGCGAGCGTGCGCCTTGTGCTGGTCTGCGTGGATCCTCGCGTCGCTGGCGATCGTCAGGTCGACGGCGGCGAAGATCGGCAACAACCATAGGCCGAGCCTCCGCCACGGCGGGCCTGCGAACGCCGCGAGCAACAGGCATGCCGTGGCGCTCGCGAGCACGATCCGCGCGCCCCCCGAAAGCGCGTCGCTGCCGTAGAGCCCCCCGAACGTCGACGCAGCCAAAGCGAGCACCACCGGCCACGTGCGCGCCGGTCCTCGGCACCACTCCAGCTCGGCGAGCCCGAACGCCGCGCCGAGCGTCAGGCTCACCGCCATCACCGTCAGGCCAGGCATCGTTCCCGTGCGGAGCGCGACGAGGAAGCCCAGCGCCCCGCCGACCACGAAGACCAACCCCGGACCTTTGGGTCGTCGACACGTCAACACCCACCCGGGAACCGCGAGCACACCGAGGTAGCGCAGGCGCGCAGCTTCGTGGTTCGACGGGCCGAACACGCCCCGCACGTCACCTGGCGCAAGCAGTTCCCCGGAGGCCCAACCCTCGCTCGGGATCGGCCACCAAGCCAGCGCCTGGCCGGCCACACCGATCACGACGACGGCCACGGCGGACCCCAGCGCCCAAGCCCATCCAGACCCGACGGGTCGCCCCGCGACGCGTGGCCGCAACCCGCTCCGGCCAAGCAATCCTACCCCGTGCAGGCCCACGATCGCTGCGACCGCGAGCGCCGACCCAGGATCACCGGCGTTGTGCGTGAGCGCGAGCATGAGCCCGAAAACCGCCCCGGTGCGCATGGACGGAACCCGGACCACCCTCTCGAGGGCAAGCAAGCACCAGCCCAGCCACGCGAGCGGCCAAAGCCCAGGCGTCGGCAACAGCCCTTCGACCCACGCGCCCAAACCCAACGTCACCACCGCGTATGCCTGCGCCCAACGGGGGACATTCTGGCTGCGGAGAAACGCGGCGATCCCCGTCGCCGCAATCGCGAGCACGACGAACGCCTTCAGCTCGAGCATCCAAGGCTTGGCCGCCCCGAACCCGACCGCACAGACCGCGAGCAGCCCCTGGAGCGGATCGAACAGCGCTGCGTGAGGCTGCGCGACGAATGGGTAACCCGCGAGCTCGTACGGGTTCCACAGCGGAAGCTCGTGACCCGCGAGGCTGCGGCGGACGAACGCGAGGTCGGCCACCAACCCGCCGAACTCCGGCACCGCCCCGCGAAAGCTCTGGTTCAGCGCGACGACGAGCGCGACCCCGATACCAAGCAGCAGGGCTCCGATCACGATACGTGCACGGAAGCGTCGCTGCGCAGGCTTTGGAGCGCCTGCTCGATCGCCGAATAGGTCTGGTCGCGCAGGGACACGACCGAGGCGTCCACGGACGGCGCGATCGCAGGGCAGATCCGGATGCGAACGACGTGCCGCGTGCGCGTCCAAGCGAAGTCCAGCGATCCTTTCCCGAGCAGCTTCTCCGTACCCGACAGGGCGATCGGGACGACCCGCACCCCCTCGCGCACCGCCGTCTCGAACGCGCCGCGCCGGAACGGCCGCAACGCCCCATTGGACGAGCGCGTGCCCTCGGGGAACATCAAGATGGAGGAACCGCGGCCGAGCAGGCGCTTGAACTCGCGCTCGAGCCGAGCGGCGTTGTCACGGCGCGACCGGTCCACCCAGAGGTGGCCACACGCGCGCAAATGCCAACCCACGAACGGGATCCGGAAGATCTCTTTCTTGGAGACCCACTTGTAGTCGAAGTTCAACAGCGACCCGATGCACGGAATGTCGAGCAAGCTGTTGTGGTTGACGATGAGCACACACGGGCTCGCGCCCGCGAGCAGCTCGCGCCCTTGCACCTCGAGCTCGATGCCCAACAGCCGCAAGACCCCGGCAAAGTAGCGGCGCATCATCGCCTGCGGCAGCCACTCGCCGAACAGCGGCCGCAGGATCACCGAGGCCGTGCACCAGGCCGCGGTATGCAGGAGAACATAGCGCCACCGCCAGGCGATCTTGGCGACCTTGGTCCAGCGCATGAGCGATCGCGACATGTTCACCCTTCACCGGCTTTCGGCACGACCTCGACCGCCTCGGTTCGCCATCCGCCGCGAACGACGACGCGCTCGTCGTGATCGTTGCAGACGAGCGCGACGACTACCGTGATGTTGTCATCGCCGCCTCGCTTGTTCGCGAGGTCGGCACACACGCGCGGGAGATCGCAATACCAGTGATCGCGACCGAGCATCGCGATCTCCTCGAGTTCCACGTAGTTCGACATGCCGTCCGAGCACAGAAAGAAGGCGTCGCCAGGGGCGACGGTCACTGGGATCACGTCTGCGGTGACGAACTCCTCGAATCCAACCGAGCGCGTGATGATGTGCTTGAGGTCGCTCGCGGCCGCCTCTTCTTCGGTGAGCAGCCCCGCTTGGACTTGTTCATTGAGCCACGAATGGTCGTTGGTCAGCTGCCGAGCCGTACCACGGCGCAGCAGAAACGCGCGAGAGTCACCGACATGCACGACGTAGCCTCGTTGACCGTACACGAACAGCCCCGTCAACGTCGTGCCCATGCCGTGGAGTCGGGGATCTTGCTCCGCTTGATGATAGATCTTCGCGCTCGCTTCACTCGCGGCTGCGCGGAGCAGCGCGACGATCGCATCTTGCTGGGCGACGTCGGATTCTCCGGAGATCGGCTCGAGACCGCGCCGCACGACCTTCGAGACGACGTCGACACACAGCTGGGACGCGTGCGCCCCTCCGGCGTGGCCGCCCATGCCATCCGCAACGAGGTATAAACCGAGCTCCGGCTCGATGAGATAGCTGTCCTCGTTGTGGCTGCGGACGCGACCGACGTCGGTCGTGGGCCATGCGATGATGCGCACCTCGCGGACGCTACCACGAAGGGACGCGCGAGGTGGGCGACCCCCGAAGTTGCCGGCGGCAAAGACGCAGTCTCGGCCCGCTCGGCCCGTGGAGGACGCGCGCGTCCCCGTCTGCGTCAGACCCGGAAGGCCTCGCTCTCATCCGAGATCGTCACCTCCGAGCCATCGAAGCGGATCCGCTTCGGCTTGTCGTCGATGAGCGTGAGGATCGACGTCGGCCGACGCCACACCCGCTCCAAGTTGCGCAGGGTGTCGCGGGCGTAATCCAGCTTGAGGTCCTTGCCCTCGTGGCGATGGCCGAGCAACAGCTCGCCCCGGTTCAGGTAGTTCGCGTCGACCACGTAGATGAACGGCTGGCCGAAGTTCGTGAGCTGCCCGAGCAGGGAGTTCTTGATCTTGAGGAACTCGCGCGACTCGATCTCCAAGCGGCCCGAGCGGCGATTCTCCGTGAACGTGAAGTACTTCTGCTCGCGGCAGAAGTCGAGCGTGAAGAACTCGTCGATGAAGGTGACGTCGTTGTAGAGGCGACGGACCTCGAACAGCTTCTGGCGCCCGAGCCCGAGCTTCTTGTCCCAGTTCGTGCGCGCCTGGAGGTTGTCGCACCGATCCCATTCGGGTCCGAACTGACCGACGTTCCAGCGGCGTTCGATGTCGCGGAACAGCTCCACGCCCAGCTTGTATGGGTTGAGCTGGCCAGCCCCCGCCGAAAACACGGCCGACACCACGTCCGCGTAGTCGATGATCTCGGAGGCCTCGAGGGCGCGCTCCGTCATGATGCGGGAGTGCCAATAGCTAGCCCAGCCCTCGTTCATGATCTTCGTCTGCATCTGCGGGAGGAAGTAGTAGGCCTCCTCGCGGATGATCCCGAGCACGTCGGCCTCCCAGGCATCGAGCGGCGCGTGCTGCATGAGGAACCCGAGCACGTCGCGCTCGGGCTGGCGCGGCACCTTGCGCTTGGTCGCTTCGCGCTTCTCCTGCCGAGCCTTGCGCTGCTTCTCGATGAACTCGGGTGGGTTGATGTAGTCGTCCAGGTAGCCGCGCACGTTTTGGAGGCGACCCACGCGATGGTCGTCATCGTCCTCTTCCTCGCGCTCGCGTTCCCGTTCGCGCTGGCGCTTGGCGGCCGGGGGATCCCTGAAGACCGCCCACGGGTCGATGAGGTTGTCGAGCGACAGACACACATCGATGAAGGTCTCCACCGGGGAGACGCCGTGACGGTCCATGTAGCGTCGCACGCGGGACGCGTTGTTGGCCATCACGTCGATCATCCGACGATCGGTGCGTGAGAAGTAGTGGTTGTTCCTGAAGAAGTCGTTGTGCCCGTACACATGGGCCATCACGAGCTTCTGATCGACCTGGCTGTTGCCCTCGAGGAGGTACGCGTAGCAGGGGTCCGTGTTGATCACGAGCTCATACACCTTGGACAGGCCGTAGGTGTGGCTCTTGAGCATGTGATCGAACTCCATGCCGAAGCGCCAGTGCGGGTAGCGCACTGGAAACCCGCCATAGCTCGCGATTTCACACATCTGGCGGTAATCGACGAGCTCGAACACTTGGGTGAAGTAGTCGAGGCCAAAGTCGTCGGCGTAGCCTTGGACCTGCGCCTGGAGCTCGCGGAGATACGGTGGGATCGGAGCCATGGGTGCTTACCGGCCGCCTTTCAAGAACTCGCGGATCGAATCCATGATGTCGTCTTTGCCGGTCACTTCGCTCGTGACGAGCTTCTCCTCGCTCGGGAACGCCGCGCGGATGTCCTTGATGAACTGCCCCGAGCCGTAGGGGCTCTCGACCTGCCCGTACCCAAACTGGTTGCACGCCGGGAGCAGCGTGTTGCGCAGGAGGTTGATGCAGGTCGCCGTGTCGTCGACTGACCAGTTGTCGCCGTCGCTGAAGTGGAACGCGTACACGTTCCACGTGTTCGCGGGAAACTCGCGCTCGATGAGCTCCGCACACACTTTGTAGGCCGAGGAGATCATCGTGCCACCCGACTCACGGGTTCGGAAGAACACCTCGCGTTCCACCACGCGCGCCGTCGCATCATGGATGATGTACCGCGACTCCAGGCCCTGATACTGGCTGCGGAGCCAGGTATCGATCCAGAACGACTCGATCCGGACGATCTCCTTCTGTTCGTCCCCCATCGAGCCCGAGACGTCCATCATGTAAATGATGACGGCATTGGACTGCGGCTTGGGGTCCGTACGCCAGGAGCGGAAACGCTTGTCTTCGCGGACGGGAACGATGATCGGCCGGCCAGCTTCGTAGGTGCCGCTCGCGAGCTGCCGCCGGAGCGCTCGCTTGAAGGTCGCCTTGAACGACCGCAAGCTCTCGGGACCGGTGTTCCGCAAGCTGATGTACCGGTCCTTCTGCGTGTCCAGCGACTCGGTACCCTTGGGTTCGATCCGCGGCAAGCCGAGCTCCTCTCCCAGGATCTCGGCCAGCTCGTCGAGGGTGACCTCCACTTCGAGCGACTTTTGCCCCTCGCCTTCGCCCGCCTGACCCGCGCCGGCTTGCCCGTCCCCCTGGCCCGGGCCGACGGGATCGCCGGGTTCGCCGTCCCCCTGCCCGACCCCTGAACGTTGGTTACCGCCCAAGGTAAACCGCGGGATGTCGATCGACGGCATCGGGATCGCGACGGTCTCCTTGCCTTTGCGGCTCATCAGGTCGCCGCGCGAGATGTACTTTCGCAAGTTTTTGCGAATTTTGCCGCGAACGATCTCTCGGAAGCGGCTGTGATCTTTGTCGATGCGGGAGATCATGGTGGGCGGGCACGCGGGCAACCCCAACCCCCGGACCCCCGGGCGGTTCCCGCCCTTGGGCTGCGAAGGGGGACGCGTGGGACGGCTTCAGAATACCACATGTGTCCGACCGGGGCCGTCACATGCGTGGTACGCTCGGCGGGGGAACCGATAAGGACATCTATGCCGAGTTTTGTCGAACGCATCGCCGCCCTGCAGGACTACAAGCGATACGAAGACCTGCATTGGTCCGGAACCTTCGAGGAGTACCTCGAACTGGTGCGAATGAACCCGCGCGTGGCCCGAACCGCCCACGAGCGTTTGTACGACATGATCGTCGGGCACGGCGCCGAGGAGTACGTCGACAACAAGAAGAAGATCATCCACTACCGCTTCTTCGACGACGAGGCGCACAACGGCCGCGACGCGATTTTTGGACTCGACATCCCCCTCATGCGCCTGGTCGCCGTGCTCAAAGCCGCGGCGATGCGCTACGGGACCGAGAAGCGCATTCTCCTCCTCCATGGCCCGGTGGGCTCCGCCAAGAGCACCATCGTTCGGCTCCTCAAGCAAGGGATCGAGGAGTACAGCCGGACGCCCGAGGGCGCGCTCTACACCTACGAGTGGGTACTTCCGTCGGAGCTTCGCTACCTGACGGCAGGCCAGGAGGTGTTCCCGTCCGCGATGCACGAGGAGCCGCTCAAGCTCATCCCCCCCGAGTGGCGCCAGAACGCGATCACGAACCTCGGGCTCGAGAAAGACGGCTTCCGGCCGTTCGTGCGCGGAGAGCTCAACCCCGCCTGCCGCTACATCTTCACGGCGCTGATGGAGCACTACAAGGGTGACTGGAGCCGCGTCGCCACCCACATCCGAGTGCGCCGTTTGCTCATCTCCGAGCAAGACCGCATGGGCATCGGCACGTTCCAGCCCAAGGACGAGAAGAACCAGGACTCGACGGAGCTGACGGGCGAGATCAACTACCGCCGCATCGCGGAGTACGGCTCGGACTCCGACCCCCGCGCCTTCAACTTCGACGGCGAGTTCAACGTCGCCAACCGCGGCCTCATCGAGTTCGTCGAGATCCTCAAGCTCGACGTCGCGTTCCTCTACGACCTGCTCGGTGCGACGCAGGAGCAGCGCATCAAGCCCAAGAAGTTCGCGCAGACGGACGTGGACGAGGTCATCATCGGCCACACCAACGAGGCCGAGTACCAGCGACTGCTGGAGAACCGCTTCATGGAGGCGCTCCGCGACCGTACGGTGAAGATCGACATCCCGTACATCACGAAGCTCCAAGAAGAGATCAAGATCTACGCCAAGGACTACAACCCCCAGCGCGTCCGCGGCCGGTTCATCGCCCCGCACACGCTCGAGATGGCCGCGATGTGGGCCGTGCTCACCCGGCTCGAGGAGCCCAAGAAGCACCAGCTCACCTACCTCCAAAAGCTCAAGCTCTACGACGGCAAGACGCTCCCCGGGTTCACGCAGGACACCGTCAAGGAGCTCCGCAAAGAGGCGAACCGCGAAGGCATGGACGGGATCTCGGCGCGTTACGTGCAAGACAAGCTCGCCAATTGCCTCGTCAGCGAGCGGGGTCAGATGAGCATCAACCCGTTCATGGTCATGAACGAGCTCGAGTCCGGCCTGCGCAGCCACTCGCTCATCACCTCCGAGGACGACCGCAAGCGGTACGGTGAGCTCCTCGCCGTCGTCAAGCAAGAGTACGAAGACATCGTCAAGAACGAGGTCCAGCGCGCAATCTCGGCCGACGACGAGGCCATCTCGCGGCTCTGCGGCAACTACATCGACAACGTCAAGGCGTACACGCAGCGCGAGAAGGTCAAGAACCCGTACACCGGCCAGGACGAGGAACCCGACGAGCGACTCATGCGCTCGATCGAGACCAAGATCGATATCCCCGAGAGCCGCAAGGACGACTTCCGGCGCGAGATCATGAACTACATCGGGGCCCTGGCCATCGAGGGCAAGCAGTTTGACTTCCGGACCAACGAGCGCCTCTACAAAGCCCTCGAGCTCAAGCTGTTCGAGGACCAGAAAGACAGCATCAAGCTCACGAGCCTCGTCTCCAACGTCGTCGACAAGGAAGCGCAGGAGAAGATCGAGGTCGTCAAGCAACGCTTGATTCGCAACTACGGATACGACGAGATCTCGGCGACGGATGTGCTCACGTACGTCGCCTCCATCTTCGCCCGCGGAGAGATCAAGGGCGATTGATCGCTCGCGGCACCGCATGGGCCTCCCATGCGGTGCCGTCCCGGAACGCGCGCCTCGCAGCCCATGAGCCACGAATCCCTCGCTCCCGTCACCATCGAGATCCCGGGGCGCACGGCTGCGTTGCTCGTGACGCTCGCCCAGGACCTCGGCGCGACGACGCCGGGCGAAGTGGTGATGCAGGCGCTCGGCGTGCTGCGGACCCTGCGGCAAGCCAAGGCCGCGGGGCAACGCATCTTGCTACGCGACCCTGCCACGGGACGCGAGATCGACCTCGCTCTGTAGCGCCCGCCTTCGTTCGCCGCTCAGGCGGCTGCGTCCCAGAGCCGAGCGATCATCGCCTTGACGTACGTCTGCGAGAGCTGCTCGGCGTACCGCGGTGGCATGCAAAACAATGCCGTCTCGATGGGCTCGAGCGCACCCGCCACCAGCAGCGACGGCGATGGGGGCCGCGTGGGGAGCTGGGGTGTCGGGGCGGGGACTCGAGGCATCACCTTCACAGCGTTCTCTCATCCCGCGACGCACGCGAGCACCAACTTGGGCCATAGGTCCGAGTCCGTGCCCTCGTGTGTCACGAGAAAGGCGACCTCTCATCCACGGTCCGAGCTCGCGATGGAATCTCGACCGGGACCTACCCCGAGGTTCGAGCGCACGTCCTGCGACAACCCCCTGCACCTCGGAAGCTCACCAAGGGGTTCCAAAGGTCTGCGTCCAGTACGGACCGTCTTGCCCGCCGCTCACGTGCCCGACCCCGATCTCTTCGTACGTCGCGTTCAAGATGTTCCTGCAGTGTCCAACGCTGCCGAGCCATCCCTCCACGACTTGGCTCGCGGTGCCGTAGCCCGCCGCGATGTTCTCGGCGGCAGCCGAGTACGAGTACCCCGCACGCTCCATGCGATCGAAGGGACTCTCCCCGTCGGGATTCGTGTGATCGAAGAAGCCGCGCTCCGACATGTCGAGCGAATGGACACGGGCCGCGCACCGCAGCGAATTCTCGACGCGGAGGGGTGAGGCAGGCCCAAACGCTTCGCCTCCGCAGTCTCCGCCGCTCGCACGCGCATCGTTCACCAACGCGACGACCTCGGCTTCCAGCGCATCCGAAGCCGCCGGCCAAGCCGTCGTCTCATCGCAGTAGCTGCCGGGGTCGACATCCGAGGTCTCGCCTTCGTCCGCAGGGAGATCGCACGCGGCGACGAGCAGCGCCGCAACGATCCACGCCCCAAAGGGCCGACGCTCCGAAGCACGGCAGGCGTTCCCCTCCCCGAGGGCTCCCCCGCAAGTTGTCCACCGTATCATGCACGCGCATGATAGCAGGCGCGCTCGCGCCTTCTCGCCGTGTACCCATGACCCTCGTCGTCCACCGCAGCAACCGCGTCGAACAACTGCTCGACGCGATGGTGCGCACCCTTCGAGAGCCGCTCGCCGATCCGTTCGAACCCGAGTGCATCGTCGTGGCCAGCCACGGCCTATCCACCTGGCTCACGCTCCGCCTCAGCGAGCGGTTCGGCGTATGGGCCGGTGGGGAATTTCCCTTCCCGCGGCGATTCCTCCACCAGATGCTCGAGCGCGTCCTCGGCCGGCATGGCGCCGACGCCTACACCGAGCAACGTCTTCTTTGGCCCGTCTTGGCCGAGCTCACCGCGCAGCTCGGCCACGGTGCGTTCTCCGAACTCGCCGATTTTTTGGGCCGAGACAACAGCGAACGCGGACGCTTCACCCTCGCCCAACGCATCGCCCACGTCTTCGATCAGTACACCGTGTATCGCCCCGAGCTGCTCCTCGCGTGGGAGAGCGGAGCCGAAGAGCACTGGCAGGCGCATCTGTGGCGCAAGATCGTCGATCGCCTCGGCCCCGAGCATCTCCCCGGCCTCGCACGCGACTTCGTCGACACGCTCCAATCCGGCGCGGCGACGGTCAAACCACTCCCGTCCCGCGTGAGCGTGTTCGGCTTGGCCACGCTCCCACCAATCTACGTCCAGCTGCTCGCCGCCCTGTCGGAGCGCTGCCCCGTCCATCTCTATGTGGTTTCGCCGTCGCGCGAGTATTGGGCCGAGGCGCGATCCCAACGCCAAGCGTTGCGCGCCGCCCTGAAGGGAACGCCGCTCGAGGCCGACGGCGGGCCGAGCCTGCTCACTTCCCTCGGCACCGTGAGCCGCGACTTCCAGCTCGTACTCGAAGCGAGCGTGGACTATCACGAGCCGGCAGCGGACCTCTATGTCGACCCCGTCGACCCCGTCGACCCCGTCGACCCCGCGTCCCTGGCGTCCCTGGCGTCCCTGGCATCCCCGCCATCGATGCTCCGCGTGCTCCAATCCGATTTCCTGCACCTCCGTGCACGGACACCGAGCGAAGCCCACCCCACCGCCACCGGCGACCGTTCGATCGAGATTCACGCGTGCCATTCCGCGATGCGAGAGGTCGAGGTGCTCCACGACCAGCTGCTCGCGATGTTCGCCGCCGATCCCACGCTGCAGCCCCAGGAAGTCGTCGTCATGATGTCGGACGTCGACCTCTACGCCCCGCTCGTCGAGGCCGTCTTCGAGCGAGACCCAAGCAGTCCCAACGCGATCCCTTTTTGCGTCGCGGACCGGTCCCTGCGCAGCGAGAGTCCGGTGCTCGAGGGTTTTCACCGCGTCTTGGCCCTCGTGGGTACGCGCGTGACCGCATCGTCCGTGCTCGACCTGCTCACGCTCGCACCGATCGCGCGGCGGTTCCAAATCGCACCGCAAGACGTCGATCTCATCACCGGCTGGGTTTCCGAGAGCGGCGTTCGCTGGGGCGTCGATGCCCAGCACCGGGGCGAACACGGCCAACCGGAGTTCGAGGAGAACACCTGGCGCTTCGGCCTCAACCGCATGCTGCTCGGGTACGCCATGCCCGGGCACGGACGCACGACCTTTGGTGGCGTCCTCCCCTATGACGAACTCGAAGGCCAAGAGACCGCCCTCCTCGGCCAGTTCACCGAGCTGTGCGAGGTCGTGTTCGAGGCCTCGCGCACCCTGGCCAGCGAACGAACGGTCGCGAGCTGGCGCGACGATCTCTACGCACTCCTCGATCGCGTGCTCGCGGGTCCCGACGACAACGCTTGGGAGGTCCAGCAGGTCCGCACCGCCCTCGAAGGGGTGGCCGAGGAGGCCGGACGCGCTGGCTTCGAGGGAACGATCCACCGCGACGCCATCTTGGCGCTCGTCGATCGCCGCATCGAGGAGGACCGTTCGCAACGCACCTTCCACGGCAGCGGCGTCACCTTCTGCGCCATGCTGCCCATGCGCAGCGTCCCGTTCCGCGTGGTCTGCATGCTCGGCCTCGGTGACGAGCAATTCCCCCGCCGCTCCGACCTCACGAGCTTCGATCTGGTCCCGGTGGATCCACGCCCCGGCGACCGTTCACGCCGCTCCGATGATCGATTCCTCTTTCTCGAGGCGATCCTCGCCGCGCGCGATCGACTGACCCTCTCCTATGTCGGGCAAAGCATCCAGGACAACAGCGAACGCCCGCCCTCCGTCGTCGTCAGCGAGCTCCTCGATGCCTTGGGCGAGACGTTCGTGCCACCCGGCGCGGAACGACCGGATCCATCCGCCCTCCACCGCCACCTCGTGCTCCGACACCCCATGCAGCCCTTCAGTCCGCGCTACTTCGGTGCCGACCCCGATCCGCGCAAGTTCAGCTACGAGGCCGCCTACGTCGAAGGTGCCCGAGCGCTCCTGACCGCCACCGACGAGCGCGACACCGTACCGCTGCTCCACGGACCCCTATCCCCGCTCGTCCTGCCCCCCGGAGCCACGGTTCCCCTGCACCAGTTCGTGCGCTTCTTCCACCAACCTGCCGCCGAGATGATCAAACGCCGAGTCGGGATCTACCTCGACGACTGGGAGCGCGAACGGAGCGACCGCGAGCCCATGGATCTCGAGATCCTCGCGAAATGGCGCGCCGGAGACACGCTCCTGCGCTACCAGCTCGAAGGGGTCGACAACGCGGCCGCGTACGACCTCATGAAGCGGAACGGGAGCCTGCCGCTCGGGGTCCTCGGCGTCTGCCACTTCGAGGCCCTCGTCGAACAAGTGGAACCTCTCGTCGCCAAGGCTCGCGAGTACCGCGGAGATCGGCGCCTACCCGACCTTCCTGTCGATCTCGACGTGGGAGGCCTTCGCCTCGTCGGCACGCTCACGAACCGCTATGACGTTGGCGTCTGCCACGTCCAGTTCTCCCGGATCTCCGCGAAGTATCTGCTCTCCACCTGGATCGAGCACCTCGTCCTCTCCCTCACGACCACAGACGAGGCCCCGCACAGCATCCGCATCGGCCGAGGCGGCGGACCCAAGCAACCCCTCGCAGAATGCAACTATGGCCGTGTACCCGACGCCCGCGAGCACCTGGAGAACCTCGTCGAGCTCTATCGGATCGGCCACGAGGAACCCCTATTTCTGTTCCCCAAGACGTCCTGGCGCTTCTGCTACGACTTCTATCGCAAGCAAAAACCCGGCGCGAACGACCCCGCTCAAGCCGAGAAAGCGCGGCAGGAAGCGATGATGGCGGCCCGGCGCGAATGGAACGGCCGCCAGGGCAAGGCCCCCGTTGCCGAGCGCGAGGATCCCCATCTACGGCGCCTCTTCGGCGACCGCGACGTCGTCGCGCACGACTTTGCCCTCTACGACGCACCCCGGAAGAGCGAGCCGTTCATGCTCCTCGCCGTGCGTGTCTTCGGACCCCTGCTGCGGTGGTTCGATACCGATCCCACTGCGGGGTAGACCGTCATCGATCAGGGCCCACGTCTCCACGGATCCCTGCCGCGTCGACTTTCTGGATCTCGCCGCGACGCTCGCGTTACAGAATGCCGCGCGACTCGAGTGAGACCACGGGTATCCTCGGGACGTGGCGAGCCACGGCCTCGTAACCCAGGTTGCCTTGTCGTGGCTCGTCACGGCACCTGCGGTCGGAGCGAGCGAAGACCCCGTCGGAGTACAATGGCAGGCGCCGGCAGAATGTCCGGGCGCCACCGAGGTTCGTGAAGAAGCCGTCCGCCGCATGGGGACCTCGACGCGACCTGTCTCCGCCGATGGCGTCGTCACGCGAGATCCAACGACCGGCGAATATCAGCTCGACCTCAGGTTGCACCACGCAAGGGGAGAGGAGACCCGCCGAATCCGAGGGACGTCGTGCAAGGCCCTCGCGGAGGTCGCAGGCCTGTGGGTCGCGATCGCGTCGGAGGTCGCCCCCGCCGAGAGTGAGGAGGTCGGTACCTCCGCCACCGCAGTCCCGCAGCCTCCGGTCCTCCCGCCGCCCGCCATCGCGGTCGCTCCTTCCGAGCCATCGGTCGACGGTTCGAAACCGCAGCCGCTTCCGACGTTGCCCATGGCACGTCCGCGTCTTCCACTCCGGGCGGGACTGCGAGCCTTTGTCGCCGGCGAGTTCCTCCTGCTCCCCCAACCCGCAGGACTGGGCTTCGGCGGAACGCTTTCACTGCTTGGTCCCCGGTTCAGGGTAGAGCTCCGCGGGGAGTATCTCCTCCCCGAATCGACTGCCTACGCGAACACGCCCACCACCGGGGGCACGATCGATCTGTGGACCGTGGGTCTGAGCGCGTGCTACGAGCCCGCCCTGCGAACGGTGAGCTTCCCCATCTGCGGAGGCGCTGTCGGTGGCATGGTTTCCGGCGAGGCCTGGGGAGTCGCAGTTCCTTTGGAAGCGCGGGACTGGTTGGTCGGCCTCCGCGTGGACGCGGGCGTGATGTGGTCCCTACTGCGCTATTTCGCCCTGCACGTCGGTGTTGGCGCCCTCGTCCCGCTGCGCCGGCCTGCATTTCACGTGCGCGACTTGGGCGAACTCTATCGGGTCCGAGAGTTTGGGCTCAGTCTCACCGCAGGCGCGGAGGTCCGATTTCCATGACAGGATTTCTCTTGCGCGGAGACTGAAGGACACGCGGTGAAGACCTCCACGCCATCCCGTGATCTGGACGCATCCGCGCCATTTCCGGTGATCTATCGCGAGTACTTCGGCTTCGTCTGGTATCAGCTCCTGCGCTTGGGGGTCCACGAGACCGTCGTCGAGGATGCTTTGCAGGATGTCTTCGTGGTGGTCCATCGGCGATTGGCGGGCTTCGAGGCGCGCAGCACGTTGCGTGTTTGGTTGCACGGCATCGTGCGCCGAATCGCGTACCGATACAGGCGTGGAGCCCAACGCCTGCATCGGCGACAGCGGGCGTGGGGCGATGAGATTCCCACCGGGACCGAACAGGAGGTGGGAGACTACCGCTTGCGGCGGATTCTGTTCGAGGCGCTGGGGGCTCTCGATCCATGTGCCCGAGAAGTGATCGAACTCCACGTATTCGAGGAGCGCAGTGGGCCCGAGGTCGCCCAGATCCTCGGAATCAACGCCAATACCGCGTACTCGCGGATCAAGGCAGCACGGAAGAGCTTGCGTGCCCAGCTGGCGCGTCGAGGAGTCACGCCAGGAACGATTCCTGCGCTCGGGGAACTCCGCCGCGCGACCCGTCCACCGCGAGGCGCCCATCGTCGGGTGGCGATGGCCCTGGCTTTGCGCGTCGGGACACGCAGCAGCTCGCTCGTCGCGGCGATGGGAACGTCTCTGCAGGTCTGCGTCGCGGCCTTGGCCGTCGCCGCACTCGGGGCTCTGGGCGCGGCCTCATCAGCCCCGGCGACGCTCACGACCCTCGAGGTCCGCCAAACGTCCTCGCCGGCGAGCCCCTCGCAGATCCCTGCACCCGTCGACCTCCGCTCGGCGGCCTCCCCCGAAGAGAAGCGCATACCGCCGGTGCGTCCGGCCGCGATCCGTTCCCGCCCGGCGGTCTCCCCATCCCCGCCACCTCCTGCGTCGATCGACGAACTGGGGGAAGAGGTTGCCCTACTCACGAGAGCCAAAGCCGCGCTCGAACACGGCGAGCCAGCCACAAGCCTCGAGGTGCTGAACGAACACGCACGACGCTACCCCCATGGGCGGCTCACCTCCGAACGCATCGGCTACCTCGCCATTGCTCGTTGTCGACTCGGGGACACCCATCAAACAGACGCGATCGAGCTCCTGCGCAAAAGCGGTGCCCCGAGTTTGGTGCAGCACGTGCTCGCCTCCTGCAACGATCAGGTGCCTTTGCATGACAGGACCGAACGGAACCGGAGACTCAATGGAACATGAGCAATCGGAGACGCTTGAAATACGCCATGATCCTCGGCCTGTTCTGCGGATGCACACCGCCGAGCAAGGAGATTGGAGCAACAATCGCTGACCTCCTGTCCGAATCTGCGGAAATCACGCAGACGATGGATTCCGATGAGGACGCCTCGACCTCGGAAACCGGGACCTCATCGAAGACGAGCAGTTCGAGCGCGGAGACCACGATGTCCACGACCAGCGGTGAGACGTCGGCCACCACAGAAGCCGCGCCGTCGCTCGTCGAGCTGACACCAGCCAACGTCGCGCCGACCTCGGTCGCGCTCTCGATCCCCGCCGTCACGACCGCGCCTGCAGATCTGGAAGTCTGCTTCGATCAAGTCCTCGACGATCTGGGATGCTCGCCCATCGATCCGATCCAGGCGATCCGCAACGTTGCACTCATCGAGTTCTCGGGCTTGAGCGAGTTTCAGGTCGCGCAGTCCCTTGCCGGCACCGGCCTGGAAATCAGGGACATCGCCGCCTACCACGAGTACCGCCCAACAGGCGCTTCCCCGTGTTTTTCGCTCTCCGCCATGGAGTTTGGGGGCGACCCCCTGGTCGTCGACGAACACTACGTCGCAGGCAACGATCGCGTCTATTTGCTCTCATTCCACGCGACCACCCAGAGTGGCGCCGACAACCTCTCCATGCTGTTCTTGCGGCCGGACACGGCCTCCTCCGTGGACTCGGTCGTTGGAAACACCGGCTGCGGGATCATGACGACCGCCATCGACTTCTCCGCGGCGCTCCCCATACCGGTTCCCACCGACGGACCTTGGAGCATCGGGTGGAGGGATCTCGACACCGACAGCCAAGGGAGACCGTTCGAGCCCAACGAGATCAACCGGCTCGCGGTCGGTTTCTATGAGGGCCGAACCGCCTCCGAGCTCGAATCCAGCCTGCCCCGGCTCGAAGTCGAAGCGAGCGCCATTTGGGAGGTATCGGTCCCAAGCGGATCCGATGCCGACCTCGCGGAGGCTCGCAACGTCTTGGACGGCTCGCCATTTCCTGGGTTCGCAGGAAACGGCACCTGGCTGTTCATGCTGACCTGCGACGGGTGCCAACCCCTTCCGAACCCACGCATCGTGGCCGTGCTCGCACCGTCCCCGTAGCGCCCGAGCCGCTCCGTACGTGACCGTATTGACAGCGCCGAGGCTGGTGCTATCAACCATACGCAAGCGTACGGAGAAGCCGCCATGTCCCTCAGTCTGTTGCTCGTCGGTCTCGTGTGTCTCGCTCTGGTCCCTGTTCACGTGATTGGGGGAGGTCGAGACTGCCTCCGCCCGATGCTCGACGCCACGTTCGATTCCATCGCCAAGGCCACACTCGCGGTGTGCTGGCACGCGGTCACACTCTATCTCCTCGGATCTGGCGCGCTGTTGGTGTGGGCAAGCCTCGCCGGACCCACGCCCGAGACGACGATGCTGGTCCGTCTCGTCGCGACCAGCTTCTTGGCGATCGCCGGCCTCTTCATGACCGCGGCCATCCGTTGGCCGATTCCCGGCGCGTGGTACAAGCTCGGCCAATGGATCGCCTTCCTGCCGATGGGTACGGTGGCGATGTTCGCCGGCTGAGCCGGCGCCAGAACATCACCATCGTTGGGGGACGGCCCGGAGCAGCCCCTGTGCCGCACGACGGCTTGATCGCATGGTGCTTCTTGGTGGGTCTCGCGTGCGGTGGACCGCCGACGAGTGACTCGGGCATCGGTGAAACGTCGAGCATCGGTGAAACGTCGAGCATCGATGGCTCGGAGGCTACCGTCGGCGCATCGACAGGTGGAGAAACGGAGGACACGAGCCGCGGCATGGAGTCGACGCGGACCGGTTCGGCCACCGTGGGCACCTCGGAGTCCACCGACGCTTCGGGGGAGGGCTTCGCGAGCCACCACGGATCCTCGGGGGAGCCCGGCTCCGGCAGCGCGTCCTCGGACCCTGCGTCATCGTCCGAGGCCTCCGCATCGGACGATGCGTCCACGGCCGCGTCCAACACCGATGGGATCGATCCGTGTTCGCAGCAAGCGGCCCTCACGGTCGCGACCTTCAACATTCGCTACGATGCGGGCGGTCCACAGAGCGCCTCGTCACCGAACGGTTGGGAGAACACCAGCGCGCCGCGCCGCGACATGGTCGTCACACTCATCGAGGGGATGGATCCCGACATCCTCGGCGTACAGGAAGCCCTCGCGAACCAGGTCGACGACCTCGTCGAGGCTCTGCCCCAGTACGGGTTCGTGGGGGTTGGCCGCGATGATGGACTCGAGGCGGGAGAGTACGCGGGGATCTTCTATCGCCGAGATCGCTTCGTCCTCCAGGACGAGGGCCACTTCTGGCTGAGCGACACACCCGAAGTGCCAGGGACCGTATTCCCCGGCTCCGGGTCGATACGCATGGCGACATGGATCCGCGTGAGCGATCGTCGCAGCACTCGCGAACTCTTCGTGCTCAACACGCACTGGGACAACGTCAGCCAAAGCTCCCGCGTCGCCTCTGGGGAGCTCATCCGCGCTCGCTTGGAGACCCTCTCTGCGGGCGATCCCATCGTCCTCACCGGCGACCTCAACGAGAACGAAACGGGAGCCGGAATCTTGGTCCTCACGGCGCCGTCGACCAGCGAGTCGCTCGTCGACGGATACCGCCAGACCTTCCCGGAACCCGAAATCGACGAGGCGACCTATCACGGATTCGAAGGCACGACCGTAGGATCGCGAATCGACTACATCCTCCACGACGCCCGCCTGATGACGACCGACGCCGCGATCCGCAGAGACGACGTCGCGGGGTCCTACCCGAGCGATCATTTCCCCGTCACCAGCCGGCTCGTGTGGTCGCAGGGCGAAGAGGGTCTCGCATGCCAATGACGTGATTCGAGGTCCCGAGTTCTCGCTTCCCCTATCCTCGTGATGCGAAGATTTACGTATGAATTCGAAAATTCGACCTGCACGAGACCTATTCTAGCCATAAGCTCCGAGCGCTGCGAATGCCGGAGCATTCGCAGCGACACGAAAGGCAAACCTGATCGATGATTCAGCGAAAGCGGCCAATCTTCGCATTGACCACCATTCTTGGCGGATTCGGGGGATGTGATTCCCTCGAAGACTCCCCGGTCAAGGCGGCAGTCCCCACGTACGAAGCGTTCGAAGCCAGCACCGAGCAGGTTTCGGTGGGCGAGCACACGTACTACCTCGTCGAGTCCGACATCCTCCTCGATGGACCCGAACAGTTGGGAGACTACTACGATGAACGCTACGGTTCGGACTTCCGAAGCATCGTGAACCTCGCCGGCGGCGTGCGAGACGTTCGGTCGAACCCGATGAATATCACCTACTGTTTCGTGGGTGGTTGGGGCCAAAACCAGGGCAGTTACACCGCACCGGCGCTGGATCCCGTCCGAAACGCCATTGCCGCAGCCGCGGCGCAATGGGAGGCGGCGGGACCGGTAAACTTCGTATATCGACCGGAGCGGGACGGCGCTGGATGCTCGGCGAGCGGCCCCAATGCGGTGAGTTTCGTCGTTCGTCACTGGTCCGACCCCGGCACCGCCACCGGGGCATTCCCCTCCCTTGCCGACCAAGCGCTGCAGGTCCCCGTCGTTGGGATCGACACACTGCTCGCGGTCCACGAGCTCGGGCACATCCTCGGCCTTCGGCACGAGCACATCCATTCGGGGGCCTCACCGCGCTGCGTCGAAGACAACTCCTTCGAAGAACTGACGGCCTATGACGCCCAGTCGGCCATGCGGTACTCAGATTGTCGGTACGGCAACTATATCGCGGGAAATCCCGTGAGCGCACTTGATGCACAGGGGATCCAGGAGCTCTACGGTGGGGGCTCCACCGGGAACCAAGTCTCTTGTCACCTCAATCGCCCATCGGCAAGCCATGGTGGATTTGGCATCCACAACTCTTATGTCGAAAACACCTCGGGGACGGTGATTTCCGGCTGGAGTGTCGAGATCGACTTTGGGAATGCAACCCCGCAAGCACAGTGGAGTTGGGGTGGGAGTTACAGCAACGCCGGGCATTCCGTGATCATGTCCGGTCCCAACACGCTGCAGCCGGGTCAGCGCGTCTACTTTGGTGTGGGTGGGAACTACTCCGGACCGACGCCAGCGATCACCTGCGAGTAGCACCGCGGCAGGGCGCCTCGGACGTGCTTCTTCACTACGCGTGCGCGTCGCCCTGCGCGGGGTTTCCCACCGAGCGTCGCGGATAGGCGCCCCTTCCGCTGTCCGGACCGCGCGCGTGATCCCTTGGCGATTTTTCTGCACGGACCTGTCGTGGCCCGGCTTCGTCGTCCGTCTCCTCGGTGAGGCCGGAGAAGCGGCCGAAGAACGAGAAGCAGTCACCATGTCCGAAGCGTTCGTCTGGTTCCACAACAGCAGCAACAAACCCAACGATTCCATCACGTTCTACGCCTCCTTGCTCGGATGGACGCACACCGAAGGACCCGGCGGCCCCCTGTTGGCGGGCGACGAGGGTCCCTTCGCCTCCGTGAGCGACGCGGAAACGGCGGTCGGCTGGATTCCCTACGCGCAGGTCGACGATGTCGAGGCCGCGACTCGAAAAGCGTTGTCGCTGGGGGCCGTGCTTCTCCGAGAAAAGACGCGCGGCCCTGCGGGCGAGTTTGCCATCGTCCGCGATCCGGGCGGTGCGGTAGTTGCGCTTTGGCAGAAAGGGTGATCGCATGGCACGCACGGGAGCTACACTCGCGATCTACGTCCTCGCCAAGCTCATCATGGGGCTGTCGTGGCACCTCGTCCTCTTCAGGGCGACGTTGGAGGCCGCAACTCCGTTTGCGAGACCCGAGCCCATCATTCCGCTAGGCATGGCTGCGATGGTGGTGCAGGGCACGCTGCTCATCGGGATCTATCCACGTTTTCATCGCTCCCAGTCGAGAATGACCTCGGGCCTCGTCTTCGGGGCGCTTGCCGGCCTCTTTCTCGCGGCGGGAGCGATTTGGGTGGAGGTCGCCAAGTTCGCGTTCGCCGATGGTCTCACCTACTTCGTGCTGGAGACGATCTACGAGGTGGTATCGTTCGCTGTACTCGGTCTGCTCATTGCTTTGCGGCACGAGGAAGCACCCTGATGGAGAAGACGACCTACGCGCTGCTCATCTACCGAACTGCCCCAGGTGAGCCCGAGCAGGAGGCATCCGAGCGCGCGTTGGTCGGTCATCGCACGGTGCAGCGCGAGGTTGCGGCAAGGGGCGAGCTGCATGCCGTCGCGAGACTCGCCGAGGTCGACACCGCAAAGACGGTGCGACGCGGCGCCGTCGCCCACGACGTCACGGATGGCCCCTACATGGAAACCAAAGAGTGGTTGGTCGGATTCTACCTGCTCGATTGTACGGACGAGGCCGAGGCGCTCGATCGGGCCCGGGCGATCTGTCCCATCGACGGCCACGCGATTGAAGTACGCCCGGTGTCATGGCACTGGAGGATGTGACCGAGGCGTCGTCTCGAACGTTGCGTCGCGCCTACCCGTGCGTGCTCGCGCGTACGTTCGCCTTTACACGCAACCTCCCCGAGGCCGAGGATGCGGTGCAAGACGCCGTCATCCAGGCACTTGCGACGTGGCCCACGCGGGGGATCCCCGACTCCCCAGAAGCCTGGCTGTTCACCGTCGCGAGTCGCAAGCACCGCGACCGCCTGCGAAAAAGCAAGTGGGAGGAGCCGCGGCAAGACGTCCTCGAGAGCCTCGCGCAGAGAAGTCCCTGGGTATGCATCGCCGCGGGGCATCCTGAGCAAGGAAGCGGCTGGTCCGACGAACTCCTGCGCCTCGTCTTTGCCTGTTGTCATCCCGCCCTCGAGCCCGGCGAAAGCGCGGCCTTGTGTCTCTCGACCGTGCTCGGACTTTCGATCCTCGAGCTCTCGGCCGCCTTCGTCACAGAGGCGCGATCGATGGAGCAGCGCCTCACACGGGCGCGTCGCCGTCTGCGCGAGCGCGGTGACCCCGAAGGTGCGCCACCCCATCGCTCGCACGATCGCCTCGATGCCGTCACACGCGTCCTTCATCTGCTCTACAACGAGGGCTATTGGTCGACGGACGACGCTGCGCCGATTCGCTCGGACCTTTGCCACGTCGCGCTCAGACTCGCCGGATCGCTCGCCGAGACGTACTCCGACGATCCCGAGGTCCTCGCCCTGCTCGCGCTCCTCATACTCCACGAATCGCGTCGCGAGGCTCGCCTCGGGGATCACGGGAGACCCGTGCCGCTCCCCGAGCAGGACCGCTCGAGATGGGACACGGACGCCATCGCGCGGGCGATCGCGATCCTGAGCACAGCCCACGCGCTCGGAGGCCGCGGACCCTTGCAGATTGAAGCCGCGATCGCAGCCATGCACAGTCGAGCGCCCACCGCCGAGAGCACCGACTGGCCGGAGATCGCCAACCTCTATGAGTCGCTCGAGGCGCTCCGACCCACACCGGCGGTGCGCGTCAATCGAGCGTTTGCCCTGGCTCGAGCCCATGGGGCACAACAGGGCCTGAACCTCCTGGACGACAGGCGAATCATCGACGCGACCGAATATCCCTACGTGCACCTCGTTCGGGGCACGTTGCTCGCAGAGCTCGGCCGCACCGAAGAGGCGCGCGCGAGCCTACTCCTGGCTCTCGGTGAAGCGCGCAACGCTGCCGAGTCCACCCAGATCGAGGAGCAGCTCGCACGGCTCGCCGAGACGACCTCGACGGCCATCTCGAACGTGGACGAGTCGAGGTGCTAGCAAAAACAGTCCTGAGCGCCACCCCCGCACATGAGCTGCCCCGATCCGAAGGAGCTATCCCACGCTCCGGAACATAGGTTTGTCTGGAGACAAACCACGTCCGGCGGGTCTTGCTCGCATTCCGCGGGGAAATCTACGCAGTGTAGTGCTCCTCCTGTCCAAACCGCGCTTCCACCCGACTGGCAGGCAGAATAATCGCAACCAAGCGGGGCCCGGCGGCACAGCTGGCCAGGAGCACACGTCACCGCGTCCCCACATGCGACCCCCGTTTCGGGCGCGCCGGTATCCGGCGCCCCGGTGCTCGGGTCGCCCGCGTCGTCGCCCGCGGTCGTCTCGGGGTCTGGCTGTTGGTCGCATCCCCCCGCCACGGCTGCTACCCACACAAGAACAAGCATCGAATCTCGCAAGGCCATGCGTAGTGCAGTAGCGCTTGCCCAGGCCATCGACCAACCGCCGGAAGTTGGGTCGGACACGTTCGCCCGCGTCGTCGCCTCGTCTACGGCCAGCTCGAACGGAGACGCGTCCACGTGCGAACATCCGCGGTAGCACGCCGATCGAAGGTCGACCAACCCCAGAAGCAGGTGGACGCGTTCGCGCGACGACGCAGAACCAAAAAAGAAGGGCCGGCTCGTCCGATTTGGACGAGCCGGCCCATAAATCTGGCAGCGACCTACTCTCCCACAGAGTCTCCCCTGCAGTACCATCGGCGCTGGAGGGCTTAACTTCCGAGTTCGGGATGGGATCGGGTGTGGCCCCTCCGCAATAGCCGCCAGAAAACCGCTCGAGCGCCCGACTTCATCGAGACCGCCTGCTGCGGCCTCCGTTCTTCGGAGGCCACACCCGCAGGCGGGTGAAGTCGGGATTTCCTCATGCTCTTGAAGAGCTCTGCGCTTCACGCCTGCGGGCCCTCTCGGGCTTCCGCGACGTCGCAGAGTCTTGGCGATCCGCACTTACAACCTGTGCGGGCGAGGTTTGGCTCGAAACCTTGGATCCAACCCACCATCACTTTGGTTCTGGGAAGGCAAGGTCGAGTGGCCGACCGGCGAAAAACGCCAGCCGAGCGAAATCGGTCAAGCCGAACGGACGATTAGTACTGGTCAGCTCCGAACATTACTGTTCTTCCACACCCAGCCTATCAACGTCGTAGTCTACGACGGTCCTTCAGGGAATCCTAATCTTGGAGTTGGCTTCCCGCTTAGATGCTTTCAGCGGTTATCCTTTCCGGACTTGGCTACTCGGCACTGCCGTTGGCACGACAACCGAAACACCAGGGGTCCGTCCATCCCGGTCCTCTCGTACTAGGGACAGCTCTCCTCAAGATTCCTACGCCCACAGAAGATAGGGACCGAACTGTCTCACGACGTTCTGAACCCAGCTCGCGTACCGCTTTAATTGGCGAACAGCCAAACCCTTGGGACCGAATCCAGCCCCAGGATGCGATGAGCCGACATCGAGGTGCCAAACCACGCCGTCGATGTGAACTCTTGGGCGTGATAAGCCTGTTATCCCCGGAGTACCTTTTATCCGTTGAGCGATGGCCCTTCCACACAGAACCACCGGATCACTAAAGCCGACTTTCGTCCCTGCTCCACTTGTATGTGTCGCAGTCAAGCTCCCTTATGCTTTTACACTCTACCGCTGGTTTCCAATCAGCGTGAGGGAACCTTTGCGCGCCTCCGTTACTCTTTCGGAGGTGACCGCCCCAGTCAAACTACCCACCAGGCATTGTCCCGGGTCCGGCTTACGGACCGCGGTTAGGTTTCCAGACTCACCAGGGTGGTATTTCAAGGTTGACTCCACAGAACCTAGCGGCCCCGCTTCATAGTCTCCCACCTATCCTACACAAGTAAGCCCGAAAACCAGTGCCAAGCTGCAGTGAAGGTTCACGGGGTCTTTCCGTCTTTCTGCGGGTATGGGGCATCTTCACCCCAAAGTCGATTTCGCTGAGTCTCGGGCCGAGACAGTGGGGAAGTCGTTACGCCATTCGTGCAGGACGGAACTTACCCGCCAAGGAATTTCGCTACCTTAGGACCGTTATAGTTACGGCCGCCGTTTACCGGGGCTTCGATTCGATGCTTTGGTTACCCTAACATCTCCTGTTAACCTTCCGGCACCGGGCAGGCGTCAGACCCTATACGTCGTCTTACGACTTAGCAGAGTCCTGTGTTTTTGGTAAACAGTCGCTACCCCCGATTCTCTGCAACCCCTCATAGCTCCCAGCGTTCGCTGTTCACCATAAAGGGCATACCTTCTCCCGAAGTTACGGTATCAATTTGCCGAGTTCCTTAGCCCGAGTTCTCCCAAGCGCCTTGGAATATTCTTCCCACCCACCTGTGTCGGTTTCCGGTACGGTCAGCACAGCGTTTGACCCGTGCGGAGCTTTTCCTGGAAGCATAGACTCACCAAGTTATGGACCCGAAAGTCCTCCTCATCACCTCTCAGTATTGAGCATGCGTTTGTGGCCAGCGCCTCCTACATGCCCTACCTACAGGCTTGAACCAGTACCAACGCCTGGCTTGGCTATCTTTCTCCGTCCCTCCTCACAGAAACATCCGTGCTGGTGCAGGAATATTCACCTGCCACCCATCGACTACGCTTTTCAGCCTCGCCTTAGGGACCGACTAACCCTGAGCAGATTATCTTCACCCAGGAACCCTTGGGTTTTCGGCGACAGGGTTTTTCACCCTGTTTATCGCTACTCACGCCTACATTAGCTCTTGTAACCGCTCCACCACTCCTCTCGGTATGGATTCACCGCTGTTACAATACTCGGCTACCGCATGCTTACGCACACCCGCAGCTTCGGCACTACACTTTAGACCCGTTGAATTTTCGGCGCAGGTTCGCTCGACCAGTGAGCTGTTACGCTTTCTTTAAAGGATGGCTGCTTCTAAGCCAACCTCCTGGCTGTCTAAGCGCTCCCACATCCTTTACCACTTAGTGTAGATTTAGGGGCCTTAGCCGACGGTCTGGGTTCTTCCCCTCTCGGCCGCGAAACTTAGCTCCCGCAGCCTGAGTGCCAGGTTGTACTCATCGGTATTCGGAGTTTGGTTGGGTTCGGTAAGATGGTGGTCCCCCTAGCCCATCCAGTGCTCTACCCCCGATGGCAATCACCTGACCCTATACCTCAATATATTTCGCCGAGAACCAGCTATTCCCCAGTTTGATTAGCCTTTCACTCCTATCCACATGTCATCACCCACATTTTCAACTGCGGTGTGTTCGGTCCTCCACGCAGTCTTACCCGCGCTTCAACCTGCACATGGATAGATCACTGGGCTTCGGGTCAGAGGCATGCGACTTCGCGCCCTATTCAGACTCGCTTTCGCTTCGGCTCCGTCTATCGACTTAACCTCGCCACATACCACTACTCGCAGGCTCATTATGCAAAAGGCACGCCGTCGTACGTAACTATCGTACTCCGACTGCTTGTAGACGCACGGTTTCAGATTCTTTTCACTCCCCTCACAGGGGTTCTTTTCACCTTTCCCTCACGGTACTCGTTCACTATCGGTCACCAGGGAGTACTTAGCCTTGGAAGGTGGTCCTCCCAGCTTCAGACGGGGTTCCTCGTGTCCCGCCCTACTCTGGATACTCCTAGTCCGCTTCCGCTTTCGAATACGGGGCTCTCACCCTCTTTGGCCGACTTTCCCAAGTCGTTTTTCTAGCTTCCACGATCCATATCGGAGTCCGCAACCCCCACAGGTTACCCCGTGGGTTTGGGCTCTTCCGCGTTCGCTCGCCACTACTAGCGGAGTCTCGTTTGATTTCTCTTCCTCCGGGTACTGAGATGTTTCACTTCCCCGGGTTAGCTTCTCTGCACCTATGTATTCAGTGCAGGATGACAGTCCATTGCGACTGCCGGGTTGCCCCATTCGGAAACC
>Ga0315910_10000047_pt1 | contig 198042 bp, 152 predicted proteins | sample EdamamesoilMG_FD_204470 | JGI IMG/M metagenome (GOLD analysis project Ga0315910, IMG submission 204470) | Garden soil microbial communities collected in Santa Monica, California, United States - Edamame soil | ecosystem: Environmental > Terrestrial > Soil > Garden | place: USA: California...
GCCCTCATGGACCGACTGGTCGAGCGCTATGGCTGATGCCCTGCTCCCCTAGCAGGGTGCTGAAAAAGTCTATTCAGCACCCTGCGTGCTTCTCCGCGCGGGCACGGTTGTTCTCGTCGGCAGGGTTCTTTCTTCAGCACCCTGCTAGAGGGTCCTTTTTCCGTACCCTGCTAGAGCCGCGACACTTCCGGCCGGAACTCGATCACGCCGCAGCCGATGCGTGCCCCGGCGTTGCCCGAAGGCTGGGAGCCGTCGTCCGGCTCCGCGTGGACGACGATGGCGCGTCCCAGGAACGAATGCGGATTCTCCGGTTCGAGGTTCGCGCCCATCACCACCGTCTCGAGCGTCCCCGTGCCATCTTCGGCGACCGTCATGTTGCCGAAGTCTCCGAGGTGCCGAGTGCCCGGCGGTCGACCGTGCTGGTTTTCATCGGGGTTGAAGTGTTCGCCTGCGCTCGACGCGTCCGGAGCGCTGCAGTTGCCAACTTGGTGAATGTGGACCCCATGCTCCCCGGGCGGCGCGTCGATCACACGCACGACGACGCGCAATCCGTCGTCCACCGGATCGAAGCTCGCCGTGCCGGTGAGCTTCGAATCGCTGCGTGAAACGATCTCGACGATGGTGCCGTCCTGGGGCACTGGTGGCGCCGGCGTCCCTTCGGGGGACTCCGCCGGCGGCTTGTCCTTGGAGCAACCGGCGCTCATCGCCACTAACATTACACTCACCCCTAGAATCGCTTTCTTGGCCATTCCAGCAAGCTAGCGCACGACGACGATCGGGCCACTCGAACGCGCGGCCGGTGCAGACTCTCACATGTGACCATTTGCCACATAGGACTTCACAAAGATTGTGCCTGCTCTACCAGCTCCAAAAACTCGCGTCGGTAGCCGTTGCGATCGGAACCGAGTGCTCCTTCGGCGAGATCATTGACCAAGGCGAAGCTCGACGCGCCCGCGTGCTCGCTTTGGCGGAGCAACATGCCGAAGCTTGCCACTGCGGCCGAGAAGCGAAATGCATCCGAAGTTCGCCGAGTGTCTGCGCGTGAGTCTACGGAGAACGACAGAAGCTCGGAGGTGCGACCCTGGGGCGCCTTGTAGCGGACATTCACGTGGCAAAGCTCCGCGCTCTCGTGGTTTTCAGGCGAATCTTCCGTCTTTCGGTAACGAAGCGGCTCGAGCGCGAGGTGCTTTCGTGCTTGCTCTGGAGTGAGCAGCTCGTAGAGCGCGGTCACCGTATGACCGGCCCCGATTTCGCCAGCATCCTTCTTGTCGTCGGTGAAGTCCTCCGCGCGGAGGGCGCGATTCTCGTAGCCAATCAAGCGATACGCGCCCACGTAGCGCGGGTTCATCTCGACTTGAATCTTCACGTCTTTGGCGATGGTGACTAGGCTCGCTCCGCCTTCCTCGACCAGCACCTTGCGCGCCTCGTCGAGCGTGTCGATGTAGGCGTAGTTGCCGTTCCCCTTGTCGGCGAGCTGCTCCAAGGTCGAGTCTTGGTAGTTGCCCATACCGAAACCGAGCACGGTCAAGAACACACCGGCCTCGCGCTTGCGTTCGATCAGCCGCACGAGCTCGCCCTGGCTGGTCGTACCGACGTTGAAATCACCGTCGGTCGCCAAGATGACGCGATTGACGCCTTTCTCCTGAAAATGCTGCTCGGCGAGGCGATACGCAAGCTCGATGCCTTCGCCACCGTTCGTGCTGCCACCAGCCTGGAGTCGATCCAGCGCGCCCAGGATCACCCGGCGCCGATGCGCAGGCGTGGGCTCCAATACGGCTCCGCTGGCGCCCGCATACACGACCATCGACACCGTGTCCTCCTCGTCCAGGGTCTCGAGCAAGGCTCGGAACGACTTCTTCAGCAAAGGCAGCTTGTTTTCGTCCTCCATCGAACCAGACACGTCGATGAGGAAGGTCAGGTTTCGTGCCGGCAAATCAGCGCTGTCGATGCGCATCCCCTGCATCCCGATGTGAAGCAGCCGGTGTCCCGGAGCCCAGGGCGCGACCCCGAGCTCGGCGTGGACGGCAACCGGACGACCGTCCTTGGGACCGTCATAATCGTAGTCGAAGTAGTTGATGAGCTCCTCGATGCGCACCGCGTCTGCGGGCGGCAGGCTGCCCTGTGTCAGGAATCGCCTGACGTTGCTGTAGGAAGCCGTGTCGACGTCGATGGAGAACGTCGACAGGGGGGCCGTCTCCACGCTGACGAAGCGATTCTCCACGATGTGATCGTAATTCTCGGTGTCATGAGCAGGATCGGTGCGCGCGTCAGAGTCGATGCCGGACATCGGCTCTTCCGCCGGCCGAGCTTCCTCGCCTTCGCGCGCAGGTACCGAACCGCGCGCCTTCTTCTCGTGAGCGCCGTGCGGGCCTTGCGCCACCGAGGAGGCGGCAAAATCGCGACTAGGAGTAGACACCGGTGCGTCCGCGTACTCGTGTTGCACCGAGTGTGCCCGCTGCTGACGCTTCTGCGTCGAGCTGCAAGCCAGCGCCAGCGCGGCGATGAGGCCGATGGAGAAGGACGAAATGTGAGTGACCCGGGTGCGAATGAACGACATGACTGTGAACCTCCTGTGTTCTGGACAAGCGCCCGGACCGTCGCGCGCTTACAGCGCGATCTCGGATTTCGCCCGCGCACGCCGTCAAAATGAGAAAGCGCGCCACAGGGTGTAAGTTTCGCCGCCCGTGGCCGTTTCCAGGGGCTCCGTGCCCAGTGCCGACATCGCGCCCGACCGGGTGTAAGTTCCGCCGTGATTGGGCGCTTTACCCAAAGAGTGGCGCAGCGCGGAGCAGCGAAAGCGCGAGGCACACCTCGCCAGCTCGGCCCGGCGGGGAGACCGCACGGCTTGGGCGAGCCTGTACGAGCTCTTGGCACCCGAGATCCATCGACGGGTACTCATGCCACGCCTCGGCAATGCCGTAGCGGCCGAAGACGCCTTGGCCGAGACGTTTCGCATCGCCATCGAACGCATCGAGTCCTTCGAGGACCAGGGTCACGGCATCTACCCATGGCTCTGCCGCATCGCCCACAACCGCGCGATGGATATGCACCGGGCACGAGCTACCACGGGCCGGAAGCTCCACGAGCTGAGCGCGCTTCTCGAAACCTTCAGCTCACCCATTGCCGGAGCGGACGATCTGTACGAAGCACGTCTCACCGAGGGCGAGCTCGGAATGAAACTGAGCGCTGCCTTGGACGACTTGAATCCGCGCTACAAGCGCGCCATCGAACTGCGCTTCTTCGAGGAGCAGTCGCGCGAAGACTGCGCCACGAAGCTCGCGGTGAAAGTGGGCACCTTCGATGTGTTGATCCTGCGAGCCTTGCGGGCGCTCGGCAAACGTTTCCGCGGCGAGGAGGGCACGAGCGATGAGTGACGATCTGGTTCCCCGGATCGTGGCGCCCGACGCAACAGAGGAGCTGGGCGGCAGCGACGCGGCCATCACGGCCGACGAGCACCGAGAGCTGAGCGAGCTCGCCGCGCTTCTGGCGTCCTCGGCGCACTTCGAGCTTTCGCCGGAGGCGCGCCAGCGCGGACTTTCGGCGCTCGACGTTGAGCTCAGTCGACGAGCAGAGCGCTCGAAGCAGCGCCCGATCGTCAGCTGGTGGTGGTCGTTGCCGGCGCTAGCCGGCATTTCCCTGGCGCTCTTCTTGCCGCTCGCTCCGGCGCGCGCGCCTGCTCCGCCCACGGCGCCCGTCCTGCTCGAGGCTCAGAACGCGCACCTCACGTCTCGCCTCACCGGCGCGCACCTCACGCGGGACGACCTCGAGCGGGCGCAGACCGACTATCGGCAGGAGCTCTTGGCCAAGCTCGGGGGGAAGCGATGATGCGCTCGAAGCTGTCCCTCTTTGCGCTCCTCTTGCTCTCGTGCTCTTTAGCTCTGGCTTGCGCACGCCGAAGCGAGCAAAAGGCGTACGCCCGAGAGCTCACGCGCGCGCATGCCCTGGCAGATCGGGCCACCACCGAGTCGGAGCGACGGACCGCAGCGCGGACGCTCGAGCACGCCTTCGACCGAGAGCCGGAAGGCCCGGCCGAGACGAGCACCCCCTTGCGGCAAGACCTCGCGGACCGCATCGCCCGCCTCTACCTGCACACCGAGGAGCCCCAGCTGGCCCTGACCTGGGCGCGCCGCGGGCTTGCCATCACCGAGGCGGAGTCGGTACTCCGCGCCACGCTGCAGATCACCGAGGCAGATGCGCTCGAAGCGCTCGGAGACCGCGATGCGGCGCGAGCGAGTCTCATGTCGGCCCTCGAAACCAATCAAGCCCTCTTGAACGTCGAACTGGAGCATCCATGAATCGATCTCGGCCTTCGTCCCCGGCGTGCCCCAGCCGTCCGTTCAGCGTCGTCTGCCTCGTGCTCGCCGTCGCTTCCTTGATAGCCTTCGCGGGTTGCAGCCGGGGCGCGCCCAAATCAGCCCGTGCCGAGCGTGAGGCCCCCGAAGCCGCGCCGAGCAGCGCCGCCGCGGAGCCCGCCAGCGACGTCTCCGCCGCAGCGCCTGCGGAGACGTCCGAGGAGGATTCGGACCGCTTCGGCCCTGCCGAAAGCGAAAGGGACCGGGAGCAGAAGAAGGCCAAGCCGTCCCTGAGCGAGCCGCCCGCCGAGCAAGCGCCCGCCGCGACGAGCCCGTTCGAGCAGCTGGAAGCTAGCGAGGACGACCTCGCCCAAGCTCTCGATCCAAGTGCCCTTTCCTGCACTGGTGCTCTGCCGCTCCGCGACACGATCTGCAAGCTCGCCGAGCGCGTCTGCGCCCTGCCTCCGGGGCCGTCGCTCGAGGCGGCCGAACGCGACTGCCAGCGCGCACGCGCATCGTGCACCAAGGCCCGAGACAGCTACGCTACGCGCTGCGGCGGCTAGCAGCCCCTCGATCAGCTCACGATTCCCGCGCCGAGGAGCTGCCAAGAGCCGATCTCGAAACCTCGAGATCGGCCAACGAGCAACGAGGAACGGCGAACAGAGCTGAGCAAAGCACGGGGAAAAACGACCCGCCTCGCCAGAGCTGGCGGGCGTTTTTCTCCTGATTGCGTCGGTTTTGAGACCGGCTCTAGCAGGGTGCTGAAGAAAGCACCCTGCCGACGAGAACAACCGTGCCCGCCCGGAGAAGCTGCTAGGCCGGCGAGTAGCCTAGGTTCGACTGCAGCCACTTCTCGCTTTCCGCGAGCGTGGTGCCTAGGCGGCGCGAATAGTCCTCGAGCTGGTCCCGACCGATGCGGTTGACGCTGAAGTAGCGCGCCCCGGGGTGCGCAAAGTAGAGCCCGCTCACGGACGCCGCCGGCGTCATGGCGCAGCTCTCGGTGAGCGCCAGGCCCACCTCACCCGCGCGCAGTAGATCGAAGAGGCGCACCTTCGGTCGATGGTCGGGACAAGCGGGATACCCGAAGGCGGGCCGGATGCCGCGGAAGTTCTCGGCGATCAAGTCTTCGCTCGAAGGCTCCACGAGCTCGTAGCCCCATTCGCGTCGCACCGTGCCGTGCAGCTTTTCAGCCAGAGCTTCGGCCAAGCGATCCGCCAACGCCTTGACCATGATGGCCGAATAGTCGTCGTGCTCCAGCTCGAACTTCCGCGCCAGCTCGTCAGCGCCCAGTCCCGCGGTGACGGCAAAAGCGCCGACATAGTCGAGAAGGCCACTTTCCTTGGGAGCGACGAAGTCGGCTAGACAAGGGCACGGGTCGCTCGGCCCACGACTCGTCTGTTCACGCAGCATGGGAAAGCGCACGAGCTCCTGCGTGCGCTGCTCGTCGGTGAAGAGCACGACGTCGTCGCCCTCCGCCCACGCCGGCCAGAGGCCGTAGCTCGCGCTGGCGCGGACCAGTCGCTCGTCAATCAGACGGCGCAACAGTGCCTGCCCGTTGGCGAAGAGCTCGCGAGCTGCAGCGCCGTACTTCTCGTCGTCCAGGATGCGTGGATAGCGACCTTTGAGCTCCCAAGCGGTGAAGAAGAACGACCAATCGATGTACGGCACGATCGAGTCGAGCGGAACGTCGGAGAGCACGCGCAAACCCACCTGCGCGGGGCGCGCCAGATCCTCCGTCCGGAAATCGATCGGGACACGGCGCGCGCGAGCCTCCTCGATTGGGAGCACCGGGCGCTTCTGCTTGCCGCCATGCACCTCGACCAAGCGTGCTTGTTCGCTTCGATTCTTCTCCAGAAACTCCGGGCGCTGCTTGTCGTCCAGCAAGGACGAGACGACCCCCACCGCGCGGGAGGCGTCGAGCACATGGACGATGGGCGTGTCAGCCTCGGGCGCGATTTTCACCGCCGTGTGCTGACGGCTCGTCGTGGCACCGCCGATCAAGAGCGGTTTGTCGATGCCACGTCGCTTCATCTCACGAGCGACGCCCACCATCTCGTCGAGGCTCGGCGTGATCAAGCCCGAGAGGCCGATGATGTCGACGCCCTGCTCGATCGCCGCATTCAAAATCTTCTCCGTGGGGACCATCACGCCCAAGTCGATGATCTCGTAGCTATTGCAGGCCAGTACGACACCGACGATGTTCTTGCCGATGTCGTGCACGTCGCCCTTCACCGTCGCGAGCAGCACCTTGCCTTTGGCGCTGCCACCAGCCTTCTCCTGCTCCATGAAGGGCTCGAGGTAGGCCACTCCGCGCTTCATGACGCGCGCGGACTTCACCACCTGAGGCAAGAACATCTTGCCCTCACCAAAAAGGTCACCCACGATCGACATGCCGTCCATCATCGGGCCCTCGATGACCGAAAGTGGCCGCCCGAGGTCGATCCGTGCCTCCTCGCAATCCGCCTCGATGAAATCGGCGATGCCGCGCACCATCGCGTACTCGATACGCTTGCCGGCGGGCGCATCGCGCCAGGCCAAGTCCTGCGTGCGTTCCTTGCCTTGGCCTTTGACCTGCTCGGAGTAGGTCACGAGCCGCTCCGTCGCGTCTTCCCGCCTGTCGAACAGAACGTCCTCGACGTACTCGAGCAGGGTCTTGTCGATGTCCTCGTAAACTTCGAGCTGACCGGCATTGACGATGCCCATGTCCATGCCCGCCTTGACCGCCTGGTAGAGGAACGCCGAGTGCATCGCTTCACGTACGATGTCGTTGCCCCGGAACGAGAAGCTCAGGTTGCTGACGCCGCCACTCACGAGTGCCCCCGGCAGGTGCTTCTTCACCAGCTTGGTCGCCTCGATGAAGTTCATGGCGAAGCGGTTGTGGCCTTCGATGCCGGTCGCCACGGCGAAGATGTTCAAGTCGAAGATGATGTCGGTCGGCGCAAACCCAACCTGCTCCGTGAGTAGGCGATAGGCACGTTCGGCGATGGCGAACTTGCGCTCGGTGGTTTCGGCTTGCCCTTCCTCGTCGAAGGCCATCACCACGGCGGCTGCGCCGTAGCTGCGCACCTTGCGCGCCTTCTCCAGGAAATCTGCCTCGCCCTCCTTCAAGCTGATTGAATTGACGATGGACTTGCCCTGGACGCACTTCAGGCCGGCTTCGATGACCGACCACTTGGAGCTGTCGATCATGATCGGCACACGACAGATCTCCGGCTCGGCGGCAACGAGGTTCAAGAAACGAGTCATCGAGCTCTCCGAATCGAGCATCGCCTCGTCCATGTTCACGTCGATGATGTTGGCGCCGCCACGGACCTGATCGGCCGCGACCTCGAGCGCCTCTTGGAACTTCCCGTCCTTGATCAGGCGCGCGAACTTCTTGCTGCCGGTGACGTTGGTTCGCTCACCGACCATGATGAAGTTCGAATCGGAGCGAATGACGAGCGGCTCGAGACCGCTGAAGCGGCTCACCATTTCGGGCTCCGGAATGCTCCGCGGCTCGAGATCCCGCACGGCGCGTGCCACCGCGCGAATGTGCTCCTTGGTGGTACCGCAGCAGCCGCCGACGATGTTGACGATGCCGCCGCTGGCAAACTCACCGAGCAAGCTGCCCGTCATCTCGGGCAGCTCGTCGTATCCCGTCTCGGACAGAGGATTCGGCAAGCCAGCGTTCGGGTAGGCGCTAATGAGCGTGGGTGCCAGCCGCGCCAGCTCGGCGATGTAGGGCCGCATCTCGGTCGCGCCCAGACCACAATTGGCGCCCACCGAGAACGGCCGCGCATGCGCCACGGAGTCCCAGAACGCCTCGACCGTCTGACCGCTCAGCGTGCGTCCGCTCTTGTCGCTGAACGTGACGCTGATCATCACGGGCAGGTTGGTGCCGCGGGCGCGCTGCACCTCTTCGATGGCCTGCAGCGCCACCTTGAGGTTCAACGTATCGAAGACGGTTTCCGGCAGGAGGATGTGCACGCCAGCGTCGAGCAGCGCATGGATTTGCTCGGCATAGGCGGCCTTGACCTCGTCGTAGCTCACGGCCCGGTAGCCGGGGTCGTCCACGTTCGGCGACATGCTGAGCGTGCGATTGAGCGGACCGAGTGCGCCGGCGACGTAGCGAGGCCGATCGGGAGTGAGCTCCGAGTACTTGGCAGCAGCAGCCAGTGCCAGCTTCGCCGCGGCCACGTTCAGATCGTAGGCCGCAGACGAGAGACCATACTCGGCCTGCGAGATCGCATTGGCGTTGAAGGTGTTGGTCTCGATGATGTCGGCGCCGGCCTCCAGAAACCCCTCGTGGATCTCCGAGATGACGTCCGGCCGGGTGATGCACAAGAGCTCGTTATTGCCCTTCACGTCCTTCGGAGCGTTTTGGAACGCTTGGCCCCGATAGTCGGCCTCGGTCAGACGGAACGCCTGGATCGAGGTGCCCATCGCTCCGTCGATGATGAGGATGCGACGCTGGGCGAGCCGGGTCAGTTCCGCTTGAATGGGGCCTTTTGAGACGAGCGCTGGCTGCGACATGGCAAGGGGCCCGAAACGTGGCTCCTTTCGTGGCCGAGCACAACATCCGAGAGCTGCCCCTTCTTCGAAGTGCGCAGCCAATTTCGCGTCGCTTTCGCTGCGCGGCGCCCCATCGTCGCCGCCCACCCGTGCAGGTGAATGCGGGACGCGAGGCCAGGAGGCGCGCTTTGCCCCAGAAAACGGCGTTCTTGGCAGCAGCAGCCCTTTCCAGGCCGCGCCTGCGGTGGCACACCCCTCCCCCATGGACCAAGACGTGCGAGCCCAGATCGAAGGCGCGATCGCCAAGAACCGTGTGATCCTCTTCATGAAAGGGACCAGAGGAGCCCCTTCCTGCGGCTTCTCCGCGCGCGTCGTGGGCTTTCTGGACACGCTGCTCGACAGCTACGCCACCGTCGACGTGCTCGCCCACCCCGAGATTCGGGAAGGCATCAAGGAGTACTCGTCCTGGCCAACGATCCCGCAGCTGTACGTGGAAGGGAATTTCGTGGGCGGTGCGGACATCGTCACCGAGATGTTCGAAAGCGGCTCGCTCCACGACGTTCTCGGAGTGCCGAAGGTGGCACCGGAGCCGCCGCAAGTGACCCTGACGGAGCGCGCCGCAGAAGCCGTCGGTGGGTTTCTGAGCGACGCGGGCGACGTCCTCCTGGTGGACATCGATGGCACCTTCTCGCCTACGCTCTCCATCGTCGCTCCCCCGCCCTCGGCGGTGGTACTGGAATCTCGCGGCGTGCGTCTGTGCGTCGAGCCGCGTGCGTGGAAGCGCGCAAACGGCATCACGATCGACTACGTCGAAACTCCCGAGGGAGCCGCCTTCAAGATCGACAACCCGAACGAGCCCCCTCGCGTCCGCCCAATGAGCCCCCGCGAGCTAGCGGAACGCCGCGAGCGCGGAGAACCCCTCCGCCTGATCGACGTGCGGTCGCCCTCCGAGTGGGAGCAGGCGCGGATCGGTGGCGCGGAGCTCTTGGATGCAGCCCTCATGGCGGACCTGCAGGAACTCCCCAAGGACACCCTCTTGGTCTTCCAGTGTCACCACGGGTTCCGCAGCCAGCGTGCGGCAGAGCAGTTTCCACCGCTCGGCTTCACGCGGGTGTACAACCTGACGGGCGGCATCGACGCGTACAGTCAGACCGTGGACCCGAGCGTCCCGCGATACTGAAATGCGAGGGCCGCATCCCGCGTTTCGTCTGTGCAATCCAACCGTCCAGTTCCGAGACTCATCTAGTCCAACGATTGGACGATGAGCTCGCTGCCCGCGCGGAAAGCGAGCGAATCTTCGGTAAATAGGCGCCCCTGGCGCGGCCCACAGGCCGGAAACACGTGGCATGCCACTTGCTCATGGTCCGCTCATGGCAAGGGATGCAGGTTGGGAGCTGGCCCCGCAGGGGCCGAGCTCAGGGCAAGACGATCTTCAGTTTGCGGTCGACGAACCGCCGACGAGCAAGGGTGGCAGTGGACGTCGAACTTCGTTCGAAGCGGAAGCAACCATCGTGGTTCGCAAGGCCGAGGATGTCCTCTTGGCGAGGAGGGCGGCAGAAGTCCTGTGCGCGAACCTGCTCGGCGAAGGACGACGCCGCGACATGATCGCGCACGTAGTGACCGAGCTCGGGCAGAATATTCTCAAGCATGCCGGTGATGGCACGATCGTCATCTCGTCCGTGCGTGGTCCGAAAGTTGGACTCGAGATCTTCGCCCACGATCAAGGTCGAGGCATCGAGCACGTCCAGAAGGTCCTCATCCCGCGCCGCGTATGGAGCCTCATGCCAGAATCTGGCCTGCGCGGCATCAAGCGCGTGGCCGACGAGTTCGACATCGACACGAGTAGTCGAGGCACGCATGTGCGAGTCGTGATGTATCGCTGAAGGCGGAGAGCATAATGCCGGAGATTCAGCGCGCGCACCGCGGGGCCGTGGTCATCGACGATCGCTATAGCCCCATCATCATCACGACCTTCCTGGGCGAAACGAACCTCGAACTCGGTCACTGGTTTGCCGAGGCACACAAGAAGATCATCCTGTCGCACGCCGCGCTCGGTCGGCGCGTGGTCACCATCAACGACGCCACCTGGGCGCAAAAGCCATCCCCAGAAATGCGGCGTTTTTGGGCGGGAATGGCCGAACAGTCGAGCGAGAGCATGAAGGGGGCCACCTTGGCGACCTTCCTGGTCGTCAACAGCCCGATCCTACGTGGAGCGATCACCGCCATCGGTTGGCTCACGCCGGCGTTGCGGGACCTCGAGTCCTACTCGAGTGTCGACGACGCGATTCGGGAGGGAGTAGCCCGCTTGCAGCGGGCGGATTTACCCACACCCCAACTAGGCGGCGTCTATCAGTTGCCCGAGGCTGCGCTGAAAGCGCGAGCTGCGCTCGTCCGTTGAGGGGCAGGCCGCTGGTGGGCAGCCGCGGGCGCTGACAGCACTCGGCGCCGTGCGGAGCGTCGCGGCGGTCAGGGCTTGGAGTCGAGAAAGGACGGAGCTGGACGACTCGACGCTTTCTCGAAAGCGTCGGCGAGGGGGACGTCTTCGCTGCGCAGACAAGGGAAGCAATCGGAGCGCGCATTCGTGCCACAACCATGCGTGAGCCGGAGGGCCTTGAGCTTGGGCACGCTGCGCTCATCTCCGTAGAGCACCGCACGGGGAATGAGCTCTCGGTACTCGGCGCACACATGGGCTTTGTCGAGATCCATGGCCACGAGCAGCGCTTGCGTGGATTGCTCGCGCAGCTCGCCGCTCTTGATCGCCTCCATGGCTTGCTTCACCACGGCAGACATCCCGGCTTGACCGCGGTAGTCCACGTACACGTCGAAGATCATGTCTGCGCCCAAGGCACCCAGACTCTTGGCAAACCTGACGCCGTCCGCAGCCGTGTCCCGCTGCTCGAGGGCCATGCGCACGTCGACCAACAGCTCGGGATCCTCGGCCAAATGCGGGTCGAGGCGAACGGCATCTTCGTACGCCGAAAGAGCACCTGAGTGATGCAGGATGACACTGTAGCCGCGACCGAGCGAAAGAAGTCGGCTCACCTGACGCTCGACGAGGCCTCGATCGGCCCCCTCGGGTGCGCCCTGCCGCGCAGCATCCGGACCCAGCGTCTTGACGAGCCCATCCACCCGCGCGCGATCCTGCTCGACCAGCTTGCGGAGCTCTCCGAGCTTCTCGCGGTCTCCCTGTCGCGCTTCGATCCGCAGCTGTTCCTCGGCCAGCTCGGGCTCGGCAGGAACGTCTGGTGCAGGCTGTTTCGCGGCCTTCTGCCCAGGTAGGACGACTCCCGGCAGCACGCGCGCGGCGAGCTCGGTCGTGACCTCACGGATCTTCGGCGAGCGCTGGATCACGAAGAATGCGCCGCCGGCTAGACCGAGCACCAGGGCGAGCGCGGGGATCCAGCCGGGCAAGCCCCCAGCGCTACCGGGAGGCCTGAGCGAGAGCGTGCGAATCGAATTCAACGCGGTGGTCGCGATCGAGACCTTCGGTTGCATGTGGAAGATGTCGAGCTGGCTGGCCGCGGCCGAGCGCGGCACCGGCATGGCCCAGCCGAGTTCCTTGGCCACCAGCGAAAGGCGCTCCATCGTGGCTTGGGCGGTCTGGGGTCGGTGCGCCGGGTCTTTCTCGAGCAAAGAGAGGATGACGATGGCAAACGGCGGCGGGACGACTGCCGGGAGCGGCGGCGGCGGATCCGCCATCTGCGCCGTGAGGATGGCCATGAGGTCGTCGGCGCGGAAAGCCGAGCGCCCCGCGCACATCTCGTAGGCGATCATTCCGAGGGCGTAGAGGTCGGTCCGGTGGTCGACCAGGGCGCCGCGCGCCTGCTCGGGCGACATGTACTCCGGCGTCCCAAATACCAACCCGGCGCGAGTCAGCCGCGCCTGCCCCTCGGCGGGCTCTTCGCTTTGCATCTTGGCGATGCCGAAGTCGAGCACCTTGACGAAATCTTCGTCGCCCAGCCCCGACAGCATGACGTTGTCGGGCTTGAGATCGCGATGAACGATGCCTTGGCCATGCGCCGCGACGAGGGCGGCACAGATCTGGACCGTGATGCGGAACGCGCGCTCGGGGGGGAGGACGGGAGTGTCCACGAGCACGTCAGCCAAGCTCGAGCCGTCCACGTACTCGAGCACCAAGTAGAACGCGCCGTCCGGCAACCTCCCGAAGTCCGTCGCCGCCGCGACACCTGGATGATTGATGCGCCCGGCGGCCACGGCCTCGCGCTCGAAGCGCGCCTGGACTTCGGGCTTCACGGACATGTGGCCATGCAGCACCTTGAGCGCCACGCGCTTCTTCAGCTGCACGTGCTCGGCTTCGTAAACAGCGCCCATGCCGCCGCTCCCGAGCAGCTTCCGGATGAAGTAGCGGCCCGCCACGACCGTCCCGATGAGCAGATGCTCGCTCATCGGCGACGGAACGTCGGGCGGGACCGGGGCTTCCGACGGAAACTCGAGTTCGGCGCCGAACGTCGGTCTTTTTTCTCCTACTACCAAGCCGTGCTTCTCCGCTCACCCTGCTTCAGGGCTAGACTTACCCCGCAAGCGGGGCGGGACCGACCCCGTTGGGCCCGCTCGTACACCGCGGTGTAGCACGATGCGCTGTCCGGCCTGGTGTCCCGCGTCGTACGTCGGGCGATCGATGCGTCCCGAGCTGCCGACTCGGCGGATGTGGGGGTGTCGGCGTCGGAAGAAATCCACCAAGGCCGGATCGCCCACCCACACCAATCCTTCGCGCGCATGCAGCCCGGCATCCTTTTCCAATTTATCACGAAAGCCGGCGACCACCCCGAACAAGAAGCTCCGGCGACCAGCGCTGCTCTTGGCTGCACGCTGCTTCTGGTGCGCGTGCCAGAGCGCCTCGGCCGTGCGCTCGAGAAAGCGGTACACGTACTCCGCCAAAGCTAGATTCTCGGGCGTGCCGCAGAGCTCGAGCACCGAAGCGGTGCGGCCTTTTTCTGGCACGAACACGGGGACGACGATGACCTCGACGAAGAAGTGATCGGCGAGAATCGAAGCCAAAATCCGCTGCCAACCGGGCCGGCGCGCAGTCGGAGGCCCAATGTGGAGAAACGAGTACCGCTCCTCCGGCTTGGAGTTTCGCTCCAGGTTGTACTTGAGGAGGAGCCGCCGAGCAGCCGACATCGCCGCTTCGGCCTCGAAGCGGTTGTCACTCTCGGCGAGCGCGAGCAGCTTCTCGACCCGCGCCCGCAAGCGCTGGGTCTCGGCGGGCTCCTCATCGCGAGGCGACTCTGGAAGGCCGCTCGCCCGGGCGTCGACACCACATTGCCGACAGACGCGCTGAAATGTGGGCCCATGTGGGCCTTCGTCCCGCACCTCGAGCACGTCGAGCACGAACTGGTGCGCCATCTCGTGCTTGAGCACCTCGAGCAGCGCGCCCCAAGGCTCGTCGAGCAGGCGCACCGAGAGACGCAACGTGCGCACGGCGGAGACGTAGGCGCCGAGCTCGCCCTCCGCCTCGGACCATTCGATGAGCGGCGAGCGCAACCGCCCGCTATAGAGACTCTGGTTGTACTCTTGATAGACGCGACGCACGTAGCGCAGCGTCCGCTGTAGCTCTTCGGGACTTCTCACCGCGGCAGCAAGTACAGCGAATTGCGCGCGCTTGGTCCACCAGCGTCCGTCGGAGTAGAAGCGAAGCATGCAAAGTCGCGACGATGCGCTGCGGTACCACGCCGAAGGGCGACCCGGGAAAATCGAAGTCGTCTGGACGAAACCGGTGGCCTCTCAGCTGGACCTGTCCCTGGCCTACTCGCCCGGCGTGGCCGAGCCCTGTCGCGCGATTCACGCCGATCCGGAGCTCGTGGATACGTACACGGCGCGACGGAACCTAGTAGCGGTCGTCACCAACGGGACCGCGGTCCTGGGCCTCGGAAACATCGGCCCACGCGCGGCCAAGCCAGTCATGGAGGGCAAGGGGGTACTCTTCAAGCGTTTCGCGGACATCGATGTCTTCGATCTGGAGGTCGACGCCAAGGAGCCCACCTGCTTCATCGATATCGTTGCCAGCCTCGAGCCAACCTTCGGAGGCATCAACCTGGAGGACATCAAGGCACCAGAGTGCTTCGTGATCGAACGTGAGCTGCGGCGACGCATGAACATTCCCGTCTTCCACGACGATCAGCATGGGACGGCCATCATCTCGGCCGCGGCCTTGAAGAACGCCTGCACACTGCAGGAAAAGCGCCTCGACGAGATTCGCGTCACATGCATCGGCGCCGGCGCCGCGGCCATCTCGTGCATGCACATGTGGGTACGCATGGGGGTGCGGGCCGAGAACATCACCATGCTCGATCAGGACGGGCTCATCCACGTCGAGCGGCCCGATCTGGATGAGTTTCGAGCCATGTTTGCCCGGCCCGCCGAGGACAGACGGAAGACCATGGCGGAGGCGATCTCCGGCGCCGACGTGCTGATCGGGCTGTCGGCGGGCGGGATTGTCACCCCCCAGATGCTGGCCACGCTCGCGCCTCGACCCATCATCTTTGCGCTCGCCAACCCAGATCCGGAAATCGACTACCAATCCGCGGTCGAGGCCCGGCCGGACGCCATCGTCGCCACTGGCCGCAGCGACTTCCCCAATCAGGTGAACAACGTCCTCGGCTTCCCGTACATCTTTCGCGGAGCGCTCGACGTGCGCGCTACCGAGATCAGCGAGGAGATGAAGATCGCGGCAGCCGACGCACTGGCCGAGCTAGCGCGCGAAGACGTACCGGAGGAGGTCCTGCGAGCATACGGCAAACACGACCTCAAGTTCGGCCCTGAGTACATCATCCCCAAGCCGTTCGACAGTCGGGTGCTGCATCGCGTCGCGCCGGCAGTCGCCAAGGCTGCCATCCAGTCTGGAACGGCGCGCGACCAGATCGACATCGCGGCCTATCGCGATCGCCTCTACCAGAAGCTGTCTCCAGCCCGTCGCGTGCTCTGGAACGTCATGTCGGCGGCCCGCAGCAAGCCGGGACGGATCGTGTACCCGGAAGGGGACCACGACGGCATCATTCGCGCTGCACGACGCGTTCGCGATGCCGGCATCGCCTTCCCGACCCTACTCGGCATCCCAGAGAAGATTCAGGAACGCGCGGCTGGCCTCGGCGTCGACCTGAGCGGAATTACTCTCCTCGAGCCGCGCCGCTCCGAGGCTCTTCAGACCTACGCCGACCGCTACTTCCAGCGGCGCTGTCGCAAAGGCGTCACGAGCACTCGTGCGGTCACCGAGCTCGGTCGATCACGAACCGCTTTCGCGATGATGATGCTCGAAATGGGCGACGTCGATGGAGTGGTCGGTGGCGCCCAGCAGGACTATCCCGCCACGATTCGACCGGCGCTGCGCATCATCGGCGTGCGCGATGACGTCAAGATCGCCTGCGGCATGTACATCGTGATCTCCAAGCACGGCGTCTACTTCTTGGCAGACACGACCATCAACATTCAGCCCGACGCAGAAACGCTATCCGAAATCGCGCTATTGGCAGCCGAAAAGGTGCGTGATTTCGGGATCGAGCCGCGCGTCGCCATGCTCTCGTTCTCGAACTTCGGTGACGCGCCCCACCCCGAATCGAAGAAGGTCGCCCGAGCAACGGAGCTCGTGAAAGCTCGTCGTCCGGACTTGATCGTAGATGGAGAGATGCAGGTGAACGTAGCGCTCAGTGAGGCCGACCGAGAGGCTTATCCGTTCTCCACGTTGGCGCAGAACGCCAACGTGCTCGTCTTCCCCAACCTCGATGCGGGCAATGCTGCCTACAAGTTGCTCTCGGTGACCGGTGGCGCCGACGTCGTGGGCCCCGTCCTACTCGGCATGAGAAAGCCGGTCAGCGTACTCCAGCAGAATGCCTCGGTGGATTCCATCGTGCACATGACGGCACTCACGGTGGCACAAGGTCTCTCGCGCCGAACCTGACCACGCGCCGAACCTGACCACGCGCTTCAACGCGAAGACCGCGCGCGCTCGATCGCCTCCAAGAGCTCGCCAATGCCGTACGGCTTTTGCAAAAACCCCTGAAAAGATCCTGGTTCGAGCGCCTCCGAGCTGAGGCCATAGCCAGAGGTGAGCACGACGGGAACGCGGATCCCGCGTTGCCGGATGGTGGACAAGAGCTCTGGACCTGCCAAGCCCGGCATCGTGAGATCGAGCAGCACCAGATCGAAATGCTGCTGCTCCAGGCAGACGAGACAGGCATCACCGTCTTCTGCGTCGACGACGGTGAAGCCACGCAGCTCCAAGCTACGACGCATCTGGGCCCGCACCATGGGGTGATCGTCGACCACTAGCACGCGGCACGGGTCGACCTCGGTCATCGGTGTTCGAAGCGTGCGGCGTGGCGCACCGGACGCCGCAGGCAAGAGCAGGGAGAAGCAGGACCCCTCCCCCGGTTCGCTTTGCACGTGCAAAGCGCCACCATGGGCACGGACGATCCCGAGACAAGCCGCCAATCCAAGCCCATGACCGCGCTGCTTCGTAGTGAAAAACGGCTCGAAAATACGGGCACGGGTCACCTCGTCCATCCCGATCCCGCTGTCTTCGACCTCGAGCAAGACCCAATCGCCTGGGCCCACAGTCGCTCCGATGGCTTCGTCGAAGCGCGAGTCGGGCTGCCTCACGCGGCGCACCCGCACCTCGACCCGTCCCTGACTGGATTCGAGGGCATCGACGGCATTGGTCGTGAGGTTCAAGAGCACCTGGGTCAGTGTCGTGCGATCCCCGAGCACGGTGGCGCCCGTCTCTACCTGGGAAGAAATCACGACACCCTTGGCACGCGCCGACGACATGAGGCGCTCGAGGTCGATCACCAACTCAGAGACGTCGACCGGCGCAGGTGCCCCTATCTCGCCGCGGCCGGAGTACGCCAAGAGCCGACGCGTGAGATCCGTAGCGCGCTTGCCCGCCGACACGATGGCCAGGACGGCTTCTTGCTCGGCGGGCGTCTGAACGCTCGTGACCAAGAGCTCCGCATTGCCGACCACCCCCACGAGCAAGTTATTGAAATCGTGTGCTATTCCTCCAGCAAGCAGGCCGAGGCTGTCGAGGCGCTGCATGCGCTCCACTTGGTGCTGCAGTTGCCAGCGTTCGGCCTCGAGCCGCCTCACTTCACGCAAGTCGCGCACACCTGCGATTCGCGTCGGAACGCCGCCCAACGATGAATTCACTCCGGTGATCTCCACCGGCACGGCTTCGCCTTGCTTCGAGAGCAATGTCGAGAAGTAGGCGCTCGGTACGCTCCCGCGAATCGCCTGCTCGGTCAACAGGCGTGCGGCCGGAGCGACGAAGTCCGCAACGGAACGTCCCAATACCTCCTCGACCTCGTAGCCCAGAAACTCCTGGAGCCGGCCGCGCACGTCGACGACGACACCATCGCGACTAGCAACGCAGATGTCGAAGGCCGTTCCCGTCAGATCGCGAAAGCGCTGCTCGCTCTCCCGCAGGAGCTCGAGCATGCGCTCACGCTCCGTGACATCGCGCACAGCGGCGATGCGCACGGGTCGTTCGCCGAGTTTGCCCTGTTTTGACTGCAATTCTGCGCGAAACCGGCTGCCGTCGCGGCGAACGCCCGTGATGACGTACGCCCCTTCGTACCCGCTCGCTATACGATCGAGCACGTCCGCTCGGTCCTCCGCCGCGACGCAGTCGGTGATCGTGTGCGGCCCGAGCAGAGTATGCGGCTCCGCTTGCAGGAGCTCGCCCAGACGGTCGTTGACGTCGATCACCACGCCGCTGTCGTGCACCAGAATTCCCTCGAACGAGGCCGATGACAGCATCTCCATGCGCTCGCGTACCTGGTCGGCGTGACGGCTTTCCTCCAGGCGCGTCCGCACCAACGTAGCGAGCGACGCCACGAACGCCCGCACCTCCGGATCCAGCGCTGAGCCGTCGGCGCTGACGTCGTTCAGCTCGACGCCCAGCTCGCGCAGCCGGGCTTCGAGCTCGGCTGGGCCACGCTCGGGCGGCGCCTCGAGCAGGCGACTGAGGAGCGAAGCACAGGCAGAAACAGACCAGGAGGTCATGAGTAGGCGCGGAGAAAACTCACCGTATCAACGCGTCGGCCGGGCCGCCACGCACGCCGCTCATCACAGACGACCCCTCGAGGTTCTACGGAAGACACCACGGTCAGCGCGGATGACACGGACGACTCGAGCCCCCACTCTTGCGCTCTTGGCTTGCAGCGGCGGCCGAGCGGAGCTAACTTGGCCTTTGCCATGAAGCTGCACATCCGCTTGCGCTGATCTCCGGCGGCTTGCTCGAGCCGTCGCTTGCTCGAGACGTTGCCTGCTCGAACTGCTCGAGTGCCGCGTTGCTTGAGCGCCGCGTTGCTCGAACTACTCGGGCGATGCCCCTCCGGCGGACCGCTCTGGCGCTGCCGGTACGGCTCCGCAGTTCCGGCAGCGTCAAAGCCGCGCAGACAGCACCTAGCGTGAGCGCATGGCTCAACTAGCCGAATGAGGCTCTGGTGGAGCTCCACGCTCGCGCTCGACTCATCACCCGACGAGCGAGCGGCACCCAGCCCCCGTCAGCGGGAATGCGACGTTTTCGTAGGCGACGGCCCCAAGGCCGAGCTGCCTCCTCCTGCCGCGACCGGCCCGCAGCCGGCCGAGGCGCCCCCGTATTTGGAAGGTGTCCCTTCCGGAAGGGCATTCTCATGCCTCGCTACCAATCTACTCGAGTCCAACGCCCCGCCATCGTTCTCGCCTTGGGGCCTAGCGCGTCCCCCGAAAGTCCTCTCGCCACCGAGCTCGCGTCACTCGTGACCGGACTCGGCTACGTCGTAGTCGGCCAGGTCAAGCAACGGCGCCACGAGCCCAGTAGAGCCTTGCCGCTCGGCGCCGGCAAGCTTGTGGAACTCGAGGAGCTCGTGAAAAGCACCGCTGAAACCCAGAGGCCCCCCCTGGTGGCAGCCGCCAGCGACCTCTCGAGCGGCCACCTGCGGACCCTCGAGCGTGCTCTCGACACGCCCGTCATCGACCGCACCGAGGTCATTCTTCGCATCTTCGAAGCGCGGGCGCAGTCTCCGCTCGCGCAGCTCGAGATCGAACGGGCTCGTCTGGTCCACTCGCTGCCTCGCTTACGGGATTCCGATGCGGCGCATCGCCAGGAAGGCGGCGGCGGCCGCGCTGCCAGGGGCCACTCGAGCACCGAACTGGCCAAGCAGGCGGCGTCCCGCCGTATCGTAGAGCTCAACCGGAGGATCGAGACGCTGAAGCGGGAACAGGATCGTCGGATGTCGAGACGACGAGATTTGCCCCGCGTCGCGCTCGTGGGCTACACGAACGTCGGCAAATCGTCCTGGATGCAGGAGCTCACCGCCCGCGACGTCGGCGTCAAAGACGAGCTGTTCCACACCCTGGGCACGCGGGTGCACGCACTACGAGGCAGCGGAGACCGCATCTTGGTGGCCGACACCGTCGGCTTTCTCGAAGACCTCCCGCACACCCTGCTGGAGTCGTTTCGCTCGACGCTGGCGGAAGCGCTGGACGCCGACCTCTGCGTCCACGTGGCGGACGCCAGCAGTCCGAGGCTCGAGCAGCAGCTCGCGGTGACGCGAGCGATCGTCCAGAACGCCGGCTCTGGCGAGCGACCGGAGCTCTTGCTCTTGAACAAGGTAGACGCGATCACGAAAGAGCGACGTGCGGATCTGCAGGCCGCCTTCCCTCAGGCGCTGCTCGTTTCCTCTCGCTCGGAGGCAGACCGCCGTAGCGTGGTGGCAACCGTCCGGGCGCACTTCGCGTGAGGCAGGACGCTCTGGCGGGGTAGCGCGGCGATCGACCGCCGCGCTGCCCCGGGCCGGATCACTTCACGACTTCGATGGCACAGAACGGACTGCAGCCATCGAACGCGGTGTTGTTGCCGTCGTCGCAACCCTCGCCTGGATCGAGGATGTCGTCGCCGCACAGCTCCACGGTGCAGTCGTTGCGACAGCCGTCGCCACCCGTCGTGTTGCCGTCGTCGCAGTCCTCGTCGAGCGACGCCTGGGTGATGCCGTCGCCACATTCCTCGGTCTTGCACGTCGAGCTGCAGCCGTCGCCGGACATGTTGGCACCATCGTCGCACTCCTCGCTGGACTGGTTCACGGTGCCATCGCCACAGCGCACCTCGTCCTTGCAAGTCGAGCTGCAGCCGTCGCCGCTCTTGGTGTTGCCGTCATCGCAAGTCTCGAAGCGCGGGGCCCCAGCTTGCTCGACGCCGTCGCCGCACTTCTCGACCTGACAGGTAGAGCTACATCCGTCACCGGAAGCCTCGTTCCCGTCGTCGCACTTCTCGGCGCCCTCGATGATGTCGTTACCGCACGCCGTCTCGAGCTGACACGTCGACGAGCAACCATCGTTCGAGGCCGTGTTGCCGTCGTCGCACTTCTCGCCGCGAGTGGCCTGAATCAGGCCATCACCGCAGAACTCGGAACGACACGTAGACGAGCAGCCGTCGCCCGAGACGTTGTTGCCATCGTCGCATTGCTCCGGTGACACGGGGGTACCGTCGCCACAGACCGTCTCCAAGCTGCACGAGTTACTGCAACCGTCGCCGCTCGCGGTGTTGCCGTCGTCGCAGGCCTCGTTCGGATCGACGGTGCTGTTACCGCATACCTCGAGCAAGCAGCTAGCCGAGCAATCGTCACCGGAGATCTCGTTGCCGTCATCGCATTGCTCGACGCCTTCGACCTCTCCGTTGCCGCAGTCCGTTTCCAGGTCGCAGCCATCCGAACAGCCGTCGCCGCTAACGGTGTTCCCGTCGTCACAGCTCTCGCCGAGCGCCGGCTGACGCGTGCCGTCGCCACATTCCTCGAGCTGGCAGGTGGACGTGCAGCCGTCGCCAGACGAGTTGTTGCCGTCGTCGCACTCCTCGGCGCCTTCCGGATCACCGCCGTTGCCGCAGAACGTCTCGCTCTGGCACAGGTTACTGCAGCCGTCGCCGCTGGCCGTGTTGCCATCGTCGCAGGCTTCACCGGGGTCGACGATGTCATCGCCGCACACCTCGGCCGTGCAGTCGTCGCGACAATCGTCTCCGTTGACCAGATTGCCATCGTCGCACTCCTCCAGACCTTGCAGGATGCCGTTGCCGCAGACGGGCGGCTCGACCTGGCATGTGGCGGAACAACCGTCACCTGCCGCAGTGTTGCCGTCGTCGCACTGCTCACCTCGACCTGACTGCAGCGAACCGTCGCCGCAGCGCTCGATCTTGCAGGTTGCCGTGCAGCCGTCGCCCGAGACGTTGTTGCCGTCGTCGCAGGCTTCGCCGAGCACCGCTTGCGTGACCGTGTCACCGCAGAACTCGACTGCGCAGGTTGCACTGCAGCCGTCGCCCGAGACGTTGTTGCCGTCGTCGCAGGCCTCGCCGAGCTCGCGCTCGTCGTTGCCACACACGACCTCGGCCTGGCAGGTCGAGCTGCAGCCGTCGCCACTCACAGTGTTGCTGTCGTCACACTGCTCGAAGCCTTCGACTGCGCCGTTGCCACATACGACCTCGACCTGACACGTGCTGCTGCAGCCGTCGCCGCCGGCGGTTCCGCCGTCGTCACACTGCTCACCGAGGCCGCTCTGGGTGATACCGTCGCCGCACCCTTCGGTTCGGCAAGTGGCACTGCAACCGTCACCGGAAACGTTGTTGCCGGGCGGCGGATCGCACTGCTCGAGCCCTTCGCGTACGCCGTTGCCACACGCCGTCTCCGAGGTGCAGGTGTTGCTGCAGCCGTCGCCGCTGATCGTGTTGCCATCATCGCAGCCTTCGGACAGTTGCGGGATGCCGTCACCACAGGTCTCCACCAAACAGGTCGGACCGCAGCCGTCGTTCGGAGCGGTATCTCCGACGTCGCAGGTTTCGCTACCTTCGACGATGCCGTTGCCGCAAGCTGCTTCGGTCTGACACGTCGAGCTGCAGCCATCGCCGCTGACGGTGTTGCCGTCGTCGCACGATTCGGGGTCGGTGGGGTGATTGCTCTGCGTCTTGCCGTCACCGCAGAACTCGAGCTTGCAGGAGGCACTGCAGCCGTCGCCCGAGACGTTGTTGCCCGGTGCCGGATCGCACTCCTCCACTCCTTCCTGCTCGCCGTCGCCACACACGGTCTCCGAGGTACAGGTGTTGCTGCAGCCGTCGCCGCTGACGGTGTTGCCGTCGTCACATTCCTCGGGCGGGAGAGGCACCGTGTCGCCGCAGAACTCGGCCTGACAGGTTGCGCTGCAGCCGTCACCCGGAGTGACGTCGCCCACGTCGCACTGTTCGCCTGCTTCGACGACACTGTTGCCGCAGACGCTCTCTGCCTGACAGGTGCCATCGCAGCCGTCGCCGGGCGCGATACCGCCGTCGTCACATTCCTCGCCGAGGGCGCTCTGCACGATGCCGTCGCCGCAATCTTCGATACGGCAGCTCGCGCTACAGCCATCGCCGCTCACAGTGTTGTCGTCGTCGCACTCTTCGGCGCCGCTGATGACGTCATCGCCGCAAATCGCCTCGAACTGACACAGCTTGCCGCAGCCATCGCCGGCCGTGGTGTTGCCGTCGTCGCACTGCTCACCGAGGCCGACCTGAAGCACGCCATCGCCGCAGCCTTCGTTCTGGCAGCTCGCGCTACAGCCGTCGCCGGCCGTGGTGTTGCCGTCGTCGCACTGCTCACCGGGCCCAATCGAGCTGTTGCCGCAGACGCTCTCGAGGACGCAGACCGCGCTGCAACCGTCGCCGCTCTGGTTGTCGCCGTCGTCGCATTGCTCACCCAAGCCACTCTGAGTGATACCGTCGCCGCAGCTTTCGGTTCTGCAGAGAGAGCTGCAACCGTCGCCGCTGACCAAGTCGCCGTCGTCGCATTCCTCGCTGCCTTCCGGGTCGCCGTCGCCGCACACGGTCTCGATCGAGCACGCCACGTTGCAGCCATCGCCGCTGACGGTGTTGCCATCGTCACACTCCTCACCAGGGTTGACGTCGCCGTCACCGCAGACCGGAGGAATGTCGCAAGTCAGTGTGCAGTTGGGGCTGGAGTTGAAGTCACAGTCCTCCTCGCCCGGTGTGACGATACCGTCACCGCAGAACTCGGCAAACGTGCAGTTCGCATTGCAACCGCCGTACTCGCCGTCGTTGTTGCCATCGCCGTCGTCGCAGTCTTCCTGCGGATCGACGATCGCGTCGCCGCAGCGACCGGGCAGGAAGCACTCTGGCCCACAGGCGCCGGGGCTCGTGTCCCCATAACCGCTGAGGTTCGAGCCGTTATCACACTGCTCGCCACCTTCTTGGACGTTGTCGCCGCAGCGGCCACCCAACGTACAAGCAGGACGTCCGGAGACGGTGCCATCCTGACACTGCCCGTAGTCGGGGCCGTTGTTGGGGAGCGCGCCGGTATCGCCGTCGTCGCACTGTTCATCGGGCGTCTTGAAGCCGTCGCCGCACACCGTCGTGCACACGCTGGTGCTCTTCACGAAGCCGCCGAGCGACAGATTGAAGTTGGAGGCTGTCGTGTGTCGTTCGGCGTGGAAGAGGGCGATTTCGTAGAGGTTGCCTTCCACCAGGCCAAGCGCGGGATGCGCGTCCCCAGGCGTACCGGGGCTACCGGCCAGGGTGATACTGCCCGTCTGTGACGAGTGTAGACCACCCACGTCGACGGCGCGGATGCCGTTGATGAACACCCAGAGGTCGTCATCGCCGGAGAAGGCGAGGGTTTCGCCGCCTTCGTACTCGAACCAGTAGCGGATCTCGCTGGTGAACCCGAAGTTCTGGTTGGGGCTGCCCGTGTACAAGAGCTCGCGTCCAGCGCCCACCCAGCCGCCAGCCGCGCCGAAGGGGAACAGCGCGTTCGTGTTGTACGAGTACACCGAGCCCGTACCGCCGTTGCCGAATGGCAACGTGCTGAGCAGGTGCAGGTTCACGTTCGTGGTGTTGTTGTACCACTCGTTGAAGTTCGCCGTGGTCGTCAGCTGCTGACCGTGCGGACACGAGCCCGTCATGGAGACCATGCAGTTGCCCGATGCAACCGGCTTGCCATCGTTGCCAATGGCCGACTGCACGAGGCCCGTCGTGATGCCCGAGCCCGAGAAGATCTCGAAGTCGGGATGGCGCACACCTGTGCCCGTCGGCAGTGCAATCATGTCGCGGAAGACGACAGGCACGTCGACGACCGTGGGCGAAGCACTGGAGACGGTGCACTCCCAGCCGTCTTCGACGATGCATTGCGACGAGCAGCCGTCGCCGTCGGCGTCGTTACCGTCGTCACACTCGGCTGGCTCGCTGAGCTGATTGACCTCGCCCGGCAAGAGGAAGCCGTCACCGCAGCTCGAGGTGCAGGCGGCGGTCGCCCCGCCCACGGCGGGGCGACAGGTCGGCTCGATCTCGCAGAAGGGTGAGCAGCCGTCGCCGCTGTTGACGTCGCCGTCGTCGCAACGCTCGCCAAAGTCGACGGTACCGTCGTTGTTACAGACCTCGGCTGGAGTGAGGCACGCGACCCCAGTGCCGGACTCGAGGCACGAGTAGCCGGTGGCAAACGTGCATGCGTCCGTGCACGCGTTCGACGGCTCGGTTGCCGAAATCTCGCACTCTTCCGTGCCAGCGATGATGCCGTCGCCACAGCTCTCGGCCAGGCAGTCCTCGCCAGCGACGGGGCAAATCCAGCCCGGATCGATCTGGCAATCTTCGCTGCAGCCGTCACCCCCGAGGGAGGCGCAAGCTCCAGCGTCGACGTAGGGCGCGAATGCCGCGGCGACCTGAACCAGGCGCGTTGCAGACGAGGTAGCCCAAGTCAGGCTGGTTGCGGTGCTCGCAGTCGCAACGGTCGTCCTGCCCACGCCGTAGCGGTGGCTCTGGGTGCCGGAGGTGCCGCCATCCGAATCTGGCGGCGAGTCGTCGACCACCTCCGTCATGCCGGTGGGCGTGAACGAGTTGCTGTGGTTGTCGCTCGCGACCAAGCTGACCACGAAGGTGTTCGCGACCGTCGGCGTGATGGTCGCCGTCGTGGGGCTCGTGCCGGTGTCGCTCCCGCTCGTGGCGAGCGCATTCGGCACCTCATCGGCCACGCCGGTCGCCTGCATCACGGTGTAGGAGACGCCAGCCGACTCACTGCTGATCGTGACCTGGAGCAGATAGCTACCTGCGGCCGGCAAGTCGTACTCGGTCAGGTAGTATAAGTGGGTGCGCACGCGTGTCCCGGTCGTACCGGCCGTCGCCGTCGTAGCGAGGGTCATGGGCTGCCCGTTGAAGGTGATCGAGCCGATGTTCGCGCTCGTGCCGCTATTGCCCTCGGCGGTGACGCCCACCACGAGCAAGCGATGGTCGCCAGCCGTGAGTGCGATGTTCTGCGCGAAGCTGGTGTCGGTGTCCTCGTAGCTCGTGGAGCTGACGAAGGCGATCGTCGACGTCGTCGTCGCGCAGTCCGCCTGATCCGTGCAGGTGTCGCCGTCGTCCGGACCGCCCACGCACGTCATGACGCCTTCATCGGTGTTGCCATCGTCGCAGGCCTCGCCCGCAGACACGATGCCGTCGCCGCACTCCGGTGCGATGTCCACGCAGGCATCGCCGGGCGTCGGACAGCTCCAGTTGTCTTCGACGTCGGAACAGTCGTCCGCGCAGCCGTCGCCACCAACCGGCTCGTCGCAGAAGCTTCCGGGGCAGTCGGCGTCCACGGTGCAAACTTCCGTCACATTGATGCCGCCGTCGCAAACGCCACCGTCGTCGCAGGCTTCACCAGCCTGCTGGATGCCATCGCCGCAGCGGGGCGTGGGAACACAGGGCGTGCCAGGCACGGAGCAGACGAAGCCGTCCTCCTTGACGCAGGTATCGCTGCAGCCGTCGCCCGCGTCGGTGTCGCCGTCGTCGCAGGTCTCGTTGAGGCCCATCTTGCCGTCGCCGCACACCACGGTGAACGTGCAAGCGCCGCCCGTCGGGGGGCAAGTGAACCAGTCCTCGATGTCCGAGCAGGTGGCGTTGCAGCCGTCGCCGCTGTCGTTGTCGCCGTCGTCGCACACCTCGTTCGAATCGACCGCGCCGTCGCCGCACAGCTCGCACGGCTGTCCCGGGATGGGGCACTGATAGGCGCCTTCGACGGTGCAGGTGGCACTGCAGCCGTCGCCTGGGGTGTTGTTGCCGTCGTCGCAGGCCTCTGCGCTTTCGCGAGCGCCGTTGCCGCAGAGCTGGCACAGCTGACCTGCGACCGGGCAGCTGTAGTTGGTTTCGACCAAGGTGCAGGTCGCGTTGCAGCCATCGCCGGAAGACGAGTTGCCGTCGTCGCAGACCTCAGTGCCGACCGGAGACCCTTGAACGATGCTGTCGCCACAGCGGAAGCAAGCGCCGCTCGAGCAATCCCAGCCAGCTTCGATGATGCAGTCGTTTCGACATCCGTCTCCGCTGACCGTGTCGCCGTCGTCGCACTCCTCGGTGCCGACCTTGTTGCCGTTGCCGCACGTTTCACACGGACCACCGAGCGCCGGACACTGCGCATTGGGCTCCACGGTCGTACAGGTGGCGTTGCAGCCGTCGCCCGCATCGGTGTTGCCGTCGTCGCACGACTCGCTCGGGTCGACGGTGCCGTCGCCGCACTCCTCGCAGGACTGTCCGGGGATCGGACACGCCCACTCGTCACCCTCGATGGCGCAGGTCATGTCGCAACCATCGAAATCATTGGTGTTGCCGTCGTCGCACTCTTCGGAGCTCTCGCGAGCGCCGTTGCCGCACTGCTGGCAGAGCTGGCCGGGCGTCACGCAGACGAAGCCGGCTTCCTGCACGGTGCAGGTGGCGTTGCAGCCGTCGTTGCTCTGGCTGTTGCCGTCGTCGCACAGCTCGCCCGGATCGACGAGGCCATTGCCACACTGGTAGCAGGTGCCGCTCGAACAGTTCCAGCCAGGCTCGATGCGACAGTCACTGCGGCAGCCGTCGCCGCTGTCGTTGTCGCCGTCGTCGCACTGCTCGCTGGCGCTCTTGGTTCCGTTGCCGCAGCGGTCGCAATCGACGCCTGCAGTCGCACAGGTGTAGCCGGGCTCGATCGCAGAACAGTTGGCGCTGCAGCCGTCGCCGCCGACGAAGTCGCCGTCATCGCACACCTCGTTGGCTTCGCGAATGCCGTTGCCGCATTGCTCGCACGGCGCACCCGCCACCGGACAACGCCAGCCGTTGGCTTCGACGCTGCAGGTCGAGCTGCAGCCGTCACCGCCATCATTGTCGCCGTCGTCGCAGGCTTCCGGAGCCACGACGACGCCGTTGCCGCATTCTTCACACAGCTGACCGGCGACGTTGCAGCTGAAGCCGGCTTCGGGCTGGCAGGTCGAGCTGCAGCCGTCGCCACTTTGCCGGTTGTGGTCGTCGCAAACCTCCGAACCCTGGATGGCGCCGTCGCCGCAGGTGTAGCAAGGCTGGCCTGGGACGACGCAGTCGAAACCGAGCTCCTCGGTCTTGCAGTTGTACGAGCACCCGTCGCCGCTTTGGGCATCGCCGTCGTCGCACACTTCGCTCGACTCGAGGATACCGTTGCCGCAGCGTTCGCAGTCGACGCCAGGCGTAGGACAGGAATAGGTCGCCTCGACACCCGTGCAGGTCGCGTTGCAGCCGTCGCCACCGGTGGCGTCACCGTCGTCGCAGACTTCGACTGCTTGCAAGAGGCCGTCGCCGCAGAAGCCGCATTCCACGCCGGCAACCGGGCACACCCAGCCGGAACCGACCACGCACTCGTCCGAGCAGCCGTCGTCCGGATCGAGATTGCCGTCGTCGCAGGCTTCGCTGCCTTCGCGCACACTGTTGCCGCATTCGTAGCAAGCAGCGCCTGCCACCTCGCAGCGGAAGCCCGCTTCTACGTCGGCGCAGGCTGCGTCGCAGCCATCGCCCGAGATCTTGTTGCCATCGTCGCAGACCTCGCCGGCTTCCAAGATGCCGTTGCCGCAGCTGGTGCAGGCCCCACCACCGGGCGGACAGCTGAAGCCGATCTCGATCACCGCACAGTTGAAGGTGCAGCCATCGCTGGACGTATTGTTGCCGTCATCGCAGAGCTCGGGAGCTTGCACGGTGCCGTCGCCGCAACGGACGCAGTCCGCGCCCGCGACGGGGCACTTGTAGTTCGCTTCGATGGAACTGCAGGTCGACGAGCAGCCATCACCACTCGCGGTATTGGTGTCGTCGCAGACCTCGCTCGGCTCGACCTCACCGTTGCCGCAGAAGGCGCAAGCCTGGCCGGGCACCGGACAGTTCCAGCCCGACTCGACGGTGCAGTCGTCGTTGCAGCCGTCGCCTGCGAGCGGCAGGCACGTTCCGCTCGGGCAGTCGGAGTCCTCGGTGCAGTCGTTGCCGTCGTTGGTCCCGCCGTCACACGCGCCGCCGTCGTCACAGGTCTCGCTGCTCTCTCTGACGCCGTTTCCGCAGCGATCGCAGGGAGCGCCGAGCGTGGAACAGGTGAAAGGAGGACCCTCTGCTTGGCAAGCCGCGTCGCAGCCGTCGCCAGGTAGCGTGTTCGCGTCGTCGCAGGTCTCGGTGCCATTCAGGACGCCGTTGCCGCACAAGGTGCACGGCCCACCGCCAGGGCAGCTGAAGCCAGCTTCGACCACCTTACAGTCGCCACGGCAGCCGTCGCTGCTGCCCGTGTTGCCGTCGTCGCAGGCTTCGCTCGACTCCAAGGTACCGTTGCCGCACTCCTCGCAGTCCAGGCCTTCAGCAACGCAGGTGAAATGCGGCTCCACGGCAGAACAGGTGGCGTTGCAGCCGTCACCGGCGTCGTTGTCGCCGTCGTCGCAGGTCTCGTTCGCGTCGATGACACCGTTGCCGCACTCCTCGCACAGGGCTCCTGGGAGGTGACAGATGAAGCCATCGTCGATGGTGCCGCACGCGTCCGAGCAACCATCGCCGTCATCGGTGTTGGAGTCGTCGCACTGCTCGGAACTCTCCTTGATGCCGTTGCCGCATTCCTCACAGGCCGTTCCAGCCAGGGTGCAGTTGAAATAGTCCTCTTCGGCACTGCAGTCGGCAGGGCAACCGTCGCCGTCGTCGCGATTGCCGTCATCGCAGCCTTCGGTGCCCTCGAGCACACCGTTGCCACACTTCTGACAGGCGTCCTCGCCCGACGGACCGCAGTCCCAGTTGAGCTCGACGGCGCCACAGTCCCAGCGGCACCCGTCGCCGTTCAGGACGTTGCCATCGTCGCAGACCTCGTTTGCGTCTTTGGTGCCGTCGCCGCACTCCGCGCACGCTCCACCCGTCGGCGGACAAGCATGATTGGACTCGACGCTGGAGCAGGTGGCATCGCAACCATCGCCGGAGATTTCGTTGCCGTCGTCGCAGACCTCGATCTCTTCGACCGTACCGTTGCCACAGTCTCCGCAGCCCGTACCGGCCACAGGACAGAGCCAGCCTGACGTCACCTCGGAGCAGTCGAGCGGGCAGCCATCGCCATCGAGTTTGTTGCCGTCGTCACAGGCCTCCGAGCTCTCCCTGATGCCGTTGCCGCACTCTTCGCACTGCGTTCCGGGCGCCACGCAGGAGAACCCGACTTCCGTCGCCATGCAGGTGGCGGCGCAGCCGTCACCGCCGAGCTCGTTACCATCGTCGCAGACTTCGTTGCCCTCGAGTACGCCGTTGCCGCAGTTCGCGCACACGCCAGAGCTACAGTCCCAGCCCGCGGCCGTTTCCTCCTGACAGTCGAAGCGACAGCCATCGCCGGAGACGTTGTTCTCGTCGTCGCAGGTCTCGGGCCCCTCGACGTTGCCGTCGCCGCACAGCACACACTCTTCGCCGGGGATACAGATGAAGTTGTCGTCGATCTCGGAGCAGTCGGCGCTACAGCCGTCACCGCTTTCGTCGTTGCCATCGTCGCAGAGCTCGTTCTCGTCGACGACGCCGTCACCGCAGAGCTCGCACAGAGCGCCCGGCACCGGGCAAATCCAGTTGCCGCTCTCCATCTCGCAGGTGTCGTCGCAACCGTCCATGATGCTGGCGTTGGCGTCGTCGCACTGCTCGCTGCCCTCTACGATGCCGTTGCCACACTCGAAGCACGCCGAGCCTGCGATCTCGCAGCGCCACTCCGGCCCCTCCACCTCACAGGTGTCACTGCAACCGTCGCCGTCCTGATCGTTACTGTCGTCGCACTCCTCGTCGTCATCGAGTTCGCCGTTGCCGCACGTCGGCTCGCTCGTGGTACCGCCAGTGTTCGTGCCGCCCGTCTCCGATTCGCCGCCGGAGCCATCCAAGTTGAGGCCCTGGCCGCCGCTCGACGTACCCGAGCCGCTCCCCGGACTGCCGCCCATGCCCTGGTCCTGGAAGCTCGGCGCCCCACTACAGGCAAGCGCCAAAAAAACGCTGGAAATCGAGAGGAAGAACCTGGTGGAAGTGAGAAAGCGGGGGACGGTGAGGTTCACTGACGGTTCCTTGGCGACGGGGCGAGCGTAGACAAGTTGTCAGAGTAGCTTCCTCAACAGCCGGCAAAAAGATTTTATGATTCACCGGAAAATATTTGTGATCCCAGGTAGGTCGAGCTGCGCGCTCCCCCTCCGTTGACTTTATTAATGACTATTTCAAGTTGACCATATTCTGACCGCCCGACCGGTCCGGGCGGACCGCCACCTCGGACACCGCGAACCGGTGGCCAGGCATGTTTTCAGCGGGTTTCGTGAGCTCGAGCCCGGTGCGCCGGTGCACGAAAGTGGTCGCTTCTACTACCAAACACCTACTACCTAGGCCCACGCGTCCCCACGTCCACCGCGGAGGGGTAAGCTGCTGGCCCATGAACCAGGGGATGAACCCATATCAGGCGCCCACGACGCAGAGCTTGTCTCGAGCGCCGGAGCGAGACTGGAAGTGGCTCCTCTTTTCCTTCGATGGCCGAGCATCCCGGAGCGACCACTGGAAGGGCCTCTTCCTCGCCGTCTTGGGGGTGATCCCCTTTGCAGCGGCCATCGGCGTGCCCATCGGGCTCCTCGGCCGGCTGGATTCCTTGAACTCGGGGGAAGGAATCATGCTGCTGAGTGGGATCGCCGCGCTGCTGGTGATGGTGCCGATGCTGTGGGTCTCGCTGGCGATTGCGGTGAAGCGCTGGCACGACCGCAACAAGAGCGGCCTCTGGGTGCTCATCGGCTTCATCCCCTACATCGGCTGGCTCTGGGCGCTGATCGAGTGTGGGTGTCTGCGCGGCACCGCAGGGCCGAATGCGTTCGGCCCCGACCCCCTCGACTAGTCGGCTGCTGCCCAGGCTGTAGCAGCGCGCTGTGAGAGGTTCGACTAGCGGCGCCCCGGGCCCGTCCAAGGGACGGCGCTGTAGATCGAGACGTCGGGTTCGTCGCCGCCTGTTCCGGGCTCGCCGCCCAGGCCGCCTTCTCCGCCCACGGCTGGAGCGCCGCCGCTCGCTGCCCCGCCCGTACCGGCCGCTCCGCCGCTCGCCGGTGCGCCTCCGGTCGCGGCGCCGCCGCTCCCGGGCTGGCCCCCCGTCGCGGAGACCAATCCGTCGTCGGTGCAGCCGAGAGCCGCTGCCACCAAACCAGACTGAAAGGTGAACGCTGCGTAACGTCCGAGCCGACGCGCAGACGGCCGCGGACGCGGCGCCGCCGCCCCATCGAGCATCGCCGCCCCATCGAGCATCGCGGCGCCATCGAGCGCGGCCGCGCAGAAGGGGCACACGAGCGCGGCCACTTTCACGTGGCGCTGACAGCTAGGACAAGGCTTGAGCGGGTTCATGATGTTGGACCTTTCGAAATGGGTTCGACGGTGAGTTCGAAGCGGCCGTGGTCGAAGGGATCGCCTGGTGCAGGAGCGACCTGCCGCAGCACTTCGCGTTGGCCTCGCGCGGCGAAATCGAGGGCGCGATGATGGCAGTAGGGGTTGTTGCCCGCGCGTCCGAAGAGCGTGTGACTCGTCCACGTGCAGCCGCCTTTGCACTCGGCGGCGTAGTAGCAGTCGTGGCAGTAGCCCCAAAGGTCACTCGTGCCGCGGTCACGCGTGAACCGAAGCGCCGGAGCGCGTTCCCAAATCTCGACCAGCCGGCTCTGCCGGACGTTGCCGCCCGCATAGGGGTTGGAGGGCAAAGAGGGGCAGCCCTTCACGTCGCCGTTCGACTCGATGCCCACGACGGATCGGCCCGCGCCACATGAGCCGTAATGTCCAAGGCGCGAGCCGCCACGGAGCGTGCTCTCGTGCGGACCGAAGTAGCCGATGTTGTTGCCCGGATAGAGGATGATGCCGCGCCGCTCCAAGGCGACTTTGGCGGCAGCCAAGGCCGGCATCAGCTCCAAGACGTCGTAGGGCTGCAGGAGCAGCTCGGGTCGATCGGCGGCATTGCCCATCGCCACGGTCAGCGCCACCTGCCACGCGCCCAACGCCGAGCTCCATGCAGAGGTCCGCGAGCTGACTCACCTCGGCCAGGTTCTTGCGATTGAACTGGGAGTTGAGGCCCACGTAGACACCTGCTTCCTGCAGGTGCCGCACGGCCGCCACGCCTTGCTCGAAGCCGTGCTTCACGCCGCGCAGCGCGTCGTGAGTCCGACCGATGCCATCGATGGACACGCTCGCGCTCGACAGCCCCGCCGCACGTGCCGCACGCGCGAGCTTGGCATCGACACCGACCCCTCCCGTCGCCATCGCGACGAGGAGGCCGCGCTCCGACAATCGGCCCACGACGGCCAGGAACGCTGGGTGCAGGTAGGCCTCGCCACCGATGAGCGAGACCTCGAGCACACCCAGATCGCACAGCTGATCGGCCACCTCGAGGCACTCCGCTTCCGAAAGCTCGTGAGGGCGGGCCTCCTCGGCGCGGGAGCCGCAATGCCGGCAGCGCGACGTACACTTCAGCGTCAGCTCCCAGACGGCAAAGCGCGGGCGGTAGCTCGCATCGACGGGACGGTCGGGCAAAAGCGCGGGCGCGCCAGTGCCCCGTGCTCTGGTGAGAAGCGGCAAGTGACGCTTGGGCTCGGCTGCGCTTCCGTCCACGCAAGAACCGTAGCAACGAGCGTGCCCGAGCTGGGCTGCAACGCCGTCGCGCTGCCCCAGCCGGATTCGCTGGGGCAGGCTACCTCCGAGGGCGCTGATCTGGGTGGCCCGGGCGTCAGCTCCTGAGCGGTCGGGTGACCACCTGGGGGCGCGTGCCCACTGGAGTGCATTTTGGCTCAACTTTCGCCGTCGCAGCGGAAAGTCGGCGCAAGAGTTGGCGCCAATGCCGCCCAGAGGGGGAGCCACTCTCCCTACCTTCGGCTACGCTCTCGGTCCCAAACTGGAGATCCAAATGAGCCGGCTTCGCTTCACCCATCGCCTCGTGGCGGCCCTTGCCGTCCTGCTGTTCCTCATCATCGGGGCCTGTCAGCCCTCGGCCAACCCCTGCCCCTCCGGCAACTGCCCTCCGAGCGGCCCGACCTGCTCGCCAGGACAGACCGTCTGCAATGGCGCCTGTGTGGACCTCGCAGCGGACCCGGCCAACTGCGGCGTGTGCGGGACGGCGTGCACCGCAGCTGCCCCGTATTGCTCGGCCTCGACGTGTTCGGCCACGTGCGGTCCGAACCTGACCCCTTGCGGACAGGGCTGCGTCGATCTGACGAGCAGCGCGGCCAACTGCGGGACGTGCGGCAACGCCTGCGCTGCAGGCGCAGCCTGCACCGCTAGCGTGTGCGGCCAGCCACCCGTCGGCACGGGCGGCGCCAGCTCAGGCGGAGCTCCGAACAGTAGTGGTGGAAATGGTAGCGGTGCCGCAACCGGCAACACCGGCGGCAGCGGTGCCTCGCCGGCGACCGGCGGCGCCGGCGGCGGCGGCAATAGCTTGCTCGGCGGCTACCACGTTCACGGTGACTGGGCGGGCTTCGCCTTCACCTTCACCGACGAGGCCAAGACGGCCACCATCATGCCCGGCAGCTTCGAGGATATGATCGAGTCGGACGGCCCCTACTGCGTCTCCGGCAGCGTAGTGGGCACACCTCCAGAGGAGGACGCCAACGGTGACCCGATTCCGGGCACGGGCTACACGTCGATCGCGGCGCTCGGCTTCAACACGAACCAGCCCAAGATGGAGAACGCCGAGACGGGCAAAGTCGCGACGAGCGGTGACGGCGTCATGATCCATCTCACCGTGAACAGCGGCGAGACGGAGCTCCGCGTGCAGCTCGAAGACGGCACCGATCCCGCCGACCCCAATGCCGCGCAGCACCGCTGGTGCGCGAACCTGACGGTCGTGGACGGCGAGTTCAACATGACTCTCCCCTGGGAGGCATTCTCGACCGAATGCTGGGCGCCCGGCGGCGACACGGACGTACCCTTCGATCCCGCAACTCAGCTGGCCAAGGTCATCATCTACGTCCCCGATCCGGGAACCGCAGGCACCAGCCTGCCGTTCGACTACTGCGTCCACGACATCGGTCCGTCCAACGTGATGAGCCGTGGTGAGGGCACCATCCTCGACACCTGCGGCGAGACGGTGAGCTGGAACATGTCCACGACCAACCAGCAGTACGGGCAGCTGCAAACTGGCGACAACAAGTACCAGTTCCAGAGCAACGGCTGGAACTGGGTGAACGGATCGCACTCCGTCACCATGCTGCCGGCGAACGGCTTCACGATGACGAGCCAGACCTGCAACTCGAGCGACTCGGCGCCCTGCTCGTTCCCGTCGATCTATATCGGCACCGACGCCGACGGCACGCGGACCTCGGGCAGCGGCCTGCCCAAGGCGATCAGCGGCATCACCACCGCTCCCACCTGCATGGGCTGGTCGAACGGCGGCACGCCAGCATCGCACGAGTACAACGTCAGCTACGACGTTTGGTTCAATACCGACCCGAACGCCACGTACGCTTCGAAGTTCCTCATGGTGTGGCTGCGCGATCCGCCGAGCTTCCAGCCGGGCGGCATGACGCCGATCGCCACTGCGGTCATCGGAAGTCAGACGTGGCAGGTGTGGCACGGTCCGAACCATGCCAACGCGCCCGTCACGAGCTACGTCGCCATGGGCGCCGGCGGCCTCGCCGACGGTAAGGCGTACTCCTTCGACCTGAAGAACTTCATCGATGACGCGGTGGATCGCGGATACCTGGCCGGCAGCGACAACCTGATCGCGGTCATGGGCGGCATGGAAATCTGGGGCGGCGCCCAAGGTGCCAGCATCTCCAGCTTCAAGGCCGCGGTGCAGTAAGAGCCGATCTCGAAACCTCGAGATCGGCCAACGAGCAACAAGGAACGGCGAACAGAGCTGACCAAAGCACGGGAAAAAACGACCCGCCTCGCCAGCGCTGGCGGGCGTTTTTTCCTGACTGCGTCCGTTTTGAGACCGGCTCCAAGGAGCACAGCCCTCACGGGCCGCATGACAGGCCGCAGCCTCCGGGTTGCGGCCTGTTCTGCATTTGCGGGTGTCGAAGGACAGCGGGCGCGGCGGACCGTCTCGAGCAAGGTCACCGCCCGCCGTCCAGCCCCGGCATCCGGACCAACACCTCGCCGTCGCGTTCGCTCCAGCGCGCGAGCTCGGCACCTTTCCTGACGAACAAGTACTGGCCGTCAGGGCTGAAGTAGCTAGTCGCGACGGGCTGCGCGGCGATGACGGCCAAAACTCGACCGTCGGCGGTGCTCCACACCACTCGGCCCTCGCGTGCGTCGCCCTCGATGTACGCGTCGTTGGGGCTGAACCTCGTAGGGTCGCCAGCGGACGCGCCCAGCCGCCCCAGCTCCGCCACGGTCGTTCCTTCGAGGTCGAAGATCCGACCGAACGCGACAAAGCGATCGCCTCGATGCGCGACCTCGATGCGTGCCTCGCCGAGCGCATCCGGCAAGTCGACCAGCTTCACCTCCGGCGCGCCGCTCCAAATGGCCAGACGATCACCGAACGTTTGCACCAAGACATCGCCGACCCACGCCGCGTCGTAGCCGCCGCAGCAGCCATCACCGATGGTGGTCCAGCTGGCGACCAGCTGCCCGGTCGTAGCGCTGAGTACGCCGGGGCCGGCACGCGTCCACACGTGCAGCCACTCTCCAGAAGGCGACCAAAGCTCCGCCACCGCGTCCGTGATTTGCCAGCGCTGAGTCCCGGTGGCCACCTCGGTGAGCTGCAAGGTTCCTGGGGACCCCGCCGGCTCCTGCGCAATCCAGCTGCCGTCCGGAGACACGCGGCAGCCTTCGCAGTCGAGCGCTCGAACGAGTGCGCCATCGAGGCTGAAGATGCGGGCACCCTCGCGACCTTCGACCAGAATGCCGCCATCGTCATCGAGAAAGCGCGCCCGTCCTGCCCGCTCGCCCAGCGTCACCACCGTGACGTCGGGCGCAAGAATCCGTAAGAGCCAGCTCTGCTCCAGGCTGCTGACGAGAAGCCGGCCGCTCGCGCTCCAGGCGAGACGCCACGCGCGATTGCCACAGCCCATCTCCACATCGAGCGACTCTCGACTCGCGGCCACGAGTGCGCCCTGCTCGGACCAGACGCTGACCTGCCCCTTGAAGGACACGAGCAAGAGCCGATCCGTGTCCGGAATCGGATGCAGACACCTGGTCGGCGCTCCATCGGGACTGCGGAGTACGGACGTCGCCTCGAGCGTGGCAGGATCGACGAGATGGACCTCGCTCGCCTGCTGCCACGCCAGTCTGCCGCCCTCCAACCACTCCGGCGGCGGTCGCGTGGCCCGAGCCTGCTCGACGTGCGCACCGGCTGAACCCTGGCCGTCAGGAGATTTCGAGCCCAGAGGTCGTTCGCACGCCAAAAGCCCCAGCATCCCCGCCAGGGCGACGAAGACGCCACCGAGCGAGACCGACTCGGACCCGAGCGAGCGCCGTTTCACTGCCGCCCGGTTTCGGCGGCCTGCGGCGAGAGCAGGTGAAATTCGGCCCGGTCGGGACGCGTGGCGGCCATGCGCTCGAGGGCTGCGGGCAGGGCGTCGCACGACGAAGGACGGAGCGCGCAGACTTCGGAGAGCAGCGCGGCGCGCGCGTCGGGGGATGGCGCGACGACGGCCAGCCGGAGGCGGGTGCGGGCAGCGCGCTCCTTGGCCTGGTCCGAGGCGTCCGCCGCGAGCCTGCGCGCCTGAATCGCCTCGCGGAGTGTGGTTGCGTCGCCGTGGTGCCAGGCGAGCTCCTCGAGCGCCAAGTCGAGGGTCACCTGGTGCGTCTGTGCGCGCATCTCTTCCAGGCTACGGCGTTCGCACCGCGCGAACCCAGCCGCGTGGCAAGCTTGCTCTGCGCGCTCGAAGTCCGCGACTCCGCGCTTCGACAGTCCTCGCAGCGCAACCACGAGCTCGAACACCTGGGCCGAAGAGCCCGTGAACGTGGGCCGCACGAGCGTGAGATCGCGCTCGAGAAGCGACCAATCTGGCTCCCGTTCGACTCCAGCGATCACACGATCGATGCGGTCCTCCGCGGTGATGGTCGGCGTGGCCGAGCTCTGAACGCCGAGCCAAGTCGCCCCACCGATGACGCCCGCCGCGGCCGGGGGGATCGCCCACCTCACGATGCGACGCTGGGTTCTAGGGGCAACGGCCACGAGAAACACGATACGCCGACCCCACGGGATTGCGCGACTCCTTCGGACCATCGCGAGGCCAACGAGACCGCACGAAACTCAAGTCCTACTTCAGTTTTGTGCTGTTCTCGCTTTGCGGCCGGCCATGCTCGGTACGCTCATCGCCCCGCGTGCCTGCGAATGCTCCCCTTACAGGCCGAGGCAGGGTAGCCTGCGCCGCCATGAGCGAGATGTTCGAAGGTGGGCGGATGCGAGGTCTCGGCGTGATCGCGGGGGCGTCCCTCCTGTGGCTGACGGCTTGCGACGAGCAGCCCAAGCCGAGCGCAGCAGAAAAAACGGCAGCAGTGCAGCCGAGTGCTGCACCAGTCCCCCCGGCGCCCGTCCCCGAGCCGGAACCGGTGGCGGCGCCGGCCCCCAAAAAGCCCAAGAAGACGCTGGCTGACTGCGACAAGGGCCCCAAGGTCACGCTCGAGAATCCCGAGTTCGAAGGGGCGGTCCGGGTCAAAGCGCAGAAGCCGGATGGCGACCTCACGACGGCCGACCTGAAGAAGCTCCGCTCGCTCAACCTGTCTCGCGTGCAGCTCAGCGAGCTCGACGTTTGCCTGTTCCGCCACATGACCGAGCTGCGTGAGCTGTTCATCGGCCCCGGCGAGATTGACGATCTTTCCTCGATCGCAACCTCGACGAAGCTCGAATCGCTGGGCGTCTCCGGAAATCCGATCTCCGACCTCTCGCCGCTAGCCAAGATGACGAAGATGGACCGGCTGGATCTGGCCCACACCAAGATTGCGGAGCTGTCCGTACTGTCTGGGATGAAGGCCCTGACCGAGCTCAACATCGACGACACCCAGATCACCGATCTTGCCCCGCTGAAGGACCTCACCAAGCTCGAGCGGCTGTCGTTGAAGAAGACGAAAGTCAGCGACGTGAGCGTGCTCGGCGAGCACAAGGAGCTGAAGTTCGTGTACGTCGGAGAGAGCCCCCTCGCCGACGAGAGCAGCAAGACGGCCATTTTGAGCCGCAACGGCGCCAAGATCATCGACGACTGACCGCCTTGGGCAGCTCGCGCCAGCAGAGCTACACTCGCCCGATGACCGCTCGCCCTTCCTTGGTCCCGGCCGCTCGCCCTGCGAGTGCGCTCGCCTGGCTGCCCCTGCTTCTCGCCCTGGCCTGCGGCGGTCAGACGACGCCGGGCCACTCGAACCAAGGCAAGGATGCGGCGTGCGCCGAAGCCTGCGAGCAGGCGGCAGAGTGCGGAGTCGAGATCGATCCGGTCGACTGCAACGAAACCTGCACGGAAGACGAAATCGTCAGTCGCTCGGGTCAGGAGCTGCTCACGGCGTGTGCCGCCTTGGCGGAGTGTGACACGGTGGCCGGCACGGACACGCTCGAGTGCATCGAGGAAGGGCTGCTCGAGCTTCCGGTCACTGAAGCGCAGGAAGCCTTCTGCACGACGAGCCTGGTACGCATCGCCGAGTGTGGGGAGACCGCGTTCGGGGCTGCCGAGGTCGAGAGCTGTCTGTCCGGCGTGGCAGTGCTTTCGGAAGAGTTCGTCGGCGAGCTCTCGGAATGCGGCGACCGAAGCACCTGCGACGCCGTGAACCTGTGCGTCAACCTCGAGCTGCTTGCAGCCATCGACCAAGAGCAGCTCGAGGCGCTCCTCGGGCAAGGTGGCGGCGGAGGGCTCGGCAGCCTGGAAGATTTGTTCGGCTCGTTCACTGAGGCAACGGGGGGCTCCGGTTCGGACTGAGCCCAGCTGGCGGAGCGCCGGCGGGCGCGGCCGAGCCACCCTTTCGGTGGGGGACCCTTGCCCTGGGACAAGTGGGTGGCATTCTCCCCGCCCCCCCATGGCCAAAGACGATTTCGCCTCCCTGTTCGAGAGTGCCCCTGGCAACGCGCGCCAGCGCCAGACCACCCACTTCACGGCTGGCCAGCGGGTGGAGGGCACGGTCCTCGGCATCAGCGCCGGCCTCGTGAGCGTCGACATCGGGGGCAGTGCCGACGCCACCATCGAGCTCATCGAGTTCGATCAGCAGACCATCAAGGTGGGCGATCGCATCGTGGCCACCGTGGCCGAGCCGCGTCGCGAAGGGCCCCGCCTGACCTTGTCGCTCGGTCGCGGCGGCGCAAGCGTGAGCGCGGACGTACTGCGCTTGGCGAGCGAAAGTGGCACGCCGGTCACCGGAACGGTCACCGCAGCGGTGAAGGGCGGATTTTCGGTGGAGGTCGCCGGTGTGCGCGCCTTCTGTCCCATCTCGCAGATCGACCTGACCTACGTCACGACTCCCGAGGTGTACGTCGGCCAAACGCTCGATTTCCGTGTGGTCGAGTTCAAGGAGGCCGGGCGCAACGTGGTGCTCTCGCGTCGCCGGCTGCTCGACGAGCAGCGCCAGGCCGATCGGACGCGACTGGCGCAAGATCTCAAGCCGGGCAGCGTCGTCACCGGCGTCGTGCAGAGCACGAACAAGCACGGCGTGATCGTCGACATGGGCGGCCTGGATGGCTTCATCCACGTCTCCGAGCTCTCGCGCAACCGCGTTTCTGGCCCTGAAGACGTCGTCCAAGTCGGCGAAACGGTGAGCGCACAGGTGCTCAGCATCGAGCAAGGCGACCGCGGTCTCAGTGTGCGGTTGTCACTGAAGGCTCTGGCGCCGGCGCAGGCACCCGCCGCGGGGCCACCGCAGGACCAAGTCCTCCCAGCCGAGGTCGTCCGCCACGTCAACAATGGCCTCATCGTTGCCACCGCACACGGCGAGGGGCTGGTGCCCACCCGCGAGCTGGCTCTCCCGCCCGGCGCCGACCCACGCCGCGCCTACCCGGTCGGCCGCAAGCTGGATGTGGTCCTAGTCCACCGCGATGCCCAAACGGGGCGCCTGCGCTTCAGCGTGGATCGCGTCGACGATGTCGTGGAGCGCAACAACTTCCGCGACTTTGGTCAAACCGCACAGAAGGCCGGCTCGCTCGGCAGCCTGGGCGAGCTCTTGGCCGGCAAGATCGGCCAGTTGGGCTCGAACAGCGGCGCAGGCGCTGTCGAAAAACCCCCCGCTGGGTCGCGCGGCGCCGTCACCCGCCGCCGCTGAGCGTTTGTGTCCTCGGCCGCTACGAGCTCTCGTGGTTGTGCCCGGAGTCGAACGGCGCCAGGCTGCAGCATGAGCGACGCCGACCATCCCAGCGAGCCACCTCTGGCCGAAAAGACGTGCGTCCCCTGTCGCGGTGGCGTGCCTCCCCTCACACAGAGCGAAATCACGCCGCTCTTGGCTGAGCTCGACGGCTGGACCGTCGAGGCACAGCACCACTTGCTGAAGGACTTTCGCTTCCCGGATTTCGCAGCCGCGCTCGAGTTCGTGGGGCGCGCGGGCGCCGTGGCGGAGGAACAGGGGCACCACCCCGAGATCACGGTCGGCTGGGGTCACGCTCTGGTCCAGATCTGGACCCACAAGATCGACGGCTTGACCGAAAGTGATTTCATTCTGGCCGCCAAGATCGATCGCCTGATCCGCTGAGGGCTTGCCGCCTCGCCGCAATCGGCGCCGGTGAAGGTCCTGCCCCGCGAGAGCCGCGGTAGCCCTGCAGCCTGCTATAAGGGGCCGCCTTGCCAATGACCTGGTCGAAGCGCTCCGCCCATCTCCTTTCCTTCTTCAAGCAGCACAAGCTGGACCTCGTCCTCGCGTGCGGGGTGTGCCTGATTTCGCTCGTGAGCCGCTGGGCGACGCTCGAACCGGTAGAGCTCTCCGGGGATCCGCTGGACTATTGGTTCTTCGTCAAGTCTTGGTTCTACGGTGGCGAGTTCGGCAAGCTCGACCACCACGATGCGCGCTTCGGCATCCACATCTGGCTCTTCTTGGTGCAGCTCTGCTGCGGCGAATCGGCCGAGATGACGTACGTCGCGCCGCTCGTGGTGTCGACGGTCGTGACGGGGCTGACCTACGTGCTCACCCGGCAGCTCGCATCCCGCGCGGCCGCGGTATTGGCCAGCTTCTTCGTCGTCGAGTTCGACGCCTTCATCCGCCTGTCTTCTCAGATCCGCCCCGAAATGTTCGGCGCCATGTACATCCTCGGCGCCAGCATTGCCCTCGTGGCGTACGGGCGTGCCGCCCCGGACCAGCGTCTTCGGCCGTTTCTCTGGGCCGTGGCACTGGTCGTCGCCGGCTACCTGACGCGCCTGGACAACTTGCTCTTCACGCCCGCCTTCGTGGTCGTGCTGTGGCTCGGGCAAAGGAGCAAAAGGGACGTCCTGCTCTTCGTCGGCCTCTTGGTCGCCGGCTTCCTGGCCGAGACGCTGCTCCACGCACTCTTGGCCGGCGGCTCCCGTTTGAGCGCAGAGGTACCGCGGGGTTCGGGCGCCCCGCTTGCGGAGTACGCGGATGTCATCGAGCGGGTGACCAAGTACCTCGAAGACTCGGGGAAGATGGTCTTCTATCCGCTGGTCGTCAGTGCACCGGCCTTGATTGCGCTGACGAAGAAGACGCGACACGCCCACGCCGGCTTGGTGATCGCGCTCCTGCCGCTGTCGTTCTTGCTGCTCTTGATCTTCGGCGTGCGCAGCCTCGACCCAGTGCGGCCGTTCGTGCCGATGAACTCGCGCTACTTGGATGCGGCCGCGCCGCACTGCATGGTCGCCGCTGCCATCGTGCTGCAGCGGGGCGTGGCCGCGCTCTTGCCCCGGCAAGCGCGATTTTGGAATCGCTCCGCGACCGGCGTGGCCTCGCTACTCCTGGCGCTCGGCTTGCTCGGCGGACATGCCGTCGGTGCGGCGCGTCGATTGGCAACACTCCCCGCCGCGGAGCACCCTTTCCACGAGGCTCGCCGGCAGTTTCTCCTCGTCTCGGACGCCTACGCGCGCGGCCTGCCGATCGTCGGGCCGAGTGACAAGGCGATTGGTAAAGGCAAAAAACGCATCCAGCGCTCGCCGCCGCTTCACTGGGCGTACAAAGGCTTCATCCGGAGTGAGCTCTTGCGGAACGATCGCGGCAAGCTGACGAAGTTCGACTACCGACTCACCCGACCGATTTCGGCCGGTTCGCGCACCATGTACCTACCCGGCGACCTGCCCGCCCAAGAGGTCGCCGACGCGGTGGCGCGGCGCGCTTGCGCGGTCGAGCTCCATCGGCGCGGTCGCTTCGTGACCATTCGCGGCTCGCACACGGCGCTTCCGGAGCGTTGCAAGAGCCTGCGGGAGCCTGCCGACAGCGAACGGGAGTGACGCTCGGCGCTCGGTAGAAAGCGCGCATCCGCCTGCGCTACCCTGGCCAGCATGCCTCGACTCCACCGCCGCTCTGCCGCACCTCTCGCGCTCACCTTCGTCCTCGGGGGGCTGGTCGTGCCGGCTTGCGGAGGCAGCAACGTGACCGGCCAAGACGGCGACCTACCAGCGCCGCTACCCGAGGCTTCCTGCGCAGCCGACAGCGGGAACACCGAGGTGGCCGAACCGACGCTGTCCGTGACTTTCAGCGACTCGTGGCAGGAAGCCTGGCTCGGCTCGCCAGCCATCGTCGATCTCGACGACGACGGAGCCAAAGAGGTGATTGCTCCCCGCGGTGAGACGCTCAAGGTGTGGGCGGCGGACGGAACCCTGCTGCGCGTTCACGACGACTTCCCGGGGCGGGTCTGGGCGAGCGCCGTCGTCGCCGACCTGCGACCAGATCTGCCAGGGCTGGAGTACGCGGCCGCGGCACGCGAGGAGATACACGCGTTCTCTGCCGAAGGAGAGCTCTTGGAGGGGTTCCCGTTCGCGTGGCGCGATGAACTGCGCGCCTTGGCGACCAGTGACATCGACGACGATGGGGACCTCGAGCTCGTCACCGTGACCACGAGCGATCTCGACGAAAACGGCCAGACGGACATCCTGATCGCCATTGACGCCGACGGTAGCATCGTCAGCGGCTTTCCGCCGAACACCACGGGCGCAGCCGGCTGCAGCGACGCCTGCTACGTGCACGCCGGGTTCGACCAAACCCTGGCCCTCGGAGACGTCGACGCGGACGGAGCGATCGATGTGCTCGCGCCGCAAGACAATGCGTACATCAGCCTGCACGACGGCACGGGCCGTGCATTCGATGCAGCCTCGATCTTCGAAGACCGCGACAAGTACTCCGGCATTCGCTTCATGCTCGACTACGAGCTCGCCCAGCAAGGCTGGGGCTACGATGACGAAAACCAGGCTCATTTCACGAACTCGGCTCCCGCCATCGCAGACCTCGACGGTGACGGCGCAGCCGAGATCATCGTGCTCGGCTCGGTGCAGAACGTAGCGCAGGACGACCGTGAACGAGGTGTCGTGCTCTTCGTCACCGGGCCAGATGGCGCTCGCCCGAGCGCGTGGCAGGAGCCGTTCCATGCCGAGGAGTACTTGGGCGGCCTCTGGGACCTCGGCGACAACATCGTCGGCGCCACCAATCAAGTGACCGTGGCAGATTTGGATCCGGAGTCCGAAGGGCCCGAGCTCGTCTTCGCCGGCTTCGACGGGCGCATCCACGCCGTGAGCGCCGACAACCGCGAGCTCTGGCGCACGACCTACACCTCGTCAGCCGAGACGCTCACCGGCGGAGTGCTCGCCGTCGACCTCTCGCGCGACGGGCGACCGGAGATCGTCTTTTCTACGTATTCCACCCAAGCAGACCAAAGCGCCCTGTTCATACTCGACGCTGCTGGCCAGCTGCTGCACGAGGTGAATCTACCTGGGCGGGGCGCGATGCCGGTGCCTTCCGTCGCAGACTTGGACGGCGACGGAACGCTCGAGATTGTGGTGAGCCTCAAGGATTCGGCGGATGACGTCGAGCTCCAGGCTTACTCCGTGGCAGGATCGGGCGAAAACTGCCTCATTTGGCCGACGGGTCGCGGGAACCTTTGGCGGACGGGGGCAATGGCCCCATAAAGTGCGGGCCGCTTCGGCCGAGCGCGGGGCTCCGCACCCTCGGGCAGCGCCCTCCCCCGGCGCCCTCCCCCGGCGCCCTCGGCGAGCGCCCTTCTGCCCGACCCACATGAAGATTGTCCGCGACTATTCGAAGAGCCTGGTTGCCTACGGCTGCCTCGTCTCGGCGCCCGCCGCCATGGCCGACTGGGGTTCGTTCGCGGTCTGCATGCACGCGCTGTCCTTGCACTACGTGCCCGCCGCCGTCGTGGCGTTCATCGCCGGCACCGGCGTCAACGCACTCCTGTCGCGCCGCTTCGGGTTTCAGAGCCGCGGCCGAAGCTTTCTGCAAGAGGTGGCGCTCGTGTACGTGGCGAGCTCTCTCGGCTTCGTGGTGAGTACCGCCACGCTGAGCGTGTGCATCGAGTGGCTCGGGCTGTCGCCCATCCCCAGCAAGATCGTGGGCTCGGGCGCGGCCTTCTTGCTCAACTTCGGCGCCCGGCAGTTCTTCGTGTTCAGCACCGAGCCGCGGTGGAAGTGAGCCGCGACAAATAGCGGGCTCGCTGCAAACGACGTCCCGAGCTGGAATCCATGGCTGCACCAGGGCGTCCTGGCCCCGCGGTTCGCCTTTACCGACCCCCACCCGACTGTCACGATGGCCCCGTCGTGCCCCGCCCGGTCGACGCTCCCCGCTTTGTCGCGGCTCTGGGGATCTTCCTCTCGAGCTGTGGGCACCTTGGTATCGACCTGGATCACAACGGGGCGAGCGATGGCAGCGGCGCCGCATCCATCGTGGCCGTCGGCGGGATGCCCGGAGCCGGCGGCACCGAGCCCTCGGGCGGCGGGACACTCGGCAGCGGCGGCCAGTCGGCCGGAAGTGGTGGCAACTCGGACGGGGGAACGTCCGGCGGAGGCACATCCGGCGGGGCCGGCGGCCTGGACGGCGGCGGCGGCAGCTCGGGCGGCGGCGCCGCGGGAACGGGCGGCGCGGCCACTGGCGGCGCCGGAAGCGGCGGAAGCGCAGCGTGCGCGGGCAGCAGCGTGCCCGACTTCTCGCTCTCGGGCTGGGCCAACGAAGCGGGCGGCACGACGGGCGGCAAGGGCGGGACCGTGGTCACCGTGTGGGCCGGCGGGCAGCTCCAGAACGAGCTCGACAGCAAAGACCCGTCGACCCCGCTGACGATCTTGGTCTCGAATACCATTAGCCCCATCAACACAGGCGAAGACAAGATCGACGTCGCCGACGTGAGCGACGTCTCGATCATCGGGCTCGGCACGGATGGCGTGTTCGATGGCATCGGTTTGCGCATCACTCGGGCGAGCAACATCGTCGTTCGCAACCTGCACATCCACCACGTCGACATCGGCGAGAAGGACTCGATCAGCGTGTCGGGGCCAGCCGACCACGTCTGGATCGACCACTGCGAGCTCGACGCGGAATCTCTGCCCGCTCCCGAGCTCATGTACGATGGGCTCATCGATGCGAAGGCCAACGTTTCGCATCTGACGTATTCGTGGAACTACATCCACGACAGTCGCGATCCCGTCTTGGTCGGCAGCACGGAAATGGACCTTTCGGACCGCAAGCTGACCATGCACCACAATCGCATCGAGAACTGCGACTCGGGCACGCCGTCCTTCCGTTCGGGCAACGGGCACGTCTTCAACAATTTCTTTCAAGGCATCACTACGCTCGGCATCAATTCACGCATCGATGCCTGCTTGCGCATCGAGAACAACGTGTTCGAGAACGTTCTCAATCCCTATGTCAGCGCGTACAGCGCCACCTTGGGAGCTGCGGAACTCATCTGCAACGAGCTCGATGCCGAGACGACGTTCGACTACGAAATCGCCGACGTCTCGCCGATTGGTGAATGCACGGCGACGGTTCCCTACGACTACTCCGCCGTCCTCACCGAGACGAGCTCGGTCAAGGCGCTGGTGACGGAGCACGCCGGGTTCGGCAAGCTGGCCGACCCAGAAGATTTCTGACGCAGACGCGACGGGCGGCCGTCCCCGTTCACGGCCGGGCATCGACGACGATCAAATCGAGGGCGCGCGCTCGGTGCGTCCCGCCAGCTGCCCGCAGGCGGCGGCCACGTCGGAGCCGCCGCTGTAGCGCACGTGACAGCCCACGCCGGCGGCGAAGAGCGTCGTGCGGAAGTCCTGCAGCACGGCATCCGGACTGCGTGCGAAGGGCAAGCCGTCCACGTGGTTATAGGGAATGAGCGAGATGCGCGGCGGCTTGCCGGCGCGCGCGCGAAAGTCCTTCGCCAAACGAGCCAGCGCGCGCGCATCCTCTTCGGAATCGTTGTGGCCGCGGAGCAAGGTGATGGCCCAGAGCGGCGCCAGGCCGGTCAGGCGAGCGTGCTCGACGGAGGCCTCGATGACGCTGGCGAGAGGATGCGCTCGCTCAATCGGAAGGAGGCCGGCGCGCACGCTGGGATCGGCAGCGTGCAGGGACAAGGCCAGGCGCACCTTGGGCACCTCACGGGCGAGGCGCACGATGCCAGTGGGCAAGCCCGAGGTCGACACGGTGATGTTGCGAGCGTCGATGGCCAAGGCCGATGGCTCCGAGAGCACTTCGATGGCTTGGAGCACGGCGTCGAGGTTCGCGAGCGGCTCGCCCATGCCCTGAAACACCACGCCGTGCACACGGCCAGGGAGGTCGTGACGACGCAAGCTGCTGCGCAGTGCGTGCACTTGCGCCACCATCTCCCATGCCTCGAGGTTGCGCGAGAGGCCGAGCGTGCCGGTGGCGCAGAACCGACAGCCGAGCGCGCAGCCCACTTGGGAGCTGATGCACGCGCTGTAGCGGCCGGGGCGCTCCAAAGGAATGCGCACCGCCTCGAGCACGCGGTCGTCCCAGGTTCCGAGGGCCAGCTTCACGAAGGGATCGAGCTGACTGCGTTCTTCGGAGAGCAGGACCAGGTCGGCTTGCAGGGTGCGCTCACGCAGCTGCTCGAGACTGGTGCGACGAACCTGCTCCAAGGGTCCGGCGATGGACTGGCCGCGGTGGACGGCTGCGACCACGCGCCGCGCTTCGGGTAGGTCGAGTGCGGGGAGGAGCGCGAGTAAGCGCTCGGGACTCAGGCCAAGGAGAACAGGTAACGTCGGGCGCCTGGACGGGGCAACGACCGCCAAGCTGCGGCCCGAGGACGTGGTCGTGTCCATGGCGTCTCGTCAGCCCGCCAGGGGCGCAACCACACTGCGCGAGACGAGATCACGCACGGTGTCACGGAGCGTCTCGCCCGGGTCCCGCGCCGAGAAGCCGAGCTCGCGCTCTGCCTTGGCGGAGTTGGCGTACCAGTAGTGACTGCTGAGCTCGACCTCGAGGCGCTCGATGGGGGGACGCCCGCCGAGCTTGCGAATGGCGCCGTCGTACAGACTGAAGAGACCGAGCGTGAGCTCTCGGTTGGCGGGGGCGACGAGCCGTGGGGGCCTCACGCCGCTCACGCGACCGAGGCGGGCGAAGAAGGCGGCGAAGGTCAGGTTGGCGCCGCTCAGAATGTAGCGCTCGCCCGCACGGCCCTTCTCGGCGGAAAGCACGGCACCCTCGGCGGCGTCGCGTACGTCCACCATGGCGAGCCCCCCCCGAGGCGTGACCGCGAAGGCACCTTCGATGAAGCGACGCACGTCCGCCGTGGACGATTCACGCAGGTCGCCGGGGCCGAGCAGAAGCGATGGATTGATGACCACGATCTCGAAGTCGGAGGTCGACTGTTCGAGGGCCCAACGTTCGGCGAAGTACTTGCTGCGGTAGTAGGGCCAGGCCGCGATGCATTCGAGGGCCGAACCGCTGGTCTCGTCGTCGATGCGCTTCGGGTCGCGACTGACGGCCAGCGTACCGCTGGTGCTCGTCAGCACGACTCTCCGAACACCCGCCTGCCGCAGGCCAGCGAGCGCTTGCTTCGTGCCGTCGACGTGAAGCCGCTGGAGTGCCTCGGCATCGGCTGGATCGCGCGACACGCGACCCGTGCACAGAATGGCGTGCGTGGCTCCCGCTGCAGACCGCGCGACCGCTGCCGCGTCGAGCACGTCCACGCGCTCGATGGGTACGGTGCGGCGCCCCTCCGGGGCTTCGAGCTCGAGCTGGCCGCCGCCCAGGGACGAAAGCGACACGTCGATGTCCCGCCGCACGAGCGCCGCCGCCACGTGGCGGCCCAAGAAGCCCGTGGCGCCGCCCAGCCAGACCTTCATTCTGCGGCGCTCCCGGTACCCGAGCGCAACGCCGTGGTCGGCACGTTGAGCTGGAAGATCTTCTGCAGGGTGAGCAAATGCGCCACGCTATTGGTCTTGATCTGTCCTGATACGAAGTCGCTCGCTCCGGGCACCCAGGCTTCGCGCACGATGCGCTCGAAGGCGCCCGGCGTCGTCTTGAGTACGCAGTCGGCCACGTCCACCGTCTTGCCGCGCGAAATTTCGACGTCTTGTCCGGTCGCGCGGACGGTCCAGCGCTCGTCCCCGATCGAAAAGTAGTAGCTCACCGGTGCTTGCACTGCGCCGGACACGAACCGTTCCTCGAGCTCGGCAAAAACCCCGGCCAAACCGGCTTCTTCGGGCAAATCGGCGAGGCGGAGCTCGGCGATGTCGAGCGCCCCGAGGTCCAAGATGTCGCCGCGCGAGAGCGCCGCCACCGCGCGTTCGGCGATGCGCGAGACGACGCGCGCGGCATCCATGCTGGAGAGGCCGGCCGTCAAACGCTCGAGCTCCGCGCTGGGCAGGGGTGGCCCGATGCGGGCACCCAAGCGTCGACCTTTGAGAACTCGGGCGCCGCGAGGCAGTGCCTCGAAGGTGCCACTCAGCCACAGGGGGAGGATGTCGACGTGGTGGTGGAGGACCAGGTGGCCTACTGCAGGCTTGAAAGGCGCCAGGGTGCCGTTTACCGAGCGCGTACCTTCCGGGAAAATCAGCACGGTGTGGCCCTGGTTCAGAATCTCACCGGCACGGCGCAAGGCCGAGCGCAGCGCACCCGTGCGCGGCATCGGCTCGAGGTTCGAGAACTGCTCGAAGAAGGCCCGTTTGAGCGCTGGACCTTCGAAGAAGTAGTCCTGCGCCGCCAAGGTCACCATGCCGTCGGCGTAGCTGCCGAGCGCGTGCTTGACCAAGCCCATGTCCAGGTGACTCGCGTGGTTGGCGACGATCAGCGTGGGCCGGTTGTGAGGGATGAAGGCGCGCCCGCTGACCTTGGTCCGCATGAACCGGGAGAAGAACGTCTCGGTACCACGACCGAGCCAGGCCATGGCGGCCTCCCGTAGCGGCTCCGGAATGTGCAGCTCGGCCTCGTCGGCCTCTTCGATGTGGCTCGACCGTGACGTGCCTGGCTGCAAGCGAATCTCGAGGGCAGTCGTGAGCTCTCCCACGGTCTCCGCGCGCGCGAGCGCCTCGGCGTCGAGCGTGCGCCCGAGCCGTGCTTCGAGCGCCGACAAGAGCTCGAGCGCCATCAGGGAGTCGAAGCCGAGGTCGCCGCGCAACGTCGAATCCGGCCTGACCTCGGCGAGGCGGCGGCGAGCCAAATTCGCCACCGCGGCCTGCACGATGCCGGCCGCCTCCCCAGAAATGACCCTGAGCGGAGCCTTTGCTTCCGTCTGCTGGGCGCGCACGACGGCATCCATCGCAAAAGCGCGCTTGATCTTCTTCGTGCTCGTGCGGGCGAGCGGTTCATCGAACACTTCGACGACGGCCGGCCTCTCGAGTGGCGTGAGCTTCTGAAACGCCTTGTGGAGCGACTCGCGCGCGGCGGCCGTCTGCATGCTGCCGTCGGGCGCCCGATTCGCTACGGCGGCACACGCCAGGCGCTGACCGCCGCGTCCGTCCGGCACTCCGCCGATGCACAGCTCGAGCACGTGCGGAACGGTGCCGAGGCGCGCCTCGACATCCTCCGGGTAGACGTTCTCGCCGCTCGAGCTGATGACCACGTCCTTGGCTCTGCCCACGAGCGTGAGGCGCCCTCGCCCATCGAGCTTGCCGAGATCCCCGGTGTGGAGCCAGCCATCGGCGTCGATGACGGCGCGTGTTGCAGCTTCGTCGTCGGCGTAGCCGAGCATGACGTTGGGTCCGCGGGCGAGCACCTCGCCGACGCCCTCGGCGTTGGGCGATTTGATGCGAATTTCGACGCCGATCACCGGCTCGCCGACGTGACCGGCGCGCGCTTTCGGGCCACCCGGCGAGACCGTGAGCACGGGCGCCGTCTCCGTCAGGCCATAGCCCTCCGCCAGATGCAGGCCCAAGCCCTGGAAGAGCGAGTGCGTATCCTGACTCAGTGCGGCACCGCCGCTCACGAGGTAGCGCAGCTGCCCGCCCAGCCCCTGATGCACCGCTCCGAAGAGGGCACGCCCGACGTCGACGCCGGTCTGCTTGCCCACGGCCCGACTGAGCTCCACCGCCGCATCGAATGCCCATTCCGCGAGCGGCCCCTTCTCGGCCACGCGGAGCAGGATGCGACGCTCCAGAGCTTCCCAGAGTGCGGGAACGCCGATGAGCGCCGTCGCGCGCGATGCTTTGAGGCCGTGCTCCAGACGCTCGCCCGAGACCTCGTCCAGATACACGACGCGCGCACCGCGCGAGAGCGGCAGGAGAAGCCCGCACGACAGCTCGAACGTATGGTGGAGCGGCAGGACGCTGAGCACGCGGTCGCCCGTGCCCAAGGGAAACAGCGGCGCGAGCGAAGCCACGAGCGCGGTGATGTTCTTGTGGCTGAGCATCACGCCCTTGGGCGCACCCGTCGTGCCACTCGTGTAAATGAGCAGCGCGAGATCGTCCGGGCGGACGCTCACTTCGAGGTCGGTCGCAAGAGCTTCGTCGCGCGAGCCAGGCCCGACGGCGCTCTCCAGCTCGAGCGTCGCCAGGTCGAGCGTCGCCAGCTCGAGCTCCCTCGCCAGTCGCGCCCGGACGCCTGCGTCTCCGACCAGCAGGCGGGCTCGCGAAGCGCGCGCGATGCTCGCCACCGCGGCCGGGTCGAGGCTGGGGTCGAAAGGCACCACGGTGGCGCCCGCGTAGAGGGTCGCAAAGAAGGCGACAGGCCACGCCGGATGATTCTTGCCGGAAAGGAGCACGCGATCGCCCGCGCCGACGCCTGCTTTTCGGAGGCGCCCCGCCAGCGCCCGCGCCGCGCTGCGCAGATCGCGATACGAAAGGCGGCTCAGTCCTTCCGTCTCCGTGCGCTGCAGCGCCACCTTCAGCTCGTGACGCACGGCCATGTCGTCGAGCAGACTCGTGAGGGTGGGATGGGCGCGCGGGGCCTTGGGCTTGCGGGTCAGGCGCTTCTCCATCTCTGGGAAGACATGCCGTTCGAGCGCCGGCACGTGCACCTCCAAGAACCACTGGCGCCAGTCGAGGCGCTCCGGATACCAGGGAATGTGCGCTCGATCGCCGTCGGTGAGGCGAGAGTGCGCACGCCGCACCTCTCGGGCGCTGAACACGTAGTGGTATTCGGTGACGAAGGGCAGGAACGTATCCATCACGCGCGCGATGCGCTCCTGCTGTTTGCCAAAGGCTTCAAGGCTCGTCCTTGCCCCCCCCAAGATACGACCGAGCGGCCCCACGGCGCCCTTGTCCAAGAGGCCGGCCACCTTGCGCGCGCCCGTGGCGAGCCGGTGGGGACCGAAGGCATCGTACTCGGCCCGGGTGAGCAGCGCGCTCTCGTAGCGAGCTTGGAGCGCGGACAGCAAGGCGCCGCCCTTTCCGGTTCGCTGATAATACGAGCGCTTGTAGAGGCCCGACAGCTCGAAGAAGCGCGCCATCGTGCACGGGTTCAGGTCGCTGGCGGCCGCCTGATACACGGGCGCCGCCTGACCTTCGAGCAGCTCCCCGAGCGCGAGCAGGATGGCGCCGCACACCATGTCGCAGGGGATCATGTCCAGGTTGTGCGTGCTGCCTGGAACTTGGAGCCCGCCTTCGCGGATCAGAAAGATGATCGGCGCGCTGGTGTTGATGCCTTCGTTCCAGCCCGGAAATGGAAACTCGACCGTCGACTCGACGATGGACGGCCGCACGATGCAAAACGGCAGACCGCTCCCCGCGATGACCTGCTCGCCGATGCTCTTGGTGTACGTGTACGTGTTCGGCCAGCCCCAGTACTGGGCTCGTTCCATGCCGAACCCAGCCAGCTGCCCCTCGACGAACTTGCGTTTGACGCGCAGGAGCTCGTCCTCGAGCGCGTCGCCGCCGAGAGGCTCGTTCCTGTCGCGCAGGTTGGTCTTGGCCTGATCTTGAAAGTGGCTCTGCCGGAAGGCGTCGGAAGCGCGGTGACGCGCCTGCTCGATCAAATCCATGCACTCGGCGATCTCGCGCTCTGGGCTGAAATCGCGGGGATCGAGCTCGCCCATGCGAGGAAACGGAATCTCGCGCGGGTCGCGCTCGTCGATGGGGCCAGTGCGACTGCCGGCGGTAAAGCAGGTGCTCGTGTGGAGGATCGGGCAGTCGCCGAGATCGCGCGCCAAAAGGACGAGGTTCTGACAGCCGAAGGCGTTGACCTCGAGCGCTTCGTCGAGCGGCGGATCGAAGTCCACGACCCCCGCAACGTTCACGACTGCATCGATCTGGCCCCGGAGCTCGTCGCGCAAGGGCGCATCGAGGCCGCACAGTGGCTGCGCGATGTCGCCGAAAATGGGGGTCACCTTCTCGGCGACAAAGCGCTCGAAGTCTTTCGGGTGGGCCTGGCGAACGGGATGAAAGACGGCGCTCTTCAGCACCACCTGCTCGAAGCGCTCCTCGACGCCCAGCCCCTCCTTCGGCCGAACGACCAAGTACACGTGGCCGATGCTGGGGAAGCGGGTGAGCAAGAGCGAGCACCACACCTTGCCCAGAAAGCCCGTCCCGCCAACGACCAAGAGCCGCCGCCCTGCCAGCTGAGCGGACAGGGACAGCGGCTCTTCGGGGCCGAGCTCGGATGCTGGTGCGCGAGGCGTCACGGGGAGGCGAATCTTACACGCCAACGTGCCGAAGACGAGCCTGCGCGCTCGGGGCGAGTGTCAGGCCTGCGCCCCGCGTGCGCTCTCACTCGCCCGTGACGAAACCAGGGCAGCCGTCATAAACGGTCTCACACGCTGCCGAAGTCTCCGCCTCTTCTGGGGGGTTCTCTGCCAGGTCTTGGATGTAGTCGAGGGTGAGCTCGGAGCAGGTCGAAGGAAGGTAGTCCAGAGCCGCCACGCCGGCATCGACCTGATCCTGCAGGCACGTCTCGACGTCGCCGACGGTGACGGTGTCGTCGCACTCGGTCACTTCCGCCGAGGCATCGGAGCAGTCCGTTTCAGTCTCCACGGCGTCCACGCACTGGTCGTACGCCTCGCTGCAAGCTTCTTGCATCGCGTCGTCGCCCCCGGCGAGCTGCTGGAGGCCGACGGCGACGGCGCTCGCCGTACAGGCTCGCTCGCGGGAGACCTTGGACTCGGCGTAGTCGGCCGTGGCTTGGCAGACGTCTTCGGCTTCCTCGTCGGTGACTTCGTTGGCGGGCTTGGCGGGATCGACGCCGCTATTGACGCCGCCGCCACCGCAGCCGAGCAAAAGGGAAAGTGAGAGACCGATGGTGAGCGAAGTGAGGGTGAGTTTCATGAAATCGTCCTTCCAATCAGGATGAAATTAGGGTGGGAGGATACATCAGTCCCGCTGATCGTCCCAACTCTTGCCCTCTTCCTGGGCACCCGCGCCCAGGGTCGCAAAGTCGCGACGCATTTGTTCCTCCAGCTGGGCGCGAGCCGACCGCGCCATCGCGCGCCTCTTTTCCTCGCTTTCCCAGTGCGGCAGCACTTCCTCCAAGGACTGCACGTTGTGCCGCCGGAAGACGTCGGCCCTTTCCTGCGCCTCGAAGGGACGTACCCCGAGCTCGACCAGGGCGGCACGACCGAGGGCAATCGCCCCCTCGAACGTCTCGCGCTCGACGACCTCGATGCCGCGCCGCCGGAGCGATGCGTAGTGCCCGACGTTGCGGGCGCGCGCCACGATGGCCAAATTCGGAAAGTTCTCGCGTGCGGCGTCGACGAGCCGCAGGTTGGCCTCGACATCGTCGATGGCGACAATCAGCAGCCGTGCCCGATCCGCGTGGGCGGCGTAAAGTAGATCGAGGCGCGTGGCGTCGCCGAAATGGACTTCGAAGCCGAACGTGCGCAGCGTCTCGACCTGATCGGGATCGAAGTCGAGCACAATCGGCTTGATCCCACTGGCCATGAGCAGGCGAGCCACGATCTGCCCAAAACGACCGAAGCCAGCCACGATGACGGGCGCTTCCTCGAAATCCTCATCCGCAGCGGGCGTCGGCGTGCGCTCTTCGCCACGCGACAGGCGCGCATCGAGCGCTAGCAGAACCGGGGTCAGCATCATCGAGAGGGCGACGATGAGGGTGAGCAGCGCCTCGCCGTCACCAGGCAAGACTCGAGCGCTGCGAGCCACGCCGAACACCACGAACGCGAATTCACCGCCCTGTGCGAGCAGGGCGCTGAGGAGCCAGCGCTGCGGCGCGGCGACGCCGAGCGCACGGCCGATGGTACGCAAGGCAAGCACCTTGATCAGCTGGTAGCCGCCCAGGAGCGCGAGCACGGTCAGCGGGCGCTCAGCCAAAAGCCCGAAGTCGATGCTCATGCCGACCGCGATGAAGAAGAGGCCCATCAGGAGGCCGCGGAAGGGTGCGATGTCCGACTCGAGCGCGTGCCGATACTCCGAGCTTGCCAGCAGCACCCCCGCCAAGAAGGCCCCGAGCGCCATCGAGACACCGACGCTCGCCATCAAGAGCGCGATGCCGAACACCAAGAGCAGCGCAAACGCGGTAAAGACCTCGCGCACACCCGTGCGCGCCAGGCGCCGCAGAATCGGCCGCGTCAGGTAGCGGCCAATCGCCACGACCAAGAGAATGGCCAGGAGAGCCCGGCCCATCACGATCCAGCTCACACCTTCCGCTCCTTCACCCGAGTGGGCGAGAAGGGGCACCACGGCAAGCAGCGGGATAGCCGCAATGTCCTGAAACAGCAGCACCGCGAACGCGGTCCTGCCGACGGGCGCGGACAAAAGGCCCTTCTCGCTCATGGTCTGCATGGCGACCGCGGTCGACGACAGCGCGAGCGCGAAGCCGACCACGACCGCCGCCTGCCAGCGCATGCCGAGGAGGACGGCCAGCGCGCCGAGTGGGATGGCAGCCGAGACGAGCTGCAGGCCACCACCCAGGAATACCGGGCGGCGCATGGACCAGAGGCGCTTCGGATCGAGCTCGAGTCCGATGGCGAAGAGCATGAGGACCACCCCAAACTCGGCCAGATGCAAGGTCGCCTCGGCGTCGCTGGCCCAGCTCAAGCCGAACGGTCCAATGGCGGCTCCCGCCACCAGGTAACCGAGCACGGAGCCCAGACGCAGCTTGTGCGCGATCGGAACGCAGATGGTCGCCGCTGCCAGGTAGACGAGCGCCGAAGACAGCATCGGGTCAGCAGTCACGGCAGGAGCTCCTGGACCCGGCGGCGGTATTCGGTGCAAACGCCGTCGAGGTCTGCGTCCGAGATGCGGTGCGCCGCGCCGACGACGAACGGCGGCTGCCACTCCATCTTGCAGAACCGGGCGAGCTGCTCGATGGGGGGCGCGAACTGTTCGAAGGGTCGTGCATGGACGCCTGCCGGCGAGTACGCCTGGTCGTCACCGCCAGCCGTGGGGACCCACAAGCAGCGCTTCCCGGACAGGGCAAAACGGTCGCCGTAGGCGAATCCCCGCGCCAGCACCTTGTCCATCCAGTGCTTGAGGAGGCCCGGCACCGAGTACCAGTAGATCGGATGCTGCAAAACGATGGCAGACGCAGCCACGAGCAAGTCCTGTTCGCGCGGCACGTCGATGTCGAAGCCGGGGTAAAGGTCATAAAGAGACCGACGGCGCACCCCATCCAGATCGCCCAGCGCGTCGAGCAGGCGCGAGCCGATGCGAGATCGATCGGGGTACGGATGGGCGAAGATCACGAGGATCATGCGGTCACCGGTCAGCGGTCGTCGTCGTCCGCCTCGGGCGGAGGCGGAGTCGTACCGCGGGCCTCGCGTGTCTCGTCGATGAGCTCGGGCACGCTCAGGCGCGGGGTGTCCTCTGCCTCGCCGAGATCGGGGACGACTTCGCTTGCCTCGGGAACCTCGGTCGGAGCGGGGCGAGACCTGATCGAGCCAGGTGCGCGCGAGGCCGGCTCCTCGAGATCGGCGCTCGTCGCGGCAGGCGGAACTACGGCCGCGGGCTGTTCGCCCTTGGCGCGCGGCGGCGACCAGAAGCCCCCTTCCAAAAGCGCGCTCCAAGCGAAGCGCAGCCAGCCCAGGAGCGACCGGGCCAACCACAAAGACCAGACGAGCATCACGCCCCGCCAAACCCAGATGGACACCGAGTACACCCAGACGCGCGGCAGCTGGCCGCCGCTGCGGTCGAGGTACCACACCAAGCGTCCGGCCGAGCTCCCCGCCCCCGTGACCTCCATATCGGGCGAGCTGACGAGCCCCTGATAAACGGCAACGGTGAGCGTCATCAGAAAGCCGAGGGTGTAGCCCAGGAGCAGCACTTGGCTGAGGTCTCTCACCCGGCCTTTCGAGTGCGCGAAACGCGACCTGGCAGCGATCGCGAAGAACCAGCCTGCAACGAAGACGGCGGCACCGGCAGGCACCTGCGTCAAGCCGAGGCCAAGCAAGAACCAATCGCGCCCCTTCAAGGGCGACAGCGGCAGGCGTGGCAAGACCAGCGCAGCAATGCCGATCAATACCAAGTAGCCCCAAAGTAGGATGGCGGGTCCTTGACCGGGACCGCCGGCCATCAAGAGCCAGCGTTCGGACGGTAGGACGACCGTGATGCGATAGTTGACGCCGGGCGCGCCAGTATGAACGGCGGGGCTGCGAAAGAACGCCGAAAGCCCCTGCGGCTGGTGGTAGCGCACGAGAATCTCATGAGTTCCTGGTGACAGTGAGACCCTGACGCGCTGTCCTTCGGCTCGGGCTGCCTGAGCCGTGCCGTCGACGAGCACTTCCTCGAGGCGTGCCTCTTTGGGCAGCTCGATCGGATAAAGGACGCTCTGACTGGTACGCAGACGCAGGTTGAGCTGACCGCGACCCATGCGAATGCCGGGCAGGAGCTCCAGGTTCGCACTCTCGACGGTCAGCGACTGGCCGGGACTGGGCTTCGGCCAAACTGCAGTGACCGTCAGATGCTCCCCCGGCCACGGATGAAAGACGGCACGCTGCACGCCTTCCTCGATGCGCAAGGTGGGTACGAGGCCCGAGAAGCTGCAATGCCAGACCACGCCGCACTGCACGCTCCACGTTTCGCTGTGTGCCGAACCCTCGGTGGCCGTGAGTTGGATCTCGAGTGGCGCCTCCGCTTTGGGCAAGGTCAGCGTCGACTCGATCTCGCGCACCGTAGTTTCGCGCGGAAATGTGAGGACAGCGACGCCGCCGCTGACTTCCACGTCAGCAGTCGTGACGTGCTCTCCAGGTAAGAGTGGCAGCCGGAGCACCTCAGGACTCGAAGGATCGCTGCTGCGGGTAACGGTGGTCACCACCTCACCGGCCATGCCGAGCTGGAATCGACGAACGACGCTGAAGAAGGGCGGCACGCTCACGTGCGAATCGCGAGACCCGGAAGGCGGCACTTCTCCAGCACCGACAGGCCGAACGTCGCGCTGGAATACCAGCGCCCCACCCTGGACTCGTCCGTCGTCTCCGACACCGCTCACTGACCAGCCGCGTGTGGCCACCACCACACGCTGCGGCAGCGTCCCCACTTCCACCGTGACCCGATCGCTCGGCAAGAGCGCCGCAATGCCGACTTGGTGCACCCCAGGTTCGAGCCGCAGGTAGAGTGCCCCGTCGGCCTCGAGACGAAGGTCGGAAGCGGGGCGCCCATCGACCGTGACCACGATCTGACCCAAGGCCTCCGCAGGCCCAGGCAGACGGTACGCCGCGCGCGCGGCGGCGTGCACCACGATGTCCATGCGCACACGCTCGGCATCCCCGGCGAGCGTCATACGTGAGACGGAAAGGCAGTTCTGTCCGCACACGGGCGGACGCAGAAGACGCTGCGCGAGTTCCTCCAGTCGTTCGGCGCTGGGCTCGCTGGCACCTGCGGGGCCCGCCGTGGTGAGCGTGGCAAGGATGATGGCGGCGGCGCCCGCGACCCGCCTGCGATTCTTGCGTGGATTGTCGGTTGCTGGCTTCCAGCCGCTCGCTCCGCCGGGACCGATGCGAGGTCGATCGAGACTCTGCCACAGCAGGTACGCCAGGAGCCCGAGCGCGAAAAGGCGCAAGACGGTGAGCGCGCGCATCAGCGCAGGAGGAAGCAGCACGAGCTTCATCGTGTGGTCTTTGACCACTGGTCCCGACCAGCCGAGCGAGAACGAGCGCGCCACGGTGTCCGGGATGCCCGGTCCAGTTTGCACCACGGCATCCGCCGGGACCTGGCGAGACAGCCAGCCCTTCCCATCCTTCTTCTTCATCATGTCCGCTGCGACGATGTTGCCCGAGGAGCTGTCGACGCCGCCGCCGAGTGCCCCCAGCGCGCCGCCGCGCCGGGCAGACGCATAGCCTTCGTCAGCCGCTTCTTGGCGCATCGCCTCGAGCTCCGGGGCTGCAGGCTGCGGGGCCGCAGGCTCCATGGCCGTCGTCTTCGAGAGCGTCATCGACATCGGCTCGGCGTAGTTCGCATCGAGGTGCGGGTAGAGGGCATGACGCACCTGCGTGACGGAGAACGCGACGAGCTGAACCAGCACGAGAGCTCCCACGAGCCAGAAGGAAACGCGAACGATGCGCCGCGCCTTGGCCTGAACGATGAGGGCATGCAGAACCGACAGCACGACGAGCAGGAGCCAAACGTAGGTGGGCGCGCCGTCTTCACCGTGCGCCAAGAGCAACGCCGCGAAGGCCACCCCGCCACCTGCGGGACCAATCAGGCGTGCCGCGGCGATGCTCAGCAGTAGTAGAAAAAACACGGCGAAGAGGTCCCAGCGTGAGAGCCACGTCTGGGGCATTTCATCGACGCCGCTGGCCCAAAGCACGTCCCAGCCGGGCGGCAAATGGAGCGTCGCAGCCAGCGAGTTCGCATCTTCGGACCAGCCCACCGCCGAAAGCTCGGCGGTGCGGGGCACGCGCGACACCGCTTCGAGCGACAGGGCTGCTTCGCGCACCTCGACGCCGCTCACCTGCGCGAGCGGGCTCCTGGTGATGACCTGATCCTGGTCGGAAACCCGCACTTGCCCGAGAGAGCCGTGCAGCAAATCGAGACGGAACCCCTCGCTGAGCGTCCCGGTCAAGCGATCGCGAACGGTGAACGCCGCTTTTGCTTCGTCCAGCCAAAACTCTCGCACGACGTCGATCCGGCTCGGCGCGACCTGCTCTTGGCCGCGGCGAGTCGTCTTGAACGTGAGCCCCTGCTCCGCCTCCACCAAGAAGGCGGCGTCCGTCTTCCAAGCCTCCGGAAGATCGGTCCGCGAAGGATCGATCCCCGGCGCCCCGCCGAGTTCCACGACTCGAAGCGATGTATCCGGATGCCACGTCCACACCTCCTCACTCGGCCAAGGGGCACTGATGGGAGCGCGAGCCAGCGAGCCATCGCTCGGCGCGCGACGCGCGAGCAAGGTGACCTCGTGGTGGCCCGGCACGAGCTGCACACGCAGCGCACCGGAGCGCTCGAGCGAAAGCGCCAAATCCCCGCCCACGCTGAGCGGGATGGTGCCGAGCAGGCTCGGCTGCGGCAGGACGAGCTCGCGCGTGCGGCCCGAAATACGGAACGACAAGCGGGTTTCAATCAGCATCGGCGAGCCGTCGCGGATCTGACGAAACACCGCGAGGCGCACCTCATCGACCTCGGAGCTCTCCTCGTCGCCGGCCGCCAACCCCTTGAGCCACAGCTGACCACCCTCACGCCGGACGAGCGGGACTTCCTTCCCTTCGACCTCGAGCCTCACGACACCCGTCAACGGGCCAACGTCGAGCACCTCTGGCAACCGGTTCCAGACGAACCTGCCCGTTACCGTGTAGCGCCCCGGCTCGAGCACCAAAGCGGGCGCACCGTCTACCTCGATCACGGGCGCCGGCTGGCCGTCGAGGCGCACCTCTTCCGGCCACGCACCGGGGCGGCCGGGCAAGCGATGCACCTGGCGCGCCTCCACGAGCAGCCGGGCCTCGAACGAGCCTCCCCGCCCATCGAGCTCGAGCTCGAGCTCGCCCGGCCAGACGCAGCGCGCTTCGCCTCCGATCTGCGTGCAGAGCTGCTCCCCGAAGTTGGCCGTGACCCACGGGATCCACTCGCGGAGTTCGGGCGGCACCTCGTCCGGAGGCGCCGCCTGCGCCGGGGCAACCGCCAGAAAAAGGGTCAGCGCAATGGCCAGCACGGCGCGTGCGCGAGAAGCGGACATCCCACCAGCTTCGGGCATCATCGGGCAGGCACTGTCTCACGAGGAAGCCCGCCTGCGAACCGAGGGCGCCGAGCCAGCGGGTTTCTGCGCGCTTCCCGGTAGTCGGAGCACCCCGGACGCAATCCTGTGGTCCGAGCGCACATCCGGTCCCTGCCCCGTCGGGACCGCTCCCGCCCGGCCGATTGTCAGTGATTGTCCTAGTGTGTCAATCATCATCGGGTGCGGAGGCGCAGGCGCGAGCGCCGGGTACCTTGATGACGTCGAGTGATGCGCGTTCGTTCGAACTCCCCCGCTGCGTGGACGTTGGATCTCCGTCGATCCAGAGGGCTCGGCTGCGTGCGCCTCGCGCTGGCCGTGCTCGGCCTCGCTGTGCTCGGCTTGGGGTGCGCAGGTAGTGGACGCGCGACGCGCGACGCGAAGCGCCCCGCCTGGCCAGAAGATCTGCACAGCAATTATTTCGCGCCCGTGCCCTCCAGCGCGCCCGCCCCCTCGCATGCTGCGAGCCACGGGGGCGCGCTAGCGGCGGTCGACACGGGCTGGTCCCTCGCCGCCGCGGAATGGGGCTCCCTCGATCAGGGCGGCTTTCCGACGCCCGAGGGGCTGACCGCGGACGAATTGCGTCGCATCGAGGAAGGCTGGACCGTAGCGCGCCCATTCGAGTTCGAAGTGAACGAGCGCAGCTACGTCGGCGGCGTCGCCTTCCAGATCGTCGAGGCCCAGAGCGAAGACGTGCTCTCCGCGCTCCTCGATGTGCAGCAGATCCCGCGCGCCTTGCCGCTGACCCACCGCGCGCATCTGGTGTCGAGCTCGAGCAGCGAAGACCTGGTCGTGGAAGTCGTGCAGGGCACGTCCCTCGTCAAAGCGCGCTACTCCGTGCGACTGACGCGCGTTCGCGATCATGCCATCCGCTTTTCCATGGACTCGAGCCGTCCGCACGATATCCGCGACGCTCGCGGCTACTTCACCGCAACCCGCTACTCGGATCGACACACGCTGGTGACGGTGGCGGTTGGTATCGATTTGGGGCACGGCATCGCGCGCTCGATGCTGAAACGCCAGGTGCAAAAGGCTGCGCTTTCGGCGCCTGCCCACCTCCGGCGGTACGTCGAGCCGCGCGCCCTAGCCGGCCTGCCTCCGGCGGTCGCGCTGCGCTAGCACGGCGGTCGCGCTGCGCTAGCACTGCGCTCGGGCTCGTTCGACCACGGGCGGCAGGCACTGCTATCGTCTGCTCCGACATGATCCGCCGCTGGGCCTTCCCGCTCCTCTTTACTTCGTGGACACTGTCCTGCGCTGGGACCATGAAGGGCGGTGGCACGGCAGATGAAGCGGGCGGTGCCGGCGGCAGCCAGGCGGCATCCGGGGGCCTCGCGGGCACCGGCGGCAGCCCATCCAGCAGCGGTGGCACCACCGGCGGCAGCGCGAGTGGCAGCGGCGGCGCGAGTAGCAGCGGCGGCGCCAGCGGCGGAGATGCCAGCGGAGGCGGCTCGGCAACCGGCGGCGCTCCGCTCGTGCCCGAGAGCTGCCCGACGACGGCAGATCTCGGCGTGCGGCTGATCGGACGACACGACGGGTGCACGCAGGGGGGCGTGCGGCAAGCCTGGTCGGGCGCGGGATTCGTCGCGCGCTTCGAAGGCACGGGCCTGGCCTTCGATCAAGACGGCCCCGCGGTCGAGTACACGCTGGTCGTCGACGGCGTGGTGCAGCCCAAGGTGGTCACCACGGCCGGCCGGACGACGACCATGGCGGTGTCGGGTCTCTCGCCCGGCGAGCACAGCGTGGAGGTGCGCCGTCGTGGAGAAGCCAGCTTTGGCACGACCACCCTCTACGCGGTGGAGGCCAGCGACGGATCGCTTCTCAGCGCGCCCGCTGAACCCAGTCGCCTGATTGAAATCGTCGGCGACTCCATCACGTGTGGCTACGGTAACGAGGGCCCGGACGTCAGCTGCTCGTTCTCTTCGGAAACGGAGAATCACTACATGACCTACGGCGCCATCTTGGCCCGTGCCTTCGGCGCCGAGCTGTCCGCCGTGGCGTGGTCCGGGCGCGGCGTCGTCAGCAACTACGGTGGCGAGGCCGGCCCCACCTTGCCCGATTTGTATGAGCGGGCGATCCCGGCCGATGACAGCAGCGTCTGGGGTTTTCGAGCCCAGCCCGCGCTCGTGATCATCAACCTCGGCACCAACGACTACAGCACCGAAAACGACCCTGCCACGGAGCATTTCGTGGCCGGCTACGAGTCGCTGCTGACGACGATCCGTGCTCGCTATCCGGAAGCGATGATCTTGTGCACCGTGGGGCCGCTCCTCTCGGGCACCGACCTCGTGATCGCCCGCAGCAACATCGCTGCGGCCGTCATGGCGCGCGCCGCAGCCGGCGACGACCGAGTGCACTCCGTAGAGATGAACACGCAGAACGACAGCCCGGGCTGCGATTGGCACCCCAGCATCGCAACCCATACGGCCATGGCGGACGAGCTGTCACCCGTCGTCCAGCAGCTGCTCGGCTGGTAGTCGCTTCCGCCAGGACAGGGACCCAGAAAAAATGCGAGGCCACTTCGCACGCCGGCTGGTTCTGGCCCCTCGCGGGCCAATTGGTGGCCTTCTGGCAGGACGCATCGGCTACTCTGAGTGAGTCATGACCAGCCGCGCTGCGCCTGCATTCCTGCTCCTCGGCTGCCTCGGCAGCTTGGGCAGCGGGGCCTGTAGGTCGGGAGAATCCGCGGCCGACGGGGCCGGGGGCCAGGGCACGGGAGCCACGGTCGGCGATGGATCGGGCACGACGGGCGGGACCTCGAACAGCGGCGGGACGGGCGAGCCCGCGAGCGGCGGGAGCGACGGCAGTGGCTCCGCAAGTACTGGCAGCGGCGGGCAGGACGCTGAAACCGGCGGCGCAGCGAGCGGCGGCGCGCCCAGCGCGGGTGGCACGGGCGGAGAAGCTCCGGAGTCGAGTCCGGGGTGCGGCTCGGAGGCTCCGCCCGCAGCCGGGCCGCGCACGATCGACATCGAGGGCACCGAGCGCGAATACATTCTGACCTTGCCGAGCGACTACGACCCCGATCATCCGTATCGTCTCATCTTCGGGTTTCACGGCGCGCAGTACGACGCGGAGTGGGTGGCGGGCGGGGAGGAACCACTCACGGGGCCGTATTTCGGCCTCGAGGAAGAAGCGATGGGCAGCGCCATTTTCGTTGCCGGTCAGGCGCTCCCCGGAAGTTGGTCCAATAGCGACGGCCGCGACCTGGCCTACGTGCAAGGCATGCTGGAATTCCTCAAGGCGGAGCTCTGCATCGACGAGCGTCGCGTGTTTGCGACCGGGTTTTCCATGGGCGGGATCATGACGGCGCGCGTGGGCTGCGTGCTCGGCGACGCGTTCCGCGCCATCGCGCCGATGTCGCCGAGCCGTCCGAGCGAATGCGACGAGGGCACGACGCCGGTTGCATACTGGTCGTCCCACGGCACTTCGGACACCTCGATCACCCCAGAACAGGGTGAGATCCTCCTGGATGAGTTCTTGGAGCGAAACGGCTGTGCGGAGACGAGCGTGGCCGTCTCGCCCGAAGGCTGCGTCAGCTACGATGGCTGTTCTGAAGGGCATCCCGTCAGCCGCTGTCTCTTCGACGGAGCTCACGTTCCTGCGCCCTTTGCCGGCACCGCGATCTGGGCGTTTTTCTCCCAGTTCTGACCGAGCGGCCGCTTGCGAGGGTCTGCGCTCGAGGGAAGACTCTCGCCATGTGCAGGAACATCCGGCCCCTCTTCAATTTCGATCCTCCGGCCACGGACGAAGAGGTCCACCTTGCAGCCGTTCAGTTCGTGCGCAAGTTGGCCGGCTTCACCCGCCCGTCCAAGGCCAACGAAGAAGCCTTCGAGCTTGCGACGGATCAAATCAGCCAGGTGGCGCGCACGCTGATCGACTCACTCGTCACGGAGGCGCCACCCCGTGATCGCGCGGCCTTCGAGGCCAAGCGACGCGAGGCGAGTCTGCGACGCTTCGGTGCGCGTCGCGGCTGAGCTCCGCGCCGTCACAGCTCCGGGGACGGCCGCGCTCCGGGTGGCTGCGGCTCAGGCAGCCTTCCATTTGATGTTGCAGCCGATGCTCGGCTTCTGCTCGGGGCTGGGCCGCTCACCGCCGAGGAGCGCTCGCACGGCAGCGTACAAGTCCTCCCCCGTGACGGGCACGCCATTGCCGGGTCGACTGGAATCGAACTGGCCGCGATAGGCGAGCACCCCATCGGCATCGAAAACGAAGAAATCAGGCGTGCACGCGGCATCGAACGCGCGCGCGACATCCTGCGTCTCGTCGTAGAGATAAGGGAACACGTACCCTTCCTGGCGAGCGTCGTCGGCCATGGCTTCGGGCCCATCCATCGGATGGGTTTTTACGTCATTCGAGCTGATGGCAAGCATGGCCGCGCCAGAGCTCTGGCAAAAGCGGCCCAGTTTCGCGAGGTCGGGCTTCAAATGCATGACGAACGGGCAGTGATTGCAAATGAACGCAATGACCGTCACGCGTCCGCGCACGGAGTCGTCGCTGACGACTTGCCCGCTGACCACATCCGGCAAGGCGAAGCTGGGGAGCGGAGTACCGAGCGCGAGCATCGTGGAAGGCGTACGAGCCATGTCGGGACCTTGGGTCGGTGGAGGGCCGAGGTCAAGACGATTGCCAGACGTGCCTTGCGCAGATACGAAAGCAGGGTGAACGGCGCGCGCGCGATCGTCCTCGTTTCTTTGCTGGCTGGCGCGGGCGTGGCCTGCTTGAAGCTGCCGGGAGGCGGACCATCGGATGGCAGCGGAGGCAGTGGCAGCGGGGGCGGAGGCAATGGCAGCGGTGGCCGCCCGAGCAGCGAAGTCAAAGTTTGCGCCCAGCTCTTCGACGACGCCTGCGAGGAGCCAAGCTACGAGTACTACCTCGGCCTCTGCGAGAACGAGAACGCAACGACCGTGGTCGATATCGCCGACTGCTTCGTTCCAAACTGCTGGTCTCCGATCGCCGAGGCGCCGGCGAGCTGCATTCAGCTGGCCGTCGAGGACGAGCAGAACGCTTACGTTGCCGCTCTGATGTACGACCTCGAGTCGCTGTGCGGCTCGCAGCTGGACAACCCGCAAGTCCGCGTCGTGGCCATCCACGCGGCCAGCATCAGTCATGTCGACCGCTTGGAGGCGCTGACCGAGTGCCTGTCCAGCGTGTACTGCGACCAAATTGCCGACTGCCTGGTCGACCCTGAGGTGTCGCCGTGGTGGGAGGACTGAGCGGTCTCTGGGTGTGTCCGGCGTGCCGAGCGGCGCTGGGCGCGCTGCCTCCCGAGCCCGAAGGACTGCGCTGCCCCGGCTGCGACGCCAGCTACCCCAGGCTCGGCGGCATCCCCCTGCTCCTGGCCGATGCGGCAAGCATCCAAGACCAATGGCGCAGGCAGCTCGCGAGCTTCGTGGTCGAGACCGAAGCCGCCGAGCGCTACCTTTGGGCAGAGCTCGTCCTCCCAGAGCGGGTCCCGTCCACCAGGCGCCGCCTGCGTCGAGTCGCAGAGGCCATGCCGGAGCATCGGCGCTCGGTGCTGGAGCTCTTCGCAGAAGTCGGACTCGAGCCGACAGGGCCGGGGACCGCGGATGCCTCGCTGCTCGACTATGTCACCCTGATTCATCGCGACTACGGCTGGGGCGCCGAGGCCGACGAAGTCACACCGGCGCTCGACCAACTGCTCGGCACGCTACCGCCTCGCTTTCAGCTCGGTACGACGCTCGTCCTCGGTGCCGGCAGCGGGCGCCTCGCGTGGGATCTCGCGGCTCGCTTTCCCTCGACGCAGCCGGTGGTGGCACTCGACCTCAACCCTTTGCCACTCCTCGTGACCCAGCGCCTCCTTCGCGGACGTCCCGTCGAGCTCTACGAGCTCCCTGGCCACCCCCGCAGCGCGGACCAGGCCGCCGTGCGTCGACTCCTGGACGCGCCGGCTCCGCGTCCGCCTGGGCTCGAGCTCTTGATCGCCGACGGCCTGAGTCCTCCCTTCTGCTCGGCCTCCTTCGACACCGTCGTCACGCCCTGGTTCCTCGATCAGGTTCCCGCAGACTTGGCGCTGTTCCTGCCCGAAGTGGCACGGCTCCTGCGACCGGGCGGAGCGTGGCTCCACACCGGGCCCTTCGTGTACGGACCGGCGCACACGCGCCCGGCGCACCGCTACGGCCAGGACGAGTTCTTCGAGCTCGCACAGCAGAGCGGCTTCGAAATCACGACCTCGACCTACGACGCCGCGCCGTACCTCTGTTCTCCGCTCTCCACCCAGGGGCGCAAAGAGACGGTCCTCAGCATGCACGCCATCAAAGGGCAGCCGGCCGTAACCGACAGCGAGCCAGCCTGGCTCGCTGTCGACTACGATGGCCCGATCCCGCGTCCCCACGTGTCGGACGCGCGGGCGCTGCCTCTGCCCATTCTGACATCGATCCTCGAGCTCATCGACGGGACGCGCCGCGCGACCGACATTACCCGCGTGCTCTTGGCACGCGGCGAGCTTGCAGATGACGGCAATGCGGAGGTCGTCGTGCGCGGGTGCCTGCGTGTGCTCTGGAAAGCGGCCGGCTGAGCCGCAATCAGACCATCAGGTCGGGCAGCGGTCCCGTCGCGCCGGACGGATCGCCGAACGACGTGATGTCGGTCGCGCCCATGATGTTCGCCAGCGACACGAGTAGCTGGTTATTGTCCTTGGGGGCGCTCTTGTAGTCGAGGACGCGACCCGTGCTGAGCTTGCCGCCACCACCACCCGCCAGCATGTAGGGCATACGCGTGAGATCGTGGCTGGTCGATTCGCCAATCTCGGAGCCCCAGAAGAGCACCGTGTTGTCGAGCAGGGTGCCCGGACCCTCTTGGTACGAGTCGAGCTTGCCCAGGAAGTAGGCGAGCTGTTCGGCGAACCACACGTGGATCTGGCCGTACTCCATGAATCCCGTAGTGCCCGCCCAGTCGTGCGAGATGGCGTGGTGATTGCGGGACAAGCCGAGGAACGGGAACAGATGCTCGCTCTCGGCAAAGTTCCACTGCAAGGTGATGATGCGCGTCTGGTCGCAGGCGAGCGCAGCAGCAGCGAGGTCCATCTGCAGGCGACCCGTCTCTTCCAAGGTCCCGTCGTCGAGCAAATCGACGGTCATGTTGCCTTGAGGCACGTCGCACTCGTCGGTTCCCTGGCCCGACGTCGAACCAGCGCCGCTCAAAGAAGACAGGCGTTCCTCGATATCGACGATGGACTCCAGATGATGCTGGAGCTTCTCGCGGTCCTCGGCGCCGAGGCGCTTCTGGAGGCGGGCGATCTCCCGCGTGGTGAGGTCGAACACGCTGCCTCGCTCGGCGCGCAGCTGGTTCTCGGCCGGATCGCCCTCCCCCGAGCCGCCCCCGGAGTTGCCGAAGAGCTCGTCGAACACGTCCTGAGGATCCTCACGCGGCGGCACGGGCTGATCGGCGCCCTTATAGCTGATGCGTCCACGCACCTGCGAGTCACGCACGTGCACGCCGAGCTCGAGTGTCTTGAAGCGAGTGGGCGGGTTCAACACTTCCGCCAGATGCTGGTCGAGCGAAACGCCGGACCCCCAGCCCGAAGTCGCCATGAAGCTCTTGAACGTACCCGTGCCGAGCGGACGCGCGGTGAGAAGACCGCCAATGCCGCGCGCATGCTCGGAGCCGTTGAGCCCACCGTTGAAGCCGTTGTCGCCGACGACGGCGGGGCAATGCCGGATGCCATCCAGGAAGAGCAGACGACTTTGGAACGGCTCGAGCGGCGCCGTCAGCTGCGGGAAGGTCATGCTCGCGCCGTTCTGCGTCGGCCAGAAGAGGTCGTTGCGCGTGCCGTTCGGGGTGGCGAACACGATGAGCCGCGTCGGATATTGCGTCTCCTGGCCGACGGCGCGATGCGCATCGAGAAGGGGAATGGAGGCGGTGCCAGCGAGGGCGCCACGGAGCAGGTCGCGACGAGAAATGCGGCCAAGCGATTTGCTGGTGCGGATCATGGGGTCACCTCGGAGGTGCGACGGTAGAGGAAGGCTTCGGTATTGGTCGTCTGCACCAAGAGCTCCATCAGATTGCCACCGCTTTGATTGAATGCGTCCTGGAGCGGCGACAGGGAGCAAGCGTCGCCCGACTCGACTCCGCGTCCCACGGCAAAGCGGAACCACTGTTCGGCGACGCAATCCTCCACCTGATCACTGGCGGCAAGGCGCTGAGACATTTCAGCGGCCCCGACGAACGGGCCATCGATGTCTTCGGTGGACACGAACTCTCCAGAAAGGTCGAGGGGCTGCCCGGCGTCGGTCGTGCGGAACGTGCCGAGGGCATCGTAACTTTCGAGGGGGTAGCCGAGCGGGTCCATCCCGCTGTGGCAGTGAGCGCACGAAACGTCGGTGAGGTGAGCCGTGAAGCGCTGCCGGGCCGTGCCGCCCTCGTTCAGGTTGGGCACCGACGTGTCCACGTTGTCCGGCGGCGGCTCCACCTCGTCGCACAAGAGCTTCGTGCGAATGAACTTGCCGCGAAGCACGGGGGAGGTCTGGTCCGGATGGGCTTGCACGGCGAGGAAGCCAGGGGTCGTCAGAATGCCCGTCCGCTGGGCAGCATCGAGCGCAGTGACCGTGGTGCTCTCGGGCACGCCGTAGAGCTCGGCGAGCGGACCCGTGGGCAAGCCCAATGGCGCAGTGAGGAGCCGGTCCAGCGTGGCCTCGCTACCGAAGACGACGTCCTCGACGATGGCCGCGCCCTCGGCCTTCATGGCTGCGCGCATGGCCTCACTCCAGAGCGGGAACGCCGCTACGTCCTTACTGACGCCATCCAAGCGCGTCAGACCGAGCCATTGGCGATAGAACTCACCAACGGCGAGCCGCGCCTTCGGATCGGCGAGCATTCGGCGCGCTTCTGCCTGCACTTGGTCGGGTGACGACAAACCGCCTGCTGCCGCCAGGTCCAACGCCAGAACGTCCGGTGCGGACGACCAGATGAGGTACGAAAGTCGGCTCGCCGTCTCGTAGCCGTTCAGGCGCACCATCGTCGGCGCGGTGCCGGGGGGAGAGGCTCCCGTGAACTCCACGCGAAAGAGGAAGTGCGGCGACTGGAGCATCGCCCGCAGCATGATCTCGATGCCCTTCTCGTAGCTCTGCGCGGAGCCGAGCGCGAAGGCCTCGAGCAGGATGGACACGTCCTCCGGTTCGAGCGCGCGTCGATACACGCGGCGACCGAACTGCTCGGCAAACTGGGTCGCGCAGGCCTCGGCTCCCGTTGCCACAGGGTCGCACGAGTGGAGCGAGCTCAGCTTGGTGACTGCCTCGGCGGCAAGCGCCTCGGCAGCGTACGTGTACTTCTCGGCGTGGAGCGACGAGACGGTGAGCACCACGCCATTGTTGCTGAAGCCGTCGACGATTTCGTCGGGCGGAAAGTCGTCGGCAGGCGTGAGCGCGGTGTCGAACAAGTCGCGCACGGTGCTGTTGTATTCGAAGCGCGTCAGTCGGCGCAGCGGCGTGGGCGGCCGGGTCAGGGTGCTGCAGTCCACGGTGGTTCCGCCGTCGGTCGTGACCTCGGGCGGCACCACGGTCCCGGTTCCACCACTGCCCGCGGGCCCGCCACCGCCGGTGCCCACGGAGCCGTCGGGGGGAACGCCACCCTCACAAGCGAGCGCCACGCCCGCTGCCGACAGAGGCAACAGCCAGCGCAAGGGAACGAACGATCGCCGGGTGAGGCGAGACGGAAGCGAAGTAGACCGGCGGCGCTGCATGGTTCGTGAGCCCTCACTTCGTGGTTCGAAGACGGACTTCCCGCGCAGCCAGTAAACCCCCGCGCTCTTCGGGTGGTCCACCGAGCAATGACAAAGAACGCACAAATCGACACGTGCGCTGCTCTCTCGCTAACGCTTTTCAGCGCTCATGAAGGAGGCGAATGGCTCAAAAAAAGCACCGCACAGTGCGACCTGACGAGACCCCGCCATCGGGCCGTGCAGCGCTCGGGCGCTGGGCAGACGTCTCCAGCCGGGGCGGATCGAAGGCCCCAGAAAGCGGCGCCCCCTTCCGACTTTCGTTGATCGATCGTCGAGGTTTCTGCATGAATGCCGGGCTCCCGATCGACGAAATCGTCTCCTTCCCCAGAATCCGAAGCGACCCCGGCCGCACGGATCAGCAGCAGTGGAAGTTTGGACGGACGATCAAGAAAATGAAGGGGGCGACACAAATTTGTGAACCAAAAACGATCCAATCTGGATCGTTTTGCGCTAGGGGAGTGGGGACGGTTGGCCATGACGCTCTCACGCGCAACAGACATGGATCTCGCCGCGACTTCCCGACGGAGGCTGGTCGGGCCTGCCGCACCAGTCTCTGGTGTCGATGGACCCGCCTGGACCCTCCGATTCTTGGGCGGAAATGGGATGTCGCAGCAGGGTTCTGTCCAGCCGAAAGGCAACGCGCGAGGACGTCGGCCGACCTAACGCAGACCGGGGCGCCCGATTCCCGCAGAAAGGTGCGCCCCGGTCTCTGCGTCCTAATCCGCCAGGGTGCGGCCGCCGCCGTACTGGTGGCGAGCGTCCTCACGCAAGCCGCGTGCTCGAGCGCGGCGCCCCCGTCCGCTGGTTCCGGCGGCAGTGCCGCGGGCGGCGCTGCGACCGGAGGGAGCACCTCGAGTGGGGGTAGCTCGTCCTGTCCCGGCGCCTCTTGCACCGGCGGCGAGACGGGAGCCGGCGGGAGCGGCGGCACATCGGCCAGCGGCGGGACCGACCCGGGCAGTGGCGGTGATGGCAGCGGTGGGCAGCTCGTCGGCAGCTGCGGCAGCGCCTGCCAGAACCCGGTCCAAGGCAGCTGTGCTGCCCCGGAAGTGCGCGTGACCGAGGTCGAGCTGGGCATCCCGGTCTCGAACAACGACTCGGAGACGACGCTCCAGCCGCTCGTCCTCGCCGCGATGCCGTCGGGCGGTGCGCGCCTCGCCTTCATGAGCGACGACGACGCCGTACACGTGGCGCAGCTCGACTGCCAGGACGCGCTGGTCGAAGGCACCTTTGCGCTGCCGGCACACGATTTTCAGGACGTCGCGGCCGACGAGAACGGCGGCGTAGCGGTCCTGACGCGCGACGCGCGCGGCGGCGGCACCTTGAACTGCGGCAATCCAGCCAACCTGTGCGATGGCGGTCCGGAGCCGCCCGTGGCTTGCCACGAGATGTGGATGGTCCGCTACGACTGCGCGGGCAATGTAACTTGGGAAACGGCGCTGACGACCAGTAGCGAATCGCTACCGCCTTATTCCACGGGACCGACTGGCGAAACCTCCCTCATGATCTGGTGGTACCAGCATCATGGCCGCCTCGCCTACGATGGGGAAAACTACGCGGCGTACTTCGGCGTCGCCATCAGCGTTTCGGAAAACAGCTGCATCAACATCCACCAGGGCGACCGCATGCGGGTCATCGGCCCCGACGGCACCCCCGTCGATCATCCCGACGACTTCGGAACTTGGGGCATCGGCTGCAGCCACAGCTGGAACACGCGCATCGTTTGGGACGAAGCCGCCAACAAGTTCGTGATGGTGTGCGCGACCGACAACGAAGGTCGCGTCGCCCTGCCCGATCCATACCGCACCATCTATGCGCCGCAGGATCTCGCCACACTCAGCGTGGGAGACCTGGTGGTAGCCGGAGGCGGCGGATACTGGGTGACCGCTTCCGACGTGGGCACGGTGCACTTGCTGCACTTTACCGACGGCATGGCGGACCAAGATCTGAGCATCGCCAGCTCCAACTATTCTCATCTCGCGGCCTACGGAGAAGATCACATGATCGCCGCCTGGGAAGGCGAAGCCGGCTTCGTGGCGAAGGTCTTCGACCGCACGACGGGCGCTGAAGTCAGCGCCGAGTTCGAGCTGCCGGTACCCGACAATCGCTACCACTGGCTCGAAAGCATGGCCGACGGCAGCGTCGCGTACGCGGCACCGGGCAGCGGCACATCGGTGCGCATCGCCCGCGTCCTGCCGTGCGCTCCCTAGTTAGGGTGCTTCTCGGCGCCGCGCACGGCGGAAGCATCATCCCCAGGGTTCGAAGCGTTCCGGGTCGACGCCACCGCCCTGCACGTAGTCGCGTGGCCCCACCTCGAAGAGCTGGTGGAACACCCGGTGACATTGCGAGTAGCTGCCGAAACCTGCCGCGAGCGCCGCTCGCATCAAGTTCTCTGGATGTCGCTCCACTTCGCGCAAGAAGGCCATGACGCGGAGGCGATTCTTGTAGGCGGCGATCGACACACCATGATCGCGCTGAAAATGGCGGCTCAGGTCGCCGCGGTTGATGCCGAGCTGGCGAGCCAGAGCGTCGCGCCCCAGATGGCCATCCTGGCGCAGGAGGCCCGCTGCCCGCTCGCTCAACCCGGAAGGGCGCGCGCTGGGGGCCAAAGTCGCAAGCGCTCCCATCAATCGCTCCTCTACGGCTGCGGCATCCGCACTGTCGGCAGAGCCCAGCAGTCGATCGGCCAGACTCGAGGGGCTCCCCTCCCAGCGCTCGAGGCGCCACCTGAACGTCCGCGCTTGCCCCGGCTCATGGGGCGCGCGGTCGAGCAGGGCTTGCTGAAAACCAACGACGACGAGATCGAAATCGGCGCTGGCTTCCTCCAGGCAGTGATCGAGACCCGGAGGGAGCCACAGGAGCGATCCCGGGCAGAGCTCGACCCGCTCCCGCCCCACCGACATGACGCCGCTGCCGGCCACCACGAGGTTGAACTCGGACTCGTCGTGCACGTGGCGGGGGCGCCGATAGGCGGGATGGTATCGCCACGCCTGAGCTCGCCTGGCCGCCAGCATGGGAAAGGGCTGAAAGACCGGGAACACGTCTTGTCCAGGGTAGCACCGGCACGCCGGGCGCACCTCTCACTTCGTGCGTTCGTTCCTACCAGGGTGCTGCAAACAGCACCCCGCCGACGACAACGACCGTGCCCACGCGGACAGGCACGGTGCGAGCCGGGTCGAGCAGACGAAAAACGCACCGAGTGCAGAGTCGAGCGCAGCCTACACGGGGAAGCTTCGGCTCATGAGACGCCTTTCTTCGCTCGTGATCCCGTTTGCGCTGCTGGCTTGCTCGACCGAGGGCACACCGGGTGGAACAGGTGGAAATTCCGCCGGCGGAAGTGCCCCCGCCAGCGGTGGCCTGGACCCAGGAGCGGCGGGCGGGAGCGGCGGATCCGCGACTTCGGGCAACGACGCGGGAGGGGCCGGCGCCACCCTGGGATCCGGCGGGGCGCCGAGCGCCGGGGGGACAACGGGAGCCGGCGGGACAACGGGAGCCGGCGGGACGTTCACGCTGCGCTGGGAAGATGACTTCGACGCGCTCGACAGCGCGCGCTGGACCCCGATGACGCACTCGTGGGACGGAAACCTGGCCCAGTTCGGCGCGGACAACGTGGTCGTCGAGGATGGGGTGCTCTCCATCGGCCTCACTGCCGTGGACGATCCCGACAAGCCCTATTCAGGCGTGGAGCTTCGCTCGACCGAAACGATCACCTTCGGCAAGGTCGAAGCCAAAGTCCGCTTCGCTCGCGGCTCGGCGGTCGTCTCCTCACTGGTGCTCATCTACACGCCCTGGCCTCCGGACGATTGGAACGAGCTCGACATCGAGTTTCTCGGCAAGAACAGTGACCGGATCCAGTTCAACCACATGGTGAACATCCCACCCGCGGATCCAGCGAGCGGCCACCTCCAATTTCCGGAGCTCGCGACGTTGGCGTTCGATCCGGCGGACGACTTCCACATCTACGCCATCGAATGGGAGCCCGGTGAAGCTCGCTTCTTCGTCGATGACGTGCTCACTCATACCGCGACCGAGGAAATGTCCCGGATGGTCCTGCCGCAGAACATCCTGCTCACGATCTGGGCCAGCGACGCCGCGTCATGGGCTGGCCCGGTCGACGAGACGACCGCTCCCACCGCCGCGGAGTACGACTGGATTCGCGTCTACGACTACGTCCCGCCCTCTTGACGCACGCTCAGCCGAAGGCGGCGAGGAGCGCGAGCCCGACTGCCAGGAGGCAGGCCACCAAGAATCCGACTTTCCACGGACTGACCGGGTGGTCCCCCGTGACCGTTCCACTCGCGCCGTGCACCAGCACGCGAAACACGTCTTTCTGGTAGCGGTAGGCCACCACGTAGAGCGGCACGAGTGCCAGTCGCACCTGCGACCTCTCGAGCTCGGTCTCGGAGCGGAAGTCCTTGTGCCTTTCGGCTTCGATGCTGCTCTCGGCGCGGTCGGCACGCAGTCGCTCGATGCGGGCGCGTAGGCGCGCATGGGACTCGCCCTGCGAGACCACCGGCAGCTCTGCATCGTGGCTCCCGAGGTAGCCTTGATGGTACCCCACCACGACCGCCGCTGCGAAGCCGCCGAGTTCCAGGAGCTCCTGGGTCGCCACCACGCGCGACGCGCTCTCGAGCTCGTGAATCGGCTCGTCGATGACGCCACGTTGGTCCTCCCAGCGCGTCCGCACGTGCCCAGGGTCACCCGAAGGCCGAGCGCGCCCGGCGGCCGCGTCCTCTGCCGCCGTGGTGAGAATGCCGACGCGCGCGCTCCAGCTCGTCTTCGCCTGAGCCCGCCAAAAGTGACAAGGAACGTAGATCGAATCGAGCTCCTCGACCCGCGCTGCTCGCGCGAGATCCCCGGGGGCGAACCAGGCTGCGCCCAGCCAGCCCGCGAACTTCTGGCGCGCCGTCCGACCGTCGAGCAGAAACGGCACGATGCCGTCGAATGCCTCCATGCGCCCGGTCGTCGGTTCGAGGGCGAGATTCGACAAACAGTAGTGGCAGTGCAGGGCCAACGCGCCGGGCCGCCGGATCACCACGGCACCACAGTGCGCGCACGAGAGCGTAACCGGCCCGTCTCCCTCCTCTGCTCGGTCCGGGGACGCGGGTCTCTCCCGCCCGTCGAAGTCATGCCAGACGATGGCCTCGCCTCGGGGGAGCTCCGTGCGGTAGCCACAATGGGAGCAACCGAGCAGGGCCGCCGCTTCGTCGAGGACCACGGGAGCCGAACAATCAGGACAGCGCAAAGCGCGGGCGATCCAGCCCGACGCGTCCACGAGATGATGCACCCTCGGATCCTGCGCTCTTCCCGAGAGCGCAGGAAGGGGCCCAAGCGGGCCCGCCCAAGCGGGCCCGGAGACGTCCCGCTCAGTCTTCTGAAACGCAGCTGGCTACGCCGTCCACGACCTCACAGGTGCCGTTGAAGCAGGGGTCGATGTCGCCGTAGCCGGAGCCGACATCGTTGCAGCTCGTGATGCCCTCACCGACGCACACGGTCTCTCCCGGAGTGCACACTGCCTCCAAGCAGGCTCCGTCGGAGCAGTACTGTCCCTCCGAGCACTGAGCGGCGCCGAGGCACTCGACGCACGACCCCGTGTCGAAATCGCAAAGCTGCCCGAGCGGCGTGCAGTCCTTGTCGGAACCGCAACCGCGGACGCAGACGTTGTTGGCGCAGCTCTCCTCTTCGGCACAGTCGGCGTCCGACCCGCACTCGAGGCAGAGTCCCTCGCTGGGGCCAGGCCCAGGACCGCCTTCTCCCGTCACGCACACGAGGTCCGTCGTTGGGCAGTCGAGGGAGTCCTCACAGGTCGGACGCTCCTCACACACCTCGTTCACGCAGATCGCGCCGTCGCCGCAATCGCCATTGTTGGCGCAATCCACACAGACGCGCCGGAAGCCCGCACAGACTTGACCGGACTCCGCACAGTCCTCGTCGCCTTCGCAGACGACCGGACCCTCGCTCGGCGGCGTGACGCCGGGATCCATCCCGCCTTGTCCCGCCGTGCTCGTTCCGCCGGTGCTGCTGCCGGCCTCACCCGTGGTGCCACCCGTAGTGCTCGGGCTGCCACCGGTGCCCGTCGCTCCGGCCGTGCCACCCGATCCGGTGGCACCGGCCATCTCGTCGGTGGTCATGTCGGAGCCGCCACAGGCAACAGAAGCGGCAAGCCCGAGCGAAACGGCGAGAGCCAAGCGCCCCAAGATCGAAGTGCGGTAGGTCATGAGGCCGACGCTACCAGCGAACATTCGGCACCAGTTCGCCTTTCGTAATGCGTGAAACTTTACGAAAATGCGGTGATGACGACAGGAGCCGTGTCAGCATGCGGGCGCCTGACAGACGCTCCTGACCATTAGCTCATTGTTTCATTCCACCGCAGCCACATTTGGCTGCGGTGGGAAAGCGACTCCATCTGTCAGTGGTCAGTCATTCGGAGCCAGCGCTCCGCCGGGGCGCTCCCGCTTCGGGTCACTGGATCGCGCGGAAGGCTTCGGCGCGGCCGGCCTGTGGCGGGTGGCAGGTCACGGTGGTCGGCCCGCTGCAGCTCGGCCCGAGCAGCTTCGACAGCGGGACGGGCTTCTTGCTGCTGCGAACGAGCAGACTCGACCCGGGGCGCGTCGGATTGGCCTTCGTCACGACGTAGCCGACGTTCGACTGAAAGACCGTGAGGTCGCAATCCCCGCGCTCGGCACCTTGCAACAGCAACGCCAAGAGCTCGAGCTCCTCGGCACTCGGGGTTGGCTGCAAAGTGACCTGCTGCCCGACCATCGGCTTCAAATTGGTGTCGAATGCCATGACGAAGGCCTCCATATCGGAGCGCTCCTTCAAGCCCTTCGGCGCGCAAACTCCGTCCTCGTGACCGCCCTCGAGGGTGGAGCCGAGCTGGAAGCACGCGAGTCGGATCTGCTGCACGAAGGTCGTGGGGAAGCTCGGGTCGCCCAGCTGCTCCGCGAAGATGGCCAGCGCCGCCTGGCAGTCGAGCGCCGCAGGATCCAAAAAGCAGCTGTCGGGCAGACCGCTCGAGGCCGAGCAGAAGGCCAATGCCTGAGTCAACTCCGGATCGAGTGGCGGTAGCTGGTCGAGCGGTGCGTTGCGGAAGGCCGCTACGCAAGCTTGCTGTGTGGCCGGAGCGGGCAGGAACGCTTCGAAGCCGCCCGGATTGCCGGGATCGACGCCGTCCATCGGCCTAGCCGCGAACACGGTTGCGCCGAAGAACCGATGCACGGTGTCGGTCGACCCGTCATGAGTGAAGCCCGAGCCGCGCACCTGCGGCCCTTGGAAGCTAGCGTCCGGAGCAAAGAAGCCGCCGGACCTGGGACCCGTCACGGACTCGGGCAGGAGGAAGGCATTGTTCGCGGTGCCGAACATGCCCGCCTTGGCGTAGAGGTTACGCAGGTGGGGGATCTTCAAGACCTGGCTCTCGTTCTCGAACGAGTAGCGGCCATCGGTGCCGAAGAAACCGGGCCGATAGACGTCGAACTCCGCGTTGCCCTCCGGGTCCAGGACATGGCACCCGTTACACGTGTGAACGGTGTCACTCGCACGGAGGTCGCACGACCTCGGCGCACCGACCTGGCAGCCGAGCAGAACATTGCGGAAGGCGCCCGTTCCAGCTGCGAGCTCGTCCTTGCGGGCAGTCACCGTCAAGTTGGCCAAGCCAAAGGTGAGAGGCAACGCTTCGACGAAGGCTTCGGGAGAAGCGAACGGGCTGTCCGGACCTTGCGCCTCGGGCGGCACGGACGACAGGACGAGGCCAATCAATGCCGGTGCCACCGACGTGCCGTGCTGCGAAGACAGCTTGAGCACGCCCAAGAGCGCGCCGGTCGAGGCCGAAAGCGCGCCAGCGGCCGGCAGCGTGAACATGCCTGCTTGGAGAGTCAGGTCCACCGCCACGAAGGCCTCGACCGCGAGCGTCAGCTGGGCGGCCAGCGCCTCAGCCACGGGGACCACCTCTTCGGGTAGGCCGGTGGTGTCGCTGGCAATGGCCAAAAACTGAGCACGGAAGGTCGGGTCCAAGAGCAGGGCCTGAATGACACCGACGAACGGCGCAATGGCGGCGCTGCTGTCGAGGACGCGCACGACGGGATTCGAGAGGCAGCCGCAGGCGTGCGTTTCGGCATCGAGATCTTCGACGAGCTGACCGCTCACACCCTGGCAACTGCGACTCCGATACTGCTCGTCCGTCTGGCTCTGGCAGCCGAAGTACATCGCGCGACCGGCTGCTTGCTCGGGAGTCAACGAGTCGTCGAGCGCGCGCACGGGATTTGGCGGCAAGGTCAGCTGAAGTGTGAAGTTGGTGAAGTCTTGAAACACCTCGGGCTCGAGCATTTCGTCTCGCCCGTTCAGCCCAGCAATGGCCACATCGAACTCGCCGAAGGAGTTGTCTTCGTTGAAGCTGCCGAAATTCGGCTGCTCGCCGGGCGCGTCCTGGAAGCGGCGGGTACGGTCGCCCCGCCAGTGCTGAGCACCGTGATTGGCCATGCCGCGCAAGGTTTGGGTCGCCATCGGCCCCTTGTTGGCGCGAAAATCGGGAGGGAGAACGGCGAAGCCGGGCTCGAACGCCAGCTCTCCCACGAAGAAGAGCTCAGGCGGCAAGGCGTAGGGGCCGGGGTTGGTCACCGTGGCGGCGTCGGGATCACCGAGGTCCCAGGACAAGCTGTCCATGTTGCCGAATACGTGGCAGCTGGCGCAGGCTGAATCGCCATGCGTCGAGGTGAGGCGCGCATTGTAGAGCACGTGACGACCGTCGGTGATCGAGGCTGGCTCCGGGCTGGCCAACGTCACGCGCGCCGAAAGGTCATTGCTCGCGGTGTCGAACAGCAATACCTCGTTCGAGAAGTGAGTCTTCACGTACAAGCGCTCACCCCCAGGGCTCAGAGCAAGTCCAACCGGACCGCTCGGCGCCATCAGGTCTTCGCCGACGTAGAGATCGCGCAGAGCGCCACTGGCTCGTGCGGCATCGTGATCGAAGGTCGCACCAAGTTCCGCGACCGACACCTTGGCCACCTTGTCGGAGCCGAGGAGAGTGAAGAACAGATCGTGCCCGTCGGGACTGATGGCTCCTGCAGTGGGGAACGCCAGGCTCTTCTCGTTTTCCTCGACATTTTCAGTGCAGCACGTGGAGTAGTCGATGTGGGTGTTCAGATGGACCGGCGTCACGCCGCCGCTCGGACCGAGGACCGAAATTCGGCTCTCGTGCAGGTGGCCCCGCACGGTCGTGCTCGAGCTGTCCCCGGGCCCCTCGAAGCGCGTCAGATTCTGCGCCTCCGTGCCGAGTGCCAGCACCTTGCCGGTGCCAGGCTGGACTGCCAGGCCGAAGAGAATCGTCCCGACGCCGCTGTAGCTCCGCGTCACCTCGAGACTACCAACGTCGATTGCGAAGACATCCTCGTCCGGCAAGCTCAGCTTCACGTCGTCGTTGAAGGCCATGGCCGGCGACTGGTGGCCAGCCTGGTGGGCCGGCGTCTCGACCCCGCCGAGCGGGGCGTCGAGCCAGCAACCGGACGTGCCATCGGGGAAACTGGTGAATGCCGGACCGCAATCGACCATGTTGTCGTAGAACTTGACGATGACGCTGACGGTGGGCTGTAGGGTGCCATCGCCACTCGTGCATTGGCATTCCGGATCGACCACTCCGGGCGTGAGGACGTGCACGCTTTGGACGCGATGCTCCTCGTCCGTCTTCACGCAGACGCCTTGCTCGAACAAGTTGCCGTCAGCCTTGCGCGGATCGGGCATGCAGCGACCCGATCCGGTAACCGCAGCCATGCCGCCCCGAATCGGCGTCGCGCCGGCCACTCCTGGAAGGAGCTCGAGCTGCCCGCCGGCCTCGATGAAGTTCCCAGCGTCGTCGCGAGCCAAGAGCGGCAAGAGGCTCACCACGCCGCTCCGAGCGGCTCGATCGGCTGGAATGGCCAGCGTGCGGTTGCCAGTGTGGAAACCAGCCGCGTACACCACACCATCACCGACCGCGAGGGCTCGCGGCGTATCGGTGAACAGGTTGATCACCTGGGGCGGCGTCGTCGGCTGAGCCGCTTCGAAGACGAAGACGTCGGCGAGTCCCGGAGTGTCCTTCTCTGCCGGCGGCGTGACGAGGTCGGTGCCGGAGCGCGCCGACTCGACCGGGTGATGCTGCCCGCGATGGGCCGCCGTCACGAAAACCCGTTTCGGACCGTTTTCTCGAGCCGCCACGACGATGTCACGGGGCTCGTCGCCTACGTGCAGAGTACGGACCACTTCGCCTTTGCAGCTCGGCAGCTGGACCGACACGATGCTGATGCTGTCCGACAGATGGTTGACGACCCAGAACGTCGCTTGCTTTTTGCTTTCGCTCACGACGGCAGCGGCAACGGGACGCAAGCCGACCTTGACGGACCCGCAGACCTCGAGCCTCTCGCCGCCACGACCGCGCTTGGGGACCAGCAAATCGAGCGTGTCGTTGGTGGTATTGGTGACTCCAACCACGGAGCTCTTGGCCAGCGTCACGACCGGACGCACCGGATCGGCTTCGAAGAGGGTGTAGTCGCGTGCCGGCTCCGTACCTTCACCCTCGAAGGCCGGATCGAGCAGGAGTGGCTGGCCGACTTGGGCCAAAGGATCGCGCTCTCCCGCGTCCTGACATGCGACCAAAAACAGCACACCGAACGCCCCAACGAGGCCCCGCCCAATTCCCATCATCACTGCTTTCATCCCTTCAGCCCGGGGCGATCGCCAACTGCGACGTCCCGCTCTACTGGTGCCATCCAAGAGCGCCTTGCTCTGGGGACGCACGCGCCATCACATGATTCGTTCCTCGAGGTCACGATTCGTGAATCTCGTAGACCTCGAACGGAAACCTGCCTTCGTGCGCTACGAGAACACACTGAGAGAAGCTACGCCTCTGCAAGTTTCTTTGCCGAGCGATGTTCGGCCGACCGACCCGCTGGGTCCTGAAGTCAGGAGGAGCGGTCGAGCGCGACAGCGAAGCATCCGGTCAACGACAGGTCGCTTTCGTTTCGCTGCCTTCTCCGCCGTAGAAGTCGCTCAAACAAAGGCTCGATCCCTCGCGAGGGCAGACACAATTGCACGCGAGCGTCTTCGATTCGTAACATCGACTCGCAGCCAGCCAGTTGCACGGCGTCTCGCTCGCCCCACGCAAGAAGCCGAGCTTGCACTCTCCGAGCGTGATGTCTCCCGGCGGCGCGTCGTCCTCCGGCCCTTCCGCCGTGCCTTCGCTGGCAGGAACGGCCGCATCGCCTGCCACGTCCGCGGCCTCGCTCTGCTCGGCCACGTCAGCCTGCCCGGTGACCTCGCCCCCGCAGGCGACGGCTAGGCCGAATGGGGCTGAACCGAACAGGAAGGGCAGAACCAGGGCACAGCCCGATGAGCGCGCTCTCATGCACCTCTCTTTGCGCCTTCCGCAGCGAAACCTTCTCGCTCGACCGCGATTCTTCGGGCGGGGCGCGGGACCATGGACAGTGCGGGCTGCGCTATGGATGATGGCGCCCCCTTGTCTTCCCCGCCTCGAGAAGCTCCCGTAGCTCCTAGAACGATGAAACCGACAGCAGCCGGGCAGAGCGCAGTGGCGCCAGCCGGGACCCTATCGCCACCGGGCGCCCCACCGCGGTTCCCAGCGCTGGAAACCGATGGCCCCCTGATCGCCCTCTTGCTCTGCATGGTCGCCGTGGGCATCGCCCTACGCGCGTACCAGCTGGACGAGCCGCACACGCTCAAGTGGGACGAGCATCACTACGTGGAGACGGCTCGTAGCTACCTTGCCCACAAGTATGCCTGGAACGACCACCCACCGCTGAGCAAGCTCATCATCGCCGGGTTCATGTGGGCCCTCGGGGACGGTCCGCTCGCCTGGCGCCTCCCCTCCTTTCTGTTCGGTGTCGTGAACATCGGTCTGGTCGGTGCGCTCACGGCGCACGTCTTCCGCAGCAGGAGAGCAGGCCTCATCGCAGCAGCGTTCGTCGCGATGGATGGCTTCTTCATTGCCTATTCGCGCACCGCGCTGCTCGACGGCATGATCGTCGCGTTTTCTCTAGCCTCGATGCTGTGCGTCTTGCGCGGAAGGACCGTGCGGGCGGTGCTGCTAGCGGGCCTGTTCTCGGGTTGTGCGCTGTCGTTCAAGTTGAACGGCGCGGTCTTCGTCTTTGCGAGCTTCCTCGCATGCTTGGCTTCCAAGCCTTTGCGCAAGTACTCGCCATTGCTCCTGCTGTGCGCCCTCTTCGTGTTCTACGCGCAGTGCGCCGTGGCCCTCGTCAATGTCGGACGCTCGGGCAGTATCGCGGCGGTGATCGAAGAAAATCGGGCCATGGTGAAGAACCACCTCGGCTACACGGTCGTGCACCCCATGAGCTCCAAGTGGTACACGTGGTTCGTGCCCACGCGGCCCATCTTCCTGCGCCGGGATGCCGACATCGACGGGACCGTGCGGGCCCTCCTGACTCTCGGCAATCCTCTACTCTGGTGGGCTGCCATCTTCGCCGTTTGGTCCGCGGCCGAAGAGCTGATCAAACCGGGTCTCGCCCGCCTCTGGAGTGACCTGCGCTCGGGCTCGAGCACACGCCGGATTGGCCTCTTCTTCCTGCTGGCGTGCTACGCGGGGCCGATCCTGTTTTGGGTGCCGGCGCTGCGCGACGCGTACATCTATCACTACCTGCCATCCTACGCGTTTGCCCTGCCGCTCCTGGCGGGCCTCATCGCCAGGCTCTACGCCACGCGCCGTCCGCTGGCCTTGGCGTTCGTCGTCCTGGCTTTCGAAATCTCACTCGTCTATGCGCCGCTCGCAGCGGAGCTCCCCATCTCACAGAGCGCCTTGAACGCGCGTTTGCTACCCGGGTGGAGGTGACGATGCTCAGCGGACCGAAGCGAGAGTGGCAGATCGTGCTTCTGGCGATGGCGTTCGGAGCCGTCATCCTGGCGTTTGGCCGCGGCCGCGCTTTCACGAAGACGGACGTCGTCGAGGTACAGATCACGCTCATCACGGCCGACCGTGGCGACTTGGATTGCGGGCTCGATCAGAGCATCCAAGGCCTCTCGTGCGGCTTCAGGAGCGACGGAGCCGCCGTCACTCCGCCGCCAGCGCTGGAGGCCCGCCTCGCGCCCTACATGACACCGGACAGGCGCCTCCTGCTCGTGCCTGGGCTCTTCGAGCAGCCCGCGCTTTCGGAACGCTACGATCGCGAGCGTCCCACGAGTCGGCCGAAGCACCGCCTGAAGCGCTTCATCGCGAAATGCCAGATGGAGCTTCTGACGAAGGTCCCGAAGGTCAAGGTGCGCTTCGGCAAGCGAAACCCGTGGGGCGACGCCGGTGATGCCTGGGTGGCCAAGCCGCGCAGCTGCTCGGTGCAGGACTGACGCTCGCGGCGGACGCGACGTTCAGGCGGTCGGCTCCCCACCGCCGGGGAGCGCACTGCCGGGGAGCGCACCGCCGGGGAGCGCACCGCCGGGGAGCTCGCTGCCTGCGGGGTCACTGCCTGCAGGGTCAATGCCGAGGAGCGAGATGCGGCGCCAGGCCCCGCTCTTGAAACGGTATGCCATCACTGCGGCGACCGCGAACAGGTACACGATGACAGAGATCATCGCGGCCGTTGGACCCCAGGCGAGCACTCTGACGGCGAGCCACGCGCCAGGCGCGAACACACACCACGCGAGAAAGATGCGAGCGGCCATCGGCCACGCGGTATCGCCTGCGGCGCGCATGGCTTCCGTGAGCGTCATGGCCACGGCGTCGAACAGCTGCCAGAGACCACTCAAGCCGAGCATCAAGACTCCGACGCGCACGAGCGCCTCCGCCTCGCCTCCGGGGGACACGAAGAGCAGGATGAAGGGCTTCGGCATCAGGACGTACATGAGGCCGACAGCCAACATCCACCCTCCAGCGAAGCGCAGCGCCAGCCCCGTGAGCCGAACGACCCGCTCCGGCTGGCCACGACCTATCGTTTCTCCGATCAAGATGGCGCCCGCCGAGGCCACGCCGAAGGCCGGCATGAACGACAGCATATTCAGCTGAAACACGATGTTGAATGCGGCGAGTGTGGTCGTGCCCAAATGGCCGACGATCACATTGATGAACAGCACGAATGCCGCAAACTCCAAGAAGTAGTTGATGCCCGCCGGCAAGCCGAAGCGCAGCATGCGATAGAGCTCTGTCGCGCGCACCTCGATGCGGCCCCGCGGGACGTCGTGCCCCACGCCAGCGAAGAAGCACGTCAGTAGGAATAGAAAGCCCAGAGTGGTGGCGATGGAGCTCGCCCAAGCGGAACCCACCACGCCGTAACCAGGTAGTCCGAAGCGCGGCTCGATCAGCAGGTAGTTCAGCGCGATGTTGCTCACCATGATGAGCACGCTGGCCACGAGCGGCAGTCTCGTGTTGCCGAGTCCGCCGTACCAGCTACCGAGCGCCTCGTTGCCGATCAAAGCGACGGAGACGTACAGGCGCACCGCGATGTAGGCCTCCATGTCCCGCTCGACGGCCGGTTCGTAGCCAACGAGAGAGAGGCCCGAGCCAATCAGCGGAATCACGAGCACTCCGAGCAGGCCAGCGACGAGCGAGACGAGCAGACCGCAATAGGCGTAGCGCGCTACGGCCCCCAGATCCCCGCGGCCGCGCAGCTGAGCCGCGAAGCTCTGCAGGATGAGCATGGTGCCGAGCGGCAGCATGTTGAGGCACAGGACGTCGAGTGCACCAGTCGTGACCGCTGCGAGCGCAGCTTCACCGAGCGGTGCGACCAAGAGCGCATCAGTGAACCCGACGACGGCCTGCGTCGCGCGCTGCAGGACGATGGGCCAAGCCAAACGCAGGAGCGATTGCGTTGGGGATAGTTCGGCACTCGGGGCTAGCATGACGACTCCTGGCGCGGCACGCCCAAGCGCGCGCGAGCGGGGGCCTATAGCAGCCGCAGGCGCCCAGACGAGGAAAAGGCGAAAATGATCTCGGCCGTCTCGAACTCGCTACTTTGCCGCCCGTAGGCCGCGCGTACGGCCGCCTCGAGTGCGGGCGGCCATTTCGGCAGTTTGGAGCGAGTCGGAACACTGTGGCCGCCGCCCACGACCTGAATCCAAGCCACGGCAGGACCATCGGGCGCGTACCATTCTCGGACTTCGATCGACGTACCGTCGTCGAGCGCTCGATCGGGGATGCGCCGCAGCTCGGGCGGACCGGTGTGCCCCGCCAACGTGGCGAGGGCGAGTGCGCTCCGGTCCGATGACAGTACCGCCCCACGCGTCGTGTTCCCGGCCAGGTTGACCAGGCCTCCGCGCGCGGGGTTGATGGGATCGTCACCTCCGGTGACGAGGAGCATGGACACCGCGCCTCCGGAATGATGGCAGTCGTCGTTTTCGGGTGCCGGCAGGTTGGCCAAAAGGGCCACATGGCGGCGCGCCATTTCGGGCGCCTCGAACGCCAGCCGAAAGACCATGTGGCCGCCGTTCGAGATGCCGATCACCGTCACGTGGTCGAGATCTGCTCCGTCCTCGGCTGCGAGCGTACGCGTGAGCGCGCGCATGAACCCCACATCGTCCACGTCTTCCAGGTTGGCGGAGTAGCTGGCGCGGGGACGACAATCGTTCCAATGCTCGCCATAGCCATCGGGATACGCCACGATCAACCGCTCGCGATCAGCGATGCGATCGAACACGCCGTCGTGCAGGGCACGCATGTCGGTGCCAGTACCGCCGGACCCATGCAGCACGATCCACAGCGGTGCTCCGGCCGAGAGGCCCTGGGGGCGGTGGACCTGATAGGTCCGCTTGCGGCCGCCCGACTCGAGTGTGCGGAGGGGGCCCATCGGGACACGAGAAACGGTGGCGCCGGGGGCAGGAAGCGCCGCCGGGGGGGATGCTTCCCCCGCGCGCGCCGGAGCGGGAGCGGGAGCGGGCTCGGTCACGAGCACCGCGCACACCGCCATCAGCGCCGAAGAGGCGAGCGCCGCGCCGAGCGCGAGCCGAATGGTGAGGTCGCGAGACCGAGCCAAGAGTCATGGCAATGTAGCGCGCGGCACCGCGGCGTGAAGGCCCGCGACTGGCTGCACATACCGTAGGGCAGCCGGAGGATGGTCGCCTGCGTGGGCGTTCACCGGGAATGCCGAGGTCGAAATGCGCCGAGCTTCAGGCGGAGGCTCGAACGCCGGAGTGGTCACGCTGTCTCTGAAGACAGCGACTGACCAGTGACTTCGACGATGGCGTCCAGGAGCTCGCGATGGGACGCGGGCTTGGTGAGGAAGCGGCCGTGTGGACCCAGGTCGAGGTCGAGCGGCGGCTCCCGATTGCCGCTCAAGAGGACCATGGGCAGGTTGGGGAAGCGGCCCCGAACGTTCCGCGTCAGCTCTTCGCCGTCGACTCGTGGCATCGACAGGTCCGTCACCACGCATACCAGGTCATGGGTCGAACGCAGCACGGAAAGTGCTTCTTCGCCGTCGGCCACGGCCGTCACGTCGTAGCCAGCCAGCGTGAGCGAGCGCACGAGCGCACGCCGAATGAGCGCCTCGTCCTCGGCGAGCAAGATACGTCCGCGTGGCGCGAGCGCTGGCGCTTTGACTTGGGCAATGCGGCTCGACGAAGCTCGCGGTCGCAGCCCCACCTCGAGCGCAGGAAAGGAGAGACGAAATGTGGTGCCCTCGCCCGCGCGGCTGTCGACCTCGATGATGCCGGAGAAATGCTGCACCAGCTGACGAACCGTGGACAAGCCCAGACCGGTCCCGGTGGCCTTCGTCGTGTAGAACGGCTCGAACATGCGAGCCTGCACTTCGGGCGGCATGCCAGTGCCCGAATCGCTGGCCGTGAGCAGCACTCGCCCTTGGTTCTCTCTGAGCTCGAACCGAAGCGTTCCGCCTCGCCCCATGGCGTCCCGCGCATTGACGGCCAAATTCAGCAATATTTGCTCGAAACCGGTGCGTGTCGCCAGCACCCAAACGTCCGGCGCCACGTCGACGGTCACGGCGATGCCGGAGCCGAGCAAGCGCGGAAGCATCTTGTTCATGGCGCTCAGCGTGGCCGACAAATCCACCGGTTCCAGCTTGCTGGCTTGTGTACGACCGAAAGTGAGTAGCTGGGTCGTCATCAAGGCCGCGCGCGAGGTCGACTCTTCGAGGTCGGCGAGCACGGACCGCGTTTCGTGGTCGTCCGTGGATACTTGCTCGGCCAGGAGCTCTGCCGCATTGACGATGACGGTCAAGAGGTTGTTCAAGTCATGCGCGATGCCACTGGCAAGGTTGCCGACCAGTTCCATCTTCTGACCCTGCACCGAGCGACGCAGCGCCTCGTCACGCTCGTCGGCGGAGCGCTGCGCCAGGAGATGGGCCTGACGCAGCGAATCGAGCGAACTGTGGAGCAAGACGGAGGTGAGCGTGACGGTCACGGTGACCGCCGCCCAGGCGTTGATCGGGGAATAGGGCCCGAGCTGGGCCGGCAAGAGTCCCCCCATCTCCAGGTACACGACGAAGCCGCACCACGCCGAGCTCGCCAAAGCCATGATGATGGCGGCCCTTCCACCCACGATGCTGCCGATGAGCAGCACACACACCGCGAATGTCGACGCGTTCTGTCCCTGCATGCCGCCGAAAGCGAGCGTGGCCGCCGCAATCAGGCCCCAAAAGAAGAGCGAGAACACCCAGGCAGCCAGCACGATGCGGCCGGTCCGGACGACGGCGGCCACGACCCCGAGCCAGCCGACCACCACGCCGTAAAACCCAACCGTCACCCAACGGTCATTCCGGGTGTCGAGCAGCGACGTGCCGGCGGCTACGAAGACGAGGCCGAGCATGGCCAGGAGCATCCGAAACAGGCGGCGAGCCTGGCGAGTCACCTCTGGATCGGGAAATACGGGCGCCCGAAACCAGCTGCTACGTCCCGCGCTCACCGGCACAGCCTACCAGGGTGCCGAGAAAGCACCCGGCGGGATGAAAATTGCTGAATCGCGGCTGCTGAAGTCATGCCAGAGTGCACATTCGGAGTGCAGCCGGCACGTCACGTCAGCTGATACGTCCTATGTGCACATCGGCGTGCAGGGTGACGCTATGACTGGCGCGCCCGAAGTTCGGCACATTTTGGCTTTGCCATGTATGGCACGCCGGCGCGCGTCGCGCCACGGCGCCCGCCAGGGCCATTTCTTACTGCCTCGAGTCATGTCAGTGTGCACGCAACCTGGCGCGCGTTTTGCACACTCCGACGGGCAGAGGAGACTCCATGAAAAACATCATTCATCAGAAGATCGGATTCCTGTTCATCCCCGCCTGCCTGCTCGCCACCGCGACGGCATTTGGCCAGTCCGGTGAGTGCCGAGAGGACACCGACTGCGCCGAAGGCCAGCGCTGCGAAAAGGGCATGTTCGTCGACGGCTGCCAGCCCACTGCCGATGGCAGCACCGAGCACTGCAACACCGAGCCTCAAGTGGCCGAGACCGGTTCCTGTGTGACGCCGCCGCCCAGCTGCGACACCGACGCCGACTGCGGCGAGTACCTGTCGTGTGTGAGCATCGAAGAAGGCGGCTGCGCCGTCGACTCGGACGGCAACGGGTACTGCCCCGAGCCCGATCCCAATGGTCCCAAGACCTGCGTCGTCGCCGCATTGTCCTGCGACTCGGACGACGAGTGTCCGCGCGAGTACGAATGCGTGGCCCTCTCGCTCTGCCCGGCCATCGATTGCGCAGAAGACGACGCCGACTGCAACGCGGATTGTAGCCCGGCCGACCAGAAGGAATGCCAACCCAAGCAAATCGCCTGCGAAGACAACGCCGACTGCCCGAGCGAGTGGAGCTGCCAGGGCAACTACATCGAGTCTTGCAGCGGTGGTGGTGCTGACAGCTCAGGCGCGACGGAACCCGCCGATGCGGCCGACGCGGCCGAAAGCGAGCCCGCCGCGGACGACGCGATCTGCACCCAGGAGCCGGCCGTGGGTTCCTGCTTCCCGAACGCCTGGGGCGGCGGGGCCATCGCCTACGACACCGCCGGACCGACCGGCGGCGAGGAAGACGGCGTCGGTTCCACGTCCGATCCTGGCTCGAATGGCGAGAGCGCGAGCGCGGGTGGCGGATGTTCCGTGGCGCGCGGCACGACGCGACCTGACGCGACCTGGGCGCTCGGCCTGCTCTTCGCCCTGCCGCTCCTGCGGCGTCGTCGCGCGCTCGTCTGAGTCGCTCGAGCTCTCGACCCGGCGGCCCCGCCGCGCGCACGCGCGCGACGGGGCCGCGCTGTTTCTCAGGAGCGTTGGCACGCAGCCGCTTGCCGTCGGCCTGGGCCGGCGCCACGCTGGGCCCTGATGAGAGCCTCGGCTGCTCTAAGTTGGCGGCCCAGTCTAGGACGGAGCGGCGCCTTCGCCTGGTGCTTGGCGATAGGCTGCCTGCTCGGGTGCGCCAGAGCGCCGACGTCGGTCCCGCGGCCCGTGGCGAAGACGGACGCGACGCGTGCGTCTGAGGGCGAACGGGAGGCACCGGCTTCCCGCACGGCGCAGGAAACGCCGGCCGACGTCCGCCATCTGCTCGACCGCTTTGCCTTCGGACCACGCCCGGGCGAGGTGGAAGCCGTGCTCGCGCAGGGAACGCGCGCCTGGTTCGAGCATCAGCTGCGTGCCGACGAGTTGCCCGATCCGCGCGCAGAGCGCGCCGTGTGGCCCTATCGCCGAGCGCTGGCGCCACCGGATCGGCTGCCCGACCTGTTCGCCAAGGCAGGAGCTCCGCTCGAGATGCCAACGGGAGAGACGCCCGGCCGGAAGAATCAGGAGCTCAGAAAGCAGATGTCGATGAAGCAGCTGCTGCTCGAGCTCCAGATGGCCGAAATCGCCCGGCACATCGAGAGCGAGTACCAGCTGCGCGAGGTGATGGTCGACTTCTTCAGCAACCACTTCAACGTCTACGCCAAGAAAGACGAAGTGCAGCTCCTGGCTGGCGACTATGTCGAGCGCGTCATTCGCCCACTGGCACTCGGCTCCTTCGAAGAGCTGCTGCTCGCGACGGCGCGGCATCCCGCGATGCTGCGCTACTTGGACAACGCCTCGAGTCGTGCGCGTCCGCGACGCTCCGCCCAGGGCTTGCCAGGCATCACCGAGAACTACGCGCGCGAGCTGCTCGAGCTCCATACGCTCGGCGTCGACGGCGGCTACGACCAAGCAGACGTGATCGCGGTTGCTCGCGTGCTGACGGGCTGGACCTTCGTCGCTGGCGTGGACGGCCGCGGGGCCACGTTCGTGTTCGATGCGCGTCGCCATGACCAGGGCAAGAAGGTGGTCCTGGGCACCGAGTTTTCTGCCGGTGAGGCCGAGGGCTTGCGACTCCTGCGCATGCTCGCCCTGCACCCGGCGACCGCTTCGCATCTCGCCCACAAGCTGTGCGTGCGCTTCGTGGCCGATCAGCCACCGCCCGAGTGCACCGAGCCCACGACGAGGGCGTTCCTGGCTTCGGGTGGTGACATCAAGGCCACCCTTTTGGCGCTGTTCGAGTCGCCCGCCTTCTTTGCAGAGGAGCATCGAAGGACCAAACTGAAGACGTCGCTCGAGTTCTTGCTGAGCGCCGTACGTGGCACGGGCGCCCGACTCGCCGGCACGACGGGGCTGGCGCAGGTGGCCACACGCTTGGGTGAAGCGCCTCACTTGGAAAGGAGCCCCAAGGGACGCGTCGAGGAAGCGCCGTTTTGGCTCGAGAGCTACACCCTGGCGCGGCTCGGCTTTGCCCAGGATCTGGCGTTTGGCCGGGTGCCAGGTGTGGTGCTGGATGGGCGCGCCGCGTCGGCCGGAGAGTGCGACCCCCCTACCCTCATGGCCAGCGAGCTTCGGCCGCTACTCGGCGACGCCGCGACCGCCCACACGACGGCGACGATCGAGGCGGCGCTCCTAGCTACCTCGGACGCCTCCGAGCGCTGCTCCGCTGGCGTGGCGCTGGCGCTCTCTTCTCCGGAGTTTCAATGGCGCTGAGTGCCAGCTTTTCTCCTGCCCGGAGGCTCTTTCTGCGTTCTGCCTGCGGAGCTCTGGCCACAGTCGCGCTGCCGCAAGGGCTCGCGGCCGAGGAAGCGCCTGCTCCGGTCTTGGTGTGCCTGAACCTGGAGGGCGGACTGGATGGCCTGAGTGTCGTGGTGCCCTACGGAGAGGATGCCTACTACCGCGCGCGTCCCGGCCTCGCGCTGCCCCCCCTCGGGCGCGCGGGTGGCGTCTTGCCACTGGCCGATGGCTTCGGCTTGCATCCCGGGCTCGAGCCCTTGCATCGGCTCTACACGGATGGGTCGCTGGCGATCGTGCCGGCCGCCGGAGGAGCGCATTTCGGGCGGTCTCATTTTCGCGCCCGACAGATCCTGCACGCAGGGGCTCCGCCGGACGCTGCGCCGTACTCCGTCTCCGATGGCTGGGCCAACCGCTATGCGCAGACGCAGGACAAAAGAGCGGCGGCGCCGCGTTTGTTCTCGACCGCGCGCGAGCGACCCGCTGCACTCGCCGGCAGCTGTCCGGTGGGCACAATCGATGGGCAGCCGCTGGTGGCGGGTGAGGCAGGCGTCGCGTACCTAGCCGCCCTGCGGCGTCTCTACGAAAGCACGAACGATCCCTTCGCGCGGGCGGCCCAGCAGGCGTTGGCGCACGCAGAGCTGCTCCACCAGCGGGTGCGCCAAGTGAAAGTTCACGGCCGCTACAGCAAGCACGGCGGAGGTCTACGCGCCGCAGCTCGCATCATTCGCGCGAACGTGGGCGCCGAGATCGTGTGGGTCAGCGTGCCCGGGTTCGATACGCACAAGAAGCAGGGCTCGGTGCGGGGGACGCTCGCCAATCGGCTTACCGAGCTCGGGGCCGACATCGCGGCTTTTCAGGCGGACCTCGGTACCTTCTTCGCGAGCACGACGCTCGTCACGCTGACGGAGTTTGGACGTGCTCTGGTGGAGAACGGCGCAGGTGGAACCGATCATGGCGCGGCCACGTGCATGCTGGTCCTCGGCGGACGGGTCCGTGGCGGCCGCTTGGCGGGAACATGGCCTGGCCTCGGAAAAGAGGCCCTACATGAGGGTCGAGAGCTGGCGGTGACCACGGACTATCGCAGCGTGCTGGCGGATGTCCTCGTCGCCCACTTCGGACTCGATCTCACGAGTCTGCTCGACGTCTTTCCCGGGTTCGACCCGACGGCAGCGCCGTCGCTCGATCTTCTTGCCAGCTGACGTGAAAGAGAGCGCAGACTCAGTCGGCGGGGGGTTCCGCAGGCGCCGGCGTACCGGCCGCCTTCTTCACGAGACCGGTGGGATCTGCAGCAGCCAAGAGCTCGAGCGTGATCTGCCCCGACACGACCAGCGCGAGACCCCATTGGCTCTGTGGAGCCGCCACGCGGAGCGGCGGAATGGTGCGCGGATCCGCAACCGCCATCTCTCCTTGGCCATAGAAGCCGCGCACCCCCAAGAGCAGGCTGCCAGCGCGTGGCGTCCACGCGACGCCCACCGAGCCATGAACGGCGTCCAAGCGATTACGAAACAGCGTCTCGTCGACCAAGCTTCCGTTCTGACGTGATCTTAGACCGCCAAAGTCCGTGAGCACACCGGACACGAGTGACCAACTCGGATTGAGAGGGATGTCGACACCAAGCCCCACGTTCGCCACGGGACGCACCGCTTCCTGATACCTGATGGATTCCTTGGTGGCCTCCGCGATCACGCCATCGTCCACGGTCACCGTCGTTCGATCGGCTTGGATCTGGGCAAAATCGCTGCGGCCTTCATGATAGAAGGCATTCGCTTCGAAGCGGACGCCTTTGATGCGTCCCGCCACACCGAGAGCGAGGCGCAGTGGATAGGTGAAGCGAGCCGAGCCCGTTTCTTGGGCGTACTGCTCCGTCGGCGAAGAGATCGCCTCCGAGGAGCGGGTACCGGTGTAGCCACCCGTGATGTGCCAGCTCGGCGAGTGAAACGAAGCGCCGAGCGAGAAATCTTCGTTCAAGCGCCAGCGCACGCCCACGAGCGCCGACACCGCAAAGGCACTCGCCTTGCGCGTCATGATACTCGTCACGCTTTGCCCACTCGAGCCAATCGCGTCGGCCAAGCTGGCATCATCGGTGAGCACACTGCCGATGCCCTCGACGTCCCGGAATCCCACTTCTTCGAGCATCGGATTGACTCCGATGCTCACGTTCTCCGAAAGCGACGTCGCCCAGCCGACGGAATACACCTTCTTCGAGTAGACCTGCGAGACGAAGCGCTGCTGAAATCCGCTGCGCCCGCTGGTCGATTCGCCCACGACGGACGTCGTGAGCTCGAAGGTCTGCGTCTCAGGCTCGGCCAGGCAGATCGAGCCCTTGTGGTGCCCTTTCACCTGGCCGGGCACCTTGCGCAGGTCGAAAAAGAGGCAGGTCGAATTGGGCAGCACGCGAAACTGGAACTGATCGAGCATCGCCTGCCCTCGCTCGACCTCGGCGATGCGGTCCAAGTCAGGTTGAACGTTGCGGTTCGTGATCTGCAGAAAGAACGTCGAAAAGACGAAGCTCGTGCCCTCGATGCCGACGGTCGTCGCTGGGTTCTGCAATGGAGCTGCTGCGTCGGTGCCTGCTGCTACACCGGTGCCCCCCATGAGGCTCGAGCGACCGCCAATGAGCGCACTCTCGTAGTTGGCCTGGCCCCATGCGGACGGCGCCCAACCGACGAGCAGCAAGAACGAAAAGAGGCTGGTCCGCGCGGTCACCCGTCGCCGATTGTCGGCCAAGCACGCGCGCGCGCAAGCGGCGGCCGGTCCCGAGGCAAAGCCGAGCTAGCGGAGTAAGCTGCGACCCATGCCCTTCCGCTCCGCCCCCTTTGGCTTGCTGGCGCTCGCGACCATCGCGAGCATGACCTACTCCTGCGACTCCACGGACCCACTCGACGACGACGGCTCGGGGGGAGAGCTCGGAGAGGACGGCGCGGGCGGCAGTGCGGACACCGGCGGCGAGGGCTCAGGCGACGGGGGCGGTCCCGTTGGGCCGGCGCCGAGCTCCAGCGGCGAGATCGTGGGCGTCGAGACACCGGGAGACGACTGCCCGCTTGCAGCGCTGCCGACTTGGAGCGAACTCCAAGCCAACGCGAAGCTGCCCGATCCCTTCACGATGCTGAACGGCGCTCCCGTCACGACGAAAGCGGAGTGGGTCTGTCGCCACCGCGAGATTTCGACGCTGCTCCAGCACTTCGAGACCGGCGCGAAGACGAGCAAGCCGAGCACGGTCGAAGGCAGCATGGACGGCGATACGCTGACGATCTCGCTCGACGACGGCGCAGGTCGGACGGGCACCTTCACGGTCACTATCGAGTATCCGAGCGGCGACGGGCCCTTCCCGGCCATGATCGGACTCGACGGCGGCTCGATCGACATGGCTCGCTTGCGGGAGCAGGGCGTCGCCACCATCCGCCTCGCTTCCGGCGACATCCGACCGGAGGGCAACCGAAACCAAGGACTCTTCACGGATTTCACCGGAGAGAGCAGCGCGGGAGCGCTCATCGCGTGGGCCTGGGGCACGAGCCGCCTGTTGGATGCGCTCGAGGTGACTCCCGATGCCAACATCCAAGCCGACCGAGTGGGCGTGACCGGCTGCTCGCGAAACGGCAAGGGTGCACTCATGATGGGTGCGCTCGACAGCCGTATTGCGCTGACCATTCCGCAGGAATCCGGCGCCGGTGGCGTCGCAGCCTGGCGCGCCGCCGAGTACGAGAACCAAGAGGCACCCCAGGGCTGCGAAACACCGAGCAATCCAGAGCGCTGCGTGCAGAAGCTCTCGACCACTTACACGGAGCAAGCCTGGTTTTCGAGCTCGATTGCCCAGTTCGCGACGGCGGTCGACAAGCTGCCCCTCGACCACCACGAGCTCATCGCGCTGGCTGCGCCGCGCGGTCTGCTGGCGCTCGGCAACGTGGGCTGGAAGTGGCTCGGCCGCTACGGCAGCGTGCAAGGAATGTCCGCTGCACGCGAGGTCTACCGCGCGCTCGCAGCCGAGACCAACATCGGCTTCGTCGAGAGCGGACACACCCACTGCCTCTCGGACTTTTCCGGTGACGAGCAAGATGCGATTGATGCCTTCGTGGCGAAGTTCCTGCTCGACCAAGACGTCGATACCGACTTTTGGTCGAGCGGTGTCGCCTTCGACACGGAGCGTTGGGTCGATTGGACGACGCCAACGCTCGAGTGACGCAGCCCCCTGGGCGCGTGGCATTCCGGCAGCTCGCCGGACGCCAGCGCCCCTGGCCTCAGAGCTCCTGCGCCTCGATGCGACGGTTACGCTGGCGGCCGTCCACCGTGTCGTTGGGAGCCAGCGGCCGCGTGTCGCCGTAACCAACTGCTTTGATGCGCGCCTGATCGATGCCCTTCTTGATCAGGTACGTACGGCAGGCGTCGGCGCGGCGCTGCGAGAGAGACTGGTTGCTCTTCGGATCGCCCACGTTGTCGGTGTGACCCGAGATCTCGATCTTGAGGTTCGGCTTGTGCGTCATGTACTCGGCCACGCGATCGAGTTCGGGGAACGACTCGGGTCGAATGGTGGCTTTACCAGTGTCGAAGTGCACGTTGTCGAGCACGATGCCGCGATCGGGAGCAGGCGGCAGGATGCGCTTGTAGCGGAGCGTCAGCCGGATGTTCTGGTTGGGCTCGCTGGTCACCGGGATGGTGGCCGCGATCTCCTGCATGCCCAAGCTGAGGTACACGATGTCGTAGTCCTGACCGATCGGGACCAAGATCTCGGTATACCCCTCGGCATCCGTTTCGGCCGTAAACAGCTTCTTGCCGTCTTTCTTGCCGGTGAGCGCGATCACGATGCCCGGAATCGGGCCCTTGTCTTTGTCGACGATGACGAGCTTCAACGCCGCCTCGGTCTTCGTGGATTTGATCTTGGACGGCGTCGCGCCGTGAGCGCCTTTGACGCCATCGGCATCCTTCAGCTCGACGACCCCCTCTTCCGCGGGGGCTTCCGCATCGGGTGCAGAGCTGGGAGCGGCGTCACCTTCGGGTGAAGCAGCCGCCGAGTCCGAGTCGGCGGCTGCCGGCGCTTCGGCCGGCTTACTTCCAGCGCAGGCGGTGAGCAGGAGTACTCCAAATAGTTCGCTAGCCAAGCGGCGCATGCACGTCTCCCCGATCTTCATCACTGGTGGGCGAGCCCCCTTGGCGCGCCCCGTCGGAGTCCGAGGGTAACGGACGAGGCGCGCTGCGTCACTCGCCGTCCAAGACCTCGCGAATCTTGCGCAGGAGGTCGGCCGGTAAGTACGGCTTTGCCAGGAAATGCACACCTTCGTCCACGATGCCTTGATGCACCACCGTGTTCTCGGTGTAACCAGAGGTGTACAGAACGGCGATGTCCGATCGGACTTCTCGCAGCCGATCAGCCAGATCCTTGCCGCTCATCTCGGGCAGGACCACGTCCGTCACCAATGCTGCGATGCGCTGCCCTTGCGCCGCGAACGCCCTGAGCGCTTCCGAAGGACCGCTCGCCAAGATCACCTCGTACCCGTGCTTGCTCAGAATGCGAGCCGCGAGGGCGCGGACCATCGCATCGTCCTCGACCAAGAGCAGCGTCTCACTGCCGCCCACGACGAGCGGCTTCTCTTGAACCAGGCGCTGCTCGAACGCAGCGAAAACCCGCGGAAAGTAGACCTTGAACGTCGTTCCTCGCCCCACCTCGCTGTAGACGTGAATGGAGCCACCGCATTGCTTGACGATGCCATACGAGGTCGCCAGGCCGAGGCCGCTGCCTTGATTGGGACCTTTGGTGGTGAAGAACGGCTCGAACACGTGTTTGAGATGTTCGGCGGCGATGCCAGAGCCCGTATCCGTGACGGCGACGAGCACGTGGGGCCCCGGCACAACGCCCGGATGAGCACTCGCGTAGTCTGCGCCGAGCTCCACGTTCTGCGTTTCGATCAGCAGCGTGCCGCCGCCTGGCATGGCGTCACGCGCATTGACCGAGAGGTTCATGATCACCTGCTCGATCTGCCCCGGATCCGCGAGGACCGCACCGAGATCGCGTTCGAGCCGCGTGATGAGCTTGATGTGCTCTCCTAGAACACGTCGCAGGATCCGCTCCAAGTTGGCGGCCAGCTCGTTCAGACTGATGACCTTGGGTTCGATCACCTTTCGGCGTGCGAAAGCCAGCAGCTGCTGCGTGAGGTTGGCGGCGCGATCGGCGGCCTCACGGATCTGCCGTAGGTCGTCGGCCTCGTCCTCGGACCGAGAGCGAACGAGCAGCATGTCGACCAAAGACAGTACGACGGTGAGCAAGTTGTTGAAATCGTGAGCGACCCCGCCTGCCAGGCGGCCAACGCTCTCGAGACGCTGGGCTGCCAGTAGGTCCGCCTCGAGCTTCTTCTTCTTCGTGATGTCGCGAATGGCGGTGACACGCAGACGCTTGCCGTCAGCCTCGATCACTTTGGCTTGCGATTCGACATCCACGCGCGTGCCGTCGACGCGCAGCATCACGTGTTCGAAAGGCTCGCCTGCTTCCGCCTGAAAACGGGTGCGGACGCGTTCCGCCCATTCGGGCGCCACGAAATTCGTCACGGAACGGCCGACCAGGCCAGCGACGGGCGCTCCAAGGAGCTCGCTCAGTGGTTGGTTGCCATCGACCAACACGCCCTCGGACGAAAGTGCAATCGCCTCGAAGGCTGCCTCGGACAGCGTACGAAAGCGCAAGTCGCTCTCGGCTTGGGCGCGCTGTGCGCGCTTCACCTCGGAGAGATCGCGTGACACGACACAGTACAGCGGACGGCCCTCGACGGTGGTGATGCCCACGCGCGTCTCGGCCTCGACGATGTGCCCGTCTCGGTGCCGATAGGGACGGACGCCGACGGTAAACTCACCAGCCGCGTGAATCTTCCGCAAGTATCCGTCGATGTTGTCGCGCTCGGCAGCGACGAAATCGTAGAGGGAGACCTGGGCCGCTTCCTCTCGACTGTAACCGAAGAGCCGCGTGAACGCCCGGTTGACGTGCAGGATCATCAGGTTGTCGACGCCGATCACGAACACGGCGTCGGTTCCGAGCGCCTCGACGGCTGCTCCCATGACCTTCAGGTAACGCTCCTCCACGTGCGACACGGACCCCGCCCTACTATCGCCGCTCGCGGCACGCGGGGAAAGTCCCGCTCATTCTCTCTCTATGAAGCCGCGATCGGGCGCGGTGCCGTTGTAGAGACCGGGGCCGGTGACGTTGCGATCGTCGCCAAGGTCGACGCCGCTGTCGACCGCTGGACTGCCCGCTTCGAGCGCATAGTCGTCCCCGCCCGGGTTCACGAACAGCGGATCGCCCGTGAGGTCGCTGGCCCCGGGCGAACAGCTGCTGCAATCGCCAGAGCCGTTGTCGAAGTACAAGTTGTAATCCAGGAACGTGAACTGAGCGTCGCTGCCTTCGACTCCGAACGCGCTTGCTCCCGAGACGATGTTGTTGCGGAAATCGACGTTCGTCGTACCCGTCAGACGCACCCCGCTCGACGGACCATCCACGATGGTGTTGTGCCAGAGCCGAGCACCATCCAGGGCGCCCAAGTCGACCCCAGGGTTCGCGCCGATGATGGCATTGGCGAGCAGATAGGCGTCGTCGGCGGTATCGGTGAGCACGATGCCGGCCCCCGCCGCATCGACGATCTGGTTGGCGAGCACTTCCGCATCAGCCGCTAGCACTTCGATGGCGGCACCGTCGCTACCCGCCCAGTAGTTGAAGAGGATGACTGGACCTGTGCCGTCGAAGGTCGCCGGCTCGGCGCCGCCACTGATGTAAGACCTCGCCAGCAGGTTCCCAGAACCCGAAAGGAAGGCGACGGGCGCCGCCTGGCAGTCGAAGATCCAGAGCGTGTCGAGTGTCACGTCGGAAGCGTCGACAGCGATGCAGGGGCCGCTGCTGCCGGCGCCCGCTCCGAGGATACTCGTCGAAGACCCCAAGATCTCGACCGTCTCGGTGATGGTGGGCAGCGGCGAGGAAAGCGGGATGCTGTACGCCGACTGGAACACGATCTGCTGGTGATCCGGCAGTTCGTTGGCGTAGAGGATGGCCTCGCGCAGCGAAAAACCGCCACCGCCAGGATCTGCCGGAGTCGCGCCGACGTTCTCCTCGTCGTTGGCCGTGTTCACCGTCAGGACGCTCGGGGTCCCGCCCGAGCCACCAGAGTCTCCACCCCCGGTGTCACTCCCGCCGCTGTCCGCGCCCCCGCTGTCCGCGCCTCCGCTGCCGGCGCCCCCAAAATCCGTCCCCCCGGTGTCTGCTCCGTCGGTGCCGCCGGTTGCTGGGGCTGCTCCCACACCACTCACACCGCCACTCGAAGCAGCGCCGCTGCCGTCGGGGCCTCCGCCTGCCAGGCCACCATCAGGCCCGATGACCAAATTGTAGTCAAACTGACAAGCAGTACTGGCGACCAGGGAAGCTGCGACCGCAAGCAGCCTTGAAGGAAAACGGAGACGCACCAATCGTCAGTGTGCCCAGCGGCCGGTCGATGATCAACGTGGAGAGGCGCTCCCACATCCGCTCACCTGAGACGCGCCGACTCAACGGCCTGCGACGACGCTGCACGGTTGCTGTGGTACCAGCGGAGCTCCTCGAAAGAACCTGGATCCGCATGCGGATCCTCCACGCGGGACAAGGGTAAACAGCAATGGGCGCGGAAACCAAAAGGACGACTCGAACCTACAAGGATGGCGACTCTCCAGCAGCAAAAGGCAGCTCCTGGCAGAGCCGGCTGCGCCGGACGCAGCGCTCGTCGGCGCTGACGATGACGGTCGCTCTGCTGGCCATGGGCTGCGGCGGCGCGCCGGAAGCCAAGACGCCACCCCCGGCGCCACCGGCGGATCCTGGTCCTTTGCCGACCGACACGCCACCAGCGCCGGAGCGCAAGAACAACGAGCCGTATGGCATCGACGATTGGTGGCCCAATCGCCTGGACCTGCGGGTGCTCAAACAAGACGCGCCCAAAGGCGACCCGATGGGCGGCACGTTCGACTACGCCAAGGAGTTCGCCAAGCTCGATATCGCTGCGGTGAAGAAGGACATCGAGGCGACGCTGAAGACTTCCCAAGATTGGTGGCCGGCGGACTTCGGCCACTACGGCGGTCTGATGATTCGCTTGGCCTGGCACAGCGCCGGGACCTACCGCGTGTTCGACGGCCGCGGCGGCGCGGCCTCGGGCACCATTCGCTTCGCTCCGCTGAACAGCTGGCCCGACAACGCGAGCCTCGACAAGGCGCGGCGCCTGCTCATGCCGCTCAAGCTCAAGTACGGACGCAGCCTCTCTTGGGCCGACTTGATGATCCTCACCGGCAACGTCGCGCTCGAGTCGATGGGCTTCAAGACTTTCGGCTTCGGCGGAGGACGGGAGGACGTCTACGAGCCGACGGACATCAACTGGGGACCGGAGACGGAGTGGCTCGCCGATGAGCGCTTCTCCAAAGACGGCAAGGAGCTCGCGCGCCCCCTCGGTGCCACGCAGATGGGCCTCATCTACGTCAACCCGGAAGGCCCGAACGGAAAGCCCGACCCCAAGGCGGCCGCCGAGCACATTCGCATCGCCTTTGGTCGCATGGCCATGAACGACGAAGAGACGGTGGCGCTCATCGCCGGCGGCCATACGCTGGGCAAGGCGCACGGCGCGCACAAGCCGAAAGAATGCATCGGGCCCGAGCCGGAAGCGGCCCCGCTCGAAGAGCAGGGCTTGGGCTGGAAGAACAAGTGCGGCACCGGCAAAGGGGGCGACACGGTGACGAGTGGCCTCGAAGGCGCGTGGACCATGACGCCCGTGAAGTGGTCACACGACTACTTCGACAACCTGCTCAATCTGGAGTGGGAGCTCACCAAGAGTCCTGGCGGCGCCCAGCAGTGGACCCCCAAAGGCGAAGACAGCAAGGTCGTGCCAGACGCGCACGATCCGAAGAAGACGCACAAACCGATGATGCTCACGACGGACCTGGCCCTCAAGGAGGACCCGAAGTACCGCGTCATCGCCGAGCGCTTCCACAAGAACCCGGCAGAATTCGAGGCGGCGTTCGCGCGTGCCTGGTTCAAGCTGACGCATCGCGACATGGGCCCGCACGTCCGCTTGCTCGGCTCCGCCGTTCCACCGGCGCAGCTCTGGCAAGATCCCATCCCGGCGACTGACGCGAAGCCCATCACCCAGGCCGACGTCACGGCGCTCGAAAAGCAGGTGCTCGCTTCGGGCCTGACGATTTCCGAGCTGGTGCGCACGGCCTTTGCCGCGGCAGCGTCGTACCGCGACACCGACAAGCGCGGCGGCGCGAACGGCGGGCGCCTTCGCCTCGCTCCGCAGAAGGATTGGGTCGTCAATCAACCCGCCGAGCTCCAGAAGGTGCTGGCGAAGCTCGAGGAGATCCAGAAGAAGTTCAACACAGGAGCCAAGAAGGTCTCGCTCGCGGACTTGATCGTGCTCGCGGGCGGCGCCGCGGTCGAAGAGGCCGCCAAACGCGGCGGCTACCCCGTAGAGGTGTCGTTCACGCCGGGCCGCACGGACGCCACGCAGGAGATGACCGACGTCGAGTCGTTCTCGTACCTGGAGCCGAGCGCCGACGGCTTCCGCAACTACCTCGGCCCCGAAAGCAAGCGGATTGCCCCAGAGTTGCTGGTCGACCGGGCCGATCTGTTGACGCTGAGTGCGCCCGAAATGACCGTTCTCGTCGGCGGCCTACGCGTGCTCGGTGCCAACTACGATGGCTCGAACGTGGGCGTCTTCACGGATCGGCCGGGCGTGCTGACGAGCGACTTCTTCGTCAATCTGCTCGACATGAACGTCGCTTGGCAGAAGGTAGCCGGCAAAGAGCAGATGTATGAAGGACGCGACAAGGCCGGCAAGGTCAAGTGGACGGGCAGCTCGGTGGACCTGGTCTTCGGCTCCAACTCGCAGCTCCGCGCCATCGTCGAGGTGTATGCGGCCGCGGACGCGAAGAAGAAGTTCGTCGAAGATTTCGCCGCCGTCTGGACCAAGGTGATGAACCTCGATCGCTTCGACATCGCACGCCGGTAAACGGCACGAAGCGCGCTCCCCGGAGCGCCTTCCTCGGGCGTCTCGACGCCCCAAGAAAAAGGCCCTCGCCATACAGCGAGGGCCTTTTCCTTTTTTCTCTCGAGGGCCCACAGCCGGTGCGCCCCACCTACGTTCAGGGCGCCGGGCAGGCCGGGGTCGTGGGTGCCACACCGGGCGCGGCGTCCGACGTCGCGAGCAAGCCCGTCTTGCCGAGCGGCGACTGCGCGGCGAAGAACTCGTCCAGCTGGTGCACGTAGTTGTCGTAGTTCTCGTCGTCGAACTCGGGCACCTCGAGCTCACCGTCGTACGCGTAGAGGATGAAGGCGTAGGTGTCGTCCGAACGTGGATTGCTCTCGTCGCAAGCCGTCTGCCAGGACGGGCAGGGACCAAAGAAGGCGTTATGGCCGACGTCGGGACCGGCGCGGAACTGGCTGCCGCCATCGAGCTCGTCCGGTTCGTCGTCATCGCTCATGCCTTCGGGAATGCCCGTGACGCTGACCGGGATGTTCCAAGCAGCCCAGTGATAGCCGAACTGCGGCAGATCGGCGTCGAGGAGCGTCTGATCTTGAAAGACGAGGGCGTAGTGCGTCGTTCCCTCGGGCGGGCTCTCCCACGAAAGCTCCGGCGAGGTGCCGTCGCCGAACTCTTCGCCTTCGCACGTGTGCGCGTCGGGCAGTGGGTCGCCGTAGTCGAAGTCTGCCGCCGTGATGGCGAACGCAGGACACGCAGGAGTCGTGGGCTTCACCCCGGGTGCAGCATCCGAAGCAGCCGTCAGCTCGGCCACCTCGGTCGCTTCCGCCGCGAAGAACTCAGCCAGCTGATGGGCGTACGTGGCGAAGTTCTCGTCGTCGAACTCCGGAACGGTCAGCTCGTCATCGAAGGTGTAGAGCTTGAACGCGTAGCTATCGTGCGAACGAGGGGTCGCGTTCTCGCACGCAAATTGCCAGGACGGACACGGACCGAAGAAGGCATCGTGACCCACGTCCGGACCCGCACGGAACTGCTGGCCTCCGTCCCATTCCTCCGGGAACTCGTCGCCGGTGAACCCTTCGGGCAGGCCCGTGACATCTGCTGGGATGTTCCAGGCCACCCAGTGGTAGCCGAACTGGGGCAGCCCCGCGTCGAGCAGCGTCGTGTCCGCAAAGACGAGAGCGTACGTCTCGGTCCCTTCGGCTGCACCTTCCCAGGACAGCTCCGGCGAGATGCCGTCGCCGAACTCTTCCCCTTCGCAGCTGAACTGATCGGGTAGTTCGTCACCGTCGTCGAAATCCGTTGCCGTGAGACTGAGAGAGTCTCCCGCTCCGCCGGCACCGCCGCCGCCGAGGCCACCCGTGTCAGCGCCACCTGAGGGCGGCGTCCCGCCCGAGCCGCCGCCCGAGCCGCCGCCGCCGCTCGAGGGGCCGTTGCCGCCCGAAGGGGATCCACCGCTCCCGCTGCTGCCGCCGGAGGCATCGTCGTCTCCGCCTCCGTTTTGGCAGGCTGCGCTCAGCGCAAACGCGCACACGATCACCGACGTGAATTTTAGGTTCATCTTTTTCTGTTTCCTCTTCGAGACGAAAGTTGGGCGGCGTCCAGACAAGGTCGCACTTCCTGCTCTTAGGTCACGACGCAACCGACAGTCGATAGTTACTTGTTGCTGGGCGCGGCGCGCAGAGCGCTGGGCGTGGCGCGGCGCGCAGAGCGCTGGGCGTGGCGCGGCGCGCAGAGCGCTGGGCGTGGCGCGGCGCGCAGAGCGCTGGGCGGGGCGCGGCGCGCAGAGCGCTGGGCGTGGCGCGGCGCGCTCTGCGCTCCGCGGCGACCACGACCGTGAGCAAACCTGGGTGGCCGAGTCCGGCTACACTGCGGGCCATGTTGAACATCGATCAGGCACGCGCCTTCGCCGAGCACTGGTGTGCCGCGTGGAATCGGCACGATCTGGACGAGATCATGTCGCATTACGCAGACCCTCCCGACCATTGCTCGCCGCTCATCGCCGAGCGCCTCGGCCGCGCAGACGGCACCATCCGCAGCCTCGCTGATCTGCGCGACTATTTTCGGCGGGGGCTCGAGCTGGCTCCTACGCTGCGCTTCGAGCTGCGAGATGTGTTCCTCGGCGTCGCGAGCCTGGCGATCGTCTACGAGAACCACCAGGGCAAATCCGTCATCGAGCTCGTGGAGCTCGACGAACGCGGCCAAGTGGCGAGGAGCGCCGCCTACTATCGTTGACGCGTCGGTGGGCATCGTCAGGGCATGCAAGCAGCGCAAGGCGGGCTGCTCTCGAGCACCTTGCTAGGAGAGCCACCGGATCCCGGTGAGAGCCTCCGATCTGTCCCAGAGGGCTCGCGCCGTCTCGAGATCGTCGAACGCAGGCCAGCGACTTTCACGCTTGGGTTGTGCGGTCTTGCCGGAACCTGGCCCGAACACGTCCCCGCTCTGCACGTCGGGACCCATCGCAGCTTGAACCGTAGGCAGCGCACCGTTTTGCGCCGATCGTCCGAAGAGGGCGCTCACCGTTCGAGAGAGCACGCCCATCGCCCCCGTGGGCTTCTGCTGGAGCGGTGTTTGGGCAATTCCAGGATGAGCGACGACGCTCTTGATGTGCGAATTCCGGGCGCGCAGTCGGCGATCGAGCTCGGCCGCGAAGAGCGCGTTCGCCAGCTTGCTCTGCATGTAGGCGCCGCCCGAGCTATAGCTGCGGCTCGCATCGACATTCCGGAGATCCAGCTTTCCCTTGCGGCCGAATCCCGAGCTGATGGTCACGACCCGGGGGTCACGCGCGCGCTCGAGCTGGGGGTAGAGGAGGGCGGTCAATAGGAAGTGGCCGAGGTGGTTGGCTCCGAACTGGAGGACCACCCCTTCCTTGGTGCGCTCGAGCGGGACGGTTCCCACGCCGGCGTTGTTGATGAGGATGTCGATCTCGGGGCGCGTCTCGGCCAGTGCCCGCACCGTGTCGAGGTCCGCCAGATCGACGACTGCCAGAGAGAGCTCGGCGTGCGGGTGCTCGCCTTCGATGACCGCCAGCGCCGCCTCGCCGCGGGCTCGATTTCGGACAGCCAAAACGACTCTGTGGCCTTGGCCCGCGAGCATGCGCGCCGTCTCGAAGCCGAGACCGCTGCTCGCGCCCGTAATGAGGACGTTGTTCATAACCGGATAGTTAATCCACATGTAGCAGTCGGCAAGCGCAAACGGACAAGTCATCCGTTTTCGCGCTACACTGTCCTTGATGCAGCCCAAGCGAGCCGACGCGCGGCAGAACCGACAGCACCTGATCCATGTGGCCAGGGGCATGACGGAGGACGGCAAGGTTCCAACCTTCAATGCACTGGCGCGGGAAGCGGGCGTCGGTGTGGGCACCGTGTATCGGCACTTCGACGACGAACAGGCGCTCGCGACGGCAATGGTGGCCGATCGTCTCGAGGCATTCCGAGAGCTCGTCCTCGAGGCCGAGCAGACGGTCGATCCGTGGCGCGCGCTGGAGCGGTTGTTCGAAGGGTCCATCGCTCTGGTGATGGACGAGCCCGTCGTGGCGCAGGTCTTCGCAAGCACACCCGACGTCGCCTTGGCCGTGCAAGCCAGCGCCGACGGCATCGTGAAGCGAGCGAGGAAGGCGAAGGTCCTCCGCGCCGATTTCACCACCGGGGACGTGAGGAGGCTCGTGTGTGGGATCGAACGCGCCGCGCGCACCGGTGATCAGCCCCACGAAGCCGCTCAGCGCTACCTCGGCATCGTGCTCGACGGGTTGCGCCCTCCCCCAGGTGGGCACCCGCGCAGGCGTCGGAGCACGTGAGGTCCACGGCGCCCTGCCGAACACTGGCACCAGCCTTTTTACTGCGCGCCCGGCACGATTCGAACGTGCGACCTTTGGCTCCGGAGGCCAACGCTCTATCCAGCTGAGCTACGGGCGCGAATCCGGCGGGGATGCCGGAATTCCCTGGGAGGGACGCCGCTCTTAGCGTAGCGGGCGCGCGCGGGAAAGGGGCCAGGGCAAATCCCCTTCCCTGGACTCGCCCCGTTGCTATGGTCCGGAGCCGATGAGCGAGCTGGAGCAGGAGCTGAAAGGGCTGATCGTCGGGGTTCTCGAGCTGGAAGACGTCACCCCAGACCAGATCCAGAGCGAGGCCCCCCTCTTCGGTGATGGCCTGGGCCTGGACTCGATCGATGCCCTCGAGTTGGCTTCAGCCATCTCGAAGCGCTACGGCGTCGTGCTCAGCGCCGACGACGAGATCACTCGCAGCGCCTTCGCGTCGGTGAGGGCGCTTGCGCTGCACATCCAGGCCGCACGAAACTGAGGGTCAGGGGCGGCGCCGTTTCCCAGCCGGTCGAAGATGCAGCCAGATAGCGCCCCGTACCAAGTCGGAGAGCTCCTGACCGTCGAGCGACTGGAAGCGGTGGCCCACGGGCGGGCGCGGGTCACTGGTCCCACCCCGGCGACGCTCGCGCGGACGGAGGCCGGACGGCGGGTGCTCGAGCGGCACCTCGCCGAGGCGGGCACCGTCTATGGGGTGACGACGGGCTTCGGCGACTCCTGTGAGACACCCGTTGCCGGCGCGCTCACCCGCGATCTACCGCGGAACCTCGTGCGCTTTCACGGCTGCGGTGTCGGTTCGCTCTTCGGTCGCGTGGAGGCACGAGCCATCCTCACGGCGCGTCTCGCCTCGCTCGCCGCTGGCTACTCGGCGGTGCGCCCCTCCCTGTTCACGAGCCTGATGTCCCTGCTCGAACGCGACATCGTGCCCGCCATTCCGACGCTCGGCTCCGTTGGCGCCAGCGGAGACCTGACGCCGCTCTCGTACGTCGCAGCCGTCTTGGCCGGAGAGCGAGAAGTGCTGAGCGACAGCGGCACCATGCCAGCCCGATTGGTGCTGGAGGATTCGGGGCTCGTGCCCTTCGAGCTCGAGCCCAAGGAGAGCCTGTCGCTGATGAACGGCACGAGCGCGATGGCTGGTCTGGCAGGGCTGGCGTTGCCGCGCGCCCTGCGGCTCGCGCGCTGGTCGGCGGCGCTCTCGGCAGCGGCTTCCGACGTCATGCGCGGTCAGCCAGGCCACTTCGACGCGCGGTTGTTCGCAGCCAAACCGCACCCTGGCCAGGCACGAGTGGCCGAGTGGATGCGCAGCGACCTCGAGTTCGATCGCCCACGCGCATTGCCTCGCGCACGCCTGCAAGATCGCTATTCACTGCGCTGTGCTCCGCACGTCATCGGCGTGCTGCTCGACCTCTTCCCCACGCTCTTGTCCATGGTCGAGGTGGAGCTCAACTCGGCCAGCGACAATCCGCTCGCAGATGGCGAGAGCGACGCGATCCTGCACGGGGGGCACTTCTACGGCGGCCACGTCTGCGCCGCGATGGACACGCTGAAGACGCAGATTGCCAATCTCATCGACCTGATGGACCGGCAGCTGCTCCTCTTGTGTCAGCCAGCCGAAAATGGGGGCCTACCCGCGAACCTGGTGGGAGCGAGCGCCGAAGTGAGGGCCGCGCACCATGGCTTCAAAGCCATGCAGATCACGACGTCGGCGCTGGCTGCCGAGGCGGCCAAGCTGACGATGCCCGCCAGCGTCTTTTCGCGCAGCACCGAGAGCCACAACCAAGACAAGGTCAGCATGGGCACCATTGCCGCCCGTGATGCATTGGCCATCCTGGACCTCGGCGAAACGACCGCCGCCATCGTCACACTGGCCATTGCTCAGGCTGTCGATCTGCGCGACGGTGAATGCCACCTGCGTGCGCGCGCCTTGCGCGATTCCGTTCGGGCTGTGTCACCTTTCGTGAGTGCTGATCGAGCGCTCGACACCGACATCGGCGCCGTGGTCGAGCTCTGGCGGAGCGGACGCCTGGACGCAGGTGCGGTCGAAATCGCAGCATTCCGCCGTTGAAAAGCGTGGAAAGGCCTGCACGGCGCCCCTTCCGCGGGCGCGCGCGCTCGAGTGACCAGGCGCTGAGCACTCCGCTTCCCAATTTTCAGCACGCAAAAGCTGGTGCAGTTTGCTCGTGTGACCTCCACGAACTCCGCCCTTGGCCCTCATCTCGCCCCAGACGACCGAGCGCTTCTCGCCCAATACTGGCGCAGCCGCGGAAATGGAGAAATGGGCGCCGAGATCGCCTTCAAGCAGGTGCGCGACGACCTGGCGGCGCTCGATGCGCCGCTCCCGCTCCTCACCCTAGCCGACCGAGCCATCGCCGACGAACGTAAGCACGCCTATTGGGGGCGCGATTTCGCCCTGCGCTTCGGTGGGACAGACGAACGAGCTCCGATTGCCAGCCGCACGCGCACGCTCGAGTTTCCTCGTGCCACTGCTCGTGACAATCGCGTCCTGCGCATCGCCTTTTGTTGCTTCAACGAAACGGTCGGCTGCCACGTGCTCAAGGACGTTCGTCCGCGCATCGAAGAACCAGAGCTGCGGGCGAACAACCAACAGCACCTGAGCGACGAGCTCCAGCACGCGCGCGTGGGCTGGGGCTTCCTTTCGACTCTTGCTCCGCCCGACCGCGCGCTCGTCGAGCGCTACCGTCCGATCCTGATGCGCTTCGTGCAGAAGGCCTGCTGTGAGGGCCCCGAACGTGACGATCTGGATCGCTTGGTGCCGTTCGGGTACTTCACGCCGACCGTTCTGCGTCGCGCCTACGAACGGGCCGTCGCAGAAGTGATTGATCCGGGCCTCCTGCACCTGTCGATCACGGAGGCCGCATGAACTCGACGCGCGGTGGGAGCTTCTTTCGCACGATGGTGCTCATGGGCAGCAGCTTGGCGCTGAGCTGCGGCGGCATGGCCGAGGACGGAAGCAGCGGAGCGGACGGCAGCGGCGGAAGCGACGATCCGGGCGGCGGTGGCGGCACGCCCGGTGCGGGTGGAGGAACGGGAGTCGGAGGCACGGCGCTCGGAACCGGTGGTCAAGGCATCATCATCTTGTTGCCCTCGACCGGCGGCACCTCCGGAGTCGGAGGATTCGGCGGCGCTTATCCGACCGATTGTCCCACGATGCAGCTGAGCTGCGTAGCGGAGAGCATCAGCCGCGAGTGCGGCAACGGCCGCTACCTCATCCTCCCGGCCGGCTGCGAGTGCGATCCGACGCGTCCCCAGAGTCGACGCGATTGCGCACAGGACGAGGACTTCGTGTGCCTGGGCGCGTCGGAGTCCGTGGCAGGCGAGACGTTCGACGAGGTCGTGCCCTACGCCTGCGAGTGCGTCCCCGCCAGCGCCACCGGCTGCAACTCGGTCTGCGACCTGCGCACGGGCCAGCCCCGCACGAACTTCTGCGAGGGTCCCGAGGCGAGTCTGCCCGATCTCGACGCGTACCTCTGCGGTTGCGCGCTCACCGTGCTGAAGTAGCGCCCGCGAGCGGGTGCACATCATGCGAATGATTTGTACTTGCAACGCGCCGTTGGTGAGCGTAGGGTCGTGCTTGCCACCTCCGAGGCGGAGCACGTTCCAAATCTGCGTTTCCTAGCCGCATTTTTTGTCGTCTTCCGATCCGTGCTCCGCCCGGAGGCGGGCACCCGATGGCGGTCCGCGCATCGCCAGCGCTCGCGCTGACCGAGGGGCAGAGACGCGGCCGCTTGTGCAAACGGCTTGCATGTTCGAGTGCGGCCTGCTAGCCGGATGTCGCGAATGAGAGGCGTTTTCCTGTACTGGGCCGAGCTCCAGCGACGCGCAGCGGTCGCAGGCTTTCTGCTCACGCCCCAGTTGCTCGCCCAGGCTCCCCCCAGCCCCACCCCACCCGTCGCCGAGAGCCCGGTCGCCCCGACGACGCCCATCATCGTCGCGCCGGTCCTGCTGGAGGACCGCACCGCCACCTATCCTGACGGCGCCTCTCGACCGGACTCGGCTGCTCCGTCCGAGGTGGTGCTGGCCTTGCTCATCGATCCCAGCGGCGCCGTCCAAACGGCCAGCGTCGTCCAGAGCGGCGGCGCTGAGCTCGACGAAGCCGCGCTCGCTGTAACTCCCTTCTTGCGGTTCGCACCCGCGCGCAAGGACGGCCAGACCGTCCCCGCACGCATCCTCTACCGACCCAGCTTCGCGCCCCCGCCGTCAGCCGAGCCTTCCGCGGTCGAGCACCCCGCAGCAGAACGTCCAGCTCCGTCAGCCGCTCGGCCGCGTTTGGGCACGGCGCCCCTGACTAGCGCGGCCGACGCGGCCGCCGCTGCGCTGGCGGATCAGGCTCGGCGCGCCTCGACCGAGCCCACAGCCGCGGAGGACCTCGAAGTCTCCGTCGTTGGGGAACGCAGCCTGAAAGAAAGGCTGGAGAAGTCGTCCGACGCCGTGACCGTGGTCCGCTTCGACGAGCAACGCAAGCGCTCAGCCGACATGGGTGAGGTCTTGGCTCGCGTGCCAGGTGTCGTGATTCGGCGTTCGGGCGGACTGGGCAGCGACGTCCGCTTCTCACTGAACGGCCTTACGGGCGATGCCATCCCCATGTTCGTCGATGGCGTACCGCTCTGGATGTCAGGCTACCCGCGCAACATCGGCAACATTCCGATCAACAGCGTACAGCACGTGGAGATCTATCGCGGGGTCGTGCCACTGCGTCTCAGTGCCGATGCCCTGGGTGGCGCGGTCAATTTCGCCACCGATCGAAGCTATGAGGATGGCGCCTCGGCGTCCTACCACGTCGGTTCGTACGGCCTCGTTCGCCTCTACGGCTCTGCTCAGGCTCGCCACGACACGAGCGGCCTGGTCGCCCGCCTGAGCGGCTTCGTCGATCGTGCGCGGAACGACTATCCGATCGACGTCGAGGTCCCCGACGAGCAAGGGCGACTCCACCCGGCGACCGTGCGCCGCTTCCACGACGGCTACTCGGCGTACGCGCTGCGAGGCGAGGTCGGGTTCGTCGAGAAGCCCTGGGCCAAGCGCCTCTTGCTCAAGACCTTCGCAGCCGGCTCGAACAAGGAGGTTCCCCACAACACCGTCATGACCGTGCCGTACGGTGAGGTGAACTACGGCCTGACCAACGTGGGCGCTCTCCTCAACTACGACGTCGACTTCTCCAAGGCGGTGACGTTGGAGTCGCTCGTCAGCTATTCGCACATGGCGACGGACTTTCGCGACATGAGCCCGTGGGTGTACGACTGGTACGGTAACCAAGTGCGTGAGCGCCGGGTTCCCGGGGAAATCGAGGCCGACCCCACGGACCAGACGTGGTGGGAGAACGGCATTTTTAGTCGTGTGCTCGCGGAATGGAAGCTCAATCGCGAGCAAGTCCTCATCGCGAGCACCTCGCCCCTGTTCTATTGGGTCACCGGCGACGAACGCCTGCAGTTCGACCCGGAAGCGCGAGATCCGTTGAGCGCGCGCCGCTTTCTGGTGCGCTGGGTGAGCGGCATTGGGCATGAATGGAACTTCCTCCGTACCCAGCAAGCTCGAAAGAATGGCACCTATCGGCGGAACACCGACTATCGCTTTCAGAATACCTTCAACATCAAGAACTACGCGTACCACACGACGAGCGAAGAGCCATTGCCCGGTGGCATCTTCCGCGACCGACAGCGCGAAGTAGTGTCGTTCGGCGTGAGCGACGGCATTCGCTACTCGTTCACGGAATGGCTCCTGGCCAAAGCGTCCTACGAGTACGCGACGCGTCTACCGAACCCGTTCGAGACCTTCGGCGACGGCTTGCTCGTGCAGTCCAACCTCGAGCTCGAACCCGAGGTCAGCCACAACGTCAACGTCGGCCCCGTTCTCGATTGGAAAAAGACCAAGACAGGGGATTGGATCGGCACAATCAGCGGTGTTCTGCGCGAAACCGACAACATGATCGTGCTGATGGGTAGCGATCGCTTCTTCTCCTATCAGAACGTGTACCGCGCGCGCACGTTGGGCTTGGAGGGCGGCCTCACCTGGACCTCACCTCTAAAGCTACTCTCGCTGGACGGCAGCGGCACCTACACGGATCAGCGCAACACGTCGCAAGAGGGCACCTTCGCCGACTTCGAAGGCGATCGTATCCCCAACCGACCCTGGCTGCAGGCGAGCTGGGCCGCGCGCCTCCGCTTCGAGAGCCTGCTGGTGCAGAAGGATACCCTCGAACCGTTCTATCAAGGCCGCTACACGCACGAGTTCTACCGCGGCTGGGAGAGCCAGGGCATTCCGCAGTACAAGCAGAAAGTCGACTCGCAAACGGCCCACGACGCGGGAATCACCTACACTTTGCGGCGCTCCAAATTTCGCCTGGCCTCCACGCTCGAAGTGCAGAATCTGACCGACGCGAAGCTCTACGACGATTTCGGGGTGCAGCGTCCGGGGCGCTCGTTCCACTTCAAGATGACCGGCGACCTCCTCTGAGCTCCCCTTTGCGAGTCCGCTCGCGTCTCGCGTGCGATCAGGTGGGAAGCACTGCCACTTCGTCTTCTTCTAGCCGTTCGAGCTCGACCAGGCGACGATAGAGCCCGCCCGGGAGACCCATCAGCACCTCGTGCGTGCCGCGCTCCGCGAGTCGGCCATGATTCAGGACCAGGATCTGATCGGCGGCACGAATCGTGGACAGACGATGGGCGATGGCGACGACCGTGACGCGACCGTGCAGAGCTGCCAGCGCCGCGCCGATTCGGGCCTCGGTCTCGCTGTCGACGTGACTGGTGGCCTCGTCCAGAAACAGCACACGCGGCGCACCGGCGAGCGCTCGGGCCAGCGCGATGAGCTGCTTCTGGCCGCTCGAGGCGCTCGCCCCACCCTCGCCGAGTCGCGTGTCGTAGCCCTCGGGCAACGCAGCAATGAAGTCGTGCGCGCGTGCGTCGCGCGCGGCGGCGTAGACGTTCTCGCGGGTAATGCCGGCGCGCCCCATGGCAATGTTGTCGTGCACGCTCGAAGACAGCAAAAATGGCTCCTGCGGGACCAGACCCACCGCAGCGCGAAAAGCGGCGTCGGGCACGACAGCGAGAGGCTGGCCGTCGACCGTGATGCGCCCCTCACCTGTGCGATAGAAGCGCAGGAGCAAGGACAGGAGCGTGCTCTTGCCGCTCCCCGTGTGGCCGACGATGCCTGTGAAGCTGCCGGCCGGAATGTCCAGCGTGATGTTCTCGAGCACCGGTCGCGCACCGTCGTAGCCGAAGGTCACGTTCTCGATGCGGAGGGCACCATGCTGAATGGCGGCTCCGTCTTCGGGCGGCTCCGGCGGCTCGCCTTCGAAAAGGAGCGCCCGCACGCGGGAGGCCGCGACCAGCGACTGCTGCAGCTGGCCAAACTGCATGGTGATCTGAATGAGCGGCTCCACCACGCGTGCGATGTAGGCCAAAAATGCGTACAAAAGGCCCACTTCTAGCCCTGACAGCTGCCGCCGACCGAAGCCATAGATGACCGTCACCAGGAGCAGCGCGTTCATGAGGTCGAGCGCAGGCCGGAGCAGCCAGGCGTTGGCGCGCAGCTGAACCAAGCGCGCCAGGAGGTGCTGGCGATTGATGCTCTCGAACCGCTGACGGAAGCGCTCCGTCGCCCCGGCAGCCTGAAGGACGGCCATGCCGGTCATGCTCTCTGCCATCTGCGCGTTGATGTCACTGCGCAACTGACGCGCTCGTGCCACCGCCGGTGCGGAAAGTCGCTGGTAGCCGAGGATGATGACCACCATGGCCGGCACCAAAGCCGCCACGATGAACATCAGTCGCCAGTCGAGAAAGGCCATGGCAACCAGACAGCCAATGACGACGATGCTGGAATCCAAGAACACGTACAGCACCTGGCGGTAGAGCTGATTGACAGCCTCCGTGTCGTTCGTGACACGGCTGACGAGCTGCCCGGTGATGGCTCTGTCGAAGAAGGCCATCGGTAGCGCGAGCACGTGAACGTAGACGCGCTCGCGCAGGCGCAGCACGGAACGCCGCGCGACGCCCGCCATGCGCGATAGCTGAGCATAGCGGATGAGGCTCGCGGCGCAGCTGCTGATGAGGATAGCCGCCAGCAAGAAGGCCATCTGCCCGAGGTCGTAGCTGCCGGGCGACAGGTGCTGATCGATGAAGCGCTTGCCCAGGATGGGCGCCGCCGCTCCCAAGGCGGCGGCCACGATCAGCCACAGTCCGCCCCGAATCAGGTGGGGGAGCTCCGGTCGCGCTGCGTCCCAGAGCAGACCCACGCTGCTCCAGAGCCGCTCGCGCTCGGGCACGTCCGGGGACTCTTTCACAGGCTGGCCTCGATCTGTTGGTAGCGCCACTGCGCCGCGTACCAGCCGCCCAGAGCCACGAGCTCGGCGTGGGTGCCACGCTCGATGACAGTGCCCTGCTTGAGCACGATGATCTCGTCGGCGTCGATGACCGCCGAGAGACGATGGGAAATGACGACGACGCTCTGAGTCGGTCGGGAGGCCCGAAGCCGCCTCAGGTGCTCCAGAATGACCGTCTCCGTACCCGTATCGACGGCTGAAAGCGCATCGTCCAAGATCAGGAGCGGCGCAGCCGAGAGCAGCGCTCGCGCGATGGCCACGCGCTGGCGCTGGCCTCCAGACAGCGTCACCCCGCGCTCGCCCACCTCGGTGGCGTAGCCCTGGGGCAGGCGCAGGATCTCGCCATGCACCGCCGCAAGCCGCGCCGCCTCCTCGATCTGCGCCGACGTGGCGAGAGGACTGGCAAGCGCGATGTTTTCGCCCACCGACGCCGAGAACAGCACGGGCTCCTGCGGGGCCCAGGCGATGTGAGCGCGTAGAGTGCGAAGCGGCAGCTCCGGCAGTGGCACGCCACCCAAACTCAGCCGGCCCCGGTCTGGTTCGACCTGGCGCAGGAGGAGTTGCACCAACGTAGACTTGCCTGCGCCGGTCGGGCCGACGACGCCCAGCGTCCGGCCAGCCGCGAGCGTGACGTCGAGTCCATCGAGCGCCGGCCGCTGGGCACCGGGGAATCCGAAGCGAACGCCATCAGCGCGAAGCTCAGCACTTGCCGGCAGAACCGCCTGGCCCTCGTCGACCAGCGTGAGCGAGGCGTGAAGAACCGTCTGAAGGCGCGTCCAGGCGGCGCGACCGTGCTGCCAGAGCTCCAGCACCCAGCCGGCAGCAAACATCGGCCAGATCAGCTGTCCGAGGTACATGGTGAAGGCGGTGAGCTGGCCGATCGTGATCTCTCGGGTCATGACGAGCCATCCGCCCACGCCGAGAGCGATTGCAGTCGCCGCACCCAGCGTCATGCCCACGGCCAGATCGTAGGCCGCCTCCCAGCGCTGAGAGCGGTACGCCGCCTCTCCGGCGTGTCCGGCGAGATCCGCAAAGCGCTTCTGACTCTGGGCCGAGAGACCGAACGCGCGCAGCGTCCGCACGCCCGCCAGGCTCTCCTGAACATCCTGGTTCAGGTCGCCAAAGCGGTTCAGCGAGTCCTCGGCAGCCACGTTCAGGCGCGTCGAGATCCACCAGAACGCGAGCGCCATCAGGGGGAACGGGACCAGTGCCGCAAGCCCGAGTCGCCAATCGATGGCCAGAGTCATCGCTGCGAGCACGAGGACCAGCGTCTGCGTGCCATCGAAGCCCGCCAACATGGCTTCACCGGCGGCGAGCTCGATGGCATCGACGTCGTTGGTCGACAGCGCCATCAGGTCACCCGTGCGCTGCTGGCGAAAATAGGCCGGTCCCTGGAGTGACAGGCGAGCGAAGAGCTCCGTTCGGAGCCGCGCGCCGAGGCGGTACGAGGCCCGAAACAGGGTCAGTCGCCAGCCGACCCGCAGAAGGTAAATGGCCAAGCCCGCCAAGGCGAGCAGGGCAAGCGGTCGGAAGAGGCTCGCCCCACGCAGGCGGCCGGCAACGAGTTCGTCGACGACGTGGCCGACCTGCTGCGGCATCCACACCGTCAGAACTGCGATGCAGCTCAACATGAGCGCGGCAGAAGCGTAGGCGCGCCAATGCTCGCGCACGAACGCCGCGAGCATGCGGCTCAGGCTCTTGGGCAAGGGGACTCTAGACGGCATGCGAGCGCGTCGGCCCCGTACCACGGGATCAATGAGAACAACCGCGCGTGCGCGGACCGGCTCGCTCGAGCCGTCACGGAAGGAAGGACGAAGATGCCTCAGTACGCCAGCGTGAACTTGGCGTAGAAGGCTCGTCCTGGACGCTGCACCCCAAAGAAGTCGTACACCAGCTCGTCGGTGATGTTGTCGACTTCGACGGAAAAGGCGAGATTCCGAGCCTCGCTCGCATGGACGCCATACGTCAGTGCCAACGTTTGGGTGAGCTGATCAGGAATGACGTCCTCCGGCCCCTTGTTGCCGTAGCTCTCCCAAGTGCGGAGAAATCCGTGCACGCAGCGCAGGTACCAAGTGAGGGACAGCTCGTCCCGAGGCACCACGAGCGCCTGCCCCTTCAGCCGCACGTGCCCGTTCGCCCAAAAGTACGGGCGCTGCGGGATGCGATCCCCCTCGAACTGGGCGAGCTGGCCCTCGGCCGAGACGTTGCGCAAGTCCTGGTAGGTCACGTTCCCGCCGACCTCGACGTACTCGCCCGGTGATAGCCACACCACGGCGCCCTCCACACCCCACGCCGTCGCGTCGTACACGTTCTCGTAACGGAACATCTGATCGACCGCTAGGAGCACGATCATGTGCTCTGCATCGCGGAGAAAGCCGGTGATCTGACCGCCGAACGTGCCCAGCTTCGAAGCGAGCCCGTCCACCGCCAGACTCAAGTTGGCGTTGTGGCTCCTTTCGGCCTCGAGCTCGAGGTTTTCGGCGACGAAACGACCGTCACCGAAGAGCTCACGTGCTTCGGGCAGCCGGGCTGCATACTCGTAGGACCCCTTCGCGAACAGCCAGTCGAACAGATCGTAGCGCAAGCCGTCGCCGGCACCCCAGAGTACCCGCTCGGCATCGCGCTCGATGGTGGCCACTCCCATGATCTCCGCGGCGTGCGCCACCTGGACGTAGTTCTTGACGAACGCCATGTTCGAAAGCGCCCCCGACAGCAGGGTTGCCTCGTACTCGAGACCATTGATCCATTTGAACAAGTCGCGATGGTCGTTCAGCGGGTCACTCACCTCGTCCAGGCGATTGTCCCCCGTACGCATCAAGTAGGTGGGAGCGCTCGCTAGCTTCAACCGATGCTCGGGGTGAAGGCTCCAGTTGGCGTTGGCCCGCAGGAAGCCGCTGTGATCCCAGACCGTGGAATCGCTGGGAGCCGTGCCGACTTCTCCCGGCACCCGCTGCGGATTGCTGCACTGGCCCAGCCAATCGTAGATGCACTCCGTGGCATCGAGAAAGTCTCCGCGCTCGAAAAGGTAGCCACCCACCGCGCTCACCAGCACGCCCGCATCGAAGCTCTTCTCGTAGCGCAAGGTAGCTCCCGACGAGAGGCCGCCTTCTTCGGCCTCGCCGTACGGGACGGTCATGATGGAGTTGTGTTGAATGTCCTTTCGGTAGTCAGTCACGAATGCGCGCAGCAAAAAGCGCCTTGCCCATGGCCTGTCTACCAGACCCACCTCGACGTTGGCGCCGCCTGCCGTGTACGCGTCGTGAAACCTGTGAACCTTCGTCTCGGTGATGAGCCCGGAGCGGTCAGCCACGTCGACCAGGATCGGATAGTCGTTGTCGGCATGGTCGAAGAAGCCTTCCGCCTTCACGAAAAGGCCACTCCTTCCGTCCAAATGCCGCGCTCCTGCTGCCAAGCGCTGCACTCCGAACGATCCGGCCTGATAAGATCCCCAAGCCCGCGTGCCGCGAGTGTTGCGATCGGTGACGAGGTTGAACGCCCCGCCCAGCGCATCCGCACCGAAGTTGACGGGGACGACGCCCTTGTAGACCTCGACTTTCTGGGCGAAATTGAGCGGTACATTCGCGAGGCCGAACGAGTACCCCGCATACTCGAGCGGGATACCGTCGATGAAGAAACGCACCTGCGTCTCATCGAACCCGCCCAAACTGAAGCGAGCCGCCGAGCCGAGGCTGCCGGTCCGCTGCACGCTGATGCCCTCCACTCTCGACAGCACCGTGCCGAGGTCGGCCGACTCCTTCTTGGCTCGGCTGAGGTCGACCACCGTGACGGCTCTGGCCGTGCGGTCCAAGCCGTGCTGGGTGCGTCGCCCCTTCACTACGACGTCGATGGGCGCCAAAGGCTCAGCCGGGCTCGCGGGCACTTCAGGTCGAGCCGCCTCCGACGGTGGCACCGGAGCGGGTGGTGCCTCAGTCGGACCTGCCTCAGGCGGCGCTTCTTCATTGGGCGCCGCTTCAGCCGGCGCTGCCTCGACCGGAGCTTCTACAGCCGGCGCTGCCGCCTCAGGCGGCGCTGCCGCCTCAGGCGGCGCTGCCTCAGGCGGCGCTGCGTCAGCCGGCGCTTCTGGAGCAGGTGCTGGCGCTTCGGGGGCAGGGTCGAGGGACCCCTCGGAAGGCATCTCTTCTGCGGCAGGCGAGGAGGGCTCGTTGCCGTCGACGTCCTGCGCAGGTGCAGGTAGGCCCACGAGCGTGAGCGCCAAGAGAACGCACGCCGGCCCTGCCAACCGACGCGAGAACAAAGGACTGCCAGAGCGATAGCGCTGCATCGTTCGCGAACGAATGTCCGAGGCGGGCCTGCACGACCCGACCCGGACACTCGGTCCAAGAGCTCAGTTCAGCGGGATCGCTTCTCCTGGGTATCCAGGAAACTCGAGTGCCCGCTCGGGCTCGAACGGATCGGTGACATCCCAATAGTAGCCGCCGACGAAGTTATCGCCGGGCAGCACCAGGTACGTGACCTCTCGATGGCCCACGGTCGTGGTGAACGATGAATTGTAGCCGGGAGCCAGCGGCATGCCGTCGACCAACGCGTAGGTATCCTCGACACTGTCGAGCTCGAACACATGCAGGCGAAAGTACGCTCCCAACATCGCGTCCCGCGAATTCTCTGGAGTGATGTCGTCCTCGCCGTCGTACTGCATGACGTAGGCGTGACCGTCTACGCCCTGGAGCAGCGTGCCCACACCTGCCCTACCGGCAACACTCTCCAGATCGACGAAGTAGTTTTCATCGAACTCGCTCTCCCCACTTTGGATGCGAATGATGCACGGGGGCGTCGAGTCCGAATCTTCGAGCCCGGCTTCGTGCGCCACGCCGAGACCCGGGTGACTGCCGAAGTAGATGTTCCCCTCTGGATCGACGATGGCTGACGCTGCGTTGGAGCAGCGCGTGTCTTCGATGTACGTGACGTCGTTGGACTCCGTGTCGATGATGGCCGCCTTGACCAACGGAGTCGTGGTGTCGTCGGCGTCCCAGTAGCGCCCGACCACGATCACACGGTCGTCGTCGCGGACCAACGTCCCCACCTGTCCCCAAAGCTCACCGACCTCGAGCTCACCGAAGTCGAACGTCTCGTCCTCGTAGATCGTCATCGGAGTCGACGAGGGATTGAATACGATCACCTGAAAGTTCTCGATGTCGATGTAGTACGCACGCTCCTCGTCGATGACCTGAACGACCGGCAGGCTGCGCCCGAGGGTGCTGGTCACGCCGTACGCGGAAAGGCCCAGTTCACCGGTGAGCTCGAAGCTGCCGTCGGAGTCCGCCTGAAAGCGCTGGATGTTGGTCTCGCCATCGCGCCCCACGAACACCACCCCGTCGCCGGCCGACGTGTAGAAAATGTCGGTACCGAAGTCCTCGGCGTTGTCGAGACTCACGGAGCTCTCGGCCGAAAGGTCATCGACGACCGTCAAAGCGCCCAGGTAGTTCCCTTCCGTGTCGACGCTCCAGTTGCCGACGATCCAGCTGGTGACGCCCGGTCCGGGATCGGCGCCGCCTTCGCCTCCTTGCCCGCCGTCGTTCCGACCACCGGTCCCGTCGTTCCCGCCGCCAGTCCCATCGTTCCCGCCGGTGCCGTCGCTGGCATTCCCGCCGGTGCCCTCGTCCTCGTTCCCGCCGCCGCTGCCATCCTGCCCGTCGTCGCCACCGTCACCGCAGGCGATCGGCGCCGAGGCGCACGCCAAAGCCAGGAGAACCGCCGTCCACCTACGTAGTCCCGAAGTTTGCTGTCGCGTTGTCATGAGCGCCCTATAGCGCAACTGATAATGAAATCGTGTCGCATTTTCGATTTCTCGGACCCGGACGGTCTTTTTCCGGCTTGCAGGCCATTCGCGGCCAAATGGACGCTCATGGGTGCCAGCATCTGCTTCCGTGCCTTCCCTTCCGAACCGGGCTGCCGTCGCAAATTGCTATCTGCTCGCAATTCACCTCCTCGAATCGAGGCGCGCGAGCCCGGGCTAGATGGCGCTATTCCTCGTCGACATCGATCCGCTCGAGCCGCGGATTGACGATGGTGTCGTGCCTACTGCCGAACGTGTAGCTCAGGCCAAACTCGCCGGTGATGGTGAAGTCGGTCGGCTGCTGCGCCGTCCACAGCAAGAGCTCGAGGTCGGTAATTTCTCGACCTCTCAGGTTGATGAGATCGCGTACCCAGGCAGCTTGCCCGCCGACCGTGAAGGCCAAGCCTCGCGTGAGTCGGATGGCCAGGTTGCCGCCGGTACTCAGGCGAAACTGGGTCGGGTCATCGAGGAACTGGTTCCATTGCACGAGCCACTGCGCACTTCCCCACTTCTGGTTCAGGTCGACGACGAGTGAAAGCGCGTGGTAGGATCGGAGCTCCTGCTCGAGGCCGGCCTGATTGGGCTCGAAGTACCAGTTGGCCCAAGGTCCCACTTGGTAGGCGAGGCGCAGCTGTCGACTCGCATTCTCTTCGTACGGGAACAGATTGAGTTCCAGCAGCGGGCCCGCATGCAAATGCCCGCGCAGATTCTCGAACTCGCTGCCCCGGACCACCGTCACCGCCCCGAGTCCGAAGTGCCGACGCCAAGATTTGGCCAAGAGAAGCCGGGCGCCATACGAACCGACCGTCGCTGACACGCGCTCGCCGGACTCCAGGACGTAACTGTTCAAATCCTGCCCGAAGGAACCGCGCAGGCGAAATTTGGAGCTGCTCGTAATACGCCGGATCGTGAGAGCGCCCCAAAGCTCGATGAAGTGGTACCCGCTGCCCCCCTCCCCAGAACCACCAACTTCCGGAGCCAGCACCCAGTAGTTCCATGGATCGCGGAGGCTACTGAGCTTCGACCCGTCGCGTCCAGCGAGGCCGAGCTCGAAGGCGCGAGCGTGATTGGTGCCCAGAAGGCGCGCGTAAAGCACGCGATACACCGTTTGCAGCAACGCCGCACGTCGTTCGACACTCGCCGTGCCTGCCGGGAACGTGACTTCGTCGCGGAGCGAGCGATCGGAGCCAGGCTGTTCCTCGGTCTCCAGCAAGCGGACGAAAAGGCGCAAGCCGCCTTGGCCGTTCGGCTGCTCGCTAATCACGACGACGAAGTCGGCGTCGTGCGGATCGCGACAGAAGTCGAAGTAGCTGAGCTCCTGCTTCAGGTAGTCGACGAAACAATCCCCAGCGCAGCTCAAGAACAGCTTGGGTCGTGCCTCGGCCTCCGCTGGCGCTTTGGGCATGCCGAGGGCTTCGCGCGCGTCGATCAGCCAGATGGCCAGAGCAAACGCACACCCGACGACAACGCGCGCCTTACTGCTTCGACGAGCGACAGGCCGCGCAAGTCCCGCGCAGCTCGTGGATGTGGCTCTCCAAAGTGTAGCCGTGACGCTCGGCAATCTCGCGCTGCAACGCCTCCAAGCCTTCGGAATGGAACTCGACCAGAGCGCCGCACGAAGAGCAGATGAGATGATCGTGATGCTCGCGCTCGAATGATCGCTCGAAGTGCTGCGTGTCTCCCTCGGACAACAAGGACTGTTGGATGAGTCCTGCCTCGACGAGCAAGGGGATGGCGCGATAGACCGTGGCGACGTGGACGTTCGTAATGCCCTGGAGGCGCAGACTGCGCACCAGTTCTTCAACCGTGAAATGCCCACCATGTTGCAGCGCGGCGCGAGCGATGGCTTCACGAACCTGCGAGTTCTTCAGCTCTTTCGACTGCACGACCTCGCGCAGCCGATCGAGCGCCCGGTCGACTAGCTCGGAATCGGTTTTCGCGACCCGCTTCTTCGTCTGCACCGCGCAAGGGTTCTCTGCCGTTCCAGGGTCGTCAAGGGTGGAGCGCTAGCAGCCGCCTAGAGTGCGCGGAGGAAACCTCACGCGCTTTTGGCGGCGCCGTGCCGCGGCGCGCCGCGGAGCGCTCGAGCGCCCTAGGCAGCTCCGCGCGCCCCCCTTCCCATGGGCAAGAAGCCATCGAACGCGTCGTCTTCCTCGCCGAAACGCTCGCTATGCTCCCGGAGCGCTGCTCGCAAGGTGGACTCGAGTTCCGCCATGGCCGGCGGCGTCATGCGAATCGTCAGAGCTCCGAGGTGCAGCTGGAGCATTCCGCATTCGCACGCGTCGACCGCCGCGATCGCACTTTGGGCGAGACGTGCCCGCGGGCAGCCGTCGGTTTCAGGAGGATGATGATGGGGTGGATCGGATTTCATTGAGCTCCTATTGCTCACCAGCTTCGCCGGAGTGACTCAGCCGATGACAGTCGACCGCTCGGCTCGGCCAGAACGAGAGAGTTCGGCTCGAGCACGCCGCGGGAGGAGAGGCTGCTCGAAGAGCGCGCGCCCTTCGAGCACGCTGCGGGAAAGCGCGCTGTCCGGATGACGCACAGCGCTCACGACCGGCACTGCCCCAGCGCAAAGCAGACGATCGTGACGCCGCTGACAGCCCCTCGCACCTCATTCGCAGCTTCTAGCCCCGAGCTCCTAATCTTGCAAGTGACTTGCGTGGTCCTGTAGATCATTCTCGAGCAACGCATCTAGGGTCCCAGCTTTGGTACTAGCTGCACGGCCAGCGGACTCTCTGGACGATTTTTGTTGCGATCTATTCGCATGTTATTCACTTTGGGCGGGGTGAACCAGAAAGGCCGACTTCTCCTCTGCGGTGGCTGGGTCCTGGGGGGACTCGGCTGCCTCGGCGTGCCGCTGGCCTTCGCCCTGCTCGCCGCGGGCCTTCTGAGCGACCGCGCGTATCTCGAGTTCGCTGCTGGCTCGCTCGCGATCTACGCCGGTGGACTGTGGGCAGCCGAGCGCGGCGCCCGTCTCACGGCGTGCTCGGAATTGGCGCTGCCGAATTCCGGGTCGAAACTGGCGCTGTCGAACTCCGCGAACGCTTCTCCCGCTTCACCCACCAGACCCAAACGCCCGTGACGCTGAGCAGAGTCACCAAAAGCCCGATCAAAACGACGACCATGCGATACCAGAATCCGCCCACGGCGGCGAAGTGCAAGGCGTAGAGCCAGCTCGAGACGGTGTTTCCGAGAGCGACGCCGGTTGGTGCGTCGAAGCCCAAAAGGCGCCCGTCTTGCGCGCTGAAGTACACCTCCGTACGCGGGTACCGCGAGATATCCAGGCTGCTCTCGACACGGTACACGTACGCGTCGTGTTCGCCAGCGTGCTGGAGCTGTACCTCGCGCGCAATGTCGAACTGCCGCTTCTGAGCTTCTTCTGCCATCAGGCGCCGTCCCACGACATGCGCCTCCCGGAGCGAAAGACGAGCCTTCGGATAAGGCCGCGCCAGGTCTGGCAAGCGATCATGGGTGGACTGACTCGTGCCGAAAGCCGCCTTCATCACGGGCTCATAGACGTCGTTCAGATTCAAACCCACCGCCGACCATGCGAACACCAAGAGCAGCGCCCACACCCAAAGGCCACTTGCACGGTGCCAGGTGAACACGAACGAAAAGAGTCGGTTCGCGCGCACGAGCCACGCTGGCCCCCAGCGCTTGAGCCAGACGCCGGGGCGTGCACGCCGACGGTCCGCGAGCGGGAAGGTCAGGTACGCCCCCACGAAGCAGTCGATGGTCCACAAGAGGGCGATGATGCCGAATAGCACGATGCCGACGTCGCCCAGCCCGAGCGAGTAGTGCAGCCGAAAGAGAAAGGGCATGACATTGGTCCACCCTTCGCTGAGGTCCGCCCACTTGCGCTGACCGAGCAGCTGCCCCGTGTACGGATCCACGAAAGATTCGCGCCACTCCTCGGGTGCAACCTCACTCCACACGCTGATGGCGGTGTTCGGCTTCGCGTCGAAAGCTGCGCCCGCGTCCGCCCCCGGCACCGCCGCTTGGACCCGCTCCGAGAGCTCGAAGGGATCGAGTAATGGCGCGCCAGGGTACGGTGGCTCGACCCGCTGGAGGCGTGAGGCCGCAAGCTGGTCGAGCTCGGTATAGAACACGAGCAGGCTTCCGGTCAGGGCCGCCACGACGAGGAACACGGCCATGGCCAAGCCGACGTAGCGATGCAGGACGATGGCGGACTGTCGCAAGGTCGGTCGCTTCACCGCACTCTCACCCACTTGAAGACGTCACCCACCGTATCGCCCCGTTCCGTCGCCGTCCCGTTCTCATCAATCTCGTAGACCTTCGTGCGCGCCCAGTCGTCGTAGGCCAAAAACACGAAGGTCCGGCCGTCGAGCACCGCGAACTGCGCCGATTCCCCAACCTCGACATCGATGCCTTCGACGGGCCACGCAGTTCCAGCATCCAAATCGAAGAGCCAAAAGCGCCAGTGCCCACCGTACCAAATGAGCTCTTCGATGTCGGGATCGTAGCCTGCGTCCCAATCGGCATCGATCTCGTCGTGATAGAGAACGTTACCGATCGCCCGGCCGCCGCCGATGTAGCGGAAGTTGTTGACGTAGCGCCCGCCGGTCCAGTCGGTGAAATCCGTCGTCCACTCTTCATCGAGCTCACCTTCGGGGGTCAGGCGGGCGTTACACGGGAGCGGTCCTTCGCCGAAGAGCGCTAGGGTGATCGGAGAGGTCCAGCTGCCATAGTAGGTGAATCCCTGCTCGTCGCGCGTCGCCACCGCGAGCCCCGGGCAAGGAATCGTCAGCGTGCGCAGCTCTTCGTGGGTCTGTCGATCGTAAAAGGCAATCGTCGAATCCGGTCCGAGCCGGAACCAGTCTTCGGTCACGTAGAAGAACGCCTGCTGCACCTCCGCTTCGAACTCGACCGAGTTACGATTGCCGGCGTTGTCGAGGAAGAGATCATCGCCCTGCATCAGCTCGATGCTCGAGTCTTCGCGCGTGTCGTCGATCCGCATCCGTGCCGGATCCCAGAGCACTCGCTTCGTCAGATCGAACGGCATGTAGGCCGTGTGCTCGTCGAGGAAATGATGGCCGAACAGGTTGGCCCCTTCCGCGTAGGCTCCGAAGTTGACGGTCCGCCCCTCGCTCCACTCGAAGTCGTCGGAAACGTCGAACTCCGTGACGCTCGGGGCGATCCCACTGGAAACGAGCAGTCGGCCAGCGAGCGGAACGAAGTTGGCGACTCCCGGAAACTCGCGCGCAGAGCCGAGGTCGATCTCGCCGAGCTCGAGCGAGTTCGTGAGATAGGCGTACACGGTCCGGTCTTCACCATCCACGCTGTAGACCTGGACCATCATCGCGTAGAGAGGTTCGTCGTAGGTCGCCGCTCCACCGCCGCCGCCCTGACCGTCGGGTGGAGCTACCTCATTTTGACAAGCGCTCGCGCCGAGAACCAGCAAGCACAAACTCGAAGAGAGCCAAACACTGTGTTTCATGGGGACGTCCTCAGATGCGTTGGGAGTAGAACTCGATGACCTTCTGGACATTGAGTGGAAAGAGCACGGACGACCCATCTGGACGCTCGGTCATGGTCGCCATCAGCTGATCGGTCTCGACTTTGAGCCACGGCGTCGGGACCGCGAGAGGCTCGGCCAGGCTTGCAGCAATCTGCGGGATTCCGCGGCTCTTCTCGCGAATGGATACGACCTGTCCCACGGCGACGCGGAAGCTCGCAATGTCGACCCGGCGTCCGTCGACGAGTACGTGTCCATGATTGACGAGCTGACGTGCCGCCGGAATCGTGCGAGCAAATCCAGAACGGAACACGACGTTATCGAGACGACACTCGAGAAACTCGACGAGGCGCTCTCCCGTGTTGCCTTTTCCGCTCTGCGCCTCCTGCATCAGATTGACGAGCTGCCGCTCCGTCACTCCGTAGTTCAGGCGCACCTTCTGCTTCTCGAGCAAGCGTAGGCCGTACTCGCTCTGCTTCCGGCGCTTCATGCCGTGCTGCCCGGGCGGGTAAGGACGGCGTTCGTTCTTCTTGCGCGTGAGGCCGGGCAGGTCGACCCCGACGGCGCGCAGGGCCCGGATGCGGGGAGCGGTGTAGCGACTCATGGCGCGTCGCCTAGCAGAGCCGACGTTGATAGACAATGCGAATCGAATGCGTTATCTATTGGTCCGGCCGACTGGCTCATGCGGCGCGCCGGAAGAATCAAACATGAAAACAAATACTTATGCAGTAGTTGGTGCGCTCGTGCTGGGTGGCATCGCTGGCACGTCAGCGTGCTCCAACGCGTCCAGCTCGGATGACGAAGGCCTAGGCGGCTTGGGGGGCGGCCCGGGGTCGGGCGGCCAGGATGGCACGGGGCCGGGTGGCAACGGGGGCGGCGGCCCGCTCTTCGCGGTGATGTACGAGGTGTACGAGCCGGGGGGCGACTCGAACAGCTACCTGAATCTACTCACCGACCTCGACATCGCCGAGGTGGATCCCGGTGAGGGCCGCGAGTACGGCGGTGGGCGTGCGTTCGTGCAAACGTACGGCGGCAAGCTGTTCGTCGGAGACGCGAACGCCCCCACGGTCACACGCTTCTCCATCGGCGACGACGGCGAGCTGATCGAAGAAGAGTCGATCAGCTTCGCCAACTACGGCCTCACCACGGGCCAGTTCGACAGCTGGAACGTGACGTTCATCTCGCCCGACAAGGCCTACCTGATGGACTTCCGCGATGGCACGACGATCATCTGGAACCCAGCCACCATGACGATCGTCGGCGACATCCCGCCGGCCGACGAGTTCTTGCGCGAGGGTTGGCAATTCGAGAGTTCCCCCGGAATGATTCGGGATGGCTTGCTCTTCCGGACCGTGGACTGGGCCAACTACGACGAGAATGCGTACATTCCGGAGTTTTTGCTCGCCGTCTACGACATCGAGCAGGACGAGATCATCGACCTGATCGAGGAAACGCGCTGCCCAGTTCCGGGCAACTTGGTGCACATGGACGAGGAGCAGAACATCTACTTCTCGAACTGGGTGTGGCCAGTGGAGGGAGCCATCATGCGAGACGCGCCCGAGCCGTGCGTCCTCCGCATCGGTGCCGGAGAGACGAGCTTCGACGAGGACTGGCTCCTTCGCTACCAGGAGGTCACAGACGGCCACCACGGCGCCATGTTCACCTATGTTGGCGACGGGCAGGCACTCGTGGCCGCCTTCTACGACGAGCGCACCAGCTTCGACGAAGAGACCGCTCCATGGAGCTACGTTGGCAGCAACAACTGGCGCGTGTGGAACGTGGACCTCCAGGCTCGGACCGGCAGCGTCCTCGAAGGGCTCGAATGGAACGCGGGAGCGTTTACTCCCGCTCGCCTGGACGGCCGACAGTACCTGCTCGTTCCCGGCGGCGCCGAGGTGAGCTGGGCCACGCAGCTCTACGAAGTCACGGACGGGCGCGCCGAACCACGCATGAAGCTTCCCGGCTGGTCGTACCAGATTGTCCAGGTGCGCTGAGGGGTCACGACCATGAAGCAACGCAATCTGATCTCGATCCTCGGGATTCTGGGCCCCGTCTCTGCGGCCATCTCGCTCGCCAGCGCCTGCGCGAGCGGGGAGCCTGCCGAAGATGGCTCGGCCGGCCAAGGCGGTGAGGGCTCCGATGGCCAGGCCTCTAATGGCCAAGGAGGTGCCTCGGCCGAGTCTTCGCTCTACGTGATGGCGACTGCGGTGAGTGACGACAACGGTGCCAACACCTACGTCGCGACGTTCGACCGCTTCGCGGCCAAGCTGGATCTCGGCTCTGCTCGGGAATTTCCGGGGTGGTCCGACATGATGGTGATCGGTGGAGAGGTGTTCGTGTCGAGCGGTGAAGCGCCCACGATCACGCGGCTCGAGGTCGATGCATCGGGGAAGCTCGGTGGCGACGAGACCATCAGCTTCCTCGACTACGCGACCGACGCGAACTTCTACAATCACGCCATCATCAGCGACACCAAGGCCTACCTCTCGGGTGAAGGCGAGTACGTGATCTGGAATCCGAGCACGCTGGAGATCAGCGGGACTTTCCCGCTACCGGATCTACCGGATCGCGAAGGCATCGTCCCCTACACCGTGCTCGACCGCGGTGCCGTCGTGCGCGACGACCGCCTCTTTCACGCCGTCGCGTGGAGTGACACGGAGAACCTGCGCTTCTTGCCCGACTCGCGGATCGTCGTGATCGATACCGACACCGACGAAGTCATCGACGTCATCACGGTACCCTGCCCCGATCTGGCGGTCGCCGACAGGGACGAGGCCGGCAACCTCTACTTCAGCAACTGGGTGTATTCGCCTGGCGGAACGTTGCTCTACGATCAGCCTCCCGCCTGCGCGGTCCGCATCCCGGCTGGCAGTGAGACGTTCGATGACTGGCGCCTCTCGTACACCGAAGACACGGGACGTGAAGGCGCAGTGCTCAACTACATGGGCGGCGGCCAGTGGGTGTTCTCCAGCTTCATGGGGGAAGCCGACGCCTGGGATCCAGAGACGGACTGGTTCAGCTGGCTCTTCGGCAACCACTGGCAGACGACGGCCATAGACCCCGATTCGCGGAAGGCCACGCCGATTCCCGGGCTGCCGTACAATGGCGGAGGCTACTACCTCACGCGCTTCGACGACGTGACTCGCTTCCTCCTGCCGAGCGAGGACTATACGGCGACCACGGTGTACGCGCTCGATCAGTATGGGGCAGCGCACAAGGAAACCGAAGCCAACGGTTGGGCCACGCGCTTGTTCAAGCTGCGCTGACCGGCGTCCCAGCCGGCGGTCGTCGTTTGGCCGCCGGCTGTGCGCACCGTGGATACTCAGCGAACCTTCGCGACGCCGTGCAAGAAGCCCGGCGCGGTGATCCGCTTCGCCGGACCACCAGCCGCCGTCAGCTCGATCAGCGTCGTCTTCGAGTAATCGCTGGTCGTCTCGGTGCCGTACACCGCATCGTCGACGCGGAACCAGAGCACGTCGGAGGTCGACGGCTCGAGCGTGTCGATGGCAAGTGCATCGCCGGTGCTCGGTGTCCAGCGCAGCCAACGCCACGCGAGCTGGCCCGTGAGCTCCCAGGTCAGAGCTTCGTCGGCGATCTCGCCGATCTCTTCGTCGAATACGCGCAGAAAGACGCTGTCGCCGCCGGCGGGAACGGGCTCGCCCGCGATGGCGCTCCCCGTGACGTCCTCGAGCGTCTCAAAGTACTCGGGATCGAAGAAGTCGTCGCCAGCGCCCACACGCAGCACGCAAGGCTCCGTAGGCAGACGGCCAAGGCGATGCGCCGCCGCTGCCAGGGCCGAGCTCGCGAAGTAGGCATCACCCGAAGCGGTCTCCACCGGTTGCGTGATGCCGCCGCAACGGTCATCGACCTCGAAGCTTTTCACGGTGTCCGTTTCGGTATCCACCACCACGAGGCCCGTCTCGCCCAAGATCGAGTCCGTCTCGTTCCAGTCAATCCAGGCCACGGACAGCACGATGTCCGTCCCACGCTCGAGATGCGCGTAGCTGTAGAGTGAGAGGAACCCCTCACGCCCCGTTGCGCCAAGATCGATCTCGCCGGTGACCTCCATCGCACGCGGATCGATGACGATCAGGCGCTGCCCGTCACGGTCCGGGTAATACATCTTCGTCTCGGAGACCACGTACAGCGTCTCCCACAACCCCATGACGCCGAAGTTCTGGAGGCTGATCGTAGTGCCTGCTTCGAGTTTGCCGGCGTCGCTCAGCGTGTAGCGAGTGATGGTCGGATTCTCGTCGCCGCCACCGATGGCGAACCAGCCGAGCTCGGCGGCATTGAAGAGCTTGGCCGAACCGGCGACTTCCAAGGCCTGCGTCTGATCGACGGACGTTCCGCGGTCGAGGGACGGCACCACGTGGAAGTACGAGGTCGTGGCCGTGTCGTCCCAGACGCGAGTACCGAGCACGAACGCGCCCGCGCTCGCGCCGTCCTCGCCGCCATGACCCCCGGGTCCATCGGTCCCGTCGGAGCCAGCGGCGCCGCCGAGCTCCGAGTCGGTGGGCTCGGCGCTACTGCAAGCAGCGCCGAGCGAGAGTGGCGTCAGGAGTCCAACGAGCAGGGGCAGGGTTCGGCGAAAAGAGTTCTTCATGAGGGGCTGTTCCTAAGGAGACGGGTGCGGACGCGCCGCTCGGCCGACTGGCCAACGGCGCCGTTCTGATACTGCGATTGAACTGTGCATTCAATGCATGCTCATTGGCGCTCGAGAACGCACTCAACCTCCCCTCCGCATCAACCTGGGGGAGGTCCAAAGAGGTGAGCCGACGGCTCAGCGTTCCAGTACGCGTGCAAAAAGCAGGGCGACGCGGACCTCGCGCTCGCCTGCACCGCATTCGCGCGCGACCGCCGCAGGCGAGAGCGCCTCGCCGCGCGCGCGCAGGGCCCGAGCGGCGCCGAGTACCCGCTCGAGTAAGATCGGCAGCTCGGCGCTCAGACCGTCCTCGACCGCGACGCCGCGCCGCTCGAGCTCGTCGAAGAGGGCCTCGATGTCGGTCACCGACACGCGCTGCGCGCCCACGGCCTCACCAATCGCGTCCAGTGTGATGCCGTCGGGATGGCGCTCCAAAAGCAGCGCCACATGGCGGAAGACCCAATCGCTGTCCGGCACGTGACCCGACATAGCTCTTTTCTAGGGACGCACCAGCGGGTGAGGCGCACCAGCGGGTGAGGCGCACCAGCGGGTGAGGCGCACCAGCGCGCGGCCCCCCGAGGCCAGCAGGCTCTTCGACCCGCCAGCGCGTGCGCCCTGCTTCTCAGTCGAGGGACTTCATCGGCAGCTGGAGCGCCCCATCCTGCGCCTCGGAGATGATGCGCTTGGACTCTTCTGCGCCCAGGCCGAGCACCTTGACCAAGTGAGACAGCGCACGAGCCTCCTCGAGGCTGCGCTTGCCGTCTGCCAGCGTCAAAAGCGCTGCGTTGGACAGCAGGAGCTCTCGCTCCTCTTGGCTGAGCTCGGCCAAGGGAATGTCCCGATCCAGCGTGCGCGGCGTCTTGGCGTACTCGACCAACTCAGTCTCCTCTTCTTCGGTCGCGTCGAAGCCGGCGAGCATCCCTTCCACGACGCTGGTTTCCGACTCTTCGATGCGCCCGTCAGCCCATGCGACGGCGATCAGAGACTTGACGATGTTCTTTTCCCCAGGAGTCATGGTGCCGTAGATGATGGGGGACCCGGGCACCCGACCGCAAGGCAGAGGTGCGGGGTGGCGCCTTTTCGGCTAGAGCAGGCGCGAAGGCATGTCCAATCCCCCCGGGTTCCGCAGTCGTACCTCTACCCATGGCCGCAACATGGCGGGCGCGCGCGCCCTCTGGCGAGCGACCGGCATGCAATCGGGGGATTTCGGCAAGCCCATCATCGCGATCGCCAACAGTTTTACCCAGTTCGTGCCAGGCCACGTCCACCTCTACGACGTCGGGCAACGCGTCAAGAAGGTCATCGATGAAGCCGGCGGGTGGGGCGTGGAGTTCAATACGATCGCGGTCGATGACGGCATCGCGATGGGCCACGACGGCATGCTGTACTCGCTGCCGAGCCGGGAGCTCATCGCCGACAGCGTCGAATACATGGTGAACGCTCACTGCGCCGACGCGCTCGTGTGCATCTCCAACTGCGACAAGATCACGCCGGGCATGTTGATGGCAACGATGCGCCTCAACATCCCCACCATTTTCGTCTCCGGCGGACCGATGGAGGCCGGCAAGACGGAAGGCACCCGGGACCGGGACGGTAAGCTCATCAGAAAGAAGCTCGATCTGGTGGACGCCATGGTGGCCGCCGGCGATCAGCGCATCTCCGATGCCGAGGTCGACGAGTACGAGCGTTCTGCCTGCCCGACCTGTGGCAGCTGCTCGGGCATGTTCACGGCCAACAGCATGAACTGCCTGAACGAGGCGCTCGGGCTGGCACTCCCGGGCAACGGAACGTTGCTGGCCACTCACGCACTCCGCTGGGAGCTCTTTCAGGCTGCGGCCGGTCGCATCGTGGAGATAGCCCAGCAGCACTACTTGGCGGGGAATCAGGCAGTCCTGCCGCGCAACGTCGCCACCTTCCAAGCCTTCGAGAATGCGATGACGCTCGACATCGCCATGGGCGGCTCGACGAACACCATCCTGCACCTCCTGGCCATCGCTGAGGAGGCAGGGGTCGACTTCACCATGAAGGACATCGACCGGCTGTCGCGCAAAGTCCCCAACCTGTGCAAGGTCGCCCCAGCCACGCAGGACTACCACATCGAGGATGTGCACCGTGCGGGCGGCATTTTCACGATCTTGGGTGAGCTCGACCGTGCTGGTCTGATCCATCGCGACGTCGGGACCGTGCACGCTCCCAGCATGGGCCAGGCCATCGACGAGAACGATGTCCGCCGGACAACCGTGGTGCCACCGGCCCTCGTCCGCGCATTGGCTGCACCGGGCGGCGTGCGCACGACGGTCGCCTTCAGTCAGGACAAATACTTCGACCAGCGCGACGACGACGCGGCGCGCGGCTGCATCCGCTCGGCCGAGTACGCCTACAGCCGCGAGGGTGGGCTCGCCGTGCTCTACGGCAACATCGCCGAGAAGGGCTGCATCGTGAAGACGGCGGGCGTCGACGAGTCGATCTGGAAGTTCTCGGGCCGAGCGCGCGTGTTCCAGTCACAAGACAGCGCCTGTGCAGCGATCTTGGGTGACCAAATCCAAGCCGGCGACGTCGTGGTCATCGTCTACGAAGGTCCCAAAGGGGGGCCGGGCATGCAGGAGATGCTCTACCCAACCTCGTACCTCAAGAGCAAAGGTCTCGGGAAACAGTGTGCGCTCCTCACTGATGGGCGCTTCTCGGGCGGCACGAGCGGCCTCTCGATCGGTCACGTTTCGCCGGAAGCGGCGTCGGGCGGCGCAATTGCTCTGGTCGAAGAAGGCGACACGATCCACATCGACATCCCCGGCCGCAGCATTCGCCTCGACGTCACCGAGGCGGAGCTCGCCGCACGACGCGAGCGCATGTCGAACAAGGGCGCCGGAGCGTTCCAGCCCGAGCCTCGAGCACGAGCCGTCAGCACGGCGCTGCGCGCCTATGCCCTCCTGACCACGAGCGCCGATCGGGGCGCCGTGCGTGATCTGTCGCAGGTCGGTCGCTGACGGTTGCCGTCGAGCCCGGCGCTCGACCTCGAGCGCCCCCGTGCTGCATGCGAAGGCAGCTCGGGGACGGTTCTGAGCCCGGTCACACCGATTGGGCGAGTTCGCGCGGCGCGCCCGTCAAAGCCGGGGCGATCCAGGTGAGCGATCCGAAGAAGTTCGAGAGCTCCTCGGGCGATGCCGTGAGCGGAGCAGCACCCAAATCGATCGCAGCTCGCGGCATGCCTGCGACGATGCTGGTCGACTCGGTTTGCGCCAGGGTCGTGCCCGCACGCACGCGCATCGCCAAGAGCCCCTTCGCACCGTCCGTCCCGATACCCGTCAGCACCGCGCCCACGGCTTTGGGCCCGGCATGCTCCGCCACGGATTCGAAGAAGCGATCGATGCGACGACGCGGCCCTACCGCGCCAGGGCGCGTGTCGATGGTGAGACCGAACGACTTCGTGAGCAGAAGCTGTCCGTGATGAGGAGCGATGTACACATGTCCGAGCGCCAGCTCGTCTCCATCAGCGGCCAAACGAACGCGAAGTTCCGTCGAGTCGTCGAGCCACGCCACGAAGCCGCGCTGGTATTCGGGCTCGAGCTCCTGGACGATCACGATCGGCGGCAGCGCTCCGCGCAGGGGCTTCAGAATTTGCTGAATCGTCGGCGGGCCGCCGGTGCCAGCCCCGAGCGCGACGACCGACGCGATGGTGGGCAGGCTCGCTAGACGTTCGTGGCAACCCGAGCGCTGCGTATCGGGGGGCTGTGTTTCTGGGTTCATTGGGTATCTCGCTTTCTTGCCGGAAGTGCCCCGCCGCTCTGCGGCGACAGTGAAATCACGCAGCTGGTTCTCGTTCCCCCCCCATCGCGAGGCTCCCATTTGACCTCGTCCGAAAAGCGCTGGAGCGCGTCACTGACTGGAGCCGAGCTCCAGTCGCGCACCTGTCGGAGATCTCCAGCGGGCGGCACACTCGGTCGTCGGTCGAGCGCGACGATCCAGAACGTGGACGTCACCAGGTCCACATCGAGGACAATCTCTCCGCCCTGGCCGGACTGGATCAGGCTCGCTGCGAGCTCCGTCGCGACCGATGCAGCTTCGCGCGCCCGTGATCCATCGAGGCCCGCGGAGAGTCCACGTCTCAGGGTGACGACGCGGACGACCCGCGCGTCGGCAGGAGCCGCGACGCGCAGCACGGTCCGTAAGGTTGGGGCGGATTCGGCCACGACGTCAGGCCCCTCTCCGGCCAGTCACACCGGACGCTGGAGCTGGCGCAGCAGCGCACCCCTGGAGAGGGGACCGGAGCGGAGTACTCGTGAACGTCACACCCGCGTTTAATGCAGATCGCGTGCCATCGTGGGCGCGACAACTGCACGTGTGTTTTCATCGCTTTACGATACCGCGGCCCTCCGCGCGCCCGCGGACTGGCAAAAAATCCAGATCCTAGATCTTAGACCTGGACGCAGCGTTTGCGCCCGCCCGTTCACGACCTGTGGCGTTCACGACCTGTCAACGAGAGACGCTGTGGTCGCGGGAGCGCACGGACACGGGTATCCTGCGAGGACGGAAGCATGCTCGTGGGGGAGGATCCAGAGGTCGCTGCCAATCAACGTGTTGCCGCGGGCCGCGTGGCAAGTTGGTTCGAACATGAGCTGAAGAGCCTGCTCGGTGTCTTGCGCCAAGCCGTAGCCCAAGCACCCGACGGGGGCCCTGCCCCCACCGATGCCGAAGCCGCCGCGCGCGTCCAGGCCGCCGCCCGTGCCTGTTCCACGCGCGCGAGCGCCTTGCTCGGTTTGCGCCCTGAGCCCAAGCTCGCGGTGGGGTCGAGTCCCCGACAAATGCTGGCGGCGCTTCTCGCGCAGCACCCTGCCCTGCGACAACGAACGGTGCAGCACGGTGTCATCGACGATCGCGAGCTGCCCTTGTCCACCGCCAGTCTGCGTTCCGTGATGAAGGCGCTACTCGACAACGCGTGCGAGGCAGCGGCCGGCCCTCCCGAGGTCACACTCGGCGCTTCGGACGGCTCGCCGGAGCTCTGGGTCAAGAGCGCGGCTCCCATGTCCGCCCGAGCCACCGAATGTGGCGCGTTTCCGTTTTTCAGCGAGAAGGCCGGGCACGCCGGTCTAGGCCTGTCTCTTGCGTACGTGGCGGCGGACAACCAGGGCGGGCGCCTCGAGATCGTTCCCGACGGTGGCGGCACCCGCGTGGGCATCACCTTCGCGAACGGCCGCGGAGCGACGCGACCGGCTGCGGTGGACGCCGATATCTCATTTGCCTGCCACCTTTCAGCCATGCTGGCCCACGACCTGAACAACGCGCTCATGGCGGCCCTGGGCTGGGCGGAAATCCTCGGCGACGCCCGCGACGAGGCAGAACGTCAAGAGGCCCTCTCGACGCTATCGCAGGCTGGAGACTACCTCGAGGCCATGTCTTACCTCCTGCCCTTCGAACAAACCTCGCGGCCTCTCGGGCCGCCACTCGACCTCGGCGAGGCCATCGAGCGCATGCGTCCGCTGCTGCGCGCAGTGCTGGACCACAAAGCAGACCGCAAGATCGCCCTCTGCGTCGGCTCCGTGCAAGGCGCGCGCGTGCCGATGTCAGAGGATGCGCTGCGCTCCGTCGTCCTACGCCTGGCATCGAACGCTCGCGACGCCATGCCAGGTGGTGGCACATGGACCATTTCCTGCGCCGTCAAGGCGCCGGAGCTGCTCGTTACGGTGTCGGCCGCGGCACGTGGCACCGACGCTCTCGGCGGCACCGCCCGCCCTGCGCCACCGTCCACCCTGCGCCAACCGACCCATCACGGGGCCCTCGGGCTCGCCGTCGTGAGAGACCTGGTGCAGGCAGCCGGTGGCTCACTCGAGCTCGAGGTCCGGTCGCCTGCGGCCGACGACCCACAAACCTCACCCATCCCGCCCGCCCTCATTCGCCTACCGGGGGCAGAGAATTAGGCCCGCCGGGGCGTCCTTGGCGCGTGATCGCTCGGCGCGCGGAACGTCTGGTCAAGCGCGAACGCGAGGATACCATGCAGGGTACGGGGGGACGTGGAAGACCGCGAACTTGCCGTAAGGCAAGCGAATGACCTCCATCAGCATCCTGCTCATCGACGACGACGCGTCCGTGACCGGCTTGCTCACCCACACGCTCAAACGCGATGGCCACAAGGTGACAGCCGTAGGTTCGCTCGCGCTCGCGCACGCGCACCTGGAAACTCACGCCCCCGAGATCATCCTGCTCGACCACCAGCTGCCAGATGGCAACGCCATCGACTTTCTGCGCTGGGCCCGAGACAAGGACAACAAAGCCCGCATCGTGGTGCTCACCGCACATGGCAGCATTCCGTTGGCCGTCGAGGCAATCAAGCTGGGTGCCGAGCAGTTCCTGACCAAGCCCGTGGAGCTCGATTCGCTGCGCGTGCTCCTAGACAAGCTGGCCGAGCGCAACCGCGAAACGCGACGCGACTTGGCGATGCGCTACGTGGAAGGAAAGAATCGGACCAATCCGTTCCTCGGCGATAGCGCGGCAATGCAGCGGGTCGAGGAAGTCGTGCGTTCCGTCGCGCGCTCGAACGTCCCGGTTTTCATCCGTGGCGAGACGGGGTCGGGCAAGGGCGTTCTGGCTCGCTGGCTACATCAGGCGAGCGATCGGAGCGATGAGGCGTTCGTCGACTTGAACTGTGCCGGGCTCTCCCGCGAACTCGTCGAGTCCGAGCTCTTCGGTCACAAGAAGGGCGCGTTCACGGGCGCCACGGCCGACAAGATGGGTCTGCTCGAGCTCGCCGATCGTGGCACGCTGTTCTTGGACGAAGTCGGCGATCTCGATATCGCCGTGCAACCGAAGCTGCTCAAGGCGCTCGAGGACCACACCTTCCGTCGCTTGGGCGCCGTACAGGAACGGAACGTGGACGTGCGGCTGATTACCGCGACGCACAAGGACTTGGCCGAGCTAGCGGCGCAAGGTGCATTCCGCAACGATCTCCTGTTTCGCATCAATACGGTGACGGTCGAACTCCCGCCCCTACGCGAACGGACGGAAGACATCGTCCCGCTCGCGCGCGAGATGCTCGCTTCACTCGGCATGCGCGGAACGGAGAGCGCCCGCTTGCGCCCCGAGGCGGAACGAGCGCTCGTCGCGCACGATTGGCCCGGCAACGTGCGCGAGCTCAAGAACGTACTGGAACGCGCGCTCCTGTTCTCGCCTTCGGGCGACATCACGGCTGGTTCTCTGATGCTCGGACAGCGGCCCGCTCGACCGGCCCCCGACAGCAACAGCAAGGGTTCGCTGGCCGACGCGGAGCGACAGCATGTGATGACCGTACTCCGAGCGCACGCCGGGGACGTGCCGCAGGCGGCCCAGGCCCTCGGGGTGCCGCGCAGCTCGCTCTACGCGAAGCTCAAACGCTGGGGGGTCCGTCCCAAAGACGTCTAGCCCAACGCGGGCAAGGCTGTTCTCGTCCAGACGGTGCTTTCGGCACCACGGGTAGCAGCCTGGCGAGAACGAGCAGCCGCTCCAGGGCGACCTCGTTTACGAGGCGCAACGCTGCGAGCCAGAACTCAAAATGGACGCCGACTCACTTGGAGTGCGGCGGCATCTTCTGTTCTTTGAAGACGACGTGCTGCCGCACCACCGGATCGTACTTCTTCAGCTCGAGCTTGCCCTGCTGCAGACGCTTGTTCTTCGTCGTGTAGTAGGTGAAGCCGGTTCCGGCCGAGGAAACGAGGCGGATGTTTTCGCGCATGGGCCGCCGCAGGTACCACGCCCCTCCCCCACTCGCAAGCAGCCCGTCCTGAAGATCGATGTCACCTCGGAGTTTTTCCCCAGAAGGGCGCCTGAAACGCTTGACGAAGACCCTGGCTCGTGGCTGACTCCCCGCCCCCCGAGGGGTCCCTGAGATCCCTCCTCCTTCGCCCGGCCCGCTAGTAGACGGGGCCCGAAGGACTAGCGGACAGAACGAGCGGACCGATGACGACGAAGCGCACTTTCCAGCCGAGCAACACGCATCGGCTCAATACCCACGGTTTTCGGGCCCGCAACGCCACCTCCGGCGGCAAGAAGGTCCTGGCCAACCGCCGCCGCAAGGGCCGCGTGCGGCTGGCCGTGACCGCCTACCAGAAGTAAGCGTCCGATCCGTGGGATCGGCGCAGGCTCGGGTCAGCAGGTCCGAGCAAAGGACCAGCCGTCCATGCGCTTCAGCCCCGATCGCCGCGTGCGAAAACGCTCCGAGTTCCAGGATATTGCGGCCCGCGGGGCTCGCGTTTCCACCGAACATTTCGTGCTCATCGCAGCGCCGCAGCTGACGCTGCCCGCTCGGAGCCGCCTCGGGATCACGGCGTCGCGGCGCGTCGGCAACGCGGTGGTGCGCAATCGGCTCAAGCGTTTGGTGCGCGCGGCATTCCGCGAGATGGAGGGCCTCTTGCCTGATGGGCACGATCTGCTGGTCATTTGTCGCCAGTCGGGCCCCCTCGATGCCCACCAGGTCGTGGGCGAATGGCAGCGCGCTCGCCCGCGACTGCTCAAGCTCCTGGCGCAGCCCAAACTCCGGGGCGGTGGCGGCGACGCGGGGCGCCCGCGAGCGGTCCAGGGGAAGCCATGAGCGCGTTCTCCCAGCTGATCAGCCGCACCCTGCTCGCGCTCATCCACGTCTATCGCTGGACCCTGTCGCCTCTGCTGGGCAATTCGTGCCGCTTCGAGCCGTCCTGCTCGCGGTACGCGGAGGCCTGCCTCTCGACGCACGGCCCACTCCGCGGTAGCTGGCTCGCGGCTCGGCGCATCGCCCGTTGCCACCCCTTCCACCCCGGTGGCTACGACCCGCCACCCCCTCCGCCTGCCGGCACCGCTCCCTGATCCGAAAGCGCCTCGATCCCCAGCATGGACCGCGTCTCTCGTCTCGTCGTCTTCGCCGCGCTGTTCGCTGCGCTGTATTTCCTGTTCGGCTCGTCTTCCGACGAGAAGCGGGAATTCCAACCCATCGTCCCGCGCCCCCTGCTGGTGCCCGAGGGCCAGCGACCGGAGCCGGCCGCATGCCAGCTCTGGACGCCGGAGATGCACGCCGTCATCACGACGCGCGGCGGTTCGCTCACGCATGTGTACGCGCTCTCGGACAAGTACCGCCGAGCGGGCAAGCCCGTCGACCTGGTGACGACACCCGACCATCCCGAGTTGGGCCCGCTCTTCGTGAGTCTGCGTAGCGCCGTCGCGAAGGATGTCGACTGGCTCGCGCGCACGGATGTCGTGGATTTTCGCATCGAGAAGTCGAGCGCAAAGGAGTGCGTGCTCGTCCATGAAGACGACCAGCTGCGGCTGGAAAAGGCCTTCTCGGTGGGCGGCTCGCCGTACGCGATTCATCTCGACGTCCGCGTGCAGAACCGGGGCCCCTCGGCCAAGAGCTACACCCTGCAAGCCAGCACGGCTGCGTACCTGCGCGACTCCGAAGTGCAGAGCCAGATGTTCCGCATGAATCCGCTGACCAGCCACGTCGAGTGCGGCAGCGATGGCGGCGAAGTCGAGCGTTTCTTGCCCGATGCCTTCGAGGCGGAAGATTTCCAGGACAAGAACGTCTTCCCCGTGACGAACTTGAATGCCGGCGACTGGGCACAGCCCAGCGGGAGCTCGGGCCTGGCTGCCGTGTCGAGCGCGTACTTCACCAACGCGCTGGCCCACGACGGTGGCCCCGCCTCGCCCCTCTGCCAAGTGCAAATCGAGGAGCGCTGGGATGCGCAGACGTTCCCGAGCAAGAAGGCAGATCCAAAGGCTGCAGCCATCTACAAGGCGCGGCTCCACTACCCCGTACGGAAGCTCGAGCCGGCTGCGACCGACAGCTATTCCCTGCAAGCGTTCGTGGGTCCCAAAGAACGCAAGGCGCTCGCGGCCGCAGGAGACCGCTTCGAGCCGCTCATCGACCTCGGCTTCTTCTCCGTCATCGCCAAGGTCCTGGTCGGCTACCTACTCTGGCTGCACGACCTCATCCCGAGCTGGGGCATCGCCATCGTCGTCTTGACGCTCACTGCCCGTACGCTGCTCTTCCCGCTGACCTGGCCGTCGATCAAAAACATGATCCACATGCGCGAGCTGAAGCCAGAGATGGACAAGCTCAACGAGCGCTACAAGGACGATCCGCAGGCAAAAGGCCTGGCGCAGATGGAACTCTGGAAGAAGCATGGGGTCAACCCGATGAAGGGCTGCCTGCCTCAGCTCGCTTCGATGCCCGTCTGGTTTGCCCTCTACACCACCCTGCAAACGGCGGTGGAGCTCTACAACATTCCGTTCCTGTGGTTCCCCGATCTGTCGGAGCCAGACCCGCTCTACTTGCTGCCGTTCATCATCGGTGCGACGTATTTCGTCCAGCAGAAGATGATGCCGATGCAAGGCGGGGACCCGGCCCAGCAGAAGATGATGCTCTACTTCATGCCGGCCATGTTCACGGTGTTCATGTTGTTCCTTCCGGCAGGCCTCGGAGTGTACATGTTCACGAACAGCATCCTCGGTATCGCCCAGCAGCAGCTCGTCGAGCAGCACGCCAAGCGGTCACTGGCGGACCGCCAGGCTCGCATGGGAGACAGCGAGCTGGTGGATCCGCCTTCGCGGCGCCGCGCCAAGAGTTGAGGTCAAGACGTCTGGAGGTCGCCGCTCGGCCACCTTCCAAATCAGCCCACGAGGTTTTAACGATGAGCAGTCAAGAAATGGTCAACGAGAGCGAATCCGCCGACGAACAGATCTCAGAAGGCGCGTCGGGTGCCGGCCGCGGCCGGCAGAAGCCGATCCGCATCGAGCCCCCCGACGAACGTGCTGCGCTCGCGCTGGAATTCGTCACCCATGTGATCGAGGACATGGAAGTCGACTGCGAGGTGATCCTCACCCGCGCCGAGGAAGACAGCCCCGACGAGATTCGCATCGAGATCCTGGGAAAGGACTCCGCACGCGTCATCGGCAAGAAGGGTCAGGTGCTCCAGGCACTGCAGTTTCTCACGCACCGGGTCGTCAACCGCCCGGGCGACGAGAAGCGGCACATCCTGGTGGATGCGGAAGGGTACCGCAGCCGTCGCGACGACAATCTCGCGTCGATGGCTCGCAAGCTCGGCAAGGAAGCACTGAAGCTCGGCAAGATCATCACCTTCGAGCCGATGAACCCGCGTGATCGCCGCGTCGTCCATATGGCGCTGGCGAAGTTCGAGGGCGTCATCACCAAGAGCGAAGGTGAGGGCGACGATCGTCGGGTGCAGATCATTCCCGTCCGCCGCTGAAGCTCGAGGAGGGGCACCCGTCCGCCCCGCCAGCTCGGCCTGCCGTTCGACATTCCGCCTGGCCCGGGTACGGGCCTCGTGGGAGGAAGGACGGCGGGTCTGCCCGCGTACCCCAAGGGCCGCAGCGGCCGCAAAAGGCCGCGCGCGGCGCTTTGCCCCACGACTGACCCTCATGCATCATTCCGCCATGTTCAGTACCTCCGTTGGCCTCGTCCGCCTGGTCCCCATCGCCTTAGTCGCTTCGATTGGTCTGTCTTCCATCGGTTGCAGTCGTCCGAAGGCCGTGCGCGGCGAGGACGTCGAAGGCTTGGATGATCAGGCGATGGGTACGGGCCTCGACCGCCGTGACCTGCAGAAGCTGCTGCACGAGAACATGACTGCCCTCGATACGTCGGCAGTGGTCAAGCGGTGGGACAAGGAAGAGATGCCCCAGCTGGCCGTCCTGCCGTTCAAGAACGAGACGAGCGAGCACATCGACAGTGCCCTCGACGCGCTCATCAGTGACGTCGAGACGACGCTCATCAACGCCGGACACGTCAGCGTGATCAGCCTGGAGAACCAGCAGTCGCTGGTGGCCGAGATCAAGCGACAGCAGGGAGAGGCCTTCGATCAAGGCAAGGCCGCCGCTTACGGCCGCCAACTCGGCGTGAAGTACATCATCACCGGCAAGGTGTTCACGACCGACGAGAAGTTCGATAACGAGCGACGCGTCCAGTACTACCTCTTCATGCAGGTGCTGGAGGTCGAGACGGGCCAGATCTTGTTCCAAAACAAGGCAGCCCTGACCAAGGCGATCCTCTGAAGCCTGACCCCGGAGGTTGGCTCCGGGTCAGCAAGAACCTCGTGATCATCTCTCGTCGTCATCCTGCAGCAGGCGAGCTACGGCCCAGCAGCTGGCACTCGCTTGCACTCGCCGTTGCACTCGTCACCTCGGGAGTCGGGTGCGCCGGACACTCTGCCCACACGGCGGAGGCACGGAGTGCGCTCGACGCTGGAAACGCGGCAGGTGCACTCGAAAGCTACAACAAAGAACTGAAGGTCAAGAGCGGCGCCGACTTGCCCGAGAAGATGTCGGCCAAGAACGCGCTCTACGTGCTCGATCGTTCGATGATCCAGCAGCAGCTCGCTGCCTTCGAGCTATCCAGCCGCGATCTCGAGTACGCCGACAAACAGGTCGAGATGCTCGACCTGAAGCGGTCGACCCTCGACGACATCGGCAAGTACATGTTTTCGGAAGACACGGGGCCCTACAAGGCGCCGCCCTACGAGAAGCTGCTCATCAACACCATGAACATGGTGAACTACCTCGAGCGGCATCAGCTGAGCGGCGCCAAGGTGGAGGCCCGGCGTTTCTCGATCCTCCAGGACTACCTCGAGCGGAGCGAATACGTGGCGCCTTCCATGGCAGCCCCGGGCGCCTACTTGGCGGGATTCATCTTCGAAAAGTCGGGCGACCCGAACCTCGCGCTCCGCTACTACGACGAAGCGCTCGCCTACGGGGACTTCAAGTCCCTACTCGAACCGGTCCAGCGCCTCACCGCGGGCATCACACCGCGCGGCGAAAATATCCCCGCCTTTTTGAACAAGTACGGAGCCAAGGCCGCCATCGCCCCGGAAGCGGCCGCGGCGCCGTCTGCTTCCGCTTCTTCCGCCGAGCCAGCCGGCGAGGGCTCGCCGCCCCCTGCGCCCACGCCGGACACGCCCGCGGAGCTCTTGGTCGTCATCTCGTACGGACGCGTGCCCGCCAAAATCGCCCGCCGCATTCCGATCGGCCTCGCGCTCACCTGGGGCGCCATCTACCTGTCGCCGGCCATGAACAATCAGGCTGGCGAGCTCGCTGCGCAGGGGCTGGTCACCTGGGTCAACTACGCCGATTTAGAGGAAACCAAGCGCGCGTACTCGACCCCCAGCGCCCTCATCGACGGCGCGTACGTCACCCTCGAAGCAGCGCTCTCGGTCGAGACCGAGGCGCGTGCCGCCTACGAAAAGCAGAAGGGCCAGATGGTTGCGGCCGCCATCACGCGCACCGTGACCCGCTTCCTGGCCGGACAAGGCGCGCGCGCCGCGGCTCAGGGTGCGACCAACGATTCCACCGTGGGGATGCTCGTCAGCCTGGGCACGCAGCTCGCTCTGACGGCCGCGGACACGCCCGACACGCGCAGCTGGTCCACCCTACCCGGACGCCTGGCCGTGGCACGCGTCGTCTTGCCGCCCGGCGAGCACAAGATCGAGCTCGCCGCTCAGGGCATCAAGCGTCAGGCCACCATCAAGCTGGCTCCCGGCGGCTGGGACGTGGTGACCCTGACCGTGCTGCGCTGACCCCGCCGCCTGCGCGCATTTTCAGTGCTGGATCGCCTGGCGGGGCGGGGGTCTCTAGGCTAGCTTCCGCGGCCCTCCCCTTACGAGAGAAGTGCCGTGAAGCCCGAAATCCACCCCAACTACATGCCTGCCATCTTCATCGACGGACAAAACGAGGTCGTCACACGATCGACCATGTCGTCGGGCGAGAAGCGTACGGTGGATGGCGTCGAGCACAACGTCTTCCACGTCGACATCAGCTCGTACTCGCACCCGTTTTACACGGGTAAGCAGCGCAACGTCGACACGGCCGGCCGCGTCGAGAAGTTCCGTCAGCGCTACGCGAAGAAGAAGTAACCGTCGCGCCGGGCGCAGTGTGCGCCCGGGCAGTGTGCGCCCGGGCGGTGTGCGCCCGGGCAGTGTGCGCCCGGTCCGCGGCTTGCACTTTTTGGTCTCGACGCCGTTCGCGCCTCGACCCGCCTGCCAGTCGCGACGCCGTGCGCGTCTCGAAGGCGCTCCCAGTCTCGACTCACTCTCACCGGCCCCGCGAAAGCGACCCACCGCATGTTCGATCTGAGTGCGCTTGCCACCTTCGAAGGCTGGATCAGCCTGCTTTCCCTGTGTGCGATGGAGATCGTGCTGGGGATCGACAACATCGTCTTCATCTCCATCCTGACGGCGAAACTGCCGCTGGAGCAGCAGGCGCGCGGACGCTCGCTTGGCCTCGCGCTGGCCCTGGTGACCCGGCTGGGCCTGCTCTTCGCCATTTCGTGGATCATGCGGCTCACCAAGCCGCTGTTCGCGATCTCGGTCCTCAACCAGGAGATTTCGGGACGCGATCTGATCCTCCTCATCGGCGGCCTCTTCCTGGTCGCCAAGGCGGTCTACGAGATTCACGACAAGCTCGAGGGCGCCGAGCACGTGCGAAGCGCCGGCGGCGGGCGCGCGGCGTTCGGCACCATTCTCGTCCAAATTGCCGTACTCGACATCGTCTTCTCGCTGGATTCGGTGATCACGGCCGTTGGCATGGCGCCTGCCATCTCGATCATGATGATCGCCATGGTGGTCGCAGTACTGGCGATGCTGGTCTTCGCCGGCCCCATCAGCCATTTCGTCGAGCGCCATCCGACCATGAAGGTGCTCGCGCTGTCGTTCCTACTCCTCATCGGCGTCCTCTTGGTCGCCGAAGGCTTGGGCCAACACATCTCGAAGGGCTACGTGTACTTCGCCATGGCCTTCGCGCTCGGAGTGGAGCTCATCAACCTGCGCATCCGTGCGAGCACGGCTGAGCCGGTCAGCCTGCACAACCGCTTTCAGGATCCGAACGCCCCGCCCGCCGAGTCGGCGGAGTGACCGCCGGTCGCTCGAGCGAGCTGAATGAGCAGCCCCGAGCAGACGGAAACTAGGGGACCGAGGTGCGCTCCGCCGGCCTGCGTGGGCAGCCCGGCCCCACTCCTCCCGAGAAGGCAGCGTGCTTCGCAAGCAGCTCGAAAGCAGGGATCCCCGCTGAGAGCCGGTCTCAAAACCGACGCAGTCAGGAAAAACGCCCGCCAGCTCTGGCGAGGCGGGTCATTTTTCCCCGTGCTAAGCCAAAAGGCCGCGACGCGCGGCCAGGAGCAAGGCTGCCACGTGCAGGCCGTGCACCATCTCGCCCACGATGGCGTCGAGCTCGCTCAGCGGCCGACGCACCACCGTCACCTCTTCGGTGGCGTCGAGCGCCTGTGAACGCACGAGGCGCGCACCTGTCGCCAAGGCAAAGTGAGCCCATTGCTCGTGTCGTGCGGGCTCCGGTCGCACGCTCCAGAGCTCCTGCACATGGCCTGGCTCGTAGCCCGTTTCTTCGCGCAGCTCGCGCACGGCGGCAGCCAGCGGAGCTTCCCCTGGCTCGAGCACCCCTGCCGGCAGCTCCAGCGAGGGCCCGCGATGACCGTGGCGGTACTGCTCCACGAGTACGAGCTCGCGCTCGCCCGTGACACACACCACCGCCGCCCACGGCGCGGACTCGATGACGTGAAACTCGTCGATGACCACGCCCGCGCCCGTGAGCACGCGATCTCGCCGGACGCGAAGCCACTTCCGGTCGAGGATGAGCTCGGAGTCGAGTGTTTTCCAGCTTCTGGTCACTTGACGATGGACATGTCCTGAATGTCGAAGCAGGTCGGGTCGTGGGCGAGCCAGCGAATGGAATTGTACCAGAACTGAGGAATTTGGTAGCTCAGCGTGGGGTGCACGGCCATGCAGGCTTGATCGCCGTTACTGCGGCAGTCCTGCGTCAGGCTGGAGCCGTTCCACTGGCTATTGTACGTGACCCATTCGTCGTGGAAGAAGAAGACGCGGCCCGAGTCGACGTCGACGGTGGCTCCGGCGCGCTTGCTGTCCCACGTGGCGACCGTAGCGCCCGTGCCCGTGCTGATGGATCGGCCGTAGAGCGCGCCCACGGCGGTGATGTTGGCCGAAATGGGATGGGTGGCGTCCCAACCGCTCTGCGCGTCGGACCCACCTACGCAATAGGAGCACGTTTGCTTGGGACCATTCGAGATATCACCGGCGCCCGAAAGGCCCACGTACGAAAGGCCAGAGAACGCGAGGAGCTCGTTGGTCGGTGCGGCTTCAATCGGTTGATCGCTGTAGCCGGCGAGAGACATCACACCACCACCGGCCCGCACCCACGCTTCGAACGCGGCCTTTTCGTCGGCGGTGAAGGCCCAGCCGTTCAAATTCTGCAGGATGATGACCTGATAGTTGCTGAGCGCTTCGCCCGTGATGGCCGGCTTGGTGGCGAAGTACTCGGCCTCGCCGGTGCTGTTCTCGTTGAGCCAGGTGGTGATGGCATCTTGTCCGTCCATGCCAGGCACGGCGCCCCAGGTGCCGAGCGCGCCCCACGTGGCCAGGTGAATGCAGTCCCCGCCGCTGCCACCGGTGGCCCCGAGGTCGGCTCCGAGATCGGCGCCCAGGTCCGTGTTGTTGGATCCGCCGGTGCCGCTGTCCGCGCCGTCACTCCCGTCGCTGTCGCTGCCGTCGCTGCCGTCGCTGTCGGACGGGTTCGAGCTGCCGGCGCTGCAACCGAATGCAAACGCCGCTGCCACGGCCGCAGCGCAGCCAATTGATTTCGCGAGCCCATGGGGGAAGTGAAAAAGCCTCATCTGATGAACACTCCGACAAGCAAGAAGGACGAGCGCCCACGCGGACGCTCCCTGAAATGTAGGACGCGGCGCGCGCCGCGCAATCGACGCCGTGCGGATCCACCCAGACTGCTCACCCGGGGGCTGCTCACCCGGGGGCTGCTCGCCCCGCAGCTCGACGCCCGGCAGCTCGTCGCCTGGCAAGTTGCTCGCCCGCCGGCAACCGGGCTCAGGCCCGCGCAGGCCCCGCACTCACTGGGTGGGGAACTGGCAGAACGAGTCCTTGCAGACGAAACCGGCCTGGCAATCCTCGGCAATCGAGCAGTATTCCCGGCATTCACCCAGGCTCCGGTTGCACTCGTAGCGCTCGCACTCGGAGTCGCTCGTGCAATAGCGGACGCAGGTGGAGCCGTCGCAGGTGTACCCGGCAGCGCAGCCAAAGTAGGAGCACTGGTACTCGCTCCAGCAGGAACCATCCTCGCAGGCCGCCCCATCGCACACGCTGGCGGCAGTCGAGGCCGTACAAACGGCACTCAGGCATTCGCCGTCCCGGCAGACGAAGGTGGCGGCACAGTCATCGTCGTAGGCGCACGAGTCGTTGCAGCGCCGCACACTCTGATCGCAGGCGAAGGTGCCGCAGGTGCTGTCCTCAGAGCACTCGGCCACATCACAGCGGCCGAACTGGCAGGCTTGGGTCGCAGCGCACTGCGTGTGGCTCGTGCACCCGCCGCGCACACGGCACACGGTGGACGAGACGATCGAGTCGTACTCGCACACGGAGGCGGGGTCGCATTGCGAGTCGAACTGACACTGCTCGCCGTTCTCGAGCACGGGTGGAGGGCCTTCCAACCGCAAGCACGCCGTGGTCCCCGAGAGGGTGACCGCCAGCAGGGCAGCCCTGGTGAGGGAGCGAACGAGCCGAGCCATCAGTGCCGCACCTCGAAGCCGATTTGGACGCCGCCAGCGCCCACGCCCGCTCGAAGGCCGGCGCCGCGCCAGTTGTCGCTCCGGGCCTGACCGTCGTCGCGCTTCCCGAAGAGCGGGATGATGAACGACGTGGCCACGGCCGCCGTGCCCACGCCCAGCATGATCCAGCCCGCATCGTTCCACGTGCGCGCGGTGTAGTAGGCGCCCGGGTCCGTCGTGTTGCCGCTGTTGGCGAGCGCCGAAAGGCCGACCGTGGTGCCGCCGAGCACCATGAACAAAAGGCCGGTGCCGCGAAGGATGCCCATCGCCTCCGAGCCGCCGCCTCCGCCCGAGGCGGACGAATCTCTCCGGCCTTCGTCCTTTCCGACCACCTGCCAGGGGCCGTCCGCACTGTCCACGACCGGCTTTTTGAACACGTTGGTGCGCGCCTTCTCGCCGGCCAAGTCGTCCGAGGTCGCACTCGAGGTCGACAGCGCGAGCGCTTCGAGTGCGGACTCGATTTCGACCGCGAAGCCCAGGCCTTCGAGCGCCTGACCCGACATCTTCCAGCTGACGATACCGAGCACGCCGGCGGTGCTGTTCAGCAGCGGACCACCACTGTTTCCGGGATTGATCGAGGCGTCGGTCTGCAAGTACTCGTTGCCGTGCAGACGTCGCTTGCCGCTCAGGATGCCGCGACTCATCGAGAACGAGAGCTCTTCACCAGCCGGCGCGCCGACCACGTACACGTCCTCACCGGCCTTGGCAGCCGTCTGGCTGAGCGCGAGGCAGGCCGCCACGGCCGGGCCCGATTCGATCTTCAAGAGCGCAACGTCGGTGGCCTCGTCGTAGCGGACGACGCGCGCCTTCAACTGCTTGCCACCGCGCGGGATCACCGTGACGCCCTTCTTTTCGAAGCCGCTGACGACGTGCGCAGCCGTGAGCAGGTAGCCATCCGGCGACACCGAGACCGCGCTGCCGACGCCGTCAGGAGTCCTCACGACGACGGTTGCGCCCAGAACTTCCTCGGCGTCTTTCGGCATCTCGAGCTTCTCGCTTCCGCAAGCGCGAATGCTGGCGGCTGGCAGGCGCTCTTCGAATACGTCACCGGGTCGCGCAGCGGCCGCCGCAAAGCGCGGGCGTGACAGAAGCGAATGAATGGCGCCACGAACGAGCGCCCGCGCCGATTCGCCCTTGCCTGCATCCGCCAAGTCCGACTCTTCGTGCGACGTCTTGACGCGGTAAGTGACGGCACCCGATTCGAAATCGATGAGCGCCCACTCGATCACGATGCCGCACGTCTTGCCGCTATTGTCGCTGCAACTGAAACGCTGCACCTCGCCGGCCAGCGCGAATGCAGGCTCGTCGTCCTCGTCGCTCTTGCCGTTGCTCGCCTCGTACTCGCGCGCGGCGTAGCCACTCGCCTGCAGTTCCTCGGTCAGGAGCTTCGGCAACTGCGGCTCGATGCGCCTGAGGTCGGGAGAACGGAAGCGATCGAGATCGATGCCGAGAACCAGAATCTCTGCGTCTGGCTCACGAGCACGGAGTGGCGTCTTCTCTTGAACAGGGCGCCCGAAGGATGCACCCGCCCACAAGGTCACGAGGGAAAGGACCAAAAGCGAACGTGAGTGCATGGAGGACGGAGTGCTTGCCTGAGAGCTTCCGGAAGTGACGGGCGCGGACCGGCCGAGCGAGGCAGCCCGCGCTCGAGTGGTTGACGAACCCAGCCGGCAGCTGCTCTGCTTCTAGTGATACGCCAGCCCCAGCTAGCACGAAAGACCCCCATGCGCGGACTTATCACACTCCTCCTGCTCTCTACCCTCGTGTTCCTCGGCTGCGGGGCCGTGCATCGCAGAGCGACGTTCTCGTCCACCGGGGCAGCGGACCCGACTGCGGACACCAAGATTCGTGACGAGTTCAAGGCGAACCGCGCAAACCCGCTGCCTGCCGAAGCGCAGTCGGTGACCGTGCTCATCGACACGGTGCCGGAAGGCGTGTCGCTCGACGACGGCGTGATGGGCATCGAGGAGGGCTACGAGCACCGCATCCTCGGCAAGTTCACGCTGGCGGCGGACTCGGGCTTCTTCCCCGCGTACAAGACGAGCTGGCGTAAGCCCTACTGCTACCCGCAGAGCGTGCTTGTAGTCGGAACGCTGTTCCTCTGGGCGATGATGCCCACCTATTACCCCTGCTTTCCGACCGAAATGATCAGCAAGGCCGAGATGGTGGACGCCCTCAAGCTCCTTGCCTACGAGGCCGGTGGCGACCTCGTCATTGCGACGTACGTCGGCCACAATCAGGACTACGCGAATCAGGCCGTCGGCTTCGTTCTCCAAGCCGATCCGCGCGTGCTCGGTGGCCTTGGCGTCTCCGGTGGGGGTGACGACGAGGAAGAGGAAAGCAGCGACGAAGAAGCGGAAGAAGACGCCACTGAAGACGGCGAAGAGGCCGACGCCGAAGAGGGCGACAGCGAGACTGAGGAAGAGCCCGAGGAAGAGGCGAAGCCAGCTCCCAAGAAGAAGAAGTGATCGAGGCCGGGCCGCCACCTGCGTGGCGGCCCGTCGCCGCCCGGGAGCAGCGCGCCGCTAGCTGATGCGGCCCGACCCGTCTTTGCCCTTGCAGCCGTCTTTCCCGCTGCAGCCATCCTTGCTCTTGCAGCCGTCCTTCCCGCTGCAGCCATCCTTGCCCTTGCAGCCGTCCTTTTCGCCCAGGGGCTGCAGCGCGGCCTGTTCGTGAGCGAGCGGGGGCGACTCGAGCGAGGTGAGTCCGGAGAGCAGGCCGAGGAATGCAGCATATGCCAGGTGTTGATGTTGGTTCATGTCGTTCGATCCTTTGCTGTTGGTGATTGATTGAGTGATTGATCGAGTGAGCGAGGCGACAGCACCGAGGTGCTGCGCCAGGAGGCAGTCCACTGCCTGGCCAGCGCTTGCAGCGCGGGCACCCTGCGGGCGAGCCAGTGGTCGAGCGAGAGGCGTCCAGGGCCGCTCACCACCAGGCTACCGAGCAAGAGCAGGTACAGAGTCTCGTCGAGCGTGACGAGGTCCATGGGGCTGGACACGTCGGGCCAAAGAGCAGTGGCGATGGCCACGAGCATGGTTCCTGCGAGCGGCAATGAGACCAAGCGTGTGAACAGACCCAGCACGATGGCGACGCCACCTGCGAGCTCGAGCGCGCCAATGAAGGGAGCCTGAACCTCTGGCAGCGGGATCGAAAGCTCGCGAAAGAACGCGATCGTCCGCTCGAGATGCGTGAGCTTGCCATACCCCGTCATCGCAAACGTCGATCCGAGCGAGATGCGAATGCCGAGCTGAAACGCCGCTTCCGCCCCGCGAGCGAGTCGCGCAAGAGAACAGACCGTGCCCGCGCGGACCACGAGCGGACGAGCACGCAGCCACTGCTGCCAAAACGCCATGAAGCCTCCGCCGCCAGCTCCGGAAATCGGAGCCTCCCCGCGGCACCCCCTCACTACGAGGGAAATGGGCGATCGGTTTCAGCCGATTGCGACGTTCGAGCGCGACGTTCGAGCGCGACCGTCGAGCGCGACATCGAGCGCGACGTTCGCACGCAGCGCTCAAAAACGACTCATGGCCCCCAGATCGCTCACGCTGCGAAAGCCGTGGGCGCGCAGGATGCCACTGGCGCGTGCGCTCCGGGCGCCCGAGCGGCAGTACACGACCACCGGTCGGTTCTGGTCACCCACCTCGGAGAGGCGCGACTCGAGCTCCTGGACGGGAACATTCGTGGCGCCGGGCAGATGGCCGGTCGAGAACTCCTCGGCGGTGCGTACGTCGAGCAGGAGCGCGCCCGCGTCGACCAGGCGATGCGCCTCGGCGGGGTCGACGACATCGCCGCCCTTGGGCCAGACCAGGTACGCCACCGCGGCGACGAGCAGGAGTGACAGTGCGCCTTGAAGCAGGTCTTTCACGGCGGATCTATACGCCCGGAGCGGCAGAGGGCCAGCCCATCGAGGCGCGCGAGCTGAACCAGCGTGGGTCGGCGCTCAGAGCTCGCCGCGCATGCCGGACGCGCCGCGGCGGGGCGCGGGAACTTTGCGCAGAACTTTCGCGCGGATCCGCTGTCTACTGCCCGAATGGAAGAGGTCGCCTCCCCGCCGGATCTGCTGGAAGCCACTCCCCGCTATCGCATCGACCGTACCGTCACGGACCGCGAGCTCGTGTTTGCGTTCGCCGGAAGCACCTCGGGAGGGCTCTTCGCTGGCGCACTCGAAAGAGCCGTCCCGGCGCACTCCAGCTGGGACCCCAGCGGATATGCGGCTGATCTGTTCTTGGAACGCTTCGTGCGTGAGCAGCTGGCGCCCGAAAGTGGACAAGGTCAGTTCGGAGCGCTCGCTCACTTGTACAAGGCGCTCGCCGCCCCTCCGGACGATGGTCAAACCATCGCTCTACGTCGCGCCATCCTGCACGAGCTGACCCAAGCGCCAGCCCTGGTGCTGGCGCTGCAAACGCTTCACAAGAAGCTCCTCTTGCTCCGCAACCTGTTCGAAGGCACCGGCGGCAAGCTCGACATCGGTCGCCGACAGATCGAAATTCTCACCGCGTTCCGCGACACGATGCTGCACCTGCGCGCATTCTCCGGAGCATCATCGCCACTTCAACGCCTCGGCCAGCATGCCGAGCGTGCCATGGCGAGCGAAGGCTTCTCGTCACTTGCTGCGCTCTTGAGCTACGAGGAAGAGTCGGCAACGCTCGATTTTCGGGTGCGTTTGGGGGCCGACGGACGCGTCCGTCGACTCGACGTGACCCGAGTGGCCGAAGCGGAGCAGAACATCTTCTGGAATCCGCCTTTGCGCCGCTTCTTGGCCAAAATCGAGCTCATGCTGCGAGGCTTCCGTTTCGGCGAGGGCGAAGTGATGGCACGCCTGCTCGACGCCGTGTTCGAAGGCGTACGCGCGGAGTTCCCAGCGCTCGTGCAGATGCTCGGAGACGTCGAGTTCTACCTGGCGGCGCTGGCCTTCAAGAAGCGCGCAGAGCAAGCAGGTCTCGAGGTTTGCCTACCAGAGTTCGTTTCGAGCCAAACGCCGCGAGTTCTGACTGGACTCTTCAATCCACTCTTGCTCGGCCAAAACAAGGCTCCGGTACCGTGCGCTCTATCGACGGATCGGCACGACACGACGCTCCTCATCACGGGTCCGAACTCGGGCGGCAAGACGCGCCTCTTGCAGGCTGTCGGCCTGGCGCAGCTGCTGGCGCAGGGGGGCGTATTCGTGCCGGCGCGCGCGACCAAGATGTCGCTCGCTTCGGGACTGCTCGTATCCCTGATTCAAGAGACGAGTGCGGACCAGCCGGAGGGTCGGCTCGGCATGGAGCTCATGCGCATCCGCTCTCTCTTCGAGCGGCTTCCCGTCGGCGCCATCGTCATCCTCGATGAGCTCTGTTCGGGCACCAATCCCTCCGAAGGCGAAGAGATCTTCGAGCTCGTGGTCCGCATGCTGGCGCGGCTCCGACCACAAGCCTACATCACCACTCATTTCCTCGAGTTCGCGGCCCGCTTGGCGCAGAGCGGACACATTGCCGAGCTCCGCTATTTGCAGGTGGCGCTGGGGCCCGACGCCGAGCCGACTTATCAGTTCGAGCCCGGCGTCGCGAAGACCTCGCTCGCCGGCCAAGCTGCCAAGCGCCTCGGGGTGACGGGCGACCAGCTGCTTTCTCTCATCGATCAGAAGCTCGTCTCCGCTCGCGCAGCCGGCTGACCGAAAGACGCCCCCCCATGCCCACGTTTCTAGCCACGAGCAGCATGCCCAGCGCGCTTCGGCAGCGCATTCAGGCAGCAGTCGACGCGGATCTGCGGCAGCGCACGCTCTTCCCCAAGCGCACCGCCGGGCGAAAGTACGTGCGAACGCTGCTCGGTTTGGCCTCGGTCGGGCTCTTGATCGTGCTGATCGCGACCTATCGCCAAAGCCGACGCGAAGTGGAGCACGCGCGCGGAGCGACGCTTTCTGCGTACGATCAGCGGGCAGTAGCGTCGCAAGTGAAGCGGCCGGCTGTGGCTGGCCTCACACGGGCCCTCGAGGGCCTGAAGGGTCCGGCCAACGATTGGCAAGACGTCGGAGGACGGGAGGACCTCGCCTCGCTCGTGCAACGCAGGCTGCTGTACGTGCGCGGCGATGCCCGTGAGCTCGAGAAGCTCGGGGGCGCGCAGGCGATCGCGGCGGAGTCGGGCCTCGATGCGCTGGCGACGTGCCTCGTCAGCCCGCCGGCGAACCTTCGAGAAAGCACCTTGCTGCGCAGAATTGGCCAGGTTGCCGCGGGCGATCGCCTGTACGCCCTGTCCGAAGCACTTCTGGCGCTCGAGTTCTTCGATTCGGACTTCCGCGAGCGCGTGCGTACGGCCGAACACATGCAGGAGTTGCAGCGTCTAGCCGCTCGCCTCGAGCGCCCTACCCTATTGCGCTCGATCGCTGCACTGGACGCCGACGTGCTGCTCGTGGCGATCGATGAGCCACCGCCCGCCGGCGTGGTCACCGACTTCGACGGCGAGGCGGCCCATCATCTGCGCCTGGTGGCACTCGAGGTGGCGAGCGGTCGCGTGCTCTTCAAGCGGCGCGCTCGAGTCGATCCGAGCTGGATCTCGGAGAAGAGCCGCCTTGCGTACTCGCGAGCCCTGGACAGCTGCCGCCTCGCCTACGAGCTCCACCAACCTAGTCCCTGAGCGCGTGCTGAAGCAGCGCCCTGCCCAGAAGCCGAGCTCCCCACTAGGGGGGTGCTGAAAACGTCTCTTCAGCACCCTGCGTGCTTCTCCGCGCGGGCAAGACGAGCGACCAGCGCCGAGTCGAGTCCCGCCTCACCTGGCAAAACCTGCGCTCGAATCGGCTCCCGCGCACGGTTTGCCGCTTCGCCTTCGCAGCGGCTGGCAGGCGCACGCGAGGAGAACCGCTGTCCCGCTTCTGCCAGGCGCGCCGCATTGGGCAGCTCGTCCACCTCGCGATCGATGGCCACGAAGCGTGCCTGCAGCGCGTCATCGAGGTCCGCCGAAGCCCGCTCGGCGAGAAACGGGAACAAGATCTGCTCCTCCTGCTCCATGTGTCGCCGCGTGAAGGCGACCCACTCCAGAGCCAAGGCCACGAAGTGCCGGCGGTCCTCCCTGGTCCAAGGAGCACGTTGGTGGACGGCCTGCCGAAGTGCGGCCACGAGGTAGCGACCTTGCCGGTGCTCGCGCCGGACATGGGCCAGAGACCCGTCGGCCCACGGCAGTCCCAGCTGCTGCAAGGCCGGCAAAAGCACCGTTTCTTCCTTCTCTTCGTGCCGGAGGAGGAGCACGTCGACGAGATAGTCGAGTGCGGGCCAGAGGCGGCGCAGGTCGACCGGGGGAACATCACCCGCCGGTTCGGCGAGCGCGGACGCGAAGCTTTCGACTGCATCCATGTAGCGACGGATCAGGTCGTGTTCCGAAGCCAGGTGGTGGGTAGCGGATTTGAGCATGATGATTCTCCTGTTCGAGGGCGAGCCCCGCGCTCGCGCCGCGACCGCGACTGCAGTCGACTTCGCTGATGAGACATGCATCGACCGTTCCAGAACGAGCCTCCGCCTGCGCTCGCATCCCATCGAGAGCGCATGTTTCAGCCGCGTAACGGCGCCGGCCGCGCGGGCGACACGCCGCGGCGCCTCAGACGAGAACTGCGGTTCAGGGAAGAACCGCGGTTCAGGGAAGAACTGCGTCGACCGCGGCGAGCAAGTCCGCGCTGCCGACCGAAACATCGGTGCCTTCGGGCAACGCGCGCACGTACCAGGTAATCTCGAAGCTACTGGCTGCAGCCGCAGCAATCTCCCCGTACGGTCCCTGGACCTCGACTTCCACGAAGCCATCGCCGAGGTAGAGCTCGACCTCTCCCTGGAGAAGGGCAATATCCTCGGCCGGAACCGGCGTCCAAGACTTGACGAAGAGCAGGTCCCCTTCGACGTGCGCGACCCAGCCCTCGCCGTCGGCCGAAATTTTCACGTCGCTCGCCGCGCTGACGGAGTCGTCCCAGTAGTACACCCCTTCGACCAGCGTCGGCTCGAACTCCCACTCGGCAGCGGCATCGGGCGCTCGCGCGCCGGGCCAGAAGGTCATGCCGCCGCGCGCATGGCGACTGATTTCCCACGGTGCATAGGAAACGGGTGTGGTCGCTTCGTTATGAATTTCATAGACGATGATCACACCTTCCCCGGTGAGGTCGGCTGCGAACGACTTTTCGACGTGCACGGGAGAGCTGTCGACCGTCGCGCTCGCACCCACCACCTCGATGGTGCTGCCCACCACCATGGCCTCGTAGGGCTCTTGGTCGATCTCCGGCACGGGCGGCCAGTTCCACGCAACCTGCGGGCTGAGCCAGAAGGTGGCGCCCCCCGTGAGCCACATGGGGTCGCCGGTGAGCATCACGGGACGCAGCAGATTCGTGCCCGCCAGCGAGAACGTCACGACGCGCGCGCCCTGCGTGGGATCGACCTCGAACAGGTAGTCGCCGAACTCGAGCACGAAGCTCGAGTCCGAGCGCTCGATGGGCTCGACCAGTGTCAGGCCCGAGCCGCCGCCCGTGGAGCCGCCGCCCGTTGCTGCCTGCCCGCCTGAGCCACCGGTCGTGCTCGCTCCACCGGTCGCCGGTGCGCCGCCACTCGAAGGAGCGCCGCCCGAGCCGACGACGCCGCCCGACGCAGGCGCGCCACCAGACCCCGCACCTCCGCTCGCCGCGGGACCACCACCGCTCCCCGTGCCACCCGTGCCGACCGGCGGCGTCGGAGTCCCCCCGCAGGCGGAGGCGCCCCCGAAGAGTGCGGCCAGCGCTGCCCAGAGGATGCGCCGAGACGGACGCTTGAAACCATCAGCGCCGGAGGACGAGCGCGATCGGGAAGGTTCGGAGTGCACGGCCGTCTTTTACCACCCGCCGACGCCGTTCGGAAAACCGCAGATCGAGTCGCTCCCAGCAGAAAATGGTGGCCAGCCGATCGCGCGAGGGGTAGCTTGGAAAGAATCGGGGAGGGCTGTCGTGACAGCGCAGGGGCTCGTCCAGTGGACACCGCGCATGGGTGCGGTGGGGAATCGTCTCGAGCGACCCAGGGTTCGCCGCCGGGGGACGGAGCGCGCGAAGGCCGCTCGTGTCAGCGTGTGGTCCGCCGCGCTGCTGTCTCTCCTCGTGCCTCTCCGGGGCTGGACGGAGGAATCGCCCGTCCAGGGTGCGGTGCCGGCCCAGGTCGGCCCGGTCCACGTCGGGCCAGTGCACGTCGGCCCGGCGCCCTCCGCAGAGGGCGGACCCAGCGAAACAGGCGTCAGCGAAGCGCTCCCCCGAGCAGGCTCCCTGGCGCTCGAGGCTCCGTGGCAGATGCCCGAGCCTGGCGCGCCCGTCCCCGAGGCGGCCTGCACCCCCTGGAGCAGCCACGAGCACTGCACCGGCGAAGCCGAAATGCTCATCGATCCGTGGTCAGGGGCTCCCGACGTAGGGCCCGTCGTCGCTCGGATCCTTGCCCCAGCGGCCATCGTCAGCAGCGATCCAACACCTGCGCCCTCGATCGCGCCGCTCCTGCGTGCCGATCCCGCGCCGGAGGCCACCACTCTGGAGCTCGCGGCGAACGAGGCCCGGACGCCGGCAGACTCCGATCACGACGCGCGGGCCCCATCGGCACCGGCAATCCCGTCGCTGGACAGCTGGGTCGTCGATCGAGGTGCGCCCGAGACGCCGTTCGAGTAATCAGGTTGGCCCATGGATCGTCGTCCGCTGAGTGCCACTCAGGCCAGCATCAGCTGGCTGATCTGCTGCGCGGTCGTGAGCTGCGGCGGTGGAGCGACTCCTCCGGCAGCAGCCGGGTCCGGCGCACATGCAGCGAGCGAACGCGGCGCACAGTGCTTGGCGGACGCGAACGCAGAACGGCATCCGTCAACCGACGCCCCCGAGCGCATCGAGGTGCGGCACATCCTCGTGCGCCATCGCGAGCTCGAGCGACCCGAAGGGGCGACGCGCTCGCGAGAGGAGGCGTGCCTGGTTGCGCTCGATGCCCTGGGGGAGCTGGAAGCCGGACAAGAATGGTCGACCGTGGCGGAAAAATACAGCGACGCCAAGACGGACGACCTGGGCCGCGTGGCGCGTGATGAGCTCTCGCCGAGCTTTGCCAATGCCGCCTTCGAGCTCGCAAGTGGTGAGCTCAGCTACGTGGTGGAGAGCGATCGCGGCTTTCACATCATCCTGCGACGCTGAGAGGGTGCGCGTCGCACCCCCAGAAACCTGAGCCGTTCGTCACAAACGGTGATCGAGCGCGCCGGGCGGAGCATGTCTCCCAGAAGATGCATCTTTCCGTCTCCTGGGTACTTGGCTCTTGTTCTCTCGTGGTGCTGGCGGCCGCCTGCGGGTCGAACGGCGATGGTGGCCCTTCCGACGCGGATCTCTCCGGAAGTGGGAGCGCGTCGTCGAGCGGCGGGGGCAACGGCACCGGCGCCAGCAGCAGCGACCTCGCGACGGACCTGGGCACCGATCTTGCTGCGGACGGGGGGGCCGACCTCGGCGTCGACGGCAGCGCAACGGGAGGAAATTCGGTGGGCGGCGCCGGGCCGGTGTGCGAGCAGGTCTCGAGCGCCGCGGAGACGGCTCCCGTCTTCCTGGGCTTCGCCTTCGACGTCTCGGGCAGCATGGGTAAGCTGGATTCGCCCAACTGGTGGCACGACCCAGCTTCGAAGTGGACACCGGTGGTCGCGGCCACCTCGGCCTTCTTCGAGAGTGCCAGCTCGACGGGCCTCGAGGCCTCGATGGCGCTCTTCCCTGCCGAGGACGCCAGCTGCGACAGCGAGACCTACGTCGAGCCGACCGTTCCCATGACGGGCCTGCCGTCGACGGCGTTCAGCGAGCAATTCCAAGCATACGAAGCCGAAGTCGGAAGCCCGTTGGCCGGCGGAGACTGGCGCGGTGGTACACCCACCTACGCAGCCGCCCTCGGTGTGTCCGAGTACCTCGCGTCCCTGCGCGAAGGCACACCGAACGGAAGGTTCGCGCTCGTCCTGGTCACCGATGGCTTGCCCCAAGGCTGCGATGAGGAACTCGAGGACGTCGTGACCGCCGTCGAAGATTTCGCCGCAGACGGCATCCCGACTTACGTCATCGGCATCGAAAATCCGACCACCGCCCCCGCGAGTCTCCCCGACGACTGGGACGACTGGGGCGACTGTGATTCGGGCGACGGCGGTGGCGATACGCCCTGCGCTCCCCTCGCCAACCTCGAAGCGCTGAACGATATCGCCGAAGCGGGCGGCACCAATAGCGCATTCCTCATCGATACCGGCGATCCGGTTGCGACTCAGGCAGCCTTCACGGCTGCGATCGACGCAATTCGCTCGCGCGCAGTGTCGTGCGACCTGGCCATTCCACCACATCCGGAGCCAGGAATGAGCTTCGAAGGCGACAAGATCGACGTCTCCATCACCGTGGACGGGACGACGACGACGCTCCCCTACGACGAAGCGTGCAGCGAGCCCGTGGGCTGGCATTTCGACGACCCTGACATGCCGCTTCAGATCGAGCTCTGCGCCTCGACCTGCGCCAGTCTGCAGACGGCCACCGAAGCTGCCGCCCAGGTGAACTTCCTCTGCGAGCCGCGCGTCGACGTGATCAAGTAGGCGCGGGAGCTTGTTCTGATAGGGCACCATCGAGTATGGGCCGGGCGGTGACTCGGCCCGCCAGCTCCACGCGTCCGCGAGCAACGTTCGCCCTCCTGGGCATCGCCGCCTACCTGGCGGCAGGCACGTTTGCCGCGATCGTCTACCCCGGCGGCACCCATTGGGACCCGCAAAGTGTCGGCAGCGGCCTCACGACCTTCTGGTGCGACCTCCTGCGGCCGGTTGCGCTGAACGGCCAGGACAACAGCATCGGCGCTCGGGCGGCGCAGATCGCGCTCTTGGCGTTGGCGCTCGGTCTCGGGCCCTTCTTCTCTTTGGCCTGCACCCTGCTCGACGTGAGCGAACCTCGGCGCAGCCTGCTCTTGGTGTGCTCCGCGGCCGGGCGCATGGCGCTGATTCTCGTAGCGGCCGGGACGGGACGCCTGCCGCCGCTGGTCCATGACTGGGCCATCTTGATCGGCGCGCCCTTCGGCCTCATCGCATTGACGCTGGTGATCAGCTGGACACTGCCACGGCAGCGCTGGATCGCGCTCGTCGGTCTGGGCGGGCTCGGGCTCGGCGCTTGGAATCTGATCCAATACGCCCGCGAAGCAGTCCTTCACACGCCGAGCTGGCCGGGGCTCCCCGTCGTGCAGAAGGGCGCCACCTTCGGCGTGCTGTGTTTCATCGCCCTTCTGTCGGCGCGAGGACTGCGCCGCGATTCAACCGCGGTCGGCAGCCCGAGCTAGCCGACCGCGGGCGATGAAATGCGCTTTAGTTGCAGCCCATGCGGCTGATGACGTACGGCGCGTGACCGTTCAAATCCGCGTCGGTCCAGCCGCCAGCAACCGGAGCGTCGGCTTTGAAGAAGCAGCTCGTGTCCTCGACTCCGTTCTGATCGAGTTCGTAGGCGCAGTTGTCGAGCTTCCATGCGGTCCAGCCCACCTTCTCCTGCTCCATCCAGTCCAGCCACGGGTTGGCCTGCGTGTCGCATACTGGGGTACCCATGATGCCACCGTCCGCATTCGTGGCGCCCCACTCGGTCACGAAGATCGGGATGCCGGCCGAATGGGCCGACTTGGCCTTGCTCAAGTAACTGGTGCCGTGATTGCACGAGTAGAAGTGCACCGTGTACATGAGGTTCTCGCCGGCGACCGTTTGCCCGATGACGTCGGTGATGTCCTGGTCCCAGTTGGGCGTGCCTAAGATCGTCACGTTGGGGTGCTCGTCGGGATCAGCCTCGCGAATCGCGGCCAAGACGGCCTCATGATAGGGCTTGAGCTGCGCGGTCCAGCTCACGTCGAGCGGCTCGTTGAATGGCTCCAGGATCACGTTCGGCAGATGCCCGTAACGGGCAGAGATGTCGGTGAAGAACTCGATTGCTTCAGCTTGGTAGTCGAGCGCGTTGTGACTGTGGAAGTCCACGATGACGTACATGCCCAGAGCTTCCGCGTTCTCGACGATGGTGTTGACCTGGTTCACCATGCCGGCCGCATTGCCCGTCGCGTAGCCGCCGTCCACGTCGACACCCATGGCCGCGCGAATGATCTGTGCGCCCCACTTGTCGCGCATCTCCATGAGACCGGTCAGGCTGCGTGCGTAGCCGTCGTTCTCCCAGTTGAGCCACATGCTGCTCACGCCGCGCAGCTGCACCGCTTCGCCCGCTTCGCCCAGGAGGTCCGTCCCCTCGACCCGCAGGTGTCCATGGCGAGCCACGGGCGTACCCCCGGTCACGGCACCGGCCCCACCTTCACCGCCCGGCATGCTGGGACCCGGGTCGCAACCGTCCGTGCTCTCCCCCCCGGACGCCGTGCCACCCGTGCTCGTCGCCTGTCCCCCGCTCCCCGTCGGCGAGTCCACCGGCTCCCCGCCGGAGGTCACGAGGCCCCCGCCTCCGCAGGCAGCCAGCAAGGTTGCAACATAGATTGAATTCAGGATAGAGGTTCTCTGAGCCATGGCAGCGCTGCCACATCTAGCGCGTCCCAATGAGGCCGTCGAGCCAAATCGGCGCACAAGGTGGTTTTCGGTGAGGAGTTTGGTGTGACGTGCCTCGGCGGTGGGGACTTCACCCGCGCTCGCTTGCGCAGGGTGCCCCTCCGCCCCGGGGAGGATCCGCTGTGCTGGCCTGCAACCAGGACGGCAAGCAGACCTGCCCGAGACGCGGGACGAACGACCACCAAGGCCCGCAACGCAGAAAGCTAGCACGCGCCGCCTGCTCTGCCGCTCGCAAGGCAGTCGCTCGCAAGGCAGTCGCTCGCAAGGCAGTCGCTCGCAAGGCAGTCGCTCGCAAGGCAGTCGCTCGCAAGGCATGCCCGACAAAGCAGAAGCCACTCCCTTCGGAGCGGCTTCTGCGGCTCGGCCTCGCCAGGGTGGCCTCACCAGTGGTCTGTGTCGGCGGCGGCGACGAGACGACCCGTTCGAGTCGCCGGCGCCGAATCTCAGTCGGAAGAGGGCGGGATGCAGGCCTTGGAGCCCGTGTCATCTTCGGGATCGGCGTAGTCGAAGCTAGCGGAGCAGTTGGCTTCGTCCTCTTCCGGGCGATTGGCGTTGCACTCGGTCTTCTCCTCGCACTCGCGGAAGCAGTACGTCTGTTGGTCGGTGTGCAGCACGCAGGTAGCGCCGTCGGGACAATCGGCAGCGCTGTCGCAGTCCGGGATGGAACAGTAGCCGCCCTTGAAATCGGTGATGCACTGGAGCTGCGTCGGCTCACCGTTGATATCCACTTCGGGACAGTCTTCGTCTTCTTGGCAAACGCTCGCGATGCCGACCGAGTCGGCGTCGCTTCCGCCGCAAGCGAGCAGGAGAGCAGTCAGGGGGATGGCGAACGCTGAACGGAGAGAATGCCTCGACATGGTGACGGAGGGTAACCGATCAGCGAGGTGGCAGGAAAGTTTCACCTTCCCTGGTCGACGGGCCGATCCTTGGCAAGCGCAGTGGATCAGGAGGCGGTCGGCCGCTGGTCGGCGCGGGTCACGCTGACCGTGCCGGGGGAGATGCGAGCAATCGGAGCTACGGCCCGGCCCTGCCACGGGAAGCCCGCATCAGTCAGAAACTCGATGCTCACCGGACGGTTCCCATCCTTGAGCAGCACTACGAACGAGACGAAGGCCTTGAGACAGCTCGAGTTGATGAAGAGCAGGCGCGTCAGGTCGAGCTGGACGCGGCGCGAGTGGAGTCGCTGGGCATCTTGGCCCAAGGAGCCCAAAAACTCGGCCAAAGGTGCAACTGCCATCAAGTCGGCCGTGCCCGCGAACGTTGCCGATAGGTTCGCCCCGTCCCAGTTGGGGGAGAACGCGAAGTGCTCCCCGGCATAGTGAAGGGTTAGTAGTTCGTTCATCGTTCACCAGAGGTCGCGACCAAAAAATTCGGCACGCTAAGCACAGGATACGATCGCTCGAAAGAGGCTTCCAGTCTCCCCGGGCGCACGTGAAACGAATTTTCGGCCTGGCGGCGGGCGACGCGTGCGAGGACGTGTGCGGAGTGAGCGTAGGTAGTTTCAGGGCGAAGCAGGGAGACCAAGATGAGTCGATGTGGGCGAATCAGTAGAACGCAACGTCCGTTCGAGCGACCGTGCGCAGTCCGCCCGCGGTGAACGCAATGTTCGTGCGTTCCTGGCGTCCAGAGAGCGCGATGCGTCCTCGCACGCCGGGGGCACCGCCGAGGACGAGCACGAAGTAGGCTCCGCTGCGCACACGCGGCAGGCTCACGCTGGCCCTCGAGCTCGCGCTCATCCCCGGCGTCCAGGGGGAAACGACGCGACCGTCGGGTCCGACCACGATCGGGGCGGGGCAATCGCTCGGTGCGGTGCCGACGTCGCACGTCACCTCGACTCGGAGCTGTGGGTACTCCTCGGTCGGAGTCAAACTGGACGCAGGCGGAGAGCCCCCGCCCAGAAGCGCGCTCCAGCAGGAGCGGGCGCGCGCGGCACTGAACTCGCTCGGCGAGAGCTCCGCCACGCTCCTGAAGTGCGCACACGCGCGCACGCCGTCTCCCGCGTTCGCGAACGCGTGCCCCGCCTGCTGATGCAGCTCCACGCTCCGAGGGCTGGTCTCGACTTGCGCGTCCAGCATGCGCCGGGAGAGTTCATGATCGCCGGAGACGACGGCCGCGTCCGCCATGAGCGACTGAGCCAGGCGATGATCGGGATCGAGGTCCACGAAGCGCCGCGCTACCTCGAGTGCAGCCGGAAAGCGCCCCTGCGCCAGATGGCGACGGATGAAGTCCTCCATGCGCGCGCGGCTCTCGGGAGCCTGGTCCAATCGATCGCGCGTCAGTGCAAGCTCGTCGCTCGCCCACGTCCGCCAAGCATCGTCGGCGACGCTGAAAGACAGGTGCGCCCGCGGCGGAGCAGGTCGCTTGTAGACGTAGGCGCCTGGCAGGTCGTCCAGCCTGCCCGACAGCGGATCCATAGGGTCCCACGAGTCGCGGGCGTGCCTCGACCCTCCCCCCGACGAGGCCGACGACTTCTTCTTGGCGGTGGGCGCGGAAGAGGGCGCCGACGCCTTGGGCGCGCTGCTCGGCGCTGGGGCAGACGCCGGCGCAGGCCCGGCTGGCTGGCCCTCGGCCATTGCGCGCTCGGGCTCGAACGCTTCGGATCGCTCCACCTCCTTGGACTCGGCCGACTCGGGAAGCGGGCTCGTCTCGGCGAACGTCGACTGCGGCCCGGCGTCGCGGGTCTGCTGCGTGACACCTTCGCCCTGCCGAGAGCGACGCTCGACGCCAAAGCGGCGGAACATCTCGTCGTTTTCGAGCACCAGGAACGACGCGTAGGGGCTCATGGTGCGATAGGTCGTGGACAGCCGCACGATCTCGGTGCGATGAAACTCCGGGTCGTCCGCGAGCAGTGCTTGGATGCGGTCCCTGGCAAAGAGGCCCGACACGAAGGGATTCCGCTGGGCGCGAGAAAGTGACAGGTCGAGTGGCACGGTCAGGCGGTAGTCGTTTCCCTCCAAGCGCCCAGAAATGTGAAGGACGGAAGGCTCGGCTCCCAGGAGCTCTCCGGTGAGGACCACTTCCTGCCCGAGGCGGAGAGCGGGCAGTCGGCTCCCTCGGGCGGAGCTCAAGCCCGCCGGCAGCGTGATGTGCGCGTCCCGTACGACCGGCTGCCGGAGACCAATGGAGATTTCGAACATGTGCTGCTCGAGCGCGGCCGCGGCCGGCAGGAAGTCGAGCGCCGCATCGAGCTCGATCGCCAAATTCTCGAGCTGCCCGTGGTCGAGCTTTCTGCCGACTCCGATCAGGCGCAGATCCACGTGCTGAGGTGTGAGGTGCTGACTGGCCACTCGGGCGATGGATGCGGCAGTGAGCTCACCCGCGCTCGGCTGCCCGTCGCTGAGGAGTACGAGCTGGCGGCCCCGCCCGGCGCCGCCCATCGTGAGACGCCCGAGCTCCAGGCTCCCGGCGACCAGCGCGCCCGCAATGTCCGAGGCGCCCCCTGGCCGCAGCGTCGTCAGGAAGGCCAGAGCCTTCTGCTTTCGCTCGAGGATGGGGCCAGCTGGCGAAGCGAGCACGGCGCATGCACTGTCGCAGGCCAGGAGCACGAACCCCTCCTCGGACTCGAGCTCGCTGATGATCGCCAGCGCGAGCGCTGACTGCGCGCGCACCGTCTCGGTGGACTGGCCGTAGCTGACGTCGAGCACGATGGCGCGGTCCGCTCGAATCGAGCTTGGACGCGCAACGCCGGCGGGCAGGTCGACGCTGGCTCGCAGGACGAAATGGCCGAAGCGTGAGGCTGGTGCGGCCGCACTCGGGGGCACGTCGGATCCTGGAGGACGGGCCGCCTCGGACGCCCCGTGCGCATCGACGGCGACGAACGCGCCGCCACCGCTTTCGCCGACGACCACGAAATCACGCGCGGCGGCCACGTTCGCTTGCGAAAAATAGGCGGACGTCCAAGCGCCCTCGCGACCTATCCGAGCATCGTGCGAGGGCACGCTCACGCGCTCGACGTCGCCTCGCGTACTCCGCACGTGCACGGCGATCGATAGGTCGCCGATCGTGTTCGTTCTGCCTTCGCCCAAGGACAGCGGGTAGGCGTAACGAAAGCGCCCGCCCTGCATCGTGAGCACCTGATCATAAGCCAAAAGCACGCGCCGTCGCGACTTTCCCAAGATCGGGAACACCTTCAGCGACATCTCGCCGGCCGTGACCCACTCGAGCAGCGCGGGATCGCGGGGCACCGGCCGATCGACGATGCTCTCGTAGATGCGGCGTGCCCGCTCGGCTTCGACGACTTCACCCTCGACCAGCTGTTCGCCCACCCAGAGGCCCAAACGCGAGACGGCCGCGTCGCCCGGCACCGGAAAGCGAAAGCGGCCCTCCACGATCTGCTCGGTCTCGTTCTCGAATTCCTCGACGACCTCCGTGCGGGCGATGCCGTCGACGATCGTGACGGTCACTTGGTGCTTGGCCAGGCGAACGCCGCCGAGCACCTGATCGGTATTCGGCAAGCGGGCCGTCATGGTACCGAGGCCACACGGGACTCCGCTGGCGGTCTCCGGCCAAAGTTCCCCAAAGTCACGTCGGCGCGAGCCGACGTACGGAAGCGGCCCGAGTTCCCCCCCAAGAGCGCTCGTGCGAAATGCCCCCGCCTGGGTGAGCCGAATGGTGTCGCCGGCCGTCAGCCGATCGACGTCCGGACCGCGGAGCTGCCCCTGACGAAGCGTCACGTTCGCGCCATCGTCCCCGACGGCGAAGTGCGCGAGCGCGCCGCGCGCTCGGTCGAGCTGAAACGTGCGACGACCGACTACGAAGTCGAAGGTGGAAGCCGGCTCCTTGGCAATGAGCGGGCTGCCGGAGATCCCGACCTCGCCGCGCGTGAGCTCCGCCGACTGCGCACGAAGCTCGGCTTCACTGAGCGGTCCGAGGTCGAGCTTCTGCCCCTGCCCGAGGTCGAGCGTGACCCCCGAGCCGGCAAAGGTACGCACGATGCCGCTGCGCGGGATCTCTTGCCCCGGCGCCAGCGGACGACAGGCGGCGCCTCCCTCGGGGCAATGCTCGGCTCCCGAGCGATCGTCGCTGGGGTTTTGAACGCGAACGACCAGGACGGGAGCCGCACCGTCGGTCCGCGGCCCGCTCGTCCGACAGCCGAGTAGCCCCAGTGCGGCCGCCCCTACCCCCAAAACCACCGCCCGAGCGGCCCATCCTCCCCTCACTCCGCGATCGTGGCTGGTTTGGGCAGTGGACGAAAGGCGCGACACGTGGGCCATCGCCCAGGTTACGCCTCAGTCCGCGAAAAGATCTGCTCCGACCGTCGCCCGCCGCTGGCAGGGTGCTCGCTGGGCACCCTGCTCGCGGAGGAGCCTCAGCCGGCGAGCATGCCCTGAATGAGCCCCGTCCCGCCTTCGCCGAAGTTCTCGGTCGGCACCCCGACGGCCGTCATCAGGGTGTTCATCAGCATGGCATTGCTCACGCCTCCGGCGTCGATGTAGGCGCCCTGCTTCAGGTAGCCGCCTGGGCTGCCGGCGATGATGATCGGCAGGTTGCTCATCGAGTGACTCGGCCCGACGGCGACGTGGCTCGTCCACATCGCGAAGGCCACATCGAGCAGCGGACCCGACGGCGTGTCGTACTGCGACCACTTGTCGAGCAGGTACTTGAACGTCTCCATGCGGATGCGATCGATGGCGGTGTGCCACTCGACGGCCTGAGGAATAGCGGCGCCACTCGAGCCGTCGCTTTGAATGCGGTGACTGATCCAGTGAAAGCGCTCCGTCTTCTGCCCGTCGACGGTGTAGCGCGTGGCGTCGGTTCCGTCGCCGACCTGCAGGGTGGCCACGCGATTCGCGTTGCAAGCGAACGTGAGCCCCACGAGATCCATGTGGAGCTTCGCGACGTCTTCCTGGGCGCCGTCGGCCCTGAACGCCGTGCCCTGATTCATGGCATTGATGAGATCCATGTCGAGGCCCTCGTCCGTGCACGAGAGCGCGGCATTCTGCATACCGTTCTCGAGCTCGCGAATGGTCGTGAAATGCAGATCGAGACGGTCCTTGTCGGCCTGGCTGAGCTGCGGCTTGCTGATGAGGTCGTTAATCTGATCGCGCACCAAATCGTTGACACTCTTGCGCCGCAGCGCCAGCTGGTCCGCCATCGGCGTAGGTTCGCCCGTGTCTTCGTCGAGCAAGCCGCTCAGACGCTGCAGCACGTTGTAGGGGTTGCCTTCAGCCGAACGCACTTGCCCCGGACCCGAGAACGAAAGCTTCTCGTTGATGTAGTTGTGCTTCAGGCCGGAGTAGAGGGTCAGCGGACCGACCGCATCCGCGTTGAGGGCATCCGCCAACACCGTGTCCACGGATGGGCCGGTCGACGTCGCGTTGTTGCCCGAACCGGTCGAGCCGCGCGCAGTGAGACACTGCACCAAGCCTTGGGCGTGACCGCAGCCGCTCAGGCCGGCGGGGTAGTCGATGCCCTTCACGATCAGGAGGCGCGACGCGTAGTCAGCCAGCATGCCGGTGCAGCGCTCGGCAGCAAAGGCGTTCATGCTCTCGGTGGTCAGCGCGCCGACCTCGGTCGGCCAGAAGCGCTCCGGATCACTGCTGCCCCATGATTCCTGCACCACGCCGCACGAGGTGCAGATGAAGAACGCGAAGCCTGCATCGGCCGGCGTCTGGGCGAAGGCCGAGCGGCCCGGTAGCCCCTCCAGGAAGGGCAGGGCCACGCCCGCAGTGCCGGCGGCGTACAAGAACGCGCGACGGTTCAGCGCGGTCGTGGAGAAGTTCTGCGGACGACGAAAGTTGAAGTTCTTGAGGTGATTCATGGAGCAGCCTTCGCACTGGTGAACTCGGAGCTCTGCAGCATCGTCAACAGCATGTCCTTGAGCGACGCATCGCTGCCTTGGCTCTGCGTCTGAAGTCCCGTCAGGAGCGCGACTTCGCCCGCACCGAGGTCACGAGCGAGCGCAAACTCGGCCAAGTTGGCGACGTAGCAGGCATGAGCGACCGGGCTTTCCGCCAGCTGCGTCGTGAGGTCTCCAATGTTGGAGAAGGTCATCGACTGGTCCATGACGGTGAAAGTACCAGTCGTGTCGACGGGCTGATTGTTGTCCATCGTCCGCTCCTGACCGAGAGCGTCGAAACTCTCCAGCGCAAAGCCAGGCGGGTTGATGATGGTATTGTGACAGTTGCCGCAGAAGCCTTCGCCCGTGTGCGCTTGAACCCGCTGGCGGTTGGTCTGCCCGGGGACGGGATCCGGCAGCGGCGGAATTTCGCCGGCAGGCGGCTCGAGTTTGGCGCACAGCAGCCGATTGTTGATGTCGACGCCGCGGTGGATGGGATCCGGATGGCTGAGCGTGCCGTTGAGCGCCAAGAAGCCGAGGCGCGTGAGGAAGCCCGGCCGGGTGCCGTCGAGCGTCACCTCGGTGAGGTTCGTCCCCTGCGCCGTCAGCCCGTAGAGCCCCGCAGTCGCCCCATTCACGTACGCCACGTCCGAACGCAAGATCTCGCGCAGGCCAAAGCCGTCCGTATAGATGCGGTCGAAGAACATCATGTCGGCGTCGAAGAACACCTGGTTCATCGACTCGTCGTACTCTGGGAAGGACGATGCACTCTTCAAGATGGAGCTATAGCGATCCAAGCCGAAGAGTTCGCGATGGAACTTCGACAGTGATGCCCCAGCCGTGTCCTCGGCGAGCATGTCGGTGACCACCGACACGAGCCCGTCGTTGGTGTCGAGAGTGCCCGCTGCCGCGGCGTCCATCAGCTCGGAGTCGGGAGTGGTGTCCCTGAGCAGATAGGACACCTTCGTCGCCAACTCGGAGCCGCTCAGGCGCGCTCCCGCAGCCGACAGCTCGATGCGGTAGAGGAAGTGCGGCGATTGCAGGAGCGCCTCGAGGAAGACGTGCGCGCCGTCGGCAAACGCATCGCCGCTCGCGAAGAACGTGGCGCCCTGGGCCCACAAATCCGTGTAAGTGGCCGTTTCTTCGGTCGTGAGCGCGCGCCGGAAGGCTCGCTCGCCCACGCCAGCGATGAAGCCTGCCGAGTCACCCGGCGAGCTCAAGCGACCGAGCGCCGTCGCGTCGCCAGCGACCATCTCGGCGATCTCTTCGGCGCTGCGGCGATAGTCGTCCCACAGGGTGTCCGAGACGTAGAGCGCCCGCTCGTTGTTGGAGAACTTGCCGTCCGGTGGATCCGTGATGAAGCCCGACGACAGGCCCGTCGTCTCCGGCAGCTGCAGCACGTCGCGCACGCTGTTCTCCCACTGCAGGTGGGTCAGCCGCACCACACGGTAGTACTCGGGACGCCCCTCGAGCTCGAGACCGCCGGGCAGCGTGATGACTTCGGAGCCGCCCGTGCCCGTGCCCGTGCCGCCGGTGCTCGTCACGGCACCACCGACCCCCGTAGCGCCGCCCGCGCTCGGGCCTGCACCACCGCTCGCGCCAGAGTCGACCGCCCCACCGCCGCACGCAGCGGTGGCGCCGACCAACATGAGCGCAAGAACCAAACCTGATCGTCCGCTAGGTCGCTGCCTGACCATGATTCATCCGTTAGCACGTAGTGATTGAGCCTGCAGATGTTCCGCTCAGGCTCAATCTGTTCATGAACACCGATCGGCGCGGCTTTTTCTCACGCCATCTGCGTCCTGACCCGCACTCGGGCCCGCGTGAGAAAAAGCCGCGCTCTGCACGATGACGACCAGCGAGGTGAAGAAGCTTGCTGACGTCATCGTGCTGCCCACATCAGTCTTCCGACCAAATAGAGGGCGTGCCCAGAGGTGCCCTTGCTCCTCGGGTCCATGAAAAATTGAAGCCTCGAGCGAGCTTCGAAGCGTGCGAACGGTGGAAGCGAAGTGGAAGCGCGGTGGAAGCGCCGCGCACGTGAGACGACGCAGACGAGCGGCGTCGCCGCACTGCCACGACACCGGGCTTGCGAATGGCGTCTCGAGCGACCACCTTCGAGGGCGACTCCTCGCTTTCGCGCCACGCCCCTCCCACTCTCGCTGCGCCACCCCGCTCTCGGTTCAGCGCGAGACGGGGTGCCGAGTCACGCCGCAGACCGGGGCGCCGAGCCGCGGCGCGGACGGCACGTCCACGCGAGCACCACTCGACGAGCAGCAGGGGCGATGTGGGCTATTGTAGGGCGCTGGCTCGTGGGGCTGCGCGCGCCTGGTTTGCGGAGAGGGGGGGATTCGAACCCCCGGTGCGGTTGCCCGCACACATGATTTCCAATCATGCACCTTCGGCCACTCGGTCACCTCTCCAGGTGCCTCGCCGTGGAAGCGAGGTCAGTCGGTCATTCTCGTGAGTCTGGGGCTCCTTCGTTCGGAGGGTTCGGGTGCGGACCTATCGGTGCGGACCCGAATCTCGGACGACCACTTCGAAGACCTGCGGAGAGAGTGGGATTCGAACCCACGGTGGGCTGTTAACCCACACCTGATTTCGAATCAGGTACCATCGGCCACTCGGACATCTCTCCGGCGCGGAAGCTGGCAAGACGCCCGGGGGCTGTCAAGGACAGTCCTCACACGATCGCAAACGAACGTAGCCAGGGAAAAACAGCCGCATCGACGGGCTCTCGCCAGCCCACGGCGCACCGGCCGACGGCGATGCCGACTCTCCCCCCGCCGGACGTCTCCGCCCCGGCTCGCTCCTGCCCGTCGCCCGAGTGAGGCCCGGGCCTGGTCAGACGTGGTAGTTCGGGGACTCTTCCGTGATGATCACGTCGTGCACGTGACTCTCGCGCAGGCCCTGGCCGGTCATGCGAATGAACTGAGTCTTCGTGCGCAGCGCCTCGATGTCGCGTGAGCCGGTGTAGCCCATGGCCGACCGCAGGCCGCCCACCACTTGCGCGATGATCTTCGACAGCTTGCCGCGATGCGGCACGCGCCCCTCGATGCCCTCGGGCACCAGCTTCTCGTCTGCGGTGCCGGCTTGCCCGTAACGATCGCGGCTGCCCTGCTTCATCGCGCCGAGTGAACCCATGCCGCGATACACTTTGTAGCTGCGACCTTGGTAGAGAACGATCTCGCCGGGGGCTTCGTCCGTTCCAGCGAACATCGACCCCATCATGACCGTGGATGCACCCGCGGCGATGGCTTTGGCGACTTCGCCGGAATACTTGATGCCGCCGTCGCCGATCACCGGAACACCGTGCAGATCTGCTTCCTTCGCGCAGTCGGCAATGGCGGTGATTTGCGGCACACCCACGCCCGCCACGACGCGCGTCGTGCAGATGCTGCCCGGCCCGATTCCCACCTTGACGGCATCGGCCCCGGCATCGATGAGCACCTTGGTCGCCTCCGCGGTTGCGACATTGCCCGCGATGATCTGCAGCTTGGGATACTTCTTGCGCAGGTTGCGCACCGCGTCGGCGACCGCCTTGTGGTGACCATGCGCCGTGTCCACGCAAATGACGTCGACTCCGGCCTCGACCAACGCTTCGGCGCGTTCGTCACGATCGCGCGCTGGGCCGACCGCCGCGCCCACCCGCAAACGGCCGCGTTCGTCCTTGCTGGCCAAGGGATTGCGCTCGGCCTGCAGCAAATCCTTGATGGTGATGAGCCCCACGAGCTCGCCGTTTTCCACCACCAGGAGCTTCTCGATGCGGTGCTTGTGCAGGAGCGCGCGAGCTTCATCTGACTTGGTGTCCACTGCGCAGGTCACCAAATTCTTGGTCATGAGCGCCGAGACGGGCTGATCGAGGTTGTTCTCGAAGCGGATGTCGCGCGACGTCAAAATGCCCACCGGGCGGTTGCCAGACACGACCGGCACGCCGCTGATGTTGTTGCGCCGCATCACCGCCAGCACGTCGCGCAGCGACTGCTCCGGCTCGACCGTCACCGGATTCAGGATGACGCCGCTCTCTGCCCGCTTGACCGCCTCGACCTCACGGGCCTGATCGGCGATCGAGAGATTCTTGTGAATGATCCCCAGGCCGCCTTCGCGAGCCATGGTGATGGCCAGTCGCGCTTCGGTCACGCTGTCCATGGCAGCGCTGACGAGCGGAGTGTTCAGGCGAATCCCGCGCGTCAGGCGGGAGGCAACGTCGACTTCTGCGGGCAGCACGTCGCTCGCCGCCGGCACCAGCAGGACGTCGTCGAACGTGAGGCACTCACGGAGATCTTGCTGAAACATGCGTGGGATTACTGCGCGCCCCCGCACAGGTCAACCGCGCGAAAGAATGCGCCGTTTCCGCGGCATTGTTCCAGCCGCGCACGTTCTTTTTCCGTTTCCGGACCGCACACGGCCCGCTTCCTGCCACGCGCGTAACCACGGTATGGTCGGGCCGCTCTTTTTCGCCGGACCGCCCATGCTCCCGCTCCTTCGCTCCACCGTCCCCCGACTCGCTCCACTCCTCGTCCAGTCACCACGGATCCGCATCGTGCGCCTTTGGGCCGCGCTGGCGTGCCTGCTCGCGCTCAATGCGGGGACCCGCTCCGCTTGGGCCCAGCAGTACCTCTCCGCGGAGCCGGTGCAGGGCAAGAAGATCCGCATCGACGGCATGCTGCGAGACTGGCCAGGCGGCTTCGCCAAGCTGAAGTCGAAAGCCAAGATCGGGGGCGAAGCGCTCGTCGCCTACGACGACTCGAACCTCTACCTGGCCGCGAGCGTCGACGACCCGAAGATCGTGCGCACGCAAAGCGGCGGCCAGACCGAAGACCGCCTGCTGCTCGAGATGCAGGTGCCCGCGGCGAGCGGCACTGGTCGCAGCACAGTCACGATCAGCGTGTATCCCGGCGATCCAGGCAAGCTGCCGGCGCTCGTCAAGGTGAACGGGAAGACGGTGGCAGCAGCCGAAGCGGTCGAGAATCACACCGGCCAGAAGTTGATCGTCGAGGCCAAGCTGCCCTGGTCGGCGGTGTCAGCACTCTCGCGCGTGAAGGTCGGCCTGCGCGGCCGCCTCGCCTATCAAGACTCACAGAGCCCCGGTAGCGTACGCACCACGTACGAGACCGCGCCCTCCGGAGCATGGCCGCCGCTCACGCTCGAGCCCGAAACGGGTCTCATCCAGGCGCTCCTGGAGCCCAAAGAGCTGGGAATGCGTCCGGCGCGCGAAGCCTTCGGCGACATCAGCGGCGACGACCAGATCGAGCGCGTGGCCGTGTTCGGGCACTTTCTGACCATCGTTGGCTCTGGCTACAAGGATGGCAAGCAGTTCTACTTCAACGAACTCGACGTGGCTTCCGCCGACCGCATTCGGCGCCTCGAGCTCTTGGACTTCAGCGGCGACGGCAAGGCAGAGATCATCCTGCAACGTCGACTCGGGCCCGACGATTCCTACCGCGACGTGCTCTCGGTCTTCCAGATCGCACCCGACGGTGCGCCGCTCCTCGTGTTCGCACACGAAGTCTCACTGGTGACGGCCGAGGGCGCCGTGCACAACGATGTGAAAATCAGCGGAAGCGGCAGCTCGGCCAAGATCCGCATCGCCCAGGGCAAGGCGAAGGGCTTCGATCCGGGCACGTTTCAGGAGCCGACCATCGGCGGCGGCATCGTCTCGGCGCTCTTGCCCTGGGAGGCAGTCGAATCACGAACGTACCAGTGGCGGGGTCAAGGCCTGACCGAGGTCGAGAAAAAGGAAGGCAAGCCCAAGGCCGGACCAGCCAAGCGCGCTGCTGCTAGTGGCGCCGCGGCCGCCGTTGCTCCTCCACCGCCGCGCCCACCCACTTCCTCCGAGCTCTTGGACCGCGTCTACGCACTCTATCGCAAGGATCGCGGCGTGGGCGCCCACAAGCCCCGTTTCGATCTGGTGACGGACGTCGTCGAAGACTCCCGCAACGAGCGTGTGCTCGTTCACGACCGCGATCTCGTCGTGTTCGGGCCCGGGTTCCGCGAAGGGCAAACCTACACTTATCTCACGATCGGCGTGAAAGACTCGAAGGATATCCTCTCGGTCACGACGCGCGACCTCGTGGGCGACGGCAAAGCCGTGATCATCGTGCACGCGATCCTGCGAGCTCAAGCCAGTAAGCAGCTCGGCGGCGACGAGGTCGAGCGGCAAGCGCTCTTCGTGTACAAGGTGCAGGATGGCGCGCTAGCCCGTATTTTTGCTGCCGAAACCGGGCGCTCCTCGAAGGGTAAGCGCGTGCTCGGAGCGGCGCTCTTCGTGCCAGCGGGGCGCGGTGTGGCCATCGAGCTGCGCCCTTTGCGCGCCCTCGGTTGGACCGAGCAAACCTATCCGTTCCCCGCTGATACGACGGCTGCCGGCGGCCTCGAGCCACTCCTTCTCCCTTGGGGCGATGCCGCTCCGCGCCGCTATGTGTATCGCTCGGGCGCCTTCGTGGCAGAATGACAGAACGCGCCTTCCGAGACGCTGCCCACCACGGCCGCCAGCAGCACGACCGCCGCGAGCCACACCATCGCCAGAGGCGACCATCGCCAGAGGCGACGCCGGCATTTCTGATTTGAGCGCTCGGCCGTGGCGTGTTAAGCTTCGAAGAGTTTCGGGTTCGGAACGCGCCTTTGATGCCAGCACTCCCAGTGACAGTGCTCTCGGGGTTTCTCGGGGCCGGCAAGAGCACTCTGGTCAACCATCTGCTTCGCCACCCCGGCGGCCGGCGAATCGCCGTTTTGGTCAACGACCTGGCAGAGGTGAACGTCGACGCCCAGCAGCTCAAATCCGGGCGCACGCGGCTGGGGAACGAAGGAGCGCGGCTCGCGCCCGACGGTCTCGTCGAATTGCACAACGGCTGCATCTGTTGCACCTTGCGTGAAGAGTTCGCGACCGAGGTGGTGCGGCTCGCCCGCTTGGGCCGCTTCGATGCACTGGTGGTCGAGGCCACGGGAGTCGCGGAGCCATTGCCTATTGCCATGGCTTTCGATGAGGAAGAGGTCGACGGGCATCCGCTGTCGCACTTCGCTCACGTCGACTCGATGGTGACGGTCGTCGATGCCTACAATTTCTTGCGCGACTGGGATCGCGCGGACGAGCTGGGTCAGATTGGGCTCGCCATCGACCGACAGGATAACCGCACGGTCGCCGACCTCCTGGCGGAGCAGGTCGAGTTTGCCAACCAGCTCATCATCAACAAGGCAGATCTCGTCAGCGCGGCCGAGCTCGAGCGCTTGCAGCAGCTGCTCGCGTGCTTGAATCCCGAGGCACGCATCACCGTCGCCATGTTCGGACGGGTGGGAGTGGACGAGCTGCTCGACACCCGGCTCTACGATCGCGAGGCCGATTTCGACGCCGGCGACGAGCTCGCCGAGCAGGGTGACGAGCTGTGGCAGGACGGCGATGGCGATGGCCTCCCGCTGCTCGTGGAAGGCGCGTCCCCCCCCTTCGACCGCACGTCGTTCGAGCCCCGTCTGCGCACCAGCGAGGGTACGCGGGTTCACGGCGAGCTCGACATTCAGAGCTTCGTCTATCGAGCTCGCCGGCCGTTCCACCCCGGGCGCCTGTGGGCTTACCTGGAGGAAGCGTGGCCCGGAGTGCTGCGCAGCAAGGGCCTATTTTGGCTGGCCACGCGCATGAACGAATCGGGCCTCTGGTCCCAGGCGGGAAAGGCGTGCAGTCACCAGAGCGCCGGGCGCTGGTGGAGCAGCGTGCCGCGGGAGCTCTGGCCGGAGGACGAGACGCTCCGCGCCTCCATCATGGCCGAGTTCCGCGGCCCGTTCGGCGACCGGCGTCAAGAGATTGTCATCATCGGGCAAGACTTGGACGAAGCGCAGCTGCGTGCCCGCTTGGATGCCTGCCTGATCGACCCGCTCGAGATGCGCCTCGGACCGATCGGTTGGGCCCAGCTACCTGATCCGTTCCCCGTCTGGGAGACCGAGGCCAACGAAGAGGGCGAGCTCACCGTCCCGCCGCTGCGTCGCGAGACGCCCCTCGCCTGAGTTTTCAGGGCACCCGAGCGTCGGACCCGAGCGCCCCTTCCGAGCCCTCCGCCTTCGAGGTACGAGGCCAGCGTTCTGGGCACTCGGGGAGATCGCAGGATGGCGTACCAAAAGTACCTTCTCTATGGCGCCGGCCAGCTGGGTGTGATGCTGGTCGCCCGCTACTTCTTTCAGTGGTTGATTCGCTTCTGCGACGTAGGCAAGGACACGCCGAGCGGCGCCATCCTGTCGGCGAGCCTGGTCGGCGGGCTGTTCTTCGGCTTTCGCGTGTTCGATGCCGTGGCCGATCCGCTCGCGGGTGCTTTCGGTGACGCGTGGGTGCGAAAGGGCAAGCAGCGGCGCAAGCTGCTGTGGTTCTCGTTCGCGATTCCGGCGCTGGGCCTGGCGCTCATTTTCGCCCCCACGCCCGAGATGAGCGCGTTCTTGCGCTGGACGCTGCTCGGGCTGGGCATGTTCGTCTTCTTCGTGGGCTACACGCTGTACGCCATTCCGTACTGGGCGTTGGTCGAGGACTATGCCGCGGGCGACGAGAAGCTCCGCACGGGCTTTTCCAACATGCTCGGTGTGGGCGTGCTCCTGGCCACGGCGTTCGGCTTCGTGCTGAGCCCGATCTTGGTGGCGCGACTCGGCTTTTTGCCGGGTGCACTCATCTTCGGCGTGCTCGGAACGGTCCTGATGGCGCTGCCCTATTTCGCCGCGCCCGCTGCGTCGCTCGCGCCGAAAGCCTCGGTTGGTGAGCCGGTCCCGCTCGGCGAGATGCTGGCGGCATCGGTCAAGGACCGCCGCTTCATGGCGCTGATCCTGCTCTACGTGGGCTCGCAGATGTCGTTCACCATGATGACGGCCGCGGCACCGTACATTGCCGAGCGCCTGCTCGGCGGCACGCTGAGCGACGTCGCGCGACTACTCGGACCCTTCCTCGTGGGCTCACTGGCCAGCTTTGCCTTCGTGCCGCGCTTCGCCCGCTGGCTCGGCTGGGAACGGGCGACGCTCGTCGCCACGCTGGCCCTCGGGGTGGCCTACGCTGGCGCCGGCCTGCTAGGCCAAGGGGTCATCGGCAGCCCCATGACTACTGCGATGCTGGTGTTCGCGGCAGCCGGCCCGGGTGCCGCCGTCGTTCTCGGCATCGAAGGCGAAGCCATCGCCCGCTGCGCTCAAGAAGGAGAGCACAAGTCGACCGCCGTCTACTTCGGCGTCTTCAACTTCATAGTCAAAGCTATGAATGGCGTTGCGCTGTCTTTGATCGGCGTCCTGGCCGGCATCGGCAGTCAGGGCGCGGTGCGCGCCATGCCGATTGCAGCGGGCGTGCTCTGCGCCCTGGGCGTGCTCTCGTACTTCTTGGTGAGGGGGTCGACGCGTCCGGCCGTAGCTCGCTCGGCCGCCGAGTAGTGGCAGCGCGCGGGTGCAAGGCGCTGGTGGCGCGCGCGTGCAGTGGTACAAGCACGCATGCAGAGAGAAGGGGTGCTCTCCGGCGCGATCCGTAGCATTGGCTACGACGAGGCCACGACCACGCTGGAGGTCGAGTTCAAGACGGGGCGCGTCTACCAGTACGAGGGCGTCCCGCCGGAGACGCATTCCTGGCTCATGCGCATCGACAACAAGGGCGGTTTCTTGAACCGCATGGTCATCGATCACTTCCCTACGCGAGAAGTCACGCCTCCCACCCCCACGCTCGGCCTCGAAGCTGCCCTCCGCGCGTCCCTCGGCGGGGACGACCGAGACGCAGCTGACGACACCCAGGCCGATTGAGCCACCCCAGCTAACAGGGTTCTCGTCGGCAGGGTGCTTTCTTCAGCACCCTGCTAGGGACAGCCGAGCCACATCGGGGGCCGACGCGTCGGAGCGCCTCAGCTCGAACGCAGCCGCCGAAACTCGATTGCCGGCTTGCCTCCCTGGAAGGCGACGAGCACGTCAGGCCCCCGTCGCTCGACGCGCACCCAGACCCCCGGCACCTTCTCGAAGTTGAACGACGCCGCCGTCACGGTTCCGGCAGGCAACGAGACGCGCACGAATTCCTGCCCACCCGAGCGCGAGATCACCAGATCACCCGGCGCGAGCTCCAGCTCGGCCGCCGTCAACTCGGCGAGGGCCTCCGCTCGCACCCGATCGCGCTGCGCCTCAGGCGCAGGCTCGACGAACGCGCGCTCGACGAAGGCCAAGAGCTCGTCCGACGGTACGGCTCGGAAGATCCCGAACGGCAAGGCTTCTTCTGCCATCGCTCAATCTTCGGCCACGATCAGCGGCGGCGCCAGGGATTCTGCTTCATTCGGAGTCTGGCTCACCAGGTTGTCGTACAGCCACTCCGAGTTGAGCTCGATGCGATGGTGAATGCTGCGCTTGGGAGCGCGCAGCATCTCGCCGTCCCAGGTTACCAGGCGCGGCTTGCCCGAGTTGCCGGCGAGCAGCACGGGCATACCGCTGACCGGGTCGTTTTCGTAGATGAAGAAGGTGTGGGTGTGGATTTCTTCGTAGCGGTCCCAGGCTGCGCGACCACGAATGATGATGACGTCGCCCGCGCGCAGACGGTCTTTCTCGCTCTCGAGGAAGGCAAAGAAGCGATTGACCTTCTCGTAGGGAATGCGCGACTTCTGCCCGTAGTCGTGGAGACGCATCATCTCGGGGTGCTCGCGCGCGAACTCACGCATGGCGAGCTCCTGACGTCGTCGTCCTCCGAGCAGGTCGTCGAAGTCGAGACTCCCGAGTATTTTGGCCGGCTTCTCGCCGCGGGACGTAAAATGCATGCCGCTCGCGCGCTCCAGCGACTCGGTGACGAAGTCGATGCACACTTGAGGTGACATGGGGCGCCCGACGTCGTCGAACACGCGATAGTCGTCGTCGTTGAAGCGGTACTTCGTGCGCCCACCCAGGTACGCGTCGAGCCAACGGTCGCGCAGCTTGCCATCCTGCTGCCCAATCTCGTGACGCGGCTCATCGAACGGCAAGCCCATGCGCACCTGTTCGACGATGGCGCGCCGCAACGCGGTCACCGCAACCGCCCGGCGAAACGCTCGATCACGCGCCCGACCGATGCGGCTCCCGTCCTTGGGCTCGACCAGCATGCAGTCGAGCTTGAGCGAAGTCCCCTCGACGCTGAGGAGCGCCGGTACCGGCTCCTTCTCGAAGAGCAGCTCCGCCACGATCTCGCGCTCGCCCAGATGGTCCACACGCATCTGCTCGAAGCCGAGCTGTGCCGAAAGCGACCTCACGTCGACGTGCAGCGGCGCGCCGAGCCGTTCTTCCGGCAGCCAGACCCGATCGAGCAGGAGCAGCCGCGCGCGCTCTCCCTTCATCGGGCCGTCGGCATGGTAGTAGACGCCCTCTTTGCGCTCGAGCGTCATCTCGCGCGATCCACGCAAGAGCTTCACCACGGGCTCGCGGAACAAGTCCTCCACGCCGACGCGCGTCGTCAGCTCGTGAGCGGCCGCCGCATCGTCGATGTAGAAGTAGCCGTCGCGTAGCAAGAGCTGACGGAGCTCCGGCAGGATGCCGTCGAAATGTCGCAGGATGCCCATCACCGTGTCGCGCTGGAGGAACGGTCGCTCGAGGCGCTTGCGATGTGCACGCATGCCAGGGCTCACCTCACCGGTGAACTGCGGCGTGCTCAGGAACAGGACTGGTTCGGCCTTGCCGCGCGCCAGAACGAGCGCTCGATTCTCTTCGAAGCGCGGAGCGCCGGGCATCGTCTGCCCCAGGCTCGCAACGCGCAGACGCTCGCGGCACAGCTCTGCGTCGCGAGCCAGCTGCTCTTGCTCGAGCGCCAGCGAGAGATCGTGGGGGATCGGCGCCACCTGAACTTCCGGCTCGTTCATCAAGCTGCGGAAGAGCGCCGTCGTCGACTCGAACACCGGCTGGCCGAGCGCCGAGCTACTGAGGACCTCCGGACGCGAATCGGCGCAGCCGAAGGCACCGAGGAGCAGGAGAGCAGCACTGATGCGCGCCGAGCGGGCGAAGCGAAAGCTGCGCCACGAAGGCGAAGGATCCCGGCTCGAGGTGGAGTTCGGGCTGTTCACGGTGCACTCGGGTGCGCCTGGTCCAGAACGGACTTCGGCCACACTACTCATTACCTTGGGGCCGGCGCCGCATCGCCGCAAGTTTTCGAGCCCAGGTTCGGCAGGACGACATGTCAGACCTCCACTCGCAAGTTCCGCTCGGCGAGGGCTCGCCCTTCCCACGCTCGGGGCGTTTTGTGCCGACGGCCGGTGGAGTGCGCGCTCGAAGTGCGCGCCGTACGACGCACCGCGGCGGCGGCTACGCACGCCCGGGCGAAACATTTCTTCTGCCGTCACATTCCGCGCTAGCGCGCGAACAGCTCAGCCCGTGGTCGCGTCGTACGCGAGCGGCAAAGGTGGTGGTCGCGTCGTACGCGAGCTCAGCTCGTGGTCGCGTCGTACGCGAGCAGCTCAGCTCGTGGTCGCGTTCGGGCGCCAGCGCAACGACGGCTTGCGCGCGGCGCGCGCTTCGTCGAGACGGTGCACGCGCGGCAGGTGGGGCGCCTCGCGCAGGAGCTCGGGCGTCGTCTCCGCTTCGCGCAGGATGGCCTCCATGCCGGCTACGAAGGCATCGATGGTCTGCCGCGTCTCGGTTTCGGTTGGCTCAATCATCAGCGCGCCGCGCACGACCAGCGGGAAGTACACGGTGGGAGGATGAAAGCCGTAGTCAATCAGACGCTTGGCGACGTCGAGCGTCTTGATGCCCGTCGCCTTCTCGAGTGCGCGATCCGAAAACACCGCCTCGTGCAGAGACGGCGTATCGAAACCGAGCGGCAGGAGCTTCTGCACGCGTGCGGCGAGGTAGGCGGAGTTCAGCACCGCTAGCTCGCTCACGGCCGTGAGCCCGGCGGCGCCGAGCTCACGAATGTAGGTGTAGGCGCGCACCATCATCCCGAAGTTGCCCTGGAACGAGCGGACGCGACCGATGCTGTGCGGTCGGTCGGCATCGAGCACGAAGCCGCTGTCGGTGCGTCGGGGCACGGGGCCCGGCTGGAAGGGCTCGAGCTCACTCGTGAAGGCGACCGGGCCCGAGCCGGGTCCACCGCCACCGTGCGGCGTCGTGAATGTCTTGTGCAGGTTGAACTGCATGATGTCGACGCCGATGTCGCCCGGGCGCACCTTGCCCAAGATGGCGTTCAAGTTGGCGCCGTCGCCGTACACGAGGCCGCCCTTTTCGTGGATGAGGCGCGCAATCTGGGGCAAGTCGCTCTCGAAGAGCCCGAGCGTGTTCGGGTTCGTGATCATGAGGCCGGCCACGTCGTCGCCCGCGGCGTCGACGGCAGCAGCCACGGTCGCCACTTCCACGATGCCCGCTGGTCCGGCCGGGAAAGGCACGGCCTCGAAGCCCGACAGGGCGCACGATGCCGGATTGGTGCCGTGTGCGCTTTCGGGGATGAAGATCTTCTTCGGGCTGCGACCGCGGCTCCGGTGCAGCGCCTGCATCATCAAGAGGCCAGTGAACTCACCCTGGGCGCCCGCGGCCGGCTGCAAGCTGACGTGGGGCAGGCCTACGATGGCCGCCAGGAGCTCCTGCAAGCGCACCATGATCTCGAGTGAGCCCTGCGCCAGGTGGTCCGGCGTGAGCGGGTGCATGAGCGCGAAGTCCGGCAGGCGACCGGCCCACTCGTTGACCTTGGGGTTGTGCTTCATCGTGCACGAACCCAGCGGGAAGAACTGGGTGTCGATGGAGAAGTTCCACTGACTGAGTCGCACGTAGTGCCGCACCACCTCCGGCTCGCTCACCTCGGGCAAGCCAGCCGCCTCGGCCCGCTTCAGGCTGCCGAGCTCGGCGGTGACATCGATGTCGGGAACGTCCAGCGGATCGAGCGAGACCGCGGTGCGCCCAGGCGCACCGCGCTCGAAAATCGGCGGTTCCTCGAATTGTAGACCGGGGGCTGCGTCACCAGGCATGTGCTGGCGCGGCGTAGCCCGACTCCGGGGCGCGCGAAATTAGTCTTTCGCTTTCTCTTCTTTTTCCTTGGATTCGCCTTCGCCGCCCTCGCCCTCCGGCGCCTCTTCCTTGCCCTTTTGGGCATCGGCACCCTGGTCGCTGCGGTTGCCATCGAAGCCTTCGATGCCCGAGTTCCCCTCGAACTCGTTCGGCCGCACGCTCTTGGGATCGGGCTCCTGGTTGAGCTGCTTCAGAGCTTCCCACGTGTGACCGGCCTCGTTCTCGCCGAGGCCCCACTCGCCCTTGATCACGTGCGGCTCGCCAGGGTTGGGTGCCGTGTACACGAAGTAGCCTTTACCCTCGCTCGTGGCATTGGCGCCCACGATGCCGATCTTGTGCTCCTTCCAGGTGTACTTGAGCAGGTTGCCCTCGGCCTCGCCGTAGAGCTCACCCCACTTGTCGCCTGCTTCGGTGCGCCATGCGCCTTGGATGGCGCCACCGCTCTCGGTGATGTGGAGCATGCCGTAGAGCTGGTTGTAGTAGACGCCGCGCCACTCGCCGCCGTCAGGCATCGCGCCGGGCTGGATGTGGTCCGCCGTGAGCACGTCCTTCTTGCCGCCAGCGCAGCCGACCGTGCCGAGCGCCAGTGCAGCCGTCAAAGGCAACGCAACCGAGAGGGTCCTGAGAGAGCGAATCGTGGAGCGGATCAACATGGCGCGGACCATATCAAAGACGTCGCGGTCCGCGAATGCCGTGCACCCCCGCGGGGCTGACGCCACCTGTGCGCGAAAATTTCAGGCGTTCTTCAGCTGCAGGCCGAGCTCGTGGGCCCACGCCGTGAGCGCGGGTAGGTCGCTCGTCCAGGGGATCGTGGTGTCCCGCCAGCGCGGGTGCGTGCCATCGGGGTGAGCCAGAAGTGCGCGCAGCCGGAGGTCCTGACCATGCCGCTCGGCGAAGACGGCCACCGGCGTGCGACAGTCGCCCTCCACGGCGCCGAGCACCGCCCGCTCCACGGCCGCCAGCACCGTGGCCACCGGGTCGGCCAAGGTCTCGAGGCGCGCGGCGAGCTCTTCGTCGCCGCGGCGTACCTCGATGGCCAGGCAACCCTGTCCCGCTGCGGGCAGCGACACCTCGGGCTCCAGCACCTCGTTCGCCTCGTGCTCGAGACCCAGACGCACCAGGCCCGCGCGCGCGAGCACCGTGGCTTGCACTTCGCCCTCGCGGCACTTGCGGATGCGCGTGCCCACGTTGCCCCGCAAGGGCACGACGCGCAGATCGGGTCGCACGCGCGTCAGCTGCAGCGCGCGACGCAGAGACGATGTGCCGAGCGTGGCGCCGTGGGGGAGCTCGGCCAGACGAGCGCCCGTCTGGGTGATCAGGACATCGCGCGGATCTTCGCGCTCCGGCACGCAAGCGATGCGAAGCTCGGGATGCAAATCGGGGGGCACGTCCTTCATCGAATGGACGGCAAAGTCGGCAGAGCGATCGAGCAGCGCCTCTTCGATCTCTTTGAGAAAGAGCCCCTTGCCTCCCACCTCCGTCAGCGGCCGATCCACGATGCGATCACCGGTGGTGGTGACGTGGAGCTCTTCGACCTCGAGATCGGGATGCCGCTTTTGCAGCGCGCGCACGAACATGCGGCATTGGGCCAGGGCGAGCTCGCTCTTGCGGGTGGCAACGACGACTTTCGGCATCGCGTCCTTCTAGCAGGGTGCTGAAAAAAGCACCCTGCTACGCGCCGGACCTGCGCGCTTCGGCGCGCGCGAGGTCGTCCGCGGCGGGAGGTGGGTCCGTCGACCCCGGGGGCAGCGTCTGCGTCGGCGGCAGCGAGCGCAGGCGCGTCCGCGCGCCTGACTTTCCAGCAGGCGGCGGCTCGGAGGTGCCCGGCGGCTCGAGCGTGGCGTCGTCGCCCGTCCCGAGGCCGAAGAGATCGCTCAAAAGGCTGGCCACGTCGTCGAGCGCCTCGGTGTCGCCCTCTGCTCCGAGCTCACGCAGTCGCGCCGTGGGCCGATGCAACAAGCGATTGGTGGCCGCTTCGAGCATCGCGACCAAGGCAGCGCGCTCGGCTTCATCCAGACTCCGCAGGCGTCCACGCAAGCTCTTGTCGAGCTCCGTCTGCAGCGCTGCGCCAATCCGCGCCCGAAGCGCCTTGATCGTGGGCGTCGCCTGGCGCGTCGTCTGCGCGCGTTCCCAGCCGGAAACGACTTCCTCGACCAGCTTCTCGGCACGCTCGGCCTCGACCTTGCGCGACTGGTGGGCCTGCGCCGCCACCGACGCGAGGTCGTCGATGTTGTAGAGGAACACGCCCTCGAGATCGCCAGCGCTCGGCTCGACGTCACGCGGCACGGCCAAATCGATGACCAAAAGGTGCCGCCCGCGCCGCTGGCGGCGCGCCCGATCGAGCACGTCGCGAGAAATCACACAGCTCGGCGCGCTCGTGCTGGAGACGATCACGTCCGCACGGTTCAAGAGAGCCGGCAAATCCGAGAGCAAGTGCGGAGAGCCTCCGAGCGCGCTGGTCACCTCGCTCACGCGCTCGAGACTGCGGCCCGCCACCATCAGCTCGGCACCTGCATCCTTGAGCAGGCGCGCCACGGCCTGCCCCATGTCGCCCGAGCCCACGAGCAGAGCGGCGTGCCCCGACATGTCGCCGAACACCTGGCTCGCCAGCTGCACCGCGATCGCGGGCACGCTGACTTGGCCCGCACCAATGCCCGTTTCCGTACGAATGCGGCGCGCGCCGCGCACGACGCGCGAGAAGACTTGGTGGAGCTCCGCGCCGACGGTGCCGCGGACGCGTGCCCACTCGAAGCCCTGCTTGAGCTGCCCCAAGATTTGCGGCTCGCCCACCACCATCGAGTCGAGCGATGCCGCCACCCGGGTGATGTGGCGCAACGCCGCCTGGTCCACGTGGGCGTAGGCGTACTCCGCGAGGTCGCGGCTGTCGCCGCAGAGTGCGGCCACGCAGGCGGCGCGCGTCTGCTCCGAATCGCTCAGCGGCGGCGCTGCCACCACGAGCTCCACCCGGTTACAGGTGGACACGACGAAAGCCTCACTCGCGTGCCCTTGGGCCACGAGCTCGCTCGCGAGCTCGGCGGCTCGTCCTTCGTCGAGCGCGATGCGTTCCCGCACGTCGATCGGAGCGCTCTTGTGGGAAATCCCGACCAGAACGATCACGCGGCACCCCCGAGCAGCGGCCGCAGGATGTACACGAGGAGCACGAGGCTCAGGCACATCACGCCGGCCAGCGTGCCGTAGGCACTGCGCCGCCCACGCCAGCCCCAGAGCGCTCGCACCAGGAGCACCGTGGCCACGAGCGCCCACGTCGCGTAGCCGAGCAAGACGCGCGTCAGCGAGTCGCCGCTGGCTTGCTCCAGCCGCGCGAAGAACATGCCACCGGTCACCACCGTGAAGGTGAGCAGCGGAAAGCCGAGCAGGAGCAAGCGATGGCCAACGGCGTCCAGCACCTCGAGGCTGGGCAGGCGGCCCACCGCCGGCAGGCGCTTCTCTTTCAGGCGACGCTCCACGAACAGATAAAAGGCAGCCGCAGCGCCGGCCAGCATCACCACACCGAAGCCGAGCAGGCTGGAGGTGATGTGCAGAGCCAAGAGCACGCGCGAAATGCCGGGGGGCAGCGAAGTCGGCCGCACGAACTCGGTCGCCACCAAGAACGAGAGCGCGATGGGCGCCACGAGCGCCCCGAGAGCCTCGAGCCGCACGCGCCGGCTCACGAACAAGAACGCCACCACGGTCACGAGGCCGGTGGAGCTCAGCGCAAAGTGGATGCTCTCCACCGGGCACACCCGGGAGAACAGTGAGGCAGCCACGATGTGCAGGCCGTGGAAGACCGCGCCGGCCGCCAGGGCCCCCACCGCCGGGCCACGGCCGAGGGCCGCCCCGCGCGACGTGAGTCCGAGGAAGTAGAGCGTGCTGGCGATGGAATAGGCCACCACGCCCAAGGAAAACCCTATGGTGGCCAGCGTCTCCATGCGCGTCCCGTCGACTCTACCAGAACCCTTCCGGGCGACCACCGGCCCAGGAGGGCGCAAAAGTCGCGGCGCCACGCGCCGGCGGCCCGAAGTCGGGGCGTCAGTAGCCGGAAACGGCCACGAGCTTCTCGCCACCGACGAGCGGACGTGCCGACTCCACCACCACGCAAATGGAGCTGTACTCTTCCGTACGCAGCACCATCACTTCGCCGACGATCTCGTCGGGGAAGGATTCGTCGTCACCGTGCAGGGGTGTGTTCTCGACGGGCGCGTCGCGCGGATCGTCGGTGGGCACACGCATGCGCGCATGCTTGGACGCCGTGCGGAGCTCGCGCCGCCACGTGTCGCCGTGGCGCACCGCGCGTAAGCGGTTACCGGGCACGAGGCCATCGTCACTGCCCTTGTCGATGAAGACGACTTGGTACTGGGCGAAGTAGATGTGCGGGTACACGCTGGTCAGGATGCGCGCCTCGAGGTCGACGCTGGCCTGCTTCGGCGGCACGACGTCGAAGCGCCGTCCCACCGGCCCCACCTTGGACCCGCGCTCCACGACATCGAGCGACTCGATGAGCACGCCGCGCGCGATCTGAGTGTCGGGATCCCATGCGTCCACGCGCACGGTGCCGTACACCTTCACGAGCTCGCCGGGCGGCTTGCGCGCACCCTCCACTCGCTTGGGCGAGCGCACTTCCTTGAAGATGTTCAGGCGCTGACCAATGCGCACGTCCACACCGTCGTTCATGGTGAGGTACACGGTGTCGCCTTTGGCGAGCATCATCACCTCTTCCTTCGCACCCACGAGCTCACCCCAGACGTCGCGCTCCGGGTCGCCGATGTAGCCTTGATCGCGCAGGAAGATGGTGCCGCTCGGCACCGCGCGCTCCCGCCCGACGAAACCGCCACCCCCGGCCGAGTTGTCCTCACTGCGCGGCGCAGGTGCGCCGGGCTGCGCGCCAGCCGCCGTGCGCAGCTGATCGCCGGGGTAGATCCAGTGCGGGTTCTCGAGCTGCGGATTCATGCTCCAGAGTCGCGGCCATTCGCGCGGATTTTCGTAGTACGACTGCGAAATGTCCCATAGCGTGTCGCCCTTCTTGACCATGTGGAACTCGGGCACGGGCTTCTGCTGCGTGCGCACGACGACCCGTCCCTCCGAGTCCAAGCCGTCGCCGCCGAAGCTGTCGTAGCCGTCTTCGGCCCCACCTCCGCCCTTGAGGATGACGGCCCCGCCAGACTTGCCGCGATTCAAATCGAAGCTGTCGCCCGAACCATCGATCGTCGGACGCGAGCTCGACGGCAGGTAGCTGTTGATGTCTTGGTCGCCACCCGACGGCGGGATGGCCGGCACCGGGTAGTCGGATGGCTCTTGGCCACCCTGCGACTCGAGCGAACCTTCGGTGACCTCCGTTTGCGCGGCGAGCGTGCCGGTCAGGAGCAAGAAGGTAGGCAGGATTCTGGCAGAAATGGGCTTCATTCTAAAAGCTCCGACGGAACGAGCGAGGCAGCAGCCGAGTCGGGATAGCGGTCGACGAGCGCCCGAGAAGCTTGGCGCGCTCCCGGGTCGTCGCCCCGCGTCTGGCAGAGGCGTACGAGCTCGAGCCAAGCTTCGGGCGCAACGAGCTCATCGGGATAGCGGTCGGCCACTTGGCGAAAGTCGCGCTCGGCCGCGTCGAACTGACGCCGGCCCACGCGCGCGCGACCCCGCAGCACCAGCGCGTCGTCGGCAAAGGGATGGCGCGGGTTGGCAGCCAAGAAGCGGGTGAGCGTCTGCTCCGCACTCTGGTAGGCGCCAGCCTCGAGCGCCTCACGGCCACGATCGAAATCGGTGGCCTCGGCCGAGCCCGAGATCAAGACGGGCGCTTCGACGGGGCGGCTGGCCGCAGCAGCCGCCGCGGACACGGACGCCACACGAGCGGTCGATGCCGAAGCCGGCTCGCTTTGGCCCTCACTCTCCGACGCAGGCGCCGATGGAGCAGCAGCCTCTGCAGCCTCGACAGCGGGCGCGGCCTCCGGGCTCGTCGTGACCGCCTCGGCGGAACCTTCCGGGCTGCCCGAAGTCACCTTCAGCTCGAGCAGCGCCACTTGGCGCTTCAGCTCGGCCTTCTCGGCGCGCAGCTCGTGCACCCGGCGCGAGAGCTCCGCGTTCTCGGCACGCAAGAGCTCGGCCTCCGAAGGCTCCCCGGTGAGCGGTGCGTCGACCGGCGTCTTGGCCGGCAAGCAGCCGGTGGCCCAGGCCGCGGCCAGGAGAACCAGCCAGAACGGCCTTCCCCCGTGCTCTCTCGCTCGCCCTGAGCGGGCAAGACGAGACGGACGCAATAAATGGGTCATGCGACCGCCATCCTAGGGCTCTGGCCCCGGCGGGGCCAAAATTGACGTCACCGGGCTGCCCGCATACGTTTCCTCTCGTGGAACCGGAGACGCGCAGCCCTAGTGCCCCCCCGCGTCCCGAATTGACCCGCCCGAGCACTCCCCCGACGGACCCGGGCCTGCACGGCAAAGGCCGCTTCGGCCGCCTCCCCCGTCGCCTCCGGCCGCGCGGTCGCCGCGTCCGCCGCGTCGATCTCAGCAAGACGCTCTTCGTCCTGCCGAACGCCATGACGCTGGCCGCCGTCTTCTGTGGCTTCAGCTCCATTCGCCTGCTCGCCAGCCCCGAGGCCGGCCCCGACGAGTTCTACCGCGCCGCCATCCTGCTCATCTTTGCGATGTTCTTCGACCTGCTCGACGGTCGCGTCGCACGCCTCACCAAGACGCAGAGCGCCTTCGGCCTGCAACTCGACTCGCTCGCGGACGTCATCAGCTTCGGCGTGGCGCCCGCGCTGCTCATGTACCAGTGGGTGCTCCATCGCTTCGGGCTCGGCGGACTGCTCGCGTCGTTCTCGTTCGTGGCCTGCGCCGCCATCCGCCTGGCGCGCTTCAACGTGCTGACGACGTCCGACTCCGGCGCGCCGGTGGCGCCCGGCAAGTACATCATCGGCCTGCCCTCGCCGCCGGCTTCTGGCGTGCTCATCTCGGTGGTGCTCGCCAACCACACACTGCACGACGGCCTCTCGGCCCCGCGCTTTTCGGCGCCGCTGCTCGGGCTGACCGTGCTGGTGGGCCTGCTCATGGTCTCGACGGTGCGCTTCCGCTCCTTCAAAGATCTCAAGGCCAAGTCTGCCAGCATGTACTTGGTGCTCACGGGCCTCGCCGGGAGCGCCGTCGTCTGGCTGCTCTTCAGTCCCCAGCTGGTGCTGCTCTGGCTGCTCGCCTTCTACGTGCTATTTGGGCTGGCCGAAGCGATCAAAGATGCGCTCACTGCCTTCCTCCGCCGCCGCCCCGAAGAAACCCCCCGCACTGGCTGAGCTCACCTCCGCCAAGGTCGTGTCTTCGCTGGGGGAGCGCCCCCCGACCGGGCGCCACCAGGCGCTGCGCCAGCCGCTCCGCCGTGGGCGTCCGTTCGCCACCGCCGCGCTCGTCACCTGCTTCGCCGCGCTCCTTTGCGCCGGCTGCAACAGCCGCAAGCAACACGACGAGGATGTGACGCCCATCGCCTCCTCCGACCTGCCCAGCCTCGACTTCACCGTCGACTCCCACGTGCTCTACACCTGGGTCAAAGAAGACGGCTCCTTCCAGCTCGCCGAGAAGCTCGCCGACATCCCGGCCGCCGCCCGCGAGCAAGTGCGTGTCGTCGTCGAGGGCCAGCCGCCCGGCTCGCCCATCCACGTCTTCGTAGCCGACCTGCGCAGTGCCACCGCCGGCGCCGCAGCCAAGGCCACCCCGCTCGAGCGGCAAACCTGGGAGGCGCGCGGCCTCGCCTTCCGCAAAGCCAAGGTCGAGCCGCTCGAGAAGCAGGCCCAAGCCGACGCACCGCCGCCCCCGATGGCCGACGGCAAAACCGCCATCGTCTACGGCGCCGACTGGTGTGGCCCCTGCCATCAAGCGGAGGACTACCTCAAGAAGCGCGGCCTCTCCGTCACCAAAAAGGACATCGAGGAAGACCCGAACGCCGTCGGCGAAATGCGCGCCAAGCTCCGCGCCGCCGGCCTCGGCGTCTCCTCGTCGATTCCCATCCTCGACGTCGCCGGCACGATGCTCATCGGCTTCAGTCCGCGCGCGATCGATGCCGCAATCCGCAGCGCACAGAAGTAGGCGCGCTGACCCGGACCAGTTCACCCCTCAGGGCGCGGCGTGGTCAGAGGGACGCGGCGCTCGCACCGCATCGATGGCCTTGCTGAACTCGGATGCCGGGATGCCGGTCTGCTCCGCCAGCCAAGGAACGGCGTCGCTCGAGCGAGCGAATGCTCGGGTTTCTCGGCGATTCGGTGAGTTTTTCATGAACCATTCGATGGCCGTGATGATGCCGCGAATGAGCACCGAACTGGTGATGATCGCGATCGTCCCGCCCACGTCGGGCACCTTTCCCCACGCTTCACCAATGTTCTTGCGCTGGACGGCGTTGGCCTGCGGGTAACCGTCCTGGAGATCGACGACGAGAACGACCGAGCGCCGATGAGCACGCGCCGCCGCCACGAGGCGGAGGAACGCCACGTGGTACGCGTCGTAGTCGGCTGGGTCGTAAGGGCTCGAGTACCGGCACACCAGCGTCGCCTTCGCCTCATTCAGGTGAGTAGTGAACATACGACTTCGATCGACCCTTCGGGCGCCCGCAGTTCATCGTAACACTACACGCGGCTCCCGCTGCAAGGAGATCTAGGCCAACTCGACGAGGAGTGGTCCGCCAGTGTACCAAGGTGGTCGTGGCACTCACGTCCAAACGGCTCACGCCGCCTCCCGCACTGGCAGTTCGCGCAGCAATCGCGCTCCGTCGATCGCTGCTCGCTGCTGCCGATGCCATCGTTCCAGGCCCCGTCGCGATGCTGGAGCGGATCACGGCCAGCATCGAGGCGAACATGTACGGCGAGCTAGCGCGCCTCAAGGTGGCCGACCTGCTCGAGCAAGGTCCGCTCAGTGCCGAAGAGATCGCGAAGCGCACCGGCACCAATACGGACGCCATGGCGCGCACGCTTCGCGCCGCTGTCTTCAAGGGAGTGTTTTCGCGCCGTCCGGACGGCACCTTCGAAAACAACCGCCTGTCGCGCTCGCTCCTCGACGAAGACGACTCCACGCGTGCCTTCGCCGCCTACTTTGCGTCCAAGTCGAATCAGCACGCCTGGGCCGACTTCGCGGAGACGCTGCGTACGGGCAAAAACGGGTTCGAGCGCGTCCATGGCTCCAGCGTCTGGGCTTGGTTCGACGCCCACCCCGAAGAACGCGAGATGTTCGCGCGCGCGATGATGAGCATCACGATCGCGGAAGCCGCTGGCATCGCGACGGCCTACCCTTTCGGTGATGCCCAGAAAGTGTGTGACGTGGGGGGCGGACGCGGCACGCTGCTCAGCGAAATCTTGCTCCACCATCCCAAGGTCCAAGGCATCCTCGTCGACGCACCGGGCGTTCTCGAATCCGCGAAGAGCCTGCTGGACGCGCGTGGTGTGCGACAGCGCGTGGAGCTCGTGCCCGGTAGCTTTTTCGACGCCGTGCCGAGCGGCGCCGACGTCTACGTGCTGAAGACGGTTCTCCACGACTGGGACGATGAGCGTTCGATGAAGATCCTCTCCGTCGTGCGCTCGGCGATGCGACCCGGCGCGCGCATCGCCATTGCCGACTTCATCGTCGAACCGGACTGCGACCACTACGGCGTCATGATCGACATGCACATGATGCTCGTCTGCGACGACGGCCGCGAACGCTCGCGCGCCGACTTCGAGCGCCTCCTGAAAGCCACGGGCTTTCGCATGGAGCGCGTGCACACCACCGCATCGCCCGTGGGCATCGTCGAAGGCGTGGCGGTTTAGCGCCTCTCGCAGCTTCACGGCACATATCGCCAGCGTCAAGTAAGCCCTCCCCCGCGCCTTGCTCGCTTCGCTGCGCGAGCCGCGCCCCTCCCTCACGCGGACTCCGCGCGCCTGCGGCGTGCTCGCGCGCGTGGGAGGGGGAGCTCCTGAGCGACAAGCGAGCGTCGTCAACAGGCCTGGTATCGATACCAGCGCGGACCGATCGATTCCAAACACATACCATCCACACGTTGAGCAAGGCCTCCATCGGGCGCGAAGTAGATTTCCCTGCCGTGACCGCGCTCAAAAACAAGTCGGACGGTTCGAAACCCCTGATCGTCCCTCTTGCCCCGAGCAAACGCGATGTCAGGGTGTGGGTCCATCACAGTCACCGGACGGGTCCCGAGTGAGGTCAATCGCTGAATGATCGGCTCTGCAACGAGTCGATACTGAGGTAGTCGGGCCCGGACGTCGGCTAAGAACAAAGATCGACCAGCTGCTGCTGCCATCACGCTCAAACCCACCAGGCCAGCGGCAACGACAACAATACCGGCGGCGCCTGTCAGTCGGTTCGTGTCCCGCGCGACGACCGCGCGTACGAGGCCTCGAATCAGTGCCACGCAAGATGCGACGGCCAGCAGAAGGATGGCGCCGACAGATCCGATGCCGCCCCTCCAGCTAGCATACACCACAGCGAGCGGGAGGCTTACAACGCAGAGGACGCCGGTCGTCGTAAGCTGCGTGCGGAGTCCCTCCAGCGCTCCAAAGGCCCAAGTGGTCAGTCGCATTCTACCCGCCGCGCGTACCCTGCACCTCGATCGATATGGGTGACGCTATCTGCGTTGTCCCCAAAGTATTGCCACTCGCCCGGAGGGGCGTGTCCCCAAAGGCCGGCCCCAAGTCCGTACATCGAGCCCGTTGCGCGCACCAACCAATAGGCGAGCGGATCGTCAAGCACGCCCGCAGCATACCCTGCGATGAAGTTGCCGAACTGGGCGGCGTCCATCGTTCCGTACCCATCCAAGGTAAACGTGTCCTCGTACATATCAGGACTCGAAACGAAATCGAACACGCCTCCGCCCCGGTGAAGGTCGGCCATGAGCAGGTATGACGATGAGGAGCTACGCAGGAAGCCGCTGTAGTTCTCCAATAGCACTTGTGTTTCCGCGTCGGTCCAGTCTTTCAGACCCAGCGGATCGAAGTGCCCAATCGGCTCATTCCCCACATACACGTAGAGATTCCCCTGCCCGCCCTCGAACAATATCGGATCCTTCGCCGTCCAGCGGCCGACGCGAGCGTCGTAATCGCGCGCGCCGAAGCGGACGAGGCCAGTGTCAGCGTCATAGAGGCCGCCGGCGAAGCCCTGCGGGATGGGCCAGGCTGACGTGTCTTCGCCTTGGTCGACACCGTCCAGCTGGAAGCTCGTGATGTTGCCCCACTCGTCGTAGCTCGCGTCGACCCAGACGTCGCTCGGGTCGGCGAGGTTGACGATGTAGATGGGCGAACCGAGGTGGTCGCTGATGACGCGGTAGAGCCGGTCGGGACCAGTGGTACCGCCGAGGCGCACGATGAGGTCTGGGGTGGTGAGGCCGTTGCCGTAGATGAAGCGGCTCACGACTTCGCCACCTTGAAGCTCCGCGGCGATGCGCAGGCCGCCGCTCCAGATGTATTGCTTCGACATGGTGCCGTCGATGCGTTTGGCTACCCGACGACCTTGGGCATCAATCTCGTAGTCGATGTCCGGGCCGCCGTTACGCTCCACGCGCGTGAGATTGCCGAGCGCATCGTACGTGAACGTCTCCAAGCGGGTACCGTCCGCCCGCTGATAGAGCGTTCCTCGGTCTGTATAGTGTGGGCGGCCCTCCCCCGCGCCTTGCTCGCTACGCTGCGCGAGCCGCGCCCCTCCCTCACGCGGACTCCGCCCGCCTCCGGCGTGCTCGCGCGCGTGGGAGGGGAGCCAGTAGAGGAAGACTGTGCGCGACTCGCTCCTCAACGTCCAACACCAAGCGAAGCCAGCGCCTCTGGATCGATCGGCGTTAGATCGGCCGGACGGTCCTCGCGCGGTGTCCCAGGCAATCCAAGCTCGTTCAATACGGAGGCATCTCCCAACGCAAAACCTTCCGATTCGTGGCTAGTCGACCAGAAAATAGCTCGTTCTTCGGTAAAGAGAGCGAGATCCTCCCACTTTCCGATCGTCTCCCACGGCGTTCTCCAACTCACCAAGCAGTTCCTAAAGTCCTTGCTGATCTTGGCCCAAACGACGAGTGTCTGCGGAGTTGCTGAGCCCATCCAACGATTGGCCACGAATAGCGCTGTTGGTACGACTGGTAGAAGCTCGAGCGCTTCCTTGACCTGCGGGAGCTTGCCTTTCCCGAGCGCCAGGGATGCACGCAGTCCATAGAGCCCCATCGTGAAGGTCGTAGCTTGGCCGAGGAGCTTCCGAAAGGCCCCGGTGTGCTCAATGGACAACTTGGCCTGCCACGAGCCGGCATTCCTAGGTGGCGTCGCTATCATGCTCCACCTGGGTCTTCGCACGAGACGATAGCACCATCCACGGACGCACCGCCGAACGGGTCTGCCAAACGAAATAGGTCGAAGTCATCTATGTCGCCGTCTCCGTCAAGATCCAAAAGGCCAGCAAGGAAAGATCCCATCCTTCCGAACCACGAATGTCCAGGAAGCCTATTCCCGCCCTGGTCCAAGCCATGGAAATGTGGGTAGCGCCCCGGTCCCCCTCTATCGAAAGCAACGTCTCCGCCACCTCCGTTCTTGGTACTCCATTGCTGAGCGAGTTGACGCGCTTCGCTCTTCGAGGAGGAATAGGCTCCTTCGCCATTTCGCATCGACTGCCAGATCCGCTCCATGCTGCCGGAGAAGGAAGTTCTGAGACCATTGCCCACGCGCTGTGCGAGCCGATAGATAGTCCCCGTCTCGTCCACAAATCCAATCGGGTCGTTCCCCACATAAACGAACAGATTCCCCTGCCCGCCCTCGAACAAGATCGGGTCCTTCGCTGTCCAGCGGCCGATGCGCGGGTCGTAGTCTCGAGCGCCGAAGCGGACGAGGCCGGTGTCAGCGTCATAGAGGCCGCCGGCGAAGCCCTGCGGGATGGGCCAGGCTGACGTGTCTTCGCCTTGGTCGACACCGTCCAGCTGGAAGCTCGTGATGTTGCCCCACTCGTCGTAGCTCGCGTCGACCCAGACGTCGCTCGGGTCGGCGAGATTCACCACGTAGAGCGGCGAGCCGAGGTGGTCGCTGATGACCCGGTAGACGCGGTCGGGACCAGTGGTGCCGCCGAGGCGCACGATGAGGTCTGGGGTGGTGAGGCCGTTGCCGTAGATGAAGCGGCTGACGACTTCGCCACCTTGGAGCTCCGCGGCGATGCGCAGGCCGCCACTCCAGATGTATTGCTTGGAAAGGGTGCCGTCGGTCCGTTTGGCCACGCGCCGGCCTTGGGCGTCGATGTCGTAGTCGATGTCCGGGCCGCCGTTGCGCTCCACGCGCGTGAGATTGCCCAGCGCATCGTACGTGAACGTCTCCAAGCGGGTACCGTCCGCCCGCTGATAGAGCGTTCCTCGGTCGGTGTACGAGTAGCTCACGCCGTCCATCTCCCTCAGTCGGTCTTGGGCATCTCTGGGTGGCCCTCCCCCGCGCCCGTCCTCGCGGGCGAGCCGCTGCGGAGGGCACGCCCCTCCCTCACGCGGACTCCGCGCGCCTCCGGCGTGCTCGCGCGCGTGGGAGGGGGCCGCTCCGCGCAATGTCGTCGTGCTCCCCCACATCAAGCGGCAGGATACCACCGCTCCGGAGGCGATGCGCCCGTGCCCTGCGCAACGCCGGGCTTCTTGCGCTAGCGGCGCAACGGCTGCGCCAGGCCACAAACTCGGCGCGACCACCGTCGAACGGCCTGTCACAGCTCTTGCGCCAAAGGGACGCGCAAGCCCGGCCTCGCTCGGGCGGAAAGGTCCCATGGCTCAGTCTCCCTCTCGCAAGCAGCTCCTCCTCGATCGCGCTCGTTTCATGCGGCACAACCCCACCTACTCGGAGGCGCTCCTCTGGTCCGCCATCCGCGGCCAGCGCCTCGGCATCCAGTTTCGTCGCCAACAGGTCGTCGGCGAGCACATCGTCGACTTCCTCGCTCGCAAAGCCTCCCTCGTCGTCGAGGTCGATGGGGATGTGCTGCATGCTCACCAAGCCGCTGCCGATGCGCGGCGCGATGAGAAGCTCCGCCGCGCGGGACTTCGGGTGCTCAGGATTTCGGCTTCGCTCGTGGAGAGGGATTTGGGCTTTGCGGTCCAGCTTATCGTTCTATCGTTGCCGCGTCGTTCACGTCCGGATCGATAACAGCAGCGGCGGTGCCACCGGCGGCGGGGACTCGGCGCATCCACCGGCTCCTCGCTGGTGGAGCGTTCCTCAGTCCATGCGCCAACGCCCCTTCAACGAAATCCCGCTCGTCGACTAGCGGCGGCTTCTGCGCGAAAACCTTCTCCACCAGAGATAGAGAGGCATCGCGACAGGGGCACACGTCCACAACATCACGAGGCGCCAAAACTTGACGCGGCCCCCTAGCGGCGAAGCCAGCACATCGCTCGCGTATATCGCAAAAGCAATGACGGTCCCCATCACCGTACCCACGTGCACAACCGCTTGCTCCTGGCCCCACTCATCGACGCGTGCTCTCACTACGGCAACAACTAGCCATGCGAAGTAGATGAGCTGCCAGGCAGACCAGACTCCAAGCATGCGCGTGACCGTCGGAGGTCTTTCTTCGAGTCGAATCGCGTTCAAAAGGTCCCTCCGGCATCAAATCCGCAACTTGCTGAAAGGCCGATACCAATTCGGCCAGGGTGCACTTTCAGATCTCCTTCGAGATCCTGGTACCCGAGATTGCGCAAGTTACCGTTCTCGTCCTTGTAGAACGCCTCGTAGCCGCCCCACCGTTGACCGAGCCGCAGGAATCCGATTGTGGCCGAGTACCCATAGCTGGAACCGATGAATCCGGATGCTTGACCGGCTGACTCGATAGGAAAGCTACCGAACGGATCGAATGTCACTCCGGCGCCAAGTCCGAGACCGACACTGCCCTTCCACCAGAAGCCTGCGTCGGAGTCCCAGCCCAGAGATGCCTTAAATCCGACGCCTGCATACAGCTTAACGTCAAGGCTCATGTTGCCCTGGGGATCAAGACTGTTCTGCGGCTCGTTCCCCACATACACGTAGAGATTCCCCTGCCCGCCCCGGACCAAAATGGGGTCCTTGGCCGTCCAGCGGCCGACGCGAGCGTCGTAGTCGCGGGCGCCGAAGCGGACGAGGCCGGTGTCGGAGTCGAAGAGGCCTCCGGCGAAGCCCTGCGGGATGGGCCAGGCTGACGTGTCTTCGCCTTGGTCGACACCGTCCAGCTGGAAGCTCGTGATGTTGCCCCACTCGTCGTAGCTCGCGTCGACCCAGACGTCGCTCGGGTCGG